>Ga0181528_10000004_pt1 | contig 279797 bp, 269 predicted proteins | sample PEATcosm2014_Bin_47_FD_119742 | JGI IMG/M metagenome (GOLD analysis project Ga0181528, IMG submission 119742) | Peatland microbial communities from MTU Mesocosm Facility, Houghton, MI, USA - PEATcosm2014_Bin10_10_metaG | ecosystem: Environmental > Terrestrial > Soil > Wetlands > Peat | place... | reverse complement strand
CGGCGAGGGGCCGAACCCTCCTCAGGTGGCCGGCATCAAATCGGAATGGTGGCCGGCTTCAAGTCGGAATGGTGGCCGGAATGATTTCGGAATCGGTGGCCGGCTTCGATCGGAATTCGCACCATGGCGGCTGGCGCGCTCTGGCTGCTAGTCGGCGTAGGAGCGGGACGTATGGGCGCCGGTCCCTATGCCGCGAAAGCCAGTGCGCTCGTCAGCGCGACCGCCGCCGGCGTCATCATCGCCTCCGTCGCGGCCTGACGGCGTCTCCTCACCACCGCTCCGCTCGCACCAAGGCCGTGTCGTTGGAGTCGGGACCGAGCAGCCAGAAGCGGATGGTGTCGCCGGGACGGATCAGCGCGCGGTCGAGGCTGTCGGATAGGCGAAAGCTGGTCGTGCGCGCCGGTAGCATGCCGGCGATCTCCTCATGCGTGATTATGGCGAGCCGGGGATAGACGGCGCGCACAACGCCGCGGCCTTCCCATAGCTGCTGGCCGGCGCGGCCTCCGGCGAAGCAGGCGTCGCGCTCGCGGCTCAGCTTGCCGGCTTGCGCCTCCGCCGCCTTGATCTCCGCCTCGACGCCGGCAAGCTTGCGACCCCAGGCGACGTAGCCGGCGCCGAGGCCGACGGCGAGAGCCAGATTCATGAGGAGAGCGACGCGCCAGATTTGCATTGCGGCTTCAGTGGATATGGTCGTCGGGCGGCGGCGGCGGCGCTTTCTCGGCGTTTAGCGCCTCGACCTGCGCTTGCAGGACGTCGAGGTCCGGCAGGCCGGGAGCGTCGCGCCAGATTGCGCGGATGTAGCCCTGCCGGTCGATCAGCAGCTCGGCATGGGCCGATCCGGGCGCGAACATGCGGTAGGCGGCGTGGATGGCCTCATTGCCCTCGGTGACGACCGGAAACAGCGCGGGCGGCGTCTGTCCCAGCGCGGCAATGGCGTCGGGCGAAGCCTGCGCGGGGACGGCAACGATCTCGAGCCCCTGGACCGACAGCGCGCCGTAGCGGCGGGCGAGTTCGGCGAGCCGCGGCCGCGACGCGGGCAGCGCGTAGAGGACGATGAGCGCCATGCGCTTGCCGCGCAGGTCGCGCAGCGACTTGGGCGTCAGCGGGCCGACGGCGATGGCGAGGTCGGGCGCGGCGAGCCACGCCTTGTCGGGTTCGACCGCGTCGCCGACGCGCGACGTGATCGCGGCGCAGAAGCCGGCGTTGGCGAGCGCGCGCAGGAAGTTGACGAGACCCCAGCGTTGCGCATTGGACAGGACGGCTGCGAAGCCGGGCATGCCGCGGGCGGGGTCGCCGTGCGAGATCAGCCAGAACAGATCGCCGGCGGAGCGAAGCGCAGATTCCGTGGCGAGAAGCTCCACGGCGCCGCCGTTTCGCTTCGCGCCGTCGAACTTCGGCGCCCCGTGGCAGGAGACGCAATGGGTCCAGTAGGCGTCCATGCCCTGCGCGATGGAGTCGGCGGAGTACGCCGTCGAGGAGCGGGCGAAAGAGGTCGGAAACGCCTCCACCGCGGAAGGCCGAAGCGCGGCGTACGCGACTGCGGCGGCGACGGCGAGAACGGTCGTCGCCAGCACAATCGGACGCGCTTGTACCGCGGCAAAGACGACGAGCAAGACTGCGGCGGCCAACGCGAAGGCGACCGGGGGATCGGCCAAACGCCGCCAAAGCAACGCGTCCGAGTCGGTTTCGACGACGATGCGGAAGGCCAAGGGCCAGTCCGGAGTCGCGCCGACCGCCGGCGACGTCTCCCGCAAGGCGGCGGCGAGGCCGATGAGCCCGAGCGCGACAAGAGCCTCGGCGGCGATGAGGCGCGAGATGCGCCGCGCCGTCGCCGGTTGTGGCAGCGCCGGCATCTGCGCGCACACGCTCGCCGCGAGCCCCAGCGCCGCCGTAAGCGCGACGAGCTTCAACAGCAGCAGGCGGCCGTGCGTCGTTCCGACGAGACCGGCGACGTCGCCCGTCAGCAGCCAGACGCCGGCAAAACCCGAGAGCGCGAGGGCGGCCATCGTGGCCATCGCAACATGTGAGAACCGGCGCAGGGTTTCGGCCGCTTGGCGGTCAGCCGTCGCCATCAGCAGCGCCAACGGCGGCAGCGCCCCGGCCCAGAGCCCCGCGCCGAGGAGATGCGCCGCGTCGACGCCCCAACTCCAGGCGCTCTCCCATTCGGCGGCGGCGTGGCTGACGCCGCTCATCAGCATCAGCGCGGCCGACGCCAGCCCGAACGCCTCGCCGCGCCCGGCGAGCCAGCCCTTCCGCTGGCCACTTATTTCGGTGAGAAACAACCAGGCCGTCAGCAACGCAAGCAGGCCGCCGCGGATCGCCCAGACGGCGCCGTAGCGCGTCTCCAGCGCAACGCGCGCCAGAGCCGACGGCTCCCACGCGGCTTGCGGGCGCCCTTCGAAAGCCGCCGCTTGGAGCGCGAGAACGGCGAGGCCCGAAGCCAGCGCCGCCAGCGCGAGCCCGCGCGCCCAGACGAAGACACGCGCCTCCCAGCGACGCAGCGCTTCCGACTTGGGCGGCCCGACGAGTAGCAGCATGAACAGCGCGCCGGTAAGCAGGACGCCGGCGGCAAGATGGACGGCCTCAGCCGCGAATTTCGCTGAGATCATTCGACACGGAAGGTGAAGCGCCCCTCGGTCGCGTGACCGTCGACCGAGAGCGCCCGCCAGATCACGGTGTAGACGCCGGGGCCGAGCGTGGGCAGCGACACGCGCAGGTGCAACCGGTCGGTCCGGTCGACATGGGCGTCGCGCAGGTCGACTTCGTTCCCCTTTTCGTCTTCGACCCTGAGCTTGCTGTAGGCCGGCTCCAGCCGCTCGGAGAAGGCGAGCCGGACTTCGTTCGGGGCGCGGCTCAGCTTGCTGTCGGGCGCCGGCTCGGCGCGGCGCAGCCCGCTATGCGCCAGCGCGGGGCCGGCGCACAGCGCACTCAACAGCGAGACGAGGAGCAGTCCTCGCGCCGATACGCGTCGCATCTCAGCCGACGCCGGCGCGCGCCTTGTAATAGGCGATCACCTCGCTGGTCGGCAGCCAGAACAGATCGTAGTTGCCGCCCGCGCCGCCGGTCGAGCCCGAAATGAGATCCGGCCCGTGGTCGTAACCCGCCGCCCAGATCATCCGGTCGCCGCCGGCCTGGAAATGCGGGCAGGCGCCGTCGATGCTCCAATCGTTGAACGGCGCCTCGACGATGGGTCCCTTCCATTGTTTGCTATTCGGATCGTAGTGCACGAACAGCAGCGTATGGAACTTGCCGAAGTCATGCACGGAGACGACGCCGAGCGTGAATCCGTCCTTGGTGACGGTGTTGAAGCGGCATTTGTTGGCGATGGAATCGAGCAGCCGGTCGGCGTAGCGTTCTGCCTTCTGCCAGACGCCGTCGACCTGATGGGTGAAATAGATGTCGGCGGAAGGCGGCGCGCCGGGGCCGCGCGGGCGTATGCCAACGAAATTGAAGCGCGTCGGCTCGCCGGGTATTTCGATGGGGAAGAAACAATGGCTGACGAGGTCGGCGATGTTGACGTCGCCGCCGCGCACCGGCTGCGCCTGGCTCCACCCGCCGTCGGCCTGTTTCTGCGTGAACCAGATGCCGTTCGGCCCCACCCCCTCTGCCTTGCGCGAACTCATGAAATACAAGGTCTTTCCGTCGGGCGTGATCCACGGCTCCTGATCGATCGCGTTGTCGGCGTTGACCGTGTCGGGCAGGCGTTCGGGTGGCGACCAGTCTTCGGCCGCGCCCGGCCACTCCGCGCCGGGCTTGATCCGGTTGACGACGAAGATATCGGACGGACCCTTGACGCGCTTGTCACCGATGTTGGCGAAGCGAGCGAAGTAGATAGTGTTGCCGTCGGCCGAGAGCGTCGGCTCGTAGGCGCCGAGATTGTCGGTCGGGACCGGCAGCTTGCGAGGGATGAGTGACGCGGCGGCCTGCGCGCTGCTGACAACAAGCGACGGACTGCCCGCCGCCGCCGCCGCGACGGCGAGCGATTCCAGAAAACTCCGTCTCGAAAGCTTGCTCATGGCGCCTACCCCTTCCTGTTTGACCGGTCTCAGCTCTGCCCTTTCCAGGGCACGAGAACGCGCTCCAGCGTGCGCATCGCGATAGAGAACGCGAAGGCGCAAGCGGCGATGATGGCGATGCCGACAAACACGACGTCGGTCGCGAGGAACTGCGAGGCGGACATGATGAGATAGCCAATGCCGCGCGTCGCCGCGATCAGCTCCGCCGCCACAAGCGTGCCCCAGCCGACGCCGAGCGAGATACGCGCGCCGGTGAGGATCTCCGGCAGCGCCGAAGGCAAAATCACCTCGCGCAGCAACTGCCATTGCGTCGCGCCGAGCGAGAGGGCCGCGTTGACGCGCTCCTGCGTCACCGAGCGCACGCCGGCCTGGGCGGAGAGCGCGATGGGCGCGAACATCGCCAGCGACAGCAGCGTGATCTTCGACGCCTCGCCGATGCCGAGCCAGATGATCATCAGCGGCAGATAGGCGAGCGGCGGCAGCGGCCAGTAGAACTCGATCGGTGCGTCAAACACGCCCTTGGCCAAGCGGTTCAGGCCCATCACCAAGCCTATAGGAATACCCAGCCCGACGGCGATGGCGAAGGCGAGAAATATGCGCGCGAGACTCGCGCTGACATGCTCCCACAGCGTCGCATTGGCGTAGCCGTCCTGATAGATCGAGACGGCGGCGGCGTAGACCTCCGCCGGCGTCGGCAGAAACAGATGCGGCGCGAGATGCGCCCACGACGCCGCCTGCCACAGCGCCAACAGCATGGCGGCGGTCGCGAGGCTGATGGCGGCGGTCGAGCCTTTGCCGACGCCGAACTCGCGCATCCGCACAAGCTTCGGCGCGACGGCGGGGCTGGCTTGCAGGGATTCGTCGACGGCGACGTCGGTCATCAGGCAGGGCTCCTCTGCAGCTCGTAGCGATGCACGGCCGAGCGCACTTCCTCGCGCAGTTCGGCGAAAGCGGGGGCCGTCTTGATTGCGCGTGCGTCGCGGTGTTGAGTGAATTCGCGCACGAAATCGAGATCGTAGCGGGCGACGATGCGGCCCGGACGCGGCGACATGACGATCAACTGCGTGCCGAGAAACAGCGCCTCTTCGATAGAATGTGTGATGAAGAAGACCTGCTTGCCGGTGCGCGCCCAGACATCAACCAGCAGTTCCTGCATCTGTTCGCGCGTCATGCTGTCGAGCGCGCCGAACGGCTCGTCCATCAGCAGAATGGCGGGATCGGGGGCGAGCGCGCGGGCGATGCCGACGCGCTGGCGCATGCCGCCGGAAAGCTCATAGGGCGCGGAGTCGGCGAAGTCGGCGAGGCTGACGAGCCGCAGCAACTCCATTGCCCGCTCGCGCCGCTCGGCGCGTCCGACGCCGCGGAATTTGAGGCCGAGCGCGACATTCTCGATCACCGACTTCCACGGCAGCAGCGCATCCTTCTGGAACACGACGCCGCGCTCCGCGCCCGGTCCTTCGACCTCGTGGCCGTTCAGCGTGATCGAACCGGAGGACAGCGGCAAGAAGCCCGCCATGGCGTTGAGCAGTGTGGATTTGCCGCAGCCCGAGGTTCCCAGCGCGACGACGAAGCCGCCGTCGGGAATGTCGAGCGAAACGCGGTCGAGCGCATGAACCGGAGAGCGGTCACGAGCGGAGAACCAGACGGAGGCGTTGTCGACGCGCAGCACGGCTTCGTCCTTGGGTTGGCAAAAACGCGCCGCCGGACGAGGCCGACGGCGCGCCCTGGAGGCTGTGGGAGGCTCAGGGGAAGCTCAGGCGCCGTCCTTCTTCAGGCCGATCAGCGCGTCGGTCGAGACGAACGGGGCGTAGGAGGGCAGAGTCTCGGAGATCTTCTTCTGCGCCTTGAGGAAGGCGGCGGTGTCGGCGAGAATCTTGGCGATGCCGGACTTTTCGCCGCCGCCAAGCCACGCGTCGGAAGCCTGTACTTCGACCGGCAGCAGGTTGAGATTCCTCAGCGCCGCGGCCTGATCCGCCGGCGTTCCGCCGAGCAGAGTCGCCAGCGTCTTGGCGTTCTCGCTGTCGGGTCCCCAGGCGGCTTTGTCCTTGACGAAGCTCGTCTGATACTTGGAGATCACGCCGGCAAAGCCCTTCAGAAAGTCAGGGCTTGCCTTGGCGAATTTAGCGGTCACGACCCAGGCCGAGAAGGTGGGCGCGCCTTTCTCTGCGACTTCCTTGGAGGTGACGAGCACCTTGCCGGTCTTCTTCAGTTCGGTCAGCGCCGGATCCCAGACGAAACCGCCGTCGAGGTCGCCGCGGTTGTAGCCGGCGACGATGTCGGGCTGGGGAATCGCAAACACCTGCACGTCCTTCTCGGTCAGGCCGAGGCTCTTGATCAGCGCGAGCAACTGATAATGGTCGGTCGAGACCGGCGCGGCGGCGAGCTTCTTGCCCTTGAGGTCGGCGAGCGAGTTGATGCCGGAGCCGTTGCGCACGACCAGCGCCTCGTCGACGCCGGAGATCGAGGCGAGATAGAACGCCTTCACTTCGAGGCCGCGCGAGGTCGCAGCCGCAAACGGGCTGGAGCCGACATAGCCGATCTGCACATCGCCCGAGGCGATGGCGGCGAAGATTTCGGCGCCGGAGTTGAAGCGGCGGAAGTCGATCTTATAGCCCGTGGTTTTCGCGAATTCGCCGTTGGCGATGGCGACGGAGGACGGCAGCGCGTCGGTCTGATAGCCGACGGTCACGCTCTTGGGTTCGGCTGCAGCACCCACAGAAGCGAGCGCCAGAGCGCCGCCCATGGCGGCGAGGAAAACTCTGCGTAGAATCACGGTCTTGTCCCCTTGAGACCCGAGTTGAAATGAGGCGCTGACTGGCCCGTCGCGTCTAGGAGGCCAACAACCACGGGTAAGGCAGAATGTCAATAAACTTGATAAAAAATATAGAAAGACTAGGTCCGGTGGGGATGCAAGAAGATGTGGCGTTTCTCCTGCTTCGGCTCGCACGCGCCGAAGCGCAGGCCTATGTCGATTGGAAGTTGCAACTCGCCGACGACGGCGTAAGCCGTTTCCACATCGTCAGATGAGCCGCTCGCCGGCGGCGACGATTTCCCGCACGAGCAGGTCGAGGTCTGCGTCGCGGGTGCGATGGTTGGTGATGCAGGCGCGAAGACAGAGCCGTTCGTCAATGCGTGTCGTCGACACGACCGCCACGCCGCGTTCTTGCAAGGAGACCGCGATGGCGGCGTTGAGCGCATCGAGCGCTTCCGCATCGAGACCCTCGCCGACATAGCGGCAGCACACAATATTGAGCGGAACCGGGGCGGCGACGACGATGCGCGGTTCGGCCGCCAAAGCCGCTGCGAGCCGCTGGGCCTGCGCGCAATTGCGGGCGATGGCCTCGCCCAGACGTCGCACGCCCTGCTCCTTGATCGTCCACCAGACCTTCAGCGCGCGATTCCCGCGCGATAGTTCCAGGCCAAGATCGGCCGGCCACGGCTCGCCGCCGGAGAGGCCGCCGACATTGGCGAGATAGTCTGGCCTTCCGCCGAAGGTCGCAGGCAGCAGCTCGCCGTCGCGCACGAGAATGCAGCCGGCGTCGTAGGGGACATGCAACCATTTGTGGAAGTCGAAGGCGAGTGAATCCGCGCGCTCAACTCCTCGGGTCAATTCGCCAAGCTCCGGCGCAAGGCGCGTGAGCGCGCCGAACGCGCCATCGACGTGGAGCCACAGACATTCACGCGCGCAGAGGTCGGCGATACGCTCGATATCGTCGAAAGCCCCCGTGTTGACGGCGCCCGCCGTCGCTACGACCGCGATGGGCCGCAGGCCCGCCGTGCGGTCGGAGGCGATGCGCTCGGCGAGCGCCGCGAGATCCATCGCGAAATCCGCGCGCACCGGAACGGATCTGAGAGCCGCGCGGCCGAGGCCCAGCGTTTCCAGCGCTTTGGCGATGCAAGCGTGCGCGTGTTCGGACGCGTAGACAGTCAACCGCGCGCCGGTGGGTCCGTCCTCGCGCACGCGGCGCTCCCCGCCGTGCCGATAGCGGGCGACGGCGAGGCCGATGAGATTGGCGATGGACGCGCCGCTGACCAGGAGTCCGTTCGCCGAGCCTGGCAGTCCGAACCAGTCCCGCGCCCATCCGACTACGGCGCGCTCGAGATAGATCGCGCCGTGGTCGCGGCCGCCGCAGTTCGCGTTGAGGGTCGCGGCAACCATTTCGGCGAGCGCGCCGCCTGGTGTGCCCGACCCATGCACCCAGCCCCAGAAGCGCGGATGCGTGTTGCCGACCGCATAAGGCAGAACACAAGCGTCGAGTTCACGCCGCAATTCCTTCAGGGGCGTCGGCGCCTGCGGCGGCGGCTCGGCGAGGCGCTTCTTGACGGCCTCCGGAACGGGCCGCCACACCGGCCCGACGTCGGCGTTTTGCTGGCGATCCAGCATCGCGTCGAGCAACTCGTGCGCGAAAGCGCGAAAGGCGCGCCAGTCCTGCGGATCGAGAGATCCCATATCGGACACCGCGCGCCTCCCTGCGCCAGCTTATTCGGGAATCCACGCCGCCGTCGCGGCGGACGACTTGCCGAATGCCGGCAGCTTGGCCGAAAGCTCCTCCACCGTTGTCACGCCGGCGTCTCTCAACGATTTCTGCGTGAGCAGCGTCGGCTCGACGACAATGCTGTGACCGGGATCGCCGCCGGTCACCGCGATGGCCGCCGCGCGGATTGACACCGCGCCGACGACGGCCGGGTTGGTCGCGACCGTGGCGACCCAGGGGCTGTCGGGCTCTGTGATCTCTCTGATATCGGCGGTCGAGACGTCGGCGGAGTAGACTTTGACCTTGCCTGAGAGGCCGAGTTCCCCAAGCGCCAGTTTCGCGCCGCGCGCGAATTCGTCATAGGGCGCGAATATGACTGTGATGTTGGGATGCGCGCGCAGCACAGCCTTCGCCTGGTCGGCGACGCTCGCGGCCGTCGTCGCGTTGACGGCGCCGAAGCGGGCGACTTCCTGGATGCCGGGATATTTCTTCCGGAACTCGGTCCACACCTCGTCGCGGCGGTCAAGCGGCGCGAAACCCGCGACATAGACGTAACCCGCCTTGAAACTCTCGCCATTGTCCTTGATCGCCTGCTCCAAAGCGAGCTTGGCGAGCAGATGGTCGCTCTGCTCGACCTGCGGGATTTTCGGATTGTCGAGATTGACGTCGAAGGCGACGATCTTCACGCCGGCGTCGAGCGCCTTTTGCGCGACGTCCTTCAGCGATTCCGGCAGGCCGTGGTCGACTACGATGGCCTTGACGCCGAGATTGACCGCCTGCTCGATCTGCTCGCGCTCCTCCGTCGCATCCTGCTTGCCGGGGAAGACGCGAAGATCGATCCCGAGCTTTTTCGCCTCAACCTGCGCGCCCGACTGATAGGCCTGGAAGAAGTCGCCGGCTGAGATGTAGCTGATCAACGCGAGCTTGACGCTGCCTTTGTCGAACGGCGCGGGCGCGCCGGAAAGGCCGGCGGCGAAGGCGGGCGCAGCGAGCAGCGCCGTGAGGACGCCAGCGAGACGGAAACGAGACATGCATTTACCTCTTGGTTGAAGTAGCAGGATCACGCCCGCCGCGGCTTGAGACCATAGGTGAGGCCCAAAGCGCCGACGAGCACCGCGCCCTTGACGAAATCCTGCGTGTAATAGGGCACGTTCAGCATGGTGAGACCGTTGAGCAGCACGCCGACGAAGATCGCGCCGACGATGGAGCCGAACACGTTGGGCCGCCGCGCCGCAAGCACCGCGAAGCCGATCAGCGAGGCGGCGACGGAATCGAGCAGCAGCGAGGCGCCCGAGGAGATGTCGCCGCGCCCGACCCGCGCGGCGACGATGACGCCGCCGAGTGCGGCGAGCCCGCCGGAGATCAGATAGGCGAGCGTCTTCAGCCGCTCGACCCGCGCGCCGGCCAGCCTTGCAGCGATCTCGTTGCCGCCGACGACGAACAGCAGCCGGCCGATGCGGGTGCGCTCGGTCAGCACGAATACGAGCACGCCGACCGCCAGCATGATGAGCACAGGAACCGGCGCCACCCCGCCGACCCGCGCGCGGCCGATGGCGAGGAAGGCGGGATCGAATGCGCCCTTCGCTGTGTCGCCGCTCGGCAGGATGAGCCCGGGGGCGATCGAGCGCCCGGCGGTCGGGATCAGTTGCAGGCCGGTGAGCAGGAAGTTCATGGCGAGCGTGGCGAGCAGATCAGGCACGCCGACCACCACGACCAGCGCCGCGTTGACGAGGCCGACGCCGAGGCCGAAGGCGAGCGCAATCGCGACGGTGGCGACCGCGCCGAGTTTCCAGACCACCATCGCGTAAGCCGCCGCCATCACGGCCGAGGCCGCGATGGCGCCGACCGAAAGGTCGAAGCCGCCAACCGACATGCTGACGGTGACGCCGGCGGCGAGGATAGCGACCACCGACACCGATTGCAGCACGCTCATGAAATTGGCGAGGCCGAGAAAGGCCGGCTCGGCGGCCGAGAAGCCGATGAGCATCGCCGCCAGCAACGCGAACACGGCACCGCGCCGCGCGAATGCGAAGAGGTCCATCTTCAGGCCGCCTGTTCGTGCAGCGGCGCGAGGCCGTCGGCGTCGAGCCGATAGATGCGGTCGGCGACCTCGAGCGCCTCTTCGGCGTCGGAGGTTGCGATCAGCGTGGCGACTTGCGCTTGCGCGCGGATCGCGGCGGCGATGTCGGCCCGCGCGCCGACGTCGACGCCCTGGAACGGCTCGTCGAGCAGCATCAGGCGCGGCGTGACGGCCTGCCAGCGCGCGAGCACGACCTTCTGCTGGTTCCCGCCCGAAAGCGTGTCGAGCCGTGCATCGGGGCCGCCGGCGCGGATTCCCAACCGCCGGATCGCCGCCTCAGCATGGCCGCGCTCAACGCTGGCTTTGAGAAAGCCGCGCGGAAACCAGCGCTTCAGATGCGGCAGGGCGATCGCGGCCGCAATGGCGCCGCCCGGCCAGTCGGCGGGCGTGAACGAGGTGCGGCGGCGGTCCTCGCCGGCCATGTGGACGCCGTGCGCAATGGCGTCCGCGGGATCGCGTGGGCGCCACAGTCGCCCGTCGAGCCGCGCTTCGCCCGCAAGAGCCCGGTTTACACCGAACAGCGTCAGCAACAGCCGACTCTTGCCAGCGCCCAACGGGCCGGTCACGGCGACGACTTCGCCAGCGCGCACGGCGAGATCGATGCGCGGCGCGCCAGGGCGCGTTTGGAGCCCAACAACTTCCAGCACCGGCGGCCCTTCGACGTGGCGCGCGGCGGCATGGGCGCCCGCGAGCGGCCGGCCGATCATCGCCTCCAGCGCTTGACTGAAATCGACCGGGCGGCTCGCGGCATGGGCTTGGCGCCCGCCGCGCAGCACGACGACGCGATGGCACAGACGCCGCAGGTCCTGCGTCCGATGCGAAATGTAAAGCACAGCGATGCCGCGTGCGGCCAGCCGCTCGACGACGTCGAACAGCCGCTCGCTTTCCGCCGCCGAGAGGCTAGCCGTGGGCTCGTCGAGGATCAGCACGCGCGCATTGGCGGCCAGCGCACGGGCGATGGCGACGAGTTGTCGCCCGGCTGCGCTGATCTCACCAAAAGCCAGGCTCAGCGGCAAATCGAAGCCGGACTGCGCGAGAATTCGACCCGCTTCGGCGCGGATCGTGCGCGGGCTCACGAAGAAGCTTGAGCGACCGTCAGCGAAGCGGTCGAGCAGCAGCGCTTCGGCGACGCTCAAATCGGGCGCGGCGATGCGGTCGGTAGACTGGTGAAGGGCGATGACGCCTTCGCGGATCGCCGCGCGCGAATCCGCGGGGCGATACGGGCGGCCGTTCAGTGTCAATTCGCCTTCGTCGGCCGGCAGTGCGCCGGAGAGAATATTGACGAATGTCGACTTGCCGGCTCCGTTCGCGCCTATTAGACCGACGATCTCGCCAGGGCCGAGTTCGAAATCGAACCCGGCGAGCGCAACGGTCGAGCCGAAACGCTTGGCGACGGCGCGCGCCTGCAAAATGACGGCGTTCATGCTCTTGCTCGCCCGGTCTATTGCAAGAACTCGCGCACGAAAATCGATATGGGAGCGGTGCTCACGTCGCCGGGTCTTCCGATCTGCTCGATGCGACCGTGGTTTAGGATCGCCACTCGGTGGGAGATGTCCATCGCCTCGTCTTGATAGTGAGTGACAATCAGCGTGGTCAGCCCAGTGCGGTCGTGAATTTCCCGCAACCGCTTGTGCAGATCCTCGCGCAACTTCGCGCCCAGCGCGCCGAACGGCTCGTCGCGAAACGGCCGGCGTATTCGGATTGCTCGGCGTGGAGCGGGGTGACGCCAAAGGCACACCGACGCCGCGGTCATGCCGACGCAATCCACTTCATGTCCATGTCCATGTGAAACCATTCGGACGCCGCTCGCAGGCTTGCGCCTGGCGAGACCGAAGGCCCCAGCGATAGCGGGCGGGTCGGCGGCCAAGGCCGAACGGATAGGCTGCATGTGGTTCAGGAGCCTTGTCTTTCCGCGTCGACAGGCCGCGGGGCAGGGGCGCTCATTGCAGGGGTTCGCGGGATGGGCGAACGACTTCGGATGGCCGGCCGAGTCGGCTTTCAGGCTTGGCGCGCGCTCGCGCATCACGAGGCTGGAACACCGTGTCCTCGTCTACGACCTCACGGGTTGGGTCGAAAGCGACGCTGAGCGCCAGGACGGCGCGGCGCCAAATGTCGCCGACACTGTTTGCCTGAAAATCTCGAGCCATGATCCTCCCCGCTAGATGCCGGCGCCGTTGCTGAAGGCGTCCCGGCGCGGCGGAACTTGCGTGACGTTGCTGCCGGGCGCGACGCTCTGCGTAATCCAGACGCCGCCGCCGATGGACGAGCCGCGCCCGATCACGACGCGACCGAGGATCGTCGCGCCGGCGTAGATGACGACCTTGTCCTCGACGATCGGGTGGCGCGGATAGCTCTTTCGCAGCGCTCCGGTCTCCTCGGTCTCGAACTTTTTCGCGCCGAGGGTGACGCCCTGATAGAGCCGCACTTCGCGGCCGATGATGGTTGTCTCTCCGATCACGACGCCGGTGCCGTGGTCGATGAAAAAGCCTTCGCCGATCTCGGCGCCCGGGTGAATGTCGACGCCGGTGCAGCCATGTGCATCTTCGGCGGCGATGCGCGCGATGAGCGGCAGGCCGAGCCTGTAAAGCTCGTGCGCGAGGCGGTGGCGAAGCACGGCCGCGAAGCCTGGAAATGAGAAGATCACCTCGTCCATGCTGGTCGCGCTGGGATCGCCGTCGAAGCCTGCGCGCGCGTCGGAATCGGCGAGCGCGCGTACGTTCGTCAGCGCTGTGGCGAAAGCCTCGGTTTTCTCGGAAGCGCCGTTCGGCGAGGCTTCCTCGGTGAGCGTGAGTTCCAGCTTGATCTGTTCGTGAAGCGCGTGCAGCGCCGAACGCAACGCATTACCAACAAAGGCGTCGACGTCCTCGGGCTGCAATCCCTGCGGCCCGAAGTGGCGCGGATAGAGCGCTGAGACGAGGTCGTCGAACACGGCGATGACGGTATCGCGCGAGGGCAGGCTCGGGGTCGGCCCGGCGTAGCGGCGTCGCTGCGAAAGGCTGCGCAAGGCTGCAAGCCTGGCGACGATGCCTTCGATGTCGAGTCTTTCTTCAAACGCAATGGGAGCGAGCGCGTTCACGCCGCAATCCCCTTGGCGTCGAACAGGCCCTCGAACAGCACGGAACTGAGGTAGCGCTCACCGGAATCCGGCAGCACGACGACGATAGTCTTCCCGGCGTTCTCGGGCCGCTTCGCAAGCCGCGCCGCGACCGCCGCGGCCGCGCCGCAGGAGATGCCGGCCAGAATGCCTTCCTCGGACGCCAGCCGGCGCGCGTAAAGCACAGCCTCCTCGTTGCTGACCTGCTCGACCGCGTCGACGAGCGAAAGGTCGAGCACGTCGGGCACGAAGCCGGCGCCGATGCCCTGGATCTTGTGCGGGCCTGGCTTCACCGCCTCGCCGGCGCGCTTCTGTGTCAGCACGGGGCTCGCAGTCGGCTCTACGGCGACGGAGACGATCGGCTTGCCCTTCGTCTGTTTGAGGTAGCGCGAGACGCCGGTGATCGTGCCGCCGGTGCCGACGCCTGCGACGAGAATGTCGATGGCGCCTTCCGTGTCGTCCCAGATCTCGGGGCCGGTGGTCTTCTCGTGGATCGCGGGATTTGCGGGGTTCTTGAACTGCTGTAGCAAGACATAGCGTGAGGGGTCGGAAGCGGCGATCTCCTCTGCTTTGGCGATCGCCCCGGCCATGCCCTTTGCGCCTTCGGTCAGCACAAGCTTTGCGCCATAGGCGATCAGCAGCTTGCGTCGCTCGAGGCTCATCGTCTCCGGCATGGTCAACGTGATTGGGATCCCGCGAGAGGCGGCGACGAAGGCGAGCGCGATGCCGGTGTTGCCGCTGGTCGGTTCGACGATTTCCTTACCCGGACCCAGCAGACCCTTGACCTCAGCATCCCAGATCATCGCCGCGCCGATCCGGCATTTGACCGAATAGGCGGGATTGCGGCCCTCGATCTTGGCCAGCACGGTCGCCGCCGCCCCGTCGGTGACACGGTTCAGGCGCACGAGCGGAGTGCGGCCAATGGACAGGGAATTGTCGGGAAACCACCGGGACATAGCGCTCTCCATCACTATATAATTTTAGTAGATATAATAGGAAAACTAGACCACAGCAAGCGGCGTTGCGCCAGCGGGCGCGGGCCTGTCCGTAGCCACGAGTGGAACTGACGGCGGCGTATTCGAGCACGAGCGCGGCGGAGCGCCTGCATTCAACGGCGCGGATCAACCACCAGCCGGTGCTGAACTTCACCTACTCGCAAGGTTAACGGCAGCGAAATGCGTCGAGGAGACGAGGAACCAACTCGCATAGGCGCAGACAAAGCAGAGGTGAAGGCTGCGGCGAATCGTCCCGCATCCCGCTCGAGCGCCGCCACACCGACGGTCAGAGCAAACCGCGCCATAGCCAGGACCCAATCGAGCTTAATCCTGGCCGGTGAACGCCGCCCGGCAAGCGCGAACACGACGGGACCGATGGCGATCGCCAGCCCCTCTGCAGCGTCGACGCCTGCGCGGGTCTCGGCGGCGGAGGTATCGCTTTGAGTCACATCTCGCGCGCGGGGAACTTGACAGCGGGGCGCTTACACATTCTAGAAATGCGACAGGCAAATCTCTCTATCAATCTGATAGAAAAAGCTTAATTCCGCGACCAACCGAGTCGACGCAAGCTGTTGGGGGCATACATGGTAGACGAAGTCGAACGCAGAACGCTGAGCGAAGGCGCAGCGCGACAGCTCGCGAATGCGACCAAGACCCATGCTTACTGGGGCGGCATCACGCCGCGCTGGCTGGTCAACTTTCTTGCCTGGACGCCTGTCGAGGCCGGCATCTTCCGCCTCAACAAGGTCAGGGAACTGGAAGGCGCCCGCGTCGACGTGGAATGCAGTCCGCCGCGCGACGCCAACCCCGACCTTCCCGAGACCTTTGTCGATTACGAGGAAAGTCCGCGCGAGTATTTTCTCAAGGCGGTCACGACGGTCCTCGACGTGCAGACGCGCGTCTCCGATCTCTATAGCCAGCCGTTCGATCAAGTGCAGGAACAGCTTCGACTCCTGATCGAGAAGGTGAAAGAGCGCCAAGAGAGCGAACTCATTAACAATACGGAATATGGCCTCATCGCCAGTATTGCCCCGTCGCAGCGCATCAAGACCCGCAAGGGGCCGCCGGCGCCGGACGATCTCGACGAGTTGCTGACCAAGGTCTGGAAGGAGCCGGCGTTCTTCCTCGCCCATCCCCGCACGATCGCCGCCTTTGGCCGCGAATGCACGCGCCGCGGCGTGCCGCCGCCGACGGTGACGCTGTTCGGCAACCCGTTCATCACCTGGCGCGGCGTTCCGCTGGTGCCCTCCGACAAGGTGCGGATCGAGGCCGGCGCCGACGGCGTCGAGCGCTCGAAGATCCTGTTGATCCGCACCGGCGAGAAGAAGCAAGGCGTCATCGGCCTGTTCCAACCGGGCGTGCCGGGCGAGGTCGCGCCGAGCCTTTCGGTGCGTTTCATGGGCATCAACCGCAAGGCGATCGCGTCTTATCTGATCTCGCTCTATTGCTCGCTCGCCGTGCTGACCGAAGATGCGATCGCGGTGCTCGAAGACGTCGAAGTCGGCCGCTATCCGGATTATGCGCATGGATACGCCTGAGACTGCGGCTCCGCCGGCAGAGACCTTCCTGCCGGATATCCAGGCAATCGAGCGGCTCGCCAACGCCTTCTTCAAGGGGGTAAGCGGCGTGGGGCCGCTGGCGCCGCCGGCCGCGCCAGCTTCTTCGTCGGCCCCGTGGACGCCGCCGTCGCCGTCGACGCCGGTCCTGGCGCAAGCCGTTCCGTTTCAGCCGCCGTTCGGCGCCCCCGATCCGCTGGCGACCTCGCTGCCGGCCTCGGTCCCTTTGCGCTCCTTCGGCGGCGCGTCGGCCGGCTCGACCACCCCGCACGCGGCTTTGGCCTCGCGCGCGGCGGCGTCCTCCGGCTTGCAGACGCTAGTCTCGCCGCCACGCCTCGGCATCGCCGCGCCGTCGCCGTTCGACGCGCTTTCGCCGTTCTCGGCGGAGATCGACCTACGCGCCGCGCTGGCGCCGTTCGGCGCCGCTCTCCAGGCGCCGCCCGCACTTGGCGAGCGGGCGCCGGCGACCGCCGCCGCGCCCGACGACGGCTATTACTTCCTGAAGGATGCGAACCCGCCCGGAGCCGCGCCTCCCGTGACTTCGCACGAAGGCGAATCGCTTGCAGCGCAACGTCACGATCCGGCTGCGCTTACGATAGCGCCGATCCTGCGCGAAGCGTCTTCGGGCGTGCGCCCGTTCGACGCCGCCGCGTTCCGCGAGGATTTTCCGATCCTGCGCGAAAAAGTCCACGGCCGCCGCCTGATCTGGTTGGACAACGGCGCTACGACGCAGAAGCCGCAGGCTGTGATAGACCGGCTCGCGTATTTCTATGCGCATGAGAACTCCAACGTGCATCGCGGCGCGCACACGCTCGCCGCCCGCGCCACCGACGCCTACGAGGAGGCGCGCGAAAAGGTCCGCCGCTTCCTCAACGCCTCGTCGACGAAGGAGATCGTGTTCGTGCGCGGCGCGACGGAGGGGATCAATCTCGTCGCGCAAAGCTGGGGCCGCCGGAACGTGCAAGCCGGCGACGAGATCGTCGTCACCCATCTGGAACATCACGCCAATATCGTGCCGTGGCAGCAGCTCTGCGCCGCTACCGGCGCGAAGCTGCGGGTCGCGCCGGTCGATGACCGCGGCGACATCCGCCTCGACGAATACGAGAAGCTCATCAACCCGCGCACCCGCATCGTGGCGCTGACTTCGGTGTCGAATGCGCTCGGCACAGTGACGCCGGCACGCGAGATGGTCGCCATCGCCCATCGCCACGGGGCGCTGGCGCTTGTCGACGGCGCGCAGTCGGTCTCTCACTTGCGAACCGACGTCGCCGCGCTCGACGCCGATTTCTTCGTGCTTTCCGGCCACAAGATGTTCGCGCCGACGGGCATCGGCGTCGTCTACGGCAAGCAGGCTCTGCTCGACGCCATGCCGCCGTGGCAGGGCGGCGGCAATATGATCGCCGACGTGACCTTCGAGCGTACGATCTATCAGGCCGCGCCCGAGCGGTTCGAGGCGGGCACCGGCAATATCGCCGACGCGGTTGGGCTTGGCGCAGCGATAGACTATCTCGACCGCGTCGGCATGGAGTCGATCCAGCGCCACGAGCACGAGTTGATCGAGGCGACCGTGGCGGGCCTGGTTGATATTCCCGGCGTCCGGCTGATCGGTTCGCCGCGCGAGCGCGCCGGGGTCGTCTCGTTCCTGGTCGACGGCTGCCGCGCGGAGGACGTCGGCAAGGCGCTCGATCGCGAGGGGATCGCGGTGCGCTCGGGTCACCATTGCGCGCAGCCGATCCTGCGGCGGTTCGGCCTGGAGGCGACCGTGCGTCCCTCCTTCGCCCTTTACAACACGCAGGAAGACGTCAAGGCGCTGCTCGTTACAGTCCGGCGCATCGCGCTTCAGGCGCAAGGCGGATCGAGGGGACGGGTCTGAGCGGCCGATTGGGGGCCGCGCGCGCCTCAGTGGACCTCTCGGCCTGCTGAGCGGCGAGGAGCGGCGTCGGTCTCACACCGGCGCTTGGCGGGCATTGAAATGTCCGCGGGCGGGGAGGGCGGACGCTCCGCTGCAGACTTCGGGTCGCGAGCGCGGGCCCGGATCACCTCCTGTTGGCGGAGCAACGCCAGACGCCCACTGCGAACGCGTGCGTTCGCGGGAATGCTCCATCCGCCGGTCCCCGTTCTAAACTAGGCGAGCCGACGCATCGCTATGGACACACCGCGCAAACCTTCATCCGCCGGAGCAGGACCGCGCGCTCGCTCCCGCTGAGCAGGAGCGGATTATCGCAAATGCCGGCAGACTCGCGCCGGCCTATCACTCCGTGTTCGAGAACTTGGAGGCGAGCCAGTCGCTGTTCGCCTTCGCGCGGGATCGCTTCGCCGCGTTTCGACCGGGCCGCCCAGTCGCCGTCGCTTGCAGCCTCGGCCAACAGTCATTCGAGCTGAGAGGCTTCCTGGACGCTCGTTTGCGCGCTGAGGCGCTGGCGTCGTTCGCCCCGTGCCGTCGTCAACGGGGCGACCCAGGCATTGACCCGAACGAAATCTGTCGCTAAATCTACAAATAATATAGAATTATGGAGTACTACAATGCTCGTCTGGTCTTCACTGACCCGCCGCGTTTTGTTCGCCGCGGCTCTCAGCGTCTTCGCCGCGCCGGCCGCGTTTGCAGACGAGCCCAAGGGCGAGCCGATTTTGCTCGGCGTCAGCGGGCCATTGACCGGACCGAATGCGCAATACGGGGCGCAGTGGAAGAAGGGGTTCGATCTCGCGCTTGACGAGGTCAACGGCAAAGGCGGCGTAAAAGGCCGACCATTGCAATATCAGTTCGAGGACAGCCAGGCCGACCCGCGCCAGACTGTCGCGATCGCGCAGAAGTTCGTCAGTGACCCGAAAATCGTCGTCGAACTCGGGGATTTCTCGTCGACCGCCTCGATGGCGGCGTCTGCGATCTATCAGCGCGCCGGGCTCGTGCAATTCGGCTTCACCAACTCGCATCCGAATTTCACCAAGGGCGGCGATTACATCTGGTCCAGCTCCGTCAGTCAGGCGGACGAGACGCCGCGCCTCGCCAAATATGCGTCCGAACTCGGATTCAAGAAACTGGCGGTGCTATATCTCAACACCGATTGGGGCCGCACGAGCCAGACCCTGTTCACCTCGGCGGCGAAGTCGCTCGGCGCCGACGTGGTCGCGGTTGAGGGTTACCAACCGGACGAAAAGGATTTCCGCTCGACGCTGGTGCGCGTGCGCGACGCCAATCCCGACGTCGTCGTTCTCATCTCCTACTACGCCGATGGCGCCCTGATCGCTCGGCAAATCCGTTCGGTCGGCCTGAAGACGCCGATACTCGCCAACGGCTCGATCTATTCGCCGAAGTTCATCGAACTCGCCGGGGACGCCGCCAACGGCGTTTTCAGTGAGACCAATTTCTTTCCCGGCGAGCCGCGCCCGGAAGTGCAGAATTTCGTCACCAAGTTCCGGGCCCGCTACAACGAAGATCCCGACACGTTCAACGCCGTCGCCTATGACACGATCGTGCTGATGTCCCAGGTGTTCGACAAGTTTGGAACCGATCGCGCGGCCATCCGCGACGGGCTCGCCAAGATCACGGACGTGCCGAGCGTGATTTTCGGCAAGGCGACATTCGACCCGCAGACGCGACGCGTCGCCGGCGCCCGCGCGGTCTATCTCGTCGTCAAAGATGGCAAGTTCACCCCTTGGGACGGCGCGAAGCCGACCACCAACTGATGAATTCGTTCATCGACTACACCATCAATGGCCTCGTCGTCGGCAACATCTATGCGCTGCTGGCGGTGGGGCTGGCGCTGATCTTCGGCGTCGCCAACCTCATCAACTTTGCGCATGGTTCGGTCTACACGATCGGCGCCTATGTCGGCTGCGCCGCGATTACGTTCCTTCGTACGCCGCTTCCCCTGACCATCCTCGTCGTCGCCGTCCCCTGCGGCGCGCTCGGCGCTCTCATCGAGCGCGTGGCGCTGCGACCTCTGCAGGGCAGGGCGCGCATCGCGCCGCTGCTCGCAACCATCGGCCTGAGCTTCGTGTTAGACCAACTCGTGCAGCTCGTCGCCTCGCCCAATCCCCGCGCGCTGCCCGCCGATCTGCCCGACTGGCGGCTCAACGTCGGCGGCGGCTCGATAGGGCCGATGGACCTCCTCATCGCAGGGGTCGGTCTCGCAAGCGCCGGGCTGCTCTATGGGTTCCTGAGGTTCACCAAGCTCGGCTACGCCGTCCGCGCGACTGCGCAGGATCGCGACGCGGCGCGGCAGATGGGCGTCAACGTTGATGCCGTCAACAGCGCTGTGTTCGCCATCGCTTCGGCGCTCGGCGGCGTCAGCGGGCTATTGGTGGGCATGTACTACAACCACATCGACCCGACGATGAGCTTTCAGGCGACGCTGAAGGGCGTCGTCGCGGTCGTGATCGGCGGCGTCGGAAACGTGCCGGGCGCGATCGTCGGAAGCCTGCTGCTGGGGCTCACGGAGAGCTATGGCGTCGCGTTGTTTGGCACGACCTACCGCAACTTGTTCGCCTTCGCGCTGTTGATCCTGTTTCTTGTGTTGCTGCCGAATGGCCTGTTCGGCGGCCGCAAGGCGGTCGAGGCGGAGCCGCTGACAGGCACGTTCATCGCGCCGAGCCGCGCCCTGCGTGCGCCCGCTTGGCTGATCGCCGCGGCGGCGCTCGCCGCCTTCGCCTTGCCTTTTGGTTGGCCGTCGCCCTATCTGCTGCAGACGCTGACCAATGCTTGGCTTGCGGGCTTGCTGGCGCTCAGTCTGACGCTGGTCGCCGGAACGGCGGGGCAGATGTCGTTCGGACATGCGGGCCTGCTCGCCATCGGCGGCTATGCATCGGCGTTGCTCGCGACCGATTGGGGCGTGTCGCCGCTCGTCTCGGTTCCGGTTGCGGGCGCGCTGACGAGCGTCATCGGCACAGCGCTGGTTTTCCCCGCCTTCCGCTTGCGCGGGCACTACATCGCCATCGCGACGCTCGCCATCGGTGAGATCGTCGGCCTCGTAATTCTCAACTGGGAAAGCTTGACGCATGGCGCGATGGGCGTGAGCGGCATACCGCCGCTATCCGCCTTCGGCTTCGAAGCGACGTCAGCGAGAGCCGTCTACTGGTTGACGCTTGCTGCGCTCGTCGCCTTTGCGCTGCTGCAGGCCCGGCTCTCCAGTTCTCACATTGGCCGCACGCTACGGGCGCTGCGCGACGACGAGGTCGCGGCGCGCGCGCATGGCGTCGAGGTCGCGCGATACAAGGCGCTGGCGTTCGGCTTCGCCGGCTTTGGCGCGGGGATCAGCGGGGCCATCTCGGCGCATCTGTATACCTATCTCAACAACCAGACCTTCGACTCGCAATTGTCGCTCCTCGCGGTGACGATGGCGACCCTCGGCGGCATGGGCAACATCCTCGGCGCCATCCTCGGCGCGTTGGCGCTGGTCGGCTTGCCCGAGGCGTTCCGCTTCGCGGCCGAGTACCGCATCCTCATCTACGGACTTGTGCTGCTGGCGCTCGTGCGCTTCCGGCCGCAAGGCCTGCTGGGGACGGCCTAAGATGGCGCCGTTGCTGCAGGTGCGCGGACTGAGCCGGCGCTTCGGCGGCCTCACGGCCGTGAACGCGTTCGACATGAAGGTCGCCGAGGGCGAGTTCGTCAGCCTCATCGGCCCGAACGGCGCCGGAAAGACGACGACGTTCAATCTGATCAGCGGACTCGACCGCGCGGACGCCGGCGAGGCTTGGTTCGACGGTCGTCGCGTCGACCAGCTTTCGGCCGAGCGCATCGCAGCCCTGGGCGTCGCGCGCACGTTCCAGCATGGCCGCGTGTTTGGAAATCTCAGCGTGCTCGACAACGTGCTGGTTGGCGCGCACACGCGGTTCAACGCCGTGCGGCCCTGGGGAGGCCCGGTTGCGGAGCTTGCCCTGGCGCTATGGCGCCCGCGCAGCGTTCGCGAAGACTACGCCGCGCGCGAACAGGAGGCCAAGGCGATCCTCGCCCGCTTCGGCGACCGCCTGACGCCGCGCCTCGACCATCCCGCCCACACGCTCTCTTACGCCAACCGCCGCCGCATCGAGATCGCGCGCGCGCTGGCGCTGAAGCCCCGCCTGCTGCTGCTCGACGAGCCGACCGCCGGCATGAACCCGACCGAGACCGCCGAAATGGAGACGCTGATTGGCGAGCTGAAGCGCGAGGGCCTCTCTATCGTGCTGATCGAGCACAAGCTCGACATGGTGATGCGTCTCTCCGACCGCGTCTATGTGCTCGACGACGGCCGCCGCATCGCCGCCGGGCGGCCGGCTCAGGTGCGCAACGATCCCGCGGTGATCGAAGCCTATCTGGGCCCACGCGCAGCCTCGCCGCGCGCCGAGGCCGCGGAATGACTCACTTGCTCGCTCTCAACGGGGTTGACACCTTCTATGGCCCGGTGCAGGCGCATTTCGGCCTCTCGCTCAGCGTCGGCGAGCGGCGCATCGTCTGTCTGCTCGGCGGAAACGCGAGCGGAAAATCGACGACGATGAAAGTGATCCTGGGTCTCGTCGCGCCGCGAGCCGGCGAAGTGCGCTTTGCGGGCGCGCGCATTGACGGGATGGCCACGCATCGCATCATCCGCAGGGGCGTCGGCTCCGTGCCGGAGGCGCGGCGCTTGTTTCCACTGATGAGCGTGCGCGAAAATCTCGTCATGGGCGCCTATGCGCGTTCCGATCGCGCGGGCGTCCAGCAGGATCTCGACCGCGTGCTGGCGTTGTTTCCCCGCGTCGCCGGGCGACTCAATCAGCAAGCAGGCACGCTGTCGGGCGGCGAGCGGCAGATGCTGGCGATGGCGCGGGCGCTGATGGGCAGGCCAAAACTGATTCTGATGGACGAGCCGACCATGGGCCTCTCGCCGCTTTGGGTCGACCGCGTGCTGGATCTGATCGCCGCGATCAACAACCAAGGGACCACAATCTTCATGGTCGAGCAGAACGCGCATCTCGCCTTGCAGATCGCTCACGACGCCTATGTGCTGCAGACCGGCCGTATCGTGCTGCAAGGGACCGCCGAAGCGCTTCGCACCGACCCCAGAGTTCGCGACGCCTATCTCGGCGGCGACTTCGCCGTCGGCGGCGCCGCGGCCGCCTGAACGAGGGAACATGCTGTATCCTTTCGAACCTCGCACGCGCCGCATCGTCGATCTCGCCGAGGCGCTGGCAGAGCGTTTGCGGCCCACCGCCGCTGATCACGACCGCCGCGGCGAGTTCGCGCTCGACAATCTGCGGCTCGCGCATGAGGCGGGCTATCTCCGGCTCGCACTGCCGCGTCAGCATGGCGGCGAAGACGCCGACGTGTTTGATCTTGTCGTCGCGCAACACATCCTCGCGCGCGCCGATCCCGCGACGGCGCTTGTCGTCGGCATGACGCTGAACGTGATTGGTCGCCAGCGTGACGAGCGCTCCTGGCCTGAGCCCGTCTTCGCCGCCGTTGCACGCGACCTTGCTGACCATGGTGGCGCGATCAACACCTGTGCGACCGAGGCCGATCTCGGCAGCGTCAGCCGCGGCGGCGCCCCGGCCGCGACGGCGACCCCCGCCGACGGCGGCTACGTCGTCAACGGGCGCAAGATTTTCGTCACCGGCGCGCCGGGCTTGCGCTGGTTCGTCACTCTCGTGCGCTTACCTCCCAGCGTCGCCGCGCCGCATGGCGAAGTCGGCGCGGCGCTGGTCAAGGCGGGCGCGCCCGGCCTGACGATCTCGGACGGCTGGGCCGGCGCGCTGAGCCTTCGAAGCTCCGGCAATTCCGACGTCGTCTACAACGACGTGTTCGTACGCGAGGAATTCCTCGTCGAGCGCAGGCCGCTGCCCGCGCCCGGCGCGGCGAGGCCGCCGGAAGGCCAAGGCGCGCCAGGACTCGGCGCCTGGTCGCTGACTATCTCGGCAGTCTATCTTGGCATCGGCGAAGCGGCGCTCGCGGCGGCGGCGCGCTATGCGAAGCGGCGTCGCCCTACGTCGCTCGGCAGGTCGATCGCCGACACCGCGCCGATCCAGCAGCGGATCGGCTTCATGGCGGCGAGCCTGGAAGGCGCGCGCGCTCAACTCTACGAGACCGCGCGGCTGTGGCGCGATCATCCGGAGTTGCGCGAGGAACTGCCGGCGCGGATCGCGGCGGCCAAATATCTGTGCACGCACGCGGCGTGTCAGGCGAGCGAAGCGGGTTTGCACGTAGCCGGAGGCTTCAGTCTGACCGCCGAGGTGGAGTTGGAGCGGCATTTTCGCGATGCGCGCGGGGGCCTGTTCCAGCCGCCGCAGGACGATCTGGCGCTCGGCGTTATCGGTCGCGACGCTTTGAACAAAGCGCCCGCGGCGAATCGGAAAGGACAAGCGGCATGAGCGCAGATCCCGCAGAAGCCGCTGTCAACGCGCTTGGCGTTCTCGCGCGCCGCCGCATCGAAGCAGAGATCCTCAAGCCTGTCTATGAGGAGTTGAAAGCGGAAGTCGGCGTCGAGCGTGCGCGCGACATCATCGCACGCGCCGTGCGCCGGGCGGCGATCGCGGCCGGCAAAACCTTCGCGCAGAACACGCGAGGGGGAACGAGTCTGGAGAGCTTTCGCGACATCCAGCCGCTCTGGACCAAGGACGGCGCGCTCGAAGTGGAAACGTTGCGGGCCACTTCCTCCAACTACGACTTCAACGTGCGGCGCTGTCGCTACGCCGAAACCTACGCCGCAATGGGTCTTAGCGAGATCGGCGCCTTGCTCTCCTGCAACCGCGACGGCGCCTTCTGCGAGGGCTACGACGCACGCTTCAGGCTCCAGCGCACGCAGACGATCATGGAAGGCGCCGACCATTGCGATTTCCGCTTCACGCTCGATGAAAACCTCTAGGAGACGAACATGCCGCTCACTCGCCGCCGCCTGCTGACAACCTCGCTCGCCGCCGCCTTCGCCGCGCCGGCCTTGCGCGCCCGCGCCGCCGCGCTGACGTCACTTTCCATCGACTACGCCTATTACAATCCCGTCAGTCTTCTGTTGAAGAAGTCCGGCTGGTTGGAAGACGAGTTCAAGCGCGACGGGATCGAAGTGCGCTGGGTGCTGAGCCTCGGCTCCAACAAGGCGCTGGAGTTTTTGCGCGGGGGATCGCTCGATTTCGGCTCGACTGCCGGCTCAGCGGTGGCGCTGGCGCGCGCCAACGGGCTCGCAGCCAAGGCGGTCTATGTCTATTCCAAGCCCGAATGGACGGCGCTGGTCGCGCGCGCCGACTCCGCCATCGGCGGGATTGAGGATCTCAAAGGCAAGCGCGTGGCGGTGACGCGCGGCACAGATCCGCACATCTTCCTGCTGCGCGCGCTGGACTCCAAAGGCCTGAGCGAAAGCGACGTCGAGACGGTGCTGCTGCAGCATCCCGACGGCTATCAGGCTCTCGTCAGCGGCCAGGTCGACGCCTGGGCCGGGCTCGATCCGCACATGGCGCGAGCGGAGCTGGAGAGCGGCGCCAAGCTGTTCTACCGCAATCCCGCCTTTAACTCCTACGGGGTTCTTAATACTCGCGAGGAGTTCGCGACCAACCATCCCAACATCGTGCGCCGCGTGCTCAGCGTCTACGAGAAGGCAAGACTCTATTCCGTCGTCCACGCGGACGAGCTGCGCGCGGATCTCATCGAAGCGGCCTCAGTCTCCGACGCAGTCGCGCGCCGGCAGCTCTCGGAGCGTACCGACCTTTCCCAGCCGTTGCTCGGGGCCGAACATCGCGCGACCTTGACAGCTTCGCTCGCGATTCTGAAGAAGATTGGCCTTACGCCGGCGAGCGCCGACCCGCAGGCAGTCGTGGACGGCCTCATCGACCCGAGCTTCGCCCCGGGTCGCGCCGGCTGATGACGTCGGCCTCCACCTCCGCCGTTGCGCCGCTTGCGCGGCGCCTACGAGCGCCCTCGCCTGTCGGCCTCGTGCTGCCGGTCGCGCTGGTTGCGGTCTGGGCGGCGGTCACGCGCCTTGGCTGGGTGTCGCCGCAAGTGCTCCCGTCTCCGTTCCAGGTTGCGTCTGATCTCTATCAGCTCGCTGTTTCAGGAAAGCTGACCGGCCATGTCGTGGCGACGTTGCAGCGGGTCGCGCTTGGCTTCGCGTTCGGCGCGGGGGCGGCGACGCTCGCCGGCGCGCTGACCGGCTACTCGCCGCGCTGGCGGGCGTTTCTCGATCCGACGCTGCAAGCGTTGAAGGCCGTGCCTTCGCTTGCCTGGGTGCCGCTGTTCATCCTGTGGTTCGGCATCTTCGAAACGTCAAAGGTCGCGCTGATCGCGACCGGCGTCTTCTTTCCCATCTATCTGAACCTGATGACCGGCATCCGCAATGTCGACCGCAAGCTGGTTGAAGTCGGCCTGATCAACAACCTTGGCCCGCTCGCGCTCGTGCGCCGGATACTCGCGCCCGCCGCCGCGCCGGCTTATTTCGCCGGCTTGCGCACGGGACTCGCTGTCGGCTGGATGTTCGTGATCGCCGCCGAGCTGATGGGCGCGAGCCGCGGGCTCGGCTTTCTGATGCTCGATAGCGAGATGACGGGGCGGCCTTCGGTCATCATGGGCGCGCTGATCCTTTTCGCGCTGCTCGGCAAGACGTCGGATGCGGCGCTGGTCGCCATCGAACGGCGGTGTCTTGCCTGGACCGACGATCTCGCGACGCTTCAATCCAGGCGAACATCGTGAGAATCGAGCTGCACCGTCTCGTCAAGGCCTACGACGGCGCTGCTGCGCTTGGCCCGATCGACTTGAGCATTGATCAGCACGAGAGCGTCGCCTTGCTCGGCCCCTCGGGTTGCGGCAAGTCCACGCTGATCCGTATCCTCTCCGGTCTTGACACCGCGAGCGAAGGCGAGGCTTCATTCGACGGGCGGCCGCAATCTGGGCCTACGCCGGCGGTGGGGCTCGTATTTCAGGAGCCGCGCCTCATGCCCTGGCTGACCGTGCGGGAGAACGTCCGCCTTGCGCTGGGCGGCATTGCGCGAAAGCAGCAGGACCGGCGCATCGCCGAAGCGCTCGGCGCCGTCGGGCTCGCCTCTCACGTCGACGCCTTGCCTCGCGCGTTGTCGGGTGGGATGGCGCAACGGGCGGGAGTCGCACGCGCGCTGGTCCGCCAGCCGCAAGCGCTTTTGCTTGACGAACCGTTCAGCGCGCTCGACGCCTTCACCCGCGCGAAACTGCAGGACCATCTTGCGGCGCTGTGGAGCGCGTCGAAATTCACCCTTATCCTCGTGACGCACGACATCGAAGAGGCGATCGTCGTGGCTGACCGCGTTCTCGTCATGGCGGGGCCGCCGGGCCGCTTCATCGCGGATATCAGCATCGAGCTGCCGCGCCCGCGCGACCGCACCGCGCCCGACTTGCAGGCCCTGCGAAGGCGGATCGCCGAGGCGATCTCGCCTGAGACCCTTTCCGTCCGCGACCGCGCGACCTATGTCTCGCCTGCGGCTGAATAGGAGACGCGAATGTCCCGGCAAATGAAGCTCGGCGCCTTCATGCGGCCGACGACCATCCACACCGGCGCGTGGCGCTACCCGGACGCCTACAAGGACGCCAATTTCAACTTGGAAGCTCTCACGCGCTTCGCGCAGCGGCTCGAAGAGGCCAAATTCGACGCCTTCTTCATGGCCGATCACCTCGCCGTGCTCAACATGCCGGTCGAGGCCTTGAGACGCAGCCATACCGTCACCTCGTTCGATCCGCTGACGCTGCTGCCCGCGCTTGCGGTTAAGACCAAACATCTGGGATTGATCGCCACCGCCTCAACCACCTTCGAACCGCCCTACATGATCGCGCGCCGCTTTGCCTCGCTGGACCACATCAGCGGCGGGCGCGCGGGCTGGAACATCGTGACCACATCCAACCCGGACGCCGCGCTCAACTTCGGCCTCGAGGAGCACATGGGGCATGACGAAAGGTATGAGCGCGCCCGCGAATTCTACGATGTCGTCACCGGCCTGTGGGACTCCTTCGCCGACGACGCCTTCGTGCGCGACGTCGACAGCGGCGTCTTTTTCGAGCCGGAGAGGATGCGCGTCCTCAACCACAAGGGCCGCTATCTCTCGGTGCGCGGCCCGCTCAACATCGCGCGCCCGGTACAAGGCTGGCCGGTCATCGTGCAGGCCGGCGCTTCCGAGGCGGGGCGGCAGCTCGCGGCGGAGACGGCGGAGGTGGTGTTCGCAGCCGGTGGACGGCTCGAAGACGACAACGCGTTCTATGCCGACGTCAAGGGCCGCGCCGAGAGGGCCGGGCGCGATCCCGAGAGCCTGAAGATCCTACCCGGCGCTTTCGTTGTCGTCGGCGAGAGCGATGACGAGGCGCGCGACAAGCGATTGAAGCTCGATAGCCTCGTGCATTCCGAGAGCGCCATCGCCTCGCTCTCCATCGCGTTGGGCGTTGACGCTTCCAAGTTCGATCCGGACGGGGCGCTGCCCGATATCCCCGAGACCAACCAAAGCCGCTCCGGCCGGGCGCGTGCGGTGGCGCTGGCGCAGCGCGAAAATCTCACCGTGCGCCAGCTCGCGCAGCGCCTCGGCGGCTACGCCGGCCTTGCGTTCGTGGGCTCGCCCAAGACCGTCGCGGACGGGCTGGAGCAATGGTTCGTGGAGCGCGGCTGCGACGGTTTCAACATCATGTTCCCTTACCTGCCGGAAGGGTTGGAGGACTTCGTGACCAAGGTCGTTCCGGAGTTGCAGCGGCGCGGCCTGTTCCGCAGCGAATACGAGGGGCCGACGCTGCGCGATAACCTCGGGCTGAGGCGGCCGGCGAACCGCTTCTTCGCGTGAGGGATTGTCAGCAGAAGCCGAGCCGGCCGGGGTCGCTGGGCGCGGGTTCGTCGAAGCGGCTGTAGACGCCGTTGCGGTAGACCAGCGCGCCGCCGCGGCCGGGCGTCAGCGCGTCGACGACGCGGCCGATGACGATCAGATGCGAGTGGCGCTCGATTGTGTCGGTGACGACGCAGTCCAGCGCCGCAGGGGCGCCGACGAGCAGAGAGACGCCAGTTGTCAGCGTGCGCCATTGCGCGCCCTCGTAACGCAGCGCGCCTTTGCAGCCGCCCTTTCCGGCGAAGCGGTCAGCCACTGTGGATTGGTCGGCGGCCAGAATGTTGAGACCGAACCGGCCCTCCGCGACGATAATGGAAGCGGCCGAAGCGTCGCGGTTGACGCAGAACAGCACGCTCGGCGGATCGGCCGAGAGCGAGGTCGCCGAGGTGGCGGTCAGGCCGGTTCGCCGTCCGCCGTCGCCTGCGGTGATGACGCAGACGCCGCCGGCGAGCGCGCGGAAAGCGCGCCGGAAAGTCGCGCCGTCTATGCCGCCCAGGCGTTCGCGCGCGGGATGAGGCGATTCGAACGTCTGGAACTCTCGCATCAGCCTGTTTCCTCGTCAACCTCTTCGAGCGGCTCGCCGGCCAGGGTGATGCGGTGCATCAGCCGCCGCTCCCCGTGGTAGTCGTTCTCGGCCTTGTGCCACGTGGTGCCATTGTCCCAGATCGCAAGGGTTCCCTCGCGCCAGACAAGGCGGAGCAAGAAAGCCTCGCGAGCGATCTCCTCATAGAGAGTGTTCAGCAACGGCGTCGATTCCCTCGCCGTCCAACCTTCGAAACGCACGGTGAAACCGGGATTGACATAGAGCACGCGGCGGCCGTCGCGCGGCCGTCTGAACACGACGGGATGGATCGCGTCCTGCGTCGCCAGTTCGGGGCGCAGGATGCGGCCAGGCAAGTCGCCGCGCGTGTACGAAACTCCGTTGTGACCGAAGACATGCCGGCTCGAGTGAAGCGCCCGCAAGTCGCCGAGCGTGGCCTTGAGGCCCGGAGAAAGCGCGTCATAGGCGCGCGACGTGCTCGCAAACAGCGTATCGCCGCCGCGGCTCGGCAGTTCGCGGGCGTAGAGAATCGAGGCTCTTGCCGGCGTCTGGTCGTAACTGTGGTCGGTGTGCCAGCCGCCGCCGATGTTGGTTGTCTGTTCCGCTTCCTTGCGCACCTCGGCTATCTCGGGATAGCCGTCGACGGACCGGAAGAAGCGATTGACGTCGATGTTTCCCAGCCCCCGGGCGAAGGCGAGCTGTTGCTGAGGCGTCAGCCGCTGGTCGCGGAAGACGAGGACGCCGTAGGCGTCCAGCGCGCTTCCCAGCTCGCGCGCGGCTTGGGTCCCGAGTGGCTGCGAGAGGTCGAGGCCGAGGATTTCGGCGCCGAGCGTCGCGGCGAGAGGCTTCGCGTCGAACCGCGAGAACGCGGTCGGTCTTGCAACTGATAAGGGCATGGACGCCTCCGCCGCTAGCTGAGTTGGCCTTCGAACGCGGTCTCGCTGAGGGGACGGCGCGCATTCGGTCTTTCCCGCTCGGCCAAATGTGAGGGCAGGGTCGCCGCGTCGCCGCGCTTGCCGATCGCCGCGACAGCTTCGAGCCGGTAGTCCGCCGGCGCGTTGATCGTGCGCCGCGCCGCCTCGGCGTCGAAGCCCGTCATAGCGTGCGTCGCCCAGCCGAGTTTGTAAGCCTGGAAGGCGAGGCTCGCCCAGGCGGCGCCGGCGTCGAAGGACGCGCTTGCAGACGTCGTCGGTTCGCTCTTGCCGGGCGGGACGAACGTCGCCTTGGAAAGGACGACGACGAGAGCCGAAGCCGCCTGCGCCCATGTTTGATTGTAAGGAATGAGGAAGCTCAGAAACGATTCGAATGCGGGCGTGTCGCGCCGGGCGTAGACAAAGCGCCAAGGCTGCGAGTTGAACGCCGAGGGCGCCCAGCGGGCCGCCTCGAACAGCGTCAGCAGGGTCTCGACCGGAATGGCCTCGCCCGTGAACGCGCGCGGCGACCAGCGGCCGAGGAACACCAGCGATACCGAATGATCCGCCTTGCGGCCATTGTATTCGAGCCCGATGGGTTTCGGCTCGGGAACCCAGTGGTTCATCGCGTTGCCCTCCGTAAGGCGCAGGCCGAAGCCTAGCGAGTAGAGTAAATAATGTCTACAATTTTTGTATAATTAATGCGCGACAGCTCGCGAGCGAGCGCCCGACCCTGTCAAGCAACTGGCGCGTCTTGGTTTTGTCTGACGCTCATCAGCGCAGCCGCGACCTGTTCGGCAATGAACAGCGCGTAGGCTGAGACCTGCGGCAGGCCCATCAGCTCGCCGAAAGTGCCGCGCGCGAGCGGGCCAGCCACGAACAGCGTCGGGTCGACGACGCCGTCCGCCCCGATGGCTCGCCCATCCGGCGAGGTCCACAATCCCAGTTCGGTCGGGTCGAGCGCAAGCGTCTCTGACGCCGCGAGGCCGGCGAGATAGGGCTGACTGGTCAGGATGTCGCGGTGGGTCGGCCCCGTCGCCACAAGGATGCGATCGAAATGGCGCGTTTCGGCTGAGCCCCGGCGCAGATCGCGCAGTTCGACGAGAAAACCCGCGGCGTCGCGGCTTATGGCGCCCAGACGCGCGCGCTTCAGCTCCAGCGTTCCGTTCTTCAGCTTGGCGTCGAGCGTCGCTTCGATCTGAGGCGCGGCGCGGAACCGGTGTGCGTCCCAGAATGGGCGCAGATGGCGCACGATGCGACGGCGCGCTTGCGGGTCGAGCGCGCGCCAGATGTCCTGCCCCTGATTGCGCACGGCCTCGATGACGCCCTGCCAGTTGCCGTCCGCAGCCTCGGCGGCGCGGACGCCCTCGCGCACGCGCCGCAGCAGCGCCGTCGCCGCGCGGGCAGGCGGGTCGAGGAAGTCGCCCTCGGGCGAATAAGAGGTCAGCGATCTTCCCCTGGCGCGCAGACCCCGCCGCGAGATCAGCGTGATGGGTCCGCGATGGACTTGCGCTTTGAGGGCGGCGACGAGATCGGCCGCTGTCAGGCCGGCGCCGACAATCAGCACGCGCTCGTCCGTGCCGATGTCGCCGACGACGTTGTCGACGAGCGGATCGGCGATGAGGCCGGGTTCGCCGCGAAGCGGGCCGAGTTGCGGCGGCAGGGAGGGGGCAGGGTGCGTGGTTGCGATGACGGCGAGATCGGCGCGCAAGGTAACCCCCGCGGACGTTCGCACACGCCAGCCGTCGACGCCTCTGGTCAGCGAGACGACGGCGTCGCGAACGTGACGAAAGGCGCCGGCGGCGAGATAGGGACTCACGGTCTCCGCGACATAGCGGCCAAACTCACGCCGGCGCGGATAGGCTTCGCCGCCAGCGATGGCTTGCGGGTCTTGCGCGAGGACGCCCGAGGCTTCGAGCCAGCGCGCGAAGTGATCGTCGTCATCGGGCAGCAGCGACATGCGAGTCGCGGGCACGTTGACGCGATGAATGGGATCGTCTCCGCCATAGGCGAGGCCGCCGCCGAGCCGCGCGCGTGGCTCGAACACAATGACGTTGGCCAGCGCCCCGGCGCGGGCGAGGTGGAACGCGACCGCGGATCCGCTGAAACCGCCGCCGATGACGGCGACCGTCGGACGCTCGCCGCTCATGGCCGAACGCTGGCCAGGATCTCGCCGAAGGGTCCGGTGTTGACGACGCGCTCGACAGCGCCGACGGCGTGTTTGAGCGGCAGTTTCGGGAACAGCAGTTCGGCTACGCGATAGGCTTCTTCCAGATGCGGGTAGCCGGAGAAGATGAACGTGTCGGCGCCGATGCGCCGATACTCGTCGATGCGCTCGGCCACCGTGTCGGGGTCGCCGACCAGCGCCGTGCCGGCGCCGCCGCGCACCAGGCCGACGCCGGCCCAGAGGTTCGGATAGACCTCGAGTTTGTCGCGCCGCCCGCCGTGCAGCGCGCTCATGCGCTGCTGGCCGACGGAGTCCATGCGCGCGAAAACCTCCTGCGCCTTGGCGATAGTGGCGTCGTCGAGCTTCTCGATCAGGCGATTCGCAGCGGCCCATGCAGCCTCTGTCGTCTCGCGTACAATCAGATGCAGCCGCACGCCAAGCGTAACCTCGCGGCCGGCCTTTTCGGCGCGCTCGCGGATGTCGTTGAATTTCGCGGCGACCGCCTGTGGCGGCTCGCCCCAGCTCAGGTATTTGTCGATCGTGCGTGCGCCGGCCTCGTGCGCGTCTTGCGACGAGCCGCCGAAATAGAGCGGTGGACGCGGCTTCTGCACCGGCGGAAAGGAGACGCGGGCATCCTCGACCTTGATGTATTCGCCGGAAAACGTAACGGCCTCGCCCGCGAGGACGCGCTTGTAGACGTTCAGGAACTCCTCCGCGGCGCGATAGCGCTCGCTGTGGGCCCAGAACAGGCCGTCGCCGCGGTTCTCCTGCGGGTCTCCGCCGGAGACGACATTGATGAGCACGCGGCCGTTCGAAAGGCGATCGAGCGTCGCCGTCATGCGCGCCGCCTGAGTCGGCGACAGTACGCCCGGCCGCACGGCGACAAGGAATTTGAGCCGCTGCGTGAAAGGCGCGAGCGCCGAGGCCAAAAGCCAGGAGTCCTCGCACGCGCGCCCCGTCGGGATCAGGACGCCCTCGTAGCCGAGCGCGTCGGCGGCGAGCGCAATCTGCTTCAGATAGGTGAAATCTCCGGCTCGCGCCGAGTCCGGCGAGCCGAGATAACGCCCGTCGCCGAAGGTCGGCAGGAACCACAGCGCGGAGATCTTTTCTGGAGCCGTCATCACGCCTCGTGGCTGAAGGACAAAACGAGACTAACGACTATAAAATCTATTGTTAATGTCAACTGATTTCAGGTATGAGTGGAAGGTGAGGACGCGATGACCCGCCGAATTGTCGATATCCGCAATCGCCCCGCTTTTCTCCATGACTTCTATGGCGCGCGCCGCGGAACGCCTGAGTTCGAGACGGCGCGATGGCTGAACGGCCGCACCGGGTCGCGCGAGGTCGAGCATTTTGTGCGCTCGCAGATCGAGGATGGTTACATCGCCGAGATCCGTGAAGCTGGGATCTCGGCCGCCGTCGTGATCGGCCGCGACACGCCGGGCCTCCGGAACGACAACGACCAAATCCATGCCCTCGTCTCGCGCCACGCTGAACTCATCGGCGTCGGCTCGGTCGATCCCGAGCGGCTTGGCCGCGCGGCGGTCGCCGAGGCGGAGCGGGCGGTGCGCAAGCTCGGCCTGAGGGCGATCAACCTGGAGCCGGGCTTCGGCTCGCCGCCGCGCGCCTTCGACGATACGTTGCTGTGGCCGATCTACGAGGCGTTGCAGGATTGGAGGACGCCGGTGTTCCTCATGACCGGCCCGACCACGCCCGACCTCGCGTTCAACGATCCCTCGGCCATCGGCCGCGTCGCACGGCGGTTCCCAAAGCTGTCCATCGTCGTGCATCATGGCGCGTGGCCGCGCGTCGACGAGATCGTCGGCGTGGCGTTCCGCTACGCCAATGTAACGCTCGTGCCCGACATGTATATCTTCCAGCCCGGCGGGCGACTCTACGTCGAGGCGGCCAACGGCGCGCTGGCCGACCAGATCGCGTTCGGCTCGTCGTACCCGTTCCGCGCGATGCGGCAGTCGGTCGAGGACTACGAGCGGCTGGGGTTTCGCGACGACGTCCTTGATCGGTTGTTCTATGGCAACGCCGCAAAGCTCCTCGGGCTGGACTGAACCGCGCGGGGTTTCAGAGGTAGGTCTTGACCGAAGTCTTTTTCGGATCGGCCATGGCGCGCATCTGCGCGAGCGTGCGGTGGTCGAACACCTTGGAAAGCGCCTCCCTCGCCTGCATCATCATCAGCCGCACGGCGCACAATTTCTCGTTGCCGCAATCGTCGCAGGGCCGGTAGGCGGTGACGCTGGCGCAGGCGAGCGGGGCTAGCGGCCCGTCGAGGGTGCGGATGATGTGCCCGACCTTGATCTGCTTGGCGGGTTTGGCCAGTTGATAGCCGCCGAACTTGCCTTTTTTTGAAAAGGCGAGGCCCGCGTTGCGCAACTCGGAGAGGATCTGGTCGAGGAACTTCTTTGGTATGGAGCAAGCGGCGGCGATGTCGGCGACTTGCGCGATCTCGCCGGCTTCGAGTCCGGCGAGATAGATCATGGCCTTGAGGCCGTACTTTCCCTTGGCGGTCAGCATGGAGCCCTACTCGGCGCCTTCGAATCGGGCGCTCGAAAACCCGCCATAAGCCATTTGACCGAAAATGCCTACTCAACCGATGGGCGAGCGGTCCGAGCCGCGCCGACAATGGCGCATAGCCTCGGCCTGCCTGTCGCTTCCGGGTACGGTCAAGGTCGCACGACCAGGAATTCCCTAGCGCGTTCGATAACCCGCGCCCGGATGCGGCGCGCTCAACTTTGCGCCGCTTCCGAATAGCTTCTGACGGAGTGCCCCTTCGTCGTAAGCCGTCTTGTATCGGCCGCGACGCTGCAATTCCGGCACAACATACTCTACGACGTCGATCATGGTTTCGGGCCGCACTGCGAAAGCCAGATTGAACCCGTCGACATCCGTCCCCTCAAGGAACGCTTCGAGCCGATCGGCGACCTCGCTGGGATCGCCGACAAAGACGGGGCCGATGCCGCCAATAGCCACGTGCTCGGCCGCTTCGCGCACCGTCCAGCGCCGTGACGAATCGGCGCGCGTGATGTTCTCCAGCGCCGTGCGCCCGGCGTCGTTCTCGACATGCGCGATGACGGCGTCAGGGTCGAGGCCCGAAAAATCGACGCCGGTCCAGCCCGACAGCAGCGTCAGAGCCCCCTCGACATCCGCGTAAGTCTTGTAGTCTGCGTGCTTGGCGCGCGCCTCATCAGCCGTCGCGCCGGTCACGATCGTTGCGAGCGCGTAAACCTTTACGCTGTCCGGCCGCCGCCCCGCCTCTCGCGCCGCGGCTCGAATCGCCGCCACCCGCGGCTTGAGCACTGCGGCGCTTGGGCCCGAGACGAACACGCATTCGGCGTGACGCCCCGCGAAGGTGCGGCCGGAGGGCGACGTTCCTGCCTGATAGAGCACGGGTGTGCGCTGCGGCGAGGGTTCGCTCAGGTGGATGGCGTCGAGCTTGAAATGCGGTCCCTCGTGGCGCACGGCGCGCACGCGGTCGGGATCGGCGAAGACGCCGCGCTCGCGGTCAGCGACGACGGCGTCGTCGTCCCAGCTCTGCTCCCACAGTTTGTAGAGCAGCGTCATGTACTCTTCGGCGAGGTCGTAGCGGTCGTCGTGCGCGGATTGCTTTTCCCGTCCGGCGGCGCGGGCGGCGCTGTCGAGATAGCCGGTCACGATGTTCCAACCGATCCGGCCTTCGGTCAGATGGTCGAGCGTCGACATGCGCCGGGCGAAGGCGTAGGGCGGCTCATAGCTTAGATTCACGGTGACGCCGAAGCCGAGATGCCGCGTGACCGCCGCCATCGCCGGCACGAGCAGCAGCGGATCGTTGACGGGAACCTGCGCCGCGGTCCGCAACGCCGCGCGCGCGTCGCCGCCATAGACGTCGTAAACGCCGAGCACGTCGGCGAGGAACACGCCATCGAACAGGCCCCGCTCCAGTGTGCGGGCGAGGTCCAGCCAGGGCTCAAGACGGTTGTAATCGCGCGAACGGTCGTCCGGATGGCGCCACAGCCCGGGCGACTGGTGCGCGACGCAATTCATCTCGAAGGCGTTGAAGCCGATCTGTCGTTTCGTGCCGCCCACCTGTTTTGGATTCACGTCGGCAAGCCAAGCGTCGCCAGCACCTGACGGCGCAGTCCTACCAGTTCCGGATCGTCGCGATGGCGAGGGTACGGCTTTGACACCCGAAACTCAGCCTTGATACGCGCCGGCCGCTCGGTGAAGACAATGACGCGCGAGGACAGCAGCAACGCCTCCTCGACATCGTGGGTAACCAGAATCGCGGTAAATCCCTTGTCCTGCCAGAGCGAGACGAGTTCCGCCTGCAGCGAGAGCCGCGTCAGCGAATCGAGCTTGCCGAGCGGCTCGTCAAGCAGAAGCAGTTCGGGATCGTTGACGAGCGCGCGCGCCAGCGCGGCGCGCTGCGCCATGCCGCCCGAGAGTTGATGCGGATAGGCGCGCGCAAAGGCGGTGAGGCCGACGAGCTTCAGAGCGTCGTCGACTCGCGCCTTCTCCTTTTCGAGCACGCCGCGCGCAGCTAACCCGGTCGCGACGTTGCGCCAGACCGTGCTCCAGGGAAACAGGGTCGGGTCCTGGAAAACCAGGATACGCGAGGGATCGGGCGCGCCGATTGCCTTGTTGTCGGCGAGAATCTCGCCTTGGGTCGGCGGATCGAGGCCTGCGATCAGGCGCAGCAACGTCGACTTGCCGCAGCCTGATGGCCCGAGCAGCGCGACGAACTCGCCGCGCGCGACCTGGAGGTTGATGTTTTCGAGCACCGGCAGTCTCGAGCCGCCGAGCTGAAACGCATGACTGACGTTTCGCATCGCGATTTCGAGATTTCGCGCGGGAGTGGGAACTGCGCGCAAAGCAGCTGTGGAGGACGACATCAGATGAACCCCTTCTGCCAGCTCAATAGGCGGTCGCGAACGACGAACAGTAGCTTCACGATCCCGGCGCAGAGCACGGCCATGATTATGAGCGTCGCATAGACGTTGGCGTAGCCGGAATAGGCGGTCTGGAACTGAATGTACCAACCAAGCCCATATTTCGCGCCGAGCATCTCCGCGACGACGAGGACGGCGAACGAGTAGTAAAGCCCCATGAAAAGGCCGACGAACGTGTGCGACGCCGCAGCCGGAATTGCGACATGCCGGATCAGATACCACGACTTCGCGCCGAGATTGCGCCCGACGTCGTAATAGGCCGGATCGACCGAGCCAACGCCTGACGCGGTAAGTATGGCGACCGGGATGCCGGCCGACAGCGCAACGATGAATACGCTCGCATCGAACGTATTGGGGAAGAAATAGAAGGTGACGGGGATCCAGGCCGTCGCCGGCACGGGGCCAATGAGTTTCAGGATTGGCATGCCCCAATAGGCGAAGCGCTTCGACCACCCCAGCGCGACTCCGCCGCCGTAGCCCAAGACGACGCCGGCGCCGAAGCCCAGCGCCCAGAGCCGTAGCGTGTAGAGAATGCACCAGCCGAGCCGGTTGGTCTCCGTCATATAGACGTTGAGCAGCCCGTTCGGTGGGGAGAAGAAGGGTTTAGGCAGCCAACCCGTCTTTGCGGTCGTGATTTCCCAAAGCGCCAACCATACGCCGATCGCGATGAACCAGGGACCGTTATGGTCGAGGAACTCCCGCAAGCGGCCGGAGGCCGGCGCTGCAAGGGCGAAGCCGCCAAGCAAGAGCGCGCCGGCGCCGACGATCTCGGCGAACAATTCGCGGCTGCCCCACGGCACGACGTCCGGAAAGGCGACGGTGACGACGGCCGCAAGCGCCCAAGCCGCCGCCGCATAGAAGCCCGCCGTCCAGATTGGGCGGGGGAACGGGTGCGGCGCCGAAGCCGCACCCGCGCCGAGAAGTTGAGACGCTTCGGTCATAAGATCACGCCAGCAGATTGACCGTCACGCGCTCGGCGAACGCCTTCGGGTCCGTGGAGGGTTCGAGCACCTTGACGAGCTTCAGATCCTCGGCGGTGAGCCGAATCTGATCGACGAGCGGCTGGCCGATAGGATGGTCGTGGTAGACGAGCGAGCCGAGGATCTCCGTGAGATCCTTCTCTGTCAGCCCCGCCGGCTTGAGGTTGTCGGCGTACCAGCGGGCAACCTCGTCGGGATGGTTGGCCGTGTATTCGTGGACTTCGATGTTCGCTTCCGCAAGGCGGCGGATCGCGTCCTTGTTCGCCTTCAGGAATGGACCATTGGCGCCCAGCACGCAGCAGGTATGGCCCTTATAGGCGCCGGACTGGGTGTCCGCGATCTTGAGGAGGTTGAATTTCTTCTCGATCGACCATGCCCAGGGATCGAGATGGGCGGCGATGTCGGCGTCGCCGCGCGCGACCGTTTCGCCGACGAGATCGAACGGCACCGCCTTCCAGGTGACGTCGGTCTCGGGATCGATGCCGGCTTTGGCGAGCGAAACCTGGAACGCCACCTGCGGCGGCGCGCCGATACCATAAGTCGCGATAGTCTTGCCCTTGACGCCCGCCAGATCCTTGACGCCGGACTTTTGCGACGCAAGCAGTCGCTGGCAGCCGCCGTGCGAACCGACAAACAGCTTGACGTCGAATCCCTGTTCGAGCGGCTTCAACCAGTCGCCGATCAGGCCGGCGCCGGCGTCAGACTTGCCAGTGGCGAGCGCCTGGATCAGCGTCTGACCGCTGGCGCCCTGGTAGAAAAGCTCTATATCGAGGTTGTGCTTCGCGTAGATGCCCTTGGCGACGCCAAAGCCAAGCGGAGAGTGGCACGCCGCCACCTCCGTCCAAGCGAGACGGATCTTGGGCGCCGGCGCAGCTATGGCGGGTGCGAATACCTTGCCGCCCAACGCGGCCGCGGACGCGACCGCGCCAGCCGCTCCCGCCGCCTTGAGAACGGTGCGCCGCGAAAGCGAATTCGTTGCTTCAGTCATCCGATGTTTCTCCATCCTACAAAGTTGTGATTGCTTGAAGGTGTCGCTTTAAGCAGGCTCGGTCTCCCGGACCGCCTCGATCGCCATGGCCTCGCGGCGCTTCACCGCTTCAATATCGCGAAAGCTCGCGCCGGGATGGGGCGCTTGCAAGTGCGCGCCGCCACCGAAGAGCTTCTCGCGTAGCGTACCCGGCCGATAGGCGCGCGGGTAAGCGCCGCGTCGCTGAAGCTCCGGCACGACATATTCGACAACGTCCTCGAACGTGCCGGGGGTGATGGCGTAGGCTAGGTTGAAGCCGTCGACGTCGGTCTCCTCGACCCATTGCTGGAGGATGTCGGCGATCGTGGACGGCGAGCCTACGAAGACGGGTCCGACGCCGCCGATGCCGCCGAAACTGGCGAGTTCATCGATGGTCCAGGTCCTGTCACCGCCCGAAAGGTGCTCGACCAACGATTGCACGGCGTTGGTGTCGATGTGCTTGACGATGTCGGTCGGCGCATATTGCCCGAAATCGATGCCGCTCCAGCCTGACATGAAGACGAGCGAGCCGTGATAGGAGGAGTAGGACTTCAACTCCTCGAATTTCGCCTTCGCCTTGGCGTCGGTCTCGTCGGTGATTATGGTTGCGAGTTCGTAGATCAGGAGTTTGCGCGGGTCGCGGCCGGCGGCCAGGGCGCGGGCGCGAATGTCGGCGACATAGGCCTTGAGCGTCGCTTTGGTCGGCGCCGCGACGAACACGCACTCCGCATTGCGCGCCGCGAAATCCTTGCCCGCGCTGGAAGCGCCGGCTTGATACAGCACCGGCGTGCGCTGCGGAGAGGGCTCCGTGAGCCCGTAGCCGGGCACGTCGAAGTATTTTCCCTTGTGGCTGATCTCATGCACTTTTTCGGGATGCGCGAAGATCCGCCGCTCGCGGTCGCGCACCACGGCGTCGTCTTCCCAGCTTCCCTCCAGAAGCTTGTAGATGACCTCCAGATACTCGTTGGCGACTTCATAACGATTGTCGTGTCGCCGCAACCCCGCGTCGCCGACGTTCTTGGCGCCGCTTTCCAAATAGGACGTTACGATGTTCCAGCCAACACGGCCCTTGCTGTGATGATCCGCCGTCGCGATGCGTCGCGCGAAAGTGTAGGGGTGCTCGAAGGAAGTGGAAGCCGTTATGCCGATGCCGAGGTGCTCGGTGGCCAGGGCGATCGGGGCCGCGAGTTGCAACGGATCGTTGACGGGAACTTGCGCCGACTGCTGCAACGCGTGGTAAAGCGAACCCTTGTAGACGTCGTAATAGCCGATCACGTCCGCAATGAAAATTCCGTCAAAGACACCTTTCTCCAACGTACGGGCGAGATTCTGCCAATAGTCGAGATCCTTGTATTTCCAGGACTGGTCCTTGGGATGCGCCCACAGGCCCGGCGACTGGTGGCCAACGCAGTTCATGTCGAAGGCGTTGAAGTGGATTTGACGTGTCATAAGCTGATTTCCTGAACGCGACCCCCCCCTTGCGAACCTGCGCGGGATCGGGAAGGGAGAGTTTCAGATAGCGCCGTGCCGGGGCGGTTTGACGTCGTTGAGGTAATAGTTGCCGATATGGTGATATTTCCAACGGGCGGCGTCGTGCAGCGAGTGGACGCGCGCGTTGCGCCAGAACCGGTCGAGACCATAGGCGTCGAGCGTCGAGCGCGAACCGCTGAGCTCCAGCAGTTTGCTCGAAGCTAGCAACGCCGCCTCCGTCCCATACGCTTTGACTTCTGCAACCGCGATGGAAGCCTCGGCGACGGACTTCGCGGACGGCGCCGCGATGGCGCGGTCGACGTATTCGCCGGCGCGTCGCAACAGCGCGTTGGCGGCGTGAACGCGGATCGCGACATCCCCGGCGGCATGAATCGTATGTGGGTCTTCGTAGCCGTGCTGGATTTCCAATTCGAAATGCGGCCGGGTGAAAGACCGCACGAAGTGAACCGTCTCGGCGAACGCGCCGCGGGCGATGCCGACCTGCACGGCAGCATGTATGATCTGCGCCACCGGCCCCATCGGCGTCGGCTCGTCAAACAACCCTTGGTGGTCGAAAATCTGAGAAGAAGTCACTTCGACATCGTCGAAGGTGACGGAGCCGCTTCCGGTAGCGCGCTGCCCGAACCCAGACCAGTCGTCAATCAGTTGCACGCCAGGCGTCGATCGGTCCACGAACACGATGTGCACGCGCCCGTCTGCATTCTTTGCGACGACGGCGATGATGTGAGCGAACAATGAACCTGTAGCGTAGAACTTTTGCCCGCTGAGCCGAAGCCTTCCATCGCGCTCCGCGAATTGGGTCTTGTAGTCGACAGGAGTGCGGGTTCCGATTTCGGTGAAAGCGTTGCCGATGCGATCGCCGTCGAGCACCCGCTGGAAGTAATGACGTTTCTGCTCCTCGGAACCAGAAAGACGCAGGGCCTCCAGCATGTAGTAGTGGTTTTGAGGAATTTGCCCGAGATTGCTGTCGGTGTCGGAAATGATCGCCGTCACTTCCGCGAGTGTTCCCGCTGAGACGCCGGCGCCGCCATATTCCTTCGGAACGGTGATCGCCCATAGGCCCGCGTGCGAAGCGCGGTTGACCTGTTCAATCGGCAGGGTGCGATCACGGTCGCGTTCGACAGCGTCAGCGGCGAATTCGCGCGCTAGCGCCTTGGCGATAGAGACGGCTTCGGCGTCGTCCTTGATCCGGTGCGCGAGCTTGTTGCGCGGCGGGATGTGAGGGGCGGGCCTGCCTTTGGCGAGGGCCGCCTGTTTGTGCAGGGTGCGACTCTGGTCGTTCATTCGCCTGACGTCCTCAGTTCCAGGCGTGGCGCGGCGGATGCACGCCGTTCAAATAGAAATTGCCGACGTGGAAGTATTTCCAGCGCACCGGATCGTGCAGCGTATGCGTGCGGGCGTTGCGCCAATGACGGTCAAGGTTGTGCTTGGCGAGCGTAGCGCGCGTGCCGGCCAGCTCGAACAACTTGTTCGTGGCAAGAATGGCGATCTCAGTGGTCAGCACCTTGGACTCGCCGGTCTTGATGGTCGCCGCGGCTACATTGGCGTCCGACGAGTTGGCGTTCGCTGCATCGATGGCGCGGCCCGCTTCTCCAAGCAGCGCTTCGGCGGCATGCAGGCGAATTTTGAGATCGCCGACCGCGTGAATGGTGAACAGGTCTTCGCTTGCCGTCTCCTTGCCGCTGTCGATCCAGGGTCGGCTTTGCGTGCGCACGAACGCAATTGTATCCTCGATCGCTCCGCGCGCGATGCCCGCGTCGATGGCGGATTGAATAATCTGCGAGACCGGGCCCGCAATCGTCGGGCGGTCGAAGGCGTAAACCGCGAGCAGGCGAGAACGGGGCAAGCGGACGTTCTCGATCCTAACCTGGCCTGAGGCGGTCGTGCGTTGCCCGAAGCTCGACCAGTTGTTGCTGATCGTCAGTCCGGGCGCGTCGCGGTCGGCGAAGGCGAGAAGAGCCTTGCCTTCGGGATCGACGGCGACGATAGGCACGAAATGCGCAAGCAAGGCTCCTGTGGTGTAGAACTTTTCGCCGTTGATGATCGCATCGTCGCCGTCATAGACGATCCTTGTTTCAAAGGCGGCGACGGTCTTGCTGTTCAACTCTGAAAAGGCATTGCCGAAGCGCAGGCCGGCCAGAGACCAGCCGAAGAACAGCTTCTTCTGTTCCTGCGTGCCGTCGAGATCGATCTGTCCGTTGATGGCGAGATGGTTCTGGGTGATCTGGGCGATGCTCGGATCGGCGGCGGCGATGATGGCGATCACCCTGGCAAGCGTCGCATAGGAGACCTCGGGCCCTCCGTAAGCCCTGGGGATGTTGATTCCCCACAGGCCGCTTTGCGAGTAGGCGTCAAGCTCGTCGAGCGGCAGTAGGCCCTCCCGGTCGCGTAGCGCTGCGCCTTCGGCGAACCGTTCTGCGAGCTGATGAGCTATCTCGATAGCCTCGGCGTCGCTCTTGATCACATAGGCTGCCGCGGCCGGGCGGGGGCGCGGCGGAACGGGATCGAGCGAGTTGACGCGCGGATGGACGGCGTAGTCGATCGGCGCAGCGGGAAGCGAACCCAACGTGTCCTCCTGAGCGTCAAGCCCCGAATTGAGGGCGCGGGTAATGTCTAGAAAAAAACTAGAATTTGTCAACGACAAAGATCCGTCTCCGTGCGACAATTCGCGTCATAACGGCGTTCGCGGACAAGTAGCCAACGTTGATGATCAAGCGGTTCTAAATTGAGAACGTTCTGCCGCTACTGCGCGGCGTCCTTCATCACTAAGCCTGCGGGGCGGCCGGATCTATTTCCGGACCAATTGCCAACTGCTCCCAACAATTTCGCCGCAAAGCCCGCCTAGCCGCCGCCAGCCGAATAGTAGCTGGCGAAAGTCTCCAAAACCTGCGCGCGCACCATGTCGCGGAATGGGGCGCGCGCGATCATGCCGTAGACGGCGGCGCCGCCCTGCTGCGCGTATTCGGGATGCGCGCGCGCTACCGCGACCGAGGCGGCGAGATCGGCGAGGTAGTCGTCGACGACTGCGAGATGGCGCGCGGTGACCATGGCGTGCAGGCCGTCGGGAAATTGCAGCCGGTTGATGTTCCAGCCGCGCGCCTCCATCTGATCGCCGACGACGAAGATGTCGAGCCCGGGTTCGGCTGAACCATAGGCGACCAGCGGTCCCTGTGGCCTGGCGAGCAGCCGGAGGCCTGGAATCTGCGCCAGCCCGGCGACAATGCGGTCGACCGCCTCGGCGGTTCGCGCGGCGAGCTCGCAGTAGCCCTCGACGCCGAAATATTGCAACGCCGCCCAGGCCGCCGCATAGGCGCCGCCTGGCCGCGTGCCGAGCAGGGCAGGGGAGGCGAACACGCCGCCGGCCCAATCCTGCGAAACGAACATCTGGTGCTTGAGGTAGCTGAGATCGCGATAGGTGATCGTCGAGGCGCCCTTGGCGGCGAAGCCGTATTTGTGCAGATCCGCGGACATCGATGTGACGCCCGGCGCGCGATAGTCGAACACGGGAATCGCGCGCCCGTTCATCTCCATGAACGGCAGAATGAAGCCGCCGACGCAGGCGTCCACGTGCATCGGGACTTCGTGGCGCAGCGCGATCTCGCTCATCTCCGAAATCGGGTCGATTGTTCCGTGCGGATAGTCGGGCGCGGAGCCGAGGATGAGGGCGGTGCGGGGCGTGATCAGCGCCTCCAGCTTCGAGACATCGGCGCGCGGGTCGTCTCCGAGCGGCAGCCAGACGATTTTGACGCCGAAATATTCCGCGCCCTTGGCCCATGCGACATGCGCCGAGGTGGGTAGGATCATTTCCGGCGCCTCGACGCCGCCGAGCGTCTTGATGCGGTCGCGATAGGTCTTGACGGCGAGCAGGCAACTTTCGGTGCCGCCGGAAGTGACGACGCCGCAGGCGCTCTCAGGCGCATGCAAGAGGCTCGTCGTAAAGGCGATGATCTCGGCTTCAAGCTTCTTCAGGCTCTTGAAGGCGAGCGGATTCAGGCCGTTCGCCGACGCGTAGGCTTGATAGGCCTCAGCGAGAAACCGCTCCAGCGGTTCGTCGAGATAGTAGACGAGGCTCCACAGGCGGCTCTGGCGATAATCCGGGTCCTCAGCGCTGAAACCCTTCAATTCCTCAAGAATGGACTGGGGATCACGGCGGTTGGGGTTGAGGCTCTTGCGCATATGTCGATCCTAACGCGAAAACTCGCCGCGGCGGAAGGCGAGCACGGCGGAAAGAACGCCGCCGAGCGCGGCGCCGCCAGCTATCACCAGAAGCGCCGCATCGAAGCTGCCGGTCGCCGCGATCACCGCGCCGGGAATGACGCTGCCGACCACGCCGCCCAGCAGCACGCTTGCGCCGTTGTAGAGGCCGGTCGCTGCGCCGACGTCGCGGTCCCCCGCAAGCGCCTGAACGGTGGCGTGCTCCTGCGCCTGGAACGCGCTCTGGCAGAACACCGCGGCGGCGAACAAGCCGATCAGCGCCGGCGCGGTTGAGGCGTTGACGGCGAGAACGAGTCCTCCGGCCGCCGCGATGAGGCCGAGCGCCGCCAGCGAGATGCGCTTCGACGTCTGGTCGCCAATCGCCGCGATAGCGAGCGCGCCGACGATTCCGGAGGCGAATACAAGCGTCAGCGGCCATCCGAGGTCAGCGAAATCGAAGCCTTTGACGCGCACGAAATAGGTCGGCAGCCACCCGAGCATGCCAAAGCCGGCAAAGGCGTTGAGCACGCCGATTGCGACATAAATCCAGTAGTCCAGGCTGCGCCGGAACACCGCGCGCGCGACCGGCGCAGCCTTCTCGGGGATGGGGTCGTCGACGAACAGGGCGACTAGCGGCGCGCCGACGCAAAGGCCGGCCGCGCCGACGGCGACAAAGGCGCCGCGCCAGCCGAAGGCGCCGATCAGGGGGACGAGGATCGCGGGACCAAGCGCGGCGGACACGATCAGACCGACGTTCCAGATCGAATTGGCGAGCGCGCGCGCCTCAACCGGAAACTTGCGCGCCGTGATTACCCCCATCATCGGCACATGCGTGGACTCCGCGATCCCGAGCAGCAGCCGCAACATGATCAGCGCCGCCAGCGAGCCGCCCAAGGGACCAACCGCCATGCTGACGAGCGAGAATCCGACAATGGCGGCGATGATGCTGCGCTTGGCGCCGAAACGCTCGGCTGCTCCCGAAAGCGCGATCTGGGCGAAACCGAACGTCAGGAAGAAGGCGCCGAGCAGCGCCTCGCCGCGCATTCCCGTTTCCGCGTCGCTCCAGCCCCATTCGCGCGCGATCTGTGGCAGCGCGTAAGCCATCGCGTTGCGGTCGAGATAGTGGATGGCGAAGGTGAGCCCGAGGATGACGGGAACATGCCATGGCAGAGGGCGCGCCGAAGGCTTCATATCGACTTTAACCGCCCTCGAACGCCTACAACAATGGACGCCGCGCGATCCGCTCCGGCGGCGCCCCGTCCTGCGCGACTATTCCGCGGCTTTCAACAGGGCTATGCCTTCGAGCGATTGCGCGATGTCGGCGATGATGTCGTCGGGGTCTTCGAGCCCGACGGAGAGGCGCACGAAGGAGGGCGAAATGCCAGCCGCCGCCTGCTGCGCCGCGTTGAGCTGGCCGTGCGTCGTCGATCCGGGGTGGATCGCGAGGCTGCGCGCGTCGCCGATATTGGCGAGGTGATAGAACAGTTTCAGTTGGTCAATAAATGCGAAGGCTGCGGCCTCGCCCTCCTTGAGTTCGAAACCTACCAGACCGCCGTAGCCGTACTTGAGATATTTGTCGGCGCGCTCGCGCTCGACGCCGGTTTGCAGTCCGGGGTAGACGACTTTCGACACCTTCGGATGCTTGGCGAGGTAGTTGGCGACCTTGGCGGCGTTGTCGAAATGGCGCTGGATGCGCAGCGGCAGCGTCTCCAGGCCCTGTATGAGCTGGAACGCGTTCTGCGGCGCGAGGCTCGGTCCGAGATCGCGCAGCAGCGCGGCGCGGGCGCGCAGCACGAAGGCGATGGGGCCGAGCGACTCGGCCAATTGCAGATAATTGCGATTGGCGTATCCAGGGTCGGGACGATGCAGGAGCGGTTGCCGCTCCGGGAAATCGGCCCACGGGAAGGCGCCGCCGTCAACGATCGCGCCGCCGATCGTCGTCCCGTGGCCGCCGATATATTTGGTCGCGGAATAAACGACAACCGCCGCGCCGTGATCGAGCGGGCGAATGGCGAGCGGCGCGGCGGTGTTGTCGATGATGAGCGGAATGCCGAGCGGCCGCCCGATGGTCGCGACCTCGGCGATAGGGAAGACCGACAGCTTCGGGTTCGGCAGCGACTCGCCAAAATAGAGCCGGGTGCGCGCGTCGGTGGCGCGTCGGAAGTTCTCGGGGTCCGAGGCGTCGACGAAGCGCGCCTCGACGCCGAACTGCTTGAGACGCTCCTTGAAGAAATGCACCGTGCCGCCGTAGAGGTCGTGCGCGGAGACGATATTGTCGCCGACCTCGACCAGGTTGAGCACGGCGAGCGCGGTCGCGGCCTGGCCGGAGGCGACGCCGAGCGCCGCCGCGCCGCCTTCGAGCGCCGCCAGTCTTGTTTCAAACGCATCGACGGTCGGGTTGCCGACGCGTGAATAGGTGTAGGCGATCTGTTCGAAGTTGACGATCTTGATCGCGGTCGCCGTGTCGGGAAAGTCGAACGAGGTTGATTGGTAGATCGGCACCGTCGTCGCCGACGTCGTGGGATCGTGACGGAAGCCGCCGCCATGTAGAACAAGCGTCGCGGGAGATTTCGAAGCTGAGGACATGCGCTTTTCCTTCTCTGAGACTTCGGGTTCTTGAGTTCAAGATCTCAGGCGACGACGCGCGGCCGTTCGCGCTCGGCGCGCTCGAGCCGGACGACGTGTTCGGCCCAACGCGCCGACCACTCGCGCAGCTCGTTCTGTGTCAGCGGTGTGGGAACCTTCGATATCTCATGGCCTGCGACGTGGCGCGCCAGCGCGCGATAGACATCGGCCTGCTCGGATTGCGGCGCGGCCTCGATCGTCGTCTTGCCGGAGAGTTCTGCCTGAGTGACAGTGAGCGAGCGCGGCACGAATTGCACGATCGGCGTCGAGGTGCGGGCGGCGAAATCCTCGACGATCTCGCGCTGAAACTCCGTGTTGATTGAATTGGCGATGATGCCGCCGAGCAAAGCCCCGCCCGAGTTGGAGAACTTCTCGATGCCGCGGAACAGGTTGTTGGCGGCGTAGATCGCCATGAAGTCGGCCGAGGACACTGTGAACACGTGTTCGGCGATGCCCTCGCGCACCGGCACGGCGAAGCCGCCGCACACGACGTCGCCAAGCACGTCGTAGATGACGAAGTCGAGATCGAGTTCCTCAAACACGCGCTGCTGCTTCAGCAACTCCACGGCGGTGATGATGCCGCGGCCTGCGCAGCCGACGCCCGGCGCCGGGCCGCCTGCCTCGACGCAATAGACGCCGCCAAACCCCTTGAACACCGCTTGCCGCGCATCGACTCGCCGCTTCTCGGCGAGCAGATCGAGCACCGAGGGGATGTACTCGCCATTGCGCAGCGTGTTGGTGGAATCGGCCTTCGGGTCGCAACCGAACTGCATGACCTTGTACCCGGCCTCCACCAGCGCGGCCGAGATGTTGGAGGTCGTCGTCGATTTGCCGATGCCGCCCTTGCCGTAGATGGCGATCTGCTTCAGTTTGCGGGCCATGGGTTATTCCTTGATGAAAGGCGGCGGTTCAGCCGTGCGAGAAAGTCGGCTCGGCGCTGATGTCGTCGCCGTAGAGGTCGCGGGTGTAGTCGCTGAGACCGGGCACGCCGACGGCGTCAGCGCGGCAACGCTGACAATGAGTGAACACTTTCAGATGCTTCGCCGCTGCGGCGCGGGCGCGGCCGCGTTCGATGAAACTCGGCTCAGGCAAGTGGGCCAACTCGTGCTGCGGTATCAGCGCGATGACGTTGATCATGCGGGCGCCCGCGTTCGCAACGGCCTCAGCGATCGCGCCGATATGATGGTCGTTGACGGTCGGGATCAGCACCGTGTTGATCTTGATGGTGAGGCCGAGTTCCGCAGCGCGTGCTATTCCCGCTAGTTGATTGGATATCAGCCGTTGCCCCGCCTCGACCTCGTTCACACGCTTGCGCTTCCAGGCGATCTTGGGCGTGATGCGCGCCTGGATTTCCGGATCGACGGAATTCACGGTCACGGTCAGCGTCGTCACGCCTGCCCTCGCGAGTTCGTCGACGCGCTCGGGCAGCATCAGGCCATTGGTGGAGACGCAGAGCGTCAACTCCGGCCAGCGCGCATGGATGCGACTGAACGTCTCAATCGCGTGATCGGTGGCGAGCGGATCGCCGGGGCCGGCGATACCAACCACAGCGAGATTGGGCACGATGCGCAGCGCACGTTCGGTCGTCGCAACAGCCTCATCGGGCGTCAGCAACCGCGCGGCGACGCCGGGCCGCTGCTCGACGCGGTTGAAGTCGCGGCGGCAGAAGGCGCAGGCAATGTTGCATTGCGGCGACACCGGCAGATGAAGCCGGGCAGACTTCGCGTGCCCTTCCGCCGTCGTCGAGAAGCAGGGATGCTTGCCTTCGAGATCGGGAAACGCCGGCTTCGTGCGCGCCGCGCGCATCGCGTGCGCCGCGCAGGCGCTGGCGGAGGGATCGCTCATGCCTTGGCTTCCTCATACAGGCCGGCGTAGGCGGCGAGCTGGCGCACGGTCGCGTCGACGGCATCGTCGGTCTCGAACGCGAGGATGCCGAGCTTCTCCAGACGCGAGAGGGCGCAGTCGCCGAGCCGCTCGACGACAACCGCGCGGCAGTCCGACACGGCAGCAACCGAAGCGTCCATCATCTCGTCGGCGCGCTCGTTGCCGGAGCCGCAGGGAGGCCGGTTGATCCGCGTCTCGACGAGGCGTGAACCTTCGGGCCGAACTTCCCAGATCTCGAACCGGGTCGCATAGCCAAAATGCTCGGAGACGCGAACGCCGGTGTGCGTGGCGATGGCGACGCGGGCGACGGCGGAGGGCTCGCTCATAGCGCCGCCGCCTCCGGGTTTTCTTCCGTCGATTGCCTGACGACGGTCGTGTAGGTGCGCTCCAGCAATTGCAGCGCGCCGCGATAGCCGACGTAGCTGCGTACGATCACCACCTCGTCGGTCGCGGGATAGCTGATCTCGACCAGCGGCGCGCCGATCTCGTCGGCGGTCGCGGCCTCCCAGGTGGAGCCGAACAAGATCGGAAACTCGCCGACGCGCGGCTTGCGGACAATCAAGTCGCGGGCGCGATAGCCGTCCGCCTCGAAGACGGGGTCGCCGTCGATATCGGGAGCCAGATTGCGGAACGCGGCGCGAATGGAGTCGCGCTCGTTTTCCGGCGGATTCTCGGTGATGACGATGACGCCGGGATTGAGGCCGAGATCGCCGACGAAGAACTTTGCTATCGCCAGGGCATAGGCGCTGTCGGCGACGACGTTGATCTCGGAGGGAAGTCGGTACTGGCTGGTGCAGCCGGCGTAGAAATGCGCGAAATCGCGCAGGTAGCGATAATAGTCGCGCTCCTCGCGGGCGATGAAGGCTTCGACATCAGCGGTCTCGACGCCGACCGCTTCACCGACCTGCCGCAGGAAGGCCCCCGTCGCGCGTGCGCCTATCGGAATCGCGGGGACATGCAGGACCGGTTGATTGTACACCGCCTCAAGCCGCCGCGCGACGGAGAGGCCGAGCCACGGCGACAGCACAATGTTGAGTTGCGCCGAAGGAACCGCGCGCCATTCTTCCAGACCGCGCGAAGCGGGGCCGAACAGGATGTTGACCTCGAGGCCGATCCCTTCGAGGACCCGGCGGATCTCGGTGAGATCGCCGCGCCAGAACGGGTTCTGATACGGCAGCGCCGCCCAGACGTTGACGAGACCCTTGCGCGTCTGCGGCAACGGTCCCGCCTGTTTGGCGACATACTGATCCAGAATCGCGCGAACGATGGTCTCGTGGCCGGTGTAGTTGTTGCCTTTGTAGCCAAGTGTTTCTGCAAAGACGATGGGCACGCCGCGGCGCTGGTAGCCGTTGACGAGATTGGCGACGTCGTCGCCAACGAGACCGGGGACGCAGCCGCTCTGCACGACGTAAAGCTCGGCCTCCATCACCCTGAGCGTGGAGGTAATCAGCTCGTCGAGCCGGTCGGCCCCGCCGAAGATCACTTCCTTGTTGCCGATGTTGGTGGAGGGAACATGGAACTCTCCGCCCTGATAGCCGGAGATGCTGGAAAGCGCCTGGAACTGTTTGGTCGCGCAGCCGGGGCCGCAGTGGGTGATCGGGATCGCGCCCTCGATGGCGATGACCGAGGCGAGCGCGCCCAGGGCGCAGGCGTAGCGAACCTGCTCTATCGGACCGGACGGCGCGGCGAAATTGCCGGAGTCGGCATCGTCGACGCGGGACTGGAAATTCATGCAAGGCTCTCCCGCTCAGGCCACGTTCTCAGGCTCAAGCGCATAGGGGTTCGTCTCCTCCAGCCACCATTTCTGGTAGGGGAAGCGCGAATGCGCGGCGACGTCCTCGTAGAAGCGGCGGCGCGGCAGAACGCGCAGGATGCCGCGGCCGACGGTGATGAGACCTTCGTAGCCGAGACCGTCGTTGGAGTAGAAGATCGGCAGCACCGGAATTCCCAGACGCCCGGCGAGAATCGCCATCGTTCCGGAATGACGGCAGACGACGAAATCCGGATTGGCCCGCTTCAGCGCCGCGTGGGCCTGGAAGTGCTGATCGGGACTCACCGTGAAATTCTCGATGTCGCCGCTCGCCTCAACCAGATGCCCGAGCGAGTCCTGCTGCGGGTCGCCGCTGTCGGTGGATGGGTCGTGATGATAGGAGAACGCGTCCTCGATTTCGACGCCAAGTTCGCGCAAGTTGGCGATCAGCCCATGGGCGAACGCGGCCCCGGCGGCGACAAAACCCTTCTTGCCCTTCAGCGCCGTGCGCAGGCGCGCCAACTCGGGCGCGATGCGGGCGCGCTCGGCGGCAATGACAGCCTCGACGAGAGGCTCGCGCTTGGTGACGCGGGCGATGTCGCGCAACCAATTGTCGGTCGCGTCCAGCCCATAGGGCAACGGCGCACGGATCTCTGGCACGCCGTATTGCTGTTCGAGCCCGGTCGCGAGATAGGAGAGCACGAAGCACATCGTCACCGTCGCCGTCGCGATCGAGAGATCGGCGAGGCGTTCGAGTGAATTGCCGCCCATCACCAGATTGACTTGCAGGCCGAGCGGGTTGACCAGCGGCGAGAAGACGTCGGGTCCGCCGAGATGGATCACGTTGAGGAGATCGTCGCGCTTCTCGGTCGGTCTGTTCGGCACCAGACGGCGCAGTATGCCGTGTTCGATGACGTCCCAACCCGAAGACCAGTGGCGCGACTTGAAGCCCTCGCAATGCATCGGCACGATGGGAATGCCGAGTTCGTCTTCAAGCTCGCGCGCGGTTCCATCGACATCGTCGCCGATGATGCCGGTCGCGCAGGACGTTGCGACGAAGATGACGCGCGGACGATGGCGCTCGAAGGCCTGCCGGATGGTGTCGGCGAGCCGCTCCACGCCGCCGAAGACCATGTCCTGCTCGCCCAAATTGGTGCAGATGGATTTCGGGTCTTCCGGCTTCCAGCCGCGGCGCGCCGCAAGATCGCGCGAATAGCGCGATGTGGACGATTGGCTGGAGGCGCAGCCGATCGGCGCATGTTGGATGACGACGGTGTCCTTGATGATCGTCGCGTTGGTCACCGCGATCTGTTCGGCGCACATCGATGCCTGCGAGTAAGGGCTCGATAACTCGCAAAGCCGCCGCCCGCCTGACCCGCAGTCGCGCCCGCAGCCGTAGGTGAACGCGGAGTCGCGCGCGAGATCGGCGGCGCGACCCTCCCATTGCGTGATCGTGCCAAGGCGCTGCTCGCGGGTTTCGGCCTGAGTCGTCCGCAAATTGATGGCCACTGGCAGGCTCCTATGCGGCGGGACGATCCGCCGCGTACAGCTTATTCTATAAACGTACTCAACATCGATGACAAAATGTCGCAGCGCTACTCCGCGGCGTCAAGATTCGACTCACCGTGTCAGCAATCCCGCGTCGAGCACCAGTCCCGAGCCGGTCAAATAGCGTGCATCGTCGGAGGCGAGAAACAGCACGGAGGCGACGACATCATCCACCGTCACCCACGGCGTCGGCAGAAGATTGCCGGCAGACCGTTCGGCGATCTCAAGCGCCGTAAACCCCTCCAGCTCCGCCAGCCCGTCGTTGAGGGGCGTATCGACGCCGGTCGGATGGAGAGTGACGACGCGTACCTTGTGCTTGGCCACTTCAATCGCGAGCGACTTCGCGAGCCCGACAAGACCGAACTTGGACGCAGAGTAGTGCGAAAGACGCGCAAAGCCGCGCAGACCAGCCACCGACGAGTTAAAGATGATGACGCCGCCGCCACGGGCGATGAGATGCGGCGTCACATGTTTGGCGAGTAGGAAATTTCCCTTGAGATTGATGCCCAGCACCGTATCCCATTGGGCCTCGCTCAGCTCGGTGACTTGGCCGTAAGCGGCGACGCCGGCGTTGCCGAACACGATGTCGAGCCCGCCGAATGTCTCGACGGTTTCCGCCACGGCGGCCGCCACCGCCGCTTCGTCGCGCACATCGCCGACGAACGGCAAAAAGCGCCGGCCGAGCGACGCGATCTCCTCGCGCAAAGAGTCGAGATCGCGGGAAGAACCCAGTGCGTAGCCGGGATATTTTAGAGTGCGTCCGATGTCGAAGCCGGCTACGTCAGCCCCGGCGCGAGCAAAGGCAAGCGCGACGGCGCGACCCTGGCCGTGCGCGGCGCCGGTAATGAATACCGCCTTGTTGCGAAAGTTGCGGGTCATGGCGGCCTCAACCGAACAGCGTTTCGGGAGTGACCCGGTAGGGATCGAGGGACGGATCAACGGCGACCTTCAGCGCGCTGTTGAAGACGTTGTTGACAATCATCAGCGCTCCGAATGTCGTTAAATCCACGATCTCGTCGTCGCCAAGGAACGCGCTGAGCCGAGCGAACAATTCGTCGGAAACGTCGTTGGCGTCAACAGCGAGTTGGCGGCCGAAATCGACGAGGGCCTGGGCGCGGTCGTCGAGCACGAGATTATTCGGGTCCTCGCCCCACTGCACGAGCGTGCGGCGCATGAACAGCGAACACAGCGCACAATGGTTGGCGCGCGAGATGGCGTTGCAGAACAGTACGGCCTCCCGCTCACTCAGGAACGTCTTCGACTTGTGGAACAGGGGATACCATTCCAGCACGGCCCGCAGCGCCTCACGCGAGCGCAACAGCGTCGCCTTCATATTGGTGACGACATGTCGCGCCTCGGTCTCTTTCCAGAGCGCCTCCTGTGCGGGCGTGGCGGTTTCCAAGGTTACAGGGGCAATGCGGGTCACAGGCGCTCCGTTGTTGTGGAGATTTAATGCAGCAATTGACCGAGAAATTGCCGGGCGCGTTCGTGTCGCGGCGCGGTGAAAAACGCGTCGGGAGCGTCGACCTCGACTATTTCTCCACAATCCATGAAAACCACCCTATCGGCTACTCGGCGCGCGAAGCCCATTTCATGGGTGACGACGATCATCGTCATGCCGTCAGCGGCTAGCGCCGTCATCGTGTCCAGAACCTCCTTGACCATCTCTGGATCGAGCGCCGATGTCGGCTCATCAAATAGCATGACCTTCGGATTGGTGCCTAGCGCGCGAGCAATGGCGACCCGCTGCTGCTGACCGCCGGACAACTCGCCGGGGTATTTGTGCGCCTGATCGGCGATGCGCACTTTCTCCAGAAGCGCCAGCGCCTGCGCCTCGGCCTCGCCGCGTGGGAGTTTACGCGCCCAGATCGGCGCCAGCGTGCAGTTTTGCAGCACGGTCAAGTGCGGGAAGAGGTTGAACTGTTGAAACACCATGCCGACGTCCTGGCGAACGCGGCCGTTTTGCACAGGCGACGAGGTCAACTCGACGCCATGCACCCGCAACACGCCCCGCTGGTGCTCCTCTAGCCGGTTGACGCAACGGATCAGCGTCGACTTGCCGGAACCCGAGGGACCGCAAACCACCACCCGTTCGCCGGCGCCGACATGCAAGTGAATGTCCTTGAGCACATGGAAGCCGCCGTACCACTTGTGTACGCCGACAAACTCCACGGCGGGGCGTTGATAAGAGGGATGAATAGTGTGGCCCATGTCCGCCTCGTGTCAGGAATGACCGGCGGCGCGCAGCCGCTTCTCCAGCCAGCGGCTGTATCGTGACGCTGCGAAGCAAACGCTGAAGAACACCCCGCCTGCGAACAAATAGGCGACGGTGTAGCAACGCGGCCATTCCTGCTCCTGCGCCGCCGCGACGCGCACCGCGCTCAGAAAATCGGTCATGCCGATAACCGCGATGAGGGGCGTGCTCAGCAACAGACCAATTCCCAAATTGACCAAAGCCGGGATCACGGCGCGCAGCGCCTGCGGCAGCAGTACAAGCTGAACGGCGCGAAAATAGCTGAGGCCGAGCGCCTGCGCGGCCTCGAATTGTCCACTCGGCAGCGCCTGAAACCCGGCGCGCAGGATCTCCGCCAGGTAAGACGCGACGAACAGGACCAGTGCGGCTTCGACGCTGACGAACAGGTTGATCTCCAGACCCGGCGCCATCATCGGTACAATAAAGCGGCTGACATAGAGCGTCACCAGCATCGGCACAGCGCGGATCAACTCAATCGCGACGACCGCGGCGGTGCGCAGGCCGCCGAGCCGCGAGCGCCTCGCGAGCGCCAGGGGGATCGCGACTACAAACGAGCCCGCGAAGGCGATCATCCAGACGAGCAAAGTCAGCGGCGCGCCGCCCCAATCGTTGGTCGCTACCGGCGTCGAGGTTAGGACGCCCGACATAAGCAAACAGACCACGGCCGGCGTCGCCACCCAGCCAAGCGCCAACGGCCAACCCCAGGCCCAGGGCGCCATGCTCGCTATGATCACTGCGACAATCAGCGCGAGGCTGACCTCGGCGCGCCAAAGCGCCCATTCGGGATAGACGCCGAAGAACATTAGCCGCGCATTGACACGCAGAAACGGCCAACACGCGCCGGTATGGGTCTTGCACGCCTCTGCTCCGCCGGTCCAGGTCGCGTCAATCACCGCCCAGCGCAGAAACTGCCAACCGACGACGGCAAGCAAAATCGCAACGGACAGACTGAGCGCCGCGTTGAACGGCGAACCAACAATGGCGGCGAGTCGTTTTCCAATGGGGCTCGAGCCCTCGACCGGTTTAACTCCGGCGTCTATACGCATAGTCATGATGAAACAAACCCGCGCCGCGCCAGCAACCGATTGTAGGAATTGATGGCGGCTGAAACCGGCAGGCTGATAGCGAGAAACACGACAACGAGAACCAGCAGCGTCTCGACGGCGTTGCCGGTGTTGTTGGCGCTGGTCTTGATCACTGCCGTCAACTCCGTGTAGCCGATCAATACCCCGAGCGTCGTGTCCTTCGTCAGGTCGAGATAGATAGAGGTGATCAGCGGCGTGATGACGCGCATGGCCTGCGGAACGACAACGAGTTGCAGAATGCGCAGGTGGCCGAGGCCGATCGCCCGGCCGGCCTCCCACTGGCCCTTGCTTACGGATTGCAGGCCGGCGCGGACGATTTCGGCGACGCTAGCGGCGTAATAGAAGGCAAGACCAGCCAGCATCGCGGCGAACTCAGGCGTAAGTCCAATGCCGCCGACGATGTTGAAGCCTTGTAGGCGTGGCAGATCCGGCGAAAGCCGCACATCGTGCCAAACGATCCAGAAAACTGCGGCGCCGACAGCGAGCGTCGCGCCGAGGAGCCAGAACCAGCCGGGGAGCGGCCGCTTCAACCGCCAGCGAACGACGCGCACTCCAGCGGCGAGCGCCGCCAGGAACGCCATCAGCGGCCAGATCTCGCCGCTCTCGACCGTGACCCAAGGCAGATAGACGCCGCGCACGCTCAAATAAGTGAACGGGGCCGGATTGAAAGCCTGCCTCACCGAGGGCAGCGCATGGGTAGAGGCGATCCAGAAGAACAATTGCAGGGTCAGTGGCGTATTGCGGATGATCTCGACGTAAGCCCCGACGAGGCGCGACAGCAGGTTGTTCCCGGCGACGCGCAGAAGACCGAGTGCGAGGCCAAGAACAGTCGCAAGCGCGCAGCCTGCGATGGCCAGCTTTAACGTATTGAGCACGCCGACCAGGATGGCCCGTCCATAGGGGTCGCCGGCGCGATAGGCGATCAACGATTCTGAGATGTCGAAACTTGCGGGCTCGCTCAAATAGGCAAGATTTGGCGCCATGCCAATACGCCGCATGCTGGCGACAATATTGAATGATACCAGGGCGGTCGCCGCCGCGAGAATCGCCAATCCAAGCGCCTGAGCCAAGCCGTAGCCTCCCCACCAGCGCCGAAGCGCACCGAAGCGCGTTTCTGAAGGCGGCGGCAGGGCGGAGACGTCGGTCATACGGAAGTTCAACCCAACGCAGGGAGAGAGCGCCGGCTCGAAGCCGGCGCCGCGGGATCTCATCGGAATGGCGGCGAGTAGAGCAGCCCGCCTTGGGTCCAAAGCCGGTTATAGCCGCGCTCGAAACCGATCTTCGTGCTCTTGCCGAGGTTGCGCTCGAAGATTTCGCTGTAGTTCCCGACCTTCTTGATCACGTTGTAGGCAAACTTCGGATCCAGGCCGATGGCCTCGCCAAGCGAAGGGTCGACGCCAAGAAAACGCTTGATCAGGGGGTCATCGCTCTTCAGGAACGTGTCGACGTTCTGGCTATTGATGCCCAGTTCTTCAGCCTGGATGGTCGCATTGACCGTCCAGTTGACGATCTCTAACCAACGGTCGTCGCCTCCGAGCACCGCCGGTGCCAGCGGCTCCTTGGACAGACGCTCGGGAAGCAGGACGAAATCGTCGGGATTGGGGAACGCGGCCCGCCGCAATGCGAGATCGGAACTGTCCTGCGTCAGCGCGTCGACGCGGCCGGATACGAGCGCCTGGCCGAAGGTGTCGCCGTCCTCGATGACGACCGGTTTGTACGTCTTGTTGTTCTTCTTGAAGAAGTCGGCGATGTTGAGTTCGCCGGTCGTGCCGCTCTGGACACCGATCGTCGCTCCGTCGAGCTCGGAGCCCTTGGTCACTCCGAGCGACTTCTTCACCAGGACGCCCTGGCCATCATAAAATACGACCGGACCAAAGTGGAAGTTGAGCTTGAACGAGCGGACGATGGTCTGCGTGACGCCGGACAACAGCACGTCGAACTGCCCGGCCTGCAAAGCCGGCAGGCGCTGCTGCGGCGAAGTGTTGGTGAACTGCGCCTTGTCGGGATCGTTGAAGACGGCGACAGCGAGGGCGCGACCGAAGTCGATGAAGAAGCCTTGCCATTTCCCATTCGCGTCGGGAGCAAAGAAGCCGGGCTGCGTTCCGACGCCGACCCGGATAAGCCCGCGCTCCTTGATCTTGTCGAGCGTCGGGCCAGCGTTGGCGGGAACTGCGACGCCGAGGCCAAAGGCTAGCGCGGCCACAGCGAGGGTCGCGCGCACGCTCTGGCGCGCGAGAGACGATCTGTTCATAGGTGCCCCTTGATTGCAGCGCGTTTTGCGCCAGTTATGCTGCTTGGTGAAGCGCCGTGTGGTTGGGTTCCCGCATCAGCAACGGCACACTACACAAAGACGACTAAAACAGTCAAGTTATAATGTCGGGCCGCGCCCGGTGCGACTATTCGTTTTAGGCGGCTGCCTGCAAAGCCTGGTCGAGGTCGCCAATCAGATCTTCGGCGTCCTCGAGACCGACGGACAATCTTATCAGTTGCGGCGTGATGCCGATCTCCAAGCGTTGCGGCTCGGGAATGGAGGCGTGGCTCATCGTCCAGGGATGGCTGACGAGGCTTTCGACGCCGCCGAGCGATTCGGCGAGGGCAAAATAGCGGAAGCTTTCGAGCACCCGCACCGTCTGTTCTGTCCCGCCATTGACGAAGAACGACACCATGCCGCCGCCGCCGTTCATCTGGCGGGCTGCGAGGTTGTGCTGAGGGTGGCTGCGCAGGCCGGGATAGTTGACACGAGCCACGCCTTTATGACCTTCGAGGAATTCCGCGACCGCCTGCGCGCTTTCGAGATGACGCGCCACGCGCAGCGGCAAGGTTTTGAGGCCACGATGCGCGAGGAAGCTGCTGAACGGGTCGAGGACGCCCCCTGTGGCGTTTTGCAGGAATTTCAGTCGTTCCACGAGATCGGAATCGTCGCGCACGACCGCCGCCCCGCCGATGATGTCGGAATGGCCACTGACATATTTGGTGACCGAATGAACCACGATGTCGAAGCCGAACTCGAGCGGGCGCTGCACGACAGGAGAGGCGAATGTGTTATCGGCGACGGTGATGAGGCCGCTGCGTCGGCCGATCTCGGCGACCGCGGCCAGATCGGAGATGCCGAGCAGCGGATTGCCGGGGCTCTCGATCCAGATAAGCCCGGTCTGCGGTGTTATCGCGCGCTCGACCGCTGCGGCGTCGCTGGCGTCGACGTGGGTAATCGTCAGCCCCGCGGATCGCTCGCGCACACGGTGGAACAACCGCCACGAGCCGCCGTAGAGGTCATTTGAGGCCACGACATGCGCGCCGTGATCGAGCAGCTCAAGCACGGCGGATTGGGCGGCAAGGCCCGAGGCGAAAGCAAAGCCCGCCGCTCCGCCTTCTAGTTCGGCGAGCGCCGCCTCGAACGCCGCGCGCGTGGGATTGCCCGAACGCGCATATTCCCAACCGGTGTTCACGCCGGGCGACGACTGCACGAAGGTCGAGCTCGCGTAGATCGGCGTGTTCACGGCGCCGGTGGTGGGGTCGGGCCGCTGCCGTCCGTGGATCGCGCGTGTTTGCAATCCGGGCTTGTCGGCAGATTTCGAGGCCATGTTCATTCCTTCCGACGGCGGAGATGGTTGAGGAGATCGATGCGGGTGATGAGGCCGAGGAAATGCGGCCCATCGACGACGACGGCGACATAGCCTCTCTCGAAGATCGGCAGCAGGGCTCCAATCGGTTCACGCGCCTCGATGGTTTCGATATTCGACGCCATGGCGTCGCTGACAAGGTTCTCGAACGTGAGTCCCTTCTCGAGGACAGCGAGCAGGAGATCGGATTCGTCGATCAGTCCGACGACGCGGTCGTCTTCCAGAACCGGCAACTGCGACACGTCATAGAGCTTCATGCGCGCGTAGGCGACCTGCAGCGTATCGCCGGGCGCGATGGTCACCGCGGCGCCCTGATCGAAGCGGCGGCCGATGAGGTCTCTGAGGTCCCCTGCGCGCTCGGTCTCCAGGAAGCCCTGATCGTGCATCCAGTCGTCGCTGTACATCTTGGACAGATATTTGTTGCCGCTATCGGGCGCGATGACGACGATGCGTTTCGGCGCGGTCTGGGCGCGTGCGTATTTGAGTGCGGCGGCCAGCGCCGTGCCTGTGGACGAGCCCGCAAGCAGGCCTTCGGTCTTCAGCAGGGTGCGCGCTGCGGCGAAGGACTCCGCGTCCGTGATGGAATACGCGGCGGTCACTCGCGACAGGTCGGCGATGTCGGGCACGAAATCTTCGCCGATCCCTTCGACGAGCCAACTTCCCGCGGGCGGCGGCGTCCGCTTCTCCACGATGTCCTTGAGGATCGAGCCCGCGGGATCCGCGAGCACGAAATCCGTCTCGGGCGACCGCTCGGCGAAGAAGCGGCTCAATCCCGTCAGCGTGCCGGCCGAGCCAACGCCACAGACGATGGCGTCGACCCGGCCGTCAAGTTGCGCGTAGATCTCCGGGCCGGTGCTGGTCTGGTGCGACAACGGATTGGCGGGATTGCCGAACTGGTTGATGAAGATTGCGCCGGGCGTCTCCTGGGCGATGCGGCGCGCCTTGTCCTGGTAGTATTCGGGATGACCCTTGCCGACGTCGGAGCGCGTCAGCACGACTTCGACGCCCATCGCGCGCAGGTGCGATATCTTCTCTCGGCTCATCTTATCGGGAATGACGAGTACAAGTCGGTAACCTTTGGCGACAGCGACCAGCGCGAGGCCGAGACCGGTGTTGCCGGCGGTCGCCTCGACGATGACGCCGCCCGGCTTCAGGCGCCCCTCGCGTTCGGCCGCCTCCACCATAGCGAGTGCCGGGCGGTCCTTGATCGAGCCGCCGGGATTGGCGCTCTCGATCTTGAGAAAAACTTGTGAGGAGCCGACGTCGAGCCGAGTGAGTTCAACCATCGGCGTATTGCCGATTTGCGGCAGCAGGCCGCGCGTCGGGCGCGGAGGCGCGGCAAGAGATGAAGGCGTGACGAGTAGAGTCATGGTCAGCTCCCAATCAGGGAATTCGCAAGTCGAAAATGTTGTTGCAGATAGGCGCGACCCGCGTCAGCTTAACGCTGCGGGCAGGCGACGGACAGCGCTAAGCCACAAACTTATCGAGAGCAGGGCCGCGCCGATCCAGAAAGCGGTCGCGCCGTAGTTGGTGAAGGCCCGCGGATGGGAACCGAGACATAGCGCCTTCGCCAACGCGCAGATGTCGCTGTCCCGCACGAGGCAGACCCCCGCCTCGGACCATGGCATATAGCCGTTGACGACCACGTAGTCGAACGTCCACCACCACCAGAACAACGCCGCTGCCAGCCCAAGCGATGAGACAACGACCAGGGCCCGGCAAACCAGCGCGACAAGGGCGGCAGGCATCAGATGAAGCCCTTTTGCCAGCCGAGCATCCGGTCGCGCGCCATGAACAGCAGCTTGACAAGCCCGGCGCATAGCAGCGCCATGATCACGATGGTCGCATAGACGTTGGCGTAGCCGGAATAGTTGGTCTGGAACTGGATGTACCAGCCGAGGCCGTATTTCGCGCCGAGCATCTCCGCGACGACCAACACCGCGATCGAATAATACAGGCCCATGAACAGGCCGACGAAGGTGTGCGGCAGCGCGCTAGGGATCGCGATGCGGGTGATGAGATACCACGGCCGGGCGCCGAGGTTCCTTCCCACGTCGTAGTAGACAGGATTCACGTCGGCGATGCCGGAAGAGGTCAAGATCGTGACGGGAATGCCCGAACCGAGAGCGACGATGAAGACGCTGGCGTCGAACGTGGTTGGGAAGAAGTAGAAAGTCACCGGAATCCAGGCGGTTGCCGGCACCGGGCCGATCAGCTTGAGGATCGGCATGCCCCAGTAGGCGAAAGCTTTCGACCAACCCAGCGCGACGCCGGCGACATATCCCACGACCGCGCCGATGCCGAAGCCCAATCCCCAAAGCCGAAGAGAATAGGCGATGCAGTAGAGCAGACGGTCCCAATCCGTGACATAGACGTGCAGCAGTCCGGTCGGGGCAGAAAAGAACGGCTTCGGCAACCAGCCAGTCTTCGCCGTCGTCAGCTCCCACAGTGTGAGCCAGACTCCGACCGCTATGAACCAGGGCCCATAGAGGTCGAGCGTCTCGCGCAAGCGACCACGGCTCGGTCTTGCGACCGCCAACGTCGCGAAGACTATCGCGACGAGACCCGTGATCAGCGCGAACAACTCGTCGCTGCCGAACGCGATGACGTTGGGCAGCGTCACTGTGACGAGCGCCGCCGCCGCCCAGGACGCCGCGGCGAAAAGGCCCGGAGTCCAAATCGGCCGCCCGAACGGCCGCGCCGCCAAAGGCGCGACCGCATTGAACAAATCCGTAGCCTGGCTCATCGTCAGGCCAGAATGTTGACGGTGACGTGCTCAGCCAGCGCCTTGGGATCGGTCGTTGCGTCGAGGACCCGGACGAGTTTCAGGTCCTCGGCGGCGATGCGGATCTGCTCGACGAGCGGCGGGCCGACCGGATGGTTGTGATAGACCAGCTTGCCGAGAATTTCGGTAAGGTCGGCGATCGACAGGCCGGCTGGCTTTAGCGTTTCGGCGTACCACTTGGCCACTTCGTCGGGATGGGCGGCAGTATACTCGTGCACCTCAATATTGGCCTCTGCTAGACGACGCAGCGCATCTTTGTTGGCCTTGAGGTAAGGGCCGTTCGCTCCGAGCACGCAGCAAGTGAGGCCTTCGTAATGGCCGGTCTGCGTGTCGGCGATATGCACGAGGTTGTGCTTCTTCTCGATCGACCACGCCCAGGGGTCGATGTGGATGCCGGCGTCCGCGTCGCCGCGCGCAATGGTTTCACCAACCAGATCGAACGGCACCGTCTTCCAGTTCACGTCGGTGTTGGGATCGAGGCCCGCCTTGGCGATGGAGACTTGCAGCACCGTTTGCGGCGACGCCCCCATCACGAACGTGGCGATGGTCTTGCCCTTGAGATCCGTAAGGTCCTTGATCCCAGACTTCGCCGAGGCGAACAGGCGCCCGCAGCCGCCATGCGAGCCGACGAACAGCTTCACGTCGAAGCCCTGTTCCAGCGGCTTCAACCAGTCGCCGATCAGACCGGCGCCGGCGTCAGCCTTGCCGGTGGCGAGCGCCTGAATGACCGTCTGCCCGTTCGAAGTGAAGGGGTAAAGGTCGATATCGAGATTGTGCTTGGCGTAGAGGCCCTTGGCGACGCCAAATCCGAGCGGCGAATGGCACGCCGCAACGTCGCCCCAGGCGAGGCGAATTTTTGGCGCGGGCGCGGCAATGGCCGGCGCGAACACTTTGCCGCTCAGGGCGCCGCCTGAAACAGCGACGCCGACAGCGCCTGCCGCCTTCAGGACATTTCGCCGGGAAACGCCGGCGTGGGATTGCTGCTTGCTCATATGGGTTGTCCCCCTCATGGTCTGAAAGACGTCACTCCGCCGCGCGCGGCAGTTCGCGCGCGTCCCCCCTTGCGGAGTCGAGCGCCTGGGCGAGATCGCCGATGATGTCCTCGGGATGCTCGAGCCCGACAGAGAGGCGCACGTAGCCCGGCGTCACGCCGGCGGCGAGTTGCTCGCTCGACGACAATTGCTGATGCGTCGTCGAGGCCGGATGTATCGCCAGGGAGCGCGAGTCGCCGATGTTGGCGACGTGGTAGAATAGCTTCAGCGCATCGATGAAACGCTTGCCTGCCTCCAAGCCGCCTTTCAACTCGAAGCCGACCAGCGAACCGTAACCGCCCTTGAGATAGGTGTCGGCGCGGCGCCGTGGCTCGCCGGTTTGCAGGCCGGGGAAGATGACGTGACTGACGTCAGCCCGGGCTTGCAGAAAGCTGGCGACTGCGGCGGCGTTCTCGTTATGCTGACGCAATCGGAACGGCAGCGATTCGATGCCTTGCAGGAACAGGAAGGCGTTGAACGGGGCGATCGCGGCGCCGAGGTCGCGCAGCAGCTTTACCCGCGCGCGCAGGATATAGGCGATGGGCCCGAGCGGCTTGGCGGCTTCGGTCCAGATCGCGCCGTGATAGGCGCCATCGGGCTGCGTCAGCAGCGGGAACCGTTCAGCGTGCTGCTCCCAGGGGAAATTGCCCCCGTCGATGATGAGGCCGCCGATGGAGGTGCCGTGGCCGCCAATATACTTGGTGGCGGAATAGACGACGACCGCGGCGCCGTGTTCGAACGGACGCGCATTCAGCGGCGTGGCGGTGTTGTCGGCGATCAGCGGCACGCCAAGCGAGCGGCCGATGTCGGCGACCTCCTTGATTGGAAAGACGTTCAACTTGGGATTGGGCAACACCTCGGCATAATAGGCGCGGGTCTTGGCGTCGGTGGCGCGGCGGAAGTTCTCGGGGTCGGAAGGATCAACGAAGCGAACCTCGATGCCGAATTGCTTAAGCGTCTGCGAGAACAGCGTCACCGTGCCGCCGTAGAGGTCGGTGGAGGACACAATGTTGTCGCCGGACTGAGCAAGATTTAGAACGGCATAGGCCGAGGCCGTCTGGCCAGAAGCGACCGCGAGCGCGCCGACGCCGCCTTCGAGCTGGGCGACGCGTTGCTCGAGCGCGTCCTGGGTCGGGTTCTGCACGCGGGTGTAGATATTGCCGATCTCCTCGAGCGCGAACAGCCGCGCCGCGTGGGCGGTATCCTGGAACTGGTAGGACGTCGTCTGATAGATCGGCACCGCGACCGCGCCGCTTACGGGATCGGCGCGATACGGGCCGCCATGCAGGGCAAGGGTCTCGAAGTGTTTGCTGTCGGTGGCCATGTCTCGTGTCCTTGTGCGAAAAATCAGTAGGCTGAGGCGAACTGCGGCTGCGGCTTGCCGGCTTCGAGCAGGTCGGCGTGATGGCGTTGGGCGACGTCGGGATGCGAGCGCAGCCTGCTCTTCAGCGCATTGCGGCCGACTTCGCTGAACAGCGGATTGAGCGGGTCCTGCGTCAGACCGCGCGACAGGGCGGCGAGATGGGGCGGCAGATGCAGCGCCGGCACGCTCGCGTCGAAATGGGCTCCCAGGAAGAACGCAATCGATAGCCGGTCGCCGCCCGCCCGCGGGGAGATGACCCGATGAACGTTGGCCTTGAGATAGCCGTTCGACGCGATCTCCAGGATCTCGCCGATGTTTACGATGAATGTCCCCGGCACGGGCGGCGCATCGATCCAGCCGTTTTCGCCTTCGACCTGCAAGCCTGCGACCCTGTCCTGCAGTAGGATCGTCACAAACCCGCCGTCCTTGTGCGCGCCAACCCCCTGGTCGGCGTCGTCTTCGGCGCGGCCGGGATAGCGGATGATCTTTGTCAGTTGGTTGGGCCAGGGCGAATAGATCGGCGCGAACACGTCTTCTGGCTGCTCAAGCGCCGCGGCGAAAGCCTTCAGGACGTGGACGCCAAGCGCCGTTACTGCCTCTTGGTAGGCTAGCAGCGTGGGCTTCAACTCGGGCAGCGCAACGGGCCACTGGTTCGGGCCCTGCAACCGCCGCCACGGTTTGGCTGCGTCGGTGGGGAGCGCAGGCAACTCCGGACCGACGTCGACCTGCTCGCGCCAGTCAGGCTTGCCGCGGGTATACTCGCGACCAGCGCGGTTGTAACCGCGGAAGTGAGGCGAGTTGATCATTTCGATGGCGAGCTTGTCGCGCTCGGGCAGAGCAAAGAAGCGGCGGGCGAGATCGAGCGTCGCCGCGACCAGGCCGGGATTGACGCCATGCCCCGTCAGATAAAAGAAGCCAACGTCGCGCGCGGTTTGGCGCAGCTCCTCGATGAAAGCGCGCTTTTCCTCTCCCCCGGCGTCGAAGCGGGAAATGTCGAGGGTCGGCAGGCTTGTTACGTCGGAACTCGTGGGCATGAGCGCTCCCAAGAATGCATGCGAACGCATAACTGACTCGTGAAGCCTGCAAAGTCAACAAAGTTTATCAAAATAGTGGTTCCCATGGCTTGCGGCCCGTCCAGTGAATGGAGCGCGCGGACAACTGAACGTGGACGGAACTTCAAGAGTATCGGCGACAGCGCGCGGAGGGTCGCGTCTTCAGCGTCAGATTGACGCAGATGGCGAACAGTTCGACCTGTTGGATCCGCAGCCCTAGTGCCCGCGTTGTCGCATCGTTTTTCGTTGCTCGGAGCGCAACTTCAGTCGCGATACCGGCTGGCGCAGAGCGCGCAAAACGCCCGACCTCGGCCGGACGCCGCAGGAGCGCAGCGCGTTGTCGAGCACGGTTCCGAAAATGTGGTTGCTCACGCTCAGGTTGTCGCGCCGACGCCTGTCGCCGCAGACTTCAAGGTGGTGCACGTCTTCCAATTGGCTCGCGCTCGTCAAAGCGTTTCGGTTTCCGACATGAAAGTCTCGACCTGCCGTCGGTCGCGTACCCCGGCGTCGGATCCGAGCCCCGTCGCGACCAGCGCGGCCGCCGCAGCGCCCAGCCGACAGGCGCGTTCGAGATCGAGTCCTTCCGCAAGCCCGGCTATGAAGCCGCCGCAATAGGCGTCGCCGCAGCCGGTTGTATCGGACACGGAAACTTTGAAGGCGGGGGTGTGGAACGCCCGCTCGCGCGTACGCATGTACGATCCCTGCACGCCCATCTTGAAAATGCAGGCTCGCGCACCGCGATCGAAGAAGAACTCCGCTGCTTTCTCCGGATCGGACTTGCCGGAGAGGAACGTCGCCTCCTCGAGCGAGGGCATGAAATAATCTACCGACGGCAGCATATCGTCAAGCAGCGCCAGCGTCGCGTCGTTGGGCGCGATCAGATCTAAGCTGGTGGTCAGTCCCCGCGCCTTGGCGTGGCGCAGCAGTTTGCCGCTCTGGCCGCCATCCATCGCCGCCAGCAGGCCCGTCCCGCCGTGATGCAGATATCGCGCGTCGCAAACCGCGTCGAATTCGTCGTCAGCGACGAAGAGGTGGTCTGAGGCGCCGCGGCAGTGCAGCGCTGGGCGCTCGCCGTTGGGGCGAATGGGCAGGATGGTGGCGGAGGTCGGCGCGTTTTTTGTGAGCCGGACAAGCGCCGTGTCGATTCCCAGCCGACGATAGATTTCGAGAATGAATTCGCCTTTCTCGTCGGCGCCGAGGCACGCGGCGGTGGCGGTCGAGGCGCCGAGTTTGGCGGCGTTCATCGCCGCGCCAGCTGCCGTGCCTGCGGGATTCAACCTGATTTCGTCGATGAACGCGACGCCGCCGCCCTCGGGGACGCCGCTCACTGGCCGCCCGGCTATGTCAAGGATCGTCAAACCGACGAACACAGCGTCGAACTTCCTCATTTTTGGTCTTCGCGCTCCGCTTTCGGTCCCCCGCTAAGGACGGCAACCTGAAGCGGAAGGACGGCTTGACATAAAACTATAAACTATATAGGTAAAATAGACGAAGTATGGCAATAGGCGTGGGAGCGGGCCTCCAGGAGTTCGATCGCGTCGCAACCTCGCACGTTCGATTGATGAGCCAACAAGCCTCACGCCGTGTGGACCCGCCCGGCGAACGGCGGTTCGCGCCGGCGATCGCCGCCATTCATGCCAAAGCGCGGAGGTCTGTCGCGGCTACAAAGATGGGAATTCGGCGGCGCGATGACCAAACAACGCCTGGAACGGCCCGTGGCGGTCAACTGGAATCCCAACCTCTGCATGAAGTTCGAGACCCAGCGGACGCGCGCCGCCCGCGACCTGCTTGCCCAAGTTTCAGGAGATTTGATCGAGACAGTCTACGATCTCGGGTGCGGACCTGGAAACAGCGTTGAATTGCTTCGACGTCGTTTCCCAATTGCGAACATTGTAGGCATCGATTCTTCCGAAGCCATGCTCCGGTATGCGCGCCGCCGCGCGCCGAGTGAAACGTTCCAGTTGCAAGACATTGAGACATGGCTTCCTGATTGCCCCGCAGATCTCGTTTTCGCCAATGCGGCGCTGCATTTCCTGCCCGGCCACGATGTCCTGTTCCCGCGCCTTGCCGGTTTTTGAAACCGGGCGGACGGCTCGCGGTGCAGATGCCGAACATCGTGCGCGAAGCTTCGCACGCCGCCATGCGACTCGTAGCCGCGGAAGGGCCCTGGGCAGATCGTCTCGTGCCCATCGCCAAGACTCGGCCCGTGATCGCTTCCTATGAAGACTACTACGAATGGCTGCGCCCTCTCTGCGCCGACATCGACGTCTGGATGACGACCTACGTGCATAGGCTCAACGGGCCAGACGACATCGTGGACTGGTTCGCCGGCTCTGGCCTGCGGCCGTTTCTTGATCCGCTCGACGAAAACGAGCGGAGAGAATTCCTGACTCGCTACCGATGCGAACTGGAGCACGCCTATCCGGCCGAAAAAGACGGCAAAACGTTCCTCAGATATCCCCGGCTGTTTCTCGTCGCCATCCGGAAGTGACGTTCAAGCGCGCGTCCGAAAGCGCGCGATAGCGGCGATGTGCTCGGGTCCAATGCCGCAGCAGCCGCCGACGACGTCAGCGCCGTCGGATAGCCAACGCTGGATCCAAGCGAGATAATGCTCCGGATCCAGATCGTCGCGCAGCGTCGAGATGCCGGCGTAGGGCGCATCCGACGGAGGTTCGGGCAGAAAGGCGTTGGCGTAAACGCCAAGCCGGACATCGCGTCTTCCCGAAGCGTCGATGACCTTGCGCGCGGCGATCACGGCCTCGCCCATCGCCTCGGGTTGGCTGCAATTGAACAAGATTGCGTCGACGCCGCCCGACAGCGTCGTCGCTACCGCGTCGGCGACCGCCTCTCCCGAACGCAATTCCGGCGGGCCGCTTCTGCCGTCATCGTCACGCAGCGTGTAGGAAACGAAAACCGGCTTGCCTCGGCCAGCGGTCGCCGCGAACGCCGTCAACGCCTCGCGGGTGGAGCTTTGCGTTTCGATCAGCCAGAGGTCGACATGGGGAGCCAGTCCCGCAACGAGTTCCGCCAGTCTTTGCGGCGCCTCCTTGGGGTCGAACAACTGCGGACGATAGCTCTCGAACAGCGGCGGCAGCGAACCGGCCACGCGTACCCCGCGTCCGGCCTCGTCGGCGACCCCGCGCGCGATCGCCCCCGCCCGATCCGCAAGCGCGCGGGCGTCGCGCCAGAAACGCGGCTCGCCGATCATGTGCGGCACGAGGCCGTAGGTATTCGTCGTGAGGATGTCCGCTCCGGCCTCGACATAGGCGCGATGCGCCTTGCCGACATAGTCCGGTGCCTCGATCAAGGACAGCGCCGACCACTCCGGCAAGCGAAACGGCGCGCCAAGACGTTCGAGGAGACGGCCCATGCCGCCGTCGAGGAGCGTGAAGTCTGCAGTCAAGGCGACGCCTCCATCAGGACTTGCGCAGGCCATAGGCGCGGCCGAAGCGCGTCTCCAGCTTGTGCTGGACCAGCTCGAACATGATGGAGAGCGCCCAGTAGATAAAGGCGGCGGTCAACAGCATCTCCATATAATGGTAGGTCGAACGTCCGTAGGATTGCGCCAGGAAGTTCAGCTCCCACAACCCCATCAGCGAAACGAGCGAGGAGTCCTTCAGCATCGACACGAATTGCGCGCCCGCGGGCGGGATGATGATGCGCATCGCCTGCGGCGCGACGACATGCCAGGCGGCGCGCGCCCGGCTCAGGCCCAGCGCCGCGGCCGCCTCGGTCTGTCCGCGCGGCACGGAGACAATCCCGGCGCGGATCGTCTCTGCAAGGTAGGCGCCGTAATTTAGTGAGAGCGCCATCACCCCCGAGGTCAGCGCGGAAAGCACGATCCCGAATTGCGGCAGCGCAAGATAGATCAACAGGACCTGGACAAGCAGTGGCGTGCCGCGAAAGAACGAGGCGTAAAAGGTCGCGAGCGCGAAGGCGACGGGGTTGCGCGACAGGCGGCCGAGCGCCGTCAGCACCGCGAGCGCCAGCGCCGCCGTCATCGACATGGCAGTGACGACGAGCGTCAGCACGACCCCTTGCACGAAGCCCGACGGCGACAGTCTGAGACCCAGCATGAACGGCAGCTTTTCGCCGATCAGGCGATAGTCGAGTCCAAGCCGGCCGAGGCCGCCGAGCAGAACGACGAGCAGCAGCGCCCAGGTAAGCCAGACTTGCGCGCGAAACCCGAGCGCGGGCGCAGCAATCGGCGCTTCGAGCTTCGCGTGCGCTGCGGCGGTTACGTGCGCGTCCTCAATGGGCATCCCCAACGATATCCGCGTGGAACCACTTTTGCGAGATCTTCGTCAGTGTCCCATCCGCCCTCAACTCGCTGACCGTCTTGGTGACCAGCGCATCCCATTCCAGATCGCCCTTGTCGGTGACGACGGCGTTCGGCTCGGCGAACAGCGGCTCCCCGACGACTTTGAGCTTGCCTGTCGCCCGAATCTGACTTTCGGCCGTGCCGATCGAGGCGACGATGGCGTCGAGCCTCACGCCGGGCCCGAGCGCGAGATTCTGGAAGTTCACGGTTTCGTCGCCGGGCACGGCCTGGGCCTTGTCGAAGGGGAATACGATCTTGGGCTGGCCGGGGATGACGAAATCCCGATTGACATAGGCCTCGTAAGAGGAGCCTTGGCCGACGCCGACGGTTTTGCCCGAGATGTCTTTTATCGACTTGATGTTCTTCTCGTCCTTGTTGACGACGAGGACAGCCGGCAGATTATAGTAGACCGCAGGAAAGTTGACGACCTTGGCGCGCTCTTCGGTCGGAGTCGCGGAGGAAATCGCGATATCCCATCGCCCCGCCCATTTGCCGCCGATGATAGCCTCCCAGCCGGGCGTCTCCAGCTTCAGCTTGACGCCGAGCCTTGCGGCGAAAGCGCGCGCGACATCGACGTCGAAGCCATCGAGTTCGTTCTCATCATTGATGAAGCCGAAGGGCGGATAATCGTTAACGACGACATCGACGACTTCGCCTTTGGCGTGAACGCGATCGAGCGTGCCGCCAGCCCACGCGACGGACGGCGTGAACAGAAGGACGAGCGTGAAAGTCAGGACGAAGCGGGTCATGAGAAGCCTTGGACACTGATAGGAGTCTCAGATTGCTTTACACTATCAAAATAGTCAACTAAGTAGCCTTCGCATTTCGGTCGCAGGGACCGCGACGGAAAGTGGCGGCGCCACATTTGCATAGGACTTTCGTCCAGCGGGCGCGAGCATTGGAGAGAGTGGGGATGGCGCGTCAGAACTATCAGTTCACCAGCGAGTCGGTGTCCGAAGGCCATCCCGACAAGGTCTGCGACCGCATCTCCGACGAAATCGTCGATCTGTTCTTCCGCGAGGGCGCGGCTGCCGGGCTCGATCCCTGGGCCATTCGCGCCGCCTGCGAGACCCTCGCCACCACCAACCGCGTCGTCATCGCCGGCGAGACCCGCGGCCCGCGCCACGTCACCAAGGACTGGATCTCCCATGTCGCGCGCATGGCGATCAAGGACATCGGCTACGAACAGGACGGCTTTCATTGGGAGAAGGCTGAGATCGAGGTGCTGCTGCACCCGCAGTCGGCCGACATCGCGCAAGGGGTGGACGCCAATCAGCCCGGCGACAACAAGGAAGAGGGCGCCGGCGACCAGGGCATCATGTTCGGCTACGCCACCAACGAGACGCCGGAGCTGATGCCGGCGCCGCTGTACTACGCGCAGAAGATCCTTGAAGACCTCGCGCGCGCCCGCAAGTCCGGCAAGGGTCCGGCGGCCCAACTCGGCCCCGACGCCAAGAGCCAGGTTACGGTGCGCTACGAGAACGGCAAAGCGGTCGAGGCGACGCAGATCGTCGTCTCGCATCAGCACCTCGTCGAGGATCTCTCCTCCAAGCAGGTGCGCGACATCATCGAGCCGTTCGTGCTCGCCGCGCTGCCGAAGGGTTGGATCACGCCCAAGACGGTGTGGCACATCAACCCCACGGGCAAGTTCTTCATCGGCGGTCCCGACGGCGATAGCGGGCTCACCGGCCGCAAGATCATCGTCGACACCTACGGCGGCGCGGCCCCGCACGGCGGCGGCGCGTTCTCCGGCAAGGACCCGACCAAGGTCGACCGCTCGGCGGCCTATGCCGCGCGCTATCTCGCCAAGAACGTGGTCGCGGCCGGGTTGGCGGACCGCTGCACGCTGCAGCTTTCCTACGCCATCGGCGTCGCCCGCCCGCTGTCGATCTACGCCGACCTGCACGGCACGGGCAAAATCGAGGAAGGCAAGCTAGAAGCCGCTTTGATGGAGGTGATGAACCTCACGCCGCGCGGCATCCGCAAGCACCTCGAGCTCAACCGGCCGATCTATGCGCGTACTTCGGCCTACGGCCATTTCGGCCGCGCGCCCGACGCCGAGGGCGGCTTCTCCTGGGAGAAGACCGATCTCGCCGACAAGCTCAAGGGTCTCGCCTGACGAGCGCGAGCCCGTACAGTTTCAGGTTCGCGAAACGGCGGGCCTGTCGCGCGCGAGACGCCGCCCGAGCGGAAAGCGTCTCGCCATATGTGCGATGACCTGCTCGTTGCGGCGGAACCGACATACCTCGCTGACAGCTATCACACCGCCGTTTGACGGCGGCCAGCACCGGCTAGCGCCGAGGGCAGGCTCCATCGGCCAAGCGCGCCATTGGCCGCAGAGAGCCATTTACGTTATGGATCGTGCTTGGGCGCCGCGCCCCGAGTCGGATGCCAACTTATGCCGAATTTATTTGCAGAAGCGGGCGCTGTTCTCGAGGTCGTCTGGATCAACCTTCTGTTGTCGGGCGACAACGCCATACTCATTGCGCTGGCTTGCCGGAATTTGCCGCAAAAGCAACGCCGGATCGGAATCGTGCTCGGTGCCGGCGGCGCCATCGCTTTGCGGATTGCATTCACCCTTGCTGTCGCCCGGCTGCTTGACGTGCCGTACCTCACACTAGGCGGCGGCCTATTTGTAATCTTCCTCGCAACCAAATTGCCTCATGAAGACACCGGGGAGCCGGCGGTTGAAGGCAAGCGCACGCTTCTCAAAGCGGTTGCGTCGATAATCATCGCCGATGTCCTGGTGTCGCTTGACAACGCGCTCGCGCTAGCCGCTGCTGCAAGCGGCTCTGCGCGTCTCATTATCCTTGGCCTTCTGGTCTCGGGGCCAACGATTATGCTGGGCGCCGGTGTTATTGCCGCGCTAATGAAGCGCCTGCCGGCTTTGGTCTGGATCGGCGCCGTTATTCTGGGTTGGGCGGGCGGTCAACTCATCGCTCGCGATCCGGTTCTCCGGTCGCTGACTCAGCAGGCGCCAACGTTTGAACTGTGGGCCGGTGGGGCCGCGGCCGCCGCTGTGCTGCTGATTGGAGCGATGGTCCGTCGCCTCAAGCCTACGTGAGGCGCAGTCGGCTCCGGCCTGCAAGACGCGTAGCGCTCGGATGAAGCGCACGCGCCCGCAGCCTGTTTCCAAGACTAGCCGTTCGCCGCGGGCGCCGTTTCAGGCGCGTCTTCGACTTCGAGATCTTCTTCGGCTTCAATCAGCGCGCGCTTCTTGCTCTTGCGCGCTGCAGACCTTGCGATCGCCGCATCGAAACCGGCCTCTGCTCCTTCCTCGAAGCCGCGTCGGAATACATTGCCTTCCGGAAGCAACTCAACCAAGAAGACTGCGCCGAATACGACGCCGAAGGCGGTTCCATAAGCGACATTGTAGGCGCCTGAGTGAGCCGTCGCCTTCACCCTGCGCGCCGCCACCTTCGCTGATTCGCTGGCGTTTGCCGCTGCATGGTTAAGGGAGTGCGAGGCGTACTCGATCTTTTCGCCGATAAGTGCGAGCGGATCGTGCGGCGCTGTCGCCTCTTTCTGTTTCGGCATAACTGCGTTCTCCTTCTTGCAAGTAAACGTTAATACACGCGTTTGTTTGCTTCTAGTCCTCGAAGACCTCGTCGATCATCCGAGGTTTGTACCTGCGAAGCGTGAGCAGCCAGGCCCCGCCAGCCAGCATGTAGATCAGATAAATCCAGACCAGAATGTTATTGGGAAACTCGGGCGGTGGAAACAGCGCGCTGCCGGGGACGCCAATGACGCCCAGGAACGGAACGACCATGAAGCCTGCGCCGAGGAACGCAACGATGACGGACGCTGCCGTAAGCTCGCCGAGTTTGCGCAGGTAGATCGGCGCCGCAAGAGAGATCAGCACATAAACGGACAGGAATCCGAAACTGCACAACGTCCCGAAGTATCCTTGCGCGTCGAATTCCGAAACCCCGAAAAGGCTAGGGGCGAACGAGACCACGAACGTCAGGATGCCCGCGAACGCGATCGCCACGTAAGGCGTCTTGTTGCGGCGATGAACCCGGCCAAGCGCGCGGGGCGCCACTCCGTGACGTGCCATCGAATAAACGATGCGCGCGGTGGCGCTGATCGAAGCCAAGGTGCAGGAGAAGAAGCTGATGAGAATGCCAAAGTTGATGAAGGCGCCGAGCCATGCCAGCTTCAGTTTGCTCGACAACAGCAACAGCGGCGACTCCGCCTTTGAGAGATCGGCGTCGAAGTCACGGAAGCCGAGGATCACGACGTAAGCCATAAAGATGAAAATGAGGCCGGATACGATGACGCTTTGCACCACCGATCTCGGAATTGACCGCAGCGGATCCTTCGCCTCTTCGCCAAGCGCCGTGGCGCTTTCAAAGCCCGAGAAGGCGAACACGACAAGCACCACGCCGCCCAGTACGCCACCCGGCGTGGCTCCGCTCAAGGTAAGTTGCGCCCGATCGACGGAAAAACCTTGGTGTCGCCACACAACCAAGCCCAACGCCAAGACCGCCGCGATCGCTGCGCCCTCCAAAGCCAGCATCGCCTTCGCGGACAGTTGCACGTCGCGGCACGCTATGTAGATGCTGGCGACGGTCGCCAATGCGAAAGTGAAGATCGACGGGACCGAAATTCCGGCGGCTTCGAGCAGTCCGCGAGCGGTGACGGCAAAGCCACACAAGGTCGACATGCCCGTCAGCATGTAGCCAAACAGAAGCGCCCAGCCTCCAATGATGCCGGCCCCGCCTCCTAGCCCTTTGACAATGAATTGATACAGTGAACCCGCCGAGGCGGACCGCCTCGCGAAATGGTTTATATTGATGCTGACAAGCACCAGCCCCGACATTCCGAACAGGAAGCTGAGCCACGTCCCGTTGCCCGCCGAGGCGAAGATGAGACCGAGCACCGCGGCGGGGACCGTGGAGGGCGCGATAACGGAGACCGACTGCGCTAGGACTTCGACGTAGCTTAAGCACTGCGACTTCAGTCGCGAACCGGGGGGCCCCACGACGGCGGCGGAATTGGGCAAGGGCGCTGTCATACCTTTGTCATCGCTTCCCTTGACAATGCCGCTCGATCTAAAAGTGTCAAGTCGGCTATGCAATGCATATGCCGAAATCCTACGTCTGCGTCTTCCGTTCTATATCTCTATATGGTATATAGAAATGAGAAGTTGTGTCAAACGCGTGACAGGTCTTTTTTGCAGCGAGCGGCATGGAAGCTATTAGGCTCAGACTGAATGCCCAAGGCGCCAGCGCGGCGGCGCTTCGGCGCGCCGCAGTGGATCCACATGATCGTTTGCGCCTATCCGGCCGCCTTCGACGGGTCCTCGCCGAGCACCCCGACGTGAGGCATTTCACCGTCGATCAGATCGTGCGGTCGCTGGGATCGGACACCGCCGCATCGGCGGCCTTATTCGCCGCGGCCGGAGTTTTCGAGGCGCCCGACGCCGGCTTTCTTTCCGGTCGAGTCACCGCAGTCCTTGGGGTCAAACTGGCGTTCGGCTCGCGGCCGGTCAACCTGCCGCGCGCCGTGATGCGACGGAAGATTCCGCGCAACTCGCTGGCCCTGTTGATCCACAGCCTCTGTGGGGCTCTCGACGGAGTCGATTTCGGCCTGCGCGAGCGGTGGACTTGGGTGTTCCATCCTTTGATGAACGGCGTTCTGGGCCTCCTCCTGTTCCTGCTGGGGCTCGCTAGCATGGCGCCGATCGTTGGCGGCGGAGTGCAGCACGCCGCGTCAGCCTTCCTCGTCGCCCTTGGAATGGCCGAGCGTGACGGCCTGGCGGCGATGGTTGGCGCGGCCGCGGGGCTGGCGTCGATCGCACTGGCGGTGTTGAACGTCCTCTCCGGCCGCAGCTTGTGGAAAAGAATTAAGGTATGGCTAATGCACTGGGCGCGCAATCTGCGGCTTCGCGCTCTGGCGCGCATGCTCGATTATTGCTGCGAAGGACTGGGCGAATTGATGCGGCTGCGCTGGTCCGGGCTCCTTCTGCTTGTATTTGCGCCCGCGCCATTGGCCGAACACGCCGGGCGCGTGAACGACGCCCCGCTTTCGGCGTTGCGCCTTCGCGCGCGCCGCTCCAGAATGCAGGCGTCCCGCGCTTTTCCGCGTCCAACGGCTGCGACCCATGGATCTTGAACAGTTCTACGTGTTTCCGATCCAAGCTCAACTGACCTCGGAAAAGCGGCGGGCTATCGAATTGCAAATCGACGAGAACGCGCAGATTTTCGAACGCGAAGTCTCGTACAAATGGCTGAAGCGGGGCGAGGAGAGATTCCTGCGCATTCTCGTCGATCCCGTGACCGTCGAGATCGTGTTTTTCGACGACCGTATCGAGTGTTACGGCGCCGCCCCGGCCTGGGCGCGGCTTTTGTTCACGAAGGCGCGCAAGAGCGATTTGAAAGAGCGTATCGAACAAGTTTTGCTCGGCGCCGGGTTCGTCGCACAGCAGGAATGAGCATCAGCGCCGGCGCGAGTTGCGCATCGCCGCGAGGGCCGCCATGGCTACGAATGCGGCCCCTGCGATCTTGGCGGCGCGCGCCCGTAACCCCATTGTCGGAGAAATTGTCCGGTCCCGCGACCGCTTTTCCGCCGCCGCGGAGCGAGAATGACGCCGTTCGAGCCAATCGATCATGCGAGCGTAGGTTTCATTGAGGCGAGCCGCTTCTGCGGAATCGCCGCCGTGGTCGGGATGATAGACAGCCATGAGTTGGTCCCGTCGACGGCGCAGTTCGTTCCGCGAGAACGCAAGGTCCTCCGGGACGCCGAGCGAGGCGGCGTCGCTAAGAAACTGCGTCCTTCGATACCGCAGGAACAGCGGGTTCTCCTCTTTCAGGCGGCGATGTCGAGATCGCGCTGGCTGTGCCGGGCGATGAAATGCGCGAGTTCGTCCTTGTCGTGTTGCAACCGGGCGGCCTTGCGCAGGGGCAGCAGGCCATTGCCGACCGCGAGCAGGCCGCCAATCTGGTTGAACACCATCGAATGCATCACGCCGAAATTGCCGAATAGCGCGCCAGCTATGCACACCGCGTTGGCGGCGACAATCATGCGCCAGCTGCGCTTGATGTTTCGCTGCAGGTCTGTCGCCACGTCGTGAATTTGCAGGAGCTTCTCCAGACTCTCCTCCATGAACACGATCTGGGCCGTGTCCGTTGCAATGCTGGAGGCGCCGCGCAACGATATCGACACGTCCGCTTGCTTGAGGGCGATCGAGTCGTTGACGCCGTCGCCGATGAAGCACACGCGCCGCCCTTCTTTCTGCAGCGTCCTGACATAGCGCGCTTTGTCCTGCGGCAGCACTTCCGCGAAATAGCGGTCCATGCCTAGCTTGCGGGCGAGGTTGCGGGTCGGCCGGTCGTGGTCGCCGGAAATGATCGCAAGATGCCGCGCGCCCCGCGCGCGAAGGCCGTCGATCACGAGCTGCGCCTCGCTTCGCTGCGCGGCTTTCAACTCCAGCGCGCCGCCGAGCGCGCCATCGACCCCAACCATGATCAGCGAGTGACCTTCGTCGTGGACGCGCTCGATCTCATGCTCCAGCGCCGCCGGAAGCTTGATTCCCTCATGCGCCATGAAGCGCGCGCTTCCGACGTGAACGACATGCCCTTCGACGCCAACCGTGACGCCGTAGCCGACGGAGTATTTAGTCTCGTCGGTTTCGGGCATGGGGAGCTTGAGTAGATCGAATCGGTCGAGGATCGCCTTGGCGATCGGATGGGTGAACTTGTTCTCGGCCGCCGCCGCCCAGCTCAGGATCTGAGTCTCGTCATGCTGAGCGAAAGTCAGTACGCGGCCGACTTCGGGACGTTCGCGCGTTAGCGTGCCGGTCTTGTCGAACAGGAACGTGTCGATCTCGCTCATGGCTTCGAGGGCGCGGCCGGACTTGACCAGCACGCCCTGCTGCGCCGCGAGCGTCAGCGACGACAACATGGCGATGGGCGCGGCCATGCGAATCCCTGTGCCGAGATCGCAGTTCACCACCGCGACCGCGCTGTTGGCGCCGCGCGCGGCCAGACTTAGCGCGCCGAGCGCGAGGGTCGGCCCCACCGCCTTGTCCGCGAGTTGCTGTCCGCGCGAGGCCGCCTTTAGCGTGTGGCCTGAGGTTTCGTTCAAGATTTGCGTCAGCTTCGCCGCTGTAGTGTCCTGGCCGGCGCTGGTGACAGCGACCCGCACCTTGCCTGCAATCACCGTGGTCGATGCCAGCACCTTATCGCCCTTAATCTTCTCGACAGGCGCAGATTCTCCTGTGAGCGCGTGTTGATCGAACATCGCCATGCCGTCGACGACTTCGCCGTCGACGGGCGCGGATTCGCCGGTATGGATGAAAATGATGTCGCCGGTCTTGACCTTGTCCAGCGGCGTCTCGACCGCGGCGCCCTCGACGTCGAGCCAGACGAAGCGCGGCTGCTTGCCGAACACGTTCAGCAGCATGCGCTTGGAGTCGCGCTCGGTGCGCTCGACCAGCTTTCGCGAGATGCTGAGCGTCAGAGCTAGCACGGTGCCTGCGAATATCTGGTTGGTCGCCAGACAGGCGGCGACCACAATGGCGTCAAGCAGGTCGACGCCGAGCCGCTTCTCCTTGAACACAAGGTCGTAGGCGCCCTTGAAGCTCGGGATGACGGAATAGATGAATAGCGCTGCGCTGACCGGGGTCAGAACGGGCACGAAGAATTGGCTGATGGCGGATAAAGCGACCGCCGCGGTTGATACCGGCAGATCGTAGTCGATCGGCGCGAGCGCAAAATCCTCGGTCTTCTCCAGCGCAGCGTCCAGCAGGGCGACAAGTTGGCGCTTCTGGATCTGGCGTGGATTGAAATGGATGAGGACTGTCCCCGTCAGTTCCTGGATCGAGAATTTGTCGACGCCGAAAGCGTTGACAAGTTCCGCCTCGACTCCTTGGCGCAGTGCGCGGCGACGCAACAGCACAGGGTTCTCGAAGCGGATGCGGCCCTCGATCTCGTGCTTGACAGCCCAGCCAGAAAGCGTTTTGCCGTAGCGCTGCAGGCGGACGCGCGCTCCCGCGCCGCGTCCGAACGATCCCGGCAGCTCGGCGAGCGGCCCGGGGTTGCGCAACTGTTCGGCCAGCCGTTGCAACTGTCCCTCGGGATCGCGTGCGCTTACCGAATAGCCGATTTCGGCTTCGCCGCGCGCGGCGTCGATGGAGACCCGGCCCACCTCGGGCGCGCCGAAAGCGCGCTGGAAGAGCGAACGGGCCGTCGCTCCCGTCGGCTCCCTGAAAAACCCCGCCCCGGAAATCTTGATCAATCCTAGCTCAGCAATATCGACCTGCGCGCCAAGCTTTGGTTGCGGCTGCGCCGCCATGGCGACCAGCGGCGCTGTCAGCGCGGGTTCTGCGAAGTTCAACTGGCGCCTGCGGGCTTGAAAACGCGATTTGATCGAAGACATGCCGTTCGAATTCCCGGAACGAAGTTGGCCGATGCGCCGTGGAGTCAGCGGCCCACATTTCGTGAGGCGGAGAGACGGCGGCCCGTGGACCCGCGCCGACTCACACGGCCGGCCAGCGCCTCCGCCCGGCGGTCGGCAAACGCCTCCAACCGGCCGAGTACGAATCCCGCAAGACCTGAGTAAAGCGCGCTGACGTTCGCGAAGTGGCCGCCCCCGACGCCTGCTTCGTCGGCGTCGAATTGCGTCTGAGCGACCAAAATTTCGCGGGTTTCTGGCGTGCGATCTCGTGGCATCGGCGCAGCTTTGCATGGGGTTAGCTTCGATCGTGACAATGGGGTGACATTGCGTATTTAGTCAAGTAGTTTTATAGAGTGTATAGAAGCGATGGGCGGGAGTTTGCCATGAGCGCCAGCGGGGCGACGCAGGACCAACGCGCTCCGGCCGAGGCCTCGGGCGTTGAGCCGCCGTCCGGCGCAAGCCGCGCCCCGGCGGTAAGTCTGGGCGCAAACCGGCTCATCCTGCGTAGTCGCGATCTCTTCGCAGGCGATGCAGAGCGTGCGCGAAGACTGATCGAGACGGCGTTCACGCTGGATCAAGTTCGCGCCGTCGTCGTTCGGCGCGAGCGCGACCAGATCGGCATCGAGCTTGCGCCGCTCGCAGACGCAGAAGCCGTTTGGCCGAGATTGGGCGCGCTCTTGCGGGCGCCGGGTTCCGCGTCGGGTCGCGCCGCGCGGCTTGATCTCGTCGGTCCGGCGCCGGGCTTGCCGGTGCGCGTTTCGCGCGCCGGCGCCGCGCTGACGACCTTCAGGGCTCGCGTGCTGTCGCCGGAGCATCTGCGCATCAGCCATCCGCTGCTGCGCCAGGGTTCAATACGACGCCGCTTCCGGGAGTTTCTGCGGACGGTTCACGGCGTCACCGAGGTGCGCGCCCTCGGGTTCATCCGGCCCGGCGTTCTCGTGGTCTACGACGCCGCGATCCTCGATGCGGAGCAGATCCTGCGGCTGGTCGAGGGGGCCTGGGCCGAGATCACCGACACGCGCTCGGTCCCGAGGACGCCGCGCCGGCTGTTCGCTGCCAGCGGGCTGCTCGCGTTCTCGTTCATCGCCCAGTTCTTTCGCCCGCTCTGGCTGCCGTGGGCGATTGCGGCGGCGGCGATCTATTCAGCGCCGAATGTCTTCGCCGCGGTGCGCGACCTCCTGCGCGGCCGCATTGGGCTGCCCGCCCTTTTCGCGACGGGGCTCGGCTTCTTGCTATGGACGCGCCTGCCGTTCGTTTCGAGCCTCATGGCGACCCTGAGCCAAGCGTGGCCAAGCTTAGCCAACCGGCTCGCCTCCGACAGCGAGTCCAGGCTTTTCGCCGAGCATCGGCGCCAAATCGCGTGGGCCCGTCTGAGCGAAGAGAGCGGGGAACGGGTCGTCGGGTTGGACGAAATCGCGCGCGAGGCGATTCTGATTGTCCGCTCGGGCGAATATCTGCCTGCGGACGGCGTGGTGCTGGAGGGACGCGCAGCGGTCGATGAGGACATGCTGACGGGCGCCCGCGGCGCCGCCGACAAGTTTCCCGGCGATCCCGTATACGCGGGGAGCTTCGTGCGCGACGGCGCGCTTCGCGTGCGCGCCGTGCGCAGCGGCGCCGACACCTCCGCCGCCGCGCTGGCGCGTTCGCTGCCGAGGGGCGCTCTGAAGGGCTTGCCGTCGAGCCACGAAGTCGAGCGGATCGCCGGTCGCAACGCCAAACCAGCGCTCGCCGCGGCGGCGCTGCTGTTGCTGGCGACGCGAGCGCCTCGGCTCTCGCAGGTCGTCATCCGGCCGGACTACGCCACGGCGCCAAGGCTCAGCGCGCATCTCTCCGGCCTCGCTGCGCTCGCCGAGTCGCTGGGGCGCGGCGCCCTGGTCCGACATCCGGCCGTGCTCGAACGGCTGCGGGGGCCGGAGGTGTTCGTTTTCGACGATGGCGTGAATTTCCACTCGCGCGTTGTCGAAGTCGCCAAGGTCAATGTCGTCTCTCGCGCGGTCGCCGGCCAGGCGCTGGGCTACGCCGCCGCCGTCCTCAATGGCCGCGATGATCCCCGCGCCGAGGCCCTGCGGCGCGAGCTTGAGGATGAAGACGAACCGGGCGTCGTCGCCCACGGCTCGCGGCAGCGCGCCGGCCAGACGATCTTCTGGGACGATACCGGCGCACTGGTCTCCATTGCCGCGCCTGAATTGGCGCTGGCCGAGGAGTTCGGCGCCTCGGCGGCGCACGCGGCGCTGCTGCGGAAGTTTGTTGCGCATCCCTCGCCCGATCCTGCCGAGCGGCCCCTGGTCGTCGCCCGGGACCGCAAGGTGCTCGCCATTCTGCAGTTCGCCCGCAGCGGCGAGCCGCGCATCGCCCGCCTCATCGCCGGGCTGAGACAGGAAAATCCCGACGCGCGTTTTGTGCACGTCTCCTCGACGCCGCAGGCTGAAGCGGAAGCCGTGACCGATGACTTGGCACTGGACGCCGTCTTCGGCGGTCTTGACGCAGAAGACAAAGCGCAGGTCTTCCGCAGCCTCGGTGTGCCGGCCGCGTGGCTCGGCGATGGAGCAGATCGCGGGGCAGCGCCCGCGCGCGCGGCGAGCGCGGTGAGCATTTCGCTCTCGGGCCTCGACAGTCTGCCGCGCGACGAGGCGGACATCGTCCTGCTGCGCGACGACGTCGACGCTCTGCTCGCGCCAAGACTCGCGGCCGGCTTGCATCTCAGCCGGATCGAAGCCGACTACCGGACCGTTTATTTCGCCAACTTGCTCGCCGTCGCGGGTGGCTTCGCCGCCGGTTTCGGCAGCCTGCAGGCTGGGCTGACCTCGAACCTCGGCTCGGCCGCCGTTTTCCTCGGCCGCTGGCGCGCCTTGGCGAGGCTCACGGCGCTTGCCAAACGTAAAGCGGATGGACGGCGGAAAACCTCCAACACGCTCGCCGCCGAAGCGACGCTCAGCCGGATCGCGCGGCGGCGCGAGACCGGGGCGGCGCGACACGAAAAAGCAAACTAGGAGACGTGCAAATGCGGTTGCCTTGGCTTAGTATCGCCGCCGTGCTCGGCAGCGTCATCGCCGTCTCGCTGATCGCGGTGAAAAATGTTGATGGCTACTCCCCGCACCGGTTGATCAACGTCTCCTACGATCCGACGCGCGAGCTGTACCAGAAGCTCAATCCCGCATTCGTCGCTGACCATCTAAAGCACACTAGCGATTCCGTCGACGTCAGCCAGTCGCACGGCGGCTCATCCTATCAAGCGCGCCAGGTCGTAAGCGGAGCCGTAAACGCCGACGTGGTCACGCTCGGCCTGCCTTCCGACATCGAGGGTCTGGTGAAACGCGGGCTCGTCGATGCGGACTGGCGCAGCCGGTTGCCCAACGACGCCAAGCCGTACTATTCGACGCTGGTTTTCGTCGTACGCAAAGGCAACCCGCTGCGCATCAAGGACTGGCCCGATCTGGTGCGCGACGGCATCGAGGTCATCACGCCCGATCCGAAGACGTCTGGCAATGGCAAGCTGACCATCCTGGCCGCCTGGGGATCGGTGATCGCCAACAAAGGCTCGGAGGATCAGGCGCGCGATTTCGCCAAGGCGGTTCTCGACCACGCGCCCTTCCTGGTCCCCGCCTCGCGCGCTGCGGGCGTCGCCTTCGCCGTCGAGATGAAGGGGGACGTGCAGGTCGCCTGGGAGAACGAGGCGCTGCGCGAGGTCGCGGAGCGTAAGGGTGCGGTCGAGATCGTCTACCCGCCGCTCAGCATCCTCGCCGAGCCATCGGTCGCCTGGGTCGACGCCAACGTCAAGAAGAACCACAGCGAGTTGTTGGCGAAGGCCTACCTCGAATATCTCTACTCAGACGACGCGCAGAAGATAATCGCCCGCGAGGGCTATCGGCCGTGGAACGAGAAGATTGCCGAAGCATTCGCAGACCGCCTGCCGCCGATCAATCTGTTCTCTGTCTCGCTGATCGCCAAAGACTGGTCGGACGCACAGTTGAAATTCTTTGCCGAAAACGGCGTGCTCGACACGATCTACAAGCCCAAGCCGCGTACGAACTGAGCGCAAGAGCGTCGCCCAGAGGGAAAATCATATGACTGATGCGTCGTTAAGTCTTTCATCATTCGCGACGTGGCGGTTGAAGGCCGCATCGTTCGAGAACATCCGTAAGGATCTCATTGCGGGACTGACTGTGGCGGCGATCTCGCTGCCGCAGAGCATGGCCTACGCGCTGGTCGCCGGAGTCGATCCGCGTTTCGGTCTTTATACGGCGATTGTTTTTACCGCCGTGGCGGGAATTCTCGGATCGTCGCGCCATCTAGTAAATGGTCCGACCGGCGCCGTTTCGCTGGTGACCTTCAGCGCGCTTGCTTTCATTGATCCGGAGGCCAAGCTGGACTCCTACGAGGCGATGTTCCTTCTCGCGGTGATGATCGGAATAGTCCAGATCGTCATTGGCGCGACGCGGCTCGGCGATGTCACGCGCTACATCTCCGAATCCGTCGTTACCGGCTTCATCGCCGGGGCGGGATTTCTCACGCTGCTCGGCCAGATCGGCGGCGCTCTGGGCGTTGCGGCGAAGGGAACAGGCCACCAATCGGTGCTGACGCGGCTATATCTGACGCTCACTCAGCCCGGTCATTACAACTACAAGGCGCTGACGATCAGCCTCGCCGCCATAGTCATCGCCATACTGGGCCGCAGGATCTTGCGGGCGCTGCGTCTGCCGCAAGTCGAAATGTTGGTCGCCGTGCTCGGCCTGTCCGCGCTCGCCTATTGGCTTGGCTGGTCGGAAGCCGTCCCGGGCGCCAAGCCGGCGATCCCCCTGATCGACGCCGTGCCGGCGGCGCTCCCGTCTCCGCATGTGCCGCAGGTCAAAGCGGAGTGGCTCTATCCCTTGTCGACCTCGGCGCTCTCCATCGGCGTTCTCGGCCTGCTTGAAGCTTTGGCGATCGCCAAAGCGGTGGCGCATAACTCACGCCAACAACTCGATTACAACAGGCAATGTCTGGCCGAGGGTATCGGCAATCTTGTAGGCGGTTTCTTCCGCTGCATGCCCGGCGCTGGTTCGCTGACGCGAACCGCAATCAACTATCAGGTTGGCGCCGTGTCGCGGCTCTCGAGTCTTGTCACAGCCCTCGCCGTCGCGATTATAGTCTTGGCTCTCGGCCCGCTCGCGGCCTTTATTCCTAAAGCGGTGCTGGCCGGCTTGCTCATTGTCGCGTCTTCCCGCCTGATCGACATCAAACGTATTCGCTATACAGCAACAGCCTCCTACGCCGATCTCGTGCTTCTCGTCGGCACCGCGCTTTCGGCCGTCTTCATCGGCGTCGAATACGCAATCCTTATCGGGTCGTCCGCTTCCATCATCTGGTATCTGTTGCACGCCTCCCGCCTCAAGACGCAGGAACTTGTCGTTGCACCGGAAAAGGTGGTTCGCGCCCGCATCGAGTCGGATCCGCAAGCGAGCGACATCGCCATTTACGATATCGAAGGAGACCTGTTCTTCGGCTCCGCTCCGGAATTGCACGCCTTTCTCGCGCGAGCGAAAGAGGACGCTCAGCGCAAACAGGTCAAGGCGCTGGTTCTGAGATTGAAGCGGGTGCGCAATCCCGACGCCGTCGCGCTCGAAGTCCTCGATCTCTTTCTGCGTGAGGCGCATAAAGAGGGGTTGCTGGTCTACCTCGCGGGCCTGCGACCGGAGATTCGCGCTGCGCTGGATCGAATGGGCGTGGCGCAGCGTCTCGGCGAGGAGTTCATTTTCCCTGAAGAGGAGAAGGACTATTCCGCCACCTTGAACGCGATACGCGCTGCACTAGGCCGGATAGGCGATAGATCGCAGGTAGGCAGTCATACTCCGAACTACTACCTGGTCTGAACCGATTGCAGCAAGGCGGCCTTGGCGGTTGGCGGCGTCCGAGACACGACATGCACTTGGAGGGCGGCCTTGCGCATTGATCGGACTATCAGGGTTGCGATATCGCGAATGAGAGAGGCCTTACACGCTTTCGGCCTCGCTCTATCGGGGCGGGGCGCTTCGAACCAGAGTCAAGGCGTGGTCGGGGAAGATGGCGAAGACACCGTATTTCAGCAAAGTGCGGCGCGCGCGCGGGCTGAACTGGAAGCGCAGAATGTTTTGCTCGAATCCTACGAGACGGAGGTGGGACCGCTACGTTCATTGCATGCGGAGGAGGAGCGGCCGCCTGGCGGTCGCGACGAGTCGTGATGGTTGGCGGATGCTTTTGTTTTACGAGGCGCCAGCATGGCGCCCGCATGAAAACTGGCCCGGAAAAGGCATGACTTTTCGACCCATGGTCAAACTCGGCCGATAGCTTTGGCCCGACGTTTGGCGTTTCAGCTTCTCGCTGGCGATTACAAAGCGAAGGCTCCGACCTGCTCGCACAGGCGATCCGGCGAATTCAACCCTTAATGTATATAAAATTAGTAGACAAAATGATGCAATTTGGTATTTTCTAGGTCAACGTGTCCAACCCCGGAGGCCTCCGCATGCCCGTCCTGATCGTCCCCGGTCTTCATGGCTCCGAGCGCGAACACTGGCAGAGCTACTGGGAGCGCGATCTGCCCGACGCGTACCGCGTCATGCAGGCCGATTGGACTAGGCCCAATCGCGACGACTGGCTGCGCAGATTGGTGCAGGAGATCGAGCGACGTCCCGACGCCATACTGGTTGGCCACTCGCTCGGCGCGACGCTCATCGCGCATCTGGCCGCGCTGCGTCTTAATCTGCCGATCAGCGGCGCCTTGCTGGTTGCGCCCGCTGATCCTGTTCCGCGCCGCACTGACGCGCCGGGGGTTGACAGTTTCGCGCCGATACCGACGGCGTTGTTTCCTTTTCCCGCTGTCGTGGTGGCGAGCCGCAACGATCCACATATGGCGCAACTGCGCGCCCAACAACTTGCAATACAATGGGGCGCGAAATTCGTGGACGCTGGCGCCTCTGGCCATATCAACTCGGCCAGCGGCCACGGGCGCTGGTCCCAGGGTCGGATGCTGCTACAGAGCTTGCGCGGCCCCGGCGACTACGACGTTCCGGTTGACGACACGCACGGCGTCGTTGTTTCTCTGCGTCCTCGTCGTCGGCAGGCGTCCGAAGTTCGCGCGGCGGCCGTTTGACTCAACGTCAGGTTGGCTTCGACGCATCGTTTCAATGACGGTTGCGGCCGCCCTTGTCCAGGCGAGCCGCAATCGTATCGCCCAGGATTTGCAGCGCCGAAACGAGCGCGATCAGAACGACCACGACGACGATCATCACCTGCGTCTCGAAGCGTTGGTAACCGTAGCGGATCGCGAGATCGCCCAGGCCGCCGGAGCCGACCGCGCCGGCCATGGCCGAGGCGCCGATCAACGTGACCAAAGTGACGGTGAAGCCGGCCGCGAGTCCGGGCAGCGATTCCGGAATCAGCACTTCGCGCACCAGGGTCCAGCGGCCGCCGCCGAGCGCGCGAACCGCCTCGATGAGTCCGTGATCGACTTCGCGGAAGGATAGTTCTGCGATGCGCGCATAGTAGGGAATTGCGGCGAGCGAGAGCGGGACAATCGCCGCCGCCACTCCAATCGAGGTGCCGACAATCAGGCGCGTCAGCGGAATAACCGCCACGAGCAGAATGATGAACGGAATGGAGCGGGCGGCGTTGACAAGTCCGCCCAGCAGGCGATTGACCGCGATCTGCTCCCAGAAGCCGCCGCGATCGGTGGCGACGAGAATGAGCCCAAGAGGCAGCCCCAGCGCAAGTGAGATGAAGCCGGCGGCGGCGGTCATGACGATCGTTTCCAGTAGCGACCGCCAAAGCAGTTCAAGCATCGTCGCGGACATGGCCCAACACCTCCGCTTCGCTGGCGCGCTGGCGCAGGAACTCCAGCGCCGCAAGGAAGATCGCCGCGTCGGCGGCGTCGAGCAAGAAAAACAGCGCGCCGATCGCGGTGTCCTGGATGTAGTCGACGCCGCCGTACAGCAGCGATGCGCGAACGCCGGTCGCCAGCGAAAGCTCCGCCAGCAGCGGCGCGCGCGCCTGTTCTCCGACAACAAGAAGCCTTACGACGGTGCGCTTGCCGACACCTGGGGCCAGTCGCGCTGCAATCGCGTCGGGCAGCGTCGGCTGATACGCGCGCAGCAGGCTACGCGTGGTGGCGTGATGCGGCGAGGCGAATACCCGCCAGACCGGGCCTTCCTCGACGATGCGGCCGCTGTCGAGGACGGCGACGCGGTCGGCGATGGCGCGCACCACGCCCATCTCGTGCGTGATCAGCAAGATAGTCAGGTCGAAGCGACGATTGATGTCCTTAAGCAGTTGCAGGATGACGTCGGTCGTCTCCGGATCGAGCGCAGAGGTCGCTTCATCGGATAGCAGCAGCGCCGGACGCGCGGCGAGCGCGCGCGCGATGCCGACGCGCTGCTTCTGGCCGCCGGAAAGATGCGCGGGATAGGCGTTCGCCTTGTCCGCGAGGCCGACAAGATCGAGCAGTTCGGAGACGCGGGCGCGCCGGGCCCCGCGTGGGCAGCCTTCGATCTTGAGCGGCAGCGCCACGTTGTCGGCGACCGTCTTTGCGGAGAGCAGATTGAAGTGCTGGAAGATCATGCCGATGCGGCGGCGCAGCGGCTGCAGCGCGCGCTCGCTGAGAGCGGCGATCTCGCGCCCGTCGACTTCGACGCCGCCGCTGTCGGGGCGCTCGAGACCGTTGAGACAGCGGATCAGCGTTGATTTACCGGCGCCGCTGCGCCCGATCAGGCCGAGGACTTCGCCACGGCGCACGGACAGCGTCACGCCGTCGAGAGCCGCCGTGGCGCCGAAGCGCTTGCTGACGCCTTCCAGCCTAACCACGGGCAGGGCGGACTCCACGGCCTGCGGCGCCGTCATGGGAGCGTTCAACATAATCCCGTCAGATAGATGCGCTGAGCGTCGGCGCATTCTGCTCAAACAAAACGCCTCCTCCCGGGCCGCCTAGGAGGGAGAGAACCGGGCCCAGGAGGAGGCAGGCGAAAGTCACCAAGCGGGCAATCCCGTGCCGCGGTAGACTTTCGCCAAGGCCTGCTTGACGGCGTCGTTCTGATAGGAGGCGACCAGCACTTTCACCCAGGGATCGTTTTCATGCCCGGATTTTACGGCAATGAAATTGCGATAGGGATTGTCGGCCAAAGGCTCCTGGGCGATACGGTCGGTCTCGGGCTTGAGGCCGGACTTCAGCGCCCAGTCGGTGTTGACGACAGCGGCGGTGAGATCGTCGATCGCGCGGCCGACGACGCCGGCGTCAAGCTCCTTAATCACCAAGGCCTTGGGGTTCTCGGCGATGTCGGCGGTGGTGGCGAGAATGCCGACGCCGGGCTTCAGCTTGATGAGCCCGGCGTTTTGAAGCACGACGAGCGCGCGGCCCTCGTTAGAGGGATCGTTGGGCAGGCCAATAACGGCGCCCTTGGGAATATCTGCGACGGCGTGAACCTTGTGCGAATAGAGGCCGATCGGCCAGACGGCGGTGAACCCGACGGGCGTGATGTGATAGCCGCGCGTCTTGATCTGGTTGTCCAGATAAGGCTTGTGCTGAAAGGCGTTCGCCTCGACATCGCCGCGCTCCAGCGCCTCGTTGGGCTGGGTGTAGTCGTTGAATACGACGGTTTTGATCGTCAACCCGCTTTTCGCCGCCTCGGCCGCGACGACCTTCCAAACGTCTTCGTCCTCGCCGCCGACAATGCCGACCCGGATCGAGTCGGCGGCGTACGCGTGGGGACCTGACACAAGTCCCACGAGCGCCAGCAAGCCGACGAGCGCGGCGCCGACCAGCGAGCGCCGGCGAATCGGACGCGCGCGGGTCAAGTCGTTGCGGGACGGTTTGGTTTTTTCGATATGCATGAATCGGTTCCTAAACGAAGCGACAGCATAAACATATAATGACGATAAAAAAAGTCAATATTAATTTGCGGTGATCGGCATTCAGGGTAGCGCGCTCACGCGGAGACGCCTTCAGCCTTACCGACGACCCGCGAGTGGCGCTTCACGGCGCCGCATTGACAGTCCTCGACAGTCGACTAAAACGCTAGTGTAAATATCTTGAGAGGCCATATGAATTTCCTGTTTGATCGTCGCCGGTTCGCTTCCACCCTTCTCGGGGCGGCGCTGGCGTTTGCCTGCGCTTTGCCCGCGTACGCAGCCGACAGCGTCAAGGTCGGCTCAAAGCTCGACGCCGAGGCGAGCGTGCTTGGCTCCATCATCTTGCAGGTTCTCTCCGCCAACGGCGTCGCGACCGAGAACAAGTTGCAACTCGGTCCGACCAAGATCGTCAGAACGGCGCTGCTGTCGGGCGAAATCGACATCTATCCCGAATACACCGGCAACGCCGCCTTCTTCCACAACGCCGATTCCGATCCGGCGTGGAAGAGCCTCGACGCCGGGTACAGGAAGGCGAAGGAACTGGACGCAAAGAACAAGGTGGTCTGGCTCGCCGCTGCCCCCGCCAACAACACCTGGGCCGTCGCCGTCCGGCAGGATGTCGCGGGGCCGAACAAGCTCGTCACCGTCGCCGATTTCGCCAAGTGGGTGAACGGCGGCGGGAAGGTGAAACTTGCGGGCTCGGCCGAGTTCGTCGAAAGCCCAGCCGCCTTGCCCGCCTTTCAGTCAACCTACGGTTTCAAGTTGGCGGCCGACCAGATCGTCGTGCTCGCCGGCGGCGACACCTCCGTATTCGAGAAAGCGGCGGCCGAGGGGACGTCCGGCGTCAACGCCGCAGTCGCCTATGGGACGGACGGCGCGATCTCGGCGCTGGGCCTCGTCGCGCTCGACGACAACAAGGGCGCTCAGATTGTCTACGCTCCCGCGCCGGTCGTGCGCGCCGACGTGCTGGCCAAACATCCCGAGATCGAGAAGGCGCTCGCGCCGGTTTTCGCAAGCCTGGACGCCGCGACGCTGCGCAAACTCAATGCTGAAATCTCGCTCGATGGCAAGGACGCCAAGGCGGTTGCCGCGGCCTATCTGAAAGCCAAGGGGTTCGTGAAGTAATGCCGGCGCTGGCGGCGCACGTCCGCCAGCCGGTCTTTCTGCTCCTGGGAACTGCCGCGGTGAGCGGCTGGCTGTTGCTGCCGCTGCTGCGCCATGCGCCGAACCGGCTGCTGTCGGGGCGTTCGCTCGGGTTGTCGGCCCTGGGCTGGCCGGGTGGGGGGATCGTCGCCGCCTCGCTCGCGCTGCTTGCGGTCGCGTTGCTGCCGCGCTCGCGGGCGTCCTCGTGGGCGGCGCTGGCGGCGGGTTGGGCGCTCGCCTCCGGCTATCTAGCGGCGGCCGGCGCCGCGAGCGCCGATCTCGCCGCGCATTCCCCGGACGCCGCGCGGACTTCTTTCGGCGCCGGCGGCTGGTTGGTTCTGGTCACCGGCCTGCTGGTTCAAGCCGAAGCGACGCGCGCGCTGCGCCTGCCGCCGCTCGGCCGTCTCGCCATTTTCGCCGTCGCGGCTCTGGGTCTGGCGCTGCCGGTCGCGTTCGGTTGGCTCGATCAACTTTCGTTGGCGCGCGAATGGCGGGCCAAGCAGGATGTGTTCGGCGATGCGCTATGGCGGCACGGCGTCATCGTGCTCGGCGCGCTGGCGCCGACGCTCGCAATCGGCCTGCCGCTCGGCGTGCTCGCTCATCGCAGCATACGCTTTCGTGGCCCGCTGCTCTCGGCGCTGAGCCTGATCCAGACCATCCCGTCGATCGCGCTGTTCGGCCTCTTGATGGCGCCGCTGACGGCGCTCGGGGAGGCGCTGCCATATCTGCGCGATGTCGGCATACGCGGGGTCGGCCCGACGCCGGCGATCCTGGCCCTGACGCTCTATGCGCTGCTGCCGATCGTGCGCAACATGGTGAGCGGCTTCGATTCGACGCCGGCGGCCGTGCTGGAGGCGGCGCGAGGGCAGGGGATGACGAACACGCAAGTGTTCTTCCAGGTCGAAGCTCCGCTCGCCGCGCCAGTGCTGCTTGCGGGCCTGCGCATCACGGTGGTGCAGACCATCGGCCTCGCCGCGGTGGCGGCGCTGATCGGCGCCGGCGGGCTTGGCGCTTTGATGTTCCAGGGCCTGTTCGCCAATGCGGCCGATCTCATTCTGCTCGGCGCGACGCCGATCGTCGCGCTTGCCGTGGCCGCCGACGTGCTGTTCCGTCTGGCGGCCGAAGGGTTGCGGGCGCCGGCATGATTGCGTTCGAGAACGTAAGCCGCAAGTTCGGCGACTGGACGGCGGTCGATGACTTCTCGCTCGTCGTCGAGCCGGGCGAGATCCTCGTGCTGATCGGGCCTTCGGGCTCCGGCAAATCGACGCTGCTGCGGATGGTCAACCGCCTCATTGAGCCGACCGCCGGACTGATCCGGCTCGGCGGCGAAGCGGTCGCCAACCTGCGTCCGGAGATTTTGCGCCGCCGCATCGGCTACGCGATTCAGTCGGTCGGCCTGTTCCCGCACTGGACGGTCGAGCGCAACATCGCGACCGTCCCGAGGCTGCTCGGCTGGAGCCGATCGCGCATCCGCGACCGCGTCAGCGAGCTGCTGGCGCTGCTGCAACTCGACGAGGCCCGCTTCCGCAGCGCCTATCCGCACCAGCTTTCCGGCGGCCAGGCGCAGCGCGTCGGCGTCGCGCGCGCGCTCGCCGGCGACCCCGAGGTTCTGCTGATGGACGAGCCGTTCGGCGCGCTCGATCCGATCACCCGCGCCGCCTTGCAGGCGGAGACGCAGCGCATCCAACGCCAGCTCGGCAAGACGATCCTGTTCGTGACGCACGACATGGATGAAGCTTTGCGGCTCGGCGGGCGCATCGCCGTGCTCGATCATGGCCGGCTGGTTCGCGTCGGGACGCCCGCCGAACTCCTCGCCGAGCCCGGTCACCCACTCGTCGTCGAATTGCTCGGCGGCGACGGGCTTGGCCTGCGCCGTCTGGCGCTAGAGACGGTGGCGAGCCGGCTGCGCGCCGGTGAGGCCGGCGACGGCGAACCCATCGCGGCCTCGGCGACGCTGGACGAGGCGTTGTCGCGCATGATGGCGATCGGCGTCGACCGCCTCGCCGTGCGCGACGCCGCCGGCCAGCCGCTCGGCGTCCTCCATCTCGAAGATTTTCCGCTCCGGACGACGCCGTGAGGCGCGGCTTCCCCGTCCCCTGGGCGCTCGCTGTAACGGCGGCGCTGACGCTCGGACTGCCCTTTTCGCGGCCGCTGTTCGCCGCGCTGTTTCCACAACTGCCGAGGCCTCTCTACGAGACCGATCCGTTCTGGGCTTTGTTGCTCGATCATGTGGAACTGGTCGCCCTCTCCGGCGGCGTGGCGATCCTGGTCGGCGTCGCGCTGGCGGTCGCGGTGACGCGCGAGCGCGGCGCCGAGTTCCGCGGCCTCGTCGAAACGCTTGCCGCCATGGGCCAGACCTTCCCGCCCGTGGCCGTTCTCGCCATCGCCGTTCCCGTGCTCGGCTTTGGGGCCGAGCCGGCGATCGTCGCGCTCACGCTTTACGGCTTGCTGCCCATCGTGGAGAACACCGTGGCCGGCCTCGTGCAAATTCCAGCCCCAATCAAAGAAGCGGCGCGCGGTTGCGGCATGACGGCGTGGCAGACGCTATGGCAGGTCGAATTGCCGCTCGCCGCCCCCGTCATCCTGGCCGGCGCCCGCACCTCGGTGACCATCAATGTCGGGACCGCTGCGCTCGCCTCGACCGTCGGGGCGAAGTCGCTGGGCCTGCCGATCATAGTGGGTCTCAACGCCTCCAACACAGCTTACGTGTTGCAAGGCGCGCTGTTGACAGGCGCGCTGGCGCTGAGCCTCGATCAGTTGTTCGAGCTGGCGCTTTGGCGCGCCGAGTCGTGGAAGCGTGGCCACGCCCGAGATGGGAGCTGAACCCGGCCGGCCTGTTATGCGCCTATAGGGAGCGTCCCGCCGCGCTGGCGGCGGCGACTTCATTCAGGCGTCCCGTCTTGACGTCGTAGATGAAGCCGTAGATCGGGATATCGCCGGGAACGAGGGGATGCTCACGAATGCGCTTGACATCCTGCACGACGCTCTGCTCCTGATTGGCGATCGTATGCCATTTGATGAAATGGCCGGCGCAATGACCGCCGCTTCGCTTCGGGTTCGACCATTTCGAACCGTCGAACTCGGCGGTTCCCAAGTCCTCCTCGAGGAGATCGCCGATCACCGCGTCCGAGAACAGCTCCATGCCGCAGTTTGTGTGGTGGATGACGAACCACGTCGCGGTTCCCAGCAGTTTGTGGGAAATGACGAGCGAGCGGATGGCGTCGTCGCTGGCGCGGCCGCCGGCGTTGCGGATGACATGGGCGTCGCCCTCTTGCAGACCCGCATACTTGGCGGGATCGAGACGCGCGTCCATGCAGGTCAGGATCGCGAACTTGCGCCCCGGCGGCAGCGGCAAGGCGCCCTTCTCGCCGAAGCTCTTGGCGTACTCGCCATTGGCGCTGACGATCTCGTCTATGATCGGCATGAGTCTCTCCTCGTCCCGGGCGGCACGGAGCCGCGGCGGAGCCAGAGTTTAATAGTGTACCAAACGTGTCAATGAACTAAACCGTGACATGGGTCGACCGAAGCGGAAGTCGCTGTCCAGCGCTAGCCAGACAGCCGTTTGCACATTGCGCAATGGATCGATCCAGATCCGCGCTCTCCGTCCGCCGCGCATGCGAGACACTCCTCTGCCGAAGCGCAGAAAGTTCAACGCCCATTCAAAAAACGAACTTGACACACGATCAAAATATTCTACTATTTTTGTAGACGTAGTCAAATGACGTGTCATTCCGCTTCTCTCGCTACAAGGACGCTCCATGTCTACCTGGAAACTCGCCGCGGCGCTTTCGGCGGCCCTCATCGCTGCAGGCGCAGTCTCCGCAGAAGAGCTTTCCCTGAAAGGCAAGACCATCGGCGTCACGTCGATCGGCAACGAGCATTATTGGAACATCAAAGCGTATCAGGGCGCTCTCGACGAGATCAAGCGTCTCGGCGGCAATGTGATCGGCCTCGACGCCGGTTATGTCGATTCCAAGCAGATCGCGCAGATTCAGACGCTCATCAGCCAGAAACCCGACGCCATCATCGAGGAACTCGGCACGGCTGCGGCGCTCGAACCCTCGTTCAAGAAGATCACCGACGCGGGTATTCCGCTGTTCACGCTCGACACCGGGACCTCTTACGCCGTCAACGTGACCACCTCTGACAATTGGCGGATCGGCGAAGAACTTGCGCTGAAGCTCGTCTCCGACATCGGCGGGGAGGGCGACATCGTCGTGTTCAACGGTTTCTACAGCGTTACGCCCGTCGCCATACGTTACGATCAGCTGCGCAGCGTACTCAAATACTATCCCAAGGTTCACATCATCAATCCCGAACTGAAGGAAGTGATTCCCAACACGGTTCAGGACTCGCAGACGCAGATCACCGAGATCCTCAACAAATATCCGAAGGGTCAGATCAAGGCGATCTGGTCGGCCTGGGACGTGCCGCAAGTTGGCGCCACGCAGGCGTTGGCCGCCGCCGGCCGCACGGAGATCAAGACCTACGGCGTCGACGGCAGCCCCGACATCGTCTCGCTCGTCAAGGATCCGAACCAACCTGCCGGCGCGGTCGTCGCGCAGCAGCCCTACCTGATCGGCAAGACCGCCGTCGACAACGTTGCCCGCTACCTTGGCGGCGACCGCAACCTACCCAAGACGACTTTCATCCCCTCGGTCCTCGTGACCAAGGAGAACGCCGCCGAGGCGCAGGTCACGCTCGGTCAGACGACTAGCAACTGAATCATGACCGCCGCTCCTGCTCTTGCGCTGCGAGATATCCGCAAGTCGTTCGGCGGCGTTCACGCCCTCGACGGCGCGACGCTTGTCGTCGATCGCGGGAGCGTGCATGGTCTCGTCGGCCAGAACGGCGCCGGCAAGTCGACATTGATCAGGATTCTCGCCGGCATCCATCACGCCGACGCCGGCGTCATTGAAATTGATGGCGTCGAGCAACCGTCGCTGTCACCAAGCAAGAGCGAGCGAGTCGGCATCCATTTCATCCATCAGGACCGGCTGTTGGCGCCGACGCTGACCGTCGCCGAGGCGTTGTTGCTTGGCCACGAACCGCGCTGGTCTTACACGCCGTTCATCAACCGCCAGCGTCTCGAGGCGCAGGCAAGACTCGCGTTGCGGAAGACCTTCGACATCGATCTGCCGCCGCGCGCGCTCGTGCGCGACCTGTCCAACGCCGAGCAGCAGATCGTCCAGATTACGCGCGCGCTGCTCAACCCGCCGAAGATCCTGGTGTTCGACGAACCGACCACCGCGCTCGTGCGCCGTGAGGCCGAGTTCCTGTTTCAAGCCATCCGTCGCTTGCGCGCCGAGGGGCTGACGGTGCTCTACATCTCGCACTACCTCAGCGAGATCGGCAATCTTTGTGACGAGGTCACGGTGCTGCGCAACGGCCGCGACGTCGCCCGTGTCGACGCGCGCTCCACGCCGACGACGCGGCTGGTGTCGCTGATGATCGACCGATCGGTCGAGCAACTGTTCCCGACGCGCGCGCCACGCTTCGGCGAGATTGGACTCGAAGTCGAGGGGCTGACGCTAGACGGCGCATTCCGCGACGTCTCATTCCGGGCGCGCAAAGGCGAAATCCTTGGCGTCACCGGCCTCGTCGGCTCCGGCGCGAAGGCGTTGGCGCGGACCTTATTCGGATTGTCGCAGCCGACGTCAGGCGCAATTCGCGTCAGCGGCGCTGCCATGCGCGCGAAATCGCCGCGCGCCGCGGTAGCTTCGAAAATCGCCTTCGTGCCGGAAGATCGGCGCCGCCACGGGATCGCGCTGGGGTTGTCGGTGCGGGAGAACGCGACGCTCGCCAGTCTCGAACGCTTCCGGCGTTTCGGCTTCGTCACGAGGCGCCGCGAGACGGCGGCAGTCGACAGCCTGATCGCCCGCCTGTCCATCCGCACGCCCGACGCGGAAACGCCGGTGCGCGCGCTCAGCGGCGGCAACCAGCAGAAAGTCGCGCTGGCGAAATGGCTGATCAAAGGCTCCGAGGTCATCGTGCTCGACGAACCGACCGTCGGCGTCGACGTCGGCGCAAAGGCGGAGATCTATCGCGAGATCGCCGATCTCGCGGCGGGCGGCGCCGTGCTCATCCTCGTCTCCTCGGATCTGATGGAAATCGAGGGCCTCGCCGACAGGGCTTTGGTGTTCTTCCGTGGCAGGATCGCCGCCAATGTTGAGACAGCGCAACTCAATCAGGATCGACTGCTGACCCTCGTCACCACCGGTCGCATCCCCAGGGACGACCATGTCGAAGCCGCCGAATAGACGGGGACTTGCGACCGCGCTGCGGCTCGGCGCCTATCTCGCCTTCGCAGGGATCGTCGTCGCGTTCGCGCTCGCCGCGCCCGGCTTTCTCAATCCGGTCAATCTTCTCAACGTTTTGCAGCAATCGGCCATCCTCGCCCTGCTGGCGTTCGGGCTCACGGTCGTAGTGATCGGCGGCGGCGGCGACGTTGTGACCGGCGGGATCGATCTCTCGGTCGCCGCCAATCTCGGCCTTTCCGCAGCGATCTACGCTACGACGATCCAGAAGGGCTATCCGGACGCGCTCGCCATCGCCGCGTGCCTCGCCTCCGGCGTCGCCGTCGGCGCCGTCAACGCGCTCGCCGTCACCGTGCTGCGCATCGTGCCGTTGCTGGCGACGCTGGCGGTCGCCAAGATCGTCAGCGGCCTCGAGTTCGTGCTGACGCAGAATAGCGTGGTGACGGCGAGTTCGCCGTTCCTGAGCTGGCTTGCGGACAACGGCCCGCTCGCGGTTCCCGTGATGGCTTATGCGCTGATCCTGACCACGCTGATCGCGTGGCCTGTAGCTCAAGCGACGCCCTATGGCTTGCGTCTTCAGGCCGTCGGCGCGCATCGCGAGGCGGCGCGCGCGGCGGGGCTGCCGGTCAAAGCATATGTCGCGGCAAGCTACATGGTCAGCGGTCTCTTCAGTGCGCTCGCCGGCGTCCTCTCGGCCGCCTACCTGACCGGCTCTTCACCGGGCTCCGCCGACATCCTGCTTTCCGTGGTTGTCGCGGCGCTGCTCGGCGTCGTGTTCTCGCCGCGGCTGACGCCGACCATCGGCGGAGCGGCGCTCGCGGTCCTGTTCATCGGCCTGCTCAACAACGGTTTCCAGTTGGTCAACATCTCGAGCTACTGGGTCAGCGGCGTCGAGGGCGCTCTGATCCTGTTTGTCGTCGCCTGCACGCCCTCGCAGCGCGAGGCCCTGTCGTGAGCGCATACTCCCGCTTCGGCCTGCCGGCGGCGCTGGTCCTGCTGGTCGTGCTGTTCTCGCTGGCGACGCCGACATTTCTGACCCCTGCAAATCTGAAGAGCATCGCGCTCAACCATTTTGTCATCCTCGCGCTCGCCTCGCTCGCCATGACGCTCGTCGTCTGCGCCGGTGGGATCGATCTCTCGGTGGGAACGGCGATCGACATGGCGGCGCTCGCCTATATCGTCATTCTCGCGCAGGGCGGCGCGCCTGCGCTCGCGATCCTCGGCGCCGTGGCGGCAGCGGGATTGGTGGGGCTGTTTAACGCCGGCCTGATAGGTGGGCTCGCCTTGCCGCCGTTCCTGGCGACGCTCGGCACGCTGTTCATCGGCCAGAGCGTGCAACAACTCGCCACCAACGGCGGCGTGCCGATCTACCTGATCGCCGGCGCGCCGCGTCCGATCTTCGCGCTGGTCGACGGCTCGCGCCTTTGGCTCGTCGGCGTCTCGATCCTCTGCGGCGGCGTGTTGATGGCGGCGAGCGTGTTCGGCCGCCGCATCGTCGCGGCCGGTGTGGCGCCGGCGGTGGCGTTCTATTCGGGCGTTCCGGTCCGGCGCGACATCGGCAACGTGATGATCCTCGCCGCATTGATCGCCGGCGTGGCGGGCGTCGTGCTGTCGTCTTCGGTGCGCTCCTACGCCCCGCTGTCCGGCAACGGGTATCTGATGGATGCGATCGGCGCGACCTTCCTTGGCACGACGTTCAGCGTCTGGGGCCGCGCCAATGTAACGGGAACACTGCTCGGCGTTCTGCTGCTCAGCGTCGTCAAGAACGGGTTGCTGCTGACCGGCGTGTCCTTCTATTGGAGCCAGGTCGCGAGCGGCGTCGTGATCTTCCTGGTGCTCGCGCTGAGCTTCGCAACGCGGAGGGAAGGATGAGCGGCCCCTCCATCGATCCACCGCTGAACCGCGCGCGGTTCCTCGCCGAAATTGCGCGCGATCCGCGCTTTGATGCGCTGATCATAGGCGGGGGCATCGCCGGCGTCGCGACGTTTCGCGATCTTTCGGCGCAGGGGTTGCGCTGCCTCGTCGTCGAGCGTGACGATTTCGCGAACGGAGTGAGTGGAGCGCTGACTCGCGTGGCGCAGGGCGGCTTCACCTATCTGCAAAAGAGCGAGATCGGACGCGTGCGCCGCGCCGTTCTTGAGCGCAACCGGTTCGTCGCGGCGGCCCCGCATCAGATACGGCCTGTGCGGATCGTGGCGCCGACCGAGCGGTTGGCCTCCGGCGCTTTATCTGCAGCTCTGCGCGCGTTTAGGCTCGCCGAGGATCGGTCGTTGCCCGGCGCGCTCGTGCTGCGAGCGGCGATCGCGCTTTGTGAAGGGCTTGGTCGCGGAGCAAAAGTGCTGCCGCGCGGCGGCGTTTTCGGTCGCGGGAGGTTGCGGCGCCGCTATCCCGGCATATCTAGCCGCTACGTCGCCGCCGTCTACAATTACGAAGCGCTGATCGCCTCGCCTGAGCGGCTGGCCATAGAACTCGTCGAGGATGGCGTCAGGCAGGACAGCGGCTCGGCGGCGCTGAATTACGCCGAGACGCGCGTCGAGGGCGCGCGCCTCGTTGTCGAGGACCGCCGGGTCGGGAGACGTTACGCCGTCGAGGCCGGGGTCGTCGTGAACGCCGCGGGCGCGAACGTCGATCGCGTCGCGCGAACGTTCGGCGTCGAGGCGAAGATGGTCGACGAAGTCGCCTGCGCGCAGCTGATCCTGAGGTCGCCCGGCATTGCGTCGGCTCTCGGCGACGATCTCTTCCTTTTCGAGGGCGCGGCCGCAAATTCGAGCCAGCGGCGCCTTTGCGTCGTTTATCCGGTGGGCGAGAACATTCTGCTTGGAGCGGCGGAAGCGCGAGGCGCCGATCCCGTTCTCTCCCGGTCGAGGGCGCAAGACGACGAATATCTGCTTGCGGCGCTCCGCGGTCTATTTCCCGCAGCCGAAGTGACGCGAGAACATATCATCGAGCGTCCGCACGCCGTGCGTCCGATAGTCGCGCTGAGCGGCGGCGACCTCACGGGCCGCGGTCGCGACCATGTCATCCACACACACGCTTCGGCGCCGACCCTGCCGCCGCTCGTTTCCATTGCAGGCGGCGAATCGACGACGTTTCGGGCGATTGCCGAGGAGGCCGCCGACGCCGCATTGAAGGCGCTCGGGCGCGAGCGTCGCGTCTCCACGATGGGACTCGCCATAGGCGGCGGCGCGAACGCGAACGAGGTGAGCAACAGAGCCCTGGCGCTGGACTATGGCCACGACGAGCGGTTCGCCAAGCGGCTAGTCTCAATCTACGGCTCGCGCGCTGCGCGGGTGGCCGCTTACCTGACGACTAGCGACGCGCGCCTCACGATTCGGGGCAGCGCGGTGACATGGGGCGAGATCGCGTTTTTCGTGTGCGAAGAACTCGCCATGACCGCCGAAGACGTCGCGCGTCGCCGTACGCGGCTCGCTTTCGAAAGCCGCGCGACGCCAGCCGCGCTCGCGGAGATCGAGAAGGCGCTCGTCCGTGGCGCTGTGTTGGCCGGCGTCCCGGGCGAGCGGCAGCGCCATGCCGCCGTCTGACGCTGCGACTTCCGAACTGTTCGGAGGCGCGCGACGAGAAGGCGAGCGCGCAGCGCCGGCGCTTGTACAAGCCATCAACCCCAGGAGTCGTCGGCCATGACCCGTCTGATCGTTTATTCCGCCGCCAACAAGAGCGAAGTGCGGCTCGACACCAGCGACTTCGCCGCCATCGGCGGAGAGCTCGAGGCCATCGGCGCGCGCATCGAACGTTGGGAGGCGACCAGCTCCGTCGGCAGCGCAGCGATACCGGAGGAGATTCTCTCCGCCTACACAGGCGAAATCGACCGGCTGAAGCGCGAGCGCGGCTATACCGCGGCCGATGTCGTCTCCGTCCGCCCCGGCGCGCCGAACTGGCCGGCGTTGCGGCAGAAGTTTCTCGCTGAGCATACGCATGACGACGACGAAGTGCGCTATTTCGTCGAGGGCAGCGGCGCATTCTACATTCACGCTGGCGACCGCGTGCTGCAGGTCATCGGCGAGGCCGGCGATCTGCTGTCGGTGCCCAAGGGCGCGACGCACTGGTTCGACGGCGGCGAAAACGCCGACTTCACCTGCATCCGTGTCTTCACCAGTCCCGACGGCTGGGCGGCGAAATACACCGGCGACCGAATCGCCGAACAGTTTCCTCACTACGTGAAAGTCGTGTGAGCGCGTTCGCAAAGCATGAGTCACGTCCAGCAGTCGCCGCTGGCCTCGGTCAACTCGCCGCAGACGGCGGCGTGCGCGGAGAACTGTCGCGAGGCTCAAGTCCTAACGCCCCGGCCCTGGCCTTTGCGGAACGTGGAGCGGTTCCCGAGACCTCATCCATGTATGCGGGTTAGCGGTACGGATCGTGTACCAGCATGTAGGCAACGACATTCTAGCGTTACCAGAATATTACGTCTACGAACGTTATGCATAATAGCTTGGAGCCCGCCAGTTGGCAGTCGCAACTCTCGCAAAAATGGCCAATCGCCAGCCTCAACGTCGGCTTCGTTTCGCGGCGGCCCCCTATCTCTGCGTCCCGGCGACGCGGCGCGTCAAAGCCGAATTTGACATCGAGATTGCCGAGCGAACCTATCCGCCCAATCTCGCCGACCTGAAGCGCGACTGGGTGTCGAGCGTCGCCGCGCCCGCTTTTGCCATATTGGCGCGACAGCGCGCGCCCGACATGCGCCGCCGCTTCTGCACGATCGGAACGGGATCGGGCGTCGACGCGCTGGCCGCCGTTGAAATCCTCGGCGCGGACAGGATTGCGATCACTGATCTGTTCGAGGACGTGGTCACGATCGCCGCCGCCAACGTAAACGCCAATGTCGCCGCGAGCGTCGAGATAAAACTCGTCGCCGGCGCCGGCGATCTGCTGACCGGTCTGGCGGCTGACGCAGGGCCATTCGACGTCGTCTACGAGAACCTGCCGAACCTCCCCCTCGCCGACGCTACGGCGATTGCGCTGGGATGGACCAGCGGAGCGCATTTCGCGCCCAGGGTCGAAGCTGTGCCGGAGTTCGTCCGCTGGCAGGATTTGACGCTGCATTGGTTGGCGCTGGCGGCCGCACGCCCGTGGCTAGCCGCGGAAGGCGTCGTTTTGTCGACGATCGGCTCGCGCCTGTTGCTCGCGACCATCGCCGAAATGTCGCGCACCGCCGGGTACGCGCCGCGAGCGCTCACCTATGGCTGGAAACTGCAGGCCGACGCCGACGAACTCATTCCGATCCACGCCGCGCGCCAGGCCCAGGGTTTCGGCCCGTTTTGCTTTTACCCGGCCGAGGTCTTGCAGGCGACGTTCGACGCCATCGATCCCGAAACGGCCGGAATTCGGGCGTTCGAGATCGAGGCGGCGCTGGCGCGCTCAGGCCTGGACGCCGTCGCGGCGCTCGAGGCGCACCGGCACGGCGTTCTCATAGGGCACACCTACGTCGTGCTGGCTTCGAGCCTAAGGCCGACGCCATGAGCCTAGACGCCGAGCGACTGCGCGCGTTGCGGGCGGCGCTCACCGCCGCTCTGACCCTCGACGACAGCGATACCGCGACCGCCGATGAAATCGCGCTCGTGAAGCACTTTGTCGCGCGTGCTGACCCAGAGCCGGCCTTCATCCCGGAGACGACGCGGCATCCGCTGATCGCCCATATCGCCCCTGCGATCGCTGCGACGGCGAAGCGCTTTCCCGATTTGGCGTCGGCGCTGCATCGGGTCGCAGCGGGACTTCCCTGGCGTTACGGCTATGGCGCGCGCGCCGATCTGCCAGGGTTGGAGACGCGGATGGGCTATGCGGAGATCGTCGGCCCGGCTGCGCCGTTTCGCAGCAAAGAGGTTTGTCTCGGCGTTACGCTCCTCGCGCCCCAAACCGTCTATCCCGCCCACCGTCATCCCGCCGTCGAACTCTACCGCATCGTCGCCGGTCGCCCGCAATGGACAGTCGAGGACGACACGCGCCAACTCGAGCCGCCGGCAATCGTGCTTCACCGCAGCGGCGCCGCGCACGCCATGGCGAGCAAAGGCGAAGCGCTGCTCGCGATCTATTCCTGGACGGGCGACGTCGTCTCACCCTCTGTATGGCGCGAGTAATATGCTTCGGACGTAACCCGACGGCGGCGCCGCCGTCGGGTCTCAGGGGAGCGGATCAGAAATCGCCGGCGCCGGGGCCGCCGATGGGCGCACTCGGCTTATCCCTCGGCAATTCCGTCACCAAGGCCTCCGTCGTCACGATCAGCGAGGCGATCGAAGCTGCGTCCTGCAAAGCGGTGCGCACGACCTTGGCAGGGTCGACAATGCCCGCTTCGATCAGATCAACATACTGCTCCGTCTGCGCGTTGAAGCCGAACGTCGCCGACTCGTTTTCGAGGATTTTCCCCACCACGATCGAGGCCTCGACGCCGGCATTGTCGACGATCTGCCGGATGGGAGCCTCCAGCGCCTTCAGGACGATGTTCACGCCGGCCTGTACGTCGGCGTTGTCGTTCTTCAGGCCCTTCAGCTTCTGCTTGGCGCGCAGCAGCGCGACGCCGCCGCCCGGCACGATGCCTTCCGCGATCGCGGCGCGCGTGGCGTTCAACGCGTCGTCCACGCGGTCCTTCTTCTCCTTGACCTCGACCTCGGTTGCGCCGCCGACGCGGATGACGGCCACGCCGCCCGAGAGCTTGGCGAGCCGCTCCTGCAACTTCTCGCGGTCGTAGTCGGAGGTCGTCTCCTCGATCTGCGCCTTGATCTGGGCGATGCGGCCGTCGATGTCGGCCCTCCTGCCGGCGCCGTCGACAACAGTTGTGTTCTCTTTCTCGATCCGTACTTTCTTGGCGCGACCGAGCTGAGGCAAAATCACGTTTTCAAGCTTGATGCCGAGTTCCTCCGAGATCGTCTCGCCTGCGGTCAGGATCGCGATGTCTTCGAGGATGGCCTTGCGCCGGTCGCCGAACCCCGGCGCCTTGACGGCCGCGACCTTCAGGCCGCCGCGCAGTTTGTTGACGACGAGCGTGGCGAGCGCCTCGCCTTCGATGTCCTCGGCGATGATGACGAGAGGCTTGCCGGTCTGCACTACCGCTTCGAGGATCGGCAGCAGCGGCTGCAGCGTCGACAGCTTCTTCTCGTGGATGAGAATGTAGGGGTCGTCGAACTCCACGACCAACTTCTCGGCGTTGGTGACGAAATAGGGCGACAAATAGCCGCGGTCGAATTGCAGACCCTCGACGACGTCGAGTTCGGTCTCCAAGCTCTTGGCCTCCTCGACGGTGATGACGCCCTCGTTGCCGACCTTCTCCACCGCCCTGGCGATGATGTCGCCGATCGACTTGTCTCCGTTGGCGGAGATGGCGCCCACCTGGGCGATCTCGGCGGAGGATTTGATCTTCTTAGCTTGGGCCTCAATGTCCTTGATTGCTTCGGCGACCGCGAGATCGACGCCGCGCTTGAGATCGAGCGGGTTGAAGTTCGCCGCTACCGCCTTCGCGCCCTCGCGCACGATCGATTGCGCAAGCACGGTCGCCGTCGTCGTGCCGTCACCGGCGTTGTCGTTGGTCTTGGAGGCGACCTCGCGCAACAGCTGCGCGCCGAGGTTCTCGAACTTGTCCTCAAGTTCGATCTCCTTGGCGACGGTGACTCCGTCCTTGGTGATGCGCGGCGCGCCGAACGACTTGTCGATGACGACATTGCGGCCCTTGGGACCGAGCGTCACCTTGACGGCGTTGGCGAGAATATCGACGCCGCGCAGCAGCTTCTCGCGCGCTTCGGAGGAAAACTTGACGTCTTTGGCGGCCATGTGACTGTGTCCTTGCCGTTGGTTCGGGTTAGGCGATCACGCCGAGGAGGTCGGATTCTTTGAGGATCAACACATCCTCGCCATCGATTTTGACCTCTGTGCCAGACCATTTGCCGAACAGCACGCGGTCGCCCGCCTTCACGTCGAGCGGTTGCAACTTACCGCTCTCGTCGCGCGCTCCGGGCCCGACGGCGACGACCTCGCCCTCCTGCGGTTTCTCCTTGGCTGTGTCCGGGATGATGATGCCGCCCTTGGTCTTTGCCTCACTCTCGATGCGTCGGAGGACGACGCGGTCATGCAACGGACGAAAACTCATGACTCTTTCCCCTTGGATCGGATGTTCGAGCGTCCGACAGCGTCGTCGCTCTTGACGCCACGGATATGTGAACGAAGGCGGTTTCGTCAATACTAATTCTATCGCTTTAGTGCTAATATGGATAAACGTGGACGTAGGCTGGCGGGACGGGCGCCGCCGTAAACATTCCATGTCCATGCGGTTCGGGACTCGGCCTGTGCAGTGGCCGTGGAACGGCGCCTGCTGCCGATGGCTGTGAAGTCAATCAAACAAATTCGGCTCGGTTTCGTTCACAAGCTCAACAACTTGTAGCCCTACGTGCTGAAGTGCGGAATAGCTGCACTTAAGCGTTTGCTGACCTGAAAACTGGCAGAATAGACGCCCATAGCGAGCTGTGCTGCGCGACCCGCTACCGACGCTCACCGACTATGCCCCTTCCGCATCCGAAAACTCGATTCCTCCGTCTGTTGACGTTGCCGGTAAAACTTCATAAAAGTTATGGAATTAGTATAGTGCTGCCTTCTTAATCAGGACCTTCTCATGAGCGAACGCCGCCTCGGGTTTGACACCTTGCAACTCCACGCAGGACAGGCTCCCGACCCCGCGACCCGCTCGCGGGCCGTGCCAATCTATCAGACGACATCGTTTGTGTTCAAAGACTTCGCGGCCGCAAAGGCGATCAGTTCGGTTGAAGAGTTCGGCTTCGATTACACCCGGATCACCAATCCTACCAACGAAGTGCTGGAAAATCGCATCGCCGCGCTCGAAGGCGGAAGCGGCGCATTGGCGGTTGCCTCGGGCTCGGCGGCGACCGCCTATTCGATCTTAAATATCCTGCATGCCGGCCATCATGTGGTGGCCGCCCGCACGCTCTACGGCGGCTCTTTCAACCTGTTTGTCAACACTTTGCCCAAGCACGGAATAACGACGACGCTCGTCGACCCGGAAGTTCCTGAACACTTCCGGCGCGCAATCGCGAAAAACACGCGGGCGATCTTCATTGAGACGATCGGGAACCCCGATATCAACGTACTCGATTTCGAGGCCATTGCGCGCATAGCCGAGACTGCGGGCCTGCCGCTGATCGTCGACAACACTTTCGCCACGCCCTATCTGTTCCGCCCGTTCGACTACGGCGCCAACGTCATTGTTCATTCGGCGACCAAATATATTGGCGGCCACGGCACCTCGATCGGCGGGCTGATCGTCGATGGCGGCAATTTCAATTGGGCGAACGGAAAATTCCCCGATTTCACAACGCCGGATCCCGCCTATTCCGGCTTCGTCCATTGGGAGAAGTGGGGGAATTATCCCGGCGTCGGAAACATCGCCTATATCATCAAGGTCCGGCTTCACTACTTACGCGATTTCGGGGCGGCCATGAGCCCCTTCAACGCCTTCCTGTTCCTGCAGGGACTGGAGACGCTGTCGTTTCGTCTGGCGCGACAGGTGTCGAACGCCCAGAAAATCGCCGAGTTTCTCACCGCGCACAACGATGTCGAATGGGTCAACTATCCTGGGTTGCGGTCGAGCCCGCACTATGAACTGGCTCGGAAATATCTTCCCAACGGCCCCGGCGCGATTCTGACGTTCGGGATCAGGGGCGGTTTCGAGCGCGCCAAGACGTTCATCGAAGCGCTCAAAATTCACTCGTTCCTCGCAAATGTTGGCGATTCGAAATCCCTAGTTGTCCATCCCGCCACTGTCACCCACGGCCAACTCACCGAAGCCGAACAGCGTCTGGCAGGAGTCAGGCCGGAACAGATCCGCCTGTCGGTCGGAACGGAAGACATCGAAGATCTGATCTGGGATCTTGACCAAGCGTTCGAGGCGACGGCGCAAGCCTGAGCGCCGAGCACGGCCGGTAAGCGCCTCTCATAAACTCTACAAAACATATTGACTAACTCAATTTACCGTGAAAGTCTGGATTGGGCCGGGTCGCTCGCTCTGAGGCGATCACGATACCGCCGCCGCTCAAGCGGTGCGCCTGGCTAATTATCTCTTCTCACTCGCGTTACCGAGGAGTTTGTATCATGTCTGAACTTTCTGCATCCGACGCGCGCGGCGGTCTCCGGAGGGACCAACTCGGCTTCGCCGACGTCGTCGCCCAGGCGATCGGCACCATCGCCCCGTCCGGCACGCCGGCACTGGTCATTCCTGCCGTGTTCGCCGCCGCCGGAAACGGCACTTGGCTTGCCTATCTGTTCGCGACCCTAGCGTTGGTCGTGCTTTCGTTAAACATAAACGCCTTCGCGGCGCGTTCGGCCTCGCCCGGCGCGCTCTATTCCTTCGCTGGGCAGGGTCTCGGCGCCTTCTGGGGCACGATCGCCGGCTGGTCGCTGGTGATCGCCTATCTGTTCACAGCCGGCGCGGTCGTTCAAGGCGCGGGCAACTACGCGCTCGTCTTCCTGCATTCGATCTTCGGCGAATTCCGCGACTTTGGCGCCGCGATCGTAGTCTCGCTAGCCGTCATCGCGCTCGCTTGGTGGGTCGCCTTCCGCTCGATCCGGCTATCAACGCGTCTGTCGCTGACCTTGGAGGGCGTCACCGTCGTGGCGATCCTTATCGTCCTTGTTTCCTGGGTAACAAGGGGCGGAGTCGGCGCAGACAAGCCGCAGTTGACGTTGGAAGGCGTATCCTTCGAACAGGTTCGCCTAGGGTTGGTGCTCGCGTTCTTCTCCTTCGTCGGCTTCGAGAGTGCGACCGTGCTCGGGCATGAGGCGAGAACTCCCTTGCGAGTCATCCCGCGCTCTGTGATCACCACGGTGCTGGCGATCGGCGTTTTCTTCGTCATCTCGTCCTATGTATCGATTGCAGCATTCCGAAGCTCTCCGGTCACGCTCGACAAGGCCGACGCGCCGCTGTCGTGGCTGGCCTCCGGCGTCGGCCTCGGCGTGTTCGGTCCGATCATCGCCATCGGCGTGGCGGCGAGTTTCTTCGCCTCGACGCTCGCTTCCATCAATGCTGGCGCGCGGGTGATTTACTTACTGTCCCGACATGGCGTTCTGCATGTGCGCGCCGGCGACGCTCATACCGAACACGCGACTCCACATGTCGCGGTGACGATCTCGGCCATCGTCACGCTGGTTCTGGCCTTGCCGTTGACCATCGCCGGCGTCGGCTTCCTCGACGCCTTCGGTTACCTCGGCAATGTCGCCACCTTCGGCTTCCTGGTGTCCTATATTCTGGTGTCGATTGGCGCGCCGGTGTTCCTTAAGCGGCGGGGAGAGTTACAGACGCGCCACATAGTTGTCTCGGCGCTCTCGGTGCTGCTTCTGCTCGTGCCGCTCGTCGGGGTGCTATATCCCGTGCCGGATTTCCCGATCTGGCTCCTGCCTATCATTTTCGCGGGACTCATTGCGCTCGGCGTATTGTGGTTCCTCATCCTCCGCTGGCGCTCGCCGCAGGTGCTGAACCTCATCGCCCGCGATCTCGAGACGGCATCGGCCCATCCAGCCGAGTAAATCCAAGATTTGCAGGTCACCGTCCGGCCTCGGCTCCGCGGCCGGACGGCGCCATTGCTAAGCCGCAAGAAAGAGCCGCCGCCGACCAATCCGTGCTTTCGATGGATCACGCCAATTGCGGCGCATTCTCGTCGGGCGTTCCGCAACGCCGCCTCCGCTGAATACAGGCGACGTAAGCCCGGGGTCGTGATTGTGTAGAGCGTTGCAATTCTTCGCCTGTATTCTATTCCCGAAGCACGCCGATTTAAGTTCCGGAACTGGCGGGCACGCCGGTCGGCAAGCGCGGCCGGGCCGGCCTTCGGTGCAACGAAGAGACTCGCCGACGAGGTCCTCTTATCCGATAGAGACGCTGCCGCCGCTGGAAGACTCGATTCCTGCGAACAGCGCGGTCCCCTTGCCGATAGCGCTCGAACCCTGAGTTAGAAATTTGCGAGGTAACGCTCGGTCTCTACTTGCGTCACTTGCGCTTCAACGAATTCGATTTCGCGCTCAGCCTGCCGCAGGAGAATCGCCAGCCGATCCTCGCCGATGACTTGTTTGAGGAACTCCGACCGCTTGGCGAGTGCTACCGCTTGCCCCAAATCCCGCGGAAGGAGCGGCAGATCGGCGCGTTCGTACGCGTTGTCGTGCACCGCTGGGTTCGGCTCCAGTCGCTGCTCAATACCATCCAGTCCGGCGGCGATTCCAGTCGCCAGCAGATAGTAGGGGTTGGCGTCGGCGGCGCCGTCACGCTTTTCGATCCGCACCTGATGGTTTTTGCCCTCGATGACCCGCAACGCCGCCGTTCGGTTATCGACTCCCCAACTCACGTTGGTCGGGCAGAAGCTGTAGGGGCGGCGGCGGCGAAAGGCGTTGGGTGTCGTCGAAGCGGCGAGTGAGGACTCGGCGATACGCTTCTCCAACCCCGCGAGGAAGTGACGGCCAATCTTGGAGAGTCGCCCGGATTCGGCGAACAGGTTTTCGCCGTTTCGCCATAGCGAATAGTGGGTATGGAAGCCGCTTCCGGATTGATCGATGAAGGGCTTGGCCATGAAGGTGGCAAGAAAACCATGGAGGGCGGCGATCTCCTTCACGGCGGTGCGAAATAGCACGACACGATCAGCGCCGGTGAGCGCATCCGCGTGCCGGATGTTAACCTCGATCTGGCCTGGCGCGTATTCAGGGTTGGACTGTTCGATGGGAATGCCGATCGCCTCAAGATGGTTTCGGATCGGCCCAATGACGGACTCGAGTTCGGCAGAGCGGCCAATGCCGTAAACTGATATGCCCTTGTCCCTAGGACGTTTTGTCTCGGGATCGAGCAAATAGAATTCAAGTTCGGTCCCCACTTCGATCGTGAAGCCGAGAGTGTTGGCGCGCTCGATTTGAGTCAAGAGCGCGCCACGAGGGTCGATCGGCACCGGGCTGTGATCAAGCGCCTCGGCGCGCCCGAGCGCGATTGCGACGCCTGGCTCCCAAGGCGTCGCTACTGGCGCAGCGAGCGGAAAGAGGTGCATGTCGACATAGCCGTTGTCGAACGAACAATAGGGCGTGTCCCAGATGTCGCTAGTCATATCCATGGCGAAAATGGCCGCTATGATTGCGTTCCCCTCTTCACAGGTCACTGCCCAGTTGCTGGCGGGAATGCGCTTGCCGCGCATCACCCCGTTCACGTCGCCTGCGCCGAGAACAACGGTATGAGTTCCCTTCGGGAGCGGAAACGCCGGATCGACCATTTAGACTCTCTCTTAGCTCGCAGGTTGGTGTCATTCTATATATCCCTTCGAGGCGCTGGAGCAAACAAGTCATGATCGTCGCCGATTGATATCGGAACGCGCCGTGCCACTCGATTTCTCCTGCGTTCCGTTGGCGCTCGGCTGCTTTTCGCTCCGCAGGCGCCGCGGCGTTTCGTCGCTCCACAACGTATATAAAATGTATCAACATTATTGACATGGCACGACGAGCAGGCTTAGTGTCCTGACGTTGAAGTGCCGAAAAGCTATCCAGCTGAGGGCAAGAAGAGAACTTGGAATATTCGGGCGCTCCAACTCCGGGTACAAAGGACCTGCGCACATCGTGATCCCGCAACAGGCAGCCAACCGCTCGCCGCGGTAGCATCCAAAAAGACTGAGACGACGACGCTAAAGTTGGTCACCGCGCACCCGCCGTGGACGGAGGCGTTCCGCCTCAGGCGACTTGGAAACTGCCGTGCGGGCCGCTGTGGGCCTTTCCCGGCACAAAGGAGTGTCTCGATAATGGCTAAAACAATCAAACAGATCGCTATCTACGGCAAGGGTGGCATAGGGAAGTCGACAACCACGTCCAACATCAGCGCCGCGCTCGCCGAAGCGGGCTATAAGGTTATGCAATTTGGCTGCGATCCGAAGGCCGACTCGACCAACACACTGCGCGGTGGAGAGTACATTCCTTCCGTGCTCGATCTGTTGCGCGTCAACGCCCGCGTCGACGCCTACGACGCGATTTTCGAAGGATTCGGCGGCATCTATTGCGTCGAGGCGGGCGGGCCGCAGCCGGGCGTTGGCTGCGCCGGACGCGGCATCATATCCGCCGTCCAGTTGCTCAAGCAGCAGAACGTCTACGAGGAACTCGACCTCGACGTCGTGATCTACGACGTACTCGGCGACGTCGTCTGCGGCGGGTTCGCAGTGCCGGTGCGCGAGGGCATAGCCGAACACGTGTTCACCGTCTCGTCGTCCGATTTCATGGCGATCTACGCCGCCAACAATCTGTTCAAGGGCATCCAAGCCTACTCGAACAAGGGCGGCGCTTTGCTTGGCGGCGTAATTGCGAATTCGATCAACACAGATTTCCATCGCCAGATCCTCGACGATTTCGTCGCCCGCACCGATACCCAGGTCGTCGAGTACATTCCGCGCTCGCTCGCCGTCACCCAGGCCGAGCTGCAGGGAAAGACCACTATCGAGGCTGCGCCGAAATCGGAGCAGGCGGCAGTCTATCGCCGGCTCGCTCGCCGCATTGCCGAGCACACCGAATCGAAAGTCCCGACGCCGCTCGAGCAGCAGGAGCTGCGTGACTGGTCTGCGGGCTGGGCCGACAATCTGATTGCTGTCGAGAAGAGAAATCAGCGTCTGGCCTCGTAGGCGATAAGGAGCATCTTCATGCCCATCAACCTGAGAACTCCTGTCGTAGAGAGTCGCGAACAGCGCCTCGGCACCGTCATCGCCTGGGAAGGCCGCGCTTCGGATCTCGCGGCCGAATCCTGCTATGCTCGTGGCGGCGGTTGCAGCCCGAAGGCGCGGCGGGTCTGCGAGTTGCAGAGCCCGTTCACCCAAGGCTCGGTATGCAGCGAGCAGATGGTCGAATGTCAGGCCGGCAACGTGCGCGATGCGGTGCTGATCCAGCATTCGCCGATCGGCTGCGGAACCGGCCAGGTCATATACAACTCGATCTACCGCAACGGCTTGGCGATGCGTGGCTTGCCGGTGCAAAGCCTGCACCTGATCAGCACCAACCTTTCCGAGCGCGACATGGTTTTCGGCGGGGCCGCGAAGTTGGAGCGCACGATACGCGACGCCTGGGAGCGCCATCACCCCAAAGCGATCTTCATCGCCAATTCCTGCGCGACCGCCATTATCGGCGACGACATCGACGGCGTCGCTTCCGCGATGGAGGCCGAGATCGGCATACCCGTCATACCGTTGCATTGCGAGGGCTTCAAATCCAAGCATTGGAGCACCGGCTTCGACGCCACCCAGCACGGCATCCTGCGCCAGATCGTGCGCAAGGATCCGCCCAAGAAGCAGGAAGATCTCGTCAACGTCATCAATCTCTGGGGCGGCGACGTGTTTACCCCGATGCTGGCGGAGTTGGGGCTCAGGGTTAACTACGTCGTCGACCTCGCCACCGTGGACGAACTCGCGCAATTGTCCGAGGCCGTGGCGACCGTGACCTTCTGTTACACTCTCGGCTCCTATATGAGCGCCGCGTTGGAGCAGGAATATGGCGTGCCAGAGATCAAGGCGCCGCTGCCCTATGGCTTTGCCGGCACGGACGCCTGGTTGAGGGCGATCGGCAAGCAAACTAACCGCGAGGACAAGGCCGAGGCGTATATCGCTCGCGAGCGCGCCAAGGTTCAGCCGCGGCTTGGCGAGTTGCGCGAACTGCTCAAGGGCAAGAAAGGTTACGTCTCCACGGGTTCCGCCTATGCGCATGGGTTGATCGGCGTTCTGCGCGAACTCGGAATCGAGGTTGAGGGCTCGTTGGTGTTTCACCACGATCCCGTCTACGACAGCCAGGACCCAAGGCAGGATACGCTCTCGCATATGCTGGATACCTATGGCGAAGTGCCGCAATTCACGGTCGGCAATCGCCAGCAATACCAGTTTTACGCGCTGCTACAGAAGATCAAGCCGGATTTCATCATCATCCGCCACAATGGCTTGGCCCCGCTCGCGGCTCGGCTCGGCATCCCCGCCATTCCGCTCGGCGACGAACACCACGTGGTTGGCTATCAGGGAATAGTCAACCTGGGCGAATCGATTCTCGATGTGCTGGCGCACAGCAAGTTTCACCAGGATCTCGCCGCCCACACCCGGCTTCCCTACCGCAAATGGTGGCTCGAACAGACGGACCCGTTCGTGCTCGCCAAGGACAAGCAGGCCGCCCAAGCGGCGCGACGGACCCCGACGCCGATTTCGTCCTCCGTTCGCCGCGTAACCGCCAAGTAAGCGGAGAGATTCTGATGACCGCAATCCAAACCAAAGCCGAATTCACTTCGGCGAAGCCTGTCGTCGCCAAGACTCATTCGATCGAGCAGGTTCGCTATGGCTGCGCTATCGGGGCGATGCAAAGCGTGGCGGCGATCCCGCGCGCCATTCCCGTCACCCATTGCGGTCCCGGCTGCTCCGACAAGCAGTTCATGAATCTCGCGTTCTACAACGGCTTTCAGGGCGGCGGCTATGGAGGCGGCGCGGTGGCGCCAAGCACGAACGCGTCCGAACGCGAAGTGGTTTTCGGGGGCAATGATCGACTTACTGAGCTCGTTGACGCCACGCTGAAGGTGCTCGACGCGGATTTATTCGTCGTGCTGACCGGTTGTATCCCCGATCTCGTGGGCGACGACGTCGCGGCGGTTGTGAAGCCGTTTCAACAACAAGGCGCGCCGGTCGTGTACGCCGAGACCGGCGGCTTTCATGGTAACAACTTCACCGGCCACGAACGGGTGACGCGTGCTATTATTGACCAGTTCGTTGGCGAGTACGTCGGCGAGAGTGTCAAGAAGTCCGTGAATGTCTGGGCCCTGCTACCCTATCACAATACGTTTTGGCGGGGCGATCTGACCGAACTGAAGCGCGTGCTGACAGGCATCGGCCTCAAGGTTAACATTCTATTCGGCCCCGAGTCCGCCGGTGTGAGCGAATGGAAGGCGATACCGAGCGCGCAATTCAATTTGGTGGTTGGACCCTGGCTTGGTCTCGAAACGGCGCGCCATCTCGAGGGCAAATACAGTCAGCCGTTTCTGCATTTGCCGGTGCTGCCGATTGGTTCCGGTGAGACGAGCGCCTTCCTGCGTCGCGTGGCTGCGTTCGCGGGGCTCGACAAGGGCAAAGCGAAGCAAAAGGTCGAGGCCTTCATCGCCGACGAGGAGGCGCGCTACTACAAATATATCGAGGATTTTACCGACTTTTACTCCGAATATTGGTGGGGACTGCCAGCGCGCTTCGCCGTCATCGGCGATGCAACCTATGCGCTGGGACTTACTCGTTTCCTCGTCAATCAACTCGGCCTCATCCCCGCGCGCGTAATTGTGACCGACAACCCGCCGGAGGAGACGCGCGATCTGATCCGCGATCAGTTCCTCGTCATTTCGCATGACGTGTCGGTCGAGGTCGGATTCGAAGAGGACAGCTATACGATCCACCAACTCCTACGCGCCACTGACTTCGGGCATAAGCCGCCGATCCTGTTCGGTACCACCTGGGAGCGCGACATTGCCAAGGAGCTGAAGGGCGCCGTCGTCGAGGTGGGTTTCCCGGCATCTTACGAAGTCGTGTTGAGCCGGTCCTATCTCGGCTACAGAGGCGCGCTGACTCTGCTCGAAAAGATCTACACTACTGCCGTCAGCGCAAGCGCCTGAGGTGAGGCGAACCACGCCGGTTTTGCTGGCGGCTCCGAATGTTGATGATGGGCCGTTGCGTCCGGGGATGACGAGCGATCGTTCGAGTTCGAGCTTGACGGCGAGCCGCAAGCGGGCCGCGCGACATCGGTATTAGTCGGGTTAATTCAACTCGCTTGCCGACGGCCCTCCCGATCAGCGCCTGCCTCGACCGCATCGGAAGGGCGAGATCTCATGCGTGTTCACGCCCTGGAGTGCGGCCGCGTGCGGATCAAACAATCGCAGGCCATGGAACGCGGGGAGGGGCTGGCTGCCGATCCACGCCTACGCCATCGAGCACGGAAAGGGCGTCGTCGTGATCGATGCAGGCGCCGACGCAAGCCTGATGCGCCCTGGCTGGCATCGCTATTTCCGCCTCGCCGTGGAGTTCGACATCGACCGCGAACAGGAGATCGGGCCGCCGCTGAAGGCGCTCGGCATCGGCGCGAGCGATGTGAGACCATCCTCCTCACTCAATTGCACGTCGACCACGACTACGGCCTCGTCGATCTCTCCCGTGCTGAAATCCTTGGCCTGCCCGGAGAGTTGGCGGCAGCGTGGGGCTGTGCGGCACGCTCGGCGGCTATCTCGCTCGCCGCTGGGCGGCGAATTTCGCGGCGAAGGAGTTGCGCTTCGACGGCGTCCCGCTTGGCCGCTTCGACTGGACGAAGGAGAGCATCCGCGACGGTGCGATCTCATCGATTCCGATGCCCAGCCACGCTCCGCATCATGTCTCGGTGGCGGCGGAGACCCCGTCCTGGCGGATCGTCTTCACCGGCGACGCGACCTATTTGCAGGCCAACCTGCGCGCGGGCGTCATCGACGGCGTCGCGCCGCAGGAGGCTCCGGCGGATGCGAGGCTTGGTAAACTCAACGTGTTTGCAAGCGAGCGACCGAGGCTCGTCCTTCCTGCGCACGATCCCGAGACGACGGCGCGGCTGGCGGCGTGGAATTCGACGTGAGACAGCGAGGACGTCGTGCTTGAAACGAAAGTTGATCGACGCGCCGTGTTGCGTTCCGCCGGCGGCGCGCTGGCGATCGTCGCGACAGGAGGAAGGCTGTTCGCCGCGCCTGCGTCGACGCCCGGCCGCCTGCCCCACGGCGACGCCTTTGTGAATTTGCGTTGAAGTGGGGGTCTGACTCACAATCGGTGAAAATTCGGATTCAGATCGGCTGCCATCGATTTGGGAGCCGATCCATGCTTTCGTTCGACATCTCGCGGCTCGTCCCGACGGGCTTTTCGGTCGATGGCATTGAGGATGGCGAGACCGGCGTGCTCATCCGCGCCCGTCTGGTGCCGGCGCGCGCCAGATGTCCAGATTGCGGAGCGTGGAGCGCGCGGGTCCATAGTCGATATACGCGCAAATTGAATGACGTGCCGATCGGCGGACGATGCGCTCAGCTTGTCGTTCGCGCCCGGCGTTTCTTTTGCGACGCCGCATCCTGCGAGCGACGGACATTCGCGGAGCGTTTGGACGGGACCCCTGCGCCGAAGGCGCGAAGAACCAGCAGGCTCGACGAAATCGTATTCTGCCTGGCCATCGCGCTCGGCGGCCGTCCCGCCGCCGCGCTGGCCAAGCGCATCGAAGTTAAGGTCAGCAACGACACCTTGCTGCGTGCGGTCCGGCGTCGAGGTGCCTCCGCGCCGGTTGCGCCATCCGTGATCGGCATCGACGACTGGGCTTGGCGGCGCAATTTTCGCTACGGCACGCTGATTTGCGATCTTGAGCGCCGCAAGACGATCGCGCTGTTGCCGGACCGGGAACCCGCGACTGCGGAAACGTGGTTGAGGCAATGGCCCGGCATCACGGTCATTGCCCGCGACCGCGGCGGCGGTTACGCGCTGGCGGCGCAACGGGCGGCGCCCAACGCCATCCAGGTCGCAGATCGCTGGCATCTGATGGAAAACGCCAGCGCGGCCTTTCTCGACGCCGTCCGCAAATCGATGCGTCCCATCCGGGCGGCGATCGGCGCGGCGACTGTCGATCCCGCGTTGCTGACCGCCGCCGAACGGCTCCAAGACGAAGGCTATTTGCGCCGGGAAGAAACCAACGCTTCGATATCGGCGATGTCAAGCGACGGCGCGTCGATCAAGGAAATCCGCCGCAAGACCGGATACAGTCGCAAGCTCATCCGAGCCGTGTTGCGAGGCCAGCGATCGGACACCTTCCGCACCCGGCAAAGCTCGCTGGAGCCCTGGCTTCCATGGCTGGACGAGCAATGGGCGGCGGGGCGGCGAAACGGCTCAGAACTCTGGCGCGACCTCAGGCGGCGCGGCTTTCGTGGATGCCTGCGGGTCGTAAGCGAATGGACTGGTCGACGACGGCGGGCGGACAAGTCTCAATCCACGCTCGGTCGCGCGCCGGCGGCGCGAACGATCGCGCGAATGCTGACGACCGGCCGCGACCATCTGACGAAGGCGGAAACCATAACGGTCGCCGCAATCGAGAACGACGTCGCGCTTGTCGCACAGGCGCGCGACGCGATCGTGGCTTTCCAAGACATGATCAGACGTAAGTCGACGTCGGAACTCGACGCCTGGCTCGACGGCGCTAAGGACGGCCTCGTCGCTGCGTTCGCGAGCGGAATAACCAAAGACAAAGCCGCCGTCACCGCCGCGATCTTGTCGTCTTGGTCCAATGGTCAGACCGAGGGACAGATATGCAAACTCAAACTCGTCAAGCGCCAGATGTACGGCCGCGGCAACATCGACCTACTGCAAGCCCGCGTCGTCGGCCTCGAATGAGAGCCTTCACCAAATATGCGTCAGAGCCCCGCTTCGACGCAAATTTACAGTTATGGCGGGCGCGCGCCGCACGAGGCGTTGTTTACACCTGAGGGCACGGAGGTTTGGGTGACATTGCGTGGCGAAAATTATGTTCAGGTGCTTGGGCGGGCGCAGTTTCGAGGAGACGCGACGCATGACGCTTTCCAACGGGCCAGGAATGGAAATCTTCTCGCCAGCCCATCTGCAATAGTCGACTTCGCTCTCGGCAAGTATTTTTTCGCTCCTCTACGCTGAGCTACTCCCCAGCAAAAACGCTTCTTGAAACGCCGCATTTTCTGACCCTTCTAGTGGCCCCGTCGCCAATCGATCCCCTCGATTGGCCTTTGACGGGGACAGTCGTGGCGGTCGCACGTGCAAATTCCGAAGCCCGCTCTCGCGGCGCACGCATGCTGCGCACCGCGCTCGGTCCGGCCATCGCCGGCTTTCTTGAAGACCCCTCGATCGTCGAAGTGATGCTCAACCCCGACGGGCGGCTCTGGATCGACCGGCTGTCGGGCGGGCTTGAGGATAGTGGGCGGACAATGTCCCCGGCCGACGGCGAGCGGATCGTTCGCCTGGTCGCGCACCATGTCGGAGCCGAGGTTCATGCCGATAGGCCGCGCGTCTCGGCGGAACTGCCCGAGACGGGAGAACGGTTTGAGGGCTTATTGCCGCCCGTGGTTGCGGCGCCAGCTTTCGCGATCCGCAAGCCGGCCGTCGCCATCTTCACGCTTAGCGATTATGTCGCGGGCGGCACAATGACAGCCAGCCAAGCAGCCGCGCTGCGCGCGGCCGTGGCAGCGCGTAGGAACATCCTCGTTGCCGGCGGAACCTCCACCGGCAAAACGACACTGACCAACGCCCTCCTGGCAGAAATCGCCGAAACCACCGATCGCGTGGTGCTGATTGAGGACACCCGCGAGCTGCAGTGCCAGGCGCCGAATCTCGTGGCGCTCCGCACGAAGGACGGCGTCGCGTCGCTTTCGGATCTCGTTCGCTCGTCGCTGCGGCTGCGGCCGGATCGGATTCCGATCGGCGAGGTGCGCGGCGCGGAAGCTCTCGATCTACTCAAAGCCTGGGGCACTGGCCATCCCGGCGGTATCGGAACCATCCATGCGGGCACCGCGCTTGGCGCGCTCAGGCGGCTGGAACAGCTTATTCAGGAAGCCGTCGTCACTGTTCCCAGGGCGCTGATCGCCGAAACGATCGAACTCGTCGCAGTCTTGCGCGGCCGCGGCAGCGAACGCCGCCTTGCCGAACTTGCTCTCGTCGCCGGCCTCGACCCCGCCACCGGCGACTACCGTGTTCAATCCGCCGAGGCGGTCGCCGATCCCGGAGAAAACCTATGACCAGAACTCCCGCGGTCGCCCGTCGTGGACGCCGCCAACTGGCCTTGCTGCTTGCGCCGGCCGTGCTTTCTCTCATTTTCGCGTCGGCGGCTCATGCCTCCGGCTCCTCAATGCCTTGGGAGACGCCGCTCAACCAGATCCTCCAGTCGGTGCAGGGCCCGGTCGCCAAGATCATGTCCGTCATCATCATCACCGCTACGGGTCTGACTCTCGCCTTCGGCGACACCTCGGGCGGCTTCCGCCGGCTGATCCAGATCGTGTTCGGCTTGTCGATCGCCTTCGCAGCATCGAGCTTTTTCCTGTCGTTCTTCAGCTTCTCGGGCGGGGCGCTGATCTGATGGCCGGAACCATCGATCCGGAAGCACCGGGCTTCTTCGCGCCCGTCCATCGCGCACTGACGGACCCGATCCTCATGGGCGGCGCGCCGCGAACAGTCGCGATCGCGAACGGCACCTTGGCGGCAGCGATCGCGCTCGGCCTGCGACTCTGGATTCCCGGCGCGCTATTCTGGGCGGCGGGACACGCCGCAGCCGTCTGGGCGGCCAAGCGCGATGCGCAGTTCGTCGACGTGGTGCGTCGGCACCTTCGCTATCCCGCGTATCTCGGCGTCTGAGGCGGCCATGCTGAACCTCGCCGAATATCGCCATCGTCCCGCTGGCCTCGCCGACTTCCTCCCCTGGGCGGCGCTGGTCGGTGAGGGCGTCGTGCTCAATAAGGACGGTTCGTTTCAACGGACGGCGGGTTTCCGTGGGCCCGATCTCGACAGCGCGACGCCCGCCGAGTTGGTCGCCGTCAGCTCGCGTCTCAACAATGCCCTGCGACGTCTCGGCTCCGGCTGGGCGATCTTCGTCGAGGCGCAGCGGATCGCCGCGCAGACCTATCCGCGCAGCGCCTTCCCCGATTCAGCGTCGGCGCTGGTCGATCTCGAGCGGCAGGACGCGTTCGAGGAAGCGGGCGCGCATTTCGAGTGCCGTTACTTCCTGACTCTGGTCTGGCTGCCGCCGGTCGAAGACGCCTCACGGATCGAGGGCTGGCTTTACGAGGGGAGGGCCCAAAACGGCGTCGATCCTTGGGAGCTGCTGCGCGGCTTCGTCGACCGGACGGACCGGATCCTGCAATTGGTCGAGGGCTTCATGCCAGAGGCCGTATGGCTCGATGACAGCGACACGCTGACCTACCTTCACTCGACCATCTCAACCCCCACTCAACGCGTGCGCGTTCCCGAAACGCCGATGCACCTCGATGCGCTGCTGGCCGATAAGCCGCTTGCCGGCGGCTTGGAGCCCCGGCTCGGTGCACATCATCTGCGTATGCTCACCGTGATCGGCTTTCCGACGGCGACCCATCCTGGCATCCTAGACGAACTGAACCGGCTCGCCTTTCCCTATCGCTGGTCGACGCGGGCGATCCTGCTCGACAAGACCGAGGCGGTGCACCTGATCACGAAGATCCGGCGGCAATGGTTCGCCAAGCGAAAATCCATTGCCGCTATCGTTAAGGAGGTAATGACCAACGAGGCGTCGACGCTTGTCGACTCCGACGCCGCCAACAAGGCCGCCGATGCCGACCTCGCGCTCCAGGAGCTCGGCTCCGACGATGTCGGTCAGACCTACGTCACCGCGACGATCACCGTTTGGGACGAAGACGCCGGCCTCGCCGCCGAGAAGCTCCGACTCGTCGAGAAGGTCATTCAGGGCCGCGACTTCACCTGCTTGGCCGAAAGCGTGAACGCGTTGGAGGCGTGGCTCGGGTCCATTCCTGGCCACGCCTATGCCAATGTTCGCCAGCCGCCAGTCTCGACCATGAACCTGGCGCATATGATCCCGTTGTCTGCCGTCTGGGCAGGGCCGGCACAAGATGAGCATTTCCAAGCGCCCCCGCTGCTGTTCGGCAAGACCGAGGGCTCGACGCCGTTCCGGCTCAGCCTGCATGTCGGCGATGTCGGCCATACGCTAATCGTCGGCCCAACCGGCGCAGGCAAATCCGTCTTGCTGGCGCTGATGGCGATGCAGTTCCGCCGCTATCGCGACAACCAGATCTTCGCCTTCGATTTCGGCGGCTCGATCCGCGCCGCGGCGCTCGCCATGGGCGGGGACTGGCATGACCTCGGCGGCAGCCTGTCTGCGGGTTCGGAGCATTCTGTTTCGCTTCAGCCGCTGGCGCGCATCGACAATCCCGCAGAACGAGCCTGGGCGGTGGAATGGGTGACGGCGATCCTCGCTAAGGAGGGGGGCGACCTTGACCCGACGGCGAAAGAGCACGTCTGGTCCGCCCTGACGTCGCTGGCCTCTTCGCCCATCTACGAACGCACGCTGACGGGACTCGCCGTCCTGCTGCAATCGACGGCGCTGAAGCAGGCCTTGCAGCCCTACTGCGTCGGCGGCCCCTTCGGCCGGCTGCTCGACGCCGAGATCGAACACTTGGGCGTCGCCTCGGTCCAAGCCTTCGAGACCGAAGGCCTCATCGGCGCGAGCGCCGCTCCCGCTGTGCTGACCTATCTTTTCCACCGCATCGAGGGCCGGCTCGACGGCCGACCGACGCTACTCATCATCGACGAAGGGTGGCTCGTGCTCGACGATCCCGCCTTCGCGCAGCAGCTCCGTGAGTGGCTGAAGACCTTGCGCAAGAAGAACGCCTCCGTCGTGTTCGCCACGCAATCGCTCTCCGATATCGACGCCAGCAACATCGCGCCGGCCATTGTCGAGAGCTGTCCCACGCGCATTTTCCTGCCGAACGAACGCGCGATCGAACCGCAGATCCTGGGGGTCTATCGTCGTTTCGGTCTTAACGACCGTCAGATCGAGATCCTCGCCCGCGCGACCCCGAAGCGGGATTATTATTGCCAGTCCCGGCGCGGCAATCGTCTGTTCGAACTGGGCTTGGGCCCCGTCGCGCTCGCTTTCTGCGCCGCGTCGTCGAAGGCCGACCACGCCGCGATCGAACGCGTCGTCGCGGAGAGCGGACGAGAAAACTTTGCCGCAGCCTGGCTCGCCGACCGTGGACTCACTTGGGCCGCCTTCCTCATTCCCGGCCTGACCAATCTGGAGACGTCATCGTGAACAAGCTTCGCCTCCTGGCGGCAACGACCGCCGTCGCGCTTCCGCTGAGCACCGCGATTCCGCCGGCCGCCGCGCAGTGGATCGTCTTCGATCCCAATAACTTCAGCCAGAACATCCTGACTGCTGCCCGCGAGCTGCAGCAGGTCAACAACCAGATCCAGATGCTGACCAATCAAGCGACGATGCTAACGAACCAGGCGCGCAATCTGGCCAGCCTGCCGATGTCGACGTTGGCGCAGTTGCAATCGTCACTGGCGCAGACCCAGACGCTGTTGAATCGGGCTCAGAACATCGCTTTCAATGTCCAGCGTATCGAGCAGACCTATTCGACGAGCTACGGCGCGGCGGCGGGGTCTGGCTCGACGGCCGCCATGGTCGCCAATGCGCAGACGCGCTGGCAGAACTCGGTCGCCGCGTTCGAGGATAGCCTCAAAATCCAGGCGGGCGTAGTCGGCAACATCCCGACCAGCACGAACGCGATGACGTCCCTGGTTTCCGCAAGCCAGAGCGCCACGGGCGCACTCCAAGCCGCGCAGGCCGGCAACCAGCTTCTGGCGCTGCAATCCCAACAGCTCTCCGACGTCGTCGCCGTGTTGTCGGCCAAAGCCCGCGCCGATGCGCTGGAGCAGGCGCGCACCACAGCGGCCGAGGCGCAGGGTCAGCAGAATTACAGGAATTTTTCAACGCGAACGGGCTACACGCCCGGCGCGGTCGCGATGTTCGGCGGCAATTGAGGCCAACCCGATGCTGGGGCCGCCGGAACTCTCACGCAGCATCGCGATCGTCATCTTGATCGCGTTGATCGCCTTGGCGTTCGCTGAGACAGGCCAGCGTTCTGTACCGCGAGTGGTTGAGGCCCCTCGGGTCCCCTCGAGCTCCGCATCCGATGACCTTTCGGCCGAACTGCGCCGGTGTCGAACGCTCGGGCCGCAAGACGCCGTGGACTCGCGCTGCGTGACGGTGTGGGAGGAGAACCACCGGCGCTTCTTCGGCAAACCGGGGCGGCCGCTGCCGCCGTCATCGGAGACTTCTTTCGGTCCTGCCGTGTCGACCATTCCCACTTCGGGAGGCGCGCGATGAACAATGTCGGCGTCATCGACACGTTCCTCAACACCTTCACGACCTACATCGATTCCGGCTTTGGTCTCGTTCGCGGCGAAGTCGCCTATCTGTCCTCCACCCTGATCGTCATCGACATCGCGCTGGCGGGACTATTCTGGGCCTGGGGAGCGGACGAGGACGTTTTGCATCGCCTAGTGAAGAAAACGCTCCATGTCGGTTTCTTCGCCTTCATCATCACCAACTTCAACAATCTCTCGGGCGTCGTCTTCAACAGCTTTGTCGGGCTCGGCTTGAAAGCGGGCGGCTCGACGCTCTCGACGGCTGCGTTCTTGCAGCCGGGACACGTCGCCCAGGTCGGCCTCGATGCCGGCCAACCGCTGCTCGACGCGACCAGCCCGATGATGGGTTTCACCAGCTTCTTTGCGAACTTCGTGCAGATCGCGGTGTTGATGGTGTCGTGGCTGCTCGTGTTGATGGCCTTCTTCATTCTGGCCGTGCAGCTCTTCGTCACGCTGATCGAGTTCAAGCTGACGACACTCGCCGGCTTCATCCTCATCCCCTTCGCGCTGTTCAACAAGACCGCCTTTCTCGCCGAAAAGGTGCTCGGCAACATCGTCGCCTCGGGCGTGAAGGTCATGGTGCTCGCCGTTATCGTCGGGATCGGCACGGGCCTGTTCTCGCAGTTCACGCAAAGCTTCGCCGGAGGCCAACCCACCATCGAGCAGGCGCTTTCCGTTGTCCTTGCTGCGCTCGCGATCTTGGGCCTCGGAATCTTTGGGCCGGGCATCGCGACTGGGCTGGTTTCCGGCGCGCCGCAACTCGGCGCGGGCGCGGCCGTGGGGACCGGCCTCGCCGTCGCCGGCGCGGCAGTGGCGGGCGCTGGCGCCCTGGGCCTGGCCGGGAGGGGAGCGATGGCCGCCGCCTCGGGTTCGGCCGCTTCGGCTCGGAGTGGCGCGGCCATGGCGGGCGGCGCGTCGTCGGCCTACACGCTCGCTTCCCTCGGCCGCTCCGGCGCATCCGGGGTCGCAGCGGGCCTCAGTGGGGTTGCCAGTGCGGCCGGGTCGATGGCTTCAGCGCCTATGCGCCGGGCGGCGGGCCGCGCAGCCGGAGCGATCGGGGACAGTTTTGCGGCCGGCGCGCGCTCGGCCGCCGCATCGACCGGCGGATCATCGACCCGCGGCAGCCTTGGGGGCGCGGAGGGCGTCGCTGAAGCCAGCACGTCCGCCGGCGCGAGCGGGGAGCCTGCCTGGGCTCAACGCTTGAAACGCAGTCAGTCCATCGCCCACGGCGCGCAAGCGGCCGCTCACGCGCTCAAGTCTGGCGACAGCCATGGCGGCGGCCACTCCGTCAATCTCTCGGGGGGAGAATAGACATGGCGATGTTTCGCCGCGCATCGGTTCGCTACAGTCGCACGCCGGAACCGGAAACGCCTTACCAGCGCGCGGCGCATGTCTGGGACGAGCGGATCGGCTCCGCCCGGGTGCAAGCGAAAAACTGGCGCTTGATGGCCTTCGGTTCGCTTCTGCTTTCGTTCACGCTTGCCGGCGGCCTCGTCTGGCAATCGACCCACGGCAGCATCACGCCCTGGGTCGTACAGGTCGACAAGCTCGGGCAGGCCGAAGCGGTCGCGCCCGCGACTGCAGACTATTCGCCGAGCGATCCGCAGATTGCCTGGCATCTCGCCCATTTCATCGAGATGATCCGTTCGCTGCCCGCCGATCCGATCATCGTGCGGCAGAACTGGCTGCAGGCCTACGATTACACCGCGACCTCCGGCGCGCAGGCGCTCAATGATTACGCGCGCGCCAACGACCCCTTCGCCAAGCTCGGCCATCAACAGATCGCCATCGACGTTTCGAGCGTGATCCGCGCGTCGCCGTCGAGCTTCCGCGTTGAATGGGTCGAGCATCGCTACCAGGATGGCGCGCTCGCCGACAACACACGCTGGACCGCGATCCTTACCGTCGCGATCCAGACGCCGACTTCCGCCGACGTGCTGCGCAAGAATCCGCTCGGCGTCTACGTCACCGCGATCAACTGGTCGAAGGAGCTAGGACAATGATGCCGCCGATGATCTCAAACGCCGGCGCGCCGGCTTTGCGCTTGTCATCAAATGCGCAAAGCCGGAAAGCCACGGACACGTCTCTCCGTAAAACCGGAGTTGCGGTTTTGCTCGCCTGTGTCTCTGCGCTCGGCGGTTGCGCGCAACAGTTCACGCCGCCCGAGATCAACTACGACGACGCCGCGCCAGCCAAGCTGACCGCCGACTCGCCGCGGCCCGTCAGAATCGTCGAACTGCCGAAACCTTTGCCCTTGCCCGGGCAACTGAAGCCGCTCCCGGGCGGCAAGGAACCGCCGCAAGCGGCGAATCCGGAGGTGCGGGTCGATCGCGCCAACGCTGCCGCCCGCGTTCAGCCGGTTCGCGACGGCTTCATAAACGCCGTGCAGGTTTACCCGTATTCGCCGGGCGCGCTATATCAAGCCTATACCGCTCCGGGCGAAATTACCGACATCGCCCTGCAAGATGGCGAACAGCTCGTCGGTTCGGGCCCCGTCGCCGCGGGCGACACAGTCCGCTGGATCGTCGGCGACACGGAGAGCGGGGCGGGGCCGACCAGGCGCATTCACATTCTGGTCAAGCCAACGCGGCCGGATCTCATGTCGAATCTCGTTATCAATACGGACCGGCGCACATACCTCCTGGAGCTCCGGTCGACCGAGAAGACCTACATGGCCTCCGTTTCCTGGCAATATCCCGAGGACCAACTCATCGCGCTTCGCCGGCAAAATGCGGTGGCCGAAGCGGCAACGCCGATCGCCACGGGCCTCGACCTGGCTTCGCTCAACTTCCGCTACGCAATCGAGGGCGACAATCCGCCTTGGCGGCCTCTGCGCGCTTTCGACGACGGACAGAAGGTCTATATCGAATTCTCGTCCGGCATCCGCCAAGGCGAGATGCCGCCGCTGTTCGCCGTCGGACCGGCGGGCGGCTCCGAGCTCGTGAACTACCGCGTTCGCGGAAACTACTACATCGTCGACCGCCTGTTCGCCGCCGCCGAGCTGCGCCTCGGCGACAAGCACAGCGAGCGGCGAGTTCGCATCGTGCGCACCGATGGAAGGCCGCGGGCATGACGGCGGAGGAGTCTGGCGCGCCATCCGCGCCGCCGACGCCGGGCGTGACGCCCGACCTGCGGCTTCGCGGCGAGCGCCCGCGCGTTACCCGCCTGTCGCGCAAGGTTCTGATCAGTCTCGGCGGCGTGTCGGCGCTCGCAATCGCCGGGGCGCTCGCATACGGGTTGCAAACTCGCGACAAGGGTCAACCGGGTCAGGAGCTGCTCAGTTTGCAAAGCCGTCCCTCCGCCGAGGGCCTCGCTGGGCTCCCGAAGGACTATACCGGGCTGCCGCGCAACGCGCCTCCGCTCGGCCCGCCATTGCCCGGCGATCTCGGCAAGCCGATTCTCAATGCGGGCGCGGCGTCGAATACCACGCCCGACGCCGAAACCCAGCGGGTCGCCCAGGAGACCGAAGCGGCGCGGGTCAGCCGGTTGTTCGCGCAGACCAACCAACAACCCATGCCATTGGCTTTCGCAACGCCCGCCTCAAACGGAACGTCGAGCGCCGCGACTCCGACGCCGCAGGCCGACGCCGGCTCCGCCCAAAACATGCAGGATCGCAAAACCGCGTTCCTCAACGCGGCGACCGATCGGCGGACGGTCAGCGACGACCGGCTTCGACCGAAAGCTTCGCCCTATGTCGTGCAGGCCGGCACGGTCATCCCGGCCGCGCTCGTCACCGGCATCCGTTCCGATCTTCCTGGCCAGATCACGGCCCAGGTGACGGAGGCAGTCCACGACAGTCCGACGGGTCAGCATCTGCTGATCCCGCAAGGCGCAAAGCTGATCGGCCAATACGACAGCTCGGTCGCTTTCGGGCAGAGCCGCGTGCTGCTTGTCTGGACCCGTCTGATCATGCCAGACGGAACTTCGATCGTTCTCGAGCGCCAACCCGGCGCGGATACCGGCGGATACGCAGGGCTTGAAGACGAAGTCGACAATCATTGGGATAAGCTCGTACAGGCAGCTGTCCTCTCGACGCTGCTCAGCGTCGGCGCGGAAGCCGGCACGAGCCAGAACGAGAATAACCTCGTCCAGGCAATCCGCTCCGGCGCATCGAATTCGGTCAGCCAGACGGGACAACAGGTCGTGCAGCGCGAGCTCAACGTCCAACCGACCTTGACGATTCGACCGGGATTTCCGGTTCGCGTCATTGTCACAGGTGATCTGATCTTGGCGCCCTATGGGCTGGGAGGGAAACCATGACGAAACTCAAACTGGGTCCACTCGCCAACGACAAGCCGGTCAGAGTGAGCGTGGAACTACCGGCCGCAGTGCAACGTGCGCTCGTCGCGTACGCCGAACTTCTCGGCCGCACGACTGGGCAATCGCCGCCCGAGCCAACAAAGCTGATCCCCCCAATGCTCGAGCGCTTCATGGCTACCGATCGTGCGTTCATGAAGGCGCGCCGCGGCAAGAACGCTCAGTTCGATTCCGGCGGCGTCGAAAGATCGGGATAATGCTCTCGTAGAATGCCCAGAAAGGATTGCAGGGCGGGGTTGCCGTTCGCTTCTCGCCAGTACCCCGTGAAATGGACGCGGGTCGGTCCGTCCTCGTCCCAGACTTCGTGATACACAACACTTTCATAGCGAGCACCGGTTGCCCCTTCGAACATGAGCAGCGCGCCATAGCCGGCGCTGACTAGGCTCAGCAACCTGTCGAGCGAGACGTCCTGACGGACGATGCGGTCTGTCCCGGCGACGTTTCGGAATTTGGCCGTAAGCAAATTCTCTAGTTCCAGCCCAGGGCCCTGATGAGGGATGAGAAACTTTTCGTCGGCGAGGTCGGCCCAGCGCGCTCGGGAATTGCGGCCAAGCGGATGATTCTCGTGCAAGGCCGCGATAACCCGTTCGCTCCAAAGCGGAAGCATCCGGTCCGTCCAATCCACCGCAGGCCCTAATGTGATCGCGATGTCGATCGCATCGGCAGCTAGTACGCGAAGCAACCGCTCGTGGCAGCCATCTACCGTGCGGATTTCCACCTCCGGAAAACGCCTGTGATACTCGCTGAGGCTCGCTCGCATGTTGCCTGCCGAAAGCGAGGCGTGGATGCCGATCCTCAGATGCCCCCGTTCGCCGACGCTCTTGCTCTTCAGCCTCCGAAATTCAGAGTTGACCTGCTCAAGGATGCGGGTGGCGCTCGCGACGAATTCAAGCCCGAGAGGGCTAAGACGCGTGCCGCTGTTTGTTCTCTCGAACAGAACGACTCCGAGGCGGCGCTCGATGTCGCGCAGTCTGCGGCTTAGAGTTGATTGGCGGATGTTTAGAGTCTCCGCGGCTCGCCGCAAACTGCGGTGCTGTGCCGCCGTCACCGCGAGCCTCAAATCACGAATTTCCAAATCGAATTCGTCTGAACCCTCAGTTCGCAATCGATTTCCTTTCAACTAAATAATGTTCACTTGCCGCAAACGTTCCGCTCGTGGACTCAGCAAAATTCAGGTTAAGTTCTGAGTCAGAAAATAGATGGGTTAAGAGATTCGATCGCAAGATGATTTGAGAATTCATAAACGCCGATAAATATTGTAGCGCCGGCATTTCGTTGCGTTCTTTAAAGGTGGGTTGTTCAGAGCTTGCGCAGTAGACGGGACCTCGGGGTGACACACAGCAATCGGAAATCCAGCTCTTTGACGCACAAGCAATAAGCGGCCAGCGCGCAAGAAAATGCGATGTGTGCGCCGCCCCGCATTGCAGCCGAGCGGCGCTGCGATTTGCCTTTGCGACGCGTCTAGAATGAGGCCCTGCAGGCAGGAGGTCAGATGGCGCTCAGGAAGGAGATAACGGCCGACGCGCTCGCGGCGCTCGGCGCCGATGCGCTTGCCGAGACCGTGGTCGAGCACGCCTCCGTCGCCCAATCTTGCGCAAAAAGTTCGGATCTATGCTGGCAGCGGCAAGGGAGCGGGGAGCTTCGCCGACGAAATCGACAAGCGCCTGAAGACTATCGCCCGGTCGCGCGCCTTTTTGGAATGGGACAAAAGCAAGCCCTTGTCGCAGGAACTCGAGCACTTGCGAAAAACGATCGCCACGCGGCTCGGCGAAACCGACCGGGGGCGCGCCGTCGAATTGCTCTGGGATTTTATCGCCATGGCGGACGCCGTGATCCGTCGTTTAGGCGACGGCGTGGGTGAGGTGGAGGCCATTTTCGACGCGGCAATGGTCGATCTTGCCGGCTCAGCGCAGCCGTACCGCCTCTGGAAAAGCCGCGCGCGCTCGCCCGCCGCGCCCTCGCCCTCGCCCATTGCGACCGCGATCCCGTCGGCGTCGGCGCCACGGACGCGCTAATCTCGTACATGTCCGAGGCCCTGGGCGCCGAAGGCCGCGCGGAAATACGCGAAGCGGCCGATACGGCGCTTCAGACCGCGCCAGCTCCGGCTGATCCGCAGGACTGGCGCCCCCAAGCGCAACGCCGGCATTATACGTTTCGCCTGGTGCTCCTCGCCGACCTCGAAAGCAACCCGGACGCTTCTATCGTCGCCATCCGCGCCGGCGACATAGAAGCGACGCACTCGATCGATGTCGCCAAGCGGCTGCTCGCCGCGGGCCGGGCCGCCGAGGCCCTGGAATGGCTCGACAAACCTCAACGTCGCTCCGACACCAACGACGCTTTCCGGACCGAATCTCGCATCGAAGCGCTCGACCGCAAGCCGGAGGCGGCACTTCGAGCGCTCCCTGAGCGCCGCGCACTGCGCGCCTACTTGAGATGGCTGCCAGACCTCGAAGATTTCGAGTCGTAGCGGTAGGCGCTCAACGTCGCCAGCGCACACGCGGAAGCTGTCCGGGCACTGGCGTTCTTCATCGATTGGCGGACGCTCGACCGCGCCGATATGCTGGCGCGCGAGCAGACGGCGGCCGCTCGACGGACGCATTTACGAGGTCTTGCTCCCTACCGCCGAACCACGGAATGTCGGCTTCTCGCAAAAGGCCCCGCTTGGAAATCATCCATTGCTTGCTTACCCGTCGCTTACCCAGTGCGCGGTCACAGCCTAGGTAAGCAAGAATGGCCCCAAAGGACCAACTCTATCGCGCTGAAAAGAATGGAAGATCTTGGAGCGGGCGAAGGGATTCGAACCCTCGACCCCAACCTTGGCAAGGTTGTGCTCTACCCCTGAGCTACACCCGCATCCCACCGACGTCGCTTTACGTCAGCCATCGGCAGCGCCGACGAGCGGGCTTATGGCCCAGTCCGTAATAAAATGCAACTCCCCTTCGCCACGGCTATGGCGTATTCGGCGTCGTACAATGCCCAAGCGGGAGAAGCGTCCGGGGCTCGGGGATTTTCACATTGTCGCGAGGCTTCAGTCTATGAACGAGAATGTGGACCCCGCCACCATGCGCGAGGTCCGGCCGGCCCGCTCGCCCAAGCCCGCCATCGCGCCGCCGCCGCACAAGCGTCGCCCGTGGCTTAGATGGCTCGTCGCCGTCGTGCTGGCGGCGATCGCGATCGTCGCCTGGGAGCGCTGGGAGAAACTCGCGCCCGGCACGGTCGAATCGAACGCGCCCGCAGAGAAGAGCGCGCCGCCACAGACGATTCGCGCCGCGAGCGCCGAACTCGGGCAGATGCCGATCACCATCGACGCGCTCGGCACGGTCACGCCGTTCGCCACCGTCACCATCCGCACCCAGATCGCTGGGCGGCTGATGAACGTCGGCTTCCAGGAGGGCCAGTTGGTCAAGGCCGGCGACTTCCTCGCCCAGATCGACCCGCGCCCCTACGAGGCCGCGCTGGCGCAGGCGCAGGCGCAACTCGCCAAGGACACCGCGCTCTACCAGCAGGCCCAGGCCGATCTCGCGCGCTACCAGACGCTGATCCGGCAGGACTCGATCGCCAAGCAGCAGGTCGACGACCAGGTGTTTCTCGTCGCCCAGGACAGGGCGGCGATGGGCGCCGATCAGGCGCAGATCGACACCGCCAAGCTCAATGTCAACTATACGCGGATCGTCTCGCCGATCAGCGGTCGCGTCGGCTTGCGGCTCGTCGATCCCGGCAACTACGTGCAGCCCTCGGACACGAACGGGCTGGTCGTAGTGACCGAGCTCGATCCGATCTCGGTCATCTTCACCACGCCGGAGGACAATCTGCCGCGCATCCAGGCGCGATTGGCGGCCGGCGCGAAGCTGCCGGTCACCGCGTTCGACCGCGCCAACGTCAAGAGTTTGGCGACCGGCGAGCTGACCACCTTCGACAACCAGATCGACGTAACCACCGGCACGTTCAAGCTGCGCGCGACTTTCGACAATCCCGACAATGCGCTGTTCCCGAATCAGTTCGTCAACGCGCGGCTGCTCGTCGATACGCTGACCAACGTGGTGCTCGCGCCCAACGCCGCGGTGCAGCTCGGCCAGGACGGGCCGTTCGTCTATGTCGTCAAGGAAGGCAAGACGGTCGAGGCGCGCAAGGTCAAGACCGGCCCGACGGACTCGTCGCGCACCGTGATCGAGAGCGGGCTGAAGGCGGGCGAGAGCGTCGTCACCGACGGCGTCGACCGGCTGCGCGACGGCGCCGAGATCAGGATCGCCGGGGCGAAGCCGGCCACGGCGCCGGCGGGCGGCGAGGCGCCGCGCGAGCATCATCACGGGCATAAGAAGGACGATGCGGCGCAGTGAACCCTTCGCGTCTCTTTATCGAGCGGCCGGTCGCGACCTCGCTGCTGATGTTCGCGATCCTGCTCGTCGGCTGGGTCGCGTACAAATTCCTGCCGCTGTCGGCGCTGCCTGACGTCGATTATCCGACGATCCAGGTGCAGACCTTCTATCCCGGCGCTTCGCCGGAGGTGATGGCCTCCGCGGTGACGGCCCCGCTGGAGCGCCAGTTCGGCGAAATGGCCAATCTCGCGCAGATGATGTCGGCGAGCTCGGGCGGCGCGTCCGTCATCACGCTGCGCTTCGGGCTCGATCTGCAGATCGACATCGCCGAGCAGGAGGTGCAGGCGGCGATCAACGCGGCCGGCAACCTGCTGCCCTCCGATCTGCCGGCGCCGCCGATCTACGCCAAGGTCAACCCGGCCGACGCGCCGATCCTGACGCTGGGCGCCACCTCGAAGACGATGAAGCTGACCGAGATGGAGGACACCATCGAGAGCCGGCTGGTGCCGAAGCTGTCGCAGCTTCCCGGCGTCGGGCTGGTCACGGTGTCGGGCGGCCAGCGGCCGGCGGTGCGCATCCACGCCAATCCGCTGACGCTGGCGGCCTATGCGATCAATCTCGACGACCTGCGCACGGCGATCGCCAATCTCAACGTCAATACGCCGAAAGGCAGCTTCGACGGTCCCTCGCAATCCTACGCCGTCAACGCCAACGACCAGATCCGCGACCCAACAGATTATCTCAACTCCGTCGTCGCCTATCGCAACAACGCCCCCGTGCGGCTGAAAGACGTCGCGACAGTGGAGATCGGCGCGGAGAACAACCGGCTGTCGGCGTGGAGCAATCGCGCCGCCGGGTTGGTGGTCAACATCCAGCGCCAGCCGGGCGCCAACGTCATTCAGGTGGTCAACGGCATCAAGAATCTGCTGCCGACGCTGACCGCGTCGCTGCCCGCTTCGATCGAGATCGCGCAGCTGACCGACCGCACGGTGACGATCCGCGCCTCGGTGGAGGACGTCGAGTTCGAGTTGGCGCTCGCGGTCGGCCTCGTCGTGCTGGTGATCTTCCTGTTTTTGCGCAACCTGCCGGCGACCCTGATACCGAGCCTTTCGGTGCCGCTGTCGCTGGTCGGCGCGCTGGCGATCATGTACGAGTTCGGCTTCAGCCTCGACAATCTGTCGCTGATGGCGCTGACCATCGCCACCGGCTTCGTCGTCGACGACGCCATCGTGGTGATCGAGAACATCGCCCGCCTGCTCGAACAGGGCGCGACGCCGAAGGAGGCGGCGCTGCGGGGCTCCGAGCAGATCGGCTTCACCATCATCTCGCTGACGGTGTCGCTGATCGCGGTGCTGATCCCGCTGCTGTTCATGGGCGACGTGGTCGGGCGGCTGTTCCACGAGTTCGCGATCACGCTGGCCGCGACCATCGTCATCTCCGCCTTCGTCTCGCTGACGCTGGTGCCGATGTTGTGCGCGATCCTGCTCAAGCCGGCGCCGCCGGGACGCGAGGCGCATCATGCGAGCGGCGGGGCGCTGTTTCGCGCCGTGTCGCGGTTCTATGCGGCGACGCTGCGCTTCACGCTCGACCACAGCTTCGTCACGCTGCTGGTCGCGTTGGGGACCTTCGCACTGACCGGCTATCTCTATGTGACGATCCCGAAAGGGTTCTTCCCGGTGCAGGACACCGGCGTCATCCAGGGCGTGACGCAGGGGAGCCAGGCGATCTCGTTCGAGAAGATGGCGCGGCTGCAACAGGAGATTGGCGACGCGATCCTGAAGGACCGCGATGTCGAGAGCCTGTCGTCGTTCATTGGCGTCGACGGCTCCAACGTGACGCTCAACTCCGGCCGCCTGCTGATCAACCTGAAGCCGCACACTCAGCGCAACAGCACGGCGAGCGAGATTATCCGCCGCCTGCTCGACGAGACGCGCGGCGTCGCCGGCATCGATCTCTTCATGCAGCCGGTGCAGGACCTCTCGATCGACACCGCGGTCAGCGCCGCGCAATATCAGTTCACGCTGCAGAACCAGGATCTGGCGCTGTTACAGGAATGGGCGCCGAAGGTGGTCGAGCGGCTGGCGCAGATCCCCGACCTCGCCGACGTCGCCAGCGACTTGCAGCCGAACGGGCGCGCCGTCTCGGTCGACATCGACCGCGCCACCGCGGCGCGCTTCGGCGTCACGCCGGCCTCGATCGACAACGCGCTGTACGACGCGTTCGGCCAGCGCATAATCTCGACCATCTTCACCCAGAGCACGCAGTACCGCGTCATTCTCGACGTCGACCCGGCGATGCGGACGTCGCTGAAGGCGCTCGGCGCGATCTACCTGCCGTCGTCCGCCTCGACCACGGGGCAGGTGCCGCTGGAGGCGATCTCCAAGCTCACCGTGCGCCGCTCGCCGTTGCAAATCGGCCATCTCAAGCAGTTCCCAGTGACGACGATCTCGTTCAACCTCGCACCCGGCGCCTCGCTCGGGCTGGCGGTCGACGCGATCAACAAGGCGCTCGAGGAGATGAGCCTGCCGCCGACGTTCCAGGTCGCGTTCCAGGGCGCGGCGCAGGCGTTCCAGGCGTCGCTGTCGAACGAACTGTTCCTGCTCGGCGCTGCGGTAATGACCATGTATATCGTGCTCGGCGTGCTCTACGAGAGCTTCATCCATCCGATCACGATCCTGTCGACGCTGCCCTCGGCCGGCATCGGCGCGCTGCTGGCGCTCAACTGGGCGGGGGCAGGGCTCGACATCATCGGCGTCATCGGCATCGTCTTGCTGATCGGCATCGTCAAGAAGAACGCGATCATGATGATCGACTTCGCGCTCGACGCGCAGCGCAACGACGGGCTGGCGCCGCGCGATGCGATCTACCGCGCGTGCCTGCTGCGGCTGCGGCCGATCCTGATGACGACGCTGGCGGCGATGTTCGGCGCGCTGCCGCTGATGCTGGGCCGCGGCGTCGGCTCGGAGCTGCGCCACCCGCTCGGCCTCGCCATCGTCGGCGGCCTCGCCTTCAGTCAGGCGCTGACATTGTACACCACGCCGGTCATCTATCTCTATTTCGAGCGGCTCGCGGCGGCGCTCGGCTTCTCGGCGGCCGGCGGCGGCGCGGTCGCGACGGAGGCGCCGTGAACGTCTCGGCGCTGTTCATCAGGCGACCCGTCGCCACGATCCTGCTGACGCTCGCCATCGCGCTGGCGGGGCTGCTCGGTTACCGGCAATTGCCGGTCGCGCCGCTGCCGAAGATCGATTTCGCCACCATCCTGGTGCAGGCCAACATGCCCGGCGCGAGTCCGGACAACATGGCCACCTCGGTCGCCGCGCCGCTGGAGCGCCATCTCGGCGCCATCGCCGACATCAGCGAGATGAGCTCGCAGTCCTCGCTCGGCTCGACGCGCATCGTCATCCAGTTCGGGCTCGACCGCGACATCGACGGCGCCGCGCGCGACGTGGAGGCGGCGATCAACGCCTCGCGCGCCGATCTGCCGGCCAGCCTCAAGTCGAACCCGACCTATCGCAAGATGAACCCGGCCGACGCGCCGATCATGGTGCTGTCGCTGACCTCTACGACGCGGCCGCTCGGCCAGCTTTACGACATCGCCGCCAACGTGCTGCAACAACGGCTGTCGCAAATCTCGGGCGTCGGCTCGGTCGATCTCTCCGGGAGCGCGCTGCCGGCGGTGCGGGTGGAGCTGAACCCGACCGCGCTCAACCATTACGGCGTCGGCCTGGAGGACGTGCGCGCCGCGCTCGCCTCCGCCAACGCCAATTCGCCCAAAGGGCAGATCGAGGACGCGGATTTCAACTATCAGATCTACGCCAACGATCAGGCGACCAAGGCGGCGCAGTACCGCGACCTCATCGTCGCCTATCGCGACAACGCGGCGGTGCGGCTGAGCGACGTCGGCGTGGTCGAGGATTCGGTCGAGGATCTGCGCAACGCCGGCCTTTCCAACGGCATGCCGGCGATCGGCGTCGTCGTCTCGCGCGAGCCGGGCGCCAACATCATCCAGGTCGTCGACGCCGTGAAGGCGGAGCTGCCCAATCTGCTCAAGGCGCTGCCGGGCGACGTCAATCTGCATGTCGCGGTCGACCGCTCGGTGACGATCCGCGGCTCGCTGCGCGACACGCTGAAGACCCTGTTCATTTCCGTCGCGCTGGTCATTTTCGTAGTGTTCGTGTTCTTGCGCGACGTGCGCGCCTCGCTGGTGCCGAGCGTCGCCGTTCCGGTGTCGATCGTCGGCTCGTTCGCGGCGATGTATGTGATGGGCTTCAGCCTCAACAACCTCAGTCTGATGGCGCTGACGATCTCGACCGGCTTCGTGGTCGACGACGCCATCGTGGTGTTGGAGAACGTCAGCCGGCATCTGGAGATGGGCAAGAGCCGCGTCCAGGCGGCGCTGGAGGGCGCGCGCGAGGTCGGTTTCACGGTGATCTCGATCAGCCTTTCGCTGGTGGCGGTGTTCCTGCCGCTGGTGCTGATGGGCGGCTTCGTCGGCCGGCTGTTCCGGGAATTCACGCTGACGCTGTCGATGGCGGTGCTGATCTCGATGGTCGTGTCGCTGACGACGACGCCGATGATGTGCGCGCTGATCCTGCCGCGCCAAGCCAAGCAACGGCACGGGCGGCTGTATTACTGGTCCGAGAGCGTATTCGACGCCACGCTCGAGTTCTACCGCCGCACCTTGGAGGTGGCGCTGCGTCATCCCGTCGTGACGCTGCTGGTGTTTTTGGGCACCATCTGGCTCAACGTGCATCTGTTCCGCGAGGCGCGGTACAGCCTGTTTCCGGTTCAGGACACCGGCCTGATGATCGGCTCGATCCAGGGCGATCAGAGCATTTCGTTCCAGGCGATGAAGCGCAAGCTGGCGCAGTTGCAGACCATCGTGCAGGACGATCCGGCGGTGGCGACGGTGGTCGGCGTCACCGGCGGGCGGCAGGTCAATTCCGGTTTCGTCTACATCTCGCTGAAGCCGTTCGGCGAGCGCAACGTCACCGCCGACGACGTGGTCAACCGGCTGCGCGGCAAGCTCGCGCAAGTGCCGGGCGCGCGGCTGTTCCTGGTCGCGGTGTCGGATCTGCGCATGGGCGGGCGGCAGAGCAACGCCGCCTATCAGTATTCGTTGCTGTCGGACAACACGGCGGAACTCTACAAATGGGCGCCGCTGCTGACGACGGCGCTGCAGAAATCCGACGTGCTGAAGGACGTCAATTCCGACCAGCAGCAGGGCGGGCTGGAGGCCGACGTCAACGTCGACCGCTCGACGTTGAAGCGGCTCGGCCTGACCTTGAGCGCGGTCGATAATTCGCTCTACGACGCCTTCGGGCAGCGGCAGGTCTCGACGATCTACAACGCGCTCAACCAGTATCACGTGGTGATGGAGGTTGCGCCGCGCTACTGGCAGGGGCCGCAGGGCTTGCGCGACATCTATGTCTCGACCTCCGGCGCCAACCCCACCGGCACGCAAAGCACCAACGCCAGCGCCGCCAATTTCTCCAGCGCCGCCGCAACGAGCACGGCGGCGACCACGGCGGCGGATTCGGCGCGCAATCTCGCCACCAATTCGCTGGCCGCGAGCGGCCACTCCGCGGCGTCCGCGGGCTCGGCGGTCTCGACCGCAAAGGAGACGATGGTTCCGCTTGCGGCCTTCACTGACTTCGAGGCCGGGCACACGCCGCTCAGCGTCAATCATCAGGGGCCGTTCGCGGCCGCGACGATCTCGTTCAACATGGCGCCGGGCAAGGCGCTGTCGGACGCGCAAAAGGCGATCGAAGCGGCGGAGGAGGAGATCGGCATGCCCGCCAGCATCCGCGGCTCCTTCGCCGGCACCGCGCTCGCCTCGCAGCAGGCGCAGGGCGGCCAGGGGCTGTTGATCGGCGCGGCGCTGCTGACGGTCTATCTCGTGCTCGGCATCCTGTACGAGAGCTACATCCATCCGATCACGATCATCTCGACGCTGCCCTCGGCCAGCGTCGGCGCGCTGATCGCGCTGCAAATCTCGGACACCGAGGTGTCGATCATCGCTTTCATCGGCATTATCCTCTTGATCGGCATCGTCAAGAAGAACGCAATCATGCTGATCGACTTCGCGCTGCAGCGCGAGCGCGAGGGGCTCGACACCCGCGACGCGATTCGCGAAGCCTGCCTGATGCGCTTCCGCCCGATTCTGATGACGACGTTCGCCGCGCTGTTCGGCGCGCTGCCGCTTGCCTTCGGCGCCGGCGAGGGTTCCGAACTGCGCCATCCGCTCGGCGTCACCATCGTCGGCGGGCTGCTCGTCAGCCAGGTTTTGACGCTGTATACGACCCCCGTGGTTTTCCTGTTCCTCGACAGGCTGGCCAAGGGGGCGGGGCGGCTTTGGCGCAGATATTACCTCGGGCAGGGACGGCCGGCCGCGGCATGAGCGGGCGATTCGTGTTTGCTGTCGGCCTCGCCGGAGCGTTGGGCGGCTGCGTCGCGGTAGGCCCGGACTATCTCAAGCCGGCGGCCATCGTGCCGGTGCAATACAAGGAGATCAAGGGCTGGCGGGCGGCGAGCCCGAGCGACGCATCGCCCAAGGGCGAGTGGTGGCGCGCGTTCCACGACGAGGAGCTGAGCCGGCTGGAGGCGACGGTCGCCGTCTCCAACCAGACGCTGAAGGCGGACGAGGCCAATTACCGGCAAGCGCTGGTGCTGATCGCGGAGGCGCGGGCGGGGCTGTTTCCGACGGTCTCGGCCAATCCCACGCTGACGCGCTCGGGGCCGCCTGGGAGCAACCTGCTCGACGCCGAGATCAGCGGCGCCTGGACGCTCGACGTCTGGGGCCGCGTGCGCCGGCAGATCGAGCAGGAGGGCGCGGCGGCGCAGGTTTCGGCCGCCGATCTCGGCAATGCGACCCTGTTGGCGCAGTCGCAGCTCGCCATCGCCTATATTCAGGTGCAGTACGGCGATGCCCTGCGCGATCTGCTCATCGAGACGGTGAAGCAGTACCGGCGCTCGCTGGAGATCGCGCAGAACCAGTACAACGCCGGCACGGCGGCCAAGTCCGACGTCATCACCGCGCAGGCGCTGGTGCTCGCGGCGCAGGCGCAGGAGATCAACACCGATGTCGCGCGCAAGCAGAACGAGCACGCCATCGCCGTGCTGATGGGCAAGCCGCCCTCGGAGGTCTCGATCGCGCATCGCATCCTGCCGGAGACGGCGCCGCATCCGCCGCTGCGGCTGCCCTCGACGCTGCTGGAGCGGCGGCCCGACATCGCCGCCGCCGAGCGCAACATGAAAGAGCAGAACGCAGCGATCGGAGTCGCGGTCTCGGCCTATTATCCCGACATCTCGCTGTCGGGTGCGTTCGGCTACGTCGGCGATCCGTTCATCCGGCAGATCGCCGGCGCCAATCCGGTGTGGAGCTACGGCGTCTCGTTGGCGCAGACCTTGTTCAACGGCGGGCTGACGGCGGCTGAGGTCGAGGCGGCGCGGGCAACGTACGATTCCGCGGTGGCGACCTACCGGCAGACGGTGCTGGGCGCGTTCCAGCAGGTTGAGGACAATCTCGCGGCGATCCTGGTCTACGACCGCGAGATCAAGGTGCAGGTCGAGGCGGTGCGCATCGCCCGCCAGGCGGTGCAGATCGCGCTGAACGAATATCGCGCGGGAACCCAGACCTTCACCACCGTCGTGACCGCGGAGGCGACCCAGCTGCAGGACGAGGAATCGCTGCTCCTCACGCGGGCGTCGCGGCTTTCCGCCGCGGTGTCGCTGATCGTCGCGCTCGGCGGCGGCTGGGAGGTTTCCGAGCTGCCGAAGCTCGCCGCCGACGCGCCGCCGGACGCGCCGCCAGTTCCTTGAGAGCGTTTGCGACGCATGCCGGCCGTCGTTGCGAGCGTGAGCCTCCCTTGCGCGCCCTTGCGTTCATCGCCATAACGCGCGCGAGTTCAGGGCTGAGATCATGGCGAAATTCACCGAACGCGTATTCTCCGGCGTGCAGCCGACCGGCAACCTGCATCTGGGCAACTATCTCGGCGCGCTGAAGCGCTTCGTCGAGATGCAGGCGACGCACCCTTGCATCTATTGCGTGGTCGACCTGCACGCGATGACGATGGGCCACGACCCGGCGACGCTGAAGCGCACCACGCGCGAAGTCACCGCCGCGTTCCTGGCCTGCGGCATCGATCCCGAACGCAACATCGTGTTCAACCAGAGCCGCGTGCACCAGCATTCGGAGCTGGCCTGGGTGCTCGATTGCGTCGCCCGCATGGGCTGGCTCAACCGCATGACCCAGTTCAAGGAGAAGGCCGGCAAAGACCGCGAGAACGCTTCCGTCGGCATCTTCAACTATCCCGTGCTGATGGCGGCCGACATTCTGATTTACAAGGCGACGCATGTGCCGGTCGGCGACGACCAGAAGCAGCACTTGGAGCTCGCCCGCGACGTCGCGCAGAAGTTCAACAACGATTTCGCCGACAGCATCGCGGCGCACGGCCACGAAGGCGGCTTCTTCCCGCTGCCCGAACCGCTGATCCAGGGGCCGGCGACGCGGGTGATGAGCCTGCGCGACGGCTCCAAGAAGATGTCGAAGTCCGACGCCTCGGAGTTCTCCTACATCGCCGTGATGGACGACGCGGATGCAGTGGCGCAAAAGATCCGCAGGGCCAAGACCGATCCCGGGGCGCTGCCGGGCGAAGTCGCCGGGCTCGCCGGCCGGCCGGAGGCTGAAAATCTCGTCGGCATCTTCGCCGGGCTCAACGACCAGAGCAAGGATGAGGTTCTCGCCGAGTACGGCGGCGCGCAATTCTCCGGGTTCAAGAGCGCGCTGACCGATCTGATCGTCGCCAAGCTGGCGCCGATCCGCGCCGAAATGATCCGCCTCGCCGACGCCCCCGATCATGTTGACGCAGTGCTGGCGGATGGCGCCAAGCGAGCGCGGGAAATCGCCGCGCCGGTGATGGACTCAGTCAAGGATATTCTGGGCCTCGTGCGCTGACGCGCACGAAAAATTTCGCCACTGTTGCGCCAAAGTCTCGTTACCGGCGGGCACAAGTGATTGTAGGTCGTTTGGCGCAGACCCGCTACCGCTAGGTCCAGCGCCTCAAGTGTGGCGCTTTTGTGGCGCTGCATGGTTAACGACTTTCTCTCCGGCTTTGCGTAAGTCTCAACGACCGATTCGCGCTTCGGCGGAAGGCGCGGAATGGTTGCGGAGCGGACGCCGGGCGGGGCGCTTCGCACGCGATGCAGGGGGCGCGAGGCTTGGCGATCTCGAAGGCGGCTTCCGGCCGTTTCAGACAAGGAGCAGCGAGGGCGGCGGTCGCGGCGGCGATATCGGCGGCTTCCGGCTCCGCCCGCGCCGCCGGGCTCGATATGATGGACGCCGAGCTGGCGCCGATCATGATGGCGGCGCTGATCCTGATGGTGGCGCTGTTCGCGCTGATGATGACCAGCACGCGCCGCCGTCACGCGCAGCGCGAGCGCGAACTCGGCGTCGAGCTCGAGCGCACGCGCGCCGAACTCGACCGGGTCAAACAATTCCTGGCCGGCGAGCCGCAGATCGTCGTCGTCTGGGACCGCGCCGACGCCGAGCCGCGCGTCGAGGGCGAATTCACGCTGGTGTCGGAAGCGATGAATCCGCGCCGCATTCTCTCGTTCGGCGGCTGGCTCGAACCGGTGACGGCGGCGCGCATCGAGGAATCGGTGGCCAAGCTGCTGTCGCGCGGCGAAGGATTCTCGGCGACAGTGGCGAGCCTGAAGGGTCGCCATCTCGAAGTCGCGGGCCGCGCCATCGGCGCCAATGCTGTGATGCGCATCCGCGACGTCTCCGGCGACCGGCTCGAACGGGTGCGGCTGCAGGACAGCTACGCGGAGGCGCAAGGTGAGCTCGCCGGCTTTCGCAAGCTGTTCGACGCGCTGCCGCATCCGGCCTGGACGCGCGGTCGCGACGGCCGCATCGTCTGGCGCAATGTCGCGTTCGCCGACGCGCTGGAGCCCAAGGAGCGCAAGGCGCCGGACGCGGCGAGCGAGCTGTTCGACAAGGCGACGCTGCGCGAGGCCGAGGAGGCGCGCATCAGCTCGGGATTGTGGAGCGCGCGGGCGCACGCCACCGTCGGCGGCGAGCGGCGGCCGTTCGAGGCCTACGAGGCGCTGCGCGAAGGCGGCTCCGTGGGGATCGCGCTCGATCTTTCCGAGCGCGAGGCGCTGAAGGCGGACAAGGAGCGGCAGAACCGCGCCTACAAGGCGCTCCTCGACCGGCTCGCCACCGCGGTGGCGATCTTCGACCATGGCAAGCGGCTGGATTTCTACAACGCCGCCTACCGGCAGATCTGGTCGCTCGACGCCGCCTTTCTTGACTCCCGTCCGACTGACGGGGAAATTCTCGACCATTTGCGCGCTGACCGCCGGCTGCCAGAACAGGCCAATTTTCGCGAGTGGAAGGCGCAGACGCTTGCCACCTATCAGGCGATGGAGCCGGTCGAGAGCGTCTGGCATCTGCCCGACGGGCGGGCGTTGCGCGTCGCGGCGAGCCCGAACGCCGAGGGCGGCGTCACCTATCTCTACGACGACAACACGCAGAGCTTCGCGCTCGCCACCCAGGTTAATGCGCTGACCCGCGTGCAGGGCGAGACGCTCGACGCCTTGAAGGAGGGCGTCGCCGTGTTCGGCGCGGACGGCCGGCTGCGGCTGGTCAATCCCGCCTTCGCGGCGATCTGGGGCGTTGCGGCGCCGCAGGCGAGCGAGCGGCCGCATTACGACGATATCTTCAAGCCCTGCCTGCCGCTCGTGCCCGCCGCGGACCAGTGGGACCGGCTGCGCGGCGCCGCGCTCGGGCTCGACGAGCAGCGCCGGCCGGTGCTGGAGCGGATCGAGCGCTCCGACGGCAAGACGCTGGAGACGGCGGCGCTGCCGCTGCCCGACGGCGGCACGCTGATGACCTTCCTCGACGTGACCGACAGCGCCAGCGCCGCGCGCGCGCTCGCCGAGCGCAACGAGGCGCTGATCAGCGCCGAGAAGCTGCGCAACGATTTCGTCAAGCACGTATCGTACGAGTTGCGCACGCCGCTGACCAACATCATCGGCTTCACGCAATTGCTCGCCGACGGCGGCGCGGGGGCGCTGTCCGCCAAGCAGCTGGAATACGCCGGCTATATCCGCGCCTCGTCGTCGGCGCTGCTCGCCATCATCAACGACATTCTCGACCTCGCCTCGATCGACGCCGGCGCGCTGGAGCTGCGGCTCGAAGAGCTCGACGTCGAAGAGGCGATGAAGGCGGCGGCCGAGGGCGTGCAGGACCGGTTGCGCGAATCCAACATCGAACTGCGCATCGTCGCCACCGATGGCGTCGGCACGATGCGGGCCGACGGGCGGCGGGTGCGGCAGGTGCTGTTCAACCTGCTGTCCAACGCCATCGGCTTCTCCGAGCCCGGCCAGACGGTGACGCTGGCGGCGATGCGGCGTCCCGACGAACTCGTGTTCAAGGTCTCCGACCGCGGCCGCGGGATCCCGCCCGAGGCGCTGGAGAAGGTGTTCGACCGCTTTGAATCCAATCCTGCCGGCGCGCGCCACCGTGGCGCCGGGCTCGGCCTCTCCATGGTGAAGGCGCTCGTCGACCTGCATGGGGGGCGCGTGACGATCGATTCCGTGGTAGGGGAGGGCACAGTGGTGACGTGCGTTTTCCCTACCCAAGCCGCCAGGACGGCGGCCCGGGCGGCGAGTTGAAATGAGCGGCTTGCATTCGGACCTTCCTGTCGAAATCGTCGAACTCGAGGACGAGGCGGCGACGGCGGCGCTCGCCCGCTGGCTCGCCGGCTTCGCCCGCGCCGGCGATTTTCTGGCGCTGACCGGCGAACTCGGCGCTGGCAAGACCGCGCTCGCCCGCGTTTTCCTGCGCGAGGCTGCGGGCGATCCGGAGCTGGAGACGCCGAGCCCGACCTTCACCCTCGTGCAGATGTACGAGGGGCGCGAGACGCCGTTGGTGCACGCCGATTTCTACCGCCTCTCCGGCCCCGAGGATCTGCGCCAGATCGGCTTCGACGAGATGACGGAAGGCGCGGTGACGCTGGTCGAGTGGGGCGAGCGCGCCAGCGCGGCGCTGCCGGCCGAGCGGCTCGACATCACGCTGGTGTTCGACTCCGCGCGCGGCCCGGACCATCGGCTCGCCGAGTTCCGCCCGCGCGGGCTGATCATGACCAACCGTTTCAAGGCCGCGCGCGCCGTCGAGGCTTTGCTGGAGGACGCCGGCTGGGCCGAAGGCAAGCGGGTGCAGATGTACGGCGACGCCTCCTCGCGCGCCTACGAGCGGCTGACCGACCCGCTTGGCCGCACGGCGATCCTGATGATCGCGCCGCCGCGCCCGCCGGGGCCGTCGCTGCGGTTTGGCAAGTCCTACGCCGAGATCGCGCGGCTCTCCAACGACATCAGGGCGTTCCTGGCGATGGACGAGGGGCTGCGCGCGCTGGGCTATTCGGCGCCGCGGGTCTACGCCCACAGCGTCGCCGACGGGCTGGCGCTGATCGAGGATTTCGGGACCGAGACCATCGTCGATTCCAACGGCGTCAACCCCTCGCGCTACGCCGAGGCCGCGGCGCTGCTCGCCGATCTGCACATGCGCCCGCTCCCCGACCTCATCATGTTCGAGGGCGAGCCCTATGTGCTGCCGCCGTACGATATCGACGCCATGCTGATCGAAGTGGAGCTGGCGCTCGATTGGTATGCGCCGGCGATCGCGCGCGGGGCGCCGTCGTCGGGCGCGCGCATGCAGTTCCTCAACCTGTGGCGCGAGATCCTGTCGCCCGTGCTGGCGGAGCCGCCGACCTGGACGTTGCGCGATTACCACTCGCCCAACATCCACTGGCTGGCCGAGCGCAACGGGCTCGCCCGGCTTGGACTGATCGATTTCCAGGATGCGGTGATGGGGCCGCCGGCCTACGATCTCGCCTCGCTGTTGCAGGACGCGCGGCAGAACGTGCCCGACGACGTCGAGGCGCGGCTGGTGGCGCTTTATGCGCGCAGGCGGGCGCAGGCCGATCCCGGGTTCGACCTGGAGACCTTCGTCTCGCACTACGCGGTGATGGGGGCGCAGCGGGCGACCAAGATCCTCGGCCTGTTCACAAGGCTCGACCGGCGCGACGGCAAGCCGCAATATCTGAAGCTGCTGCCGCGGATCGAGGAGACGCTGGCGCGCAATCTCGCCCATCCCACGCTGGAGCCGCTGCAACGCTGGTTCGAGACCTACATGCCGCACGCGCTCGGCGAGCCGGAAGCGTGAGCCCGAAAACCGCCTTCGTGTTCGCCGCCGGGCTCGGCACGCGGATGCGGCCGCTGACCGATACGGTCCCCAAGCCGCTGATCCAAGTCGCCGGCCGGGCGTTGATTGATCATTGCCTGGATCGCTTCGCCGCCAACGGCGTCGAGACCGCGATCGTCAACGTGCATTATCTCGCCGACCGGATCGAGGCGCATCTGAAAGGCCGCGCCCGCCCGCGCATCGTCATCTCCGACGAGCGCGCCCGCCTGCTCGACCAGGGCGGGGCGATCAAGCGGGCGCGGGCGATGATCGGCGCCGAGCCGTTCTACATCTGCAACACCGACGCGTTCTGGGTGGAAGGGCCGCGCTCCAATCTCGCGCGGCTGGCGGCGAGCTTCGAGCCCGAGCGGATGGACGCGATGCTGCTCGTCGCGGCGGGAGCGCGCGCGGTCGGCGTCGACTGGCCGGGCGATTTCGAGATGGACGCGGACGGCCGGCTCGCGCGCCGCGATCCGCGCAAAGTGGCGCCGTTCGTCTATACCGGCGTCGGCATCCTGAAGCCCGAGCTGTTCGACGGCGTGACGGACGATGTGTTCAAGCTGGCGCCGCTCTTCTGGCGCGCAGCGGAGGCCGGGCGGCTGTTCGGGCTCAGGCTGGACGGATTGTGGCTGCATGTCGGGCGGCCGGAAACGATCGCGCAGGCCGAGGATGCGATAGACAAGTCGGTGCTGTAGGGCGAGAACCTAAGTACGTTCAAGGGCGTTGTTCGTCCTGAACGCCCGGAGGCGCCCCGATGACCGCCAAGATCCCGCAGATCATTCCCTATCTGTTTTACGACGATGTCGCCGCGGCGGTGGAGTTCCTGGTGCGTGCGTTCGGCTTCACCGAGCAGATGCGCGTCGGCACGCCGAGCGGGGGCGTGCACGCTCAGGTCAAGCTCGGCGATCAGGTGGTGATGCTCGGCCAGGACGGCCTCGACAAGGCCTATGCGACGCCCACGACGCTCGGGCGCGTCACCTCGGGCGTGTTCGTCTATCTCGAGGAGGCCGACACGCATTACGCGCAGGCGCAGGCGGAAGGCGCCGAAGTCGTCGAGCCGCTCGCCGATCTCGCTTACGGGCGCAGCTACACCGTGCGCGACCCGCAGGGCCACACTTGGTTCTTTACTTCGCCGAAGACGGCATGAGCTCGCCGCGCAGGCGCTCGTATTCGAACCGCACCGCATCCGCCCCGTATTTGCGCTCGAGCCGCCGCACGGTGAAGTGGCCGCGCGCCATCGCCTGGAAATGATGGGCGAAGGCCGCGTTGACCGCGGCCCCGCCGACCGCGCCCATCACCGGAACCGCCTGCGCCGCCAGCTTCTCGGTGACGACGAGGCCGAAGCGGGCGGCGATCTGCGACACCAGCCGCACCAGCACCGGCGCGGTCTCGCCGGCCAGCCCCTGCTTGAGCAGGAATTTCGCGCTTTCGCTGACCGACGTCGCGAGCCCGGCGCGGACGGCGAAATAGCCGCTCTCGAACCCTGCTTCCGCCGGCTTGTCGGGCCCCAGCGCGAACACCTCGAGGCAGGCGAGCGCCGCCTCGGGCTTGGCGAGATCCTCGCCGTGCTCGCGGGCGATCTCGGCGATCGAGCGCAGCAGGATCGTGGTCGAGACCGGCAGCTCCACGGCGGTCGCGGCGAGCCCGAAGGCGCCGCCGATCGCGCCGGTCGCGGCGGCCGCGGCCTGATGCCAGCGGTTGTTGGCCTTGGCGGCGGGGCCGAATTTCAGCGAACTCACCGCCACCCGCAGCGCCGTCTTCAGCGCCTGCTCGGTCGCGGCCGCCGCCGCCCGGCGCGCCGACACGGGCAAGGCGCGGCCAAGGGCGCGCACCTGTCCGCCGAGCAGCCGCGTCAGCCGCGACGCGAAGCTGTCGCCCTCCAGCAACTTCACCGCACTGGCGAGCTGTTGCAGATCGTCGGCCGAAACCAGCGGCGGCATCATCGTGACGCCCGCGTTGGACATGGATAGACCCTCGCCTTCAGCGCCTTTAGATAGGCGCCCGGCGCGGGGTGCGTAAGGTCAGGCGGCGAGGATGGCGGGCGCGGCGGCTTCGGCGTCGAGTTCGACGGGCGGCGCGTGGTTCTCGTTGCCCGGCTCGAAATCGAGCAGGAGCGGCGGCGGGGCGCTCGACTCCAACGTCGGCGGAGCGATCTCGGCCGCCTCGTCGGCGGCGAGCGCTAGCGCGGCGGCCTCGCGCGCTTCGTTCCGCGCGGCCTCGCTGGCGAGCCGCCACAGCATCGCCTCGAGGGGCGCCAGGGCGGGGTCCTTGAGCGCCTCCATCGCCCGTAGCATCGAGCGGGCGAGGCGGTAATCGACGCCGGCGCCGGGGGCGGCGTCGCGCGCCGCATGCGCTGCGATGCGGAAGGCGGGCAGGAAACGCGCCGGCATCTGGGCGCGGGCGTAGAGCGCGGCGAAACCGGCGCCTTGGGCTTGCGCGACCAGTCCGGCGACGCGCGCTGCGGGCAGGTCCGCCATTGCCGCGAGACAATGCGCGAACAGCGGCTTTTCGCCGCAAGCGAGCGCGCGGATCAGCAGGCCGACGGTGAGATGGCCTTGGGCGCGCAGCCAGGCGGCGAGTTCGGCCAGCTCCGGGCCGGCGCAGCCGCGGGCGATGGCGAGGAAGGCCTGTTCGCGGCCATCACGGGCGATGCGCTCGGCGCGGCGGGGGTCAAGCCCGTCGGCGGCGGCGCAATCGGCGGCGACGTCCGCAGCGATCGCGGCGCGCAACGCGGCGGGCAGGGCGGGGCGTTCGATCAGCCGGGCGCGCAGCTGCACATCCCCGGGGAAGCGTTCGAACGCGCGCCACAGCGACGGCGCGGCGATTTCGGCGCCGAGATTGCCGATCAGGGTCAGCACGGCGGCGCGCTCGCCGATCTCCGCCAGCGCGGCGGCGACGGGGGCCGAGAGCCGGGCGCGACGGGCGATGGCGCTCTGCGCCGCGGCGTCGCCGATCGCCGCGCAGTCCACCAGCTCGGCGTCGCGCAACAGCGGCGATTGCGCCAGCACCGGGCGCGCCACGCAGGAGACGTCGTTGGCCAGCGCCAGCACCAGCGCGCGCGGCGCCTCGCGCGCGTCCGCCAGCGCCTCGGCGAGCGCGCGACGCACCCTGGGGTCGGGATCGTCGAGCGCGCAGGTGAGCGCGAGTTCGGCTTCGGCGCGGGTCTGGGCTTTCAGGTCGCAGTGCAGGTAGCTGCGCGCCAGCGCATTGACGGCGTCGGCGCGCTCGAACGACGAGGCCTGCGCCATGAAGGCGCGCAGGCGAGGCGCCAGACCGGTTTCATCGCTGCGAGCGGGCGAATCGGCGACGGCGAGGGCGTTCACTGGGACTCCGGGACAAGCGGATTCGACTTGGCCCTCTCTTTTCCCGCCGTTACGGTAAACGATGGCTTAAACGGCAGGGGATTGGAGTTAAAAAATGATCGAGGGACGCACGCCGCATGCTCGGGGCGGCTACTATTTCGAAGATTTCGAGCCCGGCGCGACGTTCCAGCACAAGCTGCGTCGCACGGTGACGCAGATGGACAACATGCTGTTCTCCAACATGACGCTGAATCCGCAGCCGCTGCACATCGACGCCGACTTCTGCGCCAACGAAACCGAATGGGGCCGGCCGCTGATGAACTCGCTGTTCACGCTCGGCCTGATGATCGGCATGTCGGTCAACGATCTCACCGTCGGCACCACCATCGCCAACATGGGCATGACCGACGTGCGCTTCCCGCATCCGCTGTTCGAGGGCGACACGGTGCGCGCTTCGACCGAGGTGCTGGCCGCGCGCGGCTCGAAATCGCGGCCTGACGCCGGGCTGGTCGAGTTGCTGCACCGCGCGTTCAAGCAGGACGGTCAGTTGGTCGCGGAGTGCCGCCGCACCGCCTTCATGCGCCGCCGGCCGCCGACGACGATCGCGGTTTAGCGTGCGTTCGCTGCTGATCGTCGCCAGCGGCGATGGCGCGTGCGCCCTCGACAGCGGGGCCGACGCGCTGGTCGTCGATGTGGCGACGGCGGCGGCGCTGCCGGTGCGCGCCGGCGAGCCTGCAATCTACCTGCGGTTTGGCGGGCTCGACGACGCGAGCGCGGCGGACGCGCTGGCGGCGGCGGCGGCGTTGCGGCCGCGCGGCGTGGTGCTCTCGCCGGCGACGGGGGGCGGCGACGTGCAGCGGCTCGGCGCGCGGCTGGCGGTCGAGGAGGCGCTGCTCGGGCTGCCCGACGGGACGATCCGCGTGCTGGCGTTCGCCACCGAGACGGCGCAGGCGATCTTCGGTCTGTCCAGCTATCGCGGCGCCTCGGCGCGGCTCGATGGCCTGATGTGGAGCGCCGCGCCGCTCGATGCGGCGTTGCGGGCCTCGCCGGCGCGGCGCGCGGCGGGGCCGTTCGCGCTCGCGCGCAACCTGACGCTGTTGGCCGCCCGCGCGGCGGGCGCGCTGGCGTTGGACGCGCCGTTCCCCGACGTCCGCGATCTCGACGGCGTGCGCGCGGAAGCGCTCGCCGCAAAGGCCGACGGGTTCGACGGCAAGGCGGCGATCCACCCGGATCAGGTCGCGGTGATCAACGAGGTGTTCGGCTGAGCCGCCAGTCCGTCGAGGAGCGCGCGCGCCGCCGCTTCGGCGCGGTAGTGCGTCTCGTAGCGCCGCCGTCCGGCTTCGCCCATGGCGCGGCGCAGGGCGGGGTTCTGCGCCAGCCGCGTCATCGCCTCGGCGAGCGCTTGGCGGTCGCCTGGCGGGACCAGCAGGCCGGTCTCGCCGTCGACGACGACCTCCCGCGCGCCGCCGGCCGCCCCAGCGACGACCGGCTTGGAAAACATCATGCCCTCGACGAAGACGAGGCCGAAGGATTCGTAGCGCGACGGGGCGACCAGCACGTCGCAGTCCCGGTAATGCGCGCGCAAGGCCGCCTCCTCGACCCGGCCGTGAAAGACGATGCGCGCGTCTTGCGCCGCGAACGCCGCCCGATAGGTTCCCCCCTCGGCGCGCGGGATCGTGTCGTCGCCAACGATGTCGAGCCGCGCGTGCGGAAAGCGGCGCAGCACGTCGGGCGCCGCGGCGAGCAGCGTGTCGACGCCCTTGCGGCTCTCCAGCCGGCCGACGAACAGGAAGCGGCACTCGGCGCAGACTTCCTCCCTCCCCCCTTGCGGGGTAGGGCCGGGGAGGGGGGCGCCACGCGCTCCCCAATCCTCCCGCGGTTCCGGGGCGCCCGCGGCCCAGTCGGCGAGGCCGTGCGGGGCGTAGACGAGGCGGGCGGCGTCGAACTCGAGCCCATAGCGCTGCGCGATGTCCTCAACGATGGCGCGGCTGTTGGCGTGCAGAAGCGGCGCGCGCGCGAGAATCCAGCGCTCCAGCGCCAGCAGGGGATCGCCACGGGCGCGCATCCACTCCGCATTGCGGCGCTGCGCCGGCTGCGAGTCGAGCCAGAAATCCATCGTCGTCTGCAACGCGCAGACCAGCGGAAAGCGCGGCTCGCGCAGGAACGCGACCGGCTCGCAATCCCACAGCGGGGCGTAGACCCAATCGACGCGGCGGCGCGCGTCGAGCCGGGCGACCTCGTCGAACATCGTGCGCGAATGGTCCCAGACGGCTTGCGGGATGGCGGGATCGGGCGGCGGCCCGGCGTCGCGGCGGGCTGTGCGGTGCACCCAGACGCCGGCCTCGAAATCGAGGCTCGGCGCGCCGCGCGCCGCGGTGAACACATGCGGGCGATGGCCGAGCGCGGCGAAGGCCTGCGCCAGCTCCTGCGTGTTGCGCGCGACGCCGCCGTTGTGGCCCGGCGGATAGTCCTGCGTGACCAGGGCGAGGCACAGCCGCCCGCGCTCGGGTTCAGGGAGCGCAAACGGCAGGAACGCAGGCGGCGGCGCGCAGCGCGCGGCGGCGTCCATCAGTTTGCGCGGGCGCTGCGCGGCGAGGAGGCCGGCGGCGACGCCGGAGCGCGTCTGCTCATCCAGCCGGCGCAGGTCGTCGCAGGACCCGTCGCGCTCGACGTTCGCGCGAAAACCCTCGGCGTCGTCCGCCGCCGCGCGCAGGATTTCCGCGATCGAATGATGCAGCGCGCCGTTGCGCAGGGCGAAATAGAGGCGGTTCTTGATCAGCGGCCGCCAATGCCGCGTGACGCCTTTCGCCGTGCGGATCGGGCTCGGCGCCGGCCGGTGATGCACCGCCGCTCGGCCAAGCTGCGCAATACGGCCGCCGGAATCGTTGACGCGCGCGATCAGGTCGGTCTCGTCGAGGAAATATTCGTATTCCTCGTCGAAGCCGCCAAGCTCGATCAGCGTCCGGCGGCGGAACGAGCAGTTGGCGCCGAGCAGGTGCGGGAATTCCGGCGAGTGGGGAAAATTGAGCCGCTCCGCCGGCGCCACCCAATGCGAATGCGGGTAGCCGAGCCGGTCGACGGTGACGAAGCGGGCCTGGAACGCGAGCCCCGCAGCGTCGTAGACGACGCCGCCTGCGGCGACGATGTCAGGGTCGTCATAGGCGCGGTCGAGCTCGGCGAGCCATTCCGGCTCGGGAACGGCGTCGTCGTCGAGGAAGGCGACGACCTCGCCGGCCGCCAGCGCAATGCCGAGATTTCGCGCCCGCGACAAGTTGCGCGCGGGGCAATGGGCGATCTTGACCTGGGGAGCGAGGCTTTCGGCCCATTCGCGCGCGCCGTCGCGGGTCGGACCGAGGACGAGGCAAAGCTCGAAATTTCGATAGTCGAGGCCGCGCAGGCCCTGATGCGTCGCCTGCAGGAACGGCAGCCGGCCGTCGGAGCAGACGACGACCGAGAACGCCCGCCTGCTCACTTCGCGACGATTTGCAGCGCAAACGGCGCGATGAATTCCGGCGGCCCGGGCGCAAAGCCCGCCTCGCGCAGCGCGGCGGCGAGCCCGGCGGCGTCGAACACTTGCCGCAGCGGGCGGCCGGCGCCGTCGAGCGCGAGCCGCTCGCGCAGGCGCGCGAAATCGCCGGCCCGTTTGAGGTCGTCGGCCCAGGCGGGGCCGTCGAGGGTGACGATCACGAGTTCGCCCCCCGGCGCCAGACGCGAGCGCCAATGCGGCAGCAGCCTTGTCTCCAGCGCGTCGGCGGGCGCGTATTCCACGACATGCGCCGCCACCAGCCTGGAAGCGCCGCCGGGCAGGATCGGCAGGTTGGCGAGATCGGCGAGAAAGGCGGCCTCGGTTTCATCGCGCAGCGGCAGGCGGCGGCATTGCGGCCAGCCGTCGCCGGCGCCGATGAGATATTCGCCGACGCCGGCCGGGGGCGCCGCCGGCTCCGGCTCCGGCGGCCGGCGCGAAAGCTCGGCGAGACGGCGGCCGAACGCGCCTAGCGCCGCGTCGTGCCGCTCGAGGCCCTGTTCGGCATAGGCGATGGCTTCGTCGGCGGCGAGCTGGATGCGGCCTTCGAGCGCTTCGGCCGCCCGCGTCGCGCTCTCGAGCAGCATCGCGCGCATCAGGTTTTCCTGCGCCTGGACGCGCATCTCGACGAAGGCGCGCAGCCGCGCGACCTCCAGCCGCAGCTCCTCGCGCGCAGACGGGTCGGGCTCGCGCAGGCGCGCCGGCCAGGCGAACATCAGCGTCGGCCTGCGGCGGCGATGTCGCGGCGGAACAGCACGGCTTCGCTCACCTCGATCCGTGCGCGGGCGGGCACGTAAAGCCGCAGCTCGCAGTCCCGCTCGATGGCGTCGAGCGTGAAATCGAGCGGGACCAACCCGGCGATGGAGGAGAACAGCTCGCTGACCGGCGCCGTGCGGCGCGCGAAGATGCGCTGCCCGCGCCCGGCGCAGACGTCGAGTTCGATCTCGCCCTCGTCGTCGCCGGGGTCGCGCCGCAGGTAGAAGCCGGCGGTGTAGCGCCCGGGGCCGAGGGTGATGTAGGGGCCGTGGCAGAGGTGCCCCGGCCGCCCGTCGGATCTGCGCCCCCCGCCGCCCATATCCAAGCCCACGGACTTGGGCAGATCGCCAGCGGCGAAGCGGGAATAGGCCGCCACGGCGCAAACCCCTCACAAGTTAAGAAACCCTACGCAACTCTAGGATTTCCCGGCCAAATGTCAACGCATCTCGGCCGCATGCGCAAGCGCTGCGCCGGCAAGTCGCAGCAAGAGGCGGGATCGGCGTGGTCTATCTCTTCTTGCGGCCGCGCCGTTGCTGGCCGAGGCCCATATCTTTTGCCATCTGCGAACGCGTCAGCGCGTAGCCTGGGGCGACCATGGGGTAGTCCGGCGGCAGCTGCCACTTGGTGCGGTATTGCTCGGGCGTGAGATGGTAGCGGGTGCGCAGGTGGCGCTTCAGCGACTTGAACTTGCGGCCGTCCTCGAGACAGATCAGGAACTCGTCGGTGATCGACTTCTTGACCGGGACGGCGGGTCGTTGCGGCTCCGAGGGCGCAGCCGGATCGGCGGCGGGCGCGGCGGACGAAAGTCTGGCGACGACGGAATGTACCGCCGATATCAGATTCCCGAGTTCCGTCATCGGAAGTGAATTGTTCGATATGTACGCCGAGACGATGGTCGCAGCCAACTCTACCGAATTGCTGGAATCCCCTCTGATCATTTTTTGAAATCCTGACATTCACTTGCTCAAGCGGGTGACGGGATGGGGCAATGTTAACAAATCCGACTTTGCGTAATTTCGCGCAGCTGCGACAACGTTGGCCGAACCGTGTAGAATCGACCCGATCAAACTACACGTGGCGTGTATACCCTATTTCGGGGGTAATTCAAAACTGATACTGGCAGCTGTATTGGGCGTTTCGGACCGCCGGCCGGGTGGTGCGCCGCTTCCCGCCGGAGCTGCTAGTCATAGCTCGACGCAACAATCACTTGCCTCGACATAACAACCACTTGGGCGAAGCCGGCGAAGTCCGCGGCGCGGCTGTTCGACTGCGTTGTTTGTGCGCGCCTTTCGCCGCTCGCTGCGCTTTCTCCAGGCAAGCCGGCGGACAAGGGTGATATTCCGTCGCCGCGGGACTATATCCGGGGCCGCAATCCCTCGTCTTGCCGGACCGACATGCCGCCGAATTCAAGCCCGCCCGCGTCGCCGAAGCCGTTGGATTTCGACCGGCAGGGCACCTTCCTCGGCACCGTGGGGCTGTTGACGCCCTATATCTGGCCGGCCGACCGCAACGACCTCAAGCTGAGGGTGGCGCTGGCGATCGTGCTGATGATCGCCTCGAAATTCGTCACCATCGCCATTCCCTACGCGTTCAAATACGCCACCGACGCGCTCGCCGGCGCGCCGGACGTGCGCCATATTCCGCTGCCGCACGCGCTGACCGGGATGTTCGCGCTGACCGCGCTTTACGGGCTCTTGCGCATTCTGATGGCGCTGACCCAGCAGGGGCGCGACGCGCTGTTCGCGGCGGTGGCGATGAACGCGGTCCGGCGGCTCGCCATCGAAGTGTTCGAGCATCTGCACCGGCTGTCGCTGCGGTTCCATCTCGAACGCAAGACCGGCGGGCTGACGCGCGTTCTGGAGCGCGGCCGCAACGCCATCGAGACGATCATCCGCACCTCGATGCTGACGGCGGCGCCGACTGCGGTCGAGTTCGTACTCATCGTCGGCGCGTTTCTCATCACCTTCGACTGGCGCTACGTCGTTGTGCTGCTGGTCACGGTGTTGGTTTATCTCGTCTACACGACCGTTGCGACCAACTGGCGCATCTCAATCCGCCGCTCGATGAACGAGAGCGACACCGACGCCAACACCAAGGCGATCGACTCGCTGCTCAACTTCGAGACGGTGAAGTATTTCGGCGCCGAGGCGCGCGAATCCGCCCGCTACGACAAGTCGATGGCGCGCTACGAGCGCATGAGCGTGCGCACCTATGTCTCGCTCGCCGTGCTCAATGCGGGGCAGGCGGTCATCTTCACGTGCGGCATGGTCGGGGTGCTGCTGCTGTGCGTCCAGGGCGTGCGCGCGGGGCGCAACACGGTCGGCGATTTCGCGCTGCTCAACGTGATGATGCTGCAGCTTTATACGCCGCTCAACTTCATGGGCATGGTCTATCGCGAGATCAAGCAGGCGATCGTCGACATCGGCGCGATGTTCGACATTCTCGGCCAGAACCCAGAGATTCGTGACGTTCCCGGCGCGCGCGAGCTGGTTGTCAGCAAGGGCGTGGTGCGGTTCGAAAACGTCGTGTTCGCCTATGACGCCGCGCGGCCGATCCTCAAGGGCGTGTCGTTCGAGGCGGCGGCGGGCACGACGGTGGCCATCGTCGGTCCCTCGGGGGCGGGCAAGTCGACGATTTCGCGGCTGCTGTTCCGCTTCTACGAGCCGGGTTCCGGCCGCATCACGATCGACGGGCAGGACATCCACAAGGTCACGCAAAGCTCGCTGCGCGCGGCAATAGGCATGGTGCCGCAGGACACCGTGCTGTTCAACGACACCGTGGCCTACAACCTCAGCTACGGCCGCGACGGCGCCTCGGAGGCGGAGCTGCGCGAGGCGGCGCAAAGCGCGCGCATCGACGGCTTCCTGCGTATCCTGCCGATGGGATACGATTCCCAGGTCGGCGAGCGCGGCCTCAAACTTTCGGGGGGCGAGAAGCAGCGCGTCGCCATCGCCCGCACGATCCTGAAAGCCCCGCCGATCCTGGTGCTCGACGAGGCGACCTCGGCGCTCGACAGCAACACCGAGCGCGAAATCCAGGACGCGCTGGAGCGGGTCTCGCGCGGGCGCACGACGCTGGTGATCGCGCATCGGCTGTCCACGGTGGTCAACGCCGACGAGATCCTGGTGCTCGACAAGGGCGTCATCGCCGAGCGCGGTCGGCACGAGGCGCTGCTCGCCAGGGGCGGCCTCTACGCCGGCCTGTGGAATCGCCAGCGTCAGCTCGCCGAGGCGCAGGAAAAGCTGATCGAGGCCGATCGCGCCGAGCACGATTTCGAAGAGGGCGCCGAGGCCGCCGAGTGACGTTGCGTGACAATGACGCAGATCGGCGCCAAAAGGCCGCGCCCGCTTCCTTAATTTGAGCAGGATTGTCGTTCGAAACCGAAGCTTGATTCGGCGCTTGGCGCCTGTGTTCCGAGGTCTTGATGTCGGTTTTGAAGTCCTTTCGCGATCAGCTGGTTCCGCTGCATCCCGAGGGCTATCCGTTCGTCGGCGGGTCCGCGCTGGCGACGGTGGCGCTGTGGTGGCTGTACGCTCCGCTCGGCTGGATCGCGTGTGTGCTGACGCTGTGGTGCGCCTATTTCTTCCGCGATCCGCCCCGCGTGACGCCGATTCGCGCCGATCTCGTGATTTCACCGGCGGACGGCCGGGTCTGTTTCGTCGGCTCGGCCGCGCCGCCGCCCGATCTCGGCCTGGGCGCGATCCCGATGACGCGGGTGTCGATCTTCATGAACGTGTTCGACTGCCACGTGAACCGCTCGCCGGTCGAGGGCCGGGTCGCGCGCATCTCCTACCGGCCGGGCCTGTTCGTCAACGCCGATCTCGACAAGGCGAGCGAGGACAACGAGCGCAACGGGCTGGTGATCGAATCCGCCGCCGGACGGTTCGGCGTGGTGCAGATCGCCGGTCTTGTGGCGCGGCGCATCGTCTGCTTCACCCAGGAGGGCGCGCGGCTCGGGGCCGGCGACCGGTTCGGGTTGATCCGCTTCGGCTCGCGCGTCGACGTCTATCTGCCCGACGGGGTGAGTGTGCTTGTCGGGCTCGGCAGCCGTTGCATCGCCGGCGAGACGGTGATCGCGCAGACCCGGCCGGACGAACCGCAGCGCTTGTTCAGCGTCGGCTAGGGCGGGTTGCGGTTGAGGGGAATGGCGGCCTATGTGTCGTCCCCGCGGGGCCGGACGACGCGCGGGGCTCTGGCTTCTTAGCTTTCGCGGGAATGACAGGGGCGCCTCAAACCGGTTGCAAGAGGGTCTAGGGGCAAATGGTTGGCGGGCTTCCAACTCAGGTTCAGCGCCGGCTGCGCTTCAGCGGCGTGCCGCTGCGGCTGCTGATTCCCAACGTCGTCACGCTCGTTGCGCTGTGCGCCGGGCTGACCGCGATTCGCTTCACCGTCGAGGGCCTGCTGCAATGGGCGGTGATGGCGATCGCCGCGGCGGCGGTGCTCGACGGGCTCGACGGCCGCATCGCCCGCGCGCTGAAGGGCACCTCGCGCTTCGGCGCCGAACTCGATTCGCTCGCCGACTTCATCGATTTCGGCGTCGCCCCGGCGATCATCCTGTATTTTTCCGGGCTGAAGCAGTTGGGCGGCCTGGGCTGGCTGGTGTGCCTGGTGTTCGCCATCGCCTGCGCGCTGCGGCTCGCGCGTTTCAACGTGATGCTCGACGATCCCGACGCGCCGGCGTGGACCAAGGGCTTCTTTGTCGGCATGCCGGCGCCGGCGGGCGCCGTGGTCGGGCTGCTGCCGGTCTACATCAGCGTGCTGGGCGCCGCGCCCTCGAGCGGGGTCGGGGACGGCTGGGCGGGCCTGGAGGCGGCCTATGTGCTGGGCGTCGCGCTGCTGATGGCCAGCCGCGTGCCGCATTTCTCGGGCAAGTCGATCGGGCGCGTTCCGCGTGAATATGTCGCGGCGGCGTTGATCGGCGTCGTTGCGGCTTTGTTGTCCATCGCCTATTTTCCGCTGCAAGCGCTGGTGGCGCTCGCCGCCTTCTATCTCGGCAGCATTCCCTTCGCGATCCGGCGCTTCAAACAGCTCGAAGCCGGCCAACGGCGAGAGGCGGCGCCGTCGTCCGCATGATTCGTTTCCGCTGCGCGCTTTATGCTGTAAAAGCCGGCGCGGCCTGAGCGCGGGCCAAAAGAAAGGTTCAGATGTCGAAGGAAGAACTGCTGGAGTTTCCGGGTTACGTGGTCGAATTGTTGCCCAACGCGACGTTCCGGGTCAAGCTGGAGAACGACCACGAGATCATCGCCCACACGGCAGGCAAGATGCGCAAGAACCGCATCCGCGTGCTGGCGGGCGACAAGGTGCTGGTCGAAATGACTCCCTACGACCTCACCAAGGGTCGCATCACCTACCGCTTCAAGTAGGCCGCCCTTGAACGAGGGCGCGCCCCTGGTGCTCGCTTCCGGTTCGCCCAGGCGAGTGGCGTTGCTGCGCCAGATCGGCGTCGAGCCCGACGCGGTCATCCCCTCCGATCTCGACGAGACGCCGCGTCGGGCCGAGTCGCCGCGCGCGCTCGCCGAACGGCTGGCGCGCGAGAAGGCGACCGCTTCGGCAGAGGTGGCGCGCCGCCGCGAGGGGCTGGAGCACGCACTGATCCTCGCCGCCGACACAGTCGTCTGCGTCGGCCGGCGCATCCTGCCCAAGGCCGAGATCGCCGAGGAGGCCGAGGATTGCCTGCGGCTGTTGTCGGGCCGCGCGCACCGCGTCTACACCGGCCTGGCGCTGGTGACCGCGAGCGGCGCCAAGCGGAGCCGGCTGGTCGAGACCCGGGTGCGTTTCAAGCGCCTGTCGCGCGCGGAATTGCAGGCCTATCTCGACAGCGGCGAATGGCGCGGCAAGGCGGGCGGCTATGCGATCCAGGGCCTCGCGGGCGCCTTCGTGATCCGGCTGATCGGCTCTTACGCCAATGTTGTGGGCCTGCCGCTCGCGGAGACCGCGGCGCTGCTGATGGGCGAGGGCTACCCGGTGCTCGACGGCTGGCGGCCGCAATGACCGGCGAGGCTCCCCAGGCCAAGCCGTGCGCGATCTGCGGCAAGCCGCGCGACCCGAAATATGCGCCGTTCTGCTCGCGCCGCTGCGCCGACGTTGATCTCGGGCGCTGGCTCAAGGGCGCCTACGTGATTCCCGGCGAGCCGGCCGAGGAGGAGGACGAGGCGCCGCCGACGGCGCCGAAGTCGCGCGACGACGATTGAGGGTTTGCTCAGACCGCCGCCCGCTCTCCCCGGAGGGGTGGACGCTTTCGCCCTGGGCAGCGCTCAGGCGGGGTCGAGCGGAACGGTTCCCTTCGGCTTGCCGTCCTGGCCGAGCGCGATCTTCTCGATCCGCATCTCCGCGTCGTTCAGCAGCGCCTCGCAGCGCTTGCGCAGGATTTCGCCGCGCTCGTACAGCTTAATCGACTCCTCCAGGGCGACGTTGCCCTTTTCGAGCTTCTCGACGATGCCTTCGAGCTCCGCCAGCGCGGCCTCGAACGGCAATTTGGCGATATCGGGCGGAGTTTCGGTCACGGGCTTCTCTAGGCTTCGGCGCGCGCGAGGGTTAGCATGGCGGTGGCGCGGGTCCAATTGCGACGGTTTGCGTCACCCCGCGGTCTTGATGGTAAACGACGTCAACACCAAATCTATTGAACCCGCATTAACGTCATCGGGACCCACGCCATGGAAACGTTCGACAAGCGTGAAGAAGGTTTTGAGCGCGCCTTCAGCCACGGTGAGGAGTTGCGCTTTCGCGCGCGGGCGCGGCGCAACCGCAAGCTGGGAGCTTGGGCGGGCGAGAAGCTCGGACTCTCCGGCCCGCCGCTCGAAGGCTACGCCGCCGGCTTCGTGGCGCGGGAGATCGAGAGCGCCGACGACGAGGCGCTGGTCGCCGAACTCGTGAAAGCTCTCGCGCCGGTCGAGATGTCGGAGCACCGCATCCGCCGCCGGCTGGAGGAGTTCGAGGCGGCGGCGATGCAGGAGCTGCAGGCCGGGCGGTAGCCCTCGATAGGCGAGGGCGGGGCGACGCCGCCGCGCGCTAGCCGCACGCCAGCGGCGCGAACCAGGCCGCCACCTGGACATAGACCGCGCGCTTGAACGGCACCACAAGCTCCGGCAACGCGTCGAACCGCTCCCAGCGCCAATCCGCGAATTCCGGTTTGTGCTTGCCGCCGGCGGGATGGTGGATGTCGATCTCGGCCTCGTCGCCCTCGAAGCGGAACAGGAACCATTTCTGCGTCTGGCCGCGATAGCGCCCGCCGAATCGGGCGCGCGAGTCCTCGGGCAGGTCGTAGGCGAGCCATTCCGGCGCTTGCGCGATCAGCGTGGCCGAGCGCACGTTGGTCTCCTCGTAGAGCTCGCGCCGGGCGGCCTCGGCCGGATCCTCGCCGGCGTCGACGCCGCCCTGCGGCATCTGCCACTCGTGGCCGGGCATCGGCGCGCCGCGCTCCTTGCGGCGCCGGCCGACGAAGACTGCGCCGTCCTTGTTGATCAGCGCGACGCCGGCGCAGGGACGGTAACCGGGATGGGGCTCGAGGGCTTGGCTCATGGGTCGCTCTTGGCTGCGCGGGCGGGCCTGGCGCCGATCAGCGCCGAAACCGGCGCGAGCGCGAAACCCTTGGCCTCCAGCCCCAGCGCCCAGCGCGCGATATGGTCGAGCGTCAGCGGCAGGGCGGTGGCGGTGACGATCGCCGAGCCGTTGCGCCGCGCCTGCTCCTCGGCGCGGGCGAGCGCGGCGTCGACGGCGTCGGGCGGCCCGTCGGCGACCGTATCGGCCCGCGCCGCCTTCAGATCGAGCGAGGGCGCGAGCTCGGCGGCCTTGCTGAGCGGGGCGGCGCCGTCGTCGAGATAGATGAGGCCGCGGCGGGAGATTTCCGCCAGCACCGGGGTGAGCGCGTCGGCGTCGGCGGCGAACTTGCCGCCGAGGTAGTTGACCACGCCGACATAGCCGGGGAAGCGGCCCATCATCCATTGCAGCGAATCGCGGTTCGCGGCCTCGCCGGCGCCCGATTTCAGCGTATGCGGGCCGGGATCGGCGGCCGCGACGCTCTCCATCGGCGCCTGCAGCCAGATTTCGTGGCCGGAGGCGCGGGCGCTCTGCGCGACATGGGCGAGATCGCCGCCATAGGGCGCCAGCCCCAGCGACACGCCGGCCGGGAGGCGGGAAATCGCCCCCTGCGTCGTCGCGGCGTCGAGCCCGAGGCCGCCGACGAACACCGCGATGCGCGGCGCGCCGCGGGTCAGCGCCGTCTCGGCGAACGGTCGCGCATAGACGTCGGCCGGTAGCGCTCCGTCAGCGCCGACGCGCGGCAACGGGCCATACTTCGACGGCTCCGTGAGCCTGCGGTCGGGCGCGGGGCTGAGCCGGTTTCCCAGCGCCTGCGGCACGTCGATGATCTGCGGCGAGCGGCCGGCAGGCGCGCTGGCGGAGCCGCTGCGCACGACGGTGACGCCGCCCTCCGCCGGCGCCGGAAACACCGTGGCGGCGGTCGCCGCCGGGCTCGGCGTCGCAGTCGGCGTCGGCTCGACCGTCTTGATCGCGTCGAACGGGATCACGGCGACCTCGGGCGCGCGCGGCGAAATCGCGCCGCGCTGGTAGAGCGCCGCTGCGCCGATCACCGCCGCCACGGCGATGAGCCGCCCGCCCCAGAGCGCGACCGGCGCCAGACGCCGTCGAGGCGGCGGCTTGCGTCGGCCGGTCAGGGGTTCGCTGATTTCGTCTCGCAAGCGGGAAAGCTCCGGCGCGGCCCCGAATCACTGCGCCGCATTGTTCACGCCCGCCGGTCCGCTGAGAAGCGGTTTTTTGCCTATCCGCGTTGAAAGCGGTGCGAAAATTCCCCTGATGCGCCGGAACGCGGCTATAATGTCACTATATACGAATCGCGCGCGCGCGAAGCCAGACCAGCGGAAAGTTACCCCATCTTGACGGACGATATCATCCCCGCCGCCGAAGAATACGGCGCCGACTCGATCAAGGTGCTGCGCGGGCTCGACGCCGTGCGCAAGCGTCCCGGCATGTACATCGGCGACACCGACGACGGCTCGGGCCTGCATCACATGGTCTACGAGGTGGTCGACAACGCCATCGACGAGGCGCTCGCCGGCCACGCCAAGCTGGTCACCGTGACGCTCAACGCCGACGGCTCCTGCACCGTCACCGACGACGGGCGCGGCATCCCAACCGGCATCCACGAGGAGGAGCAGGTCTCGGCGGCCGAGGTCATCATGACCCAGCTGCACGCGGGCGGGAAATTCGACCAGAACTCCTACAAGGTCTCGGGCGGCCTGCACGGCGTCGGCGTCTCCGTCGTCAACGCGCTGTCGACGGTGCTGAAGCTGACGATCTGGCGCGATGGGCTGGAGCACTACGTCGAGTTCGCGCACGGCGATGTTGTCGCGCCGCTGAAGGTGGTCGGCCCGGCGCCGGTCGCCGACGGCAAGCCCAAGCGCGGCACCGAGGTGACCTTCATCCCGAGCCAAGAAACCTTCACCATGGTGGAGTTCGACTACGGCACCATCGAGCACCGGTTGCGCGAGCTCGCGTTCCTCAATTCCGGCGTCCACATCGTGCTGACTGACGCGCGGCCGGCCTCGCCCAAGCGCGAGGACCTTTACTACGAGGGCGGGCTCGAGGCGTTCGTGCGCTATCTCGACCGCGCCAAGACGCCGCTGACCAACAAGCCGATCCTGATCCGCGGTGAGCGGGACCGCATCAGCGTCGAGGTCGCGCTGTGGTGGAACGACAGCTACCACGAGAGCGTGCTGCCGTTCACCAACAACATTCCGCAGCGCGACGGCGGCACGCATCTGATCGGCCTGCGCAGCGCGCTGACGCGGCAGGTGACCGGCTATATCGAGCGCTCGGCGCTCGGCAAGAAGGAGAAGGTCGACGTCACTGGCGACGATTGCCGCGAGGGGCTGACCTGTGTGCTGTCAGTCAAATGCCCGGACCCGAAATTCTCGTCGCAGACCAAGGACAAGCTTGTGTCCTCGGAAGTGCGGCCGGTGGTCGAGGGGCTTGTCAACGAGAAGCTTGCGCAATGGTTCGAGGAGAACCCCGCCGAGGCCAGGATCGTCACCGGCAAGGTGTTCGAGGCGGCGCAGGCCCGGGAGGCCGCGCGCAAGGCGCGCGAGCTGACGCGGCGCAAGGGCGTGCTCGACATCGCCAGCCTGCCCGGCAAGCTCGCCGACTGCCAGGAGCGCGACCCCTCGAAGTCGGAGATCTTCATCGTCGAGGGCGATTCCGCCGGCGGCACGGCCAAGCAGGGGCGCAACCGCGAGTTCCAGGCGGTGCTCCCGCTGCGCGGCAAGATCCTCAACGTCGAGCGGGCGCGGTTCGACAAGATGCTCGGCAGCGAGCAGGTCGGCACGCTGATCACCGCGCTCGGCACCGGCATCGGCCGCGACGACTTCAACGTCGAGAAGCTGCGCTATCACAAGATCATCATCATGACCGACGCCGACGTCGACGGCTCGCATATCCGCACGCTGCTGCTGACGTTCTTCTACCGGCAGATGCGGGCGATCATCGATAACGGCCATCTCTACATCGCGCAGCCGCCGCTGTTCAAAGTGTCGCGCGGCAAGTCGGAGCAATATCTCAAGGACGAGCGCGCGCTCGAGGATTATCTGGTGACCCAGGGCGTCGAGGGCGCGCTGCTGCGGCTGAAGACCGGCGAGCAACGGGCGGGGGCGGACCTGGGGGCGCTGGTCGATGAGGCGCGCGCGGTGCAGCGGCTGCTGAAGACGCTGCATTCGCGCTACGACCGCGCGGCGGTCGAGCAGGCGGCGCTGCTCGGCGCCTTGAAGCCGCTGGCCACCGCCGACGACGAGGCCGGGCCGCCGCGCGCGGCCGCGCTGGCCGAGCGCATGAACGCCATCGCCGAGGAGACCGAGCGCGGCTGGTCCGGCCGGGTCGAGAACGGCGGCTATGTGCTGGTGCGCGAGGTGCGCGGCGTCGCCCAGGCGATCATTCTCGATTCCGGGCTGCTCGCCTCTGTCGAGGCGCGGCGGCTCGACGAGCACGCCAAGCCTTTGCGCGAAGCCTTCGCTGGCCCCGCGACCTTCGTGCGGCGCGGCGACGAGACGCTGGTGTCCGGCCCGGCGGAGCTGCTCGAGGCGGTCAACGCGGCGGGGCGCAAGGGCATCGCGGTGCAGCGCTACAAGGGCCTGGGCGAGATGAACAAGGACCAGCTGTGGGAGACCACGCTCGACCGCGAGGCGCGCTCGCTGCTGCAGGTGAAGGTCCGCGAGATGGACGACAACGACGACATTTTCGTCAAGCTGATGGGCGACGTAGTCGAGCCGCGGCGCGAGTTCATCCAGGAGAACGCGCTGAACGTGGCGAATTTGGACGTGTAGCGCGGCGCTGTTGAGGGATACAGAAGTCTGACTCAAACAGGGGGTAGTCAGACTCGGTTCTCACGGAAGTTCGACTCAAGCCTGACACAACCTGTTTGGCTTGCGTCAGACGCTACATACCGAGGCCCGACGTCGATTCCCGCAACGAAGGGAAACCAGGGCTTCAAATAATCGATGCGTCAAGCGGCCTCAACCGAGTTCAGATCGCATCCACGATGTCGCCTTCGCCAAGGACATCATCGAGCGAGTCGGTAGCCCTTCCTTCGATGACCTCGCCAAGCAAGCGAACAGGAACGGGAGCGAACGATTCAGCGCTCCCCGTCCGCGCCCGGATTTTCAGCAATACGTCTCTCTGGTCGTCCTTTTTCCCACACTCGGACAGGGTCAATTCCCGGCGGGGAAACCCGTCGCCTTTCTCCGAGCGATTGCAGATTCTGGCGACTGCCTGTTCAATAAACGACCAAGAAGAATTCGAACCCGACGGTGGGTTGAGGAAGCAGCTAGGCCCGCCCAGTTTCAAGAATAGATAGGCTACGGTCGCCCGGTCGCATTCCGGTTGCTGGATCACCCAACCTACAAACTTTTCCAAGAGGTCAGGATTGGCGTGTGCAGCGATCAGACGCCAAAGGTCGGGGTCACGCGACGCGGACAGCCACGCCAAATCACGGACCCCCTTCGCCTCACTTGCGGAGACGAACGCCTTCCTGCGCCGTTTGGTTGCGAATTTCTTGCGGGTGTATTTGAGGATGCGCAAAAGGTGCTGTCCCAAATACTTCCAAACCACTTGCTCATTCTGCGTCCAAACAACCGGGTCGCACGCGATCTGTGTGCGGTCAAGCTTCTTGAAAAAATTCATCCGCAGATCAATGATTTTCCCCCATGAGAGTTGAATACCGGACCTCTGGAGAATCCAAATCGAAAATCGTTTCATAAATTATCCGCATTGCGTAGCGGTCGGACTCAGGCAATTCCTTGAACGCGGGGGCCTCATCGAGCCAGTCGCCGCCGGAAGCCAAAACGATGGCGATGGGCATAGCGAAGAACTGTGCTTGCTCCTCGCCGCCGAGCGGAGACCGCTCCCGAATTTGCCTCCGGCCAAGCTCATAGGCTTCCGCGATAGTCACCTCGTCGATATTTGGAGTTGGCATCAATCCTGCTCAGTTGGTCATTGCGGAATTGAAGCGCCGGGGCGTCCGCGCGCGGCGGCGAGGTCAAAAACTGCCGCATTCTACATAGCACTGAAGGTCTAAACTGCCGTTAAGGACCGATTGAAGGTCCTAAGCGACCGCGCGAGCTTTTGTGCAACGGAAGTGGGCATTTTCGGGAGCGCCCCCTGGAGCCTCACAGACGAAACGGCACATCGCAACGGGGGGGCGGGTGGCGACGCGTCGTCCCCGAGCTTAAGTCGTTCCTTTCCGAGCGCGTCTGCGACGTGGTCTTCGTCGAAACGGAGGAGATCGTCCAGATCAACGAGCGCTACCCGCAGATCGCGCGTCGGCAAGGCGCCGGCCCGCTCCTGCTCCTGCCGTTCGACTGCCAGAGCGACGATGAACGCACGGAGCGGATGGATTCGCTGAACACCGTTGCTGGCGCCTTGCCGATTCCGCCGGACCAGCCGCTCGCCAGCCCGGCGGTGGCGCGCCAGTTCCATCTCGCGACCGACCGGGCTGGCGAGCCCGACCATGAAGCTCCTGGCAATCCGTTCGGGCGCGGAGCCGTCGGTCACTACCTCGCACGTCCGCGTCGGCGGCGAGACGCTCCTCGGCGACCAGTTCAGCGTCCAGCGTCGGCGCTTGTGCTCCGCCTGCGCGGACCACGGCCTGAAGCTCACGTCGTCCTGCGGTTGCTAGCGCAAGCCGCTGTGGCGCAGCACTGCGCTGACCAAATGCCGCGCCGGCCACTTGTTCGCGCAGGCCGAGCGAGTCGCGGCGTCCGCCGACGACGTCGCCTTCGCCGCCCACGTCCGCGACCGACTGCTCGGTCGTCCGCGTCCGCCGCACGCGCTGCTCGACGGCCTCGACTTCGGCGAGGCGATGTGCGTCTGCGAGCGGATCGGCAAAACGTCCATCGACGACGCCCGCCGCCACAGCCGCAGCAGGAACGACCGCGACGGCATCGCCGCCGAGGGCTTCCGCGTGCTGGAGGATTTCGGGCCGCGCATCGCCGACGTCTTCGACCGCCTGCTCGCCGTCAGCGCCGGGCGCAAAGGCGTCCGCCAGTGGGGCGTCGAGCGCGCCTACGGCGACTTCTACGTCTGGATCGCCAACTATCCCGACGGCTCCGCCTTCGCCGCCGCGATCAAGGCCGCCGTCGCCGCGCACGCCGAGCGCAACGTGACGATCAAGACCAGCCACAAGGTCGCGGGCCGGAAGGTCGCGCCGCGCGGCGGGATGGACATGACGACCGCCGCCGCGGCGTGGGGCGTCACCTTCGAGCGTTTCCGGCGCCTCGCCGCCGCCATTGGCCTGATCCCGAAGACGAGCTTGCGCGGGCGCCCCGCGCGCCTTGACCCCGAGGTCGTGCGCGACTGGGCCGGCAAGATAAGCGACGCCAAGACTCGGCAGGAGGTCACCGCCAAGTTGCGGATCGCGCCGCACGTCGCCGGCCACCTCATCGGCGCCAGCCTGCCGCCGGCGATCGTCGACGGCCAGAAGGAGGGGGGCAACCGGCTCAACATCTGGCTGCTGCGCGGCGACGCCGCGACGAGTCTCGTCGACCGCCTGAGCAAGGTCGCGACGCCGGCGCCGCCGGACGCCGACCGGGCGAAGCTCCTGAGGCTGGCGCTCGACGGCAAACTGCCGATCCGCCGCGACCCCGCCGGCGCCGGCCTGGAGGGCTTCCTCGTCCGCAAGGGTGACGCCCAAATCGTCGTTCGGCGCGAGCGCCTGCCCGGCATGACGATCACCGAGGCGGGCAGGGCGCTCGGGCTGCACGCCGACATGATGTCCCAACTGCGCGGAACGCTGCTGAAGACGGAGAAGATCGGACACATCCACTCCGTGCCGCAGGCGGAGTTCGAGCGTTTCCTGGCCGCCTACGCCACGTCGGAGTAGCTTGCGCGCGAGTTCAAGCTGCCGCGGGGCTCCTCGGCCATCGCCGCGCTACGCGACGAGGGCGTCGAGCCGGTCTGCGGGCGCGACAAATATCGCCAGGTGCTGTTCGACCGGGCGGGCGGCGACCGCCGCGCTGGGGCGACGTCGTGACCGCTTGGAGGCAGCCACGGCGAAAGCCTCGGTCCCGGCGGACGCGCTCGACGTCAAGGCTTTCGCGAAGGCCGTCGGCGTTGAGGAGGCATTCGTCTACCAACTCATCGCCGCGCCCCTTATCCAGGCCGCCAAACCCGGCAAGACCTACGCGATCCCCCGGTCGGAGGTCGATCGATTCGGGCGCGACTACGCGACCGCGACCGAGTTCGGCCCGCGAGTCGGCGGCAACCATTCCGCCGTGGCCGCCGTGCTCGCTCGCGCCGGCGTCAAGCCGACCGTCGAGCGCCCCAAGTTCGTCGCGGCGCTCTACCGCGCGCCAGGCCGAGGCGGCCATCGCCCGCCATAGAGGGGCTCAGGAGGCAAGGCGTCGCGCCGCGGACGCCGCTCGCGCCGCCGCCGTGGACGACCCGCTCATCAAGAGCCGGGACGCTTACAAATTCTTCGGAGGCTCAGACCTGATGCTTTCGCAGATGCGTTCGGCGCCGACGCCACTCATCCACGCCGAGCGCCAGGGAGCGCAATACGTCCACCGCCAGTCCGAGTTGGACCGCTTCAGGGCGCGCTATGTGTTCGGCGCCGAGTTGGGCGACATGATCGGACGGCCTGGCGCCGACGCACGCCGTCGACTCTGAAAATGGCGAAATACTGCACCGTGCCCACCCATTCGGCTGTTTCCTTGGCCTTCACGGCAAGCGCCTCCCGTACGGCGGCCTCATCCGCCTTGTCGATATCGCTTATCAAGCGTTCGGAATTGTCGGCGTCGAATACCCAGTCGTGAACCAGCGACACGACAGTCCGGTTGGGACCGAAGACCACCTCCGTGCGCGCGTCGATCATGTCGAGAACCTGCGCGTCCGCCGCATCGGCGCAGAGACGCGTCAGCGCCAGGCTCGCCAACGCCAGCGTCTTGAGCAGCGCCCCGGTCAGAAACGAGATGGCTCTGCGACGTGGAGTCGTCGCCGCAGATTGCCCTACGGAAGCCAAACCGCCCCTTCGCTTCTCCGAACATCGCTAGCCGGTCCCCATCTTCGCGTCCGCAAAGTGACTCAGATCCAGGACCAACGGTCAAACGAATTCACGGCATCAGTATCGACACGGCTGTGGATCGCCCTCCGGTCACCGTTCGCGTTTATTCCGCCCAATTGGGCGCGCGTTCGGGTTTATTCGCAGCGTTTGGGTCACCATTCTCGATTATTCAGTCCCAATTGGGTGAGCATTCGCGTTTATTTTGGCCAAATCACTGGACCCTGACGCCCTCGCGGGCGGCGCCCAGCCCGCCCGCCGGGCGAAAATTCGGCCTCGGAATATAGGCGTGGGCCCCGATCGGCGAGCAAGATGACCACTACGGTTCGAGCATGAGCAAACTACTAACGCCGCCACGTCTCTGCTTTGGAATACTGTCAAATCGGATTCGGGAGCCCTCGCTGGCGCGGCGGTTCGCGAGTTTGTCGCGCTATTTCGCCGCGAATCCGGAGCCATTCGCGTTTATTCTACGCGATTGTCGCGCTTATTTCATCAAAAATTCCGAAAAGCTCAATGATTCCGGTGGGGGTATTCAGGGCAATAGAACGCGGGACGAGCGGGGGCTTCAGCTCGCTTGGCGGGTCGCGGGCGCTCGCGACAGGCGCGGGCGCCAGACGCCGAGCACGACATTGAAAGTCGAGACCAAGAGCAGCACCCACAGCGTGACCTTCTCGCCGCCGGAGACGCCCGCGAGCGTCGCGGAGTCTAGCCCACCGGCCAGCGCCTCGGCGCTGAGCCGAGCCTCTTCCCGGATCGGGGCGAGCGCATGCAGGCCGCCGGCGAAGATCAATATCCCCGTCGCCGCCTTGGCCCAGGCCCAGCCGGCGTTGTGCAGGGCGGGCGCGACGGCGATCGCCATCAGCCCGGGGATCAGCGTCAACCCGATGGAAGGCAGGATGATCCAGGCGGCGATCTCCGCCATCGCGGAGCGGATCAGCGCGTAGCCGGAGAGCGAAGCCGGCGCCGGCGCGAGCCCAGCGAGAACGACCAGCGCCGCCAGCGAGCCCATGAAGCCGATCGCCCCCATCGTGTGCAGGAATTTGATCAGCCGTCGCACGCGATCTCCTGGTCTCGAATCGGTCGTCGCCGAACTGCCTATCGCCGCGGCGCGCGCCCCGGGGCTGCTTGTCAGCGGCGCAACGCGGCGCCAGTATTTGTACGCAGACGACGCCGCGCTGGATGAGCGGGACGCGCTGCTGGCGTGAGGAATCTTATGGCGCATGACGAAGGCTCTGGACAGGCCACGCCGACCAAACTGGTCGTGCGCAATATCGGCCTGATGCTCAGCGGCGATCTCTTGGCGCCGATTCTCGACGCCGACGCGCTGGTCGCGCTCGACGGCCGCATCGCCGCCGTGGGGCGGCTGAAGGATCTCGACGTCGAGGGCGCGACCACGATCATCGACGCGCAGGGCGCGGCGTTGGCGCCGGGGCTGATCGACAGCCACGTGCATCCCGTCGCCGGCGATTGGACGCCGCGACAGAACCAACTCGGCTGGATCGATTCCTGCCTGCATGGCGGCGTCACCACGATGATCTCGGCCGGCGAGGTGCATACGCCGGGGCGACCGCGCGACATCGTCGGCCTCAAGGCGATGGCGATCACGGCGCAGCGCGTCTACTCCAACTTCCGCGCCGTCGGCGTGAAGGTGCACGCCGGCGCGCCTGTCATCGAACACGGCATGGAGGAGAACGATTTCAAGGAACTCGCGGCGGCCGGGGTCAAGCTGCTCGGCGAAGTCGGCCTCGGCGGCGTCAAGGACGGCGAGACCGCGGGCAAGATGGTCGCCTGGGCGCGCAAATATGGCATCTCCTCGACCATCCACACCGGCGGGCCCTCGATCCCCGGCTCCGGCCTGATCGATAAGGATATCGTGCTGGCGGCCGACGCCGACATCATCGGCCATATCAACGGCGGTCATACGGCGTTGCCTGACGACCAGATAAGATGCCTGTGCGAAAGCTGCGGACGCGGGCTCGAACTCGTGCATAACGGCAACGAGCGGGCGGCGCTGTACACGCTGCGCACGGCCAAAGAGATCGGTCAGCTCGAGCGCGTCATTCTCGGCACCGATGCGCCGGCCGGCTCGGGCGTGCAGCCGCTCGGCATCCTGCGCATGATCTCGCTGCTGTCTTCGCTCGGCGAGGTCGCGCCGGAGATCGCGTTCTGTTTCGCCACCGGCAACACGGCGCGGCTGCGCGAGCTCGATTGCGGACTGATCGAGGTCGGCAAGGCGGCCGATTTCGTCTTCCTCGACCGCGCGCAGCATTCGGCCGGCAAGACGCTGCTCGACAGCGTCAGGCTCGGCGATCTGCCCGGTGTCGGCATGACGGTGATTGACGGCGTCGTGCGGACGCAGCGCAGCCGCAACACGCCGCCGGCGGAAAGGGCGCCGGCGGTGGTGGCGAAGTGAGAGGCGCCCTGCACGTCGTGCCCGGGCTTGTCCCTGATATCCACGTCGTAACGATTGCTGACCGCGTCCAACCGAGACGTGTTGTTTGAAGCGTCGGCCTAGCTCACGCAGCCCTATTGGGCTTTGACGACGCGGATATCAGGGACAAGCCCGACCACAGCGGTAAGCGACGTCGCTTCGTCTTTGCTACGCCAGCCGCTTCAGCAACTCCAGCAACGCCCGCCGCTCCTCCTCGCTGAGCGGCGCCAGCGTGGCTTGCGTGATCTCGTGCGCGAACGGCTCGGCGCGGGCGAAAACTTCCGCCCCCTCCGCCGTCAGCTCGACCAGCCGGCGGCGGGCGTCCTCGACGTCGACCGCCGCGCGCGCGAGACCGCGCAAGATCAGCCGGTCGACGACGCCCTTGATCGTCGCCGCGTCCATCGCGGTCAGCCGGCCGAGCCGGTTCTGCGACGTGGCCCCCGCCTCAGCGAGTTTCGCCAGCGCCGCCCATTGCGTCGGCGTCAGCCCCTCGATCATCAGCGAGGCGAACAACGCCGCGTGCCGCTGCTGCGCCTGACGCAGCACGAAGCCGACCTGATCGTCGAGCCGGTAGCCGCGACGCCGCGTCATAGCGCGAGATAGGCGTCGCGCACCTCGGGCGCGGCGTCGAACTCCTGCGTCGTTCCGGTAAAGCGCACTGCGCCCTTCTCGATGACATAGACCCGGCTCGCGACGAGGCGGGCGAAGGCGAGGTTCTGCTCGGCGACCAGCAGGCCGAGGCCGAGCTGCTTCATTTCCTGAATCGCCTCAATCATCTGCTCGACGATGCGCGGCGCCAGCCCCTCGGAGGGCTCGTCGAGCAGCAGCAGCGAAGGGTTGCCCATCAGCGTGCGGGCGATGGCGAGCATCTGCTGCTCGCCGCCCGACATGCGCGCGCCCTGGCGGTGGCGCAGCTCCGCGAGGTTGGGGAAGATCTCGTAGAGCTTCTCCGGCGTCCATTCGGGCGCGCCGGGGCGCGGCGCGCGGCGCCCGACGCTGAGGTTCTCGGCGACCGTCAGGTCCGAGAAGATGCGGCGGTCCTCCGGCACATAGCCCAGGCCGAGGCGGACGATCTCATGCGTCGGCAGCTTTGTCAGATCGCGGCCCGCGAACCGCACCTCGCCGCTGCGCGTCTTCATCAGGCCGAGGATGGCGCGGAAGGTCGTCGACTTGCCGGCGCCGTTGCGGCCGAGCAGCGCCGCCGCCTCGCCGGGGCCGACGTCGAGCGAGACGTCGAACAAAGCGCGGGCGCGGCCGTAGGAGGCGCTCAAGTTTCGCACCACGAGCCCCGCGCTCATCGGCCCTCCAGCGCGCCGGCGCCGAGATAGACCGCGCGCACGTCCTCGCGCTGGCGCACGTCTTCGGGCTTGCCTTCGGCGATCAACTCGCCGCGGTTGAGCACCAACAACCGGTCGGCGTGGCCGAACACCACGTCCATGTCGTGCTCGGTGAACAGTACGCCCATGTTGCGCTCGCGGGCGATGCGCTCGACCAGCGCCATCAGGCCGCGCCGCTCGCTCGGGCTCATGCCGGCGGCGGGCTCGTCCATCAGCAGCAGGCGCGGCGCGTTGGCCAGCGCCAGCGCGAGATCGAGTCGCTTGACGTCGCCATAGGCGATCTCGGCGGTGAGCCGGTCGGCCTGATCGGCCATGCCTACGTCGTGCAGGATCGCCAGCGCCTCGTCGCGGCGGCGGCGCGCCGCCGAGCGCAGCGACGGCCAAAGCTCGCCAGCGTGGACGTTGAGCGCCGTCTGCACGTTCTCGGCCAGACTCATCGAGGCGAAGGTCGCCGCAACCTGGAACGTGCGGCCGACGCCGAGCCGGCCGATGGCGCGCGGAGTGAGGCCGTCGGCGCGCTGGCCGAAAATGCGGATGGTTCCCGCCGAGGGCGCGATCTGGCCGTTGATCATGTTGAAGCAGGTGGTCTTGCCGGCGCCGTTGGGGCCGATCAGCGCCAGCATCTCGCCCGCTTCCAGCGAGAACGTCACGTTGTTGACCGCGACGAAGCCGCGGTAGGATTTGCTTAAAGCCTCGACGCTGAGCGCGCTCATCGCTTGAGCCTCGCGAAGGCGCCGAGCAGGCCGCGCGGGAACGCCAGCACCAGCGCGACAATCAACACGCCGATGACGAGGCGCGAATACTCGGTGTGGCTGATCGTCCAGATCGAGATCGCGCGGAAGACGATGGCGCCGACGACGCCGCCGCCGAGCGTGTCGACGCCGCCGACCAGCACCATGACAAGCCCGTCGACAGACAACGGGATGCCGAGGCTGTCGGGAAACACGCTGCCTTTCAGATACGCATAGAGCGCGCCGGCCAGCCCGGCGAAGCCGCCGGCAAGCGCGAACGCCGCCCATTGCATCGGCTGGCGGGCGACGCCCAAGGTTTCCGCGCGCGCCTCGTTGTCGCGCAAGGCGCGCAGGGCGTAGCCGAACGGCGAGAACAGCAGCACGCGCAGCCCCGCCGCCGCCAGCCCGCAGACGAGCAAACAAAGCCAGAAGAAGCGCGCGGGCGAGGCGAACGCCGCCGCCGGCCAGATCCCTATCAAGCCATTGTCGCCGCCGGTGACGGCGGTCCACTGGAACGCGACCGACCACGCGATCTGCGCGAACGCCAGCGTCAGCATCGCCGAATGCACGCCGCTGAGCCGCACGCAGAACCAACCAAACACGATTCCGCCGACGGTCGCCAGCGCGACGCCGCAGGCGATCGCCGGCGCCATGCCGAGGCCCAGCGATTGCATTCCCAGCGCCGCGCCATAGGCGCCGAGGCCGAAATAGGCGGCGTGGCCGAACGACACCAGCCCCGCGCCGCCGACCAGGAAATGCAGGCTCGCCGCATAGAGCGCGAAGATGGAGATCTCGGCGCCCACGTTCAGCGCATAGGGGCCGCCAAACAGCGGCAGCGCGGCGGCGAGCGCGACCAGCGCCGTCGCGCCGAGACGTCCGCGCAGGGTCAGCGGCAGCCAGCGCACGGCGGCGACGCCGCTCGGCGGCCGCGCCAGCGCCTCCGGCCGGCCCATCAGGCCCCAGGGGCGCACCACCAGCACGACGGCCATCACAATGAACGCCAGCGCCAGCGAGACGCCGGGCACAACCAAGATGCCGAAGGCGTTGAGCTCGGCGACCAGCACGGCGGCGAGAAAGGCGCCGGGCAGGCTGCCGAGCCCGCCGATGACGACGACAACCAGCGATTCCGCGATGACCGAAAGATCCATCTCGTGGCTCGCCGCCTCGCGCGGCAGCGCCAGCGCCCCGCCGAGCGCGGCGAGAAACACGCCGAGCGCGAACACGCCGGTGAACAGGGCCTTCTGGTTGACGCCGAGCGCCGCCGCCATCTCGCGATCCTGCGTCGCCGCGCGCACCAGCACGCCCCAGCGGGTGCGCCGGAACAAGAACCACAGCGCGATCAGCACCGCCGGCGCGAGCGCGATCAGCAGCAGATCGTAAGTCGGGAAAGGCCGGCCCATGATCTCGATGGCGCCCTTGAAGCCCGGCGCGCGCGGCCCGAGCAGCTCGTCGGGCCCCCAGACGATGAGCACGAGATCCTCCACCGCCAGCGTCACGCCGAAGGTGGCGAGCAGTTGGAACAACTCCGGCGCGTCGTAGATGCGGCGCAGAATCGTCATCTCGACCAGCGCGCCGAGCGCCGCCACGAACAGGCAAGCCAGCAACGCGGCGGGCCAGAAGCCGAGGGTCGGTCCGAGCCGGTCGATGGCGGTATAGGCGACATAGGCGCCCAGCATGTAGAACGCGCCATGGGCGAAATTGATGATGCGGGTGACGCCGAAGATGATCGACAGCCCCGAGGCGACCAGAAACAGCGAGCAGGCGCTGGCGAGCCCGGTGACGAACTGGACGACGTAGAAGCTCATAAGGGCCGGCGACGGGAACGCGAGGCGCTGCAATGGATGGAAATCGCGCCCTCTCCGTCATGGCCGGGCTTGTCCCGGCCATCCACGCGGGACCGCCGCGCGACCGTTTCAAGTTGTTGACGAAGCTGTTCCATCTGCGCCGCGTTCGATTCCTGAAACGATCCATCGGCTCGACCGCGTGGATGGCCGGGACAAGCCTGGCCATGACGGCGGCCGACGATCTGAAGCCGGCGCATTCGAGGGACAAGCCCGGCCATGACGGCTAAGCGACGAGGCTCAATCCTTCGGCCGCTCCGCCTTCACCATCGCTTCCGGCGGCAGATAATCGGCGCCGTTGCGATAGGCGAAATCGACCATCACGCCCTTGCCGTCCTTCAGCGCGGTCTTGCCGACGAAGGCGCCGAGCGTCGATTGATGATCGATGGCGCGGAACGTCACTTCGCCGAACGGCGTGTTGAACTTGAGCCCTTCGGCCGCCGATATCAGCTTGTCCGTGTCGGCGGAGCCGGCCTTGGCGAGGATCGCCGCCGCGGCCTTCAACTCCGCATAGCCGACGACCGAGCCCAGACGCGGATAGTCGTTGTACTTGGCTTGATACGCTTTCAGGAACGCGGCGTGATCGGGGATCGTGATCGAAGCCCAGGGGTAGCCGGTGACGATCCAGCCCTGCGGCGTCTCGTCCTTCAAGGGATCGAGATATTCCGGCTCGCCGGTGAGGAAGCCCACCACCGCGCGTCCCTTGAACAAACCTCGCGTGTTCCCCTCGCGCACCAGTTTCACCAGATCGGGGCCGAAGCAGACGTTGAGGATCGCCTCCGGCTGGGTCTTGTCGATCGCCTCGGCGACCGCGCCGGCGTCGATCTTGCCCTGCGGCGGCCATTGCTCGCCAACCCATTGGATGTCCGGCCGCGCCTTCGACAGCAGCTCCTTGAACACCTTCACCGCCGACTGGCCGTATTCGTAGTTGGGCGCGATGGTCGCCCATTTTTTCGCCGGCAGCTTCGCCGCCTCCTCGGCCAGCATCGACGCCTGCTCATAGTTGGAGGGGCGCAGCCGGAACGTATAGCGGTTGCCCTTCGACAGCGTGATCGCGTCGGTCAGCGGCTCGCCGGCGAGATAGACGATGTGCTTCTGCTTGGCGAAATCGGACAGCGCGAGGCCGATGTTGGAGAAGAACGCGCCCGCCAGCATCGCGACATGATCGCTTTCCACCAGCTCGTTGGCAGCGGTGACCGCCGCGGCGGGCTTGCCGCCGTCGTCCTTGGAGATGACCTCAAGTTTCTTGCCGTCGACACCGCCGGCGGCGTTGATCTCATCGAGCGCAAGCTGCCAGCCCTTGCGATAGGGCTCGGTGAACGAGGGCAGCGCGGAATAGGAGTTGATCTCGCCGATCTTGATTGTGTCGTCGGCTCTGGCCGGCGCGCCGGAGAAAACGGCGGCTGCCAGCGCGGCCGAAAGCAGGTACGGAAAACGGCTCATAACGCCTCCTATCTCAATCCGTCGACGCCCTTGATCTCTTGTTTGGTGAGGCCGCCGACGCGCGGATGCGGGCGCCCCGAATCCGTGACCGCGACCGCGACCATGATCTCGCCCGCGCGCGGCGCGTCGTTCAACCGAACCTCCATGCCGTCGAAATGGCTGCGCACGAAGGCCGCGTCCTTGTGGCCGAGCGGAATGTCGAGCGCGACGCCGGGGCCGCCGCGCTTCTTCGACGACGGGATCAGCGCCGCGCCTTTGCTCAGCGCCTTGCGCACCGGCGCGCCGAGTTTCGGGTGCAGGATCGCCGCGGCGTGCTCCAGCTCGCCGTTCTCGCCGACCGCGGCGGCCTTGCCGTAGCTCTCGACGCGCTCGCCGGGGATGCCGAGCGCCGCAACCGCCTTCTCCGCCAGCAAGGCGCCCAACTCCTCGCCGATGTCCATCAGCTCCGAGAGGTCCTCGACATAGCGCCCGGCAAACGGGTTCTCGATGACAGCGACAGCGGCGGCGCGCCGCGTCGGCGGCTCGACCGCGCGGCCGCCTTCCTCGCGCGTTTCCTCGACGAAAGTCGCCAGCTTGCGGATCTTCGCCTTCATCTGAGGCCGTCCCTCGCCTTGATCTCCGAAGCCTTCAACCCGCCGGCGCGGTTGTGCACGCGCGGTCCCGTCGTCATCGCCAGCGCGAGCAACAACTCGTCAGCGCGCGGCGCATCAACCAGACCGACCTCGATGGCGTCGAAATGGCTGCGCACGTAAGACGCGTCGATATGGGTGATCGGCACGTCGAGCCGCGCCCCGACGCCCGCCACCTTCTTGGCTGACGGCACGATGGCGAGCGCGCCGCCGAGCGCCTCGCGCATCGCGTAGCCGCCGGGCACATGCCACAGCGCGCCGTGCTCGACCTCGCCGGCCGCGCCGACGATTGCGCCCTTGCCGTAGCCTTCGATGGTCTTGGGGTCGCGGCCGAGGGCGTCGATCAGCGCCTTCGCCATATCGAGGCCGAGCGGCTTCAGATCGTCGGAGAAGCCGATTATGTCCTCGACATAGCGGCCGGCGAACGGGTTCCTGATCACGGCGATGATGGCGGCGCGGCGGTACGGCCTGTCGGCGACCGGGCCGCCTTCGTGAAAGATATCCTCGATCTGGATCGCGCGCTTGCGCAGCTCAACCTTGGGCATGAAGGGGCTCCGAAAGCGCCGGACGCTCGAAGGTGTAGTGGCTGGCGTCCGCCCCGACAAGGCGTATTCGGCCGTTGAGCGAAAGCGCCGCCGCCTCGATGAGGCCGCGAGCGCGCCATTGCCGCGCCTCGCGTTCGCCGCCGTCGAGCGCGGTCTCAATCTCGGCTTCGCTCAGCGGCCCGACGGCGAGCGTGACCAGCCGCGGGCCGAGATCGCTCTGCGGGTCGCGCGCGCGGGCGGGGGCCCGGGTGATGGCGGGATGGCCGGGCAGATCGACGGCGTTGGCGATCAACGTCGCCGCCGCGTCGGCTTGCGGCGCCGTGCGCGCGAGCACGGTCACCGCGTCGGCGACGCCGAGCGAGAGGCTGCGCCCGCGCCAGCCGGAGGTCGCAACGCCACGCACTTTGTCGCGGCCGGTGATTCGCGCCTTGCCGAACAGCGACGGGCGGTCGGGCCGCGCGACCATGCCGAGCGTGAGGGCGGCGTCGGGGCAAAGATGCAGCGCGATGTCGCCGCCGTTGTTGACATAGGCGCGTTCGAGCGCGGCGGCTTCGGTCATCGCCGCCAGAATCTCCTGCGCGACGGCGCCGGCGACGGCGGCCATCGGCGTGAGGAAGCGCATTTGCGCGAAGGGCGCGACGGCTTCCGTCATGCGGCGGGCGACGACGCCTTGCGGCGGCGGCCCCCCAGCCGAGCGCAGGCGCGGAAGCTCGCGGCAAAGTTCGTCGAGGATCGTGGCGAAGCGGGAGGCGGCGGCGGCGTAGGCGGCGGCGACGTCGTCGCCCCAGGCCTGCAGGATGAGGTCGATCGGCCCGTCGTGGAAGTGCCGGCGCCCATCGGGCAGGATGGCGAATTGCGCGCGCATCAGCGAGCAATCACGCCGTCGACGAACACGTTGGTTGAGCGCTCGCCGTGGCGCGCCAGCACGTCAGCCAACGGCCTGATCTCGTCGATATGGCCGCCGAGCGCGGCGTAATCCTGCAATCGCAGCGTGAACTCGATCGGCGCGACCAGCGCGGGCGTCGGCACGTAGCCGAAGGAGTTTTTCGGCAGCAGCGTGACATCGACCATGAAAGTGATGCCGCCGCCGGGCCAGACATAGACCGGGGCGCCGCCGGCCGTGACCGTCGTCAGGCTCTCGCGCACGGAGCGGGTGAGCCGCACCGGGTTCTCGGTGACGCCGGCGCGCAGCGAGCCGCCCGCGCCGGCCATGAACAGTACGGTGGACAAAGCCGGCTCGCAGTTCTCGGTGATGCGCTCGACCGACTCGCGCAAGGTTTCCGGCAGTTCTTCCTGAATGGGCGTCAGGTCTTGGTTCAACCGGTAGAAGGCGTGCTGCTCGCCGGTGGTCGACACCATCAGCATCGTCAGCCCCGGCCACGCCAGCTTGGGATTGAAGCCGGCGACGATGTCGAGCGGATCGCTGATGGCGGCGCCGCCCCAGCCGGTCCCGGGCTCGGCGACATGGAAATAGCGGCCCGGCGTCGAGCGCCGGCCCTTCATGCGGACGCCAGTGTCGCGAGTCCCCAGAAGCTTGCCGGCCTGATGTTCCGACAGCACGCCGGTAATGTGATCGTCAACCACGACGACCTCGTCGACCTTGCCGAACCACTGCTTTGCAAACATGCCGATGGTCGCCGAGCCGCAGCCGACGCGCATGCGATGCTCGCGGGCGCCGTTGACGACCGGCGGCTTGCCGGCCTCGACGACGACGGTCGCGCCGCCGTCAATCGCCAACTCCACCGGCTTGCCGTTGCAGAGATCGAGCAGCGTCTCGCAGGTGACGCGGCCCTCGCGCTTGCCGCCGTGGGTGAGATGGTTGACGCCGCCGAGCGACAGCATCTGCGAGCCGTATTCGCCAGTCGTGACGTGGCCGACGGGCTCGCCGGACGCGCGCACGACGGCGCATTCGGCGCCGAGATGCCGGTCGGTGTCGATCTTCAGCTTGACGCCGCAATAGCTGTAGATGCCTTCGGTCACCACCGTCACCATGTCGACGCCGTCGACCTGCGAAGACACAATGAAAGGCGCCGGCTTGTAGTCGGGATAGGTCGTGCCGGCGCCGACCGCGGTGACGAAATGGCGCCCGCCGACGATGTCGCCGCTCCAGCTCTCGGACCCCGCCGCGAACGCCGCCACGCGGCCGCCTTGCTCCAACGTGCGGTCGAGCAGCACATGCGGATCGACGCGCACCAGCAGGCCATTCTCGTTGGCGTAGCGGTCGCAGGCGCCGGTGAGGCCCGGACGGATGTAGCACATCACCGGGCAGGCGTCGCAGCGGATTTTGTCGTCGCTCATCGCTTGAGCGCCTCCAGTACACGGTCGGGCGTGGCGGGGGCGCGCGTCAGGCGAACGCCTGTCGCGTGGTGGATGGCGTTGAAGATCGCCGGCGCGGTCGGGATCAACGCCTGTTCGCCGATCCCCTTGGCGCCGAACGGCCCCTCGAAGGAAGGGTCTTCAATCAAGATGCAGTCAACCCGCGGCATGTCGCCGATGGTCGGGATCAAATAGTCGTGCAGGTTCTCGCTGCGATGGGGGATGTATTCCTCCATCAGCGCGAGGCCGAGACCCTGCGCCGCGCCGCCCTCGATTTGGCCTTCGACCAGTGTTGGGTTGATTGCGCGGCCGACGTCGTGCGCGCAGGTCAGCCGCGTCACCCGCACGCGGCCAAGCTCGGTGTCGACCTCGATCTCGGCCAGATGCGCGCCGGAGCCGAACACGGCGTAGGGCTCGCCCTGGCCATTTTCGTCGAGCGTCGTCGTCGGCGGGTCGTAGGTCTCGACGCATTCGATGACGAAGCCGGCTTGGTTGACGGGTAGGGCCGAGAGGTCGATGCGCGTCTCTCCGAGCGCGACGGCGCCGGGTTCGAAGCTCAGCGCCGCATCCTCGCCGACGTTCGCCAGCCGCAGTATCTGCTTGCGCAGCGCGAGGCCGGCGAGCCGAGCCGCGTTGCCGGTGACGAAAGTCTGGCGCGAGGCGGAGGTCTTGCCGCAATCGGGCGTCGTGTCGGTATCGGCGCCGAGCAGGTCGAGGACGTCCAGCGGCGCGCCGAGCGCCTCGGCGAAGATCTGCGCGACGACGGTGTTGGAGCCCTGACCGATGTCGACCGCGCCCTGGAACATCGCCACGCGCCCGTCCGGCTTCAGCCCGACGCGGAATGTGGAAGGGTTGGACAGCGAAGTATTGCCGCAGCCGTACCACATGCCGGCGACGCCGACGCCGCGACGCAGCGGGCCTTTCGCTTCCGCATTGTACGCCTCCGCGGCGGCGCGCGCGGCGCGCCAGCGTGGCCGCAGCGCCTCCAGGCATTGCTTGAAGCCGAGTCCGTCGGCGAACACCTGGCCGGTGACGGTCGGCTGTCCGACTTCCAGCGCATTGAGGATGCGGAACTCCAAGGGATCGAAGCCCAGCTTCAGCGCCAGCTCGTCAAACAGCTGCTCCTGCGCCAGCGCGCTCTGCGGCACGCCGAAGCCGCGGAACGCGCCGGCGGGCGCCAGATGGGTATGCACCGCGCGCGCCTCAGCGCGATAGTTGGGCATCAGATAAGGCCCGGAGGCGTGCACCGGCACGCGGTTGGCGACCGTCGGCCCCCACGAGGCGTAGGCGCCGGTATTGAAGTCGGCGTCAAACTCCATGCCTACCAGCCGCCCGTCGCGTGCGGCGCCGATCCGCGCCCGGATGCGCGAGGGGTGGCGTTTGGTGGTGGATTGCAGCGATTCCGCCCGCGTGTAGACCATCCGCACCGGGCGGTTGAGCTTCCAGGCGGCGATGGCGAGGAACGGTTGCAGCGACAGGTCCAGCTTGGAGCCGAAGCCGCCGCCGACCGCGGTCGGCAAGATGCGCACGGCCTCGGGCGCGAGCCCTAGGATCGCGGCGACGCCGTCGCGATCCATGTAGGGCGCCTGGGTGCAGGCCTGCACCTCAAGCCGATCGCCGACGCGCCGCGCGAAACCGGCCTCGGGCTCGATATAGGCGTGCTCGACGAAGCCGGTCTCGAACGCGCCTTCCACCACCACGTCGGCTTGGCGCAGAGCGCCCTCGGCGTCGCCGCGCGCGACGCGGCCTTGCGTGAGGATGTTGCCGGGGCGATGCGTGTGCAGCCGCGGCGCGTCCTCAGCCAGCGCCGCGTCGAGCGTCGTCAGCGCGGGCAGCGGCGTGAAGGTGACGGGGAAATCGCGCAAGTCGAGCGCCTGCATCGCCGCCTCGTCGCCGACGACCAGCGCCACCGGGTCGCCGCGGAACAGCGCGCGGGATTCCGCCAGCGCCGGCTGGTCGGCGAAGGCGGGGATGGCGCCGAAGCGGTTCTCGCCGGGAACGTCGCGCGCGACGAACACGGCGACGACGCCGGGGTGCGCGGCGACGAAGCCGTCGAGATCGCCGAACGCGAACTCCGCATGCGCGTGCGGCGAGCGCACCACGCGGGCGGTGAGCGCGTCGGCCGGCCATTCATCGGCGCCGTAGATCTCCGCGCCGCTCAACTTGCGCGCGCCGTCGAGCCGCGGCAGCCGCCGGCCGACCGCGCCGGTCTGCGCCGCCTGCGGCGCCCACACCCCCGCCACCGCCGCGACAATGGCGCGATAGCCGGTGCAGCGGCACAGCACGCCGCCGAGCGCGTCCATGATATGGGATTCGGTAGGACGCGGCTCGCGCCGCAGCAGCGCGACGGAGGCCAGCAACGCGGCCGGCGTGCAGACGCCGCATTGCGCGGCGCCGCGCGCGTGGAAGGCGGCGCGCAAGGCGGCGACCAGCGGGTCGGCGTCGGACAGGCCTTCGACGGTCTCGATGCTGCGTCCCTCGGCCTGGCCGACCGTGGTCAGGCAGGCGCACACCGGCTCGCCGTCGATCAGCACCGTGCAGGCGCCGCAATCGCCGGCGTTGCAGCCGACTTTCACGCCCGTCAGGCCGGCGCGCTCGCGCAGAGCGTAGCTCAGGCGCTCGCCCGGCGGCCCGTCGAGCCGCGCAATGGCGCCGTTCAAGGTGACGAGAACGCCTTGCGCGACGTCGAGCATCAGATCGCGCCCCCGCTTTCGCCCTGGAGACAAAGCTCGGCCGCCCGGCGCGCCAGCGTCAGCGCCGCGGCGCGGCGATAGTCGGCGGAGGCGCGCAGGTCGTCGATCGGCGTCAGCGCCCCGAAATCTTGCGGGCGCAGGGCGTCGCCTAGGCCGGCGCGCGCGGGCAGGCCGGCAAGGCGCCGCTCGGCGGCGCCGACGCGCATCGCCACCGGCGAACAGGCGCCGACGACTACGCGCGCGGCGCGCACGGTTTCGGCTTCGATGTCCAGCGCGACCGCAACCATCACGATGGAAATGACGAGATAGCGCCGCGCGCCTAGCTTGAGAAAGGCCGAGCGCATCGTCGCGGGCGGGGCGGGGCAGACGACGGCGCTGAGGATTTCGTCGGCCGCGCGCTGCGTGCGCCGCGGCCCCGTCAGGAAGCTCGCCAGCGGAATACGGCGTGCGCCGCGGCGCGACACCAGTTCGACGCAGGCGTCGAGCGCCAGCAGCGCGGGTGCGCCGTCCGCGGCGGGCGAGGCGTTGCAGAGATTGCCGGCGACCGTGCCGCGGTTCTGGATCTGGATCGCGCCGACCTCGCGCGCCGCCGCCTGCAACGTGGCGAAGGCCGGCGGCAGCTCGGCGCGGGCGATCTCGCTCCAGGTCGTCGCGCCGCCGATCCGGAAAGCTTCGCCGCTGCGTGAAATTCCGCGCAGCTCCGACAGCCGGGAGATGTCGACGACGTCGCCCCTGAGGCGCGTCTCGTCGGCGCCGACCATGACGTCGGTTCCGCCGGCGAGGAGAAGGGCGCCGGCGCCGAGCCGGTCCAGCGCTTCCTCGATCGTGGCGGGACGCAGGTACACGGGGTCTCCGGCAAAATCGTTTGTGTGCAAATGATCCCGCCGCTGCGACGATCTGTCAAGCGGCGGCGGCGACCAGCCAGTCGCGCACCTGCCGCACCCGCGCCGTCGGCTCGCCGTCCTGGGCTCTGACGACATAAAAAGCGGCGCCCGTGCGCAGGCAATGATCGCTCAGCCGCACCAGCAGGCCGGTGCGAACCAGCCGCTCGGTCAGATGGCGCCAGCCGAGCGCGATTCCCTGGCCCTCCATCACCGCCTGGATCACAAGCGCGTAATCGTTGATGATGAGCCCCTTGGGCGGGGGCCCGAGGCCGCAGCTCGCCAGCCAGTCGGCCCAGGTCGCGGCCTCGCGATGCGGCTCCTCCAGGTGGATGAAGCGATGCGCCAGCAGGTCGGCGACGTTTTCCGGCCGCCCGTGGGCCTGCACGTAGGAGGCGCCGGCGACGACGTCGATCTCCTCCTCGGCGAGTTTCGCCGCCTCGAAGCCCGGCCACGCCTCCGGCCGGCCGCCGCGCACCGCCAGTGCAATGCCCTCGGCGCGGATGTCGAGATCGCGGTCCGACGTCTGGATGCGCAGGTCGATCCCCGGCAATTCGTCGCGGAAGCGTTGCAGCCGCGGCATCATCCAGAACGAGGCGAAGGCGGTGGAGGCGGCCAGCGTCACATGCGAGTTGGAGGCGAAGGCGCTGATGTCCTCGGCCGAGCGGCGGATGACGGACAAGCCCAGCGTCACATCGGTGAGGAAACGCTGGCCGACTTCGGTGAGATCCACGCGGCGGCGCCCGCGGCGGAATAATGGCGCGCCGAGCTGCCGTTCGAGGCCCTGGATCGCATAGGATACGGCGGGCTGGGTCAGGCCCAGTTCGCGCGCGGCGGCGGTGAAGCTGAGCAGCCGGCCGGCGGTCTCGAAAACCGCGACGGCGTCGAGGGAGCCGATCAGGCGGCGCAGCTCATGCATGAATGTAGCTTATGCTAGTGATAAGACTTTTGCGGCGTCACAGACGCCACGCATAAGTTTAGCATAATCAGGTTCGTTGCAAAGGAGGACGCGGTGGGCGCTGAGGTCGAGGCGAGGGGGCGGCGCGGGCGCGCGGCGCAGCGCGTGGCGCGGGAGCATCGCACGGAAGGCCTCGGGCGGCCGTATATCGTGCGCAACATCCCCACCTACGACATTCTCGGCGAGGAGAACCTGATCCGCATCGAGCAGGCGGCCGACCGTATCCTGGCGGAGGTCGGCATCGAGTTCCGCGACGATCCCGCCGCGCTGGAACTCTGGCGCCGCGCCGGGGCGTCGCTCGACGGCGTGCGGGTGCGCTTCGAGCCGGGGATGCTGCGCGAGATCCTGAAGACCGCGCCGCCAAGTTTTACCCAGCACGCGCGCAACCCGGCGCGCTCAGTCGAGATCGGCGGCAAATCGGTGGTGTTCTCGCCAGCCTATGGCTCGCCGTTCGTGATGGACATCGACAACGGCCGCCGCTACGGGACGCTGGAGGATTTCCAGAACTTCATCAAGCTGGCGCAATCCTCGCCGTGGCTGCACCACTCCGGCGGCACCATCTGCGAGCCCGTCGACGTGCCCGTCAACAAGCGCCACCTCGACATGGTGCTTTCGCATATCCGCTACTCCGACCGCGGCTTCATGGGCTCGGTGACGGCGGAATCGCGCGCGGAAGACTCCATCGAGATGGCGCGCATCCTGTTCGGGCCTGAGTTCACCGACGCGAACTGCGTCATCCTCGGCAACGTCAACGTCAACTCGCCGCTGGTGTGGGACGGCACGATGACCAAGGCTTTGCGCGCCTATGCGCGCGCCAATCAGGCCGGCGTGGTGGTGCCGTTCATCCTCGGCGGGGCGATGGGGCCGGTGACCAACGCCGGCGCCATCGCGCAATCGCTCGCCGAGACCATGGCGGGCTGCGCGCTGACCCAGTTGGAGCGCAAGGGCGCGCCGGTGATCTTCGGCAATTTCCTGTCGTCGATGTCGCTGCGCTCGGGCTCGCCGACCTTCGGCACGCCGGAGCCGGCGATCGGCTCGATGGTGATCGGCCAGCTGGCGCGGCGGCTCAACCTGCCGCTGCGCTGCTCCGGCAATTTCACCACGTCGAAGCTGCCGGACGCGCAAGCGATGAACGAGGGCACGATGTCGATGCTGGCGGCCGTGCATTGCGGCGCCAACTTCATCCTGCACTCGGCCGGCTTCCTCGACGGGCTGCTGTCGATGTCCTACGAGAAGTTCGTGCTCGACACCGATTTCTGCGGCGCGCTGCACAGCTATCTCGACGGCGTTGTCATCGACGACAACCAGCTGGCGGTCGAGGCGTTCAAGGAGGTCGGGCCGGGCGCGCATTTTTTCGGCTGCGCGCATACGATGGCGAACTACCAAACCGCGTTCTGGGACTCCGAGCTTGCCGACAACGAGCCGTTCGAGAAATGGGAGCTGGCGGGCTCGCTGGACTCAGCCAAGCGCGCCAACGCCGTCTGGAAGAAACGGCTCGCCGAATATCAGGCCCCGCCGCTCGATCCCGCCATCGACGAGGCGCTGTCGGACTTCGTCGCCCGCCGCAAGGCGGAGGCTCCCGACGCCTGGTACTGAAGAGCGGCCGGCTTCCTCGGTCTTAGGGGGCGCCGTGTCCAGCTGATCCCTGCAGTTCCAGCACGGCGACCGGCGCCGCTTTTTTGCGCTTCTTCCGGTTCTCTTGCGCTTCTTCCGCGCTCATGGCAGTTCATTCCGGGAATGCCGGAATATCTGACCACCCGCGAAGTCGCCCATCTGCTGCGCGTCAAGGAGCGGCAGGTCTACGATCTCGCCGCCAAAGGCCAGTTGCCGGTCCGCCGGGTGACCGGCAAACTGCTGTTTCCGCGCGCGGAAATCGAGGCGCAGCTGAACGCCGGCGCCATCGAGGCGCCGGCCGCGCCGACCTCGGCGGCGCGCCCGCTGGTGTTCGCGGGCGGCCACGATCCCCTGCTCGAATGGGCGCTGCGCGAGTCGCGCTCAGGCATCGCCGCCTTTCTCGACGGCGCGCTCGACGGCCTCGACCGCGCCGCCGCCGGCGAGTGCATCGCCGCCGGGCTGCATATCCCCGAGGGCGACGGCTGGAACGTCGCGACCGTGGCGGAGCGCTTCGGCCACGAGCCCTGGGTGCTGATCGCCTGGGCGCGGCGCACGCGCGGGCTCATCATCGGCCGCGACGTTCCGCGCCGCCCGGCGTCTTTGCGCGAGGCGCGCGGCCTGCGCTTCCAGCCGCGCCAGGTCGAGGCCGGCAGCGAGAAGGTGCTCGAACTCCTGCTCGCCCGCGAGGGTCTGCGCCGCGACGACCTGCATCTGGTCGACCGCGCCGAACGCTCCGAGACCGATCTCGCGCTGGCGATTTCGGAAGGCCGCGCCGAGGTGGGCTTGGGCATCGCCGCGGCGGCGCGGCAGTACAATCTGGATTTCGCCCCCCTGATCGAGGAGCGCTTCGACCTCATGGTCTGGCGCAAGGCCTATTTCGATCCGCCGTTCCAGAAATTCGCCGGGCTTTGCCGCTCGGACGACTTCCGCCGACGCGCCCAGGCGCTCGGCGGCTACGACGTCTCCGAGTTCGGGACGGTCCGCTTCAACGCGCCATGAGCGCCCCAGTGACTGGAGACTGACATGCGAGGCTTGCGCGTTCTCACCGCCGGAATTCTATTCGCCGCGCTCGCCGCCTGGGGAGCGAAGGCCGATGACGTGCCGGTGGCGGTCGCCGCCAACTTCACCGCCCCGGTCAAGGAGATCGCCGCCGCGTTCGAGAAGAAGAGCGGCCACCATGCGGTGCTGAGCTTCGGCGCGACGGGCGGGCTGTATACGCAGATCACCCAGGACGCGCCGTTCGAGGTGTTCCTCGCCGCCGACGAGGCGCGGCCGAAGAAGGCGGTCGCGGAGGGCCTCGCGGTCGGCGACACGCTGTTCGTCTACTCGGTCGGCAAGCTCGTACTGTGGAGCAAATCGGCCGACGCGGTGAAGGGCGAATCGACGCTGAAGACGGCGACCTTTAGCAAGATCGCGATCTGCAATCCGACCGCGGCCCCCTACGGCGCCGCGGCGGTGGCGACGATGCGCAAGCTCGGCCTCTATGACGCGCTGAAGCCCAAGCTGGTGGAAGGCGCCGACATCTCCCAGGCGTTCCAGTTCGTCGATTCCGGCAACGCCGAGGTCGGCTTCGTCGCGCTGTCGCAACTGGCGGGCACGTCGGGCGGCTCGCGCTGGATGGTGCCGCAGGATCTCTATCCCGCCATCAAGCAGGACGCGGTGCTGCTGAAGAAGGGCGCCAACCACGAAGCCGCCAAGGCGTTTCTCGAATTCCTGAAAGGTCCGGAGGCGCACGCGGTGATCGAGAAATACGGCTACGGCTTCGACAATCCGTCGTAACCGATGCTGGGCGACGCCGCCGACCTCACGACGTCGGTCAAGCTCACGCTTGAACTCGCCGCCGTCACGACCGTCGTGCTGCTGGCGATCGGCACGCCGATAGCCTGGGCGTTGGCGCGGGCGAAAGGCTGGTGGGCGGAGGTCGCCTCCGCCGTGGTCGCGCTGCCGCTGGTGCTGCCGCCGACCGTGCTCGGCTTCTATCTTCTTGTGGCGCTGGGTCCGCAGGGCCCCGGCGGCGCCTTGGCGAGCTTGTGGGGCGCGCGCACGTTGGCGTTCTCGTTTCCGGGCCTGGTGATCGGCTCGGTGGTGTACTCGATGCCGTTCGTCGTCCAGCCGATCCGCAACGCGTTCCAGGCGTTCGGCGACCGGCCGCTCGAAGTCGCGGCGACATTGCGCGCCTCGCCGACACGGGCTTTCTGGACCGTCGCCGTCCCGCTGGCGCGGCCGGGCTTCCTCACCGGCGCTGTGCTCGGCTTCGCCCATACGGTCGGCGAGTTCGGCATCGTGCTGATGGTCGGCGGCAACATTCCCGGCCGGACCAAGGTGATGTCGGTCGCGATCTGGGACTACGTGGAAAACATGCAGTGGCGCGAGGCCAACATCCTCGCCGGCGGCATGGCGGCGTTCGCCTTCGCCGTGATCTTAGGCATGACGCTGATCGAACGACGCTTCGCCCCGGCCGGGCGATGAGCGTGATCGAGGTCGCGTTTCGCGGCAGGGTAGGGGCGTTCGAACTCAACGCCGCCTTCACGGCGCCGGCGAGCGGCGTCACCGGCCTGTTCGGCCCGTCCGGCTGCGGCAAGACCACGGTTCTGCGAGCCATCGCCGGCCTGCACAAGTTCCCACGCGGCCGCTGCGTCGTCGACGGCGAGGTCTGGCAGGACGGGAACCATTTCGTTCCGCCGCACCTGCGCCCGATCGGCTATGTGTTCCAGGAGGCGAGCCTGTTTGCGCATCTCTCGGTGCGCGGAAACCTGCTCTACGGCGCGCCGCGCGGCGGCAAAGGCGACGTCGGCTTCGACGACGTCGTCGCGTTGCTCGGCCTGACGGCGCTGATCGACCGGCGGCCGCACCGGCTCTCGGGCGGCGAGCGCCAGCGGGTCGCGATCGGCCGCGCGCTGATGTCGCAGCCCAAGGTTCTGCTGATGGACGAGCCGATCTCGGCGCTCGACGCGCTGACCAAGGACGAGATCCTGCCGTTCCTCGACCGGCTGCACCGCTCGCTCAAGCTGCCGATCCTCTATGTCACGCACGACCGCGGCGAGATCGAGCGGCTCGCCGATCATCTGGTGCTGATGCAGGCGGGCCGCGTCGTCGCCTCCGGGCCGTTGAATGCGCTGCAAGGCGGCTCGGCGGCGGCGTGGTCGTCCGTCTGTCTCGAAGCCGTGGTGACGGCCTTCGATCCCGCCTACGGCCAGGCGACGCTCGCGGTCGAGGGCGGCCATTTCCTTGCGCGCTCGCGCGAGGCGACGATCGGCGACCGCCGCCGGCTGCGGATCGACGCCCGCGACGTCAGCATCGCCTGCGACGCGCCGGTGCGCACCAGCATCGCCAATATCCTGCCCGTCCGGGTGCTCGAAGCGAGGGAGACGGACGGCTTCGACGTCCTGGTGTCCCTGGGGCTGGGCGAGGACGGCCGCGGCGCCAGGCTGCTCGCCCGCCTCACCAAATACTCATGGAACGCGCTGGACCTCGCCATCGGCGCGGCGGCGTTCGCGCAGGTCAAAGGCGTCGCGCTCGAAGCGTTCCCGTGAGGCGCGCGGCGATCTCACCAAACTCCCGTGTTCGGCATCGATTTCCACGGCTCGGCGGGCGGCAGCGCGTCCCCCTTCTGCAACAGCTCGATGGAAATATTGTCGGGCGAGCGCACGAACGCCATCCGCCCGTCGCGCGGCGGACGGTTGATCACCACGCCGGCCTTCTGCAGCTTCGCGCAAAGCCCATAGATGTCGTCGACCTCGTAGGCGAGATGGCCGAAGTTGCGCCCGCCGGTGTAAATCTCCGGGTCCCAGTTGTAGGTGAGTTCGACCAGCGGCGCTTTGTCGGCGCGGCCCGCCGCCTCGTCGTCCGGCGCGGCGAGGAACACCAGGGTGTAGCGGCCCTTCTCGTCGACATGCCGGCGCGTCTCGACCATGCCCATTTTCTCGACGAAGAAGCCGAGCGAGGCCTCGAGATCGGTGACCCGGATCATGGTGTGCAGATAGCGCATGCGGTTGGTCTCCTTGGCTTTCGCCCCCGCGCCCTTATAAGGCCGGCCGCGAACGGGGGCTACGATGGACGTGAACGAAGCCGAACAGGCGCGCGCCAAGCGCCGGACGGCGCTGATGTCGGTGAGCGCCAGCGCCGGCCTGACGCTGATGAAGCTCGCCGCCGGCGCAGTCTCGGGTTCGCTCGCGCTGATCTCCGAAGGCGCGCACAACGCCGTCGACGTCGCCGCCAGCGGCCTCACCTATTTCGCCGTGCGCCTCGCCGACAAGCCCGCCGACGAGGGCCACCCGTTCGGCCACGCCAAGATCGAGGCGGTGGCGGCGCTGGCGCAGACCGCGTTCCTGTTCCTTTTGTCGCTCGGCGTCGCGCTGATGGCGGTGCGCCGGCTCGGGCGGCCGCCCGAAATCGCCGCCGACGCCTTCGCCTTCACGGCGGTCCTGGTCTCCATCGTCGTCGACGTGTTCCGCTGGCGCGCGCTGCGCCGCGTCGCGCGTGAGACCGGCAGCCACGCGCTGGAAGCCGACGCATTGCATTATTCCGGCGATCTCCTCGCCTCCGGCCTCGTGCTGGTCGGGCTGGCGGCGACGCGGGCGGGTTTTCCGGCGGCGGATTCGTTGGCCGCGATTGGCGTCGCCGTGTTCATCGCCGTCTCCGGCTATCGGCTTGGCCAGAGCACCATCGACGCGCTGCTCGACGCGGCGCCGGAGGGACTGGCGGACGACGTGCGCCAGGCGCTCGCCAAGGTCGCCGGAGTCGAGGGCGTCGACTATCTGCGGCTGCGGCGCAACGGCGGGTGGACGGTCGGCGAACTCGGCCTCTATGTCTCGCGCACTCTGCCGCTCGAAGACGTGGAGGCGATTAGCGAGCGCGTGCGGGTGGCGCTGGCGCGCAGATGGCCGCGCATGCGGCTGACCATCGCCGCCAATCCGCTGGCGCTCGACGACGAGACGGTGCTGGAGCGGGTGCAGCTGATCGCGGCGCGGCGGCGGCTGCTCGTGCATCATGTCACGATCCAGCGCGTCGAACAGCGCATCGCGGTGTCGCTCGATCTCGAAGTCGACGGCGAGATGACGCTGAGCGCCGCGCATGAGGTGGCGAGCCGGCTCGAACAGGCGATCGAGGCGGAATTCGAGGGCGCCATCGAGGTCGATACCCATATCGAACCGCTCGACGGACGCGAGCTTCAGGGCGAAGACGCCGATCCCGCGCTCACCGCGCAAGTCAAGGCGTGCCTGAATCGCCACATCGAGGACTACCGGCTGTTGCGCGACGTCCACCATGTGCGGATGCGCAAATCGGGCGGCGTCTATTACGGCGTGTTCCACTGCCGCGCCGATCACGACGCCTCGGTGGTGTCGGTCCACGCCGAGGTCGACGCGCTGGAGCGCTCGGCGCGCGCGGCGTTCCCGATGCTGTTGCGCATCATCGGCCATGCGGAGCCGGCGTGAGCGTCAGATGACGCTTCGATGACCGAACGGAGCCATAATGCTGCCGTAGCGAAAGCCGAGTTTGATTGCGTCGGCCAAAGCCACTATTTCCGGACTTGCTTTGCAACGAAATGATTCGCGGCGACATGGATTTCGATAACGAAAGTCCCAACCTCAGCAGCGCGCATGTCATTGTCGTTGGCAACGAGAAGGGCGGCGCGGGAAAATCGACGCTGTCGATCCACTTGACCGTCGCGTTATTGAAGCTCGGCCACAAGGTCGCCTGCATCGACCTCGATTCGCGCCAGCAGACCATGACCCGCTTCTTCGAGAACCGCGAATCCTGGTCCCGCCAGGCCAACTGGCCAATCGAAATGCCGCGCCACTGCGCGATGCGGCGCGGCGAGAGCAAGGACGTCAACGCTAACGAGGCGCAGGAGTTCGCCGCCTTCGCCGAGGCGATCGGCGACGTCGAGCACGACTTCGAATTCGTCGTCATCGACACGCCGGCGAGCGATTCCTATCTGATGCGGCTCGCCCATTCGCTCGCCGACACGCTGGTCTCGCCGCTCAACGACAGTTTCGTCGACGTCGACGTGTTCAGCCGCGTGCATCACGACCGCGAGCGGCGCGGCGGCGTATCGCAATATGCGGAACTGGTGCTGCAGGCGCGGCGCAAGCGGCGCATCGTCGACAACGGCGTGATCGACTGGATTATGGTGCGCAACCGCATCGCCGCGCTCGCCAGCATCAATGCGCGCCAGATCGCCGTCAGCATCGATCGCCTTTCGCGCGAACTCAACTTCCGCGTCGCCGATGGGTTGCATGACCGCGTCATCTTCCGCGAATTGTTCCCTATCGGCCTGACCGCGCTCGATCCGATCGAGAAGGCCGCGTCGCACGGCGTGCTGACCGCCTCGCAGGTCTCGGCGCGGCGCGAGATCGACGATCTCGTCAAGGCGCTCGGCCTGCCGACTCGGCTGCCCGGCATCGCCCACAGCGAATCGCGCCGGTTGTGGCGCGAGCGCGTCATTGGCTACTATGGCGAGCTTCCCCGCGATCCCCCCGAGGCCGCCTTTTGACCCACCGCGTTACAACCGCGCTCTGTTTCACGCCCGACCGGTCCTTCTTCGCCCCCGCGGTGCGCGCGATCGCCTCCCTCGTTGAACAGGGCGACGCCGACGCCTTCGACATTTTCCTGTTCTGCGAGGAGAGCGACGTCGAGCCCGGCTACGACGATCTCGATCCCGCGCTGAAGCGCCGCATCCGCTTGACGACGCTCGACTTCGCGACGCTCGACGCCGGCCTCGCGCCCAAGGGGCGGTTCTCGCGCGCGGTGTTTCGCCGGCTGTTCCTCGACCGCCTGCTGCCCGAGAGCTACGCGCGCTATGTCGCGATTGATTCGGACATGCTGATCGCGCGGCCGGGCCTGGCGCGGCTGACCGAGTTCGATCTGGCCGGCTACGCCTTCGCCGCCGCCTACGACATGATATTCCTGATGGACCACAGGGGCGGGCCGCTGGCGCGCGAGTTCCAGGGCTATCGCCGCGCGCTCGGGCTCGAACTCGATACGCCCTATTTCAACGCCGGGCTGATGACGATCGACCGCGCCGCCTGGCGCAAGGCCGGATATGCGGAGGAGGCGGCGGCGCGGCTGCGCTGCGAGCCGCAGCGCTTCCCGTTCATGGAGCAGGACGCGCTCAATTCGCTGGTGCGCGGGGAATTCGCGCCCCTGAGCCCGCGCTACAATTTCATGGGCGATTTCTTCCTCACCGGGCTCGAAGCCGAGATCGCGCCCATCGTGCTGCATTTCGTCAACCAGCCGAAGCCTTGGCATTATGAAACATGGCGCGGAGAGGGACGATTCGCGCGCGCCTACGCCGACTGGTTCGCGAAAGGGCCGTTCCCGGACTGGCGCCCGGCGGCGCGTCCAGCGCTCGGCCGCAAGCCCAAGCCGACGCCGCTCAGACGCCGCTTCGCCGCCTCGCTCGGCGCTTTTCTTGGCTCGCGCCGCTTCGTCGATGTTTAACGAAGCGTTACTATTGCCGGTCTTTGAATTGTGACGGGCCGGCGGCAATTTTACGTTAGGGTTAAACTCAAATTAAGCATTGCCGACGATAGTTTCCCTTAACGGTTCGTCAAGCCGCGGCGAACCGCGTGACGGGGATTGTCCGATGAGAATGATTGCCGCCGCCGGGCTGGCGGGCGCCTGCCTTGCGACCTCGCCGCTCTACGCCGCCGACCTGTTCGGCAGCGCGCCGCCGCCGTTGTCGGAGCCGATGCAGACGGAGCTGGGCTCGAATTGGTACATCCGCGGCGACGTCGGCTGGGGCCAGGTGACTCAGTCGACCGTCGAACCCTCGCCGCAGATGCTGCCGAACTCCTATTCCTATCCAACCGGCTACGTCGATCCGACTACCGGCGCCTTTGTGCCGCAGACCGCTGTCTACAACGGCGCGCCGCTAGGCAATCCGGGCGAAAACACCGCTTTCACGCGCGGCGACTTCCAGAAGACCACCACGCCGGTGCTTTCGGTCGGCGGCGGCTACCGGGTCAACGACTTCCTGCGCGTGGAGGCGACCTACCAGTACTTCAGAGGCCCGGGCCTGTCGGCGCATTCGAACCTGCAATGCGTCACGTCTTTGGACCCGGTGTACAATTATCCGAATGCGACCGCAGCGGACCAAGGGCAGGCGCAACCGGCGGGCTATCTCTATAACTCGCGAGCCTGCGACGGCCGTCTCAACGCCACGCAGTTCAACAACGCCGCCTTCGCCAACGCCTACCTCGATCTGGGGCGATGGGGATTGTTCATGCCCTATGTCGGCGCCGGCGTAGGCGTCAATGCGAACACACTCAAAGGCTCGTTGACCTACACCGATACAGTGACGGGACAGACCTACCAGGGACCGGTCTTCAACGAGACCGCAGGCGAGCCGACCACCTTTGTCTCGCAAACCGGTCTCGACGCTTTCGGCTCGGCCAAATACACGCCGCTGCCGACGTCCAGCAGCGCCTCCATGCAGGCCCTGACGCTGCAACAGAACTGGAACCGCAGTTTCAATTCAACCAAGTTCAGCATCGCCGGGCAGGTCATGGCGGGCTTCGGCGTGCCGATCAGCCAGTCGGCGGTGCTCGACGTCTCCTACAAGCTGACCTCGATGGATCTCTCCCAGGGGACGAAGAACGCGCTGCAAAGCGTCAATCTCGGCGTGCGCTACAACATCAACTAAAAGTTCAGCGGCGCGCCAGGCTCGGCCACATGCGGGCGAGCACGCCGTCGCGTAGCGCGTATTGATGCACGAGCGCGACGGCGGCGTGACCGGCGGCGAGCGCCAACAGAATGTTGGCCGCCCATTCGTGGGTTTCGCTGATCGTCCGGCGCAACGCTGCGTCGGAAAGCTTGGGGAAGCTCACCAGCCCCCAGATGTTCTGCCCGTGCGCGTACAGATTGCCGACGCCGACGACGATCACGAAGGCGATGATGAGATAAAGCAGCCCGTGCACGGCCGCCGAGAGTTTCACCATATAGGCGGGCCCGACGCCCGGCAGCCGCCGTCCGCCGCTCAAGCGCCAGACAAGGCGGCCGATCCAGGCCAGCGCGAGCAGGAAGCCGAGCGTGAAGTGCGTCGACCACGCGACCTCGCGCGGCGCGCCTTTCGGGAACCAGTCCGCCGTCTGGCCGAGGAGCCAGAGAACCACGACCAGCGCGGCGGTGGTCCAGTGAAAAGCGATGGTGGCGCGGTCGTAGGTCGTCGCAGTCATGCCTTGCCTTTCGAAACCGGCGCGTCGCCGCCGCCAGCCGGCCGCGCCAGCGCGATCAGCCGGTCCGCGACCGCGTAATCCTGATAGCCGCAGCGGGCGAGCGGACGCGCCGCCGCCGTGTCGAACCGCCCGTCGCGGATCATCGCGTCGTCGATATGGAAGGCGACGACCTCGCCGAGCAGCAGATAATTGTCGAGTTTTTCGCCGTTGTGGCGCTTCAGCCGAATCACCTCGGTGAGCTTGCATTCGAGGCTCGCATGCGCCTCCGCCACGCGCGGCGCGGCGACCAGCCGACAAGGCGCCATCGTCAGTCCCGCGTGTTCGAACTCGCTGACGCCACGCGCCAGCGGCGCCGAGGTCAAGCTCATCGCCTGCATCAGGTCCTGGGTCGCCAGATTGAACACGAACTCGCCGCTCTCCTGCGCGAACGCCGCCGAATCCTTGAAGCCTTCGCTGGAGAAGCCGACGATGGGCGCCTGCGCCGAGGCGAAAGCGTTGAAGAACGAATAGGGCGCGAGGTTGACCCGGCCGTCCGTCGCGCGCGTCGAGATCCAGCCGATCGGGCGCGGCGCGATGATCGCCTTGAACGGATCGTGCGGCAGCGCCGTCCTGTCGCGCTTGGCCGTTTCGTAGAACATGAAGAGCCCTCTAGAAATAGCTGACGATGTCGGCGAGCGGCGGCCGCGGCCGGTCCTCCGGCGGGCTCTGGACGCGCCCGACATGCACGAAACCGGCGACGCGCTCGTGCGCGGCAAGGCCGATGCGTTCACGAAACCGCGCGTCGTAGGCGCACCACTCCGTCAGCCAGGTCGAAGCCAGCCCCAACGCCGCGGCGGCGATTTCGAGCGCCATCGCCGCCGCGCCCGCCGACAGCACCTGCTCCCATTCCGGGATCTTTACGTGCGGCGCGGCGCGCGAGACCACCGCGATCACCAAAGGCGAGCGCGAGAACCGCGTCAGCTCGGCGGCCCGGCCGGCGTCGTCGAGCGCGGGATTGTCGGCAAGCTTGATCTCCAGCGCTATTTCGCCCGCCCGCCGCGCCCCTTCGCCCTGGAACACGACGAAGCGCCAGGGCGCCAGCTTGCCGTGATCGGGCACCCGCGAGGCGAGCTTCAGCAAGGTTTCCAGCTCTGCGGGCGAGGGCGCGGGGCCGGTCAGGAAGGCCGGCCCCACGGAGCGGCGGTGGGAAAGCAGCGCGAGCGCGTCGGTCACGAAAAGGTCTCCGGCGAGGTTTGCGCCCTCCCTGGACGCAAATCGCTTCGCTGTAAACCGGCCCTTGCTTCGCCGCGAACTCCCGCTAGAGAGCAAACGTCATGTTGCGCAGAACCTTCATAGCCGCCGCGCTCGCGGCGCTCGCCGCGCCGGCGCCGGCGCAGGAGAGCGAGGGGCAGGGCACGCTGAACCTGTCGGCGACGCTCGGCGGCGGCCCGCCGCTGACGGCCGCCTTGCGTTGGCGCGTGTTCGCCGCGACCCCCGATCCCGACGGGCAGCACCGCCTGATCGTCGAATCCGCGCTGCCGCGGCCGACGCTGACCGTCCCCCCCGGCGATTATGTCGTGCATGTCTCGTTCGGCCTCGCCAGCGCGACCAAGTCGATCAGCCTCGGCGCCGAGCCGCTCGACGTCAAGCTGCCGCTTTCCGCCGGGGCGCTGCGCATCCATTGCACCTCCGAGGGCGACAAGCCGATCGACGCCGCCGACATCGCGCTCGCCATCTACGTGCCGGAGCGCAACAACTCCACCGCCAAGCTGGTCTACGCCAAGGCCAAGGTGGGCGAGGTGATCGGCGTGCCCGAGGGCAACTATCATATCGCCTCGACCTATCTCGATTCGCACGGCGTCGGCTCGCTCGGGCAGGCCAAGACCGGCGCGGCGATCCCGACCAACTCGATCGCCGCCGGCGACGTCAACGTCGGCATCGGCAAAATCGTCGACGTCACCCTGCGCCATCGCATCGCGACGCTGACGATCAAGCTTGTCAACGCGCCGGGCGGCGGCGCGCTCGCCAATTCGACCTTCACCGTGCTGACGCCGGGCGGCGATATCGTGCGCGAGCTCGCCGGCGCGTTTCCCTCGCTGGTGCTGGCGGAAGGCGAATATGTCGTCGTCGCGCGCCACAACGCCAGGACCTATCAGGCGACTTTCACCGTGCAATCCGGTATTGACCGCGACGTGGAAGTGCTGGCCCAGGGCGCGACCAACTAGGGGGAGCCATGCAGACGTTCTTCGTGCAGATCAAATGCGAGCTGGGCAAGACCTACGCCGTCGCCAACGCGCTGGCTGAGGCCGAGATCGCCAGCGAGATCTACTCCATCGCCGGCGATTTCGACATTCTGGCCAAGTTCTACGTCGAGCGCGACGTGGATATCGGTCATTTCGTCGGTCAGAAGGTGCAAGGCATCCCCGGCATCGCCGACACCCGCACGCTCATCACCTTCCGCGCGTTTTAGAAAGGTCCTCCATGCGCATGACGATTCTCGCCGCCGCCGCGCTCGCCGCGAGCGCGGCCCACGCCGAGGAGCCGGGCTTCCTGTTCGACGCGCTGCGGCTGCCGAAATACCACATGGCCTGGGACCGGCTGGTCAAGGACGTGCAGCCGACGCCGGACTGGCTGCTGCATTTCATGCATAATTTCGACGGCGCGGCGGGCGAGCTGAAGGCGGTGACGATCGACGGCAAGCCGTTCAAGCTCAGCTATGTCTGCAAACCCGAGGATTGCGCCGGCCACAAGTTCGAGGTGCTGTTCGAGGAGAACGGCTCACGCGCGTTCGGCGCGCTTGGCGGCAAGGACGAGCCGCCGGCCTTCTTCGGCAATCCCACTGAGGCCCAACAGGATGCGCTGACCAAGGCGATCCGTCCCGTCGCCGCCGCCGAAACGCCTCAGCCCAAGTCGGAATAGCGCACGGCTTCCCCGTTGGGGTCGGCGCCCGCGTAATCCGGCCCGTCGCCCTCAAGATAGGCCGGGCCGACCGGTATCTTGCCGCGAGCGCCGGGGAGATCGAGCACATAAGCCGGCATGGCGAGCCCCGACAGCCGGCGGCGCAACTCGCGCACGATGGCCCGGCCTTGCGCGAGCGTCGGGCGCAGATGCGAGGTGCCCGGCGCCAGATCCGGATGGTGCAGGTAATACGGCTTCACCCGCATCTCGACGAAGCCGCGCATCAGCGCCGCCAGCGTGGCGGGATCGTCGTTGACGCCCTTCAGCAGCACGGTCTGGCTCACCATCGCCGCGCCGGCCGCGATCAGCCGCTCGCAGGCGGCCCGCGCCGCGGCGGTCAACTCGCGCGGATGGTTGGCGTGCAGCGCGACAAAGACCGTCTTGTCGTGGCCTTGCGTCAGCGCCCCGGCGAGCGCCTCCGTCACGCGCTCGGGCGCGGCGACGGGCAGCCGGGTGTGCCAGCGCATCACCTTGACGTGACCGATCTGCGCCAGCGCCCGCGCGACCTCGGCGACGCGGCGCGGCGATAGCGCCAGCGGATCGCCGCCCGTCAGCACGACCTCCCAGATCCCCGGCCGGGCGCGGATATAGGCCAGCGCCTCGGCGAAGGCGGCCTCGTCGAGCGCGGGGCCGCCGGGGCCGACGCTCTCGCGGCGGAAGCAGAACCGGCAATAGACCGCGCAGACCGAGACCAGCTTCAGCAGCACGCGGTCGGGATAGCGATGCACGAGGCCGCGCGTCGGGCTTTTCAGCTCGTCGCCGATGGGGTCGTCGCGCTCTTGGGGCCGGCGGTCGAGCTCGCGTCCGTCGGGCAGGAACTGGCGGGCGATGGGGTCGTCGGGGTCGGCGGGGTCGATCAACGCGGCGAGCGCGGGCGGAACTGCTATGGCGTAGCGCTCGGCGACCGCGCGCCACTCCGCCTCGCGTTCGCGCCGCCCGAGGCCGGCGTCGATCAGCGCGCGCGGGGAAGTCAGCGTAACCATCGGGCCGCTCTACACGTTCGCGCGCCAATAAACGACTCCACCTTGGCGCCGCGTTGCGTTAGGTTCGTTGCAGGAGTCGTCGCATGGCGTTCGAGAACAGGCGTCCGCAGGATCTCGCCGAGCGCATGTCGCGCCGGCGCGCGGCGCGGGCTGAGTCCTCGAAACCCGACTCCTGGCGGCGCGAAAGTTTCACCCTGCCGCGCGCCGAGGCGCGGGTGAAAGCGCGCGAGTTTTTCGACCGCTACCCTAAGGCCGCCTATCTCACCGAAATCGAGTTCTGGCGCGAGCTGGACGACGGCCGCATCGAATTCACCATGCGCCGCCTGCCGACCGCCGATTGAACTCGCGCGGACCGCGAACTCGCGAGGTATTCAACCTGGAGTTGTTTTCGCAATGCGAGTATTTTTTTTCCGCGCATTGTCATTTGATAGCAAGTTGGCGAACTAATTTGGTTTAGGATGTGTTATCGGTGCGTCGGGGTTGGGGGCATGATGGCTGACGATAGGAAAATGCGCGACGTGCCCGTCGTGCTGTGTGACGCTGTGCAGTCGCTCGGCGTCCATAACGGCGTCACCCGTATCGCCTTTGTCCGCCTCAGCGCCGGGGGGGAGCCAATCCCCGCGATCGAGCTTCTGCTGCCCAATTTTGTCGTTTCGCAGATGATCAAGGCGCTGCAGACCGTGAAGGTCTGAGGGTATTACCGCAGCATCTCCGGCCGGATCGGAAACTTCTGCGCCCGCACGCCGGTCGCGTGCCAGACCGCATTGGCGATCGCGCCCGCCGTTCCCGTCACCCCGATCTCGCCGACGCCTTTGATCCCCAGCGCGTTGACGTAGGGGTCGCGCTCCTCAACCAGCAACGCCTGCATATCGGGAACGTCGGCGTTGGTGGGGATGAGGTACTCGCCCAGGTTGGCGTTGACGATCCGGCCGGTGCGCCGGTCGAACACGGCCTCCTCGTGCAGCGCGAACGAGATCCCCCAGATCATGCCGCCGAAATACTGGCTGCGCACCAGCCGCGGGTTGATCACCCGCCCCGCCGCGAAGGCGCCGACGAGCCGGCTGGCGCGCACCATGCCGAGATCCGGATCGACCTTGACCTCCGCGAACACCGCCCCATGCGCGTGCATCGCGTATTGCTCCTTGGCGGCGGGATCGGCCGCGCCCTTGCCCTCGCCGTCGATCTCGGCGAGCCCGGCGCGGGTCAGGATGGCGGCGTAGCTCTCGCCGCGCGCATCGTCGCGGCGGTTCAGCCGACCGTCGCGCGCGACGACGCCTTCGTTGCCGGCGCCGTAGAGCGGCGAGGCGGGATCGGCGGTCGCCAGCGCCGCGAGTCTCGCAATCACGGCGCCGCCGGCGTTGTGGATCGCCAGCCCCGCCGTCGCGGTATGGCCGGAGCCCCCCGCCATGCCGCCGTCGGGGAATTCGGAACTGCCGGACCGCAACTCGAACCTCTCCAGCGGCAGAGCGAGCGCGTCGGCGCCGATCTGCGCCAGCGCGGTCAAGGCGCCCTGGCCCATGTCGTGCGCGGTGGTCTCGACATAGCCGGACCCGTCGGCGCGCAGCACCGCCCGCGCATTGCCAACGAACATCACGGCGGGAAAGGTCGCGACGCCGACGCCCCAGCCGGTGAGCAGCCCGTCGCGGCCGCGCATCTGCCGCGGCGCAAGCGGCCGGCCGTCCCAGCCGAAGGCTTTCGCCCCCGCGGCGAAGCACTCGCGCAAGCGCTTGGAGGAGAAAGGCTTGCCGGAGATCGGCTCGACCTCAGCGTAGTTGATGAGGCGGAATTGCAGCGGGTCCATGCCCTGGGCTGCCGCCATCTCGTCGATGGCGGACTCCAGCGCGATCGAGCCCGAGGCCTCGCCCGGCGCGCGCACGAACATCGGCGTGCCGGTGTCGAGCCGCACCGCCTCGTGCGAAGTGCGGATCGCCGGCGCCGCATAAAGCGTGTGCGAGACGTTCGCCGAGGGCTCGTAGAAATCCTCGAACGACGAGGTCGCAACCTTGGCGTGGTGCGAAAGCGCGGTCAGCCGCCCGTTGCCGTCGACGCCGAGCTGCAGCCGTTGGCGCGTCGGCGAGCGGTGGCCGAACGGTCCGTAAAGCTGCGCCCGGGTCGCGACCAGCTTGACCGGGCGGCCGGTCAGCTTGGCGGCGAGCGCGCCGAGCACGAGCGGGCCGCTCATCAGCCCCTTGCCGCCGAAGCCGCCGCCGAGGAACGGCGAGCGCACCAGCACCTTGTCCGGCCGCAGCCCGAAAATCTGGGCGAAGCGGAAGCGCCCGAACGCCAGCGCCTGCGTCGGCGTGTCGATCACCAGCCGGTCGCCCTCGAACGCGGCGACAATGGCGTGCGGCTCCATCGCGTTGTGGAACTGGAACGGCGTTTCGTAGGTCACGTCGACCGTCAGCGTGGCGGCGGCGAGCCCCGCCTCGACGTCGCCTTTTTCGGCCAGCCCCGGCGCGCCGGGGCCGACGACGGGCGGCGCGTAGCTTTCGCTGGCGTCGAGATCGCAGCGCGCCGGCTCGGCCTCGTAGCGGGGGCCGAGCAGGGCCGCGCCCTCCGTCGCCGCCTCCAGCGACTCCGCGATCACCACCGCGATCGGCTGCCCGGCGTAGCGCACGCGGTCGTTCTGCAACGCCTCGAATTTGAAGTTGAACGGCTGGTCGTGCAGGTCCGGGTCGACGAAGATCGGCGGCCGGTTCTGCGGCGTCATGACGGCGACCACGCCGGGATGAGCGCCCGCCGCCGCCACGTTCAGCGCCGCCACGCGCCCGCGCGCGATGGTCGCCGTCGCCATGACGGCGTGCAGCAGCCCGTCCGGGCGGTTGTCGGCGGCGTAGATCGCGCGGCCGGTGACTTTCAGCGGGCCGTCGAGCCGGGTCAGCGGCTGGCCGGCGTTGGAGCCGTGGCGGGCGTGTGCGGGGTCGCGGCTGAGGGCGATCTCAGTCATCGCGAAACTCCGAACGGCGAGGCGGGCAGGGCGGGCAGCGCCTTTGGCGTCCCGGCGGCGGCGAGGGTCAGCGCACGAACGACGACGCGGCGCGCCAGTTCGATCTTGAACGCATTGTCGCCGACCGGCCGCGCGTCGCTGAGCGCGAGCGCGGAGGCTTTCGCGAAAGCCTCCGCGCCGGGCGCGGCGCCGGCGAGCGCCGCCTCAGCTTCCCGCGCGCGCCAAGGCTTGGTCGCGACGCCGCCAAGCGCCAGCCGCGCCTCGACGATGCGCCCGCCGTCGAGTTTTAGCGCCGCCGCTGCCGAGGCGAGCGCAAAGGCGTACGACACGCGGTCGCGCGCCTTCACATAGCGGGCGTGCGCCGCGAAGCTCGCCGCCGCAGCGGGCAGTCGCACGGCCAGGATCAATTCGCCGGGTTGCAGCTCCGTGTCGCGCTGGGGCGAATCGCCGGGCAGGCGGTGGAAGCTCTCCAGCGGCGTCTCGCGCTTGCCCCCGGGGCCGGCGATCTCCACCACGGCGTCGAGCGCGACCAGCGCCGCGGCGAGGTCGGACGGGTGCGTGGCGACGCAGTGTTCGCTCGTCCCCAGCACCGCGGCGTGGCGCGTCTCCCCGCCTTGCGCGTCGCAGCCGGCGCCGGGCGTCCGCTTGTTGCAGGCGCTGGCGGGGTCGAAGAAATACGGGCAGCGCGTGCGCTGCAAAAGATTGCCGCCGACCGTCGCGGCGTTGCGCAACTGCGCCGAGGCGCCCGACAGCGTCGCCTCGGCAATCAGCGGCAGGCGCGCGAGATCGGCGTTGCGCACCAGCGCGCCAATGCGCACCTGCCCATCCGGCAGCGTCTCGATCCGGTCGAGCCCGGTGATGCCGCCGATATGGACGACCCGCGCCGGCCGGCTGACGCCCGCCTTCATGAGATCGACCAGATTGGTCCCGCCGGCAAGATAGGCCGAGCCTTCGCCGGCGCCGGCGGCGAGCGCCTCGGCGACCGTGCGCGGGACGACGAAATCGAACGCGTTCATGCGGCCTCCTTGTGCGTTGCGAGTTCGCGCCCCGCCTGCTGCACCGCCTCGACGATCCCGGCATAGGCGCTGCAGCGGCACAGGTTGCCGCTAAGTCCCTCGCGGATGGCCTCAGGGTCGCGCCAGTCGCCGCCTTCTTCGAGGAACGCGACTGCGCTCATGATCTGGCCGGGGGTGCAGAAGCCGCATTGCAGCGCGTCGTTGGCGATGAACGCGGCCTGCACCGCGTGCAGCGCATCGCCGTGCGCGAGACCCTCGATGGTGCGGATCGCGGCGCCGTCCAGCGTCGCCGCCAGCACGAGGCAGGAATCGACCCGCCGCCCGTCGACGATGACCGTGCAGGCGCCGCATTGGCCGCGGTCGCAGCCCTTCTTCGCGCCGGTGAGCCTCAGCCGCTCGCGCAACAGGTCTAGCAGCGTCACGCGGGGATCGTCGAGCGCGATATCGCGCCGGACCCCATTGATGGTCGCCGAGATCGCAACCGGCATGCGGAACTCCTTCGGATATGCGGCGGATTGAAGCGATGTTCCGGCGTCGATATAACGCGGACTTGACCTCTGGCTGAGAAAATACGGAGGCTGCCTCCGCTTAGCAACCGGCGCGGAAACACGAATGAGTGAACTGAGCCCCGCGCCGACCCGCAGCCCCCGCGCCGACGCCGCGCGCAACAGGGAGCGGTTGCTCGCCGCCGCCAAGGCCGTGTTCAGCGCGGGCGGCAGGGAAGCCAGCCTGGAGGCGGTGGCGCGTCGGGCGGGGCTCGGCGTCGGCACGCTGTACCGTCATTTCCCGACCCGCGAGGCTTTGTTCGAGGCGGTCTACCGGCGCGAGGTCGACGAACTGGCGGCGCTCGCCGACACGCTGCTGCAGGCCGACCCGGCCGAAGCGCTGCGCCGCTGGGTGCGCGCCAACATCGAGTTCGTCGCCACCAAAAAGGGCATGGCGGCGGCGCTGGCGCTCGCGGCCTACAATAAGGATCTCTCCGCCTATTCCTTCGAGCGGCTCACGCAGGCTTTGGGCCAGCTGATGGAGCGCGCGCGAGCCGCCGGCGCGCTACGCTCTCAGGTGACGGCGCAGGAGCTTTTGCGCGCGCTGATCGGCTTCTGCATGGTCGACGATCAGCCGGATTGGCAAGCGACCGCCTTGCGGCTGATCGACGTGTTCATGGATGGGCTGTTGCGGGACTGACCCGCCGGGGCGGCGGCCTCCAGGCCGCCGAGGCGCGCGCTTCAGACGGCGCCGGCCCGCTGCCGCGCGCGCAGCGTTGCAAACGAAATCAGTTGCTGCGCCTCATCGTCCCACAGCGCATAGGCGACGCAACGCAGACTTCCCAGCATGGTCAGCCGACTGACGTTGGCGAGTTCGGGGAAGTCGCGCAACACTTCGCGCAACCGGTAGAACGGGATGCGGCTCGACAGGTGATGCACGTGATGCACGCCGATGTTGGCGGTGAACCAGCGAAGGATTAGCGGGAGATCGTAGTGCGAGGAGCCGGCCATTGCGCCTTGCGGAAGATTCCAGTTGGCGTCGTGCGCCCAGCGCACCCCCTCGAACTGATGCTGAACGTAGAACAGCCAAACCCCGGCCGTCGCGGCGAGCACGAAAATCGGCGCGTGAATCATGATGAACGTGAGCGGCCCGACCCACCACATCAGCAGCGCCACGACTGCGGCGATGGCGGCGTTGGTCGACATCGCCGAGATCCACGCCTTCCAGCTCGCGCCTGGCAGCAGCCCCAGCGGAGCGCGATTCTGCACCAGGAACAGAAAGCTCGGACCGAGCCCGAACATCACCAGCGGATGGCGATACAGCCGATAGGCCAGCCGTCCGCGCCAGCCCTTCGCCAGATATTCGTTGACGGTGAGCGTATCGATGTCGCCCTGGCCGCGTCGCTCCAGATTGCCGGAGCCGGCGTGATGCGCGGCGTGCGCGCCCTTCCAGTAATCGTAAGGCGTCAAGGTGATGACGCCGGCCACGCGGCCGATCCAGTCGTTGAGGGCGCGGCTGCGAAAGAATGAGCCATGGCCGCAATCGTGCTGGATCATGAACACCCGCACCAGGAAGCCGGCCGCCAGCGGCGACAGGGCGAGGCTGAGCCAGTAGCTGAAATGCGTCAGCCAGCACATCGCCGCCCATACCGCCACCAGCGGCGTCACGGTGACGGCGATTTCCGTCAGACTGCGCGACAGTTTGGGATTGCGATAGCGCGAGAGAACGCCAGGAAGCCGCTGAACGTCGGGAAGGGTCGAGGGAAGACTATCGTTGGTCATAACCACTCTCGTTACGGGAGACGTGGCTGACCACGGAGCCCTGCTACTAGAGTCAAAGCGCGGCGAGCGGAAGACAACAGACGTCGAAATCGTGGCCGGATGAAAGAATTGATCGCGCCGAGTATCGCAGCCGCACCGGGGGCGACCCCGGCGCCGACTGACTGCGCGCTGACGCCGGCGGGCGCAGCAACACGTTGCTCCGTCCGCCGGGCGCGCAGCGTAAAGTTGTGTTGATTATGCCTTGGACTTGGACCTGCCGGCGCTCTTGGCCTCCTCGCCGCTCGCGCCCTGCGCATTGGCGCGCGCGGCGAGCTGGGTCAGCAGTTCGTCGGCGTGCTTTTCTTCCCTCAGCGTGTCCTCCAGCAGCTTGACGGCGTCCTGATGGCCGAGCTGACCCGCCCAGGTCTTCAGCGTGCCGTAGCGGGCGATCTCGTAGTGTTCGATCGCCTGCGCCGAGGCGATCAGCACGGCGTCGGCGGCGGGGCCGTCCTCGAAGTCGCCGACATCTTCCTCCATCTCGGCGGTCAGCCCCTGCATCGCTTCGCAGGTCTTGGAGCGCGCCGGCTTGCCGAGGATTTCGAACACCTGCTGCAGCCGCTCCACCTGATTGGCGCTCTCTTCCGCATGGGTCTCGAACGCCTGCTTCAGCTCCTCGGCTTCCGCGTTCTTGGCGGATTTTTTCAGCGCCCGGACGGACTGCTTCTCGGCGTAGAATACGTCTTTCAGGGTCTCGTAAAACGCGTCTTCGAGCGTCTTCTGCTTGCCAGCCATTGCATTGCCTCTCACAGTGGGACCAGAACGCTGGCCCGCGCCCGGTGAGAACGCGTCAACCTACGAGTCAGCTAGAGGTCCGGCCGGCTCGCACGGGAATTTGTAGCGGCGCGCGGCGCGCCCGGCCTCACATTTGCTCGACGCCCTTCACCTCGGGCAGGAAGTGGCGGAACAGGTTCTCGATGCCGTGCTTGAGCGTCGCGGTCGATGACGGGCAGCCCGAGCAGGCGCCCTTCATGCCGAGATAGACGATCCCATCGCGGAAGCCCTTGAAGATGATGTCGCCGCCATCGCCCGCCACCGCGGGCCGCACCCGCGTCTCGAGCAGATCCTTGATCGTGTCGACAATGTCTCGGTCGGCGACGTCGAAGAATTCGTCCGACGCCGCGGCCGCACCCGACAGCGCCGGCGCGCCGGACAGGAAGAACTCGGTGACGACGCCGAGCACGGCCGGGCGCAGATGCTGCCACTCGCCCTCGCCCTTGGTGACGGAGATGAAGTCGGGGGCGAGGAATACGCCGCGCACCCCGGGGATCTCCATCAGCGCCTTGGCCAGCGGCGAGCTTTCGGCTTCTTGCACGCTGGTCGCCTCGAAGGTTCCCGCCTCCAGAACCGGCCGGCCGGGCAGGAACTTGAGCGTGGCGGGATTGGGGGTCGGCTCGGTCTGGATGAACATGGGTTACCTCTGTCGCGTGCGCCTAAAATAGGCGTCGCCGCAGGCGCACGCAATAAGACAGAGCCGTCTAGGCTTGCTTGGCGGCAAACAACTTGCACCAGCCGTTCGGGTTGATCTCGCCGGCGACCGATTTGCACGTGCCCGGCGCGTCGGCGCTGGCGCCGGGAATGAATAGCTTGCAGCCGCTGCACTGGTGGCCGTCCTTCGGGCTCTCCTGATAGGTGACAGCGGTTTTCGGGATCGACCCGGCGCTCGCGGCGCCGGCGATCAGGCTCGTCGCCGCCGCAGCGGTCGCCGCGAGCAGCGCGCGGCGGGACAGGTCTTGCGAATTCGGCATGTATTTCCTCACCTTACAAGTTTACAGCCGTCATCTGCGGCTGGCGCTGTTTTACGCTGCGGGCCCGCCGGCCGGTTCACTCGCGGGACCTCGCGGACATTTTCCCGAAAAGCCCGCGCAAGGGCGTTGACGTCGCCGGGGCGCTCGGTTTGGCTGCGCGGGTTGACAAGGAGGAGGCTCATGCGGGCGAGGGCGCTTATCGCGGTTTTGGCCTTGAGCGCGGCGCTCGCCGCTACGGCGCCCGACCCGGCGCCGGCGGCGGTCGACGGCGAGTCGGTGATCGACTCCATTTGCGGACTGATAGACTCCTCGGCGCGGACGCAGGATCTGCCGGTCGTATTCCTGACCCGACTGATCTGGCAGGAGAGCAATTTTCAGCCCAACGCCGTGAGCCCGGCCGGCGCGCGCGGCATCGCCCAGTTCATGCCGGCGACGGCCGGCGCGCGCGGCCTGGCCGATCCGTTCGACCCGGAAGCGGCGATCCCCAAGGCCGCCGCGCTGCTGGCTGAGTTGCGCAAGCAGTTCGGCAATCTCGGCCTCGCCGCCGCGGCCTACAACGCCGGGCCGGGCCGCGTCGCGCGCTACGTCGCCGGCCAGGCCGACCTGCCCGCCGAGACGCAGGACTACGTCTCCATCATCACCCGTCATTCCGCGGAGGAGTGGCGCACCGACGGGGCTAAGCTCACCGACGAGACGGTGTTTCCGGACGCCTCCTGCGTGCAGGTGGTCGCCAAGTTCCGCCACGGCGAGCCGACCTTGTTCGCCCACTCGACGTTCTGGGCGCCGTGGGGAGTGCAGATTTCCGGCTCGTTCAACAAGAGTGCGGCGCTGCGGCAGTATCAGCGCGCCGAGGCGGAGTACGCCAAGATCCTCGGCGGCGTTGCGCCGATGGTGCTGGCCGGGCGGCTGCGCAGCCGCGGCTTCCGGCCCTATTACCGCGTGCGCGCGCCGGCGCAGTCGCGCCAGGAGGCCGAGGCTTTGTGCGCCAAGCTGGAGAAGGTCGGCGGCGCCTGCGTCGTGCTAAGGAGCGCCTAGAGAACCGCCGCGGCCGGCCCCGCGTCGGCTCGAACCCGTTCTCTAAACCAGCTCCGGCCGCTTCGCCTGCAGATAGGCCCGCAACGACTCCGGCCCCGCCGCGAACGGATCGGGAAAGCGCGTCTCCAGTTCCGGATCGCTGCGATACAGCCGGCGCGCGCCCTGGCCGATCGGCGCGCCGTCGTCGAACACGCCGAACGCCCAGCCCTGCGCCGGCGGCGCGCCAGCGGCGGCGAGCGCCCGCTTGCGCCAGGCCCACAGCTCGTAAGGCGCCAACCGCCGTCCGGCGTAGCGTTCGGTTAGCCAGCCGTCGCCGCCGTAACCTTCGGCGAAATGATAGAACTTCAACGTAGATTCGCCGTTGACGAGAATGCGGCCGTCGGCGGCGACTTCGAGCCGGCGCCGGCTCAGGTTCCACGCCGCGACATGGCAGCCGGGATCGCGCAAAGTCCCGACGCGCTCGAACAGCGCCGGGACCAGATCGAAATAGCGCTGGTCGAGATAAAGTCCCTGGGCGGGATCGACATGGCAGGCAGCGTCCAGCCGCTCCGCCCACCATGCCGCCAGCGCCGCGCCGGTCGCATCGTTGCGCACTCCGAGGAAGCCAAGATTGTAGACGCCGCAGCGCTGCGCCAGCCCCTCGTTGTCGGCGATCGCTTGCGGCCCCTCGTTCGGCTCCAGCAGATGCGGCGTCAGCAGGATCGAGGCGTCGTCGAGCCGCCGCTCGACATCGCCGAGATCGTCGAACACGGCGATGTCGGGGCTGAAATAGAACGCCTTCTCAGCGCCTTCCGCGAACAGGCGCTTGAGCGCGCGCGCCTTGACCGCGGCGCAGGCCTCCGCCGCCTCGTGCTTGAACACGAAGCGCCGCCAGGTCTCGCCGTAAAGCGCCTCGGCCTCGATCACCAGGTCGAAGGCGCTGCGCCAGTTGGTCTCTTCCGGCCCGGGCGCGCTGTCGACCAGTACGCCGCACAGCCGCCATTGCGGATGGCGCGCCTTCAGCGTGCGCGCGAGCGTCAGCGCGCAGGCGATGCCGGAACGGGTGAAGCTGGTGTAGGCGGCGATCACGCCCGCCGCTCCGCCAGCGCCGCGGCGTCGGGATGCAAGTCGGCGACATAGCGCGGGAAGCGGTCGCGCTCGCGCGCATAGGCGACCGCCTTGCCGCCGACGAAGAACTCGACCGCCTCCTCGCCGTCCGCAAACAGCCGTCCGCGCCGCTCCGTCTCGGCGAGTTCGGCGGCGCGCCCGCTGTGGCGCAGCGCGACGAGGTCGCAGCCCGCCGCCAGCGCCGCGACCGCAACCAGCGAGAACGGCTCCGCCCATTCGGCGGCGGCGACGACGAGATCGATGCGTCGTGCGATCAGCAAGTCGCGCAAGGCCGCCGGCGTCGCCGCCGCGGGGATCTCGACGTTGAACAGGTTGCGGTTCGGCCGCAGCTCCGCGGCTTGCGCGAAGTGATGCAGCGCGTAGGCGGTCAACTCGCCGCAGGTCTCCAGGACGCGCTCGAACGTCAGCCAGCCGCCGCTAAGCGTGCGCGGCCCGACATAGGCGACGCGCACCGGCCGCCCCTCGGTGCCCGGCGTGCCGATCTCGGCCACGCCCGCCGGCTCGGCGCGAGTTTCAAGCCGCACCGGCTCGACGAGCGCGGCGGATTCGTGCGGCAGCGCGCCGGCGCGGCGCCACAGCGCCAGCGCGCCCGCCGAGGGCGCGACGACTGCGAAGCGGCAGCGCTGGAACAGCCGCTCCACCGCCTGGATCTGGGCCAGCCGAGCCGAGCCGTAGACGCAGATCGCGCAGCCCTGCGAATCCGGCGGCGGCGCGGCGCAGAACGCGATGTCGTTGCGCAGCAGTCGCGGGTTGGCGCACAGCGAAGAATAGTCGTTGAGAAACAACAGCCGCTCGTCCGGCTCGAGCGCGGCCTCGACGGCGAGGAGCCCGTCGACCGAGGACCCCGCCAGCCCATGCACGGCGAGCGCGCGCCGGGCCGGCATCGCCTGGCGCAATGTCGCCAGCGCCTTGGCGATCTCGGCGTCGCTCGCTACGCCGAGGGTCTCGCCGTCGAGCGCGAGCCGCGTCTCCGACCACGGCGCCGGCATCGCCTTGAAGACCTCGCCGCCGCGCAACGGCGTCGCATGGAGTGAGACGAATCCGGCGGCGGAGCCGCCGCGCGGCTCGCCGCCGACGCTGTAGACGAAACCCGGCGCCTCGGCGAGGACGGGCGTCAGGCGATAGGCGAGCGCCTCGGCGGAAAGCCGCGGCAGCTCGGCGCGCGCCGGCGCGATGCGGGCCTCGGGCGGCTCCAGCGCGTCGAGAATCGCCCGCTCGGCCGCGCGCGGCCGCCTCGGCGCGCGCCCCTCGGCGCGGCCCTTGAAGATATAGTGCCAGAACGGATTGTCGCCGGAGGCGAGCGCGTCGGCGTTGTTGCTGAGGTAATAGCCGGTGTCGAACCACGCGGTCGGATTGCGCAGTTTCGGCCAGCCGAAGAAATTGTAATGCTCGAGTTCGTCGAGGCCGGAATCGGCGAAATCGGGGTTTTCGAACGCATAGAACGCGTAGTCGAAATAGGGCGCCAGCAGCGTCAGCCGGCCGTCGCGATAGAGCCGCGCGCGCGACGGCGCGCGGCGCGTCTGCGGCGCCTCGTAGCGCCCTTCGGCGATCGCCGCCTCATAGGCCGCCTGGATCAGTCTTACTCGCAACTCGGCCGGCGGCCCGTTCACGCGTCGTCCTCTTGCACCCGCCGGCGTCGTCCGGCCGGCCTCTATATAGCATCGTTCGGCTCAGCTTTCGCGCTGGCGGAACGGATGAGCGGGATAGACGCCGAGAACCCTGACCTCGCGCGAGAAGAAGCCGAGCTCCTCCAGCGCCCGCGCCAGCGCGGGATCGTCGGGATGGCCGTCGACATCGGCGAGAAACTGCGTCGCGGTGAACTCGCCGTCGACCATGTAGCTTTCGAGCTTGGTCATGTTGACGCCGTTGGTGGCAAAGCCGCCGAGCGCCTTGTAAAGGGCCGCCGGCACGTTGCGGACGCGAAATACAAAAGTGGTCGCCACCGGCCCGTTGCCCGCCGGCGCCCATTTCGGCGTTTTCGACAACACGACGAAGCGCGTCGTGTTGTGCGCCTCGTCCTCGACGTTCTCGCGCAGCACATGCAAGCCGTAGATCTCGCCCGCCAGCCCGGTCGCCAGCGAGGCGCGGGTCTTGTCGCCGGCCTCGCTCACCTCGCGCGCCGAGCCCGCGGTGTCGCCGGCGATGACCGGCTTGAGGCCGAGCTCGCGGATCACCTTGCGGCATTGGCCGAGCGCGTGGACGTGGCTGTGGACGCTGCGCAGATCCTTCACCGTCGCGCCGGGCAGCGCCAGCAGCTGGAAGCGGATCGGCAAGAAGGTCTCGCCGATGATGTGCAGGTTCGAGGCGGGAAGAAGGTTGTGGATATCGGCGACGCGGCCGGCGATCGAGTTCTCGATCGGGATCATGCCGAGCTCGGCGGCGCCGTCGTTGAGCGCGGCGAAGGCGTCCTCGAAGGTGGCGCATGGCAGCGGCTCGCAGCCAGGAAAATTTTCGACGCAGGCGATGTGCGAATTGGCGCCCGGCTCGCCCTGATAGGCGATCTTCATTGCGATGGCTCCTGAGCGGATAGGGTTAGGGGACGTAGTCGCGGTTCGCGTAGCGATGCGGCTCGTCGGCGCGGGCGACGTCGCCGACAAAGCGCGCCCAGGCGCCGCCCGGCCGCCACACCGTCTCCATCTCGGCGCGCGCTTCGGCCGCGTCCACGCCGAGCACGTCGCGACGGTAGCGATAGAGGAACGCGGAGACGCGGGCGTTGAGGATGCAATGGACATGCACGGTCGCGCCCTGCAGGGCCGCCATGACCTCACAGAAGCGCGCGAAATCCGCTTGCGGCGGATCGGCGAAATCGACGGGAATGTGAATATAGCTCATGCCGAGCGCGGCGACGCTGGCGGCCTCGTTCGGCAGCGCCTTTTCGTGGCTGTGCAGCCCGAGATTGACGACATGGGTCACGCCGAGATCGCGTATCGCGGCCAGTTGCGCCTCGCTGGGCTGGCCCGAGGTGGTCAGCGCCGGGCCGAGCCGGCGCCAGTTGAGGACGCCGGACGGATCGCCGGACGGCGCCAGCCGCAGGCGGGCGCGCGCCAGATCCTCCGTCGTGTCGACGCCGAGCGGCGCGACGTCGACCAGCGCGATGTCGATCCGCATGCCCGCTTCGAGCGCGCGCAGCTGCTCCAGCCGCTCGCGCAGCTCCAGCGGCGAGGGCGGCAGCGCGACAAAACGCTCCAGCGCCTCGCGCCGGTAGCCGTAGAGGCCGATATGGTGCAGCAGCTCGCCCGGCCCCCACGGCGCCGTGGCGCGGGTGAAGTAGAGCGCGCGCAGCCGGCGCTCGCCAAGCCGCGTCCCGATCGCCTTGACCACATTGGGATCGTCGCGCTCCTCGTCGCGACGGATCGGCGTCGCCAACGTCGAGATCGCGACCGCCTCGTCCGCCAGCAGCGCGGCGGCGGCGCGCACGGCCTTGGGCTCGATGGTCGGCAGGTCGCCCTGCACGTTGACGATGACGTCGTGGCGCCGGTCGGGGTCGAGCCGCGCCAGCGCCTCGGCGATGCGGTCGGAGCCGGAGGCGTGATCCGCCCTGGTGAGCACCGCCCGCCCGCCGGCCGCCACGACGGCGTCGGCGATGGAAGCGTCGTCGGCGGCGACCACGACCTCGCCGACGTCGGCTTCCATCGCGCGCCGCCAGACATGCACGATCATCGGCGCGCCGTGAATGTCGGCCAGAGGCTTGCGCGGCAGGCGGGTCGAGGCGAGCCGCGCGGGGATGAGGACGAGAGGAAACACGGGATCAATTCGGGTTTATGGGCTGTCCAGGCGGGCTTATACGTGTTGCCAACCGCCGCGCAAAGCGGCTAATCAGCGCCTTGATCTGGATCAAAAGCGCCCGTGACCGGGCGTCGCAGACGGGGAGAATGGCGTGGCAGGCGGCGGGATCACGACGACCGACACCAATAAGACGCTGATGACGATCCTGGGGGTGCTGCTGCTGACGATGGGTCTCGGCGTGCTCACCAACGCGATTTACGCGCCGGTGAAGCCTGCGACGCCCGGCTATCCGCTGCCGAGCGGCGAACCCGCGGCGTCGGCGAAGGCGGAAGCGCCGAAGGAGACGCCGCTGCCGGAGCTGCTCGCCAAGGCCGACGCGAAGAAGGGCGAGGCCGACACCAAGGTCTGCCAGTCCTGCCACAACTTCGACAAGGGCGGCGCCGCGAAGGTCGGCCCGCCGCTTTACGACGTTATCGGCCGGCCGAAGGGCAGCGTTCCCGGCTTCGCCTATTCCGACGGCATGAAGTCGAAGGGCGGCGACTGGACTTATCAGGATCTGTTCCAGTTCATCGCCAAGCCGTCGGCCTATGTCCCCGGCACGAAGATGACCTATCCCGGCGAGCCGGACCCGCAAAAGCGCGCCGACATCGAAGCTTATCTACAGCAGGATTCGGATACGCATCCGGCGTTCCCGAAGTAATCGACGGCGCGCGTCGCCCCTCAGCCATGACGCGCGCCGCCGTTTCCCCACTTCAGCCCCTGCGTCAGGTTCGCGGACGGCGCTCGCCAGCGCAATGCGGCATTTTGGCCCGGCGCGGATCGGCCGCCGCAGTCGTATGTGGCTGAAAGCATTTCTCAAAGCCCAGGCGCCATGCTCCGCTATCTGCTGCTCGCCGCCGCCATCGTCGCGGAAGTCGCGGCCACCACCGCGCTCGCCCGCTCCGCCGGCATGACCCGGCTCTGGCCGAGCGTCATCGTCGTCTTGGGCTACGGCGCGGCGTTCTATATGCTTTCACTGGTGCTGCAGACCATGCCGACCGGCGTGGTCTATGGCCTGTGGTCGGGCCTCGGGATCGTGCTGATCACGCTGGTCGCCTGGGTGTGGCAGCGGCAGCCGCTCGACCTGCCCGCAGTCGTCGGGCTGGCGATGATCGCGGCGGGCGTGATGGTGATCCAGTTGTTCTCCAAATCTGCGGCGCATTGAGATGAGCCTGAAAGTCCGCCCCGCCGTTCCCGGCGACGCCGGCCTCGTGTTCTCGCTGATCCGCGAACTCGCCGACTACGAGAATCTCACCGACAAGGTCGACGCCACGCAGGCCATGATCGACGAGGCGCTGTTCGCGCCGGGCTCGACGCTGCGCTGCGACATCGCGGAATGGGACGGCGAGGTCGCCGGCCAGGCGATATGGTTCACCAATTTCTCGACCTTCCGCGGCCGCAACGGCCTCTATCTCGAAGACCTCTACGTGCGCCCCGCCTTCCGCGGCCGCGGCATTGGCCGCGCGCTGCTCGCCCGGCTGGCCCGGGAATGCGAGGCCCGCGGCTGGCCGCGGATGGAATGGGTAGTGCTCGACTGGAACCAGCCGGCGATCGACTTCTACCGCTCGCTTGGCGCTGAACTCGCTGAAGACTGGCGGCTGGTCCGGCTCGACGGCGAAGCGCTGGCGAGGCTGGCGAACCAGCCGTGAGCCAGGGCAAAGTTTCCTCGCGCCGCCGGCCACGCTAGGATCGGCCTAAAGGGAAGGGCGGCGCCTTGGGGGGAGGAACGAAGATGAGCTTGACCGGCCAATGCTATTGCGGGCGCGTGCGCTTCGAAGCCAAAGGCGAGCCGATGTTGACGGGGCAGTGCTACTGCCGCGAATGCCAATACATCTCCGGCGGCGGCCCGAACAATTTTGTCGCCATGCCCGCCGAAGGCTTCACCTATACCGCCGGCGCGCCGAGGTCGTTCAAGCGGAAGGACATCGACAACGCCCTGACGCGCGAATTCTGCCCGCATTGTGGGACCTCGTTGGCGACGCGCAACGCCGGCTGGTCGTTCGTCGTGGTCAAGGTCGGCCCGCTCGACGATCCCTCCGCGTTCGTGCCGAAGGTCGCGATCCAACTCGCGGAAAAGCAGCCGTGGCACAAGGTCGCCGACGGCGTGAAACAGTTCGAGCGCTGGTTGCCGACTTGAAGCCGCACGCCAAGCCCCGCTTGCCCGCCTGCGGGCTTTAGCGCCATAAGTCGCGCGCACCTTTGGGAGGACAAACATGGATCTCGGCGTCACCGACAAAGTTCGCCCGCTCATCGCCGCCGTGCGCGCGATGGTGCGCGACGAGATCATGCCGATCGAGCCCGAATACGACGCTGAGATCGGCAAGGCCGGCGACCGCTTCGTCTACACCGCGCGCATGACCGAGATCATGGATGGCCTGAAGGCGAGCGCCCGCGCGAAGGGACTGTGGAATTTCTGGCTCACCGGCTCCGACAAGGGCTATGGCCTCGCGACCGTCGAATACGCTTATCTCGCCGAGGAGATGGGCTGGTCGGCGATCGCCTCGGAGGCGTTCAACTGCTCCGCGCCCGACACCGGCAACATGGAGGTGGTCGAGCGCTACGGCAGCCCTGAGCACAAGGCGCGCTGGCTGCCCGATCTGCTGGCCGGCAAGTCGCGCTCGGCCTATCTGATGACCGAGCCCGGCGTCGCCTCCTCCGACGCCACCAACATCGCGATGGAGGCCAAGCTCGACGGCGACTCCTGGGTGCTCAACGGCGAGAAATGGTGGTCCTCCGGCGCCGGCGATCCGCGCTGCTCGCTCTATGTGACGATGGCGGTGACCGACCCGGACGCGGCCCGTCACGCGCGCCACTCGATGTTCTTCATCGCCGCCGACACGCCCGGCATAACCAAGCTGCGGGCGATGCAGGTCTACGGCCACGACGACGCGCCGCACGGCCATCTGCACATCCGCTTCGACAACGTGCGCGTTCCCAAGGACGCGCTTATTCTCGGCCGCGGCAAGGGGTTCGAGATCGCTCAGGGGCGGCTGGGTCCCGGCCGCATCCACCATTGCATGCGCGCCATCGGTCAGGCCGAGCGGGCGCTGGAGGCGATGTGCCGCCGCTCCGTGTCGCGCGAGGCGTTCGGCCAGAAGCTCAGCCAGCTCGGCGCCAACCGCGACGTCATCGCGGAAGCGCGCATCAGCATCGAGATGGCCCGCCTGCTTTGCCTCAAGGCCGCCTGGACGATGGACACGATGGGCAACCGCGCCGCCGCGCCGCTGATCTCGCAGATCAAGGTGGTGGCGCCGCGCATGGCGCTGGAGGTGATCGACCAGGCCGTGCAGATGCATGGCGCGGCCGGCGTCAGCCAGGATTTCCCGCTCGCGCGGATGTGGACGTCGGTGCGCACCTTGCGGCTCGCCGACGGGCCGGATGCGGTGCATCGGCGCGTCATCTCGAAGGCGGAACTGAAGCGCTACAGCAACGAAGGGGCGGGACGGTGAGCGAGTTTCCTGAAAGCACAGGCGCGCTCGACGCCTGGGCGGCGCAGCATATCGAAGGCTACCGCGGTCCCTCGAAGGCGACCAAATATTCCGACGGCCAATCGAACCCGACCTATCGCATCGAGACGCCAGAAAAGTCTTACGTGCTGCGCTGCAAGCCGCGCGGCAAGCTGTTGAAGAGCGCGCATATGGTCGAGCGCGAGTTCCGCGTGCTGCGGGCGCTGGAGCAGGCGGGTTTCCCGGCGCCCAAGGCGCTCGCGCTGTGCGAGGACGAGAGCGTCGCCGGCTCGGTGTTCTATCTGATGGCGCATGTCGACGGCCGCATCTTCTGGGACCCCGGCATGGCGGAATCCAGCGTGCAGGAGCGCGCCGGCGTCTACGACGCGATGAACGCGGCGCTGGCGCAGCTTCACTCGATCGACGTCGCCGCGGCGGGGCTCTCCGATTACGGCAAGCCCGGCAACTACTTCGGCCGCCAGACGCAGCGCTGGACCGAGCAATACCGCGCTTCGGAGACCGCAAAAGTCCCCGACATGGACCGGCTGATCGACTGGCTCGCCGCCAACCTGCCGCCCGACGACGGCCGCGTGTCGCTGGTGCACGGCGATTTCCGTATCGACAACATGATCTTCGCGCAACGATCGGCCAAGCTTCTGGCGGTGCTCGATTGGGAGCTGTCGACGCTCGGCCATCCGTTCGCCGATCTCGCCTACCAGTGCATGCAATGGCGGCTGCCGAACGGCGGCGAGCACCGCGGCCTCGGCGGGCTCGACCGCGCCGCGCTCGGCATCCCCTCCGACGAGGCGTACGTCGCCGCCTATTGCCGCCGGATGGGGCTCGACGGCGTGCCGCACTGGCGGTTCCTGATCGCCTTCAGCTTCTTCCGCATCGCGGCGATCGTGCAGGGCGTCTACAAGCGCGCGCTCGACGGCAACGCCTCCAACCCGCAGCGCGGCATCCGCTTGGGCGCCGCCGTGCCGGTGATGTCGAGGCTCGCCATCGCCGAGATCGAGGGCGGCTAGCGAGCCCGCCACTCCCTCGCAGGCGGGACCGGGCGACGCACGGGGACGGTGAAAACCGTCGCCGCGCGGTTCGGCGCAACCGGGAACTTGTTCGGGCGAAATTGCGTTCTCCCCGCGTCAATCACTTGGACGGAGAACAGATCTTGCGCCTAGTTTATATCCTGGCCGCCGCGGCGGCGCTTTCATTGAGCAGCGCGGCGTTCGCGCAAACCCCCGAACAGCCCGGCGGCGCGCCGGCGGGCAGCGGCAGCAATCCTCCCGGCGGCGAGGTCCAAGGCGGCCAGCAGCTAGGGGGCGGCACGGCGCCGCAGGCCGGCGGCGGGATGATGCACCACCATCACAGGCATCACCACCACTGGCGTCGCCACCACCCTCACCACATGTGAGATCGGGCGCGGCCCGATACGGTTCCAGCGGGTCGGTTCGCTTCCGCTCGCGAGGGCGGACGGCGAGGCGAGGCCCTGACCCGGAACCCGTAACCTCGCATTGACGAGGTCGGCGGCGCGAGCTTTCGCCGCCAACCCCTGGTGCGGCATTAGCGCCGCTGCGGCGAATCTCTCAATGAATGCGCCATGCGGAGCGTCGTCGGGGCGGTTTAGCCCGGCCCCGCGACGTTGCGTCAGATTGACGCGTAAAGTTCACCTGACACAATGGGGCGTCTCCATTTGTTGAAGGTGTCGCATGGCTGACCCTAGAGCCCCCGTTTACGCGCCGCTGTTGCGCGGCCTGCACTGGTTGATGTTCGTAATTCTCGCCGTCTCCGCCGCGGGTGGCGTATGGACGCATTACCTGCCGCAAGACGGCGCACTGCGCGGCCAAGTGTTGCTGGCCCACAAGTCGCTCGGCGTGGTCTTGTTCGGGCTCGTCATCCTGCGCGTGCTGTTCCGTCTCCTGTTGGGGACGCCGCCTTACCGGCCGGCGCTCGGCAAGTTCAACGAGAAGCTCGCCGGCGCCGCGCATCTGCTTCTCTATGCGGTGATGTTCGCGCTGCCGATCACCGGCTACGTGATGTCGATGGCGGGTCAGCACGAATTCGCGCTGTTCGGATATTATCCCGTGCCGAACTACATCCCGGCCAACAAGAATCTGGCCGAGGCGGCGCAAGGCGGGCATATGCTGCTCGCGTACCTGTTGGGCGCGCTCGTCGTGCTGCACCTGCTGGCGGCGCTGTGGCACAAGATGCGCGGCGACAACGTCTACGAGCGGATGTGGCCGGCTTAATTCGCCAAAACGCGAAACGGGCGGCCCCCTCCGGGGCGCTTGGGTTTGAAGAAGGGCGCCCCCACCGGGGCGCTTGAGTTTGAAGGGGGCGCCCCCACCGGGGCGCTTGAGTTTGAAGGGGGCGCCCCCATCGGGGCGCTTGGGTTTCACGCCGACTTGCGCAGGCCGAGCGCGCGGATCGCGTTCTCCTTCAGGATCAGCGGCCGCACCTCCGGCTTGAACGCCGCCTTCTCGAAGTCGGCGATCCAGCGGTCCGGGCTGATCAGCGGGAAGTCGGAGCCGAACAGCATTTTCTCGCGCAGCTGCGTGTTGGCGTATTGCACGATCTGCGGCGGAAAGTATTTCGGCATCCAGCCGCTGAGGTCGATGTAGACGTTGGACTTGTGCAGCGCGATCGACAGCGCCTCGTCCGTCCACGGCCATGAGGGATGGGCGAGGATGATCGTCATGTCGGGAAAATCGACGGCGACGTCGTCGACATGGATCGGCTGCGAGTATTTGAGCCGCAAGCCGCCGCCGCCGCGCAGTCCCGTGCCCATGCCGGAGTGGCCGGTATGGAAGATCGCCGGCAGCTTGTGCTCGGCGATGACCTCGTAAAGCTTGTAGGCCATGCGATCGTTGGGGAAGAAACCCTGGCAGGTCGGGTGGAACTTGAAGCCCTTCACGATGCCGCCTTCGATCAACTCGCGCGCCTCGCGCACTCCCATCATGCCCTTGTGCGGATCGATCGAGGCGAAGGCGATCATGATGTCGGAATTGGCGGCGGCGGCCTCGGCGATTTCGTCGTTGGCGATGCGACGGTTGCCGACCTGGAACTCGGAATCCACCGTGAACATGACGAGGCCGATCTTCTTCTCGCGGTAGAAGGCGACGGTCTCGGCGATGGTCGGGCGCTTGCCGACCTTGAAATACTTGCTGGCGGCGGTCTCGAACGGCTCCCAGAACGGGTCCGTGCCGGGCTGGCGGCAGGAGACCTCGGCGTGGGTGTGGACGTCGATGGCGACGAGATCGTCGATGTTCATGGGCGCGGGCCTCCTGGGCGGGAGGATAGCGCGGGGGAGGGGAGGGGGCAAATGGTTACGCATTGTAACCAAAAAGACATCCCTGAATAACCGCCGCTTTTCGGCAATCTCTCCAGACCAGAATGCCGAGAACGAGAGCGGGCCTCTGCACTCCGCATGAAGCCGCCAAAATTCACAGCTGCTTGCAGCACTCAGATAGCGTACCCCATCCTGCGACTCCACGGTCGTTTACAGCTCCCCAAAAAATCACCAAGATAACCTTCTTCATATCTGATCAGAATATTGCCGGAGCCGCATTATGAGCAAGGGCTTTATTGCCGACGCGTTGGACAGCAAAATTGTCCCACTAGACAAATTTTCATCTGTAGAGGCATCCCCGCATTTCGTGCGTTTGAGGCTATTTGCAGCGGCGAAAATTCTATTCGGTGACTACATACTGATTCCACAAGGATGGTCTGTAGATTCCATGGTGGTTTTTCATGTTATTGGAGAGATTGCACATGCAATGAAAAAATTGGAACAGAACACAACCTACGCTAGATTGCTTTCTGAATTTGATCCTTTTAAAATTGAATCGCATGTAGATTGTAATAATTATTTAGACTTGGCGCGGTGGTATTTTCGACGTGACGACTGTTATTGGTCAGGTCTGCCACTAATAAGAGGAAATAGTGCGGAGGCAATCGATGCGCGGAACGAAATCCTCGCCGCCTTTTCGGGGCCTAACTTGTTCGGCGACGGAGCGGCTTTCGAAAAGCGTATCAAGTCAGTCATTCAGAACGAAATTGCCGCCAAGCATTGGACCGTCGCCGCGGAATATTTTAGTGCAAGAAAAGAGCGGTTTAAAAGAATCAACATGCGCTCTGGGTATTTTCATTTCATATTCAAGAAATCTATCAATGTCCTGTTAGATCACACGCAAGAAAACATCGAGCAAATAGATTCGACTTTCGTCTCAAATGTCAGGAAATTTCACGCTCATATCAATGCCGAAACGCAAGATTCAAATTACGTTTCTGGAGTTCTTAGACGAGTTTCCGAAGAATATCCAAAAGAATTTTACCTTGCTGTTGAGCATTTTGCCGCCTTCTCGCAGATTCTCGCCGCGTCCAGCGCCGCTGGGGCCGATTTTTCGAGTCCGGCGATAGGGGATAAATCAGGCGCCGGAACAAGAATTGCCGACGACTTGCAGAGGATCATGATGGTCTCTAATGCTCAAGTTGGAAGTGCGGGATTTATTGCGAATCCAACCAGCATTTCGAGCACCGCTGACGATCCACTGTTTGTTCATCATATCAACGCTGACTACGACTGGGATGAAACTTGGGTGCAAGTGATTAAATTAGCCCTTGATCGCAAGTGGAAGCAGAAAATTTCTGAATTCTTATCGACGGCGCAGCGTGGCGAAATTAGTAAGCATCGCAAGATTCTTCTTGAGTTGGAAAAAATGCTGTCGAACAGCTGCGATAAGCTCGTTATTAGACAGCCAAGAGCGCAAGCCTTAGCTGGCTCATTGAGCTTTGAACTAAGCGACGGTCCTTGCGAAATCATTGCTAAGGCCCTTAACGCCGGGATGCGCACAGGTGCAGCAGCTCTCGGTGCATATGCTGCCCACAAGATTGGTTTGCAATTCGAAGTGTCTCCCTATATCCCAATAATATCGACAGCACCAATGTTCTTCGCTCTCGAGAAATACGCCCCGAAAGCTGCCGCAGCAATACCAGTCCAAAAGATAAATCCGTTCGAAAAAAACAGCCCGATGTCGAGCGTAAGTTCTGTCATCCGGCTGTTCGATCCGCAAAATAGTCCGTAACGCTCAAGATTTTGTAACAATTCGCACCTCCACATCCGGTCGCTCGGGGTCGAAAAATCGGTCTCCGAGCGCTATAATACAGAGAGCTTGTTTCCCTCGATTGGTGATTGCATGCGAGGCGCCAGGGCATATCTCGACAACAATAGGTGAGACACCCGAAAATTCTTGCGAGCGAATCTCGGTATTTTCACCTTCGTCCCAGTGCAGCGTCCATTCTGTTGACGGCAGGACGACGATGATTTCTCGCTTTTCGCGATGAAGATGATTCCCGCGGCACTCGTTTGGCAATATGGTTGCTACGTGACAATTTCGAACTGCGCCCAAAAATTCCTTGACATAATCATCCAGGAACAAACTTAGGCCGCGTCCATCTTCAAGCCCGCTCAGCATCGAGTACGTTAACATCCCTGCCGTTCCCTTAAATAGACTTAGCTAGACCGTGAATTGCGCTGGCATCGTGCTTTTTGGGCCACTAGCATGATTGAATGCGATCATAATAGCGGATCCTGGAGGAAGTCCGGCGTGGCTGTCAAACAGTCTTTCGCCAGATGCTACCCCTTCCGCCCCGCCTCCTCCCTCCCTACATTCTCATCAAAGCCGCGTGATGCGGCGATCCGGACGGCGGGCGGTCGCTACGGGGCCATGACGCCGGGCCATAGGGGAGTTGGTACATGAACCTTGAGAAATACACCGAGCGCGCGCGCGGCTTCATCCAGTCCGCCCAGCAGCTGGCGCTCAGAGAAAACCACCAGCAGTTCACGCCCGAGCATGTGCTGAAGGTGCTGCTCGACGACGAGCAGGGCCTCTGCGCCGGCTTGATCGACAAGGCGGGCGGCCGCTCCAAGGACGCGCTGCTGGCCGTAGAGGCCGCGCTGAAGAAGCTGCCGAAGGTGCAGGGCTCCGGCGCCGGCCAGCTCTATCTCGCGCCGACCACCGCGCGCCTGTTCGACAACGCCGAGAAGCTGGCTGAGAAGGCCGGCGACAGCTTCGTCACCGTCGAGCGCCTGCTGGTCGCGCTGGCGCTGGAGAAGGGCGCCGAGGCGGCCAAGATCCTGGCCAACGTCGGCGTGACACCGCAGACGCTGAACGGCGCGATCAACGACATCCGCAAGGGCCGCACCGCCGACTCCGCCGGCGCGGAGGGTCAGTACGACGCCCTGAAGAAATACACCCGCGACCTCACCGAGGCCGCCCGCAACGGCAAGCTCGACCCCGTGATCGGCCGCGACGAGGAAATCCGCCGCACCATGCAGGTGCTGAGCCGCCGCACCAAGAACAACCCCGTCCTGATCGGCGAGCCCGGCGTCGGCAAAACCGCCATCGTCGAGGGCCTGGCGCTGCGCATCGTCAACGGCGACGTGCCGGAGTCGATCCGCGACAAGCGGCTGCTGTCGCTCGACATGGGCGCGCTGATCGCCGGCGCCAAATATCGCGGCGAGTTCGAGGAGCGGCTGAAGGGCGTGCTGTCCGAGGTCACCGCGGCCGAGGGCGGCGTCATCCTGTTCATCGACGAGATGCACACCCTGGTCGGCGCCGGCAAGGCCGACGGGGCGATGGACGCCTCCAATCTGCTGAAACCCGCGCTCGCCCGCGGCGAACTGCACTGCATCGGCGCCACCACGCTCGATGAGTACCGCAAGCACGTCGAGAAGGACGCCGCGCTCGCCCGCCGCTTCCAGCCCGTGTTCGTCTCCCAGCCGACGGTCGAGGACACGATCTCGATCCTGCGCGGACTGAAGGAGAAATACGAGGTTCACCACGGCGTGCACATCACCGACGCGGCCATCGTCGCGGCGGCGACGCTGTCGAACCGCTACATCGCCGACCGCTTCCTGCCCGATAAGGCGATCGACCTGATCGACGAGGCCGCCTCGCGTCAGCGCATGCAGGTCGATTCGAAGCCCGAGGCGCTCGACGAGCTCGACCGCCGCATCATGCAGCTCAAGATCGAGCAGGAGGCGCTCCGCAAGGAGACCGACGCCGCCTCGCGCGACCGGCTAGTGAAGCTCTCCGCCGAACTCGGCGACCTGCAGGAGAAATCCGACGCGATGACCGCCCGCTGGAAGGCGGAGAAGGACAAGGTCGGCGTCGCGCAGAAGTTGAAGGAGGAGCTGGAAGCCGCCCGCAACGCGCTCGCCCAGGCGCAGCGCAAGGGCGACTACGCGGAGGCCGGCAAGCTGACCTATGGCGTGATCCCCGACATCGAGCGCAAGCTCGCCGACGTCGAGACCAGCCAGGGCGCCGCGCTGGTCAACGAGGCGGTGACGCCCGACAACGTGGCGCAGGTCGTGTCGCGCTGGACCGGCGTGCCCGTCGACAAGATGCTGGAGGGCGAGCGCGACAAGCTCCTGAAGATGGAGCAGGAGCTGGCCAAGCGCGTCGTCGGTCAGGCCGAGGCGGTCACCGCCGTTGCGACCGCGGTGCGCCGGGCGCGGGCCGGCCTGCAGGACCCGAACCGGCCGATCGGCTCGTTCATGTTCTTAGGGCCGACCGGCGTCGGCAAGACCGAGCTGACCAAGGCCCTCGCCAGCTTCCTGTTCGACGACGACTCCGCGCTCGTGCGAATCGACATGTCCGAGTACATGGAGAAGCACTCGGTCTCCCGCCTGATCGGCGCGCCTCCGGGCTATGTCGGCTACGACGAGGGCGGGGCGCTGACGGAGGCGGTGCGGCGCCGGCCGTATCAGGTCGTGCTGTTCGACGAGATCGAGAAGGCGCATCCGGACGTGTTCAACGTCCTGCTGCAGGTGCTCGACGACGGCCGGCTGACCGACGGCCAGGGCCGCACGGTCGACTTCCGCAACGTGCTGATCGTGATGACCTCGAACCTCGGTTCGGATTATCTCGTCAACCAGCCCGAGGGCGAGGACACCAAGGCGGTCGAGAAGGACGTGATGAACGTCGTGCGCGGCCATTTCCGCCCCGAGTTCCTCAACCGGGTCGACGAGATCATTCTGTTCCATCGACTGCGGCGCGAGGATATGGGCGCGATCGTCGACATCCAGTTCAAGCGGCTGGCGAAGCTGCTGGAGGAGCGCAAGATCGTGCTCGACCTCGACGCCAAGGGCCGCCAGTGGCTCGCCGACAAGGGCTACGACTCCGCTTACGGCGCGCGTCCGCTGAAGCGCGTCATCCAGAAATGGGTGCAGGACCCGCTCGCCGAAAAGCTGCTCGCTGGCGAGATCAGCGACGGGCGGACTGTGAAGGTCGGCGTCGTTCAGGGTCGGCTCGCTATCGACGGCAAGCCGGTCGGCGCCGAGGCGCAGGACGACGCGGCGGCGGCGAAATCGCCGACGGTGGTGCACTTCCCCAAAGGGGCGTAAAACTTGCCGCCGCTCCGGCCATGGAAAAGCCGGGGCGGAGCGATTAGTTGAAAACGGCGCAGGCTGGCCATCCATACCTCCGCCGCTCGCGTGTCGGACGGTCGAGCTTGGAGTGATGGATGGCTTCGCTCGCAATCACTGGCGGCGGCGGATAAGTCTCGGGTTTCGGAGCAACACGCGATGAATGCGTTTTTCGGCGGATCGGTCGCCACCGGCGCGGTGAGACTGCTGGTCGTCTCCTTCGTCGTCGGGCTGTTCCTGACGATGTTCGGCTTCGACCCAGAGGACATCTATCTGCGTTTCCTCGCGGCCGTCCGTCACATCATCGACTTCGGGCTGACCGACCTGCGCTATTTCGGCCGCATCCTGCTGACCGGGGCGATGCTGGTCGTGCCGGTCTGGTTCATCCTGCGACTGATGGACATGCGGCGGGCGCGCTGAGACACGCTTTTGACATAGCTCGGCCCGGAATTTGCTTCAGATTGAACAAGAGCCTGCGGAAGGGCGCCGATCCGCGCGGTCGTGAGTTGCACTCGCCGTCATGCCTGCGTTTCCTTTGCTTCGATGGCGGCGCAAGCTGCGCTGGCTGCTCGGCCGGGGCTGGAGTGCGCAGGATTTCGCCGCCCGCTACGCCAGCGGCGCCGACGCCTGGGGCTATCGCAACTCGCCGCGCCATATCGCCCGGGCCGAGTTCCTCATCGCCGCGCTGCCGGCCGAGCGGTTCGCGCGCGCGCTCGAGGTCGGCTGCGCCCAGGGCTTCCTCAGCGAGCGCCTCGCAGGCCGCGTCGAGCGCCTGATCGCCTGCGACATCAGCGCCGAGGCGGTCGCGCAGGCGAGGCGCGCTTGCCGCGGATTGGCCAACGCCGAGTTTCACGTCGCCGACATCAGGGCCGGCTTTCCCGGCGACGCGTTCGACCTCTGCCTGTTCTCCGACGTGCTCTATTACCTTTCCCCGCGCGAGATCGACGCGGTGCTGGACGAGGCCGCGCGGCGGGTTCCGGGCGGCGGCTGGCTCGCCATCGTCAACGAATGGCGCGAGGGCGCGAAGGGCCTGACCTCGCCGCACTACAGCTTCGCCAGGCTCGACGCCGCCGACGCGTGGCGACGCACGGACGCCCGCCGGACGCCGTTCGGCGATGCGGAGCTGTCGTTGGCGATCTACCGCCGGGTCTGAGCAAACCGGCGCCGCCGACGCTTCGTAGAAGGCAGGGGGCGAAGGAGGTATCCATGCGCAATCGCCTTTTCCTGCTTGTCACGTTCGGCCTGCTTGCAACGCCCGCCTTCGCCGGCGGCATGGGCGACCCCAGCACCAACATGCGCGAGAAAAACGCAATCTGCGAAGCGCAGCGGCGCGGCGAGGGTCCGCTCTATCCCAATCTCTGCCTGCCCGAACTGCCTCCCGACAGTCCACCCCCCAGGTCGGGCCACGCGCAAGAGTAAACGCGCAAGCGGCGAACAGAGCGGGCAAGTCACCAAGTATTGAAACGCCGCAGCCCAAGCAGCGCGGCGCTTTCTGACATGGACGCGGTTTAATATCCGGGCAATCCGGATTTCATTCGCCTCGCCCATATTGGCGGCATCGGATTTCCCGCTTTCGGAGACAAGAGACCATGTCGCACTTCAATCCCCGCTCCTTCGCCGCGCGTCGCCCGGTGGCGACCTCTTTCGCTGCGCTCGCGGTCGCCGCGACCAGCGTCTTTGCGCTCACCGTCGAGCAAGGCGGCCCGGCCCGCGCCGGCGTCGTCGAGGCGCCGCCGGCGGTGGCCAATTCCGCGCCGTCGTTCGCCGACGTCGTCAGCCACGTGAAGCCCGCCGTCGTCTCGGTGAAGGTCAATATCGAGGACGCGGTCGCCCAGAACGACGACAGCGACAATGAGAACGGCCTCGACCAGCTTCCTCCCGAGATGCAGCAGTTCTTCAAGCGCTTCGGCGGCGGCCACAACTTCGGCAAGCCGATCGTGCGCCACGGCGTCGCGCTCGGCTCCGGCTTCATCATCAGCCAGGACGGCTATGTCGTCACCAACAACCACGTCGTCGAGCACGGCGGCAAGCAGGTTACGGTGACGCTCGACAGCGGCAAGGAGCTGAAGGCCAAGGTGATCGGAACCGACCCCAAGACCGACATTGCGCTGCTGAAGATCGAGGAGCCCGGCGATTACAATTACGTGAAGTTCGCCAAGGAGCTGCCGCGTATCGGCGACTGGGTGCTCGCCATCGGCAATCCGTTCGGCCTCGGCGGCACGGTGACCGCCGGCATCGTCTCGGCGGAAGGCCGCGACATCGGCTCCGGCCCCTATGACCAGTTCATCCAAATCGACGCGCCGATCAACAAGGGCAATTCCGGCGGCCCGACCTTCAACCTCAAGGGCGAGGTGGTCGGCGTCAACACCGCGATCTTCTCGCCCTCGGGCGGCAGTGTCGGCCTCGGCTTCGCCATCCCCGCCAATACCGTCGACATGATCGTCGCCGACCTCGAACACGGCGGCGTCAAGCGCGGCTATCTCGGGGTGCAGATCCAGCCGGTCACGCAGGACATCGCCGACGGCCTTGGCCTGAAGTCGAACGAAGGCGCGCTGGTTGCGGAGACGCAGCCCGACACGCCCGCCGCCTCGGCCGGTCTCAAGTCCGGCGACGTCATCACCAAGCTCAACGGCGACACGGTGAAGGACGCCGCCGATCTCACCCGCAAGGTCGGGGCGCTGAAGCCCGGCGAGAAGGCGACCGTGACCTACATGCGCGACGGCGCAGAGCAAACCGCCGACGTCACGCTCGGTTCGCTGCAGCCCGAGAAGACCGCCGCGGCGGACGACAGCGCCGCTCCCGAACACTCGGCGCTGACGCTCGGGGTCGAACTGGCCCCGACCGAGCACGGCAAGGGCGTCGAGATCGTCGAGGTCGATCCGACCGGGCAGGCCGCGTCGAAGGGCATCAGCGCCGGCGACGTGATCCTGCAGGTGGCCGGCAAGCCGGTGAGCTCGCCGCGCGAGGTCAAGTCGGAGATCGAGGCGGCCAAGAAGGACGGCAAGAAGGCGGTGCTGATGCTGGTGCGGACGTCGCAGGCCTCGCGCTACGTCGCCTTCGAGTTCCCGAAGGCCTGATTGCTCAAAATGCGCGGCGCCCTGGCGAGGGCGCCGCGCATTACGCCGCCGCCGCTGCGGCGGGTTGCCCGATGGGCACGCCCATGAAGAACTTGAGCAGGTTCATCGCGCCGTAGAAGTGCAGGAAATAGCCGTTGCGCAGCTCCGCCCGCATCAGGATGCGCACGAGCTTGCCGATCACCACCGGATCCTCGTCCTTGATCACCTCATCCTGAATATAGAGTCGTATGGGTTCGATGATCCCCCAGTTGAACCGGGGCGAGATCACATGCGCGAGATCGTCTTGCAGCAGGCGATGCGACAGATGCGGCTGCTCATAGAGCCGCGTTATTTCGGGGCTATCGTAGACGCTGCGGAACAGGTCCTTGTGGCGCTGCGGCGAAAGCACCATGACGCCGGTGTTGAACTGCTCGTCGTGCGGGGGAAGGCCGTTCGAGACATAGGTCATGCGGGTTTCCTGCCGCCACGCGACGTCGAACTTGTCGGGCGGCGTGCTCTCCCCGCGCAGCCGCTCCAGATAGATTTGCGCTTCGGCCGGCGATAGTCGCGAGCCTTCGCGGGAAAGGCTGACCTTTTCCGGCGGCCCGGCGAATTCGAGGATGTCGGGAGCGGTTTCGGAAATGATAATGTCGCTGTCGAGCCAGATCAGGCGTTCGTAGCGCTGGATCCAGGGCAGGCTGGGGATCAGCAGTTTCTGCCAGGCGGGCGAACGCGCCAGGTCGGTCTTGTCGATCCTGTCCTTGAAGACGATGAGATCGACGCCGATGCGCTCGGCGTAGGCGACCCACGAGGCGGCGCTGAGCGTGCGCCACGCCGCCTCGTGGGCCTCGCCGATGACGACGCTGACGATGGCGGCTCGGGCGGGGCTCGGCGTTGGCGTCTGCTCCGCCGAATCAACGAACCAAATCATCTGCTGCGCCTTCCGAGACTGACCCGGAACGCAGTATAGGGAAAAACTTGCGCTGGGCTAACCGGCGCGTTGCAGTTCAATCGGTGGCGAACATTTTCGAGGCCAACGCATTGTAGAGCGGGTTGTCGGTCTCGAACACCTGCTCGACGCTCTGCACCACGACCCGCCGCGCGCCTTGCGCCAACAGGTAATTGGCGAGTTCCGCCGCGAGCGGTCGCGGACACAGAAACGCCTGCGCGCCGCTGCCGGAGAACTCCGCCGTCGCGCCGAATTTCGTCGCCGTCTCGGCGACAGCTTGCGCGTTGCCCTCGGGCCAGATCGCCCGCACCTCGCGCGAGCGGCGCGCCTTCTCCGACGCCGCCAGCCGCGACAGGATGGCGCGCGCTGCGTCGCGGGCGCCGTCGCTCCAGTCGGCCCGCTTGGCGGCGACGAGATTGGCCTCGCTGCGCAAGATCACGCCGTCCTCGATGATCTTGAGCGCATTGGCGGTGAGCGTCGCGCCGGTGGTGGTGATGTCGACGATCAACTCCGCCGAGCCCGCCGCCGGCGCCCCCTCGGTGGCCCCTAAGCTTTCGACGATGCGGTAATCGGTGACGGCGTGTTCGTCGAAGAAGCGGCGCGTCAGGTTGACGTATTTCGTCGCCACCCGCATCCGCGCGCCGCGCCGCGCCCGGTAATGCGCGCAGACGTCTTCGAGATCGGCCATGTTGCGCACGTCGATCCACGACTGCGGCGCCGCGACCACGACATTGGCCCGCCCGAACCCGAGCGGCGTCAGCATGATGAGCTTGGCGTCGACGTCGGCGACGTGCTCGCGTACCAGATCCTCGCCGGTGACGCCGATATGCGCCGCCCCGGCCGCCAACTGGCCGACGATCTCGGACGCCGACAGGAACGCGACCTCGACCCCCTCCAGCCCCGCAACGGAGCCGCGGTAATCGCGCACGCCGCGCCCTTGGACGATCTCAAGCCCGGCGCGGGCGAAATATTCGTAGGTGTTTTCCTGCAGGCGCCCCTTCGAGGGCACGGCGATGACGAGCGTCATGACAAGGCCTCCGCCTTCAGGCGGTCGAGCCAGATCGCCGCCCCGACGGCCGGAGTTTCCTGCGCAGCGCCGAGTTTGTGCGCGAGCCCGTCGTAGCGCCCGCCGCCGAGAATCGGCTTCAGCGCCGCCGGATCGGTCGACACCGCCTCGAACACGAAGCCGGTGTAATAGTCGAGATCGCGCACGAAGCCGGCGCCATAGCTGAACTCGTCGACGGCCAGCCCGCGCGCGGCGAGGAAGCCAGTGCGCTCCTCGAACGAGCACAGCGCCTTGTCGATGGCGAGCCCCGCCTCCTTGGCGAGCGCGCGCAGCGCCCGCGCCGCAGCGTCGGGATGGCCCGAGATCGACAGGAAGCGCTCCAGCGCGTGCATCTGCTCGGCCCCGAGCCCGGAATCGCCGCGGCTCGCCGCCTGCTCCAGGAAGCGGTCGGCGATCTCGCTGGGGCTGCGGCCGCCGACGGTGGAGATGCCGGCGATCGAGAGCAGATCCTGCACCAGCGCCTTGGCGCCGTCGTGGTCGGCCCGCTCCAGCGCCGCCAGCACGCCCGCCTTGGAGAACGGCGTCAGCCCGCCGCGGTCGAGCACCTTCTCCAGCGGCAGCCCGCGCGCGACGCCACGCCGCACCCGGCGGCGCCAATATTCCGGCAACCCGAGCGCCGAGATCACGCCGTCGAACACCCGCGCGTCGCCGATCCGCACTTTCAGCGGCCCGGCCCCGGCGGCGTCGGCCGCCTCCAGCGCGAGCCCGAGAATTTCCGCGTCGGCCGCCTCGATGTCGCGCCGGCCGAAGCTTTCCAACCCGGTCTGCATCAGTTCGCCCTCCGCCCCGGCGCGGGCGCGGAAGACGGGGCCGAGATAGGCGTAACGCGCTTCGCGCGCGCCGCTCTGCAGATGCAGCAGGCAGACGGGAATGGTGAAGTCCGGCCGCAGGCACAGCTCCTCGCCCTCGGGGCCGGCGGTGAGGAACAGCCGGCCGCGGACGTCCTCGCCGGACATGTCGAGAAACGGCGCCGTCGACTGCAGAATCGCCGGCTCGACGTGGACGAAACCGGCGTCCCTGAAATAGCCGAACGCGCGTTCGCCGGCGGCGCGCCGCGCCTCGCGCCCTATGCTGGTGATCGGACCCATCGGGCGCCCCATGTTCGCCGCCTCTCTAACAAACTAGGCGCCGTCGCGTTAGCCTATTTCGCCAAAAGGGTGAACGGCGGCGTCGAGGCCCGTTCGCCTTCAGACGGCCACGCTCGCGGGGTTATGGCGGGGCCGTCGTTGGGGGACGAGCGCGGGGAATCGCTTGAGATCGATTCGTATCTGGCTGGCGCTGGCGTGCCTGTGTCTCGCGTTTTCCGGCGTCGTCCGGGCCGCCGAAGACACCGCGCGCGAGACGCTCGATTCGGTCAAGGCGACGCTGGCTGAGATCGACGACGAGCTGAAGCTGGAGAACCTCAGCGACGGCCAGCTGGTCCAGCTGCGCGCCCGCAGTGAGCCTCTGGTCGGCCAGTTGCAGAGCGTGATCGTCGAACTGACGCCGCGGCTGGAGGCCTCGCGCAAGCGGCTCGCCGAGCTGAAGCCGAAAAACGCCGACGCCACGACGCCGCAGGCCGAGACCGATCCCGCCGCCGACGAACTCAAGGCCGAGCAGGCCAAGTTCGACAAGCTCGACGCCGACCTGCGCTCGGCCCGCGCCGCGCTGTTGCAGACCGACGACTACATCGCCCGCATCAGCGCCGACCGCCGCGACATCTTCACCCAGCAGACTTTCGCGCGTTCGGCCAGCGTGCTGAGCCCGCCGCTGTGGCTGTCGGTGGCGCGCGAGGCGCCAGGCGACTTCACCGCCTTCGAACAGCTGCTGGTCGACGCAGGCAAGCGGCTCGCCGCGCGCGCGACCGCCTTCCAGCTCGGCGGCTTCCTGGGCGTCTTGGCGCTACTGCTCGCGCTCACCGCGCCGCTCCGATGGGTGGCGCGGCGCGTCATCGTGCCCAAGGGGGAGGGCAAGCCGGGCCGGCTGCGCCGGGCCGTCGCGGCGCTGTGGACGCTGGCCGTGCAGGCCGCGCTGCCGCTCGTCGCGCTTGGGATCGTCTCCTACGCGCTCGATCTGTTCGACATCTCCGACCCGCGCCTGCAGGGCGTCGTCAACGCGTTGTTCGACGGCCTCAGAATGACGGCGCTGGCCTACGCTTTCGCCCGCGCCCTGCTGGCGCCCCGGCGCGCCCCGTGGCGGCTGCTGCGCATCGGCGACGAGGCGGCGGCGCGGCTGACCCGGCTGGTTCTCTCGGTCGCTATCGTCTGGTCGGCCGCCCATCTGGTCGAGGCGATCGCCGAGACGGCGTCGTCCTACAACCTGCTGGTGCTGACACGCGGCGTTTCGTCGATCGCGATCGCCGCGCTCGCCGCCGACGCGTTCCGCAAGCTCGCCCATTCGCCCGAAGCCGCTGCGCCGGCGCGCGACGTCGGGCGGCCGGTGCGCACCTTTGCCTGGATCTATCTGGTCGCCGTCATCGTCTGCGCGCTGGCCGGCTATATCGCGCTGGCGACCTACCTCATCGACCACGTGCTGCAGTTCGTCGGCGTGGTCGGCGCGCTCTATCTCGCCGACGCGCTGTTGCAGGAAAGCTGCGAGCGTCTGCTGCATCCGGAATCGACCTTCGCGCAGGGCCTCGTCGGCCTGCTGGGCTTGAGGCGCAGCGGCCTGGAGCAGATCGTCGTGCTGGTGCAGGGCGCGGCGCGGCTGACGGTGGTGGCGCTGGCCATCGTGGTCGCGGTCGGGCCGTTCGGCATGCCGAGCCAAGATCTCGTCGCCAGCCTGCGCTCGGTCTATTTCGGCGTCAGCGTCGGCGGCGTCACATTGTCGCTGTCGACGCTGGTGACGGCGCTGGTGGCCTTCTTCCTCATCCTGGCGGCGACGCGCGGCGCGCAGAGCTGGCTCGGCGAGCGCTACCTGCCGCGCACCAAGCTCGACGCCGGCGTCAAGAACTCGATCCGCACCATTTTCGGCTATGTCGGCGTCGTGGTGGCGCTGCTGGCCGGCGGGGTCCGGCTCGGTCTCGACGCCGACCGGCTCGCCTGGATCGCCGGCGGTCTCTCGGTCGGCATCGGCTTCGGACTGCAGAGCATCGCCAACAATTTCGTCTCCGGGCTGATCCTGCTGTGGGAGCAGGGCGTGCGCGTCGGCGATTGGGTCGTGATCGGGCAGGACCAGGGATTCGTCCGCCGGATCAACGCGCGCTCGACCGAGATCGAGACCTTCGAGCGCGCCACGCTGATCGTGCCAAACCTGACCCTGGTCACCGGCTCGGTGAAGAACTGGATGCACACCGACCGCGTCGCGCGGCTCGTCGTCAACGTCAACGCGGCGTTCGAGAGCGACCCGGAAGCCGTGCGCAAGCTGTTGATCGACGCCGCCAAGGCGCAGGACGCGGTGCTGTCGATCCCCGCGCCGCTCGCCCTGTTCAGCGAGATCGCCGACTGGGCGATGAAATTCGAGCTCATTTGCTATGTCGAGGAGGCGTTGATGGCCGAACGGGTGCGCTCGGAGCTGAATTTCGACATCATGGCGCGGATGCGCGCGCAAGGGCTGCGCATCCCCTATCCGTTCCCGGTGGGATCGGAGGACGCGCGCGGGCCCAACGCCGCGCGGCTGACGTGAGGGGGCGGGTGATGCAGACGGAAACTGATCCGCCGCCGCGCCGCGTCGCGCTTTACGCCGTCGCCTTCTTTCTCCTGTGCTGGGCGATTCTGGCGATCGGCGACGCGCCGTTCGCCATTCTGCACGACATGGCTGAACCCTACGCCTGGGGGCGGCAGTTCGAACTCGGCTACAACCAGCATCCGCCGTTCTGGGCCTGGATCTGCGGCGCCTGGTTTTACGTCTTCCCGCGCGCCGGCTGGAGCTTTGCGGCGCTCGATGCGCTGAACGCCGCAATCGGGCTCCTCGGCGCCTGGGCGCTGATCGGCGATTTCGCGCGAGGCGAGCGGCGGGTCGCGGCCTTCGCGCTGCTCCTGCTGACGCCGATCTACACGCTGGGCGCCTACAAGTACGACGCCAACACGATCTTCATCTCAGTCTGGCCGTGGATGACGCACGCTTTCGTGCGTGCGCTGCGCACACAGACTTTGAGCTGGTCGCTCGGCTTCGGCGCGCTCGTCGGAGTGGCGCTGCTGTGCAAATATTATGCGGTTGTGCCGATCGCCGTCTGCGGTCTGGCGGCGCTCGCTTCGCCCGAGGGCCGCCGCTATCTGCGCTCGGCCTCGCCCTGGATCTCGGCCGCGACGGCCGCGCTGCTCTTTGCGCCGCATGCGTTCTGGCTCGTCCACGCGGGCGCGCCGCCGCTGCGCTATTTCGCCTCCGCCTCCGGACTCGACTGGGGCGTCGCGCTGCGCGCGGCTTACGGCTCGGCGCTCGGCGTCGCCTGCTGGTTCATTCTCGTCGCCGTCGTCCTGGTCTACTTCGCTTGGTCCGGCGCCGGCGTGGCGCGCCCCCAGCCGCGCGACCGCGCGGAAGCGCTGACGCTGGCGATCCTGGCTCTCGGCCCGCTGACGCTGACGCTGGCCTGCGGTCTGCTGCTGCGGGTGCGTCAGACACCGGAAATGCCGGTCGGCGTGCTAGCGCTGATCCCGCTCCTCGCCATCGAGGCGGCGGGCCTCGACCCGGCGCGCGGTCTTGGCCGCTTCGCCCGCCGCGCGGCTGTCTTCGCCGTCGTCGCGATGGCCGCCTTGTCGCCTGCAGTCATGCTCGCACGGACCTACAGCGGCGACAAGGCGGACGGCGCCGCTCCCTATGCAGAGGCGGCGGAGGCGGTGACGCGGCTCTGGCGCGAGCACAACAGCACGCCGCTACCCTTTGTCGCAGGCGCCGAGTACACACATTATATTGTGTTCTACAGCCCCGACCGGCCGCAGGCGTTTTTCCAGTTCAGCTACGACGCCAACCTCTGGATCACGCCGGAAGCGCTGGCGCGGCGCGGTTGGGCCGCGGTCTGCGCGGCGGAGGATGCGGGCTGCGTCAGCAAAGCCGAAACCTTCTCGGACTCGCGAACCGAACGCCGAAGTCTGATCGTAAGCCATCGCTTTCTCGGCCATGTCGCCCGGCCGCGCGAGCTGGTCGTTTTTCTCGCGCCGCCGGCGCCCGAGCCTTGAAACGCGAGTTCACGTCGCGCTTTCGTGATTCGTAGCGGCCATGACAGATGCGGTAGGCGTACGCGCTCGCTTGACGCATGGCTAAGAGCGCGCCGCAGCCCCAACGGAGGCCGTTCAGAGGCTGACCCCGACATGACCGATGTGAACATCCTTGGCGGCCGTCGTGTCCTCGTGGTCGAGGACAACTATTTCCTCGCCAGCGACGCCGCCCGCGCGCTCAAGCAGGCTGGCGCCGAGATTCTCGGTCCCTATCCGAGCGAGCAAGCGGCTTACGACGAATTGGAGCGCGAACGGCCCGAGGCCGCCGTGCTCGACATCAATTTCGGCGCCGGCGCCTCGTTCAGGCTGGCGGGAACGCTGCGAGAGCGTCACATCCCGTTCCTGTTCGTGACTGGCTACGACCGCGAGACGATTCCGCCGCAGTTTTCCGACGTCGAGCGGCTGACCAAGCCGGTGCTGCTCACCCGCGTCGTCGAAGCGCTGTCGAAGCTTTTGCCGCATTAGGCGCGCCCGGGCCGCCCCATTGCCAAAACGCGCGAACCTGACTATGGGAGACTTCCCACCTCCCAGGCGCCGCGGTCTCACGTCCCTGCGCCTTTTGCGCCGCGTCCTCGATATTCAATGGGTATTGGATATTCAATGGGCCTTGCGCGGCGCTTCCCTACTCTGGCGAGCCAAACGCTCCCGATTGAACAGAGAGCCCCATGCGGGAAGTCAAGCTTAAAGACTTAAAGAAGAAATCCCCCACCGAATTGCTCGCTTTCGCAGAAGAGCAGGAGGTCGAGAACGCCTCCATCATGCGCAAGCAGGAGCTGATGTTCGCGATCCTGAAGCAGCTAGCGAGCCGCGATGTCGAGATCATCGGCGAGGGCGTCGTCGAGATCCTGCAGGATGGGTTCGCCTTCCTGCGCTCGGCCGACGCCAACTATCTGCCCGGTCCCGACGACATCTATGTCTCGCCCTCGCAGATCCGCCGCCTGGCTTTGCGCACCGGCGACACGGTCGAGGGCGTGATTCGCTCGCCGAAGGAAGGCGAGCGCTATTTCGCGCTGCTGAAGTGCAACGCGATCAATTTCGAGGACCCGGAAAACACCCGCCACAAGGTCCCGTTCGACAACCTGACGCCGCTCTATCCCAATGAGCGCCTCAAGCTCGAACATGACGACCCCACCCGCAAGGACATGTCGAGCCGCGTAATCGACATCGTCAGCCCCATCGGCAAGGGCCAGCGCGCGCTGATCGTGGCGCCGCCGCGCACCGGCAAGACCGTGCTGCTGCAGAACATCGCGCAATCCGTCACCGCCAATCACCCCGAGTGCTACCTGATCGTGCTGCTGATCGACGAGCGCCCGGAGGAAGTCACCGACATGCAGCGCTCGGTGAAGGGCGAGGTCGTCTCCTCCACCTTCGACGAGCCCGCCGCGCGCCACGTCCAGGTTGCCGAAATGGTGATCGAGAAGGCCAAGCGCCTGGTCGAGCACCGCCGCGACGTGGTGATCCTGCTCGACTCGATCACCCGCCTCGGCCGCGCCTACAACACCGTGGTGCCTTCCTCCGGCAAGGTGTTGACCGGCGGCGTCGACGCCAACGCCTTGCAGCGGCCAAAGCGCTTCTTCGGCGCGGCGCGCAACATCGAGGAGGGCGGCTCGCTGACCATCATCGCGACCGCTTTGATCGACACCGGCTCGCGCATGGACGAAGTGATCTTCGAGGAGTTCAAGGGCACCGGCAACTCCGAAATCATCCTCGACCGCAAGGTCAGCGACAAGCGTACCTTCCCGTCGATGGACATCACCCGCTCCGGCACCCGCAAGGAAGAACTGCTGTGCTCGCCCGACATCCTCAAGAAGATGTACGTGCTGCGCCGCATCCTCAACCCGATGGGCACGGTCGACGCCATCGAGTTCCTGCTCGGCAAGCTGCGCGACACCAAGTCGAACGCCAACTTCTTCGAGTCCATGAATACTTGATCCAGCTTCGCGCCCGTCATGCCCGTCCCCGGGCTTGATCCGGGGATTGTCCGGGCGTCCACGCCATGGCGCCAGCCCCGCCTTTGCCGACAGAATACGGACGCTCTTGCAAGGCATCGAAGCCGAGGCATAACTCGCCGACGTGGAGGGCCGGGACAAGCCCGGCCATGACGTGAGCGGCAGTTTCAATCAGGCCCGTGGGAGACGCTCGTGACGCTCGACGACATCCGCCGCGAGATCGACCGCATTGACGCCGAGATGCACAAGCTGCTGATCGCGCGGTCGGGCGTGATCGAGCGGCTGATCGCGATCAAGCAGGCGCAAGGCGGCGGCTCCGCCTTCCGTCCGGCGCGCGAGGCCTCGATGCTGCGCGCCATCGTCGAGCGGCATGAGGGCCGGCTGCCGGTCGACACGGTCGAGGGCATCTGGCGCATCATCATCTCGACGTTCACTTATGTACAGTCGCCGTACTGCGTGCATATCGACGTCTCGCGCGGCGAATCGGCGATCCGCGACTCGGAGCGGTTCCATTTCGGTTTCACCGTGCCGGTGGTTCCGCACTTCGGGGCCGCTGGCGTGATCGATTCGGTGGCGAAAAGCGGCGGCGATCTCGGCATGTTCGCGCTCGACGGCGGCGCGGCGGCCGGCGCCTGGTGGATGAAGCTCACCGGGCCGGACGCGCCCAAGGTGATCGCGCGGCTGCCGTTCGTCGAGCGGCCCGACCATCCCGCGGGCCTGCCGGTGTTCGTGATCGCGCAACCCTTAAGCGACGGCGGCGCGCGGCAGGTGGTGCTGGAGGCGATCTGGCTCGACCGCTGGCGGGCGGATTTCGCATTCGCGCTGGCGGCCGCAGGCGGCGAGGCGATCGGCGAGGCCGCGCATGGCTCGGGGTTCTCGGCGCTGGTGGCGCGGCCGGGCGAACTGGAGCCGGACGCGCTGACGTTGGCGTTGCGCGACGCGGGCGCGCGCGGGGTGCGCTCGGCGGAGATCGGATGTCACGCGCCTAGGTTTGAGATGGGGCGGTAGGGCTGCATCCTGGACTATTCGCAAGTTCATTCGAAGATCATGCACGGAAAAATTGAGCTGCACATTGCCGATAAATTCGCGGGCGCAAATTTACCCGTTAAATTTGTTGGATAGGAATTAACTCAGGCGGGCACTTTCTTACCTGGAACTGTCGCGTCCCGCTGCGGGCAGACCGTAAGCGCCGACATATCCCGTGTTCGTCGGAAGATCGTCTTCCCAACAGAGCGCGCTCGCTGACGTTCGGCGACGATTTCAGGCGGGATTTAGGAGGCAGCGATGCCCAAGCCCAAGCCCGACCCCAAGACCAAGCCGCCCAGCCAAGCCGAGCTTATCTCCGGCCTTGCCGAGGTATTGCTGCGGCCGGCGTGTCAATCCATCGATTTCAGCTATCATGGTTTCAGAGTGAACGGACGCGGCTATCGGGCGGTTGTAAGCGCAGTATCCGAGGGCAAGATTCACCTCGTCATCTCCGACAAGGCGCTTAGGAACAACGCCCTCGCCGGTTTCGATGGGGTCGATACCATCAAATTTGCGCCGAATTTCACGTTCTCTGCACCCGCTGCGGAAATGACTCTAGTTCACGAGTCTACGCACGCGAGTTTCGCGGTGCAGTATCCGGGGACACGGATGAGCACCTTGAATAATGAAGCTCTCGCCTATCTCGCAATGACCATCTACAACCGCCTAGTTCCTCCGACTGCGCAAGATCCTTGGACGGATTTCACGGGACTATGGAGTTCTGCATTGAGCGCAGCGAAGAACGTTAGGCGAGGGGCTGAGATTGACGAAACGACAATGAAAACTATCACCGACGGAATCATGAGCGATTCCCGTGTTCAAAGTGAACTTATAGGAACCCCGACGTCCAACTTCGACGGCCTCCCAAAATGAGCTTGTAACGACCCCGATGTCCAGCTTCGATGAGGTCTGAAGACGCGCAGGACGAACCGCGGCGCTGGCGGCGGCTTCGGTCGCCACGCACGAACGGCGCAAGAATCCACCGCAATCTCCTTGTCATCCGCCCCCCCTTCCGCGAAAAGCCGGTCTCCTGCCGCCCGTCGGTCCCGAGTCCCCCATGTCGCAAGCCTTCCGCCCGCAACCGCGCCCCGAAATCCTTGAGATCGACGCCTACGTCCCTGGCAAGCCCGCCCCCGCGAGTGCGGCCAAGACGTACAAGCTGTCGTCCAACGAATCCCCGCTCGGCCCCAGCCCCAAGGCCATCGCCGCCTTCCGCGACTCGGCCGATATGCTCGCGCTCTACCCCGACGGCGGCGCCTTTGAGCTTAAAAGCGCCATCGCCGAGCGGCACGGGGTCGACCCCGCGGGCCTGATCGTCGGCAACGGCTCGGACGAGCTGATCGGCCTGATCGCCTCGGCGTTCCTGAAAGCCGGCGACGAGGGGCTCTACAGCCAGTACGGTTTCCTCTCCTACCCGATCGCGATCCGCGCGGCGGGGGCGACGCCGGTGATCGCGCCGGAGGCCAACCTCATGGCCGACGTCGACGCGCTACTCGCCCGCGTCGGCGCGAACACCAAGGTCGTGTTCATCGCCAACCCGAACAACCCCACCGGCGCGCTGCTGCCGCGCGGCGAGCTGCGCCGGCTGCATGCCGGCTTGCCCGTCGATACCCTGCTGGTGATCGACGCGGCCTATGCCGAATATGTCGACGACGCCAATTACGAAGCCGGCGCCGAACTGGTCGAAGTGTACGACAACGTGGTGATGTGCCGCACCTTCTCGAAAGCCTACGGACTGGCGGGCCTGCGGCTCGGCTGGGCTTACGCCAAGCCCTATCTGATCGACGCGGTCAACCGCATCCGCGGCCCATTCAACGTCAACGCCCCGGCGCAGGCGGCTGGCGTCGCCGCGCTGGCGGACCCTGGGCATCTGGCTGCCGCCATCGCGCATAACGCCCGCTGGCTGCCGTGGCTGACGCGCGAGATCCGCGCGCTCGGGCTCGAAGCGCCGCCGAGCCACGGCAATTTCCTGCTGATCCGCTTCCGCGACGCCGCCCACGCCAGGCGCGCCGACGCGGCGCTGACCTCGGCCGGTTTCGCGTTGCGCGGCATGACCGGCTACGGCCTGCCCGATTGCCTGCGCCTCAGCGTCGGCGACGAGGACGCCAACACCGGCGTCGTCGCGGCGCTGGTGCAATTCCTGGGGGCGTAGATGTCGCTGGCCCGTCTGCCAGAGCCGCTGTTCGGGACGATCGCCCTCATCGGCGTCGGCCTGATCGGCTCCTCGATCGCCCGCGCCGTCGCCAAGACCGGCGCAGCCGAGCGCGTCGTCATTTGCGACCGCGACGCCGACGCGCTCGCGCGCGCCCAGGCGCTCGGCCTCGGCCATGTCTACACACGCTCGGTCGCTGAAGCCGCGGCGGCGGCCGACCTGATCGTGCTCTGCACCTCCGTCGGCTTCTACGCCGATCTCGCCGCGACCATGGCCCCGGCGCTGAAGATGGGCGCTGTTGTCACCGACGTTGGCTCGGTCAAGGCGGCCGTCGTCGCCGACGTGGCGCCGCGCCTGCCGGAAGGCGTGCATTTCGTGCCCGGCCACCCGGTCGCCGGCACCGAGCAATCCGGCCCCGACGCCGGCTTCGCCACCCTGTTCGAGAACCGCTGGCACGTCCTCACCCCGCCGCCGGGAACCGACGCGGCGGCGGTGGCCAAGGTGCGCGCGCTGTGGGAGGCGTTCGGCGCCCATGTCGAGATCATGACGCCGGAGCACCACGATCTCGTGCTGGCGATCACCAGCCATCTGCCGCATCTGATCGCCTACAACATCGTCGGCACGGCGGCGGATCTCGAGGACTCGCTGCGCTCCGAGGTGCTCAAATTCTCAGCCGGCGGCTTCCGCGACTTCACCCGCATCGCCGCCTCAGATCCGACCATGTGGCGCGACGTGTTCCTGCACAACAAGGACGCGGTGCTCGAGATGCTCGGCCGCTTCACCGAGGACCTGACCGCGCTGCAGCGCATGATTCGCCGCGGCGACGGCGACGGGTTGTTCGAGCTGTTCACCCGCACCCGCGCGATTCGCCGCGGCATCGTCGAGCAGGGCCAGGAGACCGCGGCGCCCGACTTCGGCCGGCGGGCGCGTGAGGAGGCGGGGGAGGCGTAGGGAAGACGGCCGTCACGCCGAGGCGCGTCTTTGCGAGCGAAGCCATCGATCTCTCCGAACTCGTAGGCTTTGCGGAAAAGCAGCGTCAGCCGGGGCGCGGGCGGCTTTGCTTCGCTCGCCACGACGCCGGCCCCAGTTTTTCCGCTCGGCGGCGCAACGACGCCGCCCTGGAGCGACGAGCCCATTTGCAACATCAGCCGTTTTGTCCTTTCATCGCCGCCGCGCGGGGATGAGAAAGGACGACGCGCTTGGACTACGGAATGGACAACGAGGCGCCCATGCGAGAGGCCGATGCGGCGCACGACCTCTGGGTCTTCGCCTATGGCTCGCTGATCTGGAACCCCGGGTTCCCCTACAGATCGCGCGAGGCGGCGACGCTGATCGGCTATCACCGGCGCTATTGCGTGCGCTCGATCGTCTATCGCGGCGCGCCGGAGGCGCCGGGGCTGGTGCTCGGCCTGGAGCGGGGCGGGGCGTGCCAAGGCGTCGTCTACCGCGTCGCCGCCGAACTCGCGGGCTCGACAATGCAATACCTGCGCGAGCGCGAGCTGATCACCTCGGTCTATATCGAGATCGTCGCGCCGGTCGAGACCCGCGACGGCGCGCGGCGCGAGGCGGTGACCTATGTCGCCGATCCCGCGCACGAACAATATGCTGCGACGTCGGACTTCGAGGCGATGGTGGAGACCATTCGCTGCGCCTGCGGAATCGCCGGACCCAATTACGAATACGCGATCAACACCTGGGCCAATCTCGCCAGCCTCGGGCTCGACGACCGCTATGTCGCCGAGGTCGCCGACGCGCTCAGGCGGCGAGGCAGGGAGTGATGTCCTCGATCAGCGAGCGCCGCTCGGCCCCGCTCTCCGCCAGCACGTGGATCTGGAACTCGACCTCGTCGAGCCGGTCGTCATAGAGCCGGCGCAGCTCCGACAGCCGCAGGTCGGGCAGCGCGCCTAAGTCGACGCAGGCGAGCGCCCCGCGCTGGCCCGCGACCAGCACCACCGCGTCCTCGTAGGCCGGGCATTCCCCGGGCGCGTAGACCGAGAACACGTAAAACCGGCCGGAGCGGCCGAGCCAGTGGCGGAACTTAGCGTGATAGAGGTCCTCGCAGGCGAGATAGGCGCTCTTGTCCTCGCAAAAACCGTCAAGCGGCAGGTCTCGATTGAGGGAAAACTCCAGGACCGACATGCTGTTCGCTCCGCATCGGATGCGAACAGAATTAGAACAAATAGCGGACGAAGTCAATACGAAATTCCGCTGCGGAAGCGCCGCCTTCAGGCGGCGCGTCAACGTGGGAAGCGCCGCCTTCAGGCGGCGCGTCAACGTGGGAAACGCCGCCTTCAGGCGGCGCGCTTACGCTTGGGCCCCGGCTTCTTCGGCGCGGACTTATCCTCGAACAGCTCCGCCAGCTTCTCCGTCATCGCCCCGCCCAGCTCCTCGGCGTCGACGATGGTGACGGCGCGGCGGTAGTAGCGCGTGACGTCGTGGCCGATGCCGATGGCGATCAGCTCCACCGGCGAGCGCGTCTCGATCTCCTCGATGACGTGGCGCAGGTGCCGCTCCAGATAGTTGCCGGAATTGACCGACAGCGTGGAATCGTCGACCGGCGCGCCGTCGGAGATCATCATCAGGATCTTGCGCTGCTCCGGCCGCCCCAACAAACGTTGATGCGCCCAGTCGAGCGCCTCGCCGTCGATGTTCTCCTTTAAGAGTCCCTCGCGCATCATCAGGCCCAGGTTCTTGCGCGCCCGCCGCCATGGCGCGTCGGCGGATTTGTAGACGAGATGGCGCAAGTCGTTGAGCCGGCCGGGATTGGGCGGCTTGCCGGCCTGCAGCCACGCCTCGCGCGATTGCCCGCCCTTCCACGCCCGCGTGGTGAAGCCGAGGATCTCCACCTTGACGCCGCAGCGCTCCAGCGTGCGGGCGAGAATGTCGGCGCAGGTGGCGGCGACCGTGATCGGCCGCCCGCGCATCGAGCCGGAATTGTCGATCAGCAGCGACACCACGGTGTCGCGAAACTCCATGTCCTTCTCGCGCTTGAACGACAACGGCTGCTGCGCGTCGATGACGATGCGCGGCAGCCGCGCGGTGTCGAGGATTCCCTCTTCGAGGTCGAACTCCCAGGTCCGGCTCTGCTGCGCCATCAGCCGTCGCTGCAGCCGGTTGGCGAGCCGGCCGACGACGCTGGAGAGATTCGACAACTGCTTGTCGAGATAGTCGCGCAGTCGCTGCAACTCCTCGGGCTCGCACAGTTCGTCGGCCTCGACCACCTCGTCGAATTTCGTCGTGTAGGCCTTGTAGTCGGGCCCGCGCCGGGACGGGTCGCCGGACGGGGCAGGGCGGTTCTCCGAAGCCTCCTCGGATTCGCCCGCGTCGGTCTCTTCGGGGTACTCGGCCGAAGGCGCGTCGGCCGCCTCCATCGCGCCTTCCTCCAACTCGTCGGAGGAGTCCTGCAGCGACTCGATCTCCATCGAGTCCTTCGATTCCTCGGATTCGCCCTCGCCCTCGCTGTCGTCGGGCTGCTCGGGCGGCTTGTTGTCGTCCTCGGAGTCCTCGCTCTCCTCGGCCTCGGCTTGCGAATCGCTCGCCATGTCGAGCGAGGCCAGCAGCTTGTGCACCGCCCGGGCGAAACCGCGCTGGTCCTCGATGCTGCCGGCGAGCTTGTCGAGCTCGGCCCCCGCCTTGTCCTCGACCGCCTGCCGCCACAGCTCGACGACGCGGGCGGCGCCGGGCGGCGGCTTGAGGCCGGTCAGCCGCTCGCGCACCAGCATCGCGACGGCGTCCTCCAGCGGCGCCTCGTCGCGGTCCCGCGCCTCGGCGCTCGGGCTCTTGTGGTAGCGGTCGTCGAGCATGGCGGTGAGATTGGCCGCCACGCCCTCCATCCGCCGCGCCCCGATGGCGTCGCAGCGCGCCTGCTCGACCGCGTCGAACAGCGCGCGCGCCGGTGGGTTCTGCGGCGCGTGGCGGCGGTGGATGGCGTCGTTATGGCAGGCGAGCCGGAGCGACATCGAATCGGCGAGCCCGCGCAGGATGGCGGCCTCGCGCGGGTTGGGCTTGCGCGAGGGCTCCGGCAGCCGCGCCTTGGCGCCGTCCGGCCCGCTCACGAGGCCGGGCTTGTCGGCGGAGAAGGCGACCTCCAGCTCGGGATGGCGCGACATCGCGCGCGCGCAGGCGGCGATCGCCCGCTTGAACGGTTCGTTGAGGCCCTCGGTCTTCCCGGCGGGCTTGCGGTTGGTGGGCTTCACATCGACAGGCGGCATGAACCTATATAGGACGCGCGGACGACGGCTCACAAGCCGGCGTTGCGCCCGTGCGGGTTAACCATAAAGCGCGACGCGCCTTGGCGGCGCGTTAACTGTTTGCTAACCTTTCCGGCGAGGAGGCCGCCTCAAAAGGAGCAGCGCGATGAAAGCGTTGGCCTGCCTCGTCGCTTGCCTTCTGTTCACCGTCCCCGCCCACGCGTTCGGCCATGGCGGCGGGCCGCATGGCGGCGGGCCGCGTCCCGGACACGGACATCATCACGGCCGCAACGACCTCGGGCAATGGGGAGGCGATGGGGGATACGAGGCCGTCCCCGATATCGCCGAGCCCGCGGTCGAAGCGCCAGTGGCGCAGCCCCTGCCCGCCGCTCCCTACTGCCCGCCTCCGCCGCGACCCAACCCCGGCCCGCATATCATCTATATCGGCCATCGGCCGGTGATCCACGGACCGCAGGTAATCTACGGAACGGATTAGGCCGCTCAGCTCACCCCAAGCGGAATTCGCAGCGGGCTGCGGAAGGTCGAGGACGGCATCCACGGCAGGTCGGTCTCGACCCGCTCGTATTCGGGCGCGACCTTGTGGAACTCCTCAACCGCGATCCGGATGGCGATGCGCGCGATCGCGGAGCCTAAGCAGGCGTGCACGCCGCCGCCGAAGCCGAGGTGCCCCTTCGGCCTGCGCGCGATGTCGTAGACATCGGCGTTCGGGAACTGCCGCTCGTCGCGATTGCCCGAGCCATAGGCGAGACAGACGAAATCGCCCGCCTTCATGGTCTGCCCGTGCAACTCGACGTCGCGCGTCAGGCAGCGCTTGAACCTTTGCGCCGAGGTGTTGAAGCGCAGCGACTCCTCCAGCGCGTCCGAAATCACGTCGGGGTTCGCCACGCAGGCGCGCCGCGCCTCAGTGAAATCGGCGAGGTTGAGCGCGAACATGCTCATGAAGCCGCCGAGCGATTCGATTCCCGCCATAATCAGCGTCGTCGTGGTTAGCAGCACCTCGCGGTCGTCGAGCCGGTCGCCGTCGATTTCGGCGTGGGTGAAATGCGAGATCAGATCGTTGACCGGGTTCGCCCGCCGGATGGCGATGATCCGCGTCGCATAGTCGCGCACCCATTCGAAAGCGGCGATATGCTCGGGCCCCTTGGCGCGGGTGATCGCGTCGTTTTGCACCATCAGCACCGCCTTGGCGCGCACCGTCTGCTCGTCCTCGACCGGTAGGCCGAGTGCCGCGAACAGCACCCGCACGGTGAATTTCGACGAGAAATCCTCGATGTAGTCGAACTCGCGGCGACCCCTCAGCCCCTCGGCGGCGGCGCGCGCGATCTCGCGGATCGGCTCGGCGAGCCCTTCGAGGTTGCGGCGGGTGAACGCCTTCTGAATCAGCCCACGCAGGCGGTCGTGACGCGGCGGGTCGGTGGTGCCGAGCGTCGCCCCGGCGCGGCCGGGCAGTTCGGTCATCATGTTGCCCTTGGCCGAAGAATAGGTCGACCACTCGGAGCCCGCGCGCACGATGTCGTCGTAGCGCGACAGCACCCACATCCCCGCCTGCTCGCTCCAGAAGCAGGGGAATTCGTCGCGCAAGCGCCGGTAGAACGGGAACGGATCGGCGTCGACGGCGGACGAATAGGGGTCGAAGGTGAACATGGCGGGCGCCTCCCTGTGTCTGCGTCGAGAATAGCCGGTCACGACGTCCGCGCACAGGGCGTGCGCAGGGGCTGCTGACACGCGCCGAACCGGGCGAAGGGCCGCCTGGCTTCACGCCGAGACGCCAATAGCGCAGTTTCCGTTTCAGATTGCGAACGTCCAGGGTCGAACTGAGGGTCGACCCTCCGCGGCCGCAGCGTCGCGCTGCGTCAAGCCGCCTGTTGCGTTGCGGCCTGCCAAAGATCGTAGTCCCAGCGCGTAAATTGTTGAAGAACTTGAAACGACTCGTCGGGCAGGGCGGCAAGAAGATTCCTGCTGTTGATTTGTTCGGCGGAAACGTTCAATCGCGGCACGGCGCCAAACTTCAAGCCTAGTCTTTCGCTCACGACGCCCAGCATGAGTTCCAAATTATCCGACTCTGCACAAATGAAGTTCGGCACGCTAATGTTAGACAACGCCTTGTGAAAAATGTCGTCATAGCTTTCCGACAGGTCCATCTCGCCACTGATTTGTCGGACCTGCTCATTGTCCACCTCAGCGCGTATGTTTTCGTCCTCGACGGCATAACGGAGGAATGCCGCAAAGTCGGGCGCACACTGCCTGAGAAATGCATGTTTAGGGTGGGACTCGGTTGCGCGAATATATTTATAGGCGCTCAATATTCTTTCGACAGGTTCGCGCAAGGAAGCGACGTAGACCGTGTTTCTGGTGAAAAACGTGTGCAACCCGTAGGAAAAATGACCAAACACGAAGTCAATCTCGTCACGTTCCTGCTGCGACATGGCCGCGAACCGTTCCGATTGCCCAGGGTTGGAATATGCAAAATGAACCCCGGGAACGGCTTGGCTGATCATCGCATTGATCGTCGTGCCTGCTGTCTTGGGAACGTGAATATGTATTATTACCGGCCGATCCATCATAGCCCCGTTTGAAGCCCATATGTTACAGGCAGATAGGCCGGAGTTGCGTGGGCGTCAGATTTTGGAATCGCAACGGTGCGTCGCAACGTGCTGCGGAGTGCCTATTATTCGCAGCCGATCCTGTCAAATCAACCCGGCGCGGGGCTTGTCAGGCTACCGTACTCCTGCCCGCATGATCTCCCGCGTCAAACTGCCTCCCGTCCCGTAGAGCGGAATCAAGCAAGCCTGCAGCGCGTGGTAGATGTCCGGCTTGCCGGCGAAGTATCCGGGAATCGGCTTCAGCTCGTCGTCGAGCTGGCAGAACCAGCCGCCGCGCCGCGCGTCGATAAGCCGCCGCGCGGCGAAATTCCAGAACCCGCGGTACGACCTCTCGCACGCCTCCCCGTCGTCCAAGGGGCTGAGGAAATGCGCCGCGCCGATCCCCTCGCAGATCGGCCACCACAGCCGGTCGCGCACGCGCGGGGCGCCGTCGTACTCCAGCGTGTAATAGAGCCCGCCGCGCTCGTCGTCCCAGCCCTGCGCAACCGCCTGCTCGAACAGTTTGCCCGCCGCCTTCGGCAGCCACTCCAGCGTCCGCTCGCCGAGCGCCCAGAGCTGCAGCGCCAGCCGCGTCCATTCCAGCGCATGGCCCGGCGTATAGCCGAACGGCCGGAACATGTCGGAGCCGCGGTATTCCGCATCGACGCTCCAGTCCGCGCGGTAGTGCTCCGGCACCCGCCAGTCGGCCGCCTCGGCGCGCCGGCGCAGGATCAGGTCGGCGATGCTTTCGGCGCGGGCGAGGTAGTCGGCGTTTCCGGTCGCTTCGTAGGCGGCCATCAGCGCCTCGGTCAGGTGCATGTTGGCGTTCTGCCCGCGGTAGTCCGAGAACGGCTCCCAGTCCTCGCGGAACTCTTCCGCGCTGGCGCCGTATTTCGCCTCCCAGAACCGGGCGTTCAGCGTCTCGGTGATGTCGCCAATCAACCGGTCGGCCTTCGGGTGGTCCGCGCATTTGGCGCTGGAAGCCGCCAGCAGCACGAAGGCGTGGCCATAGGCGAGCTTTTGCCGGTCGCGCGGGCCGTCGGCGTCGAACGACCAGTGATAGCCGCCGTGCACGGCGTCGCGATGGCGCCGCCAGATCGAGTCCATCGCGTGGTCCAGGAGATCATAGGCGCCGGGCCGGCCGAGCAGCACGCCGATCGCCGCGCAATGGGCCATGCGGGTGGTCTGGTGCAACGGCCGCTCGGTCTCGGCTTCGAGCGGCGCGCCGTCGACGCCGAGGGTGAAGAAGCCGCCATTGGGATCGAGCGAGCCGCCCTCGTAGAAGCGGAACAGCCGGTCGGCCTGGTCCTCGAGCCAGCGGCGATGGGCGGGGCGCTCGCGCCAAGCGGTCTTCATCGACGTCCTCCCTTAACGATTGGCTAACCAAGCTGTGGCGCAGCGGCCTGCGGACTGGCATAACACGCGCATGAGCCGAATCGAAACCATAGCCGCTATGGCGGATTCGGCGGGCCTCGGCGATCCCGGGTTCGCCGTCTATGTCCACTGGCCGTTCTGTCTGGCCAAGTGCCCCTATTGCGATTTCAACAGCCACGTGCGCGCGACGCCGCCCGACGAGGCGCGCTTCGTCGCCGCCTTCTCGCGCGAGATCGCCCACCGGGCCGCGCTCACCCCCGGCCGCAAGGTCCGCAGCGTATTCTTCGGCGGCGGCACGCCCTCGCTGATGGCGCCGCGCACCGTCGGCGCGATCCTCGACAAGATCGCCAAGCATTGGACGATGGAGGCGAACGCCGAGATCACGCTGGAGGCGAACCCGACCAGCGTCGAGGCCGGCCGCTTCCGCGGCTACCAGGGCGCCGGCGTCAACCGGGTCTCGATCGGCGTGCAGGCGCTCAACGACGCGGATCTGCGCGCGCTCGGGCGCAAGCACAGCGTCGCCGAGGCCATCGCCGCGCTGGAGACGGCGAAATCGATCTTCCCGCGCATGTCGTTCGATCTCATCTACGGCCGCGTCGGCCAGAGCGAGCCGCAATGGCGCGCGGAGCTGGAGCGGGCGATCAAGCTCGCCACCGAGCATGTCTCGCTCTACCAGCTCACCATCGAGCCCGACACGATCTTCGAGCGGCTATGGCAGGCCGGCAAGCTGGCGCTGCCCGACGAGGATCTCGGCCGCGCCCTGTTCGACACGACGCAGGAGATCGCCGAGAAGCACGGTCTCCCCGCCTACGAGACCTCCAACCACGCCCGCCCCGGCGCCGAGTCGCGCCACAACCTCGTCTACTGGCGCTATGGCGATTATGTCGGCGTCGGCCCCGGCGCGCATGGCCGCGTGCTGACGGGCGGCAAGCGTCGCGCCCAGGCGACCGAGAAGCACCCGGAGATGTGGCTCGGACAGGTCGAGATCGAAGGCCACGGCCTGATCGTCGACGATCCCTTGAGCCAGGAGGAGCAGAGCGACGAATATCTGCTGATGGGCCTGCGCCTGCGCGAGGGCATCGACATCCACCGCTACGAGGCGGTCAGCGGCCGGCGGCTGGCGCGCAGCCAGATCGAGTCGCTGGCGGCGGATGGTTTCGTCACCGAGCAGGGCGGCCGCATCATGGTGACGCCGATGGGCGCGCCGCTGCTCGACACCATCGTCGCCGATCTCGCGGCCTGAACCAGCCGCGCCATCGACGGCCCGAAGCCCCGCCAATGGAAACGACGGCGCCGAGGCGCCGCCGTCAGACTTCCGCCGGAATCCCCCTCAGGCGACCGCCGTCCCCGCCAAAGCCCCGATCGCCATCGCCCGCTCGGTCAGCATCACGCGCAGATAGACCGGCGTCTGACGATGCGACTTGGCGCGCGGATAGGGCAGTTCGTCGATCGTCTTGCCTTGCGGATAGAGCGCCTCGTGCTCGGCCCAGTTGTCGAAGTGCAGCCGGTCGACATTGTCGACGAAGGTCTCCGCCGGCGCGCCTTCGGCCAGGATCAGCGAATGGTCGTCGGTCTCCACATGGTAGTAGGTGAACGCCGTCGGCACGTCGGTTTCGCGCATGATCGAGGCGCCGTTGACCAGCGCGCCGGCGTGAACCAGGATGCCGCCGACCAGCATGGCGTGATCGGGCGAGACCAGCAGATCGCGCGCCGGAACGTTGTCGGCGAGCGCGCCGGCCTTGATGCGGATCGGCAGCACGCGCAGCTTGGGCGTGAAGATGGTCGACACCGTCTGGCGGCCGAGCCAGCAGACGGGGACCGTGCGGCCGTCGTGGGTGAGCACGAGATCGCCGGGCCGCAGCGTTTCGACCTCAGCCTCGCCGGCCGGGGTCGCGATCCGGGTGCCCGCCATGAAACAGACGGTCGCGTCGGTCGAGATCGGAAGCGCGCTGGAGCCGGAATTGCCAGCCGGATCGGTCACGCTCGCTTGCACCGAATAGCCGGCGCTCGGGTTGAGCGGCAGGTCGGCGGGAGTCGAAACGGTCCAGCTTCCATCGCTGGCCACCGTGGTTGTAAGCGCAGGACCGATCTGAGTGGCGCCATTGTAAAACTGCACCGTGATCGATTGGCCCGCGGCCCCGGTCGACGTGCCCGAAATTGGGAAACCGGCTTGCACCTCGGTCAGATTGAGGGATTGGCCGCCGGCGATGGCGTTGATGGCGACGGTCGGGGGGGTGGCCTCCACCGTCGCCGTGATCGGCGCTGTCGTGGTCTCGTTGCCCGCCGTGTCATACGCCACCGCCGTAAAGCTGTGGGCGCCGTCCGACAAAACGCCGGTGGTGAAACTCCAGGCGCCGTTGGTCACGGTCGCGTTGCCGAGGTAGGTCGAGCCGTCCCAGATCTGGACCTGGGAAACGCCGTTTGCGTCGCTGACCGTGCCTGACAGGCCCAGCGTGTTGTCCTTGGTCAATCCTCCGCTCGCGATCGTCGGCGACGATCCGGTGTTGGTCACGATTGTGCTGCTTATCGTCTCCGTCGGCGGGGTGGTATCGACGATCAGCGATTGCGAGGAGAGCGGGGTTCCGCCGGGGTAAGTCTGGCTCGCGCTCTTGAAAACCTGAAGCGTGTACTCGCCTTGCGGCAAAGCCACGCTCGAAGCGATCGTCCAGCTCCCGCTCGCGGATACGGTCGCCGTGCCGAGGTAAACAGTAGTTCCGCCGCTGACCGCCCAAACGCCCAGTTCAGGATTGGCGCCGCCGGTGCCGACGATCGTGACGTTTCCGTTCAGCGTCAGCGTTTGCGCGCTTGTGTCGAAGTCGCCGGTTTTTCCCGTGTCGGGACTTATGCTGCTTATAGTCGCACTTGTTACCGACTTGCGTATCGCCATCGTGACACCTGTCAAGACTTGCTTTTAACAATTTGCAAACCGACAGTGCGGCCAAGCAACCGCGAGCCGCAAGGGCGCCGAGACGAATCGCACAAAAAATGAGACGAGAAACGACGTATTTATTGAGTCAAATTAAGTGATTGTTTACGCGAGGTTTTTCATAAAATGCAATCGTCTGGGCAATTTCTGCAACTTGCGCGTGTGTCTGGTTGTTGAATGGCGCGCCGGCAGGATGTCGATGCAACACGCGCAGACGGCGCGCCGTTTTACTTGCCCTGCGAGCGGCGCTTGCCGGACGGAAGGTCGGCCCTTTAGGCTCGCGCCCCCGACCTCCCGCGAGTCGAGCATGACCTTGCCCCGCACCGGCGCTCTCATCGACACCGTCCGGCTCGCCTCCGGCCTGACGCTGTTCACCTTCGCGCTGCTGCATTTCCTCAATCACGCGCTCGGCCTCTGGAGCCTCGACGCGATGGCCGTGTTCCAGCACTGGCGGCTCGCGGTGACGCGCTCGGCTCCCGGGACGCTGGCGCTCGGCGCGGCGCTGGTCGTGCATCTCAGTCTCGCGCTCTGGCGCATCGCGCGGCTGAAGACTTGGCGGCTTCCGCGCGCCGCGCGTTGGCAGCTCGGGACAGGCGCGGCCGTCGCCTTGCTGATCATGCCGCACCTCGTCCAGGCCGGGTTCGCCACGCGGCTCGCCGGCGGCGTCATGACCTATCCGGCCGAGCTGAGCCTGCTGTGGCCCGGCGCGGCGGCGCGGCAGTCGGCGCTGCTGCTGCTCGTCTGGACCCATGGCTGCATCGGCCTGCACCAATGGCTCAAGAGCGAGCCGTGGTGGCGCCGCCATTCGCACGCGCTCGCGGCTCTCGCCGCGCTCGTTCCGGCCGCGGCGCTGGCGGGCTTCGTGACGGCGGGCCGCGAGGTCGACAGGCTCAAGGCGGCGCAGAGTTTCGCGCCGCCCTTTCCGCTGCAATCGATCCCGGCGTTCAAGGCGTATGGCTTCGAGGCGCAACTCGCCACGACTGCGCTGATCGCGCTGGCGCTGGCCGTCGCGGCGGCGAGCGCGGCGCTCGCGGCCCGGCGCCGGCGGCTGGTCGTCTGCTACCAGCCCGGCCCGAAGGTGCATTCGGCGCCGGGCCCGACGCTGTTGGAGATCAGCCGCGCCCATCGCGTGCCGCATCTCGCGGTCTGCGGCGGCAAGGCGCGCTGCTCGACCTGCCGGGTGCGGGTGCTGGTCGGAATCGAGGCGCTGGCGCCGCCGGCCGAGGCGGAGCTACAGCTGTTGACCCGCATCGGCGCCGAGGCGGACGTGCGGCTCGCCTGCCAGATCCATCCGACCGAGGCGCTCACCGTCGCGCGCCTGCTGCGCCCGGAGACGGCGGGACCCGCGTTCGCCGCCGGCGTCGAAGCCGCCGGCGTGGTGCGCGTCGCCGCGGTGCTGTTCGTCGACATCAGAGGTTTCACCCGGCTCAGCGAGACCAAGCTCGCCTTCGACGTCGTCTATATCCTCAATGCGTTCTTCGCCGCGGCCGGCCGCGCGGTCGAGGCGAGCGGCGGCCGCGTCGACAAATACATCGGCGACGGAATGATGGCGGTGTTCGAACACGTCGACGGTCTGCCGAACGCCGCGCGCAACGCGCTCCACGCGGTCGCCGCGATCGACGCCGCGCTGCGATCGGTCAACCGCCGGCTGGCGGGCGAGATCGACGCGCCGCTCAGCCTGGCCATGGGCCTGCACGGCGGCAGGCTGATCAGCGGCCGGGTCGGCTTCGGCGCGGCGGCGCATCCGACCGTCATCGGGCGTGTGGTCAATATCGCCAGCCGGCTCGAATCGCTCGCCAAATCGCGCGACGTCGAGCTGGCGCTGAGCCAGGATTGCGCTGACGCCGCCGGTCTCGACGGCTTAGCCCTAGAGGCGGTGGACCTGCGCGGCCTCGACGCCGCGTTCTCCGTCGCGCTGGTCGCAAAAATCGCCGACCTCACGGTTCCATTAGAAACCGCTGCGTCTGGGTGAGGAACGCGTCTCGCGCATCGTGGTGCGCCCAGTGTCCCGCATCCTCCAGCGTCGCCACCCGCGCGTCGCGGAAATTTCGCGCGCGCCCGTCCTGCGCCGGGTTGGAGGCCCAGGACTGCGCGCCGTAAACCAGCAGCGCCGGGCAGGCGACCAGGCTCCACAGCCGCCACGCATCCTGCGCCGGCAACTCCGCCGGCGGGAAAGCGCGCAAAGCCGGATCGAATTTGAAGCTCAAGGTCCCGTCGCCGTTCTCGCGCACGCCATGGCGCGTTAGATGTGCTGCCAACTCGGGATCGAGGCGCGGATGCTGCGCGGCCAGCCGGGCGGTCGCTTGCGCCAGCGAGGCGTAGCGGCGCGGCGGCTTGGCGGCGATCTCGCGCTGGCGCGCGATCCATTCGTGCAGCCGCGTCTCGACAGGTTTCGCGCTGGCCTCGGCGACCATCTTCGGCGAATGGCTGAGCCCCTCGATGGCGACGATGCGGCGAACTTTCTGAGGGAACAGCGCCGCGAAGCGCAGGCCGACGTTGCCGCCGAGCGAGTGGCCGATCAGGTCGAACCGCTGCAGGCCGAGCGTCTCGACGAGTTGGGCGAGGTCGAAGACATAGCCTTCGGTCGGATAGAACCCGCCTTTCGCCCATTCGCTGTCGCCGTGTCCGCGCAGGTCAGGCGCGAGCACGCGATAGCGGCCGGCGAAGCTTTGCGCGATGCGGTCCCAGGAGCGCGCATGGTCGCGCACGCCATGCAGCAGAACCAGCGGCGGCGCGGCGGGATCGCCCCAGGCGCAGACGTTGAGGCTGAGGCCCATCGAGACGAAGGGAAACGATTCGTTCACGTGGGTTCGCGCCTTCGGCAGGTGTTCGAGACGAGGCCGCATGATACGCCGCGAGCGCCGAGGGCGGCGACAATTCCCGTTGCGGCCCGCCCAGCGCGGGCGGCGAGTCCTCGCGCGGTCCTGTCGTCGCCGCGAAGGCTTGCATCATTTCAAATGCAAGTTGGGCCAGAAAATAAGCGACCGCCCCGAGGGGCGGCCAGAGTCTAGGGAGGAAACGCCCAAGGAGGGCATGCGACGATGACGCCGCTGGAATAACTTACATTGTCAAAACCGGCGCCTGTTGAGGCAAATCAATATGTTCGACTATTTCATAGCAACATGCCGTCGGCGTTGTTTTGCGCTCCTGCGAGGCGTGGCGCGGCTATGCCGGGAACCGTAGCGCCTGTTACAAACGCCGTCATGACGGCCCGCCGCCATCTCGATCAGCGTCTGAAGATCCAGCATTTGCGTTGCGTCGAGGCGATCGCCGCGCAGGGCAGCCTGCTGAAAGCCTCCGCCGCGCTCGGCCTGACCCAGCCGGCGCTGTCGAAATCGCTGCGCGAAGCCGAGGCGATCCTCGGCAAGGCGCTGTTCGAACGCCACGCGCGCGGCGTCCGGCTGACCGACGCCGGGCTCGCCTTCCGCGAATCCGCGCGCCGGATCGTCGCCGAGATCCGCCGGCTCGACGAGACGCTCGACAGCCTCGGCGGCCGTGGCGCGCTGGCGCTCGGCGTGCTGCCGGTGGCCGCCTCCGGCGTGTTGCCCGGCGTGCTGACGCGGCTCAAGGCCGCCGAGCCGGCTTTGCGCGTGCGCCTGGAGCAGGGCCGCACCGAGGAGCTGTTGCCGCTGCTGGCGGCGGGCGAACTCGATCTCGTGGTCGGGCGCCTCTACGAGCCCGCCGCGGCCGACGCCTTCGCCCGCGAACGCCTTTGGACCGAGCCGATGTCGATCCTCGCCCGCGCCGGCCATCCGCTGTTCGCGGCCGTCGTCGTCGACGCCGCGGCGCTGCGGCCTTACGACTTGGTGTTGCCGACGATCACCCAGCGCGTCGGCCAGGAGGTCGAACGCATCCTCGCCGATCTCGGCCTGGAGGCGGCGACGGCGTTCCGCTCCTCCTCCTACGGCTTCATCCGCGAGATGCTGCTCGGCGGCGACTGTGTCGCGATCATGCCGAAGCTGATGATGGTCGGCGATCTCCTGCGCGGCGCGCTGAAACTCGCGCCGCTGCCGATCGAGGCTCCCGAGCGCCCCGCCGGCCTGATCCGCCGCCGCGCCGTGGCGCTGTCGCCGTCGGCGGAGCTGTTCGTCGAGACCTTGCGCGGCTACGTCGGCGAACTCGCGGCGCGCGGCTTGGCGTGATATGAATTCTGGTTATAGCTAGAAGCCGACTCGCGATAAGACATTTCCTCGCCCGCCCGCTAAGGGGGAGGGACAATTCGGCCCAGGGAGGCAGGTCTCAAGGCGCATGCAGACGCTCACCATCGCCATTGGCGATTACCCGCACACTCAGGCCCTGAAGGCGGGCGAGGTCGCCTCCGGCCAGTTCGCGCTCGCCTTCCAGGAGATCAAGCCGGTCAACCGCGCTTTTGCGCCCATGGCCAGGGAGCGGCGTTTCGACGTCAGCGAGATGGCGATCGCCACTGTGTTGCAGGCCATCGCCTATGGCGTCGAGATCGCGTTGCTGCCGGTTGCGATGGCTTCGCGGTTCCAGGAATCGGCCCTCTTCGTGCGCGCCGACAGTCCGCTGAAAGGTCCCGGCGACCTCAGCGGCAAGCGCATCGGCGTGCGCGCCTACAGCCAGACCACCGGCCTCTGGCTGCGCGGCGTCCTGCACGAGAGCTTCGGCCTGGAGCCGAACGACCTGCATTGGACGACCTTCGAGGGCGCCCATGTCGAGGCCTATAGCGATCCGCCCTTCGTGCAGCGCGCCGAAGCCGGCAAGGACCTGCTGACCATGCTGCGCCAGGGCGAGCTCGACGCCGCCATCGTCGGCAATGACGTGCCCGACGATCCCGGCTTGCGGCTGCTGTTTCCGCAGCCGATCAAGGCGGGCGAAGCGTTCTTCGTCCGCCACGGCTTCACGCCGATCAACCACATGGTCGTCGTCAAGACCGAGCTGGCGCAACAGCCGGGGATCGCCTCGGAGCTGTGCCGGTTGTTCGCCGAGTCCAAGGCGCGCGCGCCTATGGGACCGCACGACCACGCCCCGATCGGCCGCTCCGCGGTTGCGCCTTGCGTGCGGCTGGCGGCCGAATACGCCTACAGGCAAGGGCTGACGCCGCGGCTGTTGTCCGAAGACGAGATCTGGCGCTACGCCCCAGGCGACTGGGGCTGACGCGTCCGTAGGGAGAGAACGTATGAAGTTGGGTATCCCAGTAGCCGCCCTCGCGCTGCTTGCGGGCGTCGCGTCCGCGTCGGCGGAGGACGTGACCATCGGCATGATCGAGCCGATGACCGGCCCCTCCGCCTCGACCGGCAAGCAGGCCAAGGCCGGCGCCGAACTCTACATCGCCCAGCACGGCGCCGAGGTCGCCGGCAAGACCGTCAAGCTCGTGATCAAGGACGACACCGGCGCCGCGGACGTCACCAAGCGTCTCGCGCAGGAGCTGGTCGCCAACGACCACGCCGCGGCTCTGATCGGCTTCGGCCTCACCCCGCTCGCGTTCGCCGCCGCGCCGATCGCTACCGAGGCCAAGGTGCCGGAGATCGTCGCTTCGGCCGCGACCGCCGCCATCACCGAGAAATCGCCGTTCATCGTGCGCACCTCGTTCACGCTGCCGCAGGCTTCCGCCCCGATGGCGGATTGGGCGATCAAGAACGGCGTCAAGAAGGTCGTGACCGTCGTCACCGACTACGGGCCGGGCCTCGACGCCGAGAAATGGTTCGGCGAAACGTTCAAGAAGGACGGCGGCGAGATCGTCCAGGCGATCCGCGTGCCGCTGAAGAACCCCGATTTCGCGCCCTTCATGCAACGCGTGAAGGACGACAAGCCTGATGCGGTGTTCGTGTTCGTGCCCTCGGGCTTCGGCGCGATCTTCATGAAGCAATTCGTCGAGCAGGGGCTCGGCCAGGCCGGCGTCAAGCTGATCGGCACCGGCGACGTGACCGACGACGACCAGCTCGGCGACATCGGCGATTCCGCGCTCGGCGCGGTGACGACGCATCACTATTCCGCCTCGCACGACTCGCCCGAGAACAAGGCCTTCGTCGCCGACTTCGAGAAGGCCAACGGCTTCCGGCCGAATTTCATGGCGGTGGGCGCCTACGACGGCATGGCGCTGGTCTATCACGCGCTGGAGGCGACCAAGGGCGCGACCGACGGCCCCGCGCTGCTTGCCGCCATGAAGGGCGCGCACTGGATGAGCCCGCGCGGGCCGGTCGAGATCGACCCCGCCACGCGCGACATCGTCCAGAACGTCTACGTGCGCAGGGTCGAGAAGAAGGACGGCCAGCTCTACAACATGGAGTTCGAGACCATCCCGATGGTCAAGGACCCGTACAAGGCGGCGAAGAAGTGACTCGACGCGGTCGCCGTCATGGCCGGACTTGTCCCGGCCATCCACGCCGACGAGCGATGCGCTTGGTCCCGCTAAGGCAGGGACGCGGCAGGACGTGGATATCAGGAACAAGTCTGACCATGACGGCGGGCGCAGCGCAAGCATGAGCCAGGCGTTCGGCTTCCTCCCATGCTGACCCTGCTGCTCGACGGCGTCGCCTACGGCATGCTGCTGTTCGTGCTGAGCTGCGGCCTCGCCGTGACGCTGGGGCTGATGAACTTCATCAACCTCGCGCATGGCGCGTTCGCCATGCTCGGCGGCTATGTCACGGCGCTGCTGATGAACCGCGCCGGCGCACCCTTTCTCGCCACGCTGCCGCTCGCCTTTCTTGTCCCCGCCCTGGTCGGCGTCGTGCTGGAGCGCACGCTCTATCGCCGCCTCTATGGCGCGAGCCCGCTCGATCAGGTGCTGTTCACCATCGGCCTCGTCTTCATGGCGATGCCGGCGGCCAACTTTCTCATCGGCGATCAGCCGCAACAAGTCCACCTGCCCGCGTTCCTGGAGGGCCGCATCGGCTTCGACGGCGTCTCGGTCGGAGTCTATCGCCTGTTCACCATCCTCGTCTGCGGCGCGATCGCGGCCGGTTTGCAAATCTTCCTCGTCGGCACGCGCTTCGGCGCGCAGTTGCGCGCGGCGGTGGATGACGCGCGCGCGGCCTCGGGGCTCGGGATCAACGTGGATCTGCTGTTCGCCATCACTTTCGCCGTCGGCAGCGGGCTTGCGGGCCTCGGCGGCGCTTTGGCGGCCGATGTCGTGGGCGGCATAGATCCGAGTTTCCCGCTCAAATATCTCGTCATCATGCTGATCGTCGTCACCATCGGCGGGCAGAACGGCATCCTCGGCGCGCTGTTCGGCGCTTTGCTGCTCGGCGTGCTCGACGTCGCCGGCAAGTATTACGCGCCCTCGGTCGGCGCGTTCATCATCTACGCGGTCACGCTGACGACGCTGATTCTGCGCCCGCGCGGCCTGTTCGCCAAAGCCGACTCGAAATGATCGACGTCCTCGGCCACCTCAGGCGCCGCGAGCGATGGCGCTGGTGGGAGATCGCGATCTGGCTCGCGCTCGTCGGCGCGATCTTGCTCATTCCTTCGCGCGCCGCGCTGATCAACGAGGCCCTGATCGCCGGCCTGTTCGCGCTGTCGCTCGATCTCATTCTCGGCCTTGCCGGCGTCGTCTCGCTGGGACAGGCCGCCTTCTTCGGCCTCGGCGCCTACACGGCGGCGATAACGGCCAACGCCGGCTACGACGATCCGCTCGTCGGCCTCGCTGCGGCGATCCCGCCGGCCGCCCTCGTCGGCCTCGCGACGGCGCCGCTGCTGTTGCGCGGCGCCGATCTCACAAGGCTGATGGTGACGATGGCCGTGGCGCTGATAGCTGGCGAGATCGCCAACCAGAACGGCTGGCTGACCGGCGGCGCCGACGGGCTCAACTTCATGGTCGCGCCCTTGTTTGGCCGCTTCTCGATCGGCTCCATCGGCGACGGCCCGCGCAACGCCGCCTTGTTCAGCCTCGCCGTGCTGTTCGTGTTGTTCTTCGGCGCGCGGCGCCTCGCGCACTCGCCGTTCGGAATCTCGCTCGCGGCCGTGCGCGAGAACCGGCTCAGAGCTGGCGCGCTGGGCGTCTCGTCCTCGCGCCGCATCGTCGCGATCTATACGGTCGCGGCGGTCTACGCGGGGATCGCCGGCGCGCTGCTCGCCGAGACGACGCAGATCGTCTCGCTCGACCTGTTCGAGTTCCATCGCTCGGCCGACGTGATGCTGATGCTGATCATCGGCGGCGCCGGCTGGCTCTATGGCGGCGTGGTTGGCGCTGGCGTGTTCATCGTCATCCGCGACGTGGTCTCCGCCGCGACGCCGGAATACTGGGAGTTCTGGATCGGCGCGATGCTGGTTGTTCTGGTTCTGTCGGGGCGCGAGCGTCTCGCGCGGCTGGTGAGACTGCGGCGATGACTCCGGCGCTGGAGGCGCGCGGCCTCACCCGCCGTTTCGGCGGCCTCGTCGCCACCGACGACGTGAGCTTTTGCGTCGAGCCCGGCGCGCGGCAGGCGCTGATCGGCCCCAACGGCGCCGGCAAGACCACGCTGATCAACCTGTTGACCGGCGTGCTGAAACCCACCCAGGGCGCCGTGCTGCTGCAGGGCCGCGACGTCACCGCGCTGTCCTCCAACAAGCGCGTGCGGCTCGGCCTGGCGCGCACGTTCCAGATCAACCAGCTTTTCCCCGACCTCAGCCCGGTCGAGTCGCTCGGCCTCGCCATCTCCGAGCGCCAGGGCCGCGGCTGGGATTTCTGGCGCCCCGCCGGCAAGCGCGCGGTCGTCGCCGAGATCGAGGATCTGCTGACCCGCTTCCGCCTGAGCGAGGTCTACGATCAGCCAACGCGCGCGCTCGCCTACGGCAAGCAGCGGCTGCTGGAGATCGCGCTGGCGCTCGCGTGCAGGCCGCAGGTGCTGCTGCTCGACGAGCCCGCCGCGGGCGTGCCGGAGGAGGAGCGCCACGACATTCTCGCCGCGCTCGCTGCGCTTCCCGGCGACGTAGCGATCCTGCTGATCGAGCACGACATGGATCTGGTGTTCTCGTTTGCGACCCGCATCTCGGTTCTGGTGACGGGGCGCCTGCTGTGCGAGGGGACGCCGGCCGAGATCGCGGCGGACGAGCGGGTGCGCGCCGTCTATCTCGGGGAGGACGGGCATGGCTGAGCTCATCCGCGTCGAGGCGCTTTCGTCCGGCTACGGACCGGCCCGCGTCGTCAACAATGTGAGCTTCGCGCTGGCGCAAGGCCGCTCGCTGGCGCTGCTCGGCCGCAACGGCACGGGTAAGACGACGCTGATCAATTCGCTGATCGGCGTGACCACCCGGCACGGCGGGCGGGTATTTCTCGCCGGGCAGGACGTGAGCGGCCTGCCGCCGCACGCGCGGGCGCGGGCCGGGATCGGCTGGGTTCCGCAGGAGCGCGACATCTTCCGCTCGCTCACCGTCGAGGAGAATCTGACCGCGGTGGCGCAACCGGGCGCGTGGACGCTCGCGCGCGTCTACGAGATGTTTCCGCGGCTCTACGAGCGCCGGCGCAACGGCGGGCGCCAGCTCTCGGGCGGCGAACAGCAGATGCTCGCCATCGGCCGGGCTTTGGTGCTGAATCCGAAGCTGCTGCTGCTCGACGAGCCGACCGAGGGCCTGGCGCCGATCATCGTCGACGAGCTGCTGGCCGCGCTGCGCCGGCTCGCCGGCGAGGGTCTGTCGATGATCATCGTCGAGCAGAAGCCGAAGAAGATCCTGCCGTTCACCGACGAGGCGATCGTCCTCAACCGCGGCGCCATCGCCTACGAGGCGCCAAGCTCCGATCTCATCGCCGATCCCGCCGCGCTGGAGGCGCACCTGAAGGCGGTGGGGTAAGGCGGCGCCCGGGGGTATCGCACTTCGTATCGCCTCTGGCTTCCCGCTTTTGCGGGAATGACGAAAAGCGAAGGACAAGCCGCTTACGCCGAGCCCACAAACAGGCTATGGCCGCGCCAGCTTGTAACAATCTTATGCTGAGTTGCGTCATCCGTCCGTGACGGATCGAGAAGGGGGCGCTCATGCAGGCCGTATTGCTGCCGTTCACGCCGCGCTACATCGCGCTCACTTTGGCTTGGATTCTCACGCTGGCGTTCGGCGTCGCCATCGGCGGCTCGATGCTGTCGGGCTGGGACGCGCCGCTCGCGGTCGCCTTCTTCGCCTGCCTGTTCCTCGGCCTGCTCGGGGTGCGCGACCTGATCCAGACCAAACATTCGGTGCTGCGCACCTATCCGATCTCGGCGCATCTGCGCTTCCTGCTGGAGCACGTCCGCCCGGAGATGCGCCAGTATTTCTTCGAGAGCGAGACCGACGGCCAGCCGTTCAGCCGCAGCGCGCGCGCGGTCGTGTATCAGCGCGCCAAGATGCAGCTCGACAAGCGCCCGTTCGGCACCCAGCTCGACACCGACAAGCCAGGCTTCGAATGGCTGCGCCACTCGATGTCGCCGGCCGACGTCGGCCGCGAGCCGTTCCGCATCGTCGTCGGTGGCCCGGACTGCCGGCAGCCCTATTCCGCGAGCGTGTTCAACATCTCCGCCATGAGCTTCGGCTCGCTCTCGGCCAACGCCATCCGCGCCCTCAACAGCGGCGCCAAGCTCGGCGGCTTCGCGCACGACACCGGGGAGGGCGGCTACAGCCCCTATCACCGGCAAGGCGGCGGCGACGTCATCTGGGAGGTCGCCTCCGGCTATTTCGGCTGCCGCCGGCCGGACGGGGGCTTTGACGCCGACAAGTTCGCCGTGGCGGCGGCCAATCCGCAGATCAAGATGCTCGAGATCAAGCTGAGCCAAGGGGCGAAGCCCGGCCACGGCGGCGTGCTTCCCGCCGCCAAGGTGACCGCCGAAATCGCCGCGATTCGCGGCATCGAAATGGGCAGGGACTGCATCTCGCCCGCCCGCCACAGCGCGTTCTCCAGCCCACGCGAGCTGTGTATGTTCATCGCGCGCTTGCGCGAGCTGTCCGGCGGCAAGCCGATCGGCTTCAAGCTCTGCATCGGCCAGCCCTGGGAGTTCCTCGGCGTCTGCAAGGCGATGCTGGAGACCGGCGTCTACCCGGATTTCATCGTCGTCGACGGCAAGGAGGGCGGCACCGGCGCGGCGCCGTTGGAGTTCGCCGATCACATCGGCTCGCCGTTGCGCGAGGGCCTCGTGTTCGTGCGCGACGCGCTGACCGGCATCGGCGCCAGGGAGCGCATCCGCATCGGCTGCTCCGGCAAGATCGTCACCGCCTTCGACATGGCGGTCGCCTTCGCGCTCGGCGCCGATTGGTGCAACAGCGCGCGCGGCTTCATGTTCTCGCTCGGCTGCATCCAGTCCTTGAGCTGCCACACCGACCGCTGCCCGACCGGCGTCGCCACGCAGGACCCGGCGCGGATGCGTGCGCTGGTGGTCGAGGACAAGACGCAGCGGGTGCTGAACTTCCACCGCGCGATGCTGCACACGCTGGCCGAGATCACGGCGGCGGCGGGGCTCATGCACCCCTGCGACTTCCGCCCCGAGCATTTCTCCCGCCGCGTGTCCGAGCGCGAGGTGCTGTCCTTCGCCGAGCTCTACCCGCCGCTGGCGAAGGGGGCGCTGATCGGGACGGTCCAGGACGCGAAGTGGCGGCGACTGTGGGAGATGGCGGACGCGGAGAGCTTTGCAGTCGCGGGGTAAGTCGCCGAGTTTGAGCAAGCTGGCGCGACCGTCCGCGACCCCTGGAAGTGACGGCTCAGTACCGGCGTCACTTCCCCGCCGCGCCCGGCTCGAACTCATGCAGCCACACCGTCCACGAGGTTCCGCCAATGCGCTGCGTCACCGGCGCGTCGAGCCGACCCGTCAGCACGCGCTCGTCGATCTTGATCTCGCCGACCATGCCCGTCGCCACGAAATCCACCGGCGCGGAAGTCTTCTCCACGACGACGAGCTGATCGTAGAGATCCTTGTCGCGCTTCGACAGCCCGACAGCGATCTCGCCGTCTGCCGGCTCCAACTTGCCGAACGCCCCGAGCCGGGCAGGGCCGAGCACGACCTTGCCCTCAACCACCGAAGCGGGGAAGGCCACAGCCTGCCCCGCCTTCAGCACCAGCTTCGCCGTCGGCGAATCAGGCTTCCCCGGATTCGCAGGCAAAGCGGGCTTTGCAAGCAAAGCGGGCTTTGCAGGCGAAGCCGGCTTCGGCGCGGGCGCGGCGACCGCCACCCCCGCCGCCGCCAGCAGCGCGACGAGCCTCACGCCGCCAGCTGCCGCAGCACGTAGGCGAGTATGCCGCCGTTGCGGAAATACTCCAGCTCGTCCAGCGTATCGATCCGGCAGATCAGCGGCACGCGCGTCACCTCGCCGGAGGCGGAAGTGATCTCCGCATGCAGCGTCTGGCGCGGCTTCAGGTCGTCGGTGAGGCCGGCGATCGACACCGTCTCGTCGCCCTTCAGCCCCAGCGCCTGCCACGACGTCCCCTCCTCGAACACCAGCGGCAGCACGCCCATGCCGACGAGGTTGGAGCGGTGGATGCGCTCGAAGCTCTGCGCTACGACGGCGCGCACGCCGAGCAGCTTGGTGCCCTTGGCCGCCCAGTCGCGCGAGGAGCCGGTGCCGTATTCGCGCCCCGCGAACACCACCAGCGGAACCTTCTCCGCCGCGTAGCGCATGGCGGCGTCATAGATCGCCAGCCGCTCGCCAGAAGGCTGGTGGACGGTGAATCCGCCCTCGACCACGTCGCCCGCCTCGTTGCGAACCATCTGGTTCTTGATGCGGATGTTGGCGAAGGTGCCGCGCATCATCACCTCGTGGTTGCCGCGCCGGGTGCCGTACTGGTTGAAGTCTTGCGGCCGCACCTGATGCTCGGTGAGATAGGCTCCCGCCGGGCTCGCCGCCTTGATCGAGCCGGCGGGCGAGATGTGGTCGGTGGTGATCGAATCCAGGAACAGCCCGAGGATGCGGGCGCCGGAAATGTCCTCGACCGGCTTCGGCGTGATCTCCATGCCCTCGAAATAGGGCGGGTTGCGCACGTAGGTCGAGTCGCTGTCCCAGGCGTAGGCGGGGCCGGCGGGGATCTTCACCTTGCGCCAGTTCACGTCGCCGTCGAACACCGCGCCGTAGCGCTCCTTGAACATCTTCGCCTTGATGACGCTGTCGACGATCTCGTGCACTTCCTCCGACTTCGGCCAGATCTCGGACAGCATCACTGGCTTGCCCTGCTTGTCGGTCCCGATCGGGTCCTTGGCGAGATCGACCTGCAGCGAGCCCGCCAGCGCATAGGCGACCACCAGCGGCGGGGAAGCCAGATAGTTGGCGCGCACGTCGGGGTTTACCCGGCCCTCGAAGTTGCGGTTGCCCGACAGCACCGCCGCCGCGACGAGATTATGCTTGTTGATCGTCGCCGAGATCGCCGGCGCCAGCGGCCCGGAATTGCCGATGCAGGTCGTGCAGCCGTAGCCGACGATCTGGAAGCCGAGTTTGTCGAGCGGCTTCTGCAGCTCGGCCGCATCCAGATAATCCTTCACCACCTGGCTGCCCGGCGCGAGCGAGGTCTTCACCCACGGCTTCGACATCAGCCCGCGCGCGACCGCGTTGCGCGCCAGCAGCCCGGCCGCGACCATCACGCTGGGGTTGGAGGTGTTGGTGCAGGAGGTGATCGCCGCGATGACAACGTCGCCCTGGCCGAGGTCGAACTTCCACCCCTCGACGGGATAGCGCACTTCCGTGTTGTCGCCCTGCTTGAACTCGCTCGTCATTGCGCCGATGAAGCCGTCCTTCACGTCGACCAGCGGCACCCGGTCCTGCGGCCGCTTCGGCCCCGCCAGCGAAGGCGAGACCTCGCCGAGATCGAGCTCCAGCGTGTCGGTGAACACCGGGTCGGGCGTCGCGCGCGTGCGCAACATGCCTTGCGCTTTCGCATAGGCCTCGACCAGATCGATGCGCGGCTTCTTGCGCGCCGAGGTCTTCAGGTAGGCCAGCGTGTGCGCGTCGATCGGGAAGATGCCGCAGGTCGCGCCATATTCCGGCGCCATATTGGCGAGCGTGGCGCGGTCGGCGACCGTCATCTCGTTGAGGCCGGGCCCGAAGAACTCGACGAACTTGCCGACCACGCCCTTCTTGCGCAGCATCTGCGTCACGGTCAGCACCAAATCGGTCGCGGTGACGCCCTCGCGCAATTCGCCCGTCAGCTTGAAGCCGATCACCTCCGGCAGCAGCATCGACAGCGGCTGACCGAGCATCACCGCTTCGGCCTCGATGCCGCCGACGCCCCAGCCGAGCACGGCGAGGCCGTTGACCATGGTGGTGTGCGAATCGGTGCCGACCAGCGTGTCGGGATAGGCCATCTCAGGGATTCCGCGGCCCTGCTTCTTGGTCCACACGGTCTGGGCGAGATACTCAAGATTGACTTGGTGGCAGATTCCCGTCCCCGGCGGCACGACCGAGAAATTCGAGAACGCCTGCTGTCCCCACTTGAGGAAGCGGTAGCGCTCCTGATTCTGCTCGTACTCGCGCTTAACGTTCTGCCCCAGCGCCTTGGCCGATCCGGAATAGTCGACGACGACCGAATGGTCGATGACGAGATCGACCGGCACCAGCGGGTTGATCTTGTCGGGGTCGCCGCCGAGCGCCACCATCGCGTCGCGCATCGCCGCGAGATCGACCACGGCGGGAACGCCGGTGAAGTCCTGCATCAGCACGCGCGCCGGGCGGAACGCGATCTCGTAATCCTCCTTGCCGCGATGCTTCAGCCAGCCGACGACGGCCTCGATGTCTTGTTTGGTGACGCTGCGTCCGTCCTCGTTGCGCAGCAGATTCTCGAGCACGATCTTCATCGAGAACGGCAGCGTCGAGGCGCCGGCGAGCCCGTTCTTCTCCGCAGCCTTGAGCGAAAAATACTCGTAGGTCTTGGCGCCTACGGTGAGTTTCTTAAGGGCTTTGAAGCTGTTGAGGCTGGCCAAGGCGGCGTCTCCGGAGAGTGGGGGGAAAGGTTGGGGGGCTTATAGATAATTCCTAAAGCGCGGGCTACACGAACAAAGGTCAAAGGCGCCGGTTCTTTGGGCCTGATAATGGGGAGCCATGCGCCTTATCGCGGAAAACCTGACGCTGGAGCGCGGCGGCCGGCGCCTATTCGCGGATCTCTCCTTCACGGCCGACGCCGGCGAGGCGCTCGTCGTCACCGGGCCGAACGGCGCCGGCAAGTCGAGCCTGCTGCGCGGGCTGGCCGGCTTCCTCGCCTTCGCGACGGGAGGCGTGCGGCTCGAAGGCGGCGCGACGCAAGCGAGCCTGCAGGAGCAAACGCATTATCTCGGCCACGCCGATGCGCTCAAATCCGCGCTGACGGCGGCGGAGAATCTCGGCTTCTGGGCGGGAATGCTGGGCGGCGGCGCGGCGGACGTCGCGCCGGCGCTGGCGCGGCTGGGCCTGCCGCATGTCGCCGATTTCCCGGTGCGGGCGCTGTCGGCGGGGCAGAAGCGGCGGGTCGCGCTGGCCCGCCTCATCGTCGCTCTGCGCCCGTTGTGGCTGCTCGACGAGCCGACGACGGCGCTCGACGTCGGCGCGCAAGCCCTGTTCGCCGGCGTCATGCGCGCGCATCTGGAGACCGGCGGAATCATCGTCGCCGCGACTCACGCCCCGCTCGGACTTGAAGGCGCCAAATCGGTAAAACTCGAAGGCGCTCCGCTCGGCGTGGGAGAGGCGGCGTGAACGCGCTGTCGGCGCTTTTCCTGCGCGAATGGCGGGTCGCGCGACGCATCGGCGGCGGCGCCTCGGTCGGCGCCGTGTTCTTCCTGATTCTCGTTTCGATCATGCCGTTCGCGCTCGGCCCCGACCTGCGCCTGCTGGCGAAGCTGGGCCCGGCGATTCTGTGGATCGCCGCGCTGCTGTCGACGCTGCTCGGCCTCGACCGGCTGTTTCAGGCCGACGCCGAGGACGGCTCGCTCGACCTCATGGTTCACGCGACGCTGCCGTTGGAGCTGGTCGTGCTGGTCAAATGCGCGGCGCATTGGACGACGTCGATTCTGCCGCTCGCCGTCGCCGCGCCGCTGTTCGGGCTGATGCTGGCGATGGACGGGCCGTCGCTGGGGCTGGTGACGCTGACGCTGGCGGCGGGCACCCCGGCCTTGACGATGATCGGCGCCATCGGCGCGGCGTTGACGGCCTCGCTGCGGCGCGGCGGCCTGTTGATGGCGGTGCTGGTGCTGCCGCTCTCGATTCCGGTGCTGATCTTCGGAGTTTCCGCGGCCTCGGCGGCTTCCGGCGGCCTCGCGCCGTTTGCGACGCCGTTCGCCGTGCTCATCGCCATGACCCTGTTCAGCCTGGCGGCGGCGCCCTTCGCAGCCGCAGCGGCGATCCGGCTGGTGCGGGAGTGACAACGCCCTCCAGCGCCCAGTGGCGGGCGCGCTCGGCCGCCCTCTGCAGGCCCGCCGATTTCAGCGCCAGCATGATGTCGTGCAATTCTTCGCCCGCGCCCTGCAACGCCTTATGCGAGCGTACGACGTCGTCGAGATCGGACGCTGCGGATTTTTCGCACGAGCGGGCGTCCGCCAGCGCATATTCCAGCGCGATCAGCGCCCGCTCCAGCCGGTCGTAAAGCCGCACGCTGGGCGACCCCGCGGCTCCGCCGCTGCCTGCTCCCTCCGCGCCAGGGGTGCGCATTGTGCGATTCCATCCATAGCTTTTTGTGCGCTTACACTGGAATCGAGCGCAGGTGCTGTCAACTCCAACGAGCTCACGCAAAGCAATGAAAATGCAGAAGGATTTCACAATGCCGCAGAGTTGAGCAGGGCAAGCCGGTTTGCGCTTGACAGGGAGGGCCGCAACGCCGCCGTCAAGCCACCGAAATCACCCGGAACGTCATCAGCTCCCCGTCCTGCTCGCGCAGCGAGACGTATTCGCCCGGTTTGAACGCATGGTCGGCGAATCGGAATCCGGGCTCTTCTTCGTCGAGTTCCTCTCCCAGCTCGAACAGCCAGCTCGACCCCTTGTGCCCGCCAGGGCGATGCACGAGCAGGCCGCGCATCTCCGGCTCGTCGCCCCAGAACCGGCGCACGATGCATTCGCCGCGATGCGCCTTCCACGCCTCCGGGTCGATCTTGCCCTCCGCGTTCAGCGGCGCGACGAAGGAATAGCCGTGGCGGATCGAGCCGTCCGGGAACGCCTTGGAGCGGGCCGCGTGCAGGGTCACTCGTTGCAGTTTGCTCATCACGCATCTCCGCCGCGAATCTTGCGATACGTACGCGCGCACGCATTGACGCCACGCAAAATCAGCGCTTCACGGCCGCAGCACCCGCGTCACATGGCCCATTTTGCGGCCCGGGCGCGCCTGCAGCTTGCCATAGAGATGCAGGCTCATGTCGGGCTCGGCGAGGATGTCGCGCCAGTCGTCGGCCTCCTCGCCGACCAGGTTGCGCATCTCGATCTCGCCGCGCCGCGTCGTCGAGCCGAGCGGCCAGCCGGCGATGGCGCGGATGTGCTGCTCGAACTGCGAGGTCTCGGCCCCCTCGATGGTCCAATGGCCGGAATTGTGCACCCGCGGCGCGATCTCGTTGACGATCAGCCGTTCTTTCCCGTCCTTGTCGCGCGTGACGAACATCTCGACCCCGATCACCCCGACATAGTCGAGGCCGTTGATCACCTTCTCTGCGATCTCGCGCGCCGCCGGCTCAAGCTCCGGCGCCACCCGCGCCGGGACCCGCGTGCGGGCGAGGATGTGGCGCTCGTGCTCGTTCTCGCAGAGATCGTAGGCCGCGACGGCGCCTTCGAGGCTGCGCGCCGCGATGACAGACACCTCGCGCTCGAAGTTGACAAAACCTTCCAGGATCATCAGCCCGCCGCCGAGCGCGCGATGCACTGCGCCCAGGTCGGAGCCCTCGCGCAGCATCGTTTGCCCCTTGCCGTCGTAGCCGAAGCGGCGCGTCTTCAGGATCGACGGCCGGCCGATCTTTTGCACCGCTGGCGTCAGCGCGCCAGCGTCGGGCACGTCGACGTAGGGCGCCGTCTCCAGCCCGAGCCCGCGCAGAAAATTCTTCTCGGTCAGCCGGTCCTGCGTCAGCGCCAGCGCGCGCGGGCTCGGCCGGACCGGGGTCACGCTCTCGACGAAGGTGAGGCACGCGGTCGGCACGTTCTCGAACTCGAAGGTGACGAGGTCGCAGGATTCGGCGAAGCGCTTCAGCGCCTCCTGGTCCTCGTAAGTCCCGACCGTGCGGGCGTGCGCCGCGTCATAGGCCGGCGCGTCGTCCTCGGGCGCGTAGACATGGCAGCGCAGGCCGATCTTCAGCGCGGCGATGGCGAGCATGCGGCCGAGTTGGCCGGCGCCGAGAATGCCGACGGTCGCGCCGGGGCTTAAAATCACTTTACGCGCCCTCGTCGCTCGGGAACTCCGCCACCGCCGCCGTCCTGGCGTCGCGCCACGCCTGCAGCCGGTCGCTTAAGGCGGGATCGGCAAGCGCGAGCACGCTGGCGGCGAGCAAGGCGGCGTTGACCGCGCCCGCCTGCCCGATGGCCAGCGTCCCCACCGGAACGCCCGCCGGCATCTGCACGATGGAGTAGAGGCTGTCGAGCCCGTTGAGCGCGCGCGAAGGGCAGGGCACGCCGAAAACCGGCAGAATGGTGAAGGCCGCCGTCATGCCCGGCAGATGCGCCGCCCCGCCGGCGCCGGCGATGATCACCTGAAACCCCGCCGCCTTCGCCCCCTTGGCGAACTCAACCAAGCGGTCGGGCGTGCGGTGCGCCGAGACGATGCGCGCCTCGTATTCGATCCCGAGTTCGTCGAGCGTATCGGCGGCGTGGCGCATGGTCGCCCAGTCGGACTGGCTGCCCATGATGATGGCGATCCCAGCGGCGAGAGGGGTCAAGGCAGCCTCAAGTCAAAGCCGTTTTGCGATTATGCGAAGGGTTTAGCAGGCGCAAGCGCCTTTGCGCTAATCCTTAGCCGCGGCGTAAACGCTGGTAAACCCAATTAACCTTCGCACCTTGCAAAATCATGCCGCCGCCGGCACGGTTTCGCCCGAGGCGGCCCCGGTATTGCCTCCAACAGCCGGGTGGCGCGCGAACGTCCTGAAATCGCGCCGTTTCGACGCTCCCGCTGGATCGATTTCGTAAAGAGAGGGTAACCATGCGTTTCGTTTCGGCGCCACTGGCCGCTGTGGCCGTCTTCGGCCTGCCCATGGCGGCGCAGGCCAAAGTGCAAATCCATGTCGATCTCTCGACCCAGTCGATGCACGTGGCGTCGCACGCGGGCGAATTCGACTGGCCCGTCTCCACCGGCCGCCGCGGCCATCGCACGCCGACCGGCGTCTACCATCCGCAGCGCATGTATGCGATGACCTATTCGCGCAAATACGACAATGCGCCGATGCCGCACGCGATCTTCTTCCGCGGCGGCTACGCGATCCACGGCACCGGCGCGGTCGGCCATCTCGGCGCGGTCGCCTCGCATGGCTGCATCCGGCTTGCGCCGGAAAACGCGGCGGCGCTTTACGAAATGGTCAAACAGGAGGGCGCAACTATCGTCATCAGTGGAACGGCGCCCGGAACCGACCACGTGGCGCAGGCGCGCGAACACCATCGCGCCGGCCATCGCCTCGCCGCCAAGTGGCGCCAGCGCTACCTCGAGGACCCCGCTCTGGCCTATGCGCCGCAGGAGCGCCATCGCTCGCGCACGCTGCGCGATTGGGTCAATAATCCCATGGAGAACTGGCAGCGCCCTTAAATAAGCCGTTCGCCTTCGCCAGGGAATTGGTCTAAGGGGCTGCGCCCGGCTTCAGGCCGGCGTCGCCCCGGCGGCGCTGGCGCCGCCAATCCCGCATGGAGGCCCTTTTGCGACGTAGAGAATTCCTGACCGGCGCGGCCGGCCTCATGGGCGCGGCCATGCTGCCCGGCTTCGCGCTCGCGAACGTGCCGACCCCCTTCACCTTCGACATGGCGCCGCCGATGAGCGACCGCGCCAAGTTCATCGCCTGGGGCGTCAAGGAGCGCGGCGAGGATCCGAAGTTCCTCGGCGAACGGTTCGACCGCTTCCTGGCGATGGTGCGCAACGAGGACATTCTCGACGACCGCAACAAGCGCGCGTTTCTCTGCACCCCGCGCGAGAAATTCGTGCTCAAGCAGAACGAGGGCCGCGCCTACGACCACGCCTTCCTCGACATCGGCTGGGGCGTCACCATCTCCGGCCCGCACATCGTCGGCCGCATGACCACGACCATCAACCCGCAGAAGGGCGAGAAGGTGCTGGAGATCGGCACCGGCTCCGGCTACCAGTCGGCCTATCTCTCGCACCTGACCGATCAGGTGTTCACCATCGAGATCATAAAGCCGCTCGCCGAGCGCACGCGCGCGACCTACGATTCGCTGATCCAGGACGGCTACTCCGAGTTCAAGGGCATCACCTCCAAGAACGCCGACGGCTATTACGGCTGGGAGGAGCACGCCCCGTTCGACAAGATCATCGTCACCTGCGGCATCGACCACGTGCCGCCGCCGCTGCTGCAGCAGCTCAAGGACGGCGGGATCATGGTGATCCCGGTCGGCCCGCCGGGCGCGCAGCGCGTGCTCAAGGTGGTCAAGACCAAGGGCGCCGACGGCCAGATCACGGTCGCCCGCTCCGACATCTACAACGGTCGCATTGTGCCGTTCGTGCCGTTCACCAAGCTCGAAGGCGATTCGATCAAGGGCACGCACAACAACTGAGCGCGTAGCCGCCAACCGCCGTCATGCCCGGGCTTGTCCCGGGCGTCCACGTCGCGCCGCGCCGCCGCGCCGCCTTCGAGCCGCTCGAGTCAAGCGCCGCGCCCGGGCCGGAGCCCTCCCGTTCACGTTTTCGCGCGCCGCCGCCTTTCCTTCCGCTTTCTCCCTTCCCCATGCGCCCGGTCGGGCATTAGTCCGCTGCGCGGTCTTGCCGCAGCGCACGCGGCGGTCTCGCCGCCAACCGGGGAACCAGCGTGGCGAAGATTCCGCCCGGCGTCGGGCCGCAATATCCGCAGGTGATGACTTTGCTCGGCGGCGCCGGCGATCTCGCGCAGCGCAAGCTGTGGCCGGGGCTGTTCCACCTCGTCACCGCCGGCTTCATTCCGTCCATCCGCATCGTCGGCGTCTCGCTCGAACCGCTCGACACCGAGTCGTTTCGCGAGCTGGTGAAATCGGCGCTGGAGAAATATTCCCCGCGCAAGCCGACCGAGGAGACGTGGCGCAAGTTCGCGCCGCTGTTGCAATATGTGCCGATCAACGCCGGCTCGGCCGCGGTGCATGACGTCCTCAACGCCGCCGAGGCGGAACTCGGGCCCGAAACCCGGCGGCTGCACTATCTCAGCGTGCCGCCCAATGCGGCGCTGGCGGCAGTGCGCCTCTTGTCCGACGCCGGTCTCACCGCCCGCTCGCGCGTGGTGATGGAGAAGCCGTTCGGCACCGATCTCAGAAGCGCCAAGGATCTCAACGCCCGGCTGCACGAGGTGTTCAACGAAAACCAGATCTTCCGCATCGACCACTTCCTCGGCAAGGAGCCGGCGCAGAACATTCTCGCCTTCCGCTTCGCCAACGGCCTGTTCGAGCCGATCTGGAACCGCAATTTCATCGATCACGTGCAGATCGACGTGCCGGAGACGCTGGGCCTGGGCAAGCGCGCCGCGTTCTACGAGCAGACCGGCGCCTATCGCGACATGGTGGTGACGCATCTGTTCCAGATCCTCGGCTTCATGGCGATGGAGCCGCCGACTGCGCTGGAGCCGCAGCCGATCAGCGAGGAGAAGAACAAGGTCTTCCGCTCGATGAAGCCGCTGGAGCCGCGCCATGTCGTGCGCGGGCAATATGTCGGCTATCGCTCGGAGCCGGGCGTCGATCCCGAATCCGACGCCGAGACGCTGATCGCGCTCAGGTGTGAGATCGACAACTGGCGCTGGGCCGGGGTGCCGTTCTTCCTGCGCACCGGCAAGAAAATGGCGGAGGGCCAGCGGATCATTTCGATCGCCTTCCGCGAACCGCCCAAAAGCATGTTCCCGGCCAATTCCGGCGTCGGCGCACAGGGACCCGACCACCTGACGTTCGATCTCGCCGACGCGACCAAGGTGTCGCTGTCGTTCTACGGCAAGCGCCCCGGCCCGGGGATGCGGCTCGACAAGCAGAGCCTGCAATTCTCGATGTCCGACACCGGTCTGGCCGGCGAAGTGCTGGAAGCCTACGAGCGCCTGATCCTCGACGCCATGCGCGGCGACCGCACTTTGTTCACCACCGCCGACGGCATCGAGCGGCTGTGGGAGGTCTCGGAGCCGCTGCTGAAGGATCCCCCGCCGGTCCGGCTTTACGAGCCGGGCTCGTGGGGGCCGAAGTCGATCCACCAGCTGATCGCGCCCAACGCCTGGCGGCTGCCGTTCGAGCGCGCCTGGCGCGATCCCAATCCTACCGGAGCGTGATTTCACAAAGCAACTCGGAGATGTCGCCGCCGCGAGATCAAGATTTCCGCTGCGGCGTTACCGTTCGTTAACCGCTTCTCGTTCATTTTGCTCATCCTGCGGTTACCATATTCGGCGGCAGGCGATGGGCCGAAATGACCCACGCAGGACGGAGGGGCGGCGTTCGATGAAAATCATTGCACTGGTCACGCAAAAGGGCGGCGCGGGCAAAAGCACGCTCGCCTCCTCGCTCGCCGTCGCCGCGCACGAGAGCGGCGAACGCGTCTGTCTGATCGACCTCGACCCGCAGGCGACGCTGACAACCTGGGGGCGGACGCGCGGCGAGACCGACATCCTCGTCGTCCCCTCGTCCGCCGCCAAGCTCCCCGCTGTGCTCGCCGCGCTCGCCAACCGGAGCGTTACGCTGGCGCTGATCGACACGCCGGGCGCCGAGGGCGCGGCGGCTCAAGCGGCGATGTCAGCCGCGCAACTCTGCCTGATCCCCTCGCGCCCGACCGCGTTCGACCTGTGGGCGAGCGAAAACACCCGCAAGGCGCTGAAAGAGGCCAAGGGCGACTACGTCTTCGTGCTCAACCAGTGCCCGCCGGCGCAGCAGAGCGCGCGCATCGACGAGGGCGTCGCGGCTTTGGAGGCGATGGGCGGCCTCTTGTCGCCGCTGGTGCACGCGCGCGTCGACTATCAGGAGGCGGCGCGGCTCGGTTGGGGCGTCACCGAACTGAACCCCGCCGGCGCTGCGGCAAACGAGATGCGCGGGCTGTGGGCGTCGCTGAAAAAGCGCATCGCCAAGGCGGCGAAGCCCGCGCGCAAGGCGGCGTGAGGGGTTGCGAGCGCGCGCGGGCTGGTGAAAACTGCGCGGGCAACCTGGAGCCCCGCATGCGCGCCCTGACCGCCCTCGTCGCCGTTCTCTCTTTGGCAGGCGCCGCGCGCGCGCAAACCGTGGTCGAGCGCGGAAAATACCTCGTCACCATCGCCGGCTGCAACGATTGCCATACGCCGGGCGGCATGCTCGGGCAGCCCGACGCCAAGCGTCTGCTCGCCGGCTCCGACGTCGGCTTCGGCGATCCCGCGTCCGGCGTCTGGATCGGCGGCAACCTCACGCCCGACATGGAGACCGGGCTCGGCAAGTGGACGACTTGGCAAATCATGGCCGCGATCACCACCGGCGAAACTCCGGAGGGGCGCAAGCTGTCCGAGATGATGCCTTACCCCGCTTTCTCTCACCTTACGCCGGCGGACGCCGCCGCCATCGCCGCCTATCTGCAGAGCCTGCCGCCGGTGAAGAACGCCGTTCCCGGCCCGTACAAGGCGGGCGAGGCGCCCGCCGTGCCGTATGTGTCCGCAGTGATTCCGACGGCGCAGTACATGGGGCTGCCGCGGCCGAAGTAGCGCTACGAAGATTGGCTTTCGTCGCCGAGATGCGGCGCGACGACTTCGCGCGCGTCCCGGCTCGGGACGACGGGGACGATCTCGAACGTAACTCCCAAGCCTCGCCATTGCAGCACCCATTGCTGCAACAGCCTGACGTCGTCGCATCGCATCAGTTGGAAGCAGCGGCTGAAATTGGCCTCCACCCAGCCATCCACGAACTCGAGCCCCTCGGGCAGCGCCCGCCCGCGCTGTTGCAGGCGGCGATAAACTGGAATCATGTCGTCGTCGCGAAAGCGCTCGATCACCATCATGAGCATGGCCGCGCCTTCCGCTCCCCTAGAACCCTATCCGGGTATGGATCGTCTGCCCGCCGCGCGCGATCATCAGATCCCACGATCTGCTCCGCTGCGCCGTCGCCTCGACCAGATCGCGCGTCTCCTTGATCGCCGCCCCGTTGACGCTGAGGATCACGTCGCCCTTCTGCAAGCCGAACTCGGCCGCCGGCGTGCCCGCGCCGACGTCGGCCACGACCACGCCCTCGCTGGTCCCGAGCGCCTCGGCGGTGAGCGACAGTTCGTCGAGCACCGCGGGCGACAGGTTCTCCACTTGCGCCCCCTGCAGTGGCGAGCGGCTCGATAGCCTGACCGCCGCGCGCGGCGTCGTCTCCGGCGCGCTCTTAAGCTTCAGCGGCAGAATCACGCTCCTGCCCGCGCGCAGCACCGACAGCGACGCCGTGCCGCCGAGCGGCTTGACGCCGATGCGGAATTCGACCCCCGCCGCGTCGTCCACCTCCTGCCCGTCCACCGCGACGATCACGTCGCCGCGCTTCAGCCCCGCGTCCGCCGCCGGCGAACCGGTCTCGACGCCTGCCACCGCCGCGCCGACCGGCCGGTCGAGCCCGAGCGAATCGGCGATGTCCTGGGTGACGTTCTGCAGCTTGGCGCCGAGCCAGGCGCGCTTGACCACCGTGCCGCCCGACTTCGCCGTCGCGATCACGTTCTTGACCATGCTGACGGGAATCGCGAAGCCGATGCCCATGCTGCCGCCCGAGCGCGAGTAGATCGCCGAATTGATCCCGACCAGCCGCCCCCAGGTGTCGACCAGCGCGCCGCCGGAATTGCCGGGATTAATCGCGGCGTCGGTCTGGATGAAGAAGCCATAGTCGTTGATGCCGATGTCGGTGCGCGCCAGCGCCGAGACGATGCCCTGCGTCACGCTCTGCCCGACGCCGAACGGATTGCCGATGGCGATGACGAAATCGCCGACCTCGATCGCATCCGAATCGCCCAGCTCCAGCGCCGGGAAGCCGTCGCCGCCCTTGATCTTCAGCACCGCCAGATCGGTGCGGGGATCGCGCAGCACGATCTCGGCCTCGTACTCATGCTTGTCGGAGAGCGCGATCTTCACGTCCGTCATGCCCTCGATGACGTGATGGTTGGTCACCACCAGTCCGCTGGAATCGACGATGACGCCCGATCCCAGCGACTGCGCGATGCGCTTGCTCTGCCCCTGTGCGTCGCCGCCGCCGAAGAAGTGGCGGAAGAACGGATCGTCCATCAACGGGTTGCGCGGCATCGTATCGACCCGCGAGGCGTAGACGTTGACCACCGAGGGCCTGACCTTGGCGACCACGGGCGCAAACGACAGATGCACCTGCGCGGGATTGGCGGGAACCGTGCGCTCGTCGGCCAAAGCCGGCGCGGCGAGACAGATGAGGAAAGCGACGGCGATGCGCAGCAAGGGAGCCTCCGAGAATCGTCCGCGTATAATCCGTCGCAGGCGGTCGCGCCAATAATCCGCCGCGGGCGGCCGCGCCAAGCCGCGCACAATACGAACCTTACCGGGATTTAATGTTAAGGGTCCTTGCATTGCGCCCGGGATACGCCGATCTTTGCCCAGCCGGCCTATCGCCGGCTTCTTGGGAGGCTCTCTATGAGCACGACGCAAGGCGCGTTCGACAACAACGCGGGCGGCCCGTGGACGCGCGGATGCGCGGGCGGGGGCCGCTGGACGCCGCTGGAATTGATCGCGATGGTTCTCGGCTTCATGGTCTTCTGGCCGATCGGGCTGGCGATCCTGGCGTTCAAGTACTGGCAGCGCAAGACCGGCGGCGCTGATCTGCAGACCGTGGCCGCCGGCGCGTTCAACAATGTCCGCTCGACCATGTCGGGCTTCCAGGCGCAGACGCAGCGAGCGTGGTCGCCTTCGCCGTGGGCGCGCGGCTTCACCACCGCGACCGGCAACGCCGCGTTCGACGAGTGGAAGAGCGCCGAGTTGCAGCGCCTGGAAGCGGAGCGCCGCCGGCTCGAGGACGCGCACAAGGAGTTCGCCGACTGGCTCGACAACGTGCGCAAGGCCAAGGACCGCGAGGAGTTCGAGCGGTTCATGAAAGAGAAGCGCGGCGCCAACGGATAAGAACTGTTAACGCTCCGCGGAATATTTTTCCGCGGAGTTCGGCATAGCGAAAGCCGCCGCTTATACGATGCTCCCTATTGTCCTAATGACGTAGGGGCATTGCGATGAACCAGTTTCCTAACTTCCAGCAGGTCTGCCTGCTGTTCGACCGAGAAGCCCCGCTCGATCTGGAGGCCCTGGTCGCCCGCTTCCTCGTCGAGGAGCGGCCGGTTTCCTACAACCGCGTGATCGACACCAAGCCCGGCGCGTTCTACCGATTGTTCGGCCAGAACCAGGTGATGGTCACAATCGAATACGTAGCGCAGCGCGTCGACGTCAGCAAGTTCGAGATTCCGCTAACGGCTCCGTTGCATGGTCCGCTCGGTGCGGACCTGCGCGCGCGCATCGCGGCGCACCGCACGGCCGTCCTCGTCAACGTGCATCATGGCTCTCTGCCGCCGCAGGGCGAAATCGGCGCGCTGCTGCGCCAGTTGAACGTTCAGGTCGGCGCCAACCTGGGCGCGTTCAAGCAGCGGCTGCGCATCGCGGCGCGTCTGGGCGCGCTGGCTTGCGAGATGGGGCGGCCGAGCCTCGTGCATTGGACGCCGACCGACCACCTCCTGCGCGAGGATGCGTTCCGCACGCTGGCCGCCGCGCCGATACCGAGCCTGCTGCACATCCAGCCGCTCGCCTTCGGCGCCGGCGAAGACGAGCAGGGAAGCGCGCTCGCCGGCGTCAACATCTTCGGCGGCGCGCATTTTCTCGGGCGCGACATCCGGATCGCGCCGAGCCGCATTCCCTGGATCGAAACGCTTGACGCGGCGCTCGCCTTTCTCAAGCTCGCGACGATCGAAAACGGCTATGTCATTCCCGATGGCGACACGTTCTCGCCGCAGGACGGCAGCGCCACGTTCCGCGTGCGGCATCTGCGGGAAGGGCCGCGCTACGACGGGACGCAGGGGCCGATCTACGAACTGCAGCCGCTCGACTTTCCTGCGCATGGCTTCCGCTCGCCCGATTTCATCCCGCCGCGCTTCAGTTTCGACGGCGGCGGCCCGCCGCCGCCCGAAGTCAAGGCGCGGCTCGGTCAGACCGGCGCGACCGTTGCCCAGCAATGGCGCGAGAAGCAGCGCATGGCGGCGGCAGCGGGCAACGAATTGCGCGTCAAATACGACCCCGGCCAGTTGCGGCCTGTTCAGCCCACGGTTTTGCGGCGCCTGTTGCGTGTGGTCACCGGCCGCCGATCCGACTTGCCGGGCGGCCCGGCGTCGCGCTAAGCGACGCGCCGCAGGGAGGCGGCCATGAGACTCGCACAGATCACCGACGACAACGGCAAGCGGGCGCTGGTCGTCACCGCGCGCGGCGAGAGCCGGCTGGTCAAGGGCGCGCGCACGACGCTGCAATTGGCTAAGGCCGCCATCGAAGCGGGTACGACCTTCAAGAAGCTCGTCGCCGAACGCGGCGTCGGCAAGCCGGTCGATCTCGCCGCCGCCTACAAGGAGGGCCGGGTGCTGTCGCCGGTCGATCATCCCGACCCCGCGCATGTCTATGTCACCGGCACCGGCCTGACCCACCTCGGCTCGGCGGAAGGGCGCGACAAGATGCACCAGAAGCTTGAGGACCCGGCCTCGCTCACCGATTCGATGAAGATGTTCAAGCTCGGCCTCGAGGGCGGCAAGCCGGGCAAGGGCGGCCAAGGCGTGCAGCCGGAATGGTTCTACAAGGGCGACGGCTCGACGCTGGCCGCGCCCGGCGGCGATCTGCTGCAACCGGCCTTCGCGCTCGACGGCGGCGAGGAGCCGGAGATCGTCGGCGTCTACCTCATCGATTCGCGCGGCGCGCCGAGGCGCCTCGGCTTCGCGCTCGGCAACGAGTTCTCCGACCACGTCACCGAGCGGAAGAACTACCTCTATCTCGCCCATTCCAAGCTGCGCATGTCGAGCTTCGGCCCGGAGCTGCTGATCGGCGACCTGCCGGAGGACGTGCAGGGCGTCTCGCGCATTCGCCGGGCCAAGGAGGTTGTGTGGGAAAAGCCGTTTCTCACCGGCGAGCACAACATGTCGCACAGCATCGCCAACCTGGAGGCGCATCACTTCAAGTATGAGCTGTTCCGCCGCCCCGGCGACGTCCACGTGCATTTCTTCGGCACGGCGACGCTGTCCTTCTCCGAAGGAATCATCTGCGAAAAGGGCGACGTGTTCGAGCTGGAGTGCGAGCCGTTCGGCCTGCCTTTGCGCAATCGGCTGAAGTTCGCCAAGGCCGCCAAGGTCAAGGTGACGGCGCTCTGACATGCGCGTGCTGCTGACCGGCGCCGCCGGCTGGCTCGGCCGCCATCTGAAGCCGCGGCTCGTCGCGCTTGGGGCTGAGGTCGTCGGCCTCGACATCGCGCCCTCGCCAGGAACCGACGTGGTCGGCACGGTCGCCGACCGGGCGCTGGTGGCGCGCCTGTTCCGTGAGCGCCGGTTCGAGGCGGTCGTGCATGCGGGCGCGCTGCACAAGCCCGACATCGCCCGCTTCCCGGCGCAGGCGTTTATCGACGCCAACGTGACGGGGACGCTCAACCTGCTGGAGGCGGCGACGGCGGCCCGCGCCCGCTTCGTGTTCACCTCGACGACGTCGCTGATGATCAGCCAAGCGATCCGCGCCGAGCGGGGCGCCGCGGCGGTTTGGCTCGACGAGCGCGCGGGGCCGCTGGAGCCGCGCAACGTCTACGGCGTCACCAAGCTGGCGGCGGAGGGGCTCTGCCGCATCGCGAGCCAGAACCTGCCGGTCGTCGTGCTGCGCACCGCCCGCTTCTTCCCCATGGACTAAACCGCTCACGCGGTAGAGGCGGCCAGCGGCGGTGGGGCGCCGGGAGCGGGGAAGTTTCGAACCTGTCTCAAAATCGTGGGGTCAACCCCCATGGAGACAGGAGCTTCCCAT
>Ga0181528_10000003_pt1 | contig 287226 bp, 278 predicted proteins | sample PEATcosm2014_Bin_47_FD_119742 | JGI IMG/M metagenome (GOLD analysis project Ga0181528, IMG submission 119742) | Peatland microbial communities from MTU Mesocosm Facility, Houghton, MI, USA - PEATcosm2014_Bin10_10_metaG | ecosystem: Environmental > Terrestrial > Soil > Wetlands > Peat | place... | reverse complement strand
GATGCTCAGCGGATGCGCTGTGCCTTTGGAGGCTTGTGGGCCTTCAGAGCGCGAAAAATCGAGCAAATGCCTGCTCCTCAGAGGCAAAGAACGCCGGTTGCTTGCGTTTTCACACAGCCTGGGTCGAAAGCGCGCCTTGCGAGCCGCACGCCCAAAACCTCGCGCGCCCCTCCCCCGCGTCCCCCCGCCGCCGCCCTCCCCGCCTTAACAAAAGCCTCGCGCAACCTGGGAAACGCACACCGCTGCGAAGCGCGGTCGCCGGGCCCCGCTTCGTTCTCGCGTATCCCTCGCCCCCTCGACGGCGCCGAAGCGCCGCATAAGGACATCTGCCCATGGCCCTCGCCAAAAAGTCCGCGCTCGACGCCGCGGCGCCGTCGCGTTCCGCTGAAATTCCCGCCATGTCCCGCCTCAGCCGCGTCGCAACGGAAAATCGCAAGACCGTGCGAACCCACGCCCGCCAGCAGAAGGCGGCCGAGCGAATCGCCTCCGCCACCAACCAGCTCGCCGCCGGCGTCGCCCAGTCCTCCAGCGCCGCCGAGGAGCTGCGCAAGGCGATGGAATCGATCGCCGCCGGGGCCGAAGAAGCCTCCGCGGCTTCTGAGGAATCGCGCCGCGCCGTCACCTCGATCACCGCGGGCCTGCTGCAGTCCAAGAACTCCGCCGAAATGTCGCGCCAGAAGACCGACGGCCTGCGCAACCTGATCGGCGAACTCAGCGGGCAGATCACCGGCAGCATCGGCAGCCTCGGCGCCGCCGCCACCCGTCAGGCCGCCTCGGTCAAGATGATCGTCGAACTCGAACGGCAAGCCTCCAATATCGGCGACATCGTGCGCGCGGTGGCGCGCATCGCCGACCAGACCAATCTGCTCGCGCTCAACGCCGCGATCGAAGCCGCCCGCGCCGGGCAGCACGGCAAGGGCTTCGCCGTCGTCGCCGACGAGGTCCGCACGCTCGCCGAGACCTCGGAGAAGAGCGCGCGCGAGATCCAGTCGCTGATCGGCAACATTCAGAGCGAGGTCAAGGTCATCGCCGAGGGGGTCAACCGCTCCGCCGAGGCGGCGCGCAGCGAGGTCGAGAAAGGCAGGACCGTCATCGGCCAGCTCGACCAGATCCGCACCGCGATGACCGAAATTCTGACCAGCGCCGAGCAGATCCTGAAGCTGTCGCTCGAAAGCGAGACGGCGGCGGTCGAGGCGCAGAAGGGGGCGGAGACCATCGCCGCCGCCTCGGAAGAGCAATCCTCGGCCTGCGAGGAGGCGCAAAAGACCATTGGCCAGCAGACCACGGCGCTGGCGCAGAGCGAGACGGCGGCGAGCGAACTTTCGACGCTGGCCGACGATCTCAAGAACGCCACCGACGTCTCCAAGAGCGCCGAGGGCGTCGCCTCGGCGGCCGAGGAGCTGTCGAGCGCGATCGAGGAGATCAACCGCGCCGCCAGCGAGATCATGACCGCGCTGAGCCAGATCAACCGCGGCGCGCAGCAGCAGGCCGCGGCGTCGGAACAATCGCTGACTGCGATCACGCAGATCGAGAAAGGCGTGCAGATCTCGCAAGACCGCTCGACCAAGGCGCTCTCAACCGGCGAGGAGACGGCGAAAACGATCGAATCCAGCATCGACAACGTCAATGCGCTGATCCTGGGCGTCATCAGCTCGCTGGAGGAGACCAACAAGAACCGCGAACAGGTCGGCGGGCTGGAGCTGGTCAGTCGCAAGATCGACAAGATCGTCGACGCGATCTCCACCGTCGCGATCCAGACCAACATGCTCGCGGTCAACGGCTCGATCGAGGCGGCGCGCGCCGGCGAGTTCGGCAAGGGCTTCATGGTGGTGTCGACCGACATCCGCAATCTCGCGCGCGATTCCTCCGACAACGCCGAGCGGATCAAGGATCTCGTCAAGTCGATCCAGGACCAGATCGTCGTGGTCCGGCGCGACCTCGAAGACATCTCGACCGCCGCCTCGTCGGAGGTCGAGAAGAACAAGGCGATCACCGCATCGATGCAGACGGCGCGCACCGATGTCGGCCTGGTGCTCAACGGCTATCGCGAAGTTCTCGCCGCCGCCGAGCAGATGGGGCAGATGCTGGTCGAGGCGAAGAAGGGCGGCGAGCAGATCGCGGCCGCGGCGTCGCAATCGGGCATGGCGTCGGGCCAGGCGCAGCAGGCCGCCAACGAACAGGCCAAAGGCGCGGAGGAGCTGGCCGCCGCCATCGAGGAGATTTCCGCGCTCGCCGACGAATTGCAGAACCAGAACTGACCGCCGCGCCTGGAGGCCCCCCATGTCAGCCAATCTCGAACCCGAGGCGGCCGCGGCCGCCGACGAGACCTCGCGCCAGTTCGTCACCTTCCGGATGGAGAAGGAGATCTTCGCCGTCCCGCTGGTCGAGGTGCAGGAGATCATCAGATTTCCCGACATCGTCGAAGTGCCGCTGTCGGCGCGCCATCTCAAGGGCCTCGCCAACCTGCGCGGCGTCGTGCTGCCGGTCGTCAGCCTCAGACGGTTGTTCGGCATGGCCGAGGTCGAGGCCGACGACGCCACCCGCGTGGTGGTGATGAACGCGGGCACGCCGATCGGCTTCATCGTCGACCGCATGGAGCGCGTCATCGCCGCCGACGCGCGCGAGGTCGAGAGCATCGCCGGCATCCGCTCGACCGTGGATGCGCAGATGCTGCAAGGCGTCGTCAAGCGCGAGGACGGGCTGGTGATGATCCTCGACACCGCCCAGTTGTTGCAGGGCGGCGAGCAGCGCACGCGGGCCGATCGCAGCGCCGGGGCGGCGGGACTCGCCGCCGCCGAGCGCGGCGGGGCGGGCGAGACGTCGGACGAGATCCGGCTGGTCTCGTTCGAGGTCGAGGCGCAGGAATACGCGCTGCCGATCGAGAGCGTCGAGGAGATCGTGCAGCTGCCGGAGCGGGTCAACGAGATCCCGAACGCGCCGCAGCACATGGTTGGCGTCATCAACCTGCGCAACCGCATGTTGCCGCTGATCAGCCTGCGCTCGCTGTTCGGGCTGGCGCCGGCGCCGGCGGATCTGGTGAGCCGCGTCGTCGTCGTCTCGCGCGAGGCCGACGGCGCTTCCGTCGGGCTGGTCACCGATACAGTCAAGGAGGTCGTGCGGGCGCCGAAGTCGGCGATCGACCAGATGCCGCGGATGATCGCCGCGCGCGCCGGACAGAAGCAGGTCGAGAGCATCTGCCGGCTCGACGGCGGCAAGCGGCTGGTCTCGATCATGGCGGCCGAGCAATTGTTCCTCAACGACAGGATCGCCGACGCGCTCGACGCGGCGGGAGCAGGAGACAACGACATGGCGGTTGCGTCTGCGAAAGGCGGCGACAGCGCCGACGACGAGGAACAGTTCGTGATCTTCACCCTCGCCGAGGAGGAATACGGCGTGCCGATCGAGGCGGTGCAGGAGATCGTGCGCGTGCCCGAGCAGATAACGCGGGTGCCCAAGACGCCGGCGTTCGTCGAGGGCGTCATCAACCTGCGCGGCGCGGTGATGCCGATCATCGACCAGCGCCGCCGCTTCGCGCTGCCGCACGTCGAGCACAACGACCGCCAGCGCATCGTGGTGTTCCTGGTCAACGGCGTGCGCACGGGGTTCATCGTCGATTCGGTGAGCGAAGTGCTGAAGGTGTCGCGCAAGGAGATCGCCGCAGCGCCGGAGCTTGCCGCCGACCGCGAGGGCGCGGTCAGCCGCGTCGCCAATCTGGTCGCGGCAAAGCGGCTGATCCTGATGCTCGACCCCGAGCGCCTGCTCAGCGAAAGCGAGCTCGCCTCGCTGAAGCGCGCGGCCTGACCGCGATGGCCCTCGCTGCGCACGCTGCGCCCGCCCGCATCCGGGTGCTGATCGTCGACGATTCCGCGTTGATGCGGAAGGTTCTGCGCGACATGTTCGTCGACACCGGGCGGTTCGAGGCGCAGACCGCGCGCAACGGCGCCGACGCGCTGCTGCAGATCGAGCGCTACAATCCCGACGTGGTGACGCTCGACGTCAACATGCCGGAGATGGACGGGCTGACCTGCCTGTCGCACATCATGGCGCGGTTTCCCCGCCCCGTGGTGATGGTGTCGTCGATCACCCAGAAGGGCGCGGCGGCGACGCTGGAGGCTTTGGGGCTCGGCGCGGTCGATTTCATCGGCAAGCCCGGCGGCACGGTGTCGCTGGAGCTCGACGCCGTCGGCGGCGAGATCGTCGCCAAGGTCGAGGCGGCGACGCGGGCGCGCCCGCGCATCGCCCGCGCCATCGCCCACGCGACGCGGGCGCGGGTCGAGCAGGCGGCGCCGCGGCCGCGGCCGGCTTCCAACCGGGCGCCGGCGGGGCTGGTGCTGATCGGCGTCTCCACCGGCGGCCCGCGCACGTTGGAGGACATCCTGCCGCCGCTGCCGGCGGATTTTCCCTGGCCGGTCGTGGTGGCGCAGCACATGCCGGCCGCGTTCACCGGCTCTTTCGCCGCGCGGCTCGACAATATGTGTGCGCTCGACGTGCGCGAGGTCGGTGCGCCGACGCCGCTGGCGGCGGGGCTGATCTATATCGCGCGCGGCGGCGCCGATCTTCTCATCGAGCGCGCGCTCGGCCGCATCGTGGCGCGGCCGGTCGCCGAGGACCCGGCGTACCGCTGGCATCCCAGCGTCGACAAGCTGGTCGCCTCGGCGATGGCGGCGATGGAGGCGCGGTGTCTGGTCGGCGTCGAGCTGACCGGCATGGGCGACGACGGCGCGCGCGCGATGGCGGCGCTGCTGAAGGCCGGCGGGCGCACCATCGCCGAGGACGCTTCCACCGCCGTCGTGTTCGGCATGCCGGGGGAGCTGGTCCGGCTCGGCGGGGCCAGCAAGGTGCTGCCCTGCGACCAGATCGCCGCGCAGCTCGCCGCCTGGATCAAATGAGAACCTGGATCAAGTGAGGATTGGGATGCCGCTCATTCGCGCCCTGAAACGCTCTAGCCTCAGCGAGGACGTGCGCGCCCGGCTCGCCGCCGTGCGCGACGCGATGGAGGCGAACTCCGCGCAAGAGCTCGCGACGCTGTTGATCGGCGAGGCCGACGGGTTCGTGCGCGAGACCGCGCTGACCCATCTGGCGCGGCTCGATGGCGAGTTTCCGGCGCAGGCGCTGGTCAGGCTAATGCGCGAGGGCGACACGGCGCTGCGCAACGCGGCGATCGAGACGCTGGGCAGCCTTGGCGAGCGCGCCATCGACGCGCTGGCCGGCGTTCTCGTCGACGCCGACGTCGATGCGCGCATCTACGCGCTGACCGCGCTGCAACTGATCGAAAGCCCGCGCGCGGCCGAAGTCGCGCTCGACGCGGCGCTGAAGGACGCCGACGTCAATGTCTGCGCCGCCGCGATCGACGTCGTCGCCGAAAGCGGCGCGCGCGCCATGGCGGCCGCGCTTAGCGAGGTCGCCGCGCGCTTCCCCGACCGGCCGTATATCGCCTTTGCGGCTCACGCTGCGCAACATCGACTGGGATAGTCCTTCATGTCAGCTCTGCCCAGGCGCGAAGCGCCCGCCGAACTCAGCGAAGACGAATTCCGCCGCTTCTGCGAATTCTTCTATCGCCGCACCGGCATCCAGTTCGGCGCCAACAAGCGCTATTTCGTCGACAAGCGCGTGCTCGACCGGGTCAGGATCTCCGGCAGCTTCGGCTTTCGCGACTATTTCGAGCGGCTGAAGCGCGACAGCGGCGAGTATCAGTCGCTGGTCAACGCGATGACGGTCAACGAGACCTATTTCTACCGCGAGGTCTATCAGCTCGAATGCCTCGTCAAGTCGATTCTGCCGGAGCTGACGAAGAAGCGCGGCGGCGGCGCGTTGCGCATCTGGTCGGTCCCCTGTTCGACCGGCGAGGAGCCCTATTCGATCGCCTTCTTTCTGCTCGAGCACTTCGGCCGCATCGACGAGTTCGAGGTCGAGATCGTCGCCTCCGACATCGACACCGCGGTGCTCGACAAGGCCAAGGCCGGGCTCTACTCGACCCGCGCGCTGCAATATGTTCCGACGGCGACCCTCGCCAGGTTCACTGCCGACGCCGGCGGGGGCGAACGCCGCGTCGTGCCGGCGCTGCGCGATTCGATCAAGTTCACCAGCGTCAACCTGCTCGACGCCGCCGACGACCGCTTCTACCGCGGCTTCGACGTCGTGTTCTGCCGCAACCTGTTGATCTATTTCGACGACGTTTCGCGGCGCGAGGCGGCGGCGGCGATGTTCGAGTGCATGGCGCCGGGCGGCTTCGTTTGCCTCGGCCATTCCGAATCGATGAGCCGCATCTCCTCGCTGTACCAGTTGCGTAAGTTCCCGGAAGGGATCGTCTACCAGAAGCCGATGTGAAGAGCCCCGCCATGCCGAACGTTCTCATCATCGACGACTCCGCCACGACGCGGATGTTCTATCGCACGACGCTGGAATCCGCGGGCTTCTGCGTCGACGAGGCCGCCAACGGCCTCGAAGGCCTGGAGAAGACCATGCTGGCGCCGTTCGACCTTGTCATTGTCGACATCAACATGCCGAAGATGGACGGGCTCGAATTCCTGTGCGAATTGCGCCGGCGCGAAGAGGTGCGCGGCCTGCCGGCGATCGTCATCTCGACGATGCAGCGCGACCAGGACCGCGCCCGCGCCCATGCGGCCGGGGCCAACGCCTATGTCGTCAAGCCGATCGATCCACAGGCGCTCGTCGCCTACGGCCGGCTGATGACGGGGATGGCGGCATGAACGCGCTGCTCGCCCAGTTCATCCCCGAGGCGCGCGACCTGCTCGAACGCGCCTCGACCGGGATTCTCGCCCTGGAGGCGGGGACGCACGACGCCGACGTCATCAACGGCGTGTTCCGCGCCGTGCATACGCTGAAAGGCACGTCGGGACTGTTCGACGTCGGGCCGCTGACGCGGCTTGTCCACGCCGCCGAGGATCTGCTCGAAGAGGCGCGCGGCGGCGGGCTGACGCTCGATCCCGAGATCGTCGACGGGCTCTTGGAAAGTCTCGATCTGGTCGCGCGCTGGATCGACGCGCTGGAGCGGCGCGAGCGGCTGCCGGACGAGGCCGAGGGCGAATCGAGCGCGCGCAGCGCGGCGCTGCGCGGCTGGCTGAAGGCGGGCGCGGCGCCGGTCGCCGGGAACGCGACGGCCGTGCGCCGGGCGCCGGGCTGGCTTGGCGCGCTCAGCGAGAGCGAGCGGCTGGCCGCCTTCCGCGCCGTGCGCGGCGGCAGGCTCACCGCATTCGCCTTCGACCCGGAGGAGGATTGCTTCTTCCGCGGCGACGATCCGCTCGGCATGGCGCGCAATACGCCGGACGTGCTGGCGCTCGTCGTCGAGCCGAACCGGCCGATCGGGGCGCTCGACACGGTCGATCCGCTGCAATGCTGGCTGACGTTCCGCGGCCTCAGCAAGGCCGCGCCGGGCGTCGTGGCCGAGCATTTCCGCTATGTCGCCGACCGCGTCGAAGTGGTCGAGATATCGGCGGCGGATCTGGCGCTCCCCGTCGGAGCCAGCGCGGAAGGGCCGGTGTTCCGCGATTTCGCGACGTTGGCGCGCCGCCAGCTGGCGGCAAGCGACGCCGCGGGGCTGGCGCGCGCGCTCGCAACGCTCGCCGGCATCGTCGCGCCGGGCTCGATGCAGGCTTCGGCCTTGCGCTGGTGCGAGGCCTATCTGGAGATTTTCAACGTCGGCCGCGCGGGCGAGTGGGAGCGGCTGATCGGCGCGATCGAGACCGGCGTCGCGCCGGGCCCGCCGGATACGGCGGCGCCGGAGCCGGCCGATCTCGGCCAGACGCTGGCGCTGGAGCAGATCGAGGCGTGGGAGACTCCGGGCGAGGCGGCGCTCGATCCCGGCCGGTTCGAGGCCGCGGAGCGTACGGTGCGGGCGGTGTTTGCTTCCGCCGGGCGCAGCGAGGACGGGCTCGACGAGGCGCTGGCGATTTTGCGCGAGCGGCGCGACGGGGGGCCGTTGCGCGCGCTGCTCGGCCTGGGCGCGCGTCCTGCGCCGGCGCCGCCCGCGGCGGCGGCGAAGCCTGTGGCCGCCCCCGCGGCGCCGGAGACCTCGGGGCTGCCGCGGGTGCTGCGGGTCGACCAGGGCAAGATCGACGCGATCATGAACCTCGTCGCCGAGCTGATCGTGGCCAAGAACGGCTTGAGCTATCTGGCCGAGCGGGCCGAGCGGGAGCACGGCTCGCGCGCCATGTCGCGCGAGATCAAGGACGCGCACGCGGTGATCGACCGCATCGCCCAGGGGCTGCAGGTCGGCGTGATGTCGGTCCGGATGCTGCCGATCAGCCATGTGCTGCAACGCTTTCCCCGCCTCGTGCGCGACGTCGCGCGCAGCTTGGGCAAGAAGGTCGAGCTGGTCGTCGAGGGCGAGGAGACCGAGGCGGACAAGAACATCCTGGAGAGCCTGGCCGATCCGCTGATCCACATCGTGCGCAACAGCCTCGATCACGGGCTGGAGACGCCGCAGCAGCGGCTGGCGGCAGGCAAGAGCGAGCACGGCACGGTGCGCATCGCGGCGCATAACGCCAGCGATTTCGTCATCATCGAGGTCAGCGACGACGGACGCGGCATCGACGTCGCGCGGGTGCGCGAAAAGGCGGTCGAGCGCGGCATCGTGACGCGCGAGCGCGCGCGCGAGATGAGCGACGCCGAGGCGGCGAACCTCGTCTTCCTGGCCGGCTTCTCGACCAATGACGTGGTCAGCGATCTCTCCGGCCGCGGCGTCGGCATGGACGTGGTGCGCACGACGGTGGTGCGCGCGGGCGGCGAGGTCGGCTTGCGCAATACGCCGGGCAAGGGCGCGACCGTCACCATCCGCCTGCCGCTGACCATGGCGGTGACGCGCATCGTCACGGTGGATTGCGCCGGCCGGCTGTTCGGCATTCCGATGGACGCCATCGCCGAGACGCTGCGGCTGCCGCATGCGGCGATTCGGCGGATCGGCGGCGAGGAGGCTTTCGTGCTGCGCGACGCGGTGGCGCCGCTGACGCGGCTTGCCGAGCGGCTCGGGCTCGACGGCGTCGAGCCCGACGGCGACGACGTGGCGGTGATGGTGGTCAACGTCGGCGGCGAAAGGGTCGGCCTGATCGTCGACGGGTTCCGCGAGCGCATGGAGACGGTGGTCAAGCCGCTCGGCGGCGTGCTCGAGGGTTTGGCGGGCTTTTCCGGCACGGCGCTGCTCGGCGACGGCCGGGTGTTGTTGATTCTCGATCTGGCGGAGCTGATCTGATGCCATTCCGCGTCGAAGGGTCGCGGGTGACCCTGGAAGGCCATTGCACGGTCGAGGAGGCGCCGGACCTGTTCCAGGCGCTGCTGAGCGTGGATGACCCGGTATTCGCGCTCGAGGGCGCGCTGACGCTGCATACGGCGGTGGCGCAGGTGCTGATCGCCGCGCGCGGCCGGCTGGAGAGCCGGCCGGCCGAGCGCGCGCTGGCGGCCTGTCTGGCCGGTCTGGAGACGGCGCCGGCAGGTCCGACATGATTTTTTAGGGAAAATGTCGCACAGCTTGAGACAACCCAGGGTTGCCGCCGCTGCAGCGAGGACGCGTTCGTGAAACCCATTCTGCTCGTCGACGATTCCCACACGATGCTGACCAGCATCTCGAGCGTGCTGAAGCGGGCGGGTCTGGCCTCCGCGACGGCGGATTGCGCGGAGAAGGCGCTCGCCATGGTGAGCGGCGGGCTCGCGCCCTGTCTGGTCATCACCGACTACCATATGCCGGGGATGAACGGCGTCGATCTCATCGCCAGGCTGCGCAAAACCGCCGCCACCCGCTTCACCCCGATGCTGGTGCTGACCACCGATTCGGAAACCGGCAAGCGGCAGAGCGCCAAGGCGGCGGGCGCGACGGGCTGGCTGGTCAAGCCGGTCGATCCGGCCTCGCTGCTGCAGGTGGTCAAGCAGCTCGTTCCCGGGCTGTAGGACGCAACAACGCGCTTGCGTTGCGGAATAGTCTTTGCAACCCTGGCGTGTGGAGCGATTCGCTCCGCCGCGGGGGAGCCGGACCATGCCGCCAGTTGGGCGTATCCTCGCGGTCGCCAATTGCAAGGGCGGCTGCGGCAAGACCACGACCGCCGTCAACCTCGCCGCCGAGGTGGCGGCGCGGGGCTGGCGCACGTTGTTGGTCGATCTCGATCCGCAGGGCCATTCCACCCTGGCGCTCGGCGCGCGCTGCATCGGACGCGCGAGCGCCCACACGCTGCTGCGGGGCGAGGCCGTGCGTCCTGCGCAGGTCGTGCGGCTCGCCGCGATCGGCGTCGATTTGCTGCCCGCCGACCAGGATTTCCGCAACCCCGCGCAGGCGCCGCGGGCGCGCGCCTTCGCCGACGCGCTGGCGCCGCTGGCGGCGCTCTACAACGTCGTGATCGTCGACACGCCGCCGGCGCTCGACTTGCCGCTGATCGCCGCGCTCGCCGCCGCGCATCACGCGCTGACGCCGACGCAGCTGACGCCGCTGGGGCGCGAAGGGGTCAAGCGCTTCGCCCGCGCGTTCTTCTACGCCTCGACCGAGCTCAACCCCGATCTCGGCGCGTTCGCCGTCGTTCCCGTGCAAGCGGATCTGCGTACCCGGGTGCAGCAGGTCGCGCTCGCCAGACTGATCGTCGATTTCGGCCCCGAGCGGCTGTTTCCGCTGGTGCGCTGCGACACCGCGCTGGCGGAGGCGTTCGAACACACCGTGCCGGTGCGCCTGTTCCGTCCCTCGTCGCGCGGGGCGGCCGATTACGCCCGCCTGACCGACCGCGTCGTGCGCGAATGGCTCGATGTCCGGCGCGAGCCCGCGGCGCGCGCGCGGCCGGCGGAGCCTCAGGCGGCGGCGAGGGCGTAGTCGATAGCGTCGAGAATGTCCGCCCGGGTGACCGGCTTGACCAACACGCGCAGCGCGCCGGCCTCGCGCGCAAGCTCCAGCGAGCGGGTTCCTGAGATTTGCGGATCGCCGCCGGTCATGGCGATGATCTTTTTCGGACGGTTGTTTTTGCAATGGGAGTCCATCAGCTCCAGTCCGTTGCCGTCCTTCATCCAGAGATCGGTGACCACGACGTCGAATTTCGTGCGCTCGACCAGCCGGCAGGCCTCGTCGGCGCCGGCGCATTCCGTGACCGCGTGGCCAGCGGATTCGACGAACTTGCGCAGGATCGTGCGCACGATCGCCACGTCCTCCACCAACAGAACCGCCGCCATGCGTTCAACTCCAGCGCAACCGGCATAGTTGCGAGCCCTTATCGCGCATAAGATATTTACATAACGTTTCGGCTTATGGCGGAGATCATGCCGTCTGGCCGAGCGGCGACGGCTGCGCCTGAGGGGCGAGCCGGCGGCGCAGCTGCGCACAGGACTCGGCCATAGCGGCGTCGAGCTGCTCGATCTGGCGCGGCGCCGCGGCGCGGTCGCCGTCGCGGCAGGCCGTCTCCAGTTGCGCGGCGATCTTCTGCGCCCGGTTCGCCCCGAGCGCGCCGGCCGACGAGATGACGCGATGGGCCTCCTCGGCGATCTCCTCGAACCGCCCCTGCGCCAGCCAGTCCGCGAACATCTGCGCCTGAGCCTCCCGCCCCGCGGCGAACATCTGCAGCAACGCAGCGAAATCGTCGTCGCTGACGATCGCGCGCAGGTCGGCGACGATTTCCTCGTCGATCAGGGCGAAATCGTCGGCGGGCGCGGCTTCGGGCGCGCTGGGGCGCCGCTCGCCTTCCAGCCAGGCGGCGACCACGGCGCGCAATCTCGCCGGCGCGAGCGGCTTGGTGATGAAATCGTCCATGCCGGCCTGCAGGCACGCGGTCCGCCGTTCCGAGGTGGCGTTGGCGGTCAAGGCGAGGATCGGCATGCGCCCGCTGCGGCCCGGCAGCGCCCGGATCGCCTGGGTCGCCGCCAGCCCGTCGAGGCGCGGCATCTGCAGGTCCATCAGGACGAGATCGAAATCGCGCGCGCCCGCGAGCGCCACGGCCTCCAGGCCATCGCGCGCGACGGCGATTTCGTAGCCCGCCGAGCGCAAGGTCAGCGTCGCGACTTCGACGTTCACCGCTTCGTCCTCGGCCAGCAGGATCGAGCCGGTCGGCGGACGCGCTGGGGCGGGCGAGGCGGCGGGCTCGCTCGCGGCGGGCCGCTCGGCGCGCTCGAGCAGAACGGTGAACCAGAACACGCTGCCGCCGCCGGGACGGTCGTCGACGCCGATCTCGCCACCCATCAGCTGAGTCAGCTTGCGGGCGATGCTCAAGCCCAGCCCGGTGCCGCCGAACCGGCGCGCAATCGAGGCGTCGGCCTGTTCGAACGGCGAGAACAGCCGCGACTTGGCCTCGGCGCTGACGCCCGGCCCGGTGTCGCGCACCTCAAAGCGCACGCGTTGCGGCTCCGCCGCCGTGACGAGAACGGTCACGCCGCCGTGGCCGGTGAACTTGACCGCATTGGCGACGAGGTTGAGCAGCACCTGCCGGATGCTGTTGGGCGCGCCGACGAAATCGCCCTGCGCGGCCGGCTCGACTTGCGCGTTCAGCGCGACGCCTTTCTGGCGCGCGCGCGGGGCGAACAGATCGACGGCGCTTTGCACCAGCTCGGGCAGGTCGAACGCGTAACGCTCGAGCGCGACCTGACCCGCCTCCAGCTTGGCCATGTCGAGCACGTCGTCGAGCAGGCTGAGCAGCGCCTCGGCGGAGTCGCGCACCGTTTGCGCCATCTTCTTCTGCTCCGGCGCCAGATCGGTTTCGAGCAGCAGCGCGTTCATGCCGAGGACGCCGTTCATCGGCGTGCGGATCTCGTGGCTCATGGTGGCGAGAAAATCGGACTTGGCTCGGTTGGCGCGCTCGGCGGCGTCCTTCAGCTCGATCAGTTGCCGCTCGTCCGCCTTGCGTCGGCTGATGTCGCGCACCAGCGCGAAGGTGGCGAGCGCGTCGCCGAAAACGACGTTCCGGAGCGAGATTTCGCTCCAGAACAGCGAACCGTCCTTCCTGCGCGTTTGCCACTCGACGAGCCGGGTCTGGCCTTCCCGCAACCTCCGGTTTCCTTCGAGCGCGACGTCGAGCGCGTAGGGAGGCACACCGCTCGACGTATGGCCGATGTCGCACTGCAGAAGCTCGAACCGCGAATAGCCGAAGACGCGGCAGGCCGCTTCGTTGACCTCAATAAACTTGCCGGTCACGGGATCGGAAATCATGATCGGGTCGGCGACGGCGTCGAATACGGCTCGCAGCCGATTGCGGCTGCGCTCGGCCTCGGCTTCGGCGAGCTTGCGCGCGCTGACGTCGCGAATCGCCAGCAGCACATGCGCCGCATCGCCGAACTCGACCAACCGCATGGAGACATCGATCGACACAAGCGCGCCCTGCTTGGTCCTGCCCTGCCATTCGAATTCGCGGACGTCGCCGGGTCTGAGCTTGCTCAGCCGCTTGTGCAGCGCCTCGCGGGTGAACGGCGGCGCGTCGCTGGAGAGATCGCCGACGCCCAGCTCCAGAACCTCGCCCTTGGCGTAGCCGAACATCCGGCAGATCGTATCGTTGGCCTGCACGTATCGGCCGGTCTCGCAGTCGGCGACGATGATGCCGATCGGCAGGGTCTCGAACAGCACGCGGAAGCGGCTGCGGCTGCGCTCGAGCGCGCGCTCGGCCCTCTTGCGTTCGCTGACGTCGCGGATGACCATGATTGTGTAGAGCGCGCCGTCGAGCTCGGCGCGCCGCACGGATGTCTCGACCCAGAACAGGGCGCCGTCCTTGGTCTTGCATTGCCATTCGATCGGCAGGGTCTCGCCCGGACGCGCCCGCCGTTTCTGCTTCTGCGCGGTTTCCGTGGTATAGGGCGGGACGCCGCTCGACAGCGCGCCGAACTCGAGGCCGAGGAATTCCGCCCGGGTGTAGCCGAACATGCGGCAGGCGGCCACGTTGGCCTCGACGTAGCGTGCGCTCGCCTCGTCGGCGAGGAGAACCCCTTCGGGGATGGTTTCGAACAGCGCGGCGTAGCGGTCGCGCAGACGCTCGGCCTCGCGCTCGGCGTTGCGGCGCTCGGTGATGTCCTGGACGACGCTGACGATGGTGTCGCCGCCGACGCGGCGTCGCGTCTCGACCCAGATCATCGCCTCGCGCACCGCGCCGTCGCTGCGAACGACGCGCGCCTCGCCGCAGAACGGCTGCCCCGCCGTTTGCGCCAGCGACAGGCGGGCGGCGACGGCCGGCCGGTCGTCGGGGTGAAGGAACTGCAATACCGCCGCCACGTCGCGGACGGTCCGGCTCGCCTCGAGGCCGAAGAGGCGCCGCAGGCCCTGCGAGCAATGGTCCTCGCCCGTCTCCTCGTGAAACAGGAACGAGCCGGTCTGCGCGATGGCTTCCGCCATGCCGAGCAGGCTATGGGCGTTGCGCAATCGCGCCGCGGCGTCGGCTTGCGTCCGTGCGCGGTCGATCAGCCGCACGACGGCGGCCGACAGGTCCGCCAGCATGGCGAGCTGGCGCTTGCTGAAGCGCCGCGCGCGGCGATCCATCACGCAAAGCGCGCCGACGGCGAACCCGTCCGAGTTTTTCATCGGCGCGCCGGCGTAGGAGCGGATGCGCGGCCCGGCGACGACGAGCGGATAATGCAAGAAGCGTTTGTCGCGCAGGGCGTCGGGAACCAGGAACACGCTGTCGCCGCGGATCGCGAGATCGCAGAACGCGCCTTCGCGCGCGATCTCGCCAGCCTCCAGACCGACAGCGGACAGGCTGGTTATCGTTTCGCCGCCGACGAGGTTGATCGCGGCGTAGGGCGCGTCGCAAAGCCGCGCGGCGGTGCGGGTCAGCGCGTCGAGCGCCTCCCGGGTGGAGGCGTCGAGCGCCGCCAGCGATTCGAGCACGGCGGCGCGGCGGGACGCCTCGGCGGCGGGCGCAGGGGAGCGCATCAGAACATTTCGATCAGCGGCGCGGCGTCGGCCTGGGTCGAGCCGCCGCGCGCCGTGCGCAGCGCGTCGCGCTGCGAGTGCATCCTGAAGCCGCCGGAGAACTCGTCGAGCTTCGCCAACAGTTGCGAGTCCTGGGGATCGTCGACGTCGTCGGGAAGCGTCGCGCCGAGCGTGGCGATGTGGTCGTCGACCATCGCCGACATCTGCTCGAGCTGTTCGAGCTGCTGGCGCACGACGTCCTGGAACTGGATCGAGCCCATGATATCCATGATCGGATGGGCGACGGCGGCGCTCTCGGCCTCGACTTTCTGCAGGACTTCGCTCTGATGCGAGACGATCGTCTGCACGTCGCTCGCCAGCTCGTCCAGGCTGTGCGAAAGGTTCGAGACCGCCTCGCATTCGTCGCGCTCGCGCTGGTCGGCTCGTTGCTGCAGGTCGACGGTCACGGCGCGCATCAGCTCCTCGACATGCGACTTGACGTCGGTCGAGAGCGTCTGCGCGTGGTTGGCGAGCCTGCGGATTTCCGCCGCGATCACCGCAAAGCCCTTGCCGGCCTCGCCAGCGCGGGCGGCTTCGATCGAGACGTTGAGCGACAGCATGGTGGTGTGGCGCGCGATGTCGCCGACGCCTTCGAGGATCTCGAGCACGCGCTGGGTGTCGGCGACGATCTTGGTCCGGTGCGCGTGGCCGGACTCGGAGTCGGCGCGCTGGCGCTGCGCGAAGTGGGCGAGCAGATCGCGGCTGGCGCCGCTCCGCTGCTCGATATGGGCGATCAGGCTGGAGACCTGCGTGCTCGATCCCGCCTGCCGGATGAAATCGAGCAGGGCGGTGAATTTGGCGTCGACCGACGCCAGCTTGGTCACGATCGAGGTCGCGGTCTCCTCGGTCAGGTCCGACATGGAGTGCATCTGGCTGGCGAGCAGGCGGGCGAAAACCGGGTAGCCGGCGAGCTCGGCGCGCAGATGCGGCGCGGCGCGCGGCGCGGGTTCGGCTGGCGGCGCGGGGGCGGGTTCGGGCGGCGGCGGGGCGGGCGCGGCGGCGGGCGCATCCTCCGCGGCGGTCTGCAGCGCAGCGGCCGGCAGCGCGCGGCGCGCGCACGCGAGCGCGCCGGCGGCGAAGCAGAGGCTCGTCAGCAGCGGCGTCAGGCCGTTCGGCAGCAGCGTCGCGGCCCCGGCGCCGGCGGCCGCGCAGCCGAAGACGCCGACAAGAAGCGGAATTGCGCTGCGCCAGGTTCGAGGCGGCGACCACTCTGAACTCACAACACCCTCTCGTTTGCCGGCGTCTCGCCGCCGCCCGTCAGGCGGCGCGCGACGCAGGGCGTTCACGCGGCGCCGGCCTCGGGCAGCCCGTCGGCGGCGATATCGGCGGCAATGGCGTCGACAACGCAGACGCACACAGGGAGTTGGGGTTGAACCATTATGGCGCGCATCCCGATCGATATTCGCGCGTAAGTTGTAAGAAGAAGTCCCTAAAGAACTGGTAAGATCAGCGCCCGGGGCGCGGGCGGGGCGCAATTCCGCCGCGCGGCCCGGCATGGCGCGGAGAGTACGCAACCTAGGCGTGCGCGCATCAACAAAATCTTAGAGCAAATCCGGCAATGGTCTTCGACGGCCGCGCGCCACCCCCGCGCGAGGGCATGACGCCGCGCCGAATCGCTGGCTGCAAAGCCCGGCATGTTCGCATGAGTTCCTGGCTGCCTGCTTGAAGCTTACGGCCCCGGCCCGAGCGGCGGCGGGCGCGCGAGCGGCGGCGCCCTAGGCGCGCGCCGTGTCCCGGACGTTTGAACATGACCGGCTCCGCCTTTCCCCGCGATGTCGCGCTCGGCCCCGCCTCGGCGGGCGCGGCGGTGCGGGCGGCGTTGCTGACGGCGCTGGCCTATTGGGCGGCCGGGCGGATCGGCCTGTTGCTGGCGATTCCGCCGAGTTACGCGACCATCGTCTGGCCCCCGGCCGGAATCGCCCTGGCGGCCGCCGTGCGCAGCGGACGCGCAGGGCTCGCCGGCGTCGCGCTCGGCTCCTTTGCGATCAACCTGGGCAGGATCGACGGCGTCTCCAGCGTCGCCGCGCTCGCCGGCGCGCTGGCGCTGCCGATCGTCCTCACCCTCGCCCCGACGCTGCAGACCGCGGTCGCCGCCTGGCTGCTGCGGCGCGCCGGCGCCTACCCTTACGCCGTCGCGACGCCGCTGTCGGTGGCGAAATTCTTCGCCCTCGGCGGCGTTGCGGCCTGCGTCGTCGCCGCGTCGCTGTCCAATCTCGCGCTCTACGGCTTCGGCAAGGAGCAGGCGTGCGACCTGCTGCGCGGCTGCGCGACGTGGTGGGGCGGCGACATCGCCGGCGTCGTCGTGTTCGCGCCGGCGCTGCTGGCGTTCGACCGGCCGACGCTGCGCGCAAGCTGGCGGCGCGCCGCGCCGGTAGTCGCGACGGCGATCGCCGGTTTTTGCGCGACGCTGTCGCTGGTGTGGATCGACGTCGCTTCAGTGCAGCGCGGCGTCGCGGCGGATTTCGAACTGGTCGCGCGCGAATTCGCCAGCCGCATCGAGGCGACCGTCGGTCTCGGCCGGCTTGCGGTCGAGGGGCTGGCCGGCGAGTTCGCGACCACGCACGAGCGCGATCTCGCGGATTTCCAGGCGCTTGCCGGCAAGCTGGCGGCGTTCGGTCTCGGCATCCAGGCGCTGGAATGGATCCCCAAGACGCCGGCGGGCGATCTCGTCGCCTACGAGGGCGAGATGGCGCGCCAGTGGCGGCGGCCGTTCCATGTGTTCGAGCTGCGCGACAGCAAGCCGGCCCCGGTCGCGCCGCGCGCGGTCTATTTTCCGGTCGGCTTCGTCGCGCCGCTAATTGGCAACGAGGAGGCGCTGGGCTTCGATCTCGCCTCCGATCCCGCGCGCGAGGCGGCGATGGACAAGGCGCGCGACAGCGGCGCGAGCGTCGCCACCGCCGGCCTCGAGCTGGTGCAGAACCGGGAGACCGGCGTCCTGCTGTTCACGCCGGTCTATTCGCAGGGCCTGCCGAGCGCGACGGTCGAGGAGCGCCGCGCGGCGTTGAAGGGTTTCGCGCTCGGCGTGTTCTCCGCGCCCGATCTGCTGCGCGACGCGTTGCGCGCCAGCGACACCTCGATGCTCGACTACTGGCTGATCGACGAGACCGAGGCGAGCGCGCCCTGGGCGCTCGCCACCGACAGCCTCGCCAAACCGCACGACTATGCGCTGTCCTCGTCGAGCCTGTTGGCGGTGTCGACGACGCTGGGCGCGCACCTGCGCATCGAGGTCGCCGACCGGCGATGGTCGTTCCACGTCGCCCCGACCGCGGCCTATGTCGCCAAGCACGCCGACACCAGCCCGTACTGGCTGCTGACCGGCGCGCTGGCGCTGACCGCGTTCGGCGTCGGCTATGTGCTTGTCCTGGCCGGCCGCCAGCAGCAGCTCGCCGACACGCGCGAGCGTGACCTCGAGAACCAGAAATTCGCGCTCGACCAACACGCCATCGTCAGCACCACCGACGCGCGCGGCGTCATCGTCTACGCCAACGACCGCTTCTGCGAGATCTCCGGCCACCCGCGCGAAACACTGATCGGCGCCAGGCACAATATCGTCAAGTCGGGCTTGCACGATCTCGCCTTCTACGCCGAACTCTGGGCGACGCTCACCTCCGGCGCGGTGTGGCGTGGCGAGATCTGCAACCGCAACGCCGCCGGCGAGCTTTACTGGCTGCATTCCACCATTGTGCCGCTCGCCAACCGGCAGGGCGGGATCGAGGACTACATCGCCATCTGCACCGACATCTCCGCCCGCAAGCGGCTCGAACAGGAACTCGAGAGCAGCCGCGCCTTCCTGCAGAGCGTCGCCGCCTCGATGGGCGAGGGCGTCTATGCGCTCGACGAGAAGGGGCGCTGCACCTTCCTCAACGCCGAGGCCGAGCGGCTGCTGGGCTGGCGGTTCGACGAGGTGCGCGGCCGCTGCCTGCACGATCTCGTGCATTATCAGGACGCCGCCGGCGCGCCGATTCGCGCCTGCGACTGCGCCATCATGCTGACGCTGCGCGACGCGCCCAAGCGCCGTGCGGAGGATCAGGTCTTCACCCATCGCGACGGGCGCATCTTTCCGGTCTCCACCGTCGCCGTTCGGCTCGAACGCGACGGCAGGCGCGCGGGCGCGGTGGTGGTGTTCCAGGACATCACCGAACAGCGGCGGGTGCTGCAGGATCTCAAGGAGAGCGAACAGCGGCTCAGCATCGCGCTCAGCGCCTCCTCGACGGGGCTGTGGGACTACGACCCGATCAACAGGCGGGCGATTTACAGCGAGACCTGGTTCCGCATGCTCGGCTACGAGCCGCACCCCGGCGAGCACGACAGCCGGACCTTCTTCTCGCTGCTGCATCCAGACGACGCCCAGACCTACTGGAGCACCATGGAGAGCCACGCGGCGGGAGCGACCGCGGCGGTCGAGGTCGAGTTCCGCATGCGCTGCGCGAGCGGCGAATGGGCCTGGATCCGCAGCATCGGCAAGATCATCGCGCGCGACGCCGCGGGGCGGCCGGCGCGCCTCATCGGCGTCCACATCGACACCACCGCCGCGCATCAGGTGCAGAGCGAACTCGCCGCCGCCAAGGACGTCGCGGTGCGCGCCAGCCTCGCCAAGAGCGAGTTCCTGGCCACCATGAGCCACGAGATCCGCACGCCGATGAACGCCATCATCGGCCTGTCGCATCTGTTCCAGCGCACCGACATGAACCCTCGCCAGCGCGACTATCTGACCAAGATCCAGAACGCCTCCCAGGCGCTGCTTGGCGTCATCAACGACATTCTCGACTTCTCCAAGATCGAAGCCGGCAAGCTGACGATCGAGGCGATCGAGTTCGAGCTCGACAAGGTGCTCGAAGGCGTCGTCAACGTGATCTCGCCCAGGATCGCGGAGAAGGGGCTTACGCTGCGCGTCGAGCGCGCGCCGGGGCTGCCGGGCAATTTCGTCGGCGATCCGCTGCGGCTGTCGCAGGTGCTGACCAACCTGACCAGCAACGCGACGAAATTCACTGCAAAAGGCGAGGTGCGCGTCACGCTCGGCGGCGAGCCGCTGCCCGACGGGCGTTATCGGCTCGAAGTCGCCGTCGCCGATTGCGGCATCGGCATGTCGGAAGCGCAATTGGCGCTGCTGTTCCGCCCATTCGGCCAGGCCGACGCCTCGATCTCGCGGCGCTTCGGCGGCACCGGCCTCGGGCTCGCCATCTGCCGCCAGATCGTCGGGCTGATGGACGGCGAGATTTCCGTCTCGAGCGTCGAGGACGTCGGCACGACCTTCACCTTCCGCCTGCCGCTGAAGATCGGCGCCGGGGCGCAACTGGCCGAGCGGGAGCGGCGCGCGCTCGGGGGCAAGCGCGCGCTGCTGGTGGAGGACAGCAAGTCCGCCCGGCGTATGCTGCGCGCCGAACTCGCCGACTGGGGCCTAGAGGTGGTGGAGGCGGCGACGGGGCTTGAAGGGTTGCAGCGCGTCGCCGAGGGCGAGCCTTTCGATCTGGTCCTGATCGATTGGAAGCTGCCCGATCTCGACGGCGTCGAGGTGTTGGCGCGGATGCGCGAAGCGGGCGCGGCGCCGGCGGCGCTGATGCTGACCGCCTATGGCGTGGGCGACCTCGCCAAGGCGCTGTCGCGGCGTTTCGGCGAGGCCGCGCCGGCCGCGCTGGAGAAGCCGGTCTCGCCGCGCCAGTTGAAGAAACGCGTGCTCGCCGCGTTGGGCGAGGCCGGCGCGGCCAGCGCCGAACCCGACCGGAAAGCCTCCGACGTGCTGCTGCCGGACGTGCGCATCCTGCTGGTCGAGGACAATCCGATCAACCAGCAGGTGGCGACCGAGCTTCTGGAGGCGCTCGGGGTCGAGGTGACGCTGGCCGCCTCGGGCGACGAGGCGCTCATAATTCTCGGCCCGCGCAAGTTCGATCTGATCCTGATGGACATGCAGATGCCCGGAAGGGACGGCGTGGAGACGACGATTGCGATCCGCACCGAGCTCGGCGACGCGCGCACGCCGATCGTCGCGATGACCGCCAACGCCATGACCGGCGACCGCGAGCGCTGTCTCGAAGCCGGCATGAACGACTACATCGCCAAGCCGATCGACCCCGACAAGCTCGCCCTGACGCTGGCGCGCTGGCTGGAAGGCCGCACGCAGACCTCGGCGGGGCGCAAGCCGCCGGCGGCTGTGGGCGCGCGGCCGGCGCTGCCCGGCGTCGACGTCGCGTTCGCGCTGCGCAACCTCGGCGGCAACGCGGAGCTGTTCGAGCAGCTGATCGACATGTTCGTCGAGGAGCATGGCGATAGCGCGCAGAGCCTCGCGCAGGCGGCGGCGCAGGGCGAGTGGAAGCGCGTCAACGCGCTCGCCCATGCGCTGAAGGGCGCCGCCTCGACGCTCGGCGCGCTCGGCGTCGCCGAGATCGCGCGCGCCCTCGAGCAGGCCGCGCGCGAGGCGGCGCCGGACGCCGACGCCGCCCGCCATCTCACCCAGGCGCTCGGCGGCGCCATCGCCGAAATCGCCGACGGCGTCCGCGCGCGCAGGCGCGAGACGGCGGCCGCGCCCGCGCCGCCGCCGCAGGCGCCGCCCGCCGCGGCGGAACTGACGCCGATGCTCGACGAACTCAGGCGCCTGCTCGAAGCCGGCGACGCGGACGCCGAGACGCAATCCGAGCGGCTCGCCGGCCTGCTGGCGCAGACCGCCGCAGCGATGCGCGCCGCCGAGGTCGCTCGCTCGGCAAGCCGCTACGATTTCGACGCCGCGGCGGAAGCGCTGGCGCAGCTCAGCGCCGAAATCGCCAACTGGGCGTGACATAAGGAGATTATTTTGATCGACGCCGAAACCCAGCCGCGCATTCTGATCGTCGACGACGAACCGATCAACCTGAAGGTGCTGGTCGATCTGCTGCGGCCGAAATACGGCGTCATCGTCGCGCGCGACGGCGTGCAGGCGCTGCAGCGGCTGAAGGGCGACGCGCTGCCCGATCTGGCGCTGGTCGACGTGATGATGCCCAACATGGACGGGCTGGAGCTGTGCCGGCGGATGAAGCGCGACCCGCGGCTCGCCGAAGTGCCGCTGATCTTCGTCTCCGCGCTGGGGCAGTCGCACGACGAGGCCGACGGTTTCGAGGCCGGGGCGGTCGATTACGTCACCAAGCCGATCTCGCCGTCGATCGTGCTCGCAAGGGTGCGCACGCATCTGGCGCTGCGCCGCGCCGCGCGCGAGCTGATCGGGCGCAACCGGTCGCTGGAGGAGGCGGTGCGCGAGCGCACGGCGGAGCTCGCGTTGACGCAGGAGACGACGATCCAGGCGCTGACGACCCTGGTCGAGCGGCGCGATCAGGAGACCGGCGGGCATATCCTGCGCACGCAGCGCTACGTGCGCGCGCTGGCGCTGGAGATGCGCTCGGATTCGCGCTTCGTCGGCGATCTCGACGACCATGTCGTCGACCTCATGTGCAGGTCGGCGCCGCTGCACGACATCGGCAAGGTCGCGATTCCCGACGCCGTTCTGCTGAAGGCCGGCAAGCTGACGGTGGAAGAGTTCGAGGTGATGAAGACGCACACCTGCATCGGCCGCGACGCGCTCGCCTCCGCCGCGGGCGCGCCGACTCAAGCCCTGGAGTTCCTGCGCTTCGCCAGCGAGATCGCCGGCGGGCATCACGAGAAATGGGACGGAACCGGCTATCCGCTCGGACTGGCGGGCGAGGCGATCCCGCTTGCGGCGCGGCTGATGGCGCTCGCCGACGTCTACGACGCGCTGCGCTGCGCCCGCGTCTACAAGCGCGCGATGTCGCATGCGCAGGCGAGCGAGATCATCCTCGAGGGCCGCGGCGGGCACTTCGACCCCGGCGTGGTCGACGCATTCCTGCGCTGCCAGACGGTGTTCGTCGAGATCGCGCTGGCGTTCGCCGATCCCGAGGACCCGCCCGCCAGCGCCGCCGCCTGAGCGGCGGCCGCGGGGTCAGGACGCGGGCTCGACCGCTTCGGCGGGCGCCGCGATCTCCATGCTGCGCAGCACGGTGCGGATCAAAGCGACGTTGACGGGCTTGCGCACGGGGCCGAACAGCTCGAGCCCGAGCTGCCGCCCGACGGAGAAGGTCTCCTCGATCACGTCGTCGCTGGCGCCTGTGACCAGCAGCACGCGCGGCTTCAGCGGCAGCGAACTCATCAGCGCCAGCACGTCGGCGCCGGAATCCTCGCCGAGCATCAAGTCGAGAACGACGATGTCGAACCGGTTGGCGCGCAGCGCCTTGAACGCGTCGGCCGGCGAGGGCGCGAGATCGACGACAAAATTCATCTTGTTGGCGATCGAGGAATAGATGGCGCGGTGGATCTTGTCGTCGTCGACGATCAGGAGACGGCGCTTCTCGTGCATGTCCAATGCTCCGGCAAAATATTTGGCGGCGCGCGCCAGATCCCCCGGCGCCAGGTCGGTTCGGCCCGCGGGCTCCGCAACGCAGACCCCTACCCCGCAGACGAGCGCTGGCGCCCGCATGCAACTTCTAGTCGTAAATGCTTTCAAGGCGTTTAATGGTGTTGTTCGGATCGCGCTGAGGGCGTCGGGCCGGCTATCCCGCGCCGCGTCGATCGAAGCCGACCAGGAAGCCGTCGTCGGTCGCGCGAACGACCAGGCCGGGCCGCCCGTCGAGGGCGACGCGCACGCCCGGCAGCAAAGCGAATTTGGCGAAAATCCTGGCGCCGTCGTCCTGTTCTTCGCCGACCTCGACATGAAACGTCTGGCCGAATTCGACGCTGAGTTCGGCCGCGCGGCGGCCTGGCGCGGGCGCCTCGGCGCGGCCGGCCTGCTGCGCCGCGCCGGTGAGCGCCTCGAGCTTGTGCGCAAGCCGCTCCGTCCGGTTCGACGCCGATTTCAGGCTGAGCGCGAAGATGTTCGGGCTGCGGCGCACGACGACGCCCTCCAGCCGGCCCAGCTCGTCGAGATAGACGACGATGCGCTCGCCGAGATTGGGAATCATCGGGGCGGCGACGGAGACGCCGGTGGACGAGACGTCGGCGGTCTCGCAAGGATGCTCGCCGCCGTCGGGCAGCAGGAAGCGGCCGCGCAGTTTCAGGCGGATGCGGCGGGCGCGGCGCCGTTCGGCCGCCGTCGCGGTCGCCTCAAGCATGGCGGCGGCTCGGGGCGCGGCAGCGTTGGGAACGAGCCTCTTGCATGAAGAACGGCCAAATTCAGAATCGCAAGTCACATTGACTACTGGCAATAAGCTGCAGACGTTAACAAACGTTGCTTTGACGATACGTAAGGTCGACTTGGGCGAACCTCGCCGGCTCGGGCAGGCTGCGGCAAAGCGCGCCTAGCCGGCTTTCGCATCGTTTATCCCGGCGGCGGCCCGGGCCTGGGTGCAACCCGGTCCCTTCCGCCCCCGGGCGCGCTCGGCTAGACTTGCCGCGATGCCAGCCAAGCCGAAACCTTCCGACCTCGAAGCCGCCCGCGCCGAGCACGCCCGCTTGAGGCGAGAGATCGCCGAGCACGACCGGCGCTATCACGGCGAAGACTCGCCGACGATCTCCGACGCCGATTACGACGCGCTGCGGCGGCGCTACGAGGCGCTGGAGAAGGCGCATCCCGAACTGATCGACGCCCAATCGGGCAAGGTCGGCGCGGCGCCGTCGGAAAAATTCGCCAAAGTGCGCCACGTCGTGCCGATGCTGTCGCTCGGCAACATCTTCGCCGACGAGGAGGCGGCGGAGTTTTGCGCCCGGGTGCGGCGGTTCCTGGGAATGGGCGAGGAGGCGCCGCTCGCCGTCGTCGCCGAGCCGAAGATCGACGGGTTATCGTCGTCGCTGCTGTACCAGGGCGGCGAACTCGTGCGCGCGGCGACGCGCGGCGACGGCTACGAGGGCGAGGACGTCACCGCCAACGCGATGACCGTCAAGGCGATTCCGAAGCGGCTGCAGGGCGCACCGGAGCGGCTGGAAGTGCGCGGCGAGATCTATCTCGCGCACGAGGATTTCGCCGACATCAACGCGCGGCAGGCGGCGGCGGGCAAGCCGACCTTCGCCAATCCGCGCAACGCCGCGGCGGGCTCGCTGCGCCAGCTCGACGCGCGGGTGACCGCCGGGCGGCCGCTGAAGTTTTTCGCCTATGCCTGGGGCGAGGTCAGCGGCAGCTTCGCCGAAAGCCAGCACGGCGCGCTGGAGGCGTTCCAGCGCTTCGGCCTGCCGGTCAATCCGCTGACCAAGGTCTGCCGCACGGCTGAGGAGATGCTGGCGCATTACCACGCCATCGAGGCGCAGCGGGCGACGCTCGGATACGACATCGACGGCGTCGTCTACAAGGTCGACGATCTCGCGCTGCAACGCCGGCTCGGCTTCGTTTCGCGCTCGCCGCGCTGGGCGGTGGCGCACAAGTTCCCGGCCGAGCGGGCGACGACGCGGGTGGAGTCAATAGAGATCCAGGTCGGGCGCACGGGGGCGCTGACGCCGGTGGCGAAGCTGCATCCGGTGACGGTCGGCGGCGTCGTCGTCTCCAACGCGACGCTGCACAACGAGGACCAAATAAAGCTGCTCGACGTGCGCGTCGGCGACACGGTCGAGATCCAGCGCGCCGGCGACGTCATCCCGCAGGTGCTCGGCGTCGTGCTGGAGAAGCGGCCGGAGGGAACTCAAGCCTTCAAGTTCCCCGACGTCTGCCCGGCCTGCGGCTCGGCGGCGTTGCGCGAGATCGACGAGAAGACCGGCGAAGCCGACGTGGTGCGGCGCTGCACCGGCCGGCTGGTCTGCCCGGCGCAGGCGGTCGAGGGGCTGAAGCATTTCTGCTCGCGCAACGCGTTCGACATCGAGGGGCTCGGCGACAAGCAGATCGAGTTGTTCTACGCGCGCGGACGCATCAGGACAGCGGCCGACATCTTCACGCTGGCCGCGCGCGACGGCGTCGGCGCGCCGCCGCTGAAGGAGTGGGACGGGTTCGGTGAGACCTCGGCGCGAAACCTATTTGCGGCGATCGAGGCGCGGCGGACCATCGTGTTCAACCGCTTCCTGTTCGCGCTCGGCATCCGCCACGTCGGCGAGACCAATGCGCGCCGGCTCGCCCGCCACTACCACGATTTCGCTGCGCTGCGCGCCGCCGCGACCGGCGCGGACGCGACGGAAGCGCTCAGCGGGGTCGAGGGGATCGGGCCGGTCGTGGTCGAGGCGCTGGTCGATTTCTTCGCCGAAAGCCACAACGAGACGGCGCTCGACGCGCTGCTGGCGGAAGTCGCCATCGAACCGATGCCGGCGCAGGCTTCGGGCCATCCGCTCGCCGGCAAGACGGTGGTGTTCACGGGATCGCTGGAGCGCATGACGCGCGACGAGGCCAAAGCGCTCGCCGAGCGGCTCGGCGCGAAGGTGTCGGGCTCGATCTCGGCCAAGACTCAGCTGGTCGTCGCCGGGCCGGGCGCGGGCTCCAAGCTGGCGAAGGCGCGCGAACTCGGCATCGAGACGATTGACGAATCGGAATGGCTGAAACGCGCCACACAGCTATAACATATGGTGGTCGCCAGCCGCGTTTCTCAACGAACTTTAAACATCTGCGACGCTAACTGGCCGCGATGTGTCACGGATGCGTGAAATACCGACAGGCATGACGCCGTACGTCGCCCGCGGTCGCCACCGCATTTCCTCATAACTGATCGCACGCCTCTCAAACGGCGTCGGAGTCGTCATATGCTGTGGATCGCTGGATCGAAATGCGCGCACGAATTGCAGAGACACAACGCGCTCGACCAATCGCTCGCAATCATCGAGTTCTCGCCGGACGGAACGATCCTATCCGCCAACGAGAATTTCTGCCGGACGCTTGGCTACACGCCCGGCGAACTCGTGGGCAAACATCACCGTGTGTTCGTCGATCCCGCTTATGCGCAGGGCGAGGAGTATCGCGCCTTCTGGCGTAAGCTCAGCAGCGGCGCCGCCGACACCGGCGTCCACAAGCGACTGCGCAGAGACGGCACGAGCGCCTACATTCAGTCGACCTACATGCCGGTCAAGGACGCCTCAGGCCGCTTCGTCAGCGTGATGAACGTTGTCGTCGACCTGACCGAAGCGCGCGTCAAGGCGATGGAGGACGAAGCGAGGTTGGCGGCGCTTTCGCGAGTCCAAGGCGTCGCCGAGTTCAAGCCGAACGGCGAGATCATCAACGCCAACGACAACTTCCTCAAGATGATGGGTTATCGCCTGGATGAGATCGTCGGCAAAAACCATCGCATGTTCGTCGATCCCGACCATGCGGCGAGCGAAACCTACCTGTCCAGCTGGGCTCAGCTCAACGCGGGCGAACCGGTGGTGAACTCGTTCCATAGCGTCGGCGCAGGCGGAAAGAAGATCTGGATGCAGGCGTCCTACAACCCTGTGTTCGACGTCAATGGCAAGGTCTGCAAGGTCATCAAGTTCGCCACCGACATCACCGACCTGCAGATGCTCGGCGAAGGTCTGGCGCGGCTATCGAACGGAGACCTGCGCGAGCGGCTCCAGCGCCCGTTCGCGTCGACCTTCGACAAGCTGCGCACCGACTTCAACGGCGCCGCCGACAATCTCAATTCGGTGCTGCGCGGCATCTCGGACGCCACCGGCGTGGTCGGCGCCAGCGCCGAGGAGATCGCCGCCGCCGCGCAGGATCTGTCGAGCCGCACGGAAAGCCAGGCCGCGAGCCTGGAGGAGACCGCCGCGGCGCTGACCGAGGTCACGCAGACGGTGCAGAACACGACGAACAACGCCCTTCTCGCCAACCAGGTTGTCGGCGAGGCCAAGGGCGACGCGGAGCGCAGCGGCGTGGTCGTCGGCCGCGCGGTCGAAGCGATGGGCCGCATCGAGCATTCCTCGCAGGAGATCGGCAACATCATCGGCGTGATCGACGAGATCGCGTTCCAGACCAACCTTCTGGCGCTCAACGCCGGCGTCGAGGCGGCCCGCGCCGGCGAGGCCGGCCGCGGCTTCGCGGTCGTCGCCTCGGAGGTCCGGGCGCTGGCGCAGCGCTCGGCCGAAGCCGCCAAGCAGATCAAGGGCCTCGTCTCCTCGTCGGGTTCCGACGTCGCGGCGGGGGTGAAGTTGGTGCGCGAGACCGGCGAGGCGCTCGGCGCGATCGTCAAGAAGGTGATGGACATCGACAAGCTGGTCGGCGACATCGCCGCCGGCGCCAGGGAGCAGAACGCGGCGTTGGCCGAGGTCAACACCGCCGTAAGCCAGATGGACCAGGCGACTCAGCAGAACGCTGCGATGGCGGAACAGGCGAACGCCGCCGTCGGCTCGATGAAGCAGCAGATGAAGAGCCTCAACGAGGCGCTCGGCGGCTTCAAGGTCGCGCGCGCGCCGCAAGGGGCCGAGTCTCGCCCGGCCGGGCGGCGCCGCGCAGCGTGAGCCATGTCTTGCCGCGGGTTGCGTCGCGGTCGGCGCGGCGCTCGCCCTATCGGTAAGGCGGCGGCCGCTCCGTCGCCAATAGTTGAAACCGCCGGCTTGAGACGCGCTGCCCGGCGCGGGCTCGAAGCTGGCGAAGGAGCGCACCCGGCGTCGAGACGATTGACGAATCGGAATGGCGGAAGCGCGCGGGAGAATGAAATAACTTTTGATAATTTGCCGGCCCATAACGCCGCTTCGTAGACGCGCCTTAAACATTTCCGTTGTTTGATGAACGTGATGTGTCGCGGGCGATTGACGTCCGGACAGGCATGACGCCGTACGTCGCCCGCGGCCTTCCCCGCATTCCCTGAAACAAGGTTCGCGCACGCTCTGTGCGGCGCCGGAGTCAATATATGCTGTGGATCTCTGGATCGAAGCGCCGCCACGAGATGGACAAGCTGGACGCGCTTGACCGCTCGCTCGCCATCATCGAGTTCACGCCGGAGGGGACGATTCTCTCCGCCAACGAGAACTTCTGCCGCACGTTGGGTTATGCGCCGGGCGAGCTCACGGGCAAGCATCACCGTCTGTTCGTCGACGCCGCCTTTGCCCAGAGCGAGGATTATCGCGCCTTCTGGCGCAAGCTGAGCGGCGGCGCGTTCGACGCCGGCGTCTACAAGCGGCTGCGCAAGGACGGCTCGCACGCTTATATCCAGGCGACCTACAATCCGGTTAAGGACGCCAAGGGCATCGTCGTCAGCGTGATGAAGGTCGCCGCCGACGTGACGCAAGCGCGTATCAAGGCGATGGAGGACGAGGCCAAGATGGCGGCGCTGTCGCATGTCCAGGGCATCGCCGAATTCAAGCCGAACGGCGAGATCATCGACGCCAACGACAATTTCCTCGCGATCATGGGGTATCGCCGCGAGGAGATCGTCGGCAAGAACCATCGCATGTTCGTCGACGCCAATTTCGTCGCCAGCGACGCCTACCGGGCGTTCTGGGCCAAACTCAATGCGGGCGAGGCGGTGGTGGATTCGTTCCATCGCATCGGCGTCGGCGGCAAGAAGGTCTGGCTGCAGGCGTCCTACAATCCCGTGTTCGACGTCAACGGCAAGGTCTACAAGGTGATCAAGTTCGCCAGCGACATCAGCGACCTGCAGATGCTCGGCGAGGGGCTGGCGCGGCTCTCCAAGGGCGATCTCAGGGAGCGTCTCGAGCGCCCGTTCGCGCCGACCTTCGACAAGCTGCGCACCGATTTCAACGTCGCCGCCGACAATCTCAATTCGGTGCTGCGCGGCATCTCCGACGCGACGGGCGCGGTCGGCGCCAGCACCGAGGAGATCGCCTCGGCCTCGCTCGATCTGTCGAGCCGCACCGAGAGCCAGGCCGCCAGCCTGGAGGAGACCGCCGCGGCGCTGACCGAGGTGACGCAGACGGTGCAGGACACGACCAAGAGCGCCCTGCTCGCCAATCAGGTCGTCAGCGAGGCCAAGGGCGACGCGGAGCGCAGCGGCGAGATCGTCGCCCGTGCGGTCGAGGCGATGGGCCGCATCGAGCATTCCTCGCAGGAGATCGGCAACATCATCGGCGTGATCGACGAGATCGCGTTCCAGACCAACCTGCTGGCGCTCAACGCCGGGGTCGAGGCGGCCCGCGCCGGCGAGGCGGGGCGCGGTTTCGCCGTCGTCGCCACCGAGGTCAGGGGGCTCGCGCAACGCTCGGCGGACGCCGCCAAGCAGATCAAGGGCCTCATCTCGGCCTCGGGCGCCGACGTGGCGGGCGGCGTCAAGCTGGTGCGCCAGACCGGCGAGGCGCTCGGCGCGATCGTCAAGAAGGTGATCGACATCGACAAGCTGGTCGGCAACATCGCCGCGGGCGCGCAGCAGCAGAACGCGGCGCTGGCCGAGGTCAATTCCGCCGTCAGCCAGATGGACCAGTCGACGCAGCAGAACGCGGCGATGGCGGAACAGGCGAACGCCGCCGCAGGCTCGATGAAGCAGCAGATGCAGGGCCTCAACGACGCGATTGGCGGCTTCAGGATCGCGGGCGCGCCGCAAGTCGCGGCGTCCCGCCCGGCCCGGCCGCGCCGCGCGGCGTGAGTTTGCGACGGGATCGACGCCCTTTCCCCGCGTTGCGGGGAGAGCGGATGGCGGCGGTTCAAAAGCGCTGGCCTTCGCGCGGCAAACGCGCTTATGTCGAGGCCGCCGGCCTGTGCGGCGCCGGCTCGGGCGCGGGAACGTTTCATTGGATTGCAGACCGCAAGCGGGCGAATTTCTTGTCCGGCCCGCCGCCGAGACCGAGCTCGATGCGATCTACGCCTTGGAATGCGCCTCGTTCGCGACAGACGGGCTGTCGCGGCGGGGCTTGCGACGCTTCCTCAAAGCCAAGCATCGTCCGCTGCTGGTCGCCCGCTCCGCGGGCCGGGTGGTCGGCTACATCCTGATATCGCTGCCGGCGCGCTCGGTTTCGGCGCGGGTCTATTCGCTGGCGGTCGCCGCCTCGCACGCCGGGCGCGGGATCGGGCGCGAACTGCTGCAGGCGGCCGAGCGCTACGCGCGCGTGCACGGGCGCAGCCGCCTGCGGCTGGAGGCGCGCTACGACAATCTCGGCGCCATCGCGCTGTACGAGAAGCTCGGCTATCAAAACTTCGGCCGCTATCCCGGATATTACGCCGACGGGGCGGAGGCGCTGCGGTTCGAAAAGCCGCTGACGCCCGCGCCAGCGAAAAATAATCGGGACTAGGGCGCGCCCGCCTTGCCTTTGTCTTGCGCCGCCGACATCTTAGCCCGTCAAGGCGATTCGCATTTGGCGCCGCCTAGTCCGGGGAGCCGGCCTCGAATGCGGTTTGCGCCATGACGGGCTGGGTCGTTCTGGTCGACGCCCTGCGCGATTTTCCCAATGCCGAAACGCCGCACAAGGTCATCACGACCAGCGACTATCTGGCGCGGCCGAAACTGTTCTCCGGGCCGGGACGGCCGAAGATCATCAATCTCTCGCGCTCGTACAACTATCAGTCCAAGGGCTATTACGCCTCGCTGCTCGCCGAGGCGCGCGGCCATCGCATCATCCCGAGCGTCGAGACGATGCTGGAGCTGCGCGAGCCGAAACTCTACAAGCAGGCGCTGCCGGACCTGCAGGAGGCGCTGACCGCCGCGGCGCGCAAGGCGCGGGCGACCTCAAGCGCGCCGTTCGAGCTGTTGTTCTGCTTCGGCCAGTCGCGCGACCCGCGTTTCGAGGCGTTCGGCCGGCTGCTGTTCGACTGGTACAGGTGCCCGGCGCTGGAGGTCTCGATCACGCCGGGCGAGGTGTGGCGCATCGACCGGCTGCGCGCGCGCCCGCTCGCCAAGCTCTCGCCCGACGACGCCGCCTTCCTGCGCGAGGCGCTGCACAAGCACTCCGAGCGCGACTGGCGATCCCCGCGTCCGCGCGTTTCGGCGAAATATTCGCTCGCCGTGCTGTACGATCCGCAGGAGCAGCTGCCGCCGTCGTCGGTCGAGACGCTGCGCTATTTCCAGCGCTTCGCCGAGCGGCACTCGGTCGAGGTCGATCTGTTGACCCGCAAGCAGCTGGCCGAGCTCGCCGAATACGACGGGCTGTTCATCCGCGCCACGACCTCGATCGACGACTACACCTACCGCTTCGCCCGCCGCGCGAAGCAGGAGGGCATGCCTGTCATCGACGATCCCGGCTCGATGATCCGTTGCACCAACAAGGTCTATCTGCACGAGCTGATGCAGGCGCGCGGCGTGCCGACGCCGCGCACGCTGATGCTCGCGGAGGACGAGGATCTGAGGCGGGCGGAAGCCGCGCTCGGCTTTCCCATGGTGGTGAAGATTCCCGACGGCTCGTTCTCGCGCGGCGTGCACAAGGTCGGCGGCTTCGACGAACTGAAGACGCTGACCGACAAGCTGTTCGAGGACACCGATCTGCTGATCGCGCAGGAGTTCATGCCGACCGATTTCGACTGGCGCGTCGGCGTGCTCGACGGCGAGCCGTTGTTCGTTTGCCAGTATCAGATGGCGCGCGGCCATTGGCAGATCATCAAGCACGGGCCGAACGGCGCGAAGGAAGGCGGCTTCCGCACAATGGCGATCGCCGACGCGCCGGCGCCGGTGGTCGCGGCGGCGCTGGCCGCGGCGCGGGCGATCGGCGCCGGGCTTTACGGCGTCGACCTCAAGCAGACGGCGTCGGGCGTCGCGGTCATCGAGGTCAACGACAACCCGAATCTGGAGCACGGCGTCGAGGATCTCGTCGCCAAGGACGAGCTATGGACGCGGCTGCTGCAATGGTTCGTCCGCCGCATCGACGCGTGAGGCGGGCGCGGCCGCGCCGGGCTCGGCGGTCGCCGCCTCGCGCACGATTTCGCGCAATGTCACCAGCATGTGCTCCAAGGTCTCGAGCTCGCCGTCGGGCATGCGGCCGAAGGTCGCGCGAATCAGCGCCTCCTGAATCGCGATGGCCTTGATCGCGGCCTCGCGACCGGTCGGGGTGAGATGGATTTCGTAACTGCGCCGGTCGGTCGCCGTCGAGCGGCGCTCGACCAGGCCGGCGGATTCCAGCCGGTCGAGCAGGCCGGAAATATTGCCCTTGGTGACGTAGAGCCGTTTGGCGAGCATCTGCTGGCTGATGCCCTCCTCCTCGGTCAGCGTGGTCAGCACGTCGCATTGCGGCACCGAGGTTGATCTCGCGCAGCCGCTCGGCAACCGCCGAGGCGAGCCTCGACTCCAGGCGCATCAGGCGAAACCAGACCCTCTTGGCGACGTCCGCTTGCCTCTCCGGCATCCCCTACTCCGCAAAACCCGTTTCGGCTTGTAGCGAGGCGCGCGCCCGCGGGCAAATAGCATGATTGCCAAGGGCGGCGCGCTCGGGCATTTAGTCGTTCATGCGTAAACGGCCGCCAGCGCGGCTTTCAGGGAGAAACCGCCATGCTTGGACAGATGCAGCATTGGCCGCTGCTCATCCAAAAGGTTATCGATTTCGCCGGCGTGCAGCATGGCGCACAGGAGGTGGTGTCCCGGCTGGTCGAGGGGCCGATCCACCGCGAGACCTATCGCGAGCTGCGCACCCGTTCGCTCAAAGTGGCGCAGCGGCTGGCGCGCGACGGGATCAAGCTCGGCGACCGCGTCGCCACGCTCGCCTGGAACACGCACCGGCACCTGGAGACCTGGTACGGCATCACCGGGATCGGCGCGATTTATCACACCGTCAATCCGCGCCTGTTCCCCGAGCAGATCGCCTGGATAATCAATCACGCCGAAGACCGGATGATCTTCGCCGACCTGACCTTCCTGCCGATCCTGGAGGCGCTGCAGGGCAAGCTGCCCTCGATCGAGCGCGTCGTCGTGCTGACCGACGCCGCGCATATGCCGGCGACCAAGATCGCCAACGCCGTGCCCTATGAGGAATGGCTTAACGAGGCCGACGGCGATTTCCGCTGGAGCGAGTTCGACGAGAACACCGCCGCCGGGCTCTGCTACACCTCCGGCACGACCGGCCACCCCAAGGGCGTGCTCTATTCGCACCGCTCCAACGTGCTGCATTCGCTGATCTCGACCGGGCTGGAGGCGCTGCCGATGGCTCCGAGCACCTCGTGCATGCCGGTGGTGCCGCTGTTCCACGCCAACAGCTGGGGCCTCGCCTTCTCCTGCCCGATGAAGGGGGCGAAGATGGTGATGCCGGGGGCCAAGCTCGACGGCGCCTCGATCTACGAGCTGTTGGAGGCGGAGAAGGTCGAGTTCACCGCCGCGGTGCCGACGGTGTGGCTGATGCTGCTCGCCTATCTGCAGAAGGAGAAGAAGACGCTGTCGACGCTGAAGCTGGTGGTGATCGGCGGCTCCGCCTGCCCGCCGGAGATGATCCGCGCGTTCGAGCGCGATTACGGCGTCGAGGTCCGGCACGCCTGGGGCATGACCGAGATGAGCCCGATCGGCTCGGTCGGCTACATCAAGCCGGCAGCGCGGCCGGAAACCTACGAGGACGTGCTGAAGCTGAAGGCCAAGCAGGGGTTTGCGCCGTTCGGCGTCGAGATGCGGATCGTCGACGAGAACAACAAGGAGCTGCCTTGGGACGGCAAGCGGTTCGGCCGGCTGAAGGTGAGCGGGCCGGCGGTGGCGAAGTCCTATTTCAAGGGCGAGGCCGGCGACATCCTCGACGAGAACGGCTTCTTCGACACCGGCGACGTCGCCACCATCGACGCCAACGGGTACATGCAGATCACCGACCGGGCGAAGGACGTGATCAAGTCCGGCGGCGAGTGGATCTCCTCGATCGACATCGAGAATTTCGCCGTCGGCCACCCGGACGTGGCGGAGGCGGCGGTGATCGGCGTCCACCATCAGAAATGGGACGAGCGGCCGCTGCTGGTCATCGTCGCCAAGGAGGGGCGCCATCCCAAGGCGCAGGACCTGTTCGAGTACCTGAGGCCGAGGATCGCCAAATGGTGGATGCCGGACGACGTGCAGGTGGTCTCCGAGATCCCGCATACGGCGACGGGCAAGATCAACAAGCTGAAGCTGCGCGAGGCGTTCAAGGATTACAAGCTGCCGACGGAGTGAGCGACGCCTCGGCTGCCGTCATGCGCAGGCTCGTCCCTGATATTCACGCCGCGCCGCGTCTCATCAGGATAAGGCGCCTCTCTCTGCGACGTGGATGGCCGGGACGAACCCGGCCATGACGGCTGACGCCGGCGCTCCCGTCAGGTCCGCGTCGTCGTCTTGATCGGCACGCTGGCCTTGATGGCGTTCGAGTACGGGCAAATGTTGTGCGTCGTCTCGGCCAGCTTCTGCGCCTCGCCCGCTTCCATGCCGGGGAGATAGACGTCGAGCGCGGCGGTGATGCCGAAGCCGCCTTCCGAGCGCGGGCCGATGCCGATCTCGGCGGTGACGGTCGAGCCGTCGGGAACCTTGGTCTTCAGTTGCTGCGCGGCGACCCGCATGGCGCCGAGATAGCAGGCGGAATAGCCCAGCGCGAACAGCTTCTCCGGGTTGGCGCCGTCGCCGCCGGGACCGCCAAGCTCCTTCGGCACGACGAGTTGCAGCGAAAGCGTGCCGTCCTTGAGCGAGGTCTTGCCGTCGCGGCCGCCGCCGGTGGCGGTGGCGGAGGTGTGGTACTTGGCGTCTACGGGCATGGCGGCTCCTTGGGGTTTGGCGCGGGACGCGCCGGGCCAATCTGGCGTAGGCGGCCCGCGGTTTCAATGCATAATATCGTACGCGATATTATGCTGCGCGATATAACTCGGCGCGGCGGCGCGCGCAAGCTTGCGATAAGATCGTTTGCGACCTAAATTGGCGTCATGCCGCAAGCCCCTACCGACGGCGCGCCCTTTCCGAAATTGGACGCGTTTCTGTGCTTCGCCGTCTATTCGACGGGGTTCGCGTTCAACCGCGTCTACCGCAAGCCGCTGGCGCGGCTCGGGCTGACCTATCCGCAATTTCTCGTGATGGCGGCGCTGTGGGACGAGGACGCGGTGACGGTCGGGACGCTGGGCGAGAAGCTGTCGCTCGACACCTCGACGTTGACGCCGCTGTTGAAGCGGCTCGAGCATGCGGGCTTCGTGACCCGCCGCCGCTCGGAGGAGGACGAGCGGCGGGTGATCGTCGGGCTCACGGACAGGGGCGCGGCGATGCGGGCGCAAGCCGGCGACATCATGGCTTGCGTGTTTGAGGCGGCCGACATGGCGCCGGAGGCGTTCGTCAGGCTGACGCGCGAGATCCAGGCTCTGCGGCGCAATCTGGAGCGGGCGGCGGAGCTCTAGGCGGCGCTCACAGGCAGGGGCCGGGCGTCGGCCAGCGACCGGCGAGACTTACCCGCCGGCGCGCAGCCGCCAGCTTCAGATCGCGCGCGAGTGCCGCGGCTTCGACTCGTCGCCGCGGCCGATATAGGCGTCGAACAGCACCGCGACCGAGCGCAGGAACGGCCGCCCCTTCTCGGTGACGGCGATGCGCCGCCCGTCCCAGCTCGCCAGCCCGTCGTCGACGAAGCGGGGGAGCCCGGCGTTCGCCTCGCTGAGCAGCGCGGCGGGGTCGGCGCGGTGCGCCTCCGCCGTGCCGACGAGATCGACATTGAGGCCGCACATCAGCTGCTCGATCACGTCGCGCCGCAGCTTGTCCTCGTCATGCACGGCGATCCCGCGCACGGTGGCGAGGCCGCCCTCGTCGATCAGCTTGCCATAGGCGGCGGCGGCGGTGGCGTTCTGCACATAGCCCTGCGGCAATTGGCCGATGGCGCTGGCGCCGAAGCCGATCAAAGCCGGCGCGTCGTCAGTGGTGTAGCCCTGGAAGCCGCGATGCAGCTTGCCGTCCGACGAGGTCGTCGCCATCGTGTCGGAGGGTTTGGCGTAATGGTCGAGGCCGATGGCGACATAGCCGCCTTCTTCCGTCAGCACGCGGTGGATCGCCTGCTGCTGCGCGTAGCGCTCGGCGGCGCCGGGGAGCATGGCCTCTTCGATCACGGCTTGGTGCTTCTTCATCCACGGCACGTGGGCGTAGCCGAACACCGCGGCGCGGTCGGCGCCGAGATCGAGCGCGCGACGCGCGGTGCGCGTGACGCTGTCCACCGTCTGCAGCGGCAGGCCGTAGATCAGGTCGAGGTTGAGCGAATGGACGCCGAGCGAGCGCGCCGCCTGGGCGCAAGCTTCGGTCTGCTCGTAGGACTGCTCGCGGCCGATGGCGGCCTGCACGGCGGGCTCGAGATCCTGCACGCCCAGGCTGATGCGGCTGACGCCCATCTGCTTCAGCGCGGCGAGGCGATCCGCCTCCATCGAGGTCGGGTCGAGCTCGATGGCGATTTCGGCGTGCGCGTCGAGCACGAAATGCTCGCGCAGCTTGTTCATGATGGCGACGAGCTGGTCGGCCGGCAGGGTGGTCGGCGTGCCGCCGCCCCAATGGATATGGCGGGCGGGCACGCGGCGGCCAATCGCGGCCCCGACGCGCTCGATCTCCTGGATCAGCCGCTTGGCGTAGGCGCGATGCGAACTTTCCAGCCGCACGACGCTGGTGTTGCAGCCGCAGTAGAAGCACAGCCGGTCGCAGAACGGCACATGCAGATAAAGCGAGAGGTCGAGCCCCTCGGGCAGGGCCCCGAGCCACTCGGTATAGGTCCCCGGCCCTACGGCGCCGGAAAAATGCGGCGCGGTGGGATAGCTCGTATAGCGCGGGGCGCGGCCATCGTAGCGGGCGACAAGATCAGCGATCGCTTGCGTCATGGCGCATTCCTCGCGCCGACAAGCGCCGAGGACCTTGACGGGCGTCAAGTGTGGTTTCACCTTTTTGACGAGACGGCGCTTCCTCGACAAAACGCCCGGGGATCGCCACAATATAGCGGGCCGGTCCGGCCTCCAGGGAGCTGATGTGTTCGCGCTCGAAACGCTCGAAGAGATCGTCGCGCGGCGCAGCTTGGCCGACGCGCAAAGCTCCTATACGCGCTCGCTGTTGGACAAGGGCGTCGGCCGCTGCGCCAAGAAGCTCGGCGAGGAGGCGACGGAGGCCGTGATCGCCGCGGTTTCCGAGGACGACGCGGCGCTGACCGGGGAAGCCGCCGACGTGCTGTTCCACCTGCTGGTGGTGCTGCGGGCGCGCAAAATCCCGCTCGCAGAGGTGATGGCGGAGCTGGAGCGGCGAACCGCGCAGAGCGGCCACGCGGAAAAGGCGGCGAGGCCGACATGAACGCGCTGCCCCCGCATCTCGCCACGGCGTCGCCGTTCCTGCACTTCACCCGCGACGAATGGGCGCAGTTGCGCGCCGACACGCCGCTGACGCTGAACATCGACGATCTGCGCAAGCTGCAGTCGAACCACGATCCGATCTCGATCGACGAGGTGATCGCGATCTATCTGCCGCTGTCGCGCCTGCTGGCGCTCTATGTCGCAGCGACCCAGGGGCTGTTCAAGGCGACGCAGCGCTTCCTCGGCGCGCCGGTCGACGGCAAGGTGCCTTACATCATCGGCGTCGCCGGCTCGGTGGCGGTCGGCAAGTCGACGACCGCGCGGGTGTTGCAAGCCATGCTGAGCCGCTGGCCGAACACGCCGAAGGTGCAGCTCGTCACCACCGACGGCTTCCTGCATTCCAACGCCAAACTGGTCGCCGACGGGATCATGGACCGCAAGGGGTTCCCGGAGAGCTACGACGGCGCGGCGATCATCAACTTCCTCGCCGCGGTGAAGGCGGGCGAGCGCAACGTGCGGGCGCCGATTTACAGCCATCTCGTCTACGACGTCGTGCCCGACGAGTTGGTCGTGGTCGACCGGCCGGACATTCTGATCGTCGAAGGGCTCAACGTGCTGATGCCGAACCGGCTGACCCGCGAAGGGCGGGAAACGCCGTTCGTCTCCGATTTCTTCGATTTCTCCGTTTTCCTCGACGCCAGCGAGGATTTCTTGGAGAAATGGTACGTCGAGCGCTTCATGCGGCTGCGCGACACCGCGTTCCGCGACCCGCGCTCGTTCTTCAAGAAGTTCTCCGAGCTCGACGACGCCGCCGCCGAGGCGATGGCGCGCGACATCTGGCGGCGGATCAATCTCGTCAACCTGCGCGAGAACATCCTGCCGACCCGGCCGCGCGCCAGCCTGCGGCTGATCAAGGGCGCGAGCCACCGCATCGAGCAAGTGGCGCTTAGGAAATTGTGATACAGGCGCTCCCGTTCCGGGAGGCCCCATGCTGCTGCGCTCTGTGCTGTTCGCGTTCTTGGTTTTCGCCGCGCCGGCTTTCGCGCAGGCGCCGGACTGCGGCGGCGTCGATATCTCGGCCGATCCCTCGATTCATCCCGATTGGGCGGCGCACGCCGACGACCTCGTCAACGGCGAGGGGCTGTTGTGGCGGATAGAGAAGCCCGGCGTCGCGCCGTCCTATCTCTACGGCACCATGCACTCGACCCGCGAGGGGCCGATGCGGCTCGCCCGCGCGGCCGCGCCCTATGCGGACAAGGCGACGGCGGTGGCGACCGAACTCGGCGACCTCGATAGCGCCGCCAAGATCGAGATCGGCGCCAGGATGCTGCGCGAGGCGCTGTCGCCTGACGCCGACACCTGGGTTGGCGAGATCGAGGGCGCCGACGTCGCGCCGGTCGAGGCGTTGCTGAGCGAGAAGGGCACGCCGAAGGAGATGGCGCATCACCTGAAGCTGTGGATGCTCGCGCTGGCGGCGTCGCTGCCGAAATGCGAGGTCGACGGGCAGGCCGAGGAGCTGCCCGAGGTGGACGAATCTTTCGCCAAGATCGCGCAGGCGAATCATACGCCGGTGATCGCGCTGGAGACGATCGACGAGCAGATGAGCGCGGTCGCTTCGATTTCGGCGCCGCTCGCGGCGATGACGCTGAAATCGGCGGCGCGCGGCGGGGCGCTGGCCGACGGCGGCTATGCGACGCTGCTGTCGCTCTACGTGCAGAAGAAGCCGACCGCGGCGCTGGTGGTGCTCGAGGCCGCGCCGGGGGTCAGCGATGAGGAGCGCAAGGTGACGGCGGAGCTGACCCGGCGGCTGCTCGGCGACCGCAACGACGTGATGGCGGCGCGGGCGGCGCCGCTGCTGGAGAAGGGCGGCGCGTTCGTCGCCGTCGGGGCGCTGCATCTGTCGGGCAAGCGGGGGTTGGTGGAGTTGCTGCGCGGGCGGGGCTGGAAGGTGACGAACGTGTGGTGAGGCCTCCCCGCAGGCGCCGGCCTGACCGAGAATTACGGGCGACGTCATGGCGTGAGCGGGGCGAGAGGCCGCGCGCGGATGATGCGATCGGCTGCCTAGCCCCGCTCCCGCTCCCAAACCCACCGTATGTAAGCCCGCCCGAAATCGTTCATCCGCGGCAGAAAATCCCCCTCCCCGCGCACCACATGGATGCGCGAAAACTCTGGCCGCGCCTCGCGGGCGAGCTGCGCCTCGATCCGCGCCCGCGCCTGCGCGGCCGGGACCCGCAGCCGCATCGGCTTCATGCAGGCGACGCGGCCGGGCGCATGCACGATCACCCAGCCCGGCGCGATCTCGGCCTCGGAAGGGTCGATCCCCGTCTCCTCGAACAGCTCGCGCCGCGCGCTCGCTGCCAGATCGACCACCCCGTCGAACACGTCCTGCGGGTCCGGCGTGCCGGCGGGGAAATAGATCGCCCCGGCGCTCGCCGTGTGCGGCGACATCTCGCCCAGCAGGAACGCGCCGTCGTCGCCGCGCAGGGCCGCCATCGAGAAGCCGTTGCAGGCGTTCGAGGCGGGGAAGCCGAACTCGCGCCAGGCGAGGAAAGCGGCGAAATCCGTCTCGATGAACTCGCCGCGCAGCGTCCGCCCCTCCACGGCGTGGCGGCTCAGCATCAGCACCCGGCCGTTGAACATGTTCGGTTGCTCGGCAAGCCGGCGCTTCCAATGCACGGCGATCTCGACGGCGCGGCTTTGCGCGAAATCCCACGCGCCCGAGGTCATGCGGAAGTCGAGCGCGTCGACGGTCTCGATGCGGATGTCGCTCACAGCCGCAGCGTTCCCTCGGAGACGATGACCGCGGAGCCGCCGATGGTCGCCGAGCGCAGCGCGCCGGCCTCGACTTCGAGCCCGAGCGAGATCAGGCTCGGCCGGCCCATCTCGAAACCCTGCTCGATGACGAGCATGTGCTCGCCGTCGCCGGGCTTGTCGAACGCCATCACGACACCGGCGAAGGCGGCTGCGGCGCTGCCGGTCGCGGGGTCCTCGGCGAGGCCCCAGCCGCCGGCGAACATGCGGGTGTGGTAGTGTGAGCCGGCTTGCACCGCCTGCGGACAGTAGAGGTAGGCCGAGGGGCCGCCGCCCTCGCCCCATCGCCGTTTGAACGGGTCGGCGCGCGCCATCGCGTCGAGCGAGGCGACGGGGATGCAGATATGCGGCGCGCCGACGCCCCAGACGCTGGGGACATGCGCGCCAAAGCCGATGTCGGCGGCGTCGAGCCCGAGCCCGTCGGCGAGCGCTTCGGCCGAGGGGGCTTCGCCCGCGGGCGCGGGCAGGCGCGGCAGAGTGAAATAGGCCGCCATCGCCTCGCCGCGGCGATGGCGGGCGACGCAGACGACCTCGCCGATCGTCTCCTCCAGGACGATGCGCAGATCCTGCGACGCCAGCAGGTCGCGGGCGCGCAGGTGCGCCAGCAGCACCGCGGTTCCGACGGTCGGGTGGCCGGCGAACGGCAGTTCGCGCGCGGGCGTGAAGATGCGAACCGCCGCCGTGTTGACGGGGTTGCGCGGCTCGCCGACGAACACGGTCTCGGACAGGTTGAACTCGCGCGCGATGGCCTGCATCGCCGCGTCGTCGAGGCCCTGCGCGTCGAGCACGACCGCCAGCGGGTTGCCGGCGAGGGGCTGCGCGGTGAAAACGTCGAGGGTGTAGAAATGGCGCGACATTTCACAATCTCTCCGGCGCGAAGCTGAGCGGCGGGTCGGCTAAGGCGGCTTGCGCGGCTATCAGCGCCAGTTCCTTCGCGCGAGCTCGCGCCGTCGCTTCGACGACGGCGTAGACGCGGGCGGCGGCGCTGGCAAGCGCGCCTGCCGCATCGTGCGACGCCAGCCACTCGTGCAGGAACAGCGCCGAGATCAGATCCCCGGCGCCGTTGACGGCGACCGGCAGTTTGGGCGTGCGCACGCGCCAGCCGCCGTCCGCCGAGGCGACGATCATGTCGAGCGCTTGCTCCGGCGTGTCCTCCAGCCGCAGCGACGTCGCAAAGGCGACCTGCGGCCCGCGCGTGCGCAAAACCTGCAACGCCGCGAGCGCCTCGGCGCGGGTTGCGACGCTGCGGCCAGTGAGCCACGCCAGTTCGAACGCGTTGGGGCTGACGATGGTCGCCGCCGGCAGCGCGCGGTCGCGGAAGAACTCCGGCACGCCTTCGCGCACGTAGATTCCGCGTCCCTCGTCGCCGATCACGGGATCGCAGGCATAGGCGGCGGCGGGGTTGCGCGCCCGCACGGCGGCGACTGCGGCCAGCGCCGCCCCGCCCATCTCCGGCTTGCCGAGATAGCCGGTGACGACGCCGTCGCAGCGCAAAAGCGCGCCGATGGCGTCGAGGCCGTCGACGCAAGCGGCGATCCACTCAGGCGGGAACGCCTCGCCGCGCCAGCCGGGATAGCCGGCGTGGCTGGAGAACTGCACCGTATGCAGCGGCCAGACCTCGCGCCCGAGCCGCTGCAGCGCGAAAGCGACGGCGGAGTTGCCGACATGGCCGTAGACCACATGGCTCTGGATCGAGAGAACGGCGCCCATGAACGCGAGGGGAGCCGATTCGGCGGCCGCCGTCAAAGGCTGGTCGCCGGCTTGCAGCGTCCGCCCCTCCCCGGCCCGCCCGCCAGCACCTTCAGGCCAGGGCGGCGGCGAACGCGGCGGCCATCGCCCCGACGACTTGCAGAAAAGGCCAATCCATCGCCAGCTTTCGAGAGACCACGGTCGCCGATAAGTCATACGACGTTGACGCTTCTCCAGGGCGCCGCGCGGCCGAGGGCGAAGCCTGCAGGCGATTCGTCGCGCTCAGCCGTAGAGCGCGCGCACGGCGTCGTAGGTGAGCTTGCAACCCAGCCCCAGGGTGAGGACGAGCACGGCGGCATAGAACTTCTCCGTCGAAACCCGCCTGACGATCCAGACCCCGGCGAGCGTCGAGACGATCGCCAGCGGCAGCAGCGTCAGCGACGTCAGCAGGTTGGCGCGCGAGAACTGGCCGAGCAGGAGATAGGGCGGGACCTTCATCAGGTTGACGAGGGCGAAGAACAACACCGAGGTGCCCGCGAACACCGGCGCGGAGAGCCGCTGCGGCATCGTGTAGACCAGGAACGGCGGGCCGCCCGAGTGGCTGACGAAGCTCGCAAAACCCGCCAGCGCGCCCCAGAACAGGCCGGGCGCGACTTCAGCCGTCGTCGGCTTGGCCGCAAGCCAGCGGTCGCGGATCACCGTGATCGCGACGAAGCCGAGCGAGATGACGCCGAGCGCGAGCTTGACGACGTCCTCGCTGACCCGCGCCGCGAACAGGAACGCCATCACGACGCCGACCAGCGCCGCCGGCAGCAGGATCGCGAGGTTGCGGCGGTCCACCTCGCGGCGGAAAGCGTAGACCCCGACCCAGTCCTGCACGACCATGATCGGCAGCGTGATCGCCGCGGCCTGCAGCGGCGGGATCGACAGCGCCAGGATCGGCACCGCCAGCGCGCCAAGACCGGAAAAGCCGGATTTGGCGACGCCGAGCAGGATCACCGCCGGCGCCGCGGCGGCGTAGAAGCTCCAGTCCATCTATTTCCAGTGCAGCGCTGATATCAGCGTGAACAGGCGGCGCGCCGTGCCCTTGTCGATATCGACCTTGTCGGCGACCCGCGTCGCCAACAGCTCGGCGCCCTCGTTGTGCAGCGACGTGCGCTCGCGGTCGATCGCCTCGATCTCGCGCGGCGAGGCGGTGCGGATCGCGCTGTAATAGGTCTCGCAGACCAGGAAATAGTCTTTCAGCAGCGGCCGGAACGGCGTCATCGAGACCGAGAACTCGGTCACCGCCGCGCCGGCCTCGGTGCGCACGAGGAAGTTGAGCTTGGCCTCGAGCTGCGCCACGAACAGGCTGTAGGGGCCGTCCTCGCGGCCGCGCACGGCGAAGGAATTCTCCTCGACGAGGTCGAAGATCGCCACCGCGCGCTCGTGATCCTGATCGCTGGCGAGGCGCGGCAATGTCGCCTCGTCGAGCAGGACCTCGTAGAGGCGCGACCTGGCGGGTTCGCTCATTGCAGGCGCTCGAGGCGCATCTGGACCGAGCGGGCGTGCGCGGTGAGCCCCTCCGCCTCGCCCAGCGTGACGGCGGCGGGGCCGAGCGCCTTCAGCGCAGCGGCGTCGCAGGCGAGGATCGAGGTGCGCTTGACGAAATCGAGCACGCTGAGGCCTGACGAAAAGCGCGCCGAACGCGAGGTCGGCAGCACGTGGTTGGAGCCGCCGACATAATCGCCTATCGCCTCCGGCGTATAGGGGCCAAGGAAGATTGCGCCGGCGTTGCGGATCGCTTGGCTCAGCGCCTGCGCGTCGGCGGCGATGATCTCGAGATGCTCGGGAGCGAGCCGGTCGATCAGCGGCACGGCGTCGGCGAGGCGGCCGACTTTGATGATGGCGCCGTAGTCGCGCCAGCTCGCGGCGGCGATCGGCTCGCGCTGCAACTGGCTGAGCTGCTTGACGACCTCCTCGGCGACGAGGCGGCCGAGCCGGGCGTCGTCGGTGACCAGGATCGATTGCGCGGCCTCGTCGTGCTCGGCCTGGGCGAGCAGGTCGGCGGCGATGAAGGCGGGATCGGCGCCGCCGTCGGCCAGGACCACGACCTCGGACGGGCCGGCGATCATGTCGATGCCGACGACGCCGAACACGCGCCGCTTGGCCGCCGCGACATAGGCGTTGCCGGGGCCGACGATCTTGCTGACCGGCGCAATCGTCGCCGTGCCGTAGGCAAGCGCGGCGATCCCCTGCGCGCCGCCGACGCGATAGATCTCGTCGACGCCGGCGATGCGCGCCGCCGCCAGCACCAGCGGGTTGAGCCGGCCCTCCGGCGCCGGCGCCACCATGGCGACGCGCGCGCAGCCCGCCACCTTGGCTGGGACGGCGTTCATCAGCACCGAGGACGGGTAGCTCGCCGCGCCGCCCGGCACGTAGAGCCCGACCGCTTCGATTGCGCGCCAGCGCCAGCCCAACGTTACGCCGGCCTCGTCGGTGAACAGCTCGTCCCTCGGGGCCTGTCGGCGGTGGAAGGCGAGGATGCGCTGGTGTGCGAACTCCAGCGCCGCCACCGCCTTCTTTGGCGAGGCGGCGAGCGCCGCGTCGACCTCGGCGGAGGTGACCCGCAGCGGCGTCGCGACATAATCGACGCGGTCGAAGCGGCGGGAATATTCGGCCAGCGCCGCATCGCCGCGTTCGCGCACGGCGGCGATGATCTCGGCCGCCGCCTCGTCGACGTCGGCGGCCGCCTCACGCTTGGCGGCGAGCAGAGCGGCGAATTTCGCCTCAAACCCCGCCGCATCAGCGTCCAGGAACATCGCCATCCGCTTCTCCCGCCCGGCGCCCGTAGCCGACGCGGCGGCTAGAACGGACGAACCTGCTTGTCAACTAAAGGCCGCTAGTGATTCGTCATCGCCGCTCGAAAAGCTCGTCCTGTGCATAGACGAACCTGGCGCCATGAATTGTGACCGTCGGACGCAACGCGATCTCGCCGGAGCCGAAGGCGGCGATGCGGCGGGCGAGTTCGGCCGGGCCGATGTCGGGTGGGATCGCGCACAAAGCGGCGGCGTCGGCGCGGCGACGCACCGGCAGGCCCCAGGCGACGCCGATCGGCTGCGGCCCCTGCGCCGAGGCGAGCGCCGGGGCGAGCTCGGCGATCAGCGCCAGCAGCGCCTTGACCATCTCGGACTGATAATCGGCGTAGGTCGGGTTCTCGCGCACGCGGCAGCGCCGGACGCCGACGATGGCGCCCGCGTCGACCTGCGCGGTCATGGCGTGCGCCGTCGCGCCGAAATCGCGCGCGCCCTCGTAGAGCGCGAAGCGGATGGAATCCCAGCCGGGAAACTCCGGCGGACCCGGGTGGAAATTGTAGGCGCCGCAGCCGGCGCGCGCGAGCAGCTCGGCGGGGACGACGACGCCGGTGGTGAGCCCGACGAGGCGGGCGCCGGCGAGGAGGGCGGGCGGCAGGTCCAGCAGCGCCGCCCGCGTCGCTGCATGGACGACGCGCAATCCGGGGTTGTGCGCCCGCAGCGCATTCCGCGCGAAGCTCACGAACTCCGGCACGTGGCAGACGAGAACGATGGTCTCCAGCACGGCCAGGCGTTCAGCCCGCCTGCCGCTGCGCGAAGCCCATGCGGGCGTTGAGCTCCTCGATCAGGCTCATCGCCGCTTCCGGGATCACCGTGCCGGGCGGGAAGATCGCGTCGACCCCGGCCGCGCGCAAAGGCTTGAAATCCTGGTCGGGGATCACCCCGCCGAGGACGATCATCGCCTCGCCCAGGCCGATCTCCTGCAGCGCGCGCTTCAGCGCCGGGGCGAGCGCGAGATGGCCCGCCGCCAGCGAGGAGACGCCGACGATGTGCGAGTCGGACTTTTTCGCCTGCGCCGCGACCTCTTCCGGGGTGGCGAACAGCGGCCCGATCTCGACCTCGAAGCCGAGATCGGCGAAGGCGGAGGCGATGATCTTCTGGCCGCGGTCGTGGCCGTCCTGGCCCATCTTGGCGACGAGGATGCGCGGGCGCGAGCCAGTGTTCTCGGCGAAGGCGCGGGTCATCTCGATCACCCGCGTGTTGGCGTCGGCGCCAGGGCCGGAGGCGGCGAGATAGACGCCGGAGATCGATTTCGCCACCGCGACATGGCGGCCGAACACTTTCTCCATCGCGAGCGAGATTTCGCCAACGGTGGCTTTCGCCCGCGCGGCCTCGACGGAGAGTTGCAGCAGGTTGGCGCCGCCGCCGGCGCCTTCGGTCAGCGCGGCGAGCGCGGCCTGACAGGCGGCCTCGTCGCGCTCGGCGCGCAAACGCTGCAGCTTCTCGACCTGCTGGGCGCGCACGCTGGCCGCATCGACCTTCAGCACGTTGAGTTCGCGCTCCACCGTCGGGGCAAAGACGTTGACGCCGATCACCTCCTGCTGGCCGGAATCGATGCGCGCCTGGGTGCGGGCGGCGGCCTCCTCGATGCGGCGCTTCGGCAGGCCTTGCTCGATGGCTTTCGCCATGCCGCCCATCGCCTCGATCTCGTCGATATGCGCTTGCGCCCGCGCCGCGAGATCGGCGGTGAGCCGCTCGACATAGTAGGAGCCGCCCCAGGGGTCGATGACGCGGTTGACGCCGCTCTCCTCGATCAGGAACAGCTGGGTGTTTCGCGCGATGCGGGCGGAGAACGGGGTCGGCAGCGCCAGCGCCTCGTCGAGCGCGTTGGTGTGCAGGCTCTGCGTGTGGCCCTGCGTCGCCGCCATCGCCTCGATCTGGGTGCGCACGATGTTGTTGAACGGGTCCTGCGCGGTCAAGGACCAGCCGGAGGTCTGGCTGTGGGTGCGCAGCGCCAGCGACTTCTCCGACTTCGGGCCGAAGCCGTTGACAAGATTGGCCCACAGCAACCGGGCGGCGCGCAGCTTGGCCACCTCCATGAAGAAGTTCATGCCGATCGCCCAGAAGAACGACAGCCTGGGGGCGAACTGGTCGACCGTGAGCCCTGCGGCGACGCCGGCGCGGATGTATTCGACGCCGTCGGCGAGCGTGTAGGCGAGCTCGAGATCCTGCGTCGCCCCGGCCTCCTGCATGTGATAGCCGGAGATCGAGATCGAGTTGAACTTCGGCATGTGCTTGGTGGTGAAGGCGAAAATGTCGGCGATGATGCGCATCGAGGCGCTAGGGGGGTAGATGTAGGTGTTGCGGACCATGAACTCCTTGAGGATATCGTTCTGGATCGTCCCCGACAAACTCGCCATTGGCGCGCCCTGCTCCTCCGCCGCGACGATGTAGAGCGCCAGCACCGGCAGCACGGCGCCGTTCATCGTCATCGACACGCTCATCGCGTCGAGCGGGATGCCTTGGAACAGGGTGCGCATGTCGTAGATGGAATCGATCGCGACGCCGGCCATGCCGACGTCCCCCGACACGCGCGGATGGTCGCTGTCGTAGCCGCGGTGGGTGGCGAGATCGAAGGCGACGGAGAGGCCTTTCTGCCCGCCGGCGAGATTGGCGCGGTAGAACGCGTTGGATTCCTCAGCGGTCGAGAAGCCGGCGTATTGGCGCACCGTCCACGGCTGGTTGACGTACATGGTGGGATAGGGGCCGCGCACGTAAGGCGGCAGGCCGGGCCAGCTGTCCAGGTGGGTCAGGCCGGCGAGATCGTTCCGGTCGTAGAACGATTTGACGGTGATTCCCTCGGGGGTCAGCCATTCCTGCGCAGCAGCCGGAGCGGGCGAGCCGACGGCGGAAAAAGCGATGTTGGAGAAATCGGGCATGCGCATGCGTCTGGACTAGCACCGAACGCCAGGCGCGTGAACTCGGCAATTGGGCGGGCGGCGGCAGCCGATCGCCGCGCGCCTTACCCGCCGCCGCCGAGCAGGCGGCCGAGTTCGCGCAACACGGCCGACACGTCGACCGGCTTCTCCAGCCGGCGCATCGCGGCGTAGCGCTCGGGCAAGGCGACGCGGTCGTAGCCGGTCGCGAACAGGAATGGCACGCCGCGCGACGCCAGCGCGTCGGCGACGGGATAAACCATCTCGCCGCTGAGGCTCACGTCAAGCATCGCGACGTCGGGCGCCGGTTCGTGGTGCAACAGATCCAGCGCCGCCCGCACCGAAGCGACGGGACCCAGCACCTTGGCGCCGGCGTCCGTCAAGGCGCTGTCGAGTTCGTCGGCGAGAAAATACTCGTCCTCCACCAGCAGCACGCGCCGCCCGGCGAGCGCGCCCCCCATCATCTATCCTCTCCCCGTTCGCCGTCCCGCCCCGAAACCGGCAGCGCTATGTTGCAATGCACGCCGTCGCTTTCCAGCACATAGGTTGTCTTCGCGCCGAGCTGGTACGGCAGCGCCCGCTCGATCAGCTCGCGGCCGGACCCTATGCCCGGAGCCGGGATCTCGCGCTCGATCGCAACCCCGCGCTCGCGCCAGTCGAGGCGCAGCCACGGCCGCCCGTGGCTCGCGGTCCGCTCGACGCGCCAGCGGACTTCCAGCCGGCCCTGCGGCTGCGAGAAGGCGCCGTATTTGACGGCATTGGTCGCCAGCTCGTGCAACGCCATGGCGAAAATCTGGACCGTCGACGAGCGCAGCGCGACGCCTTTTGGCCCGTCGAACGCGACCCGGTCGAGACAATTCGCCACGGCGGAAAGCTCGCTGCGGATCAGTTCGTCGAACGTGACCCGCTCGCCGTCGCCCAGCCGCGACAGCAGGTTTTGCACCCGCGCGAGCGCATCCAGCCGGTCGCGAAAGCGCAAGCGGAAGTCGGCGAGATTGGCGGCGCGGGCCATCGCCTTGTCGGCGACCGCGCGCACGACGCCGATCAGGTTGCGGGTGCGGTGCTGCAGTTCGGCCACCAGCACCTGCTGGCGATCCTGCATGCTGTGGAGATCCTCGACGTCGGTCTCGGCGCCGAACCAGGCGACCACGCCCGCCTCATCGCGCTGCGGCAATCCGCGGCCCAGATGCCAGCGATAGGTGCCGTCGGCCATCAGCAGGCGATGCTCGTTCTGGTAGGCCTCGCCGCGAACCGCCGCCTCGCGCCACGCCGCCCGCGTCGTCTTCAGGTCGTCGGGATGGATCGCCAGCGTCCAGTCGTAGCCGGGCGGCGAGAAGGTCGCGGCGACGCGGTACTCGGCGATGCGGGCGTTGAAATAGCTCACGAAGCCCCGGGAATCGGCGATCCACACCAGTTGCGGCATGGCGTCGGCCAGTTCGCGGATGCGCCGGTCGGCCTCAGCGGGCAGGTCCGCAGCGGAGACGTCGGTCAAATCGACGTTAAGCCCGCGGATGACCTGAACGACGCCGTCGGCGTCGCGCTCGATGGTCCCCCGGTCGAGCACGAGGCGAACCGACCCGTCCGGCCGCACGATACGGAAGCTGCGGCTATAGCTTGCGCCGCCGTCGCCAAGATAGGCCGAGGTCTCCGCCTCGACGCGGGCGCGATCTGCGGGATGCACGAGGCGCGAAAAGCCCCGCCCGGCTTGGGGCGCCTGCGCCAGGCCGTAAATGCGGACAAGCCCGGCGGACCAGTCGAGCCGGCCCTGCGCCGGCCGCCATTCGTAGACGCCGACGCCGCAGGCCGCCTCCAGGGCCGCGTCGCCGAAGGCCGAGGTTGTGTCCCTTTTCGGCGTCCGCTCCCCCGCAGAAGGCGCCGGAGATGGACAATCGTCGACGGCATGGGCTTGCGGACCAGCGTCGGAGCCGCCGTTCCAGGTCGAGGGGGGTGCGCGCATGGCTTTTTTGCGAGCCTTGTCGGGCGAGGCGCAGGTCTGCGCTTTATTGCCGGATGTGGGTCGTATTTTTTCCGATACGATTTGCCGCCGCAGCGGTCAACCTGGGGTGCGGCAATATCACGCAGATCTGAGTGGGGTTTTGTTAATAACTCGCGAGCCCCGCGACGCGGCGCGCTCACCCCGCCCAGGGCGCGAAGCGGCGCGCCTGTGCGAAGGCGGCGCGCGCGGCGTCCTTGTCCATGCCCTGCACGCCGAGCGACTCGAAGGCCGCCTTCAGTTCGGCGGGCGCCGCGGGGGCGGCCTCGGTTTTGCTCGCCAGCGTCCAGCGCAGGGCCGCCGCGACCCCGGCGTCGGGCGCCATCAGCGCGGCCAGCGACAGCGCCACCGCGGCGCGCGGCGCCTCGCCGATCCGCGCCAGCCTATAGGCGTTGTAGAACCGCTTCAGCGCCCGCGGCCGCGCGCCGATCAGCGGGCTGGCGATCTTGAGGAAGCCGATCTCGGCCTCGTCGAGCGGCTCGGCGAGCGCGGAGCGGCCGGGATCGGCCAGCGAAACTGGCGGCGGGAGGGGGGCGGAGAGAAGCCGCACGGCTGCGCCCTCGCTCAAGCGGCCGATGTCGTAGACGAGTTCGAACAGGCTCTCGGCGAGCTCCCGGGGCTCGCCGAGGCGGACGAGATCGGCGGCGGCGACGATAGCGACGCCGGGGCCGGCGAGCCGCACCGCGACCTCCAGGAAGCGGCGCGCCTCAGCCGGCGTCAGCGCGTCGAGCCGGTCGACGACGACGATCAGCCGCTGCGGAGCGGCGCCGCCGGCGGCCATGGCGCGGCTCGCTTCGGCGAGGAAGGCGCGCGCGACGGTCTGGCGATCTTCTGGTCCGGCGAGGAAGACCGGCGGCTGCGGACGGCTCGCCGGCAGGCCGGCGCCGGCGCGCCGGGCCAGCGTCTCGGCGCGCTGCAGCGCGGCGTCGGCCTCGACCTGCAGCGAGGCGACGCGGCGTTCGAGCCGGGCGGCGCTGGCGTCGAGATCGCGGCGGCGCTCGCGCACGTCGAGATCGAGCATGCGCAGGCCGCGGAACAACAGGCCGGTGAAACCGGCGGCGCGCCAGACGTTGACGAGCAGCGCCGCGACGCCCGCAGCCGCCAGCGCCTCGCCGGAATATTTGAGCGCCTCGTCGTGCGTCTTCGCCCAGTCGAGCGCGGGGGCGAGCCCAGCGCTCAACGACGTGAGGGCCTCGGCGGCGCCGGGGGCGCGCAGCCAGCTCAAGGCGAAGGCGAGCGCGAAGGCGAGCAGGCCGAGAACGATCAGCCTGAGCTGGCCGCGATAGGCGAACAGGGCGCGCAGGAACACGCCCAGGCGGGAACTGGCGCGCGCGTCCGCGAGATCGAGCACGAAGCCGCGGAAATTGCGGTCGGCGTCGCCCTCGGCGAAGCCGAAGCGGCGAAGTCGCGCCTCGATGGTCGCGCGGCTGCCGCGGGCGAAGTTGTCGACGCGCGAGCCCGGGGTGTCGAACAGCAGCCATTCGGCGACGCGCGCGCGGCGACCCTCGACCTCGTCGCGGGCGCGGCGCTCGTGCTCGAGGCGGCCGATGATCTCGTCGTGGCGCTCGGCGGCGGCGGCGGCGGCCTGACGCGGATCGACCGCCCCCTGTGCGGCCTCGTCGGCAAGCTGGGCGTAGGCGCCGTCGCGCTCCAGCGCCGCATGGACCGAGCCGGCGACGGCGGCGGCGGGATCGTCGCCGGCGAGGCAGGCGTCGACTTGCGCCACGACGACCTTGGAGAGCAGCGCGGGGGCGGAGCGGGCGCGGGCCTCGATCGCCTCGACCAGCCGGCGCAGCGCAAAGCTCTTTCCCGCGCCCGGCGCGCCGACCAGCGCGAGGGCGAACGGCGTCTGCGCCTCGGGCGACAGGCAGAGATCGGCGAGCGGACGCATCGCCTGGGCGACGTTCCAGAGGTCGGGGCCTTCGCGGCGATTGGACAAAAGCACCGCGCCGGGGCCGGGCGAGACGCCGAGCCGCTGCGTCGCCTTTTCCGAATCGCGCGCCATGACGTTCCCCGCCGGTGACATTGGCGCCGCTTTTGTCTGCGGCGGCGCAACCCGTCAAGGCGAGCGGCGAGACGCCCGACGTGGGCGGCTTTGCGGCCCGACGCCAATGCCGCTATACAGCCCGCCCGTTCGGCCGCGCCCGCGGCGCCCAGGTTCCAGAGCCCTATGTCGCACGATATTTTCGGGTCCGTTCCTGGCGCCGAGGCTCACGACGAGCATGGCCACGGCAATTTCTGGATTCTGGCGCTGGGATCGCTCGGCGTCGTGTTCGGCGATATCGGCACCAGTCCGCTCTACGCGCTGAAGACCGCGCTCGGGCCGTACAAGGACAGCGGTCTGGAGGCGCCCCAGGTGCTGGGCGCCGTCTCGCTCATTGTCTGGGCGCTGCTGATCGTCGTCACCGCCAAATACGTGCTGTTTCTGATGCAGGCGGACAACAAGGGCGAGGGTGGCATCCTCTCGCTCGACGCGCTCGCCCGCACCGCGATCGGCAAGCATACGGGGGCGGTGTTCCTGCTCGGCGTCGCCGGCGCGGCGCTGTTTTCGGGCGACGCCATCATCACCCCTGCGATTTCGGTGCTGTCAGCGCTCGAGGGCCTCGAACAGGTCAACGCGGGGCTTTCGACCTACGTCCTGCCGGCGACGCTGGTGATCCTGGTCGCGCTGTTCCTAGGGCAGAGCCGCGGCACGGCGAGCGTGGCGGCGTTCTTCGGGCCGATCATGGTGGTGTTCTTCGCCGTCAGCGCCCTGCTCGGCCTGATGCAGATCCCGCACGCCTGGATCGTGTTGACCGCGCTGAGCCCGCTTCCCGGCCTCAAATTCCTGATCGGACACGGGATCACCGGGTTCGTGGTGCTCGGCAGCGTGTTCCTCGCGGTGACCGGCGCCGAGGCGCTCTACGCCGACATGGGCCATTTCGGCCGCCGTCCGATTCAGGTCTCCTGGCTGTTCGTCGTTTTGCCGGCGCTGATCTGCAACTACCTCGGCCAGGGCGCGCTGATGCTCGCCAACCCCGCCGCGGTCGAGAATCCGTTCTATCTGCTCGCGCCCAACTGGGCGCTGGTGCCGCTGATCCTGCTTTCGACGGCGGCGACCGTCATCGCCAGTCAGGCGGTCATCACCGGCGCGTTCTCGCTGGTCAGCCAGGCGATCCAGCTCGGGCTGCTGCCGCGGCTGGTGATCGTCCACACCTCGGACACGCAGGAAGGGCAAATCTTCATTCCCCGCGTCAACACGCTGCTGCTGGTCGGCGTGCTGGCGCTGGTGCTGTTGTTCAAGTCGTCCGACGCGCTCGCCAACGCCTACGGCATCGCGGTCGCCGGCACGATGGTGATGACGACCTCGCTCGCCTTCTTCGTGGTGTGGAAGCTGTGGCGCTGGCCGCTGTGGCGGGCCTGCGTGCTGATCGCGGCGTTCCTGTCGATCGACCTCGCGTTCTTCGTCGCCAATCTGTACAAGGTGCTCGACGGCGGCTACGTGCCGTTGCTGCTCGGCGCCTCCTCCTTCATCGTCATGTGGACCTGGTCGCGCGGCAGCGCGATCCTGATCGAAAAGACGCATCGCGATTCGATCCCGATCAAGGATCTGATGAAGATGCTGGAGAAGTCGAAACCGGTCAGGGTGCCGGGGACGGCGGTGTTCCTGACCAACGACGTCGCCGTCGCGCCGTCCTCGTTCATGCACAATCTCAAGCACAACAAGGTGGTGCACGAGCGCGTGGTGATGATGTGCGTGCGCAACGAGCCGCGCCCGCGCGTGCCGCTGGCGCAGCGCTACGAGATCGAGCATCTGTCGCCCGATTTCATCACCGTGAAGCTGCACTACGGCTACATGGAGCAGCCGCGCATCCCGACCGCGCTCGCGGGCCTGCGCAAGCTCGGGCTCAAGTTCGACATCATGACGACCTCGTTCTTCATGGGAAGGCGGACGCTGAAGCCGGCGCAGAAGTCGGGCATGCCGAAATGGCAGGACCACCTGTTCATCGGGCTGGCCAAACAGGCGGCGAGCGCGCCGGACTTCTTCCACATCCCGTCCGACCGGGTGGTGGAGCTGGGCGCGCAGATGAAGGTTTGAGGGCGCGCTTCGCTCGCTGCGGCTCCGTCGCGGCCGAGACCTGATCTTTCACGCCACCGGCGTCGCCAAGTTCAACGCCTCCGCGACATAGGCGACGCGCGCGCCAGGCGCGCAAGCGGCGATCCGCAGGAGCTGCTCGCCCTGCTGCATCTGGCTGACTGCGCGCACGAGCGCCTCGCGCCTCCACAGGATCGCGCTCGGCTCCGGCGTCGGCGCATCGGCGGACAAACGGGCCAGGAACTCTGCCCCTTCGTACGCGCGGTCGGTGAAGCCGAAGCGCCGGGGCGGCGCCAACGGACTCGGGCGCACATATAGCGGCCGCCCTTCGCCGTCGGCGGGTTGGGTGTCGCAAAAGGCGAAAACCGCGCGAGGATCGGCGAGCAGCGGCGCGACCAGCGCGGCGAGCGCCGTGGCTTCGCTGCGGCCGCGCGAATCGACGATCCAGACAAAATCGCCGCGCGCGATTTCGGCGGCGTGGCTGAAGCCGTCGGCGACGCCGAGGCCGAGAGTCACGTCGCGATCGGCGGCCTCGGCCTCGGCGTCGACGGTTTCGAGCGAGTCTTCGCCGGCGTCGAGCACGACGAGTTCGCGGATCGGATGGGTCTGCGCGAACAGCGAGCGCAGCCGCAGCGCCGGCAACGGCCCGCCGTCGTGCAGCACGAAGGCGCAGACTTGTCCTCCTTCGGGCTGGGCCTGCGCCGCCGTCCCGCGGATCGCGCGCGCGGCGGCGTTGAGATAGGCCGCGCCATAGTGGACGTCGGGCTCGAGATAGGCGGCCTCGGTCCACTCGTTCCACGCGTTGATCGCAACGATTTTGGCGCCGAATGCGGGGGCGGCGCGGGCGATCAGCTCGCCGAGCCAGCGCTGGAACTTGAGCGGGCTTGAGCCGACCAGCGTGAGGCCCTGGCCCTGCCGGCGCGCGTCGTTGTCCCAGGAGGGGACGGCGGTCTTGATCAGCGGGTAATCGGGCGGGGCTTGCGCGAGGCTCGCGGCGACAACGTCGTCGTAGGCGAAGGCGTCGGCCTCGAACGCGTCGTCGAAGATGTCCAGCGCGTCGTAGATCTGCGGCAGGCCGCGGGTCAGCTTGTGCGGCGGGAACTCTATCGCCCCGTCGAAGCCGAGCGGGCGCGGGTCGACGTCGTCGAAGGTCTGCGCCATGACGAAGATCGGGGTCTCGCCGTGCGCCTGCTCGAACAGGCGTCGCCAGCGGGCGAGCGTCGCAGCCGTCTGCGGAACGAGACTGGCGCGATAGACCATCATGAGCGGCCGGCCGTCGAGCCGGATGTAACGGGGGTCGCGGAAATGGCGCGCGAAATCGGCGCAGCGCGCCGCCTCGTGCGCGGGATCGTAGTCCTGCGCGATGAGGATTTCGTCCTCCGCGCCGTCCCAGCGCCGGGTCCAGTTCTCATTGGCCCACATCAGGCAGAAGCCGATGTCGATGTCGGCACGAGCCAGGAACAGCTCCAGCGGCGTCTCCAGCAGACGGCGGCCGCCGAACTCGTAGGCGTAGAACACGAAGCCGCCGATCCCGGCCGCCTTGGCCAGCGCCGCCTGCGCCCGTAGCGGCTCGGGCCGGCTGAGATCGTAGAAGCCGAGCCGTTCGGGGATGCGCGGCTGATAATGGCCCTCGAAACGGGGCTGGCCGCGGGCGAGATGGGTCCATTCGGTGTAGCCCTCGCCCCACCATGCGTCGTTTTCGCGGATGCGGTGGTACTGGGTCAGGTGGAAGGCGAGAACCATTGCGGCGGGCTCGCCGCCTTGCGCCGGGTCGAGCGGCTCGAAGCGCGGGCCGCGGCGGGCGTAGCTCCTCACACCGTCGAACGGGTTCGCCCGCGGCGCTTGCGCCACGGCGGCGCGGTTGTTCCTGAGGTGGACGATCGGGTTGGCGCTGCGGTCGTCCTTGAGCCAGCGGTTGGCGTAGAGGCGCGGATTGAAAGCGGCGGACGGCTTGCGGAACTCGCGGTAGCCGAAATGCAGGTAGTGCAGGAACGGGTCCATGCCCGCCTCAGCGACGTCTGGCCAAGTGTTCAGGTAATAGGCCGCGTCGAATTCCGCGATCGGGCTGAACGGGCCGAAGCGATGCGCGAGATAATGCGCCAGCGGCCGCTCGGCGGCGTAGGTCGCGCGATACCAGGCGACGTCGAACAGGGCGGAGGGGTCGAGGCCGGCGGGCTCGCCGATCAAGGCGTAGTGCAGCAGCGGGCTGGCGTCGGCGGCGTCTGGGTTGCGCGCGACATACCAGCCCGGGTCGAACACGAGGTTGGGCCGCAGCGCCGCGCCCTGGTGGAAATAATGGGCGAAGGCGTCGCCCTTGGGTCCGAGCCGCGCCTGGCCGCGATAGAACGCCTCGTCGAACAGGCCTTCGAGCAGCGGGCGGGCCTCGGCGAGGCTGACTCGCGTCAGATCGGCCGCGTCGCGCATGCCGGACTTGCGGGGCCGCAGCCAAGCCGGTTCACGCCGGCACGACCTGGACGGCCGTCGCGTTGGCGCGGGCGAGCCTGGCTTTTTCCATCCAGGCGAGGCCGGTCTGTTCGTTGGCGTCGACGCCAATGCCTTTCAACAGCATGACGCCCCAGTTGTGCATGCCGTCGATATGGCCGCCCTCGGCCGCCAGCCGGTACATCTCAGCGCCGCTGACAACGTCCATCTCGACGCCCTCGCCGGTGCAGTACATCACGCCGAGATCGAACTGCGCCGCGGGCAGGCCGGATTCGGCGGCGCGGCCGAACCAGGCGGCGGCGAGGCTGGCGTTTTGCGGCACCACCCGGCCGTGGCGGTGCATCACGCCGAGAATGTATTGCGCCTCCGCCTGGCCCGCCTCGGCGGCGATGGTGTACCAACGCACCGCGTCCTCCGGCTTGGCGGCGACATCATAGCGCCCGGCGTAGAGATGGCCCAGTTGCATCGCGGCGATCGAGAAGCCGGAGGTGGCGGCTTCGCGCAGCAGCGTCTCGGCCTTGCGTACGTCGCGCGTGGCCTTGTCGCCGAGCAGGAACACTGTGGCGAGCAGGGCCTTGGCTTCGGCGTCGTTCTGCGCCGCGGCGCGCTCGAGCCGGCTGCGCGCCTCGATGAGGTCGCGCCCGCCGCCTTCGCCCGACATCAGCATGCGGGCGAGGCGCACCTGCGCGGCCGGAAGGTCCTTGTCCGCGGCGAACTGATACCAGGCGCGCGCCTGCTTGGGGTCCTGCTCGACGCCCGTGCCCGAGGCGTAGAAGGCGGCGAGGTTGAAGGCCGCGATCACGTGACCGGCCTCGGCGGCCTTGCGGAAATAGCGCGCCGCGTCGGGCAGGCTCTTGTAGGTGGCGTCGCCGGTGGCGGCGAAGCGGCCGGCGATGAACGCCGCGTGGACGTCGCCACTGTCGGCGGCGCGCCGGAACCAGATTTCGGCCTCGCGCAGATCGGGCTCGCGGCCGTCGCCGCGGCTGTAATATTCGCCCAGCGCGATCATCGCCGCCAGATGGCCGTTCTTGCCGGCGGCGCGCAGATAGCTTTCGGCGCGAGAGAGGTCGCGCGGCGCGCCTTCGCCCGCGAGCAGCAGCATGCCGCTGCGATATTGGGCGACCGTTTCGCCGCCGTCGGCGGCTTCGAAGAACAGTTGGGCGGCGCGCTGCCGGTCGGTGGGACGGCCGAGGCCGTCGAACAGGATCGTCGCCAGCGCCGTCTTGGCGCGGACATGGTCCTTGGCGGCGGCGCGCTCGTAATGGTCGGCGGCTTTCGTCCGGTCCTGCGTGACGCCGAGGCCGCGGAAATAGAGATCGCCGAGCCCGAATTCGGCCGCCGGACGGCCGGCCGCCGCGGCCTTGCGCAACAGCGGCAGGGCTTGCGCATAATCGCGCTCGCCGCCGCGCCCGTTGAGGCAGAGCTGGGCGAGCAGTTCGGCGGCCTCAACCGAGCCCGCCGCATCGGCTTCCGCCAGCAATTTGCGCGCCCTTCCGGCGTCGGCCTCGACCTTGTCGCCGCGGGGATAGAGCAGTGCGGACAAGGTCGCCGTCTCCGGCGAATTGGGATCGCGGCGGATCTTGCGGAACCGGCTGGCGTCCAAGTCGGAAGCGCCCGACAGGAGCAGCTTGGCGAGGTCGAGCTTGGCCTCGACATGGCCTTTCTCGGCCGCGAGTCCGTACCAATGCACGGCCTCGGCGAAATTCATGAACACGCCCTTGCCGCTCCGGTAGAGCTGGCCGATGCGAAACTCCGCCTCGCCGCGACCTTCGCCGCGCTCGGACGCCTTGCGCCACAGCTTGAGCGCGTCGACGAAGCGCTCTTGCGAAAAGGCGACCTCGGCCGCCTTGAGGGCGCCCAGCAACGCCTCCGCTCCCCGAAGGCGGGCGACGGACGGGAGCCAGCTGTTCGTCATGTCGCTTTTCAGGGCTCCCGCATCGCCTCGCCGACGCCGCTCATGAGGCCGCCTACCACGTAATCCCAAACGGAATGCGAGCCAACCTTGATGTCGGCGGTCACCGTCATGCCCGGAAGCAGGTTGGTCGTGCCGGGGACGTTGACCAGCTTGTTGCGGTCGATGCTGATCTCGACATTGAAGTAGGGCGCGACGGGTTGGCCGTTACGCTGCGTGCCGGCGTTGTCGCCGACCCATTTCACCGTGCCGTCCATCGTGCCGTGTTCGAACGAGCGGAAGGCGTCGAACTTCAGGGAGACCGGATCGCCGGGCCGGACGAAGCCGATGTCGGCCGCCTGCACCTGGACCAGCGCGTCCAGCGGGTTGCGCACCGGCATCAGCGAGATCACCGTCGAACCCGTCGAGACGACCGAGCCGACCGACATGTTCGGCGCGACAGAGAGGATGATGGCGTCCTCCGGCGCCGTCCAGCGCACCAGCTCCTGATGCTTGAGCGCCGCGTCGAGCTGCGGCAGCGCGACCTCCATCGCGCTGCGCGCGGTCATCAGGTCCTGCGAAATCGTGCTCTTGAACTGTTCGGCGTAGGCCTTCTGCTCGGCCCGCGTCGCCGCGAGCGTCTGCTCGGCTTCGACGCGGCTGTTACGGGCGAAATCGGCCGAGCGCTGCGCCTCGATCTTGGCCTGGGTGGCCGTCAGCAGGTTGAGCATCGACCCGGTGCCGTGCTGCTCCAGAGTGACGCGCATTTTTTCGATCTGCCCGTTGACGTCGGCCTCGCTGGCGTAGCGCGTCTCCTCGATCTTGTATTTCTCGACCGTGGCCTGCAGCGTGGCGACCTTGCCGTCGTAGCTGGTCATCGCGGCGCGGAATTGCGCCAACTGCTGCCGGTAGAATTCGAGGCTCTCGCGCTGATAGCGGGCGATCTGGTCGTTGGACGGCGCGGGGAAGCTGAGCGGCGTCTGCGCGATCAGCGCCTGGTCGCGCGCGATCTGCGTGCGATAGGCCTCGATCTGGGCGCGGAACTGGTTGACCTGGGCGGCGGCGAAGGTCGGGTCGAGGGTCGCAAGCAATTGTCCCTTGCCGACCCGCTGGCCTTCCTTGACGTCGAGGCTGCGGATGATCGAGGGATCGAGCGACTGATAGACGAGCGGCGGATCGGCGGGCGCGAGCGCGCCCGAACTGCTGGCGACCACGCGGTCGAGGCGCGCCACGTACATGACGCCGGTCAGGACGACCATCAGGCCGAACAACACGTGGATCGTGAAGCCCGCGCCGCGCGGATAGGGCTGCTCGCGCAGCGCGGCGATTTCGGACTGGTACTCGCGCACGACCGCCAGCGAGACCTCGCGACGGTCCTTGTGGCCCAGTTTGGGCAGAGCCTTAGGAGACACGGCTCGGACCTCTCAGACCGGGGCGGGATTCCGGGCCGCCGCCGCCCATATGGCGGTTCTGCTGCTGCCACAGACCGCGGTAGATGTCGCAGCGCTCCAACAGCTCGTCGTGCGTGCCGATATCCTCGAACTTGCCGCGCTCGAGCACGAGAATGGCGTCGGACTTCACCAGCGAGGACAGCCGGTGCGAGATGACGATGACTGTGCGCCCCTGGGCGATGCGGCGGATGTTCTCGTTGACGATGGCTTCCGAATCGGGGTCGAGCGCGCTCGTCGCCTCGTCGAGAATGAGGATGCGCGGATCGACGATCAGCGCGCGCGCGATGGCGAGCCGCTGTTTCTGGCCGCCGCTGAGGTTGGGCGAGCCTTCGTAGATGTAAGTCTCGTAGCCGCGCGGCAGCCGGTCGATGAACTCCTCCGCGCCCGAGAGGCGCGCCGCGCGCACCATCTCCTCGAAAGTGGCGTGCGGCTTGGCGGCGGTGATGTTATCGCGGATGCTGCCGGAAAACAGGAAGTTTTCCTGCAGCACCACGCCGAGATTGCGACGAAGATGCGCGACGTCGTACTCGCGCACGTCGACGCCGTCGATCTTGATCAGACCCTCGTAGTCGGAGTGCAGACGCTGCAACAGCCGCGTCACGGTGGTCTTGCCGGAGCCGGAGCGGCCGACGACGCCGAGCGTCCAACCGACGGGAACCTCGAAGCTGACCCCGTCGAGCGCATAGCTCTGCGAACCCGCGTATTTGAACCGTACGCGCGCGAATTCGACATGGCCTTTGAGCGGGCTGCGCACGCCGTGACCGCCGCGGCCTTCCTCCAGCGGTTGCGCCATCAGCCTGCCTACGATGGCGACGGCGACGCGCGCTTCGTCGTACTGGTTGATGAGCTGCGCCATCTGCATCAGCGGCTGCTGCACGCGGCCGATCAGGATCATGAAAGCGAACAGGTCGCCGACGCTGAGCGGGTTCTCCGACGTCATCGCGACATAGACGCCGATGGCGAGGGTGCCCGACGTCGACAGTTGCGACAGCGGCCGGACGATCGCCTGGATCACGCCGGCGACGCGCCCGGCGTAGAACAGCGCGTCGACCGCGCGCACGGTCAGGACGTCCCACATAGCGCGCTGGCGCGACTCCAGCGCGAGCGACTTGACGGTGCGAATGCCAGCCAGGTTCTGGTACATGAAGCTGCCCTTGTCCGTCTCCGCCGCGATGACAGCGCCGGTGGCGCGGCGCACGGCGGGCAGCATCAGGATGAGCGCCAGAACCATCAGCGCCGTGAACGCGAGCACGATGAACGTCAGCAGCGGGCTGAAGGCGAACATGACGGGCAACAGGATCAACAGGCAGAGCGAGTCGAGCAGCGTTCCGAACCCCTGATCGTTGATGAAACGGCGGATTTTTTCCGCCTCGCGCAGATCATGCGAGATCACGCCGATGGGGTTGCGCTCGAAATAGTCGATCTGAATGTCGAGCAGCCGGTCGAAGATATATTCGGAGATGCGCGTGTCGACGCGCGCCGTGATGATCTGCAGCAGGTAATGGCGCAGGAACTGCAGCACCCCGTCCGCGGCGAACAAAATGGCGACGACGACGCACAGCACCGTGAAAGTATTGAAGGCCTTGTACTCCAGCACCGGCCCCACGGCGATGCGCCAGAACACCATCGGCGTCAGCGCGAGCACGCTGAGCGCGATCGCGCCCAAAACGAGGTCGCGGATCAGCCGTCGTTCGCGCAGGAACATGGCCAGGATAAGCGACCAGCCGAACGGCTTCTCCTCGTCCATCAGCTTGTAGTCGCGACGGATCAGGATGACCTCGCCGCTCCAGATCTCCTCCAGACGCACCCGGTCGATCGTCACCAGCGAGCCTTCCTCGCCATCGGGATCGCGCAAGTTGACGTGTTCGATCGCGTCGTTGCTTCTGACCTCGCTCAGGATCATCGCGGCGCCGGTCTTGAGGCGGACGACGGCGGGGAGCGCCTTCTTCAGCTGCTTGAGGTCGTTCCAGTCGAGGTGGACGACCTTCGCCTTCAGCCCCGCCTTCCTGGCGCATTCCAGCATCTCTTCGACGGTCACGTTCTCGCCGGACAGCAGATTGTCCTTCACCAGCTGGTGCACGGTCAGATTAAGGCCGTGGCTGCGGCTGATTATGGCAAGACAACGCAACAGAGTCGCCGAGCGATCGGACGGCTCGGGCGAGGAGGCGGCGAAAGACAATGCCTTCATGATCGAGCTCGCTTCCAACCCGGCGCAGATGCAATGCAATATAGCAACATTCGCGCCCCCGATTATGCGCTCACGGCGGCGGGAAGATGGCGCAATGGAAGCGCCTCCCCTTCCCGCAGCCGATCGAACGCGGAATTCGTCCCGGAGTCGCGATCTTCGGCGTCGAGGCCGAGAATGTCGAGCGTTCTTCGGACACAGGCCTGGACTTTAAAACCGACGGTAGCGGTCTCGCGGGCCGCCTGCGACAATTGTTCGCGCCGCGGCGCGTCGGCCAGCAGATCGCAGACCGCGGCCGCGAGCGCGCCAGGGTTGTGAAACGGCGTCAGCACTCCGTTCACGCCGTCGACGATCACGTCGCGCACGGGCGCGGTGTCGGAGGCGACGATGGCGCAGCCGGCGGACAGCGCCTCGATGCAGGACCACGACAACACGAACGGATAGGTCAGGTAGACATGAACCGTCGACACCTGCATCAGCGCGCGCAGTTGGGCGTGCGGCAGCCGCTCGAGGAAATGCACGCGGCCGAGGTCGATCTGCGGCAGCAGTTGGCGCAGGCACCAGTGTTTCCACTCGCCGCCGTCGGGCGCGTCGTTGCCGTAGGAGCACTCTTCCGCGCCGACGATGACGATATGCGCGTTGGGCCGCGCCCGCAAAATCTCGGGGACGGCGCGCATGAACACGTGAAAGCCGCGCAACGGTTCGAGCCCGCGGGCGAAATAGGTGACGATCTCGTCTTGCCGGTCGAGCCGCGGGCCGCCGGGAAGCTCGAATTTCGCACGCGCATCGGGCGCGATCCAGTCGGTGTCGACGCCCTCGTGGGCGACATGGATTTTGGACTGGAACTCGCGCGGGAAGGTCGAGCGCTGCCACGGCGTCGGCGAGATCCCGAGGTCGCAATCGGCGAGCGCGAGCAGCGTGGCGGCGTTCTTGGCGCTCAAGCCGACCAGTCCGTCGAGGCCGTACTGGCCTGTTTCGAGATCGAAGCCGACGTCCTGACCTTCGGCGCGGTAGAAGAACTCGCAATAGACCGCGATGCGCGCGTTCGGAAACACCGAGCGCAGCGGGATCGTTTCGCCCCAGCCGCAGTGCGCGAGGATCAGCTCGGGCTCGAAGCCTTCGCTCTTGAGCTTCAGCGCCGCGAACATCACCTGCTCGGCGCGCCGGCACTCGGATTCGAAGCGCCGCGCGAAGGTGTGCACGACAGCTTGCGCGCCCGAGGCCTGATAGCGCCTGAGATCGACCCCTGGCGTGGCGAACGAACTGTCGGCGCCGATCGCGGCTAAGCGGCCGACCCGGCGGCGATGCAGATGTTCCGCCACGTGCTTGAACTGCGCAGGGAAATTGTTGTGGACGAACAGAATATGCATCCGACGCTTCAGGCTACGCGCATGCCGATGGCTCGCCCCGCGGGTGCGGCGCCATCCCAGGGTAGCCCGCGCGCGTCGGGCCACCGTCAAGGAAACGGCGCGAGAATCCACCGATTCTCGCGCCGCCGGGTTAATCGCGCGGGGTCGATCAGACCGTGGTCGTGCCGCCGCCAGCGAAGTGGATGGTGACGTTGGAGTTGGCGTCGTTGATGATAATCGTCTGGCCGTCGCTGAAGGTCAGCGTGTGCAGGCCGCCGACCGCCGTGCTCGAATTGCTGACGAGGTCGGCTTTGGTTTCCTGCGACACGATGTTGATCGCCCCCGAGCCGCCCGTGATCGATTCGTTGCCCTGCATGCCGAACGTCATCGTGCCGCCGCCGGCGCCGCCGCTGATCGTCTCGTTCGCGCCCGTCGTATCGACGATCCGGAAAGCGCCCGAGCCGCCCGTGACCACCATATTGTTGGCGGCGCTGGCGACAAGAGTGTCGTGGCCGGATCCCAGGGTGACATGGTCAAATCCCGTGCCGCCGACCAAGCTGTTGTTGCCGGCGTTCGACACCAGGGTGTCTTGGCCTGCGCCAGCCTTCAGCGTGTTTCTCCCGGGGCCGGTGCCGGCCACGAGGCTGTTGTTGCCTTGAAAGACCTGCAGGAGATCGCGGCCCGAGCCGCCGATCAGCGTATCGGAGGCGCCGGTGGTATAGCCGCCGAGCAATGTCTGTCGACCCGTGCCGGCCACCAGCGAGCTCTCGCCGCCGCCAACCAGCGTGTCGGCGCCCGAACCGCCGAACAGCGTGTTCAGGCCAGTGCCGCCGACGAGGCTGTTGGCCCCTTCGACGACCTGCAGGAGATCGGCGCCCGAGCCGCCGATCAGCGTATCATGAGCGCCGGCGATGGTTCCGCCAAGCAATACCTGATTGCCCGTTCCCGCGACGAGACTCGATTTGCCGCCGCCGATCAGAGTGTCGGCGCCGGCGCCGCCGATGAGGGTGTTCTTGCCGGAGCCGGCCTCGAGCAGATTCGCTCCGACGAACGTCTGGAGAAGCTCGTTGCCGGAGCCGCCGATCAGCGTGTCGCCGCCGACGCCGTGATCCTCGATGCTCACGTTCTGATCGCCGGCGAAGAAAAGGACGTCGGGATTGCTGTTGGTGAAGTCGTAAACAGTCTGCGGTCCAAGTTGCGAAGTCCCACCGCCCGAGGACCCACCGAAGGGGAACCCGCCGAAGCCGCCGAACCCACCGAACCCACCGAACCCACCGAACCCGCCGAACCCGCCGAACCCGCCGAAGCCATGATGCCCGCCCGAACCAGAGCCCGAGGTCTTGTCCGCAATGATCTCCACCTGGACGCCCGGCGGCACGGTGACATCGTTGGTTGAGCCCTGCGTACCCGAGCTCACTTGAACATCAATCGTGTGGTTACCTAGCGGATATAGGCCGTCCTTGATGAGCGTCTGCACGATCTCCGACTCCGTGCCCGGCGTCACCGTGTTCGCCAGCAACGTCAGAAGATCCGCGGCGTGAAGCGAGTAAGTTGCCATGGTCCTTGGATCCTTTTAACCGGTTCGTATCTGCTGTCGCCCAATCGCGGCCTAGCGGACCGTCGAGGCGCGGAAGACGCGCACGCGCGGCTCCCTTTCTCGCGTTTGCGCATCCGGATCGCTTGCGGTCCGGCTTGATCCCGCGTCCTGCGCGGACTGAACTGCGATCTTGACGCCAACAAGGGGATCGACGCCTGACGCACTGACAAACTCTACCTGCCGGCCGCGTTGCGCTGCGACCAATGCGCCGAGAAAAAGCGTCTCGGCGGCGATTTCGACGCCGACCGCCTCGGGCTTCAACCGAAGCCGGACGCCAACCAGCGGCAGACCATGTCCGCGGGTGCCCGCGAACTGCCCCGCGCCAACCCAGTCGGACCAGCGCGGCGGGCGACTGCCGACAAGAACCTGCATCTCCAGCGGGGCGGCGGCGCCTTCCGCGACAATCTGCATGCCCTCGACCGCCGCCGGCGCATCCGGGCCGCCGGCCCAGACGTTCTGTGCGAATTGTGCGTCGCCGACGTTGGCGAGATGGGCGAGAAACGACAGCTGAGCCGACTCGCCCGACGACCTCACCGCAGGCGCCTCGTCGCCAAGAACGATAGGCTCCAGCCTGAACGACGCATCCAGCGACCCATCCGCGGAACCGCGACGCAGGCCGACGACGACTTCGGAAGCCCGCTCGGCGCGCAGCACCAAACAATCGCCTGGCCGCTGCAACATGCCCTTGTCGCGACCCGGCATGTCGAGCAACGCCACGCCGACATTGGGCGGAATTACGCGAGCGACGGCGGGAGCGCCGCTTCCCTGAAAACTCACGTACCGGAAGATGTGCAGACCACGCGCCACGGCCAGAGTAGAGCCACGGTCATACCTGTCCTCCCCATCAGCCACGCTCGACTCCGCCCCTGCGCCTGGACTCCCGCGGCCGCCAGCCGAACGCTAACTGATTCTCAGCTAACGTTAGGTTAACACCTGTCAAGGCTAACTGAACGTTAACATCGGCTCGCTTCGAATTGCAACCTTGAAAGTTGTGCGATGCGCGTTTTTTTTCGTCACCGTTGCTTAAAATCCTCGCGAGCGGGCGAAAATTCCGCAAATCACACAAGGTGATAACGCCTTTGTGCGCGGCCCTTTGCAATGCCGGCGTACTGCCCTATGACGCTGCGGAGCGGCGCCGCAGCGAAACCTATGCCTCCCCCTCTCTTCCGTCCCGAGATCGCCACCGCCACCCGCCGTACTCGCCCGGCGTTCGGCATCGAGCGGGTCCTAAGCAAACGCGGCGCCGTCCCGTTTTCGGACGTCGAGGCGCTGGCCCGCGCGGCTGGCGAGCGGCTCGCCGAGGGCGACGCTCAGGCGGCTTTCGCTCTGGCGGATCGTCGCTGCCGGCTGATCGTCCCTTCCGCGCGCGACCTGTTCCTGCGCGCGCAGACGCACAAAGCCGCAGGAAGGCTCGGCTCGGCGCAGCGCGATCTCGCCGCGGCGATGGCGCTCGATCCGACCGACGCGCTGATCGATCGCGCCGCTCTCGCCTGGGGCGACGGGGACGCCCGCAATGTCGCGGCCGAGCGCATTCTCGCGCGCGCCGCCGCAGACTGGCCACTGCGGCGTCAGGCGGCGGCGGCGTGGTTCGGCGGCGGCGCCAGAATGGCGCACGGGCTGCGGCGCTCGCCGGAGGGCGTCGCCGGCTGGCTCGCCTGGGCCTCGCTGGAGCCGCTGCGGATCGAGGCGACGGGGGCCGGAGAGCGCCAGGTCTTCCTTGTCGACCCCGACCCGGACCATCCGCTGGCGACCGCCGAGCGCGGCGCCGCCGACGTCGCCATCGAACTTGACGACGACGGGCCGCTCGCGCTGACGCTGCACGCCGCCGGCGCGACGGAGCGGGTCGAGCCGGCCGCCGCGGCGCGGCCACGGCCGCGGCCTCCCGGCCGGCGCGCTGCGGTGGTCACACCGGCGCCGTTCGTCACCGTGATCGTGCCGGTCTACGAGGATTACGAGGCGACGCGCGCCTGCCTGGAGGCGCTGCAACTCGCCCGGCCGGCGTTCGCGCACCGCATTGTCGTGGTCGACGACGCCTCGCCCAACGCCGAACTGAAAGCCTGGCTCGACGCGGCGGCGGCGCGCGGCGAGTTCGAGCTTATGCGCAACGCCGTCAACCAGGGTTTCGCGTCGGCGGTCAACCGGGCGCTGGCGACGCGCGCGCATGGCGACGCGCTGCTGTTGAACGCCGACGCGCTGGCGCCGCCGGGCGCGGTCGATCGGCTTTACGCTCTGAGCCGGTCGGGCGGCGACATCGGCGCGCTGACGCCGTTCTCCAACAACGGCGAGCTGACGAGCTGGCCGGTGCGCAACCAGGCCAACCCAATGCCTTCTGTGGCCGAGATCGAGGCGCTCGACGCCCGCGCGGGCGCGGCCAATGGCGACGCGCTGATCGACATTCCCAACGGCGTCGGCTTTTGTCTCTATATCACGCAGGCTTGCCTCGACGCCGTCGGCGGGCTGCCGGAGATTTACGCGCAGGGCTACTACGAGGACGTCGAGTTCTGCCTGGCGGCGCGCGAGCGCGGGTTCCGCAACGTCGCAGCGCCCGGCGTGTTCGTCGGCCACGCGGGTTCGCGCTCGTTCGGAGCGCGCAAGCGCGCGCTCGTCGCCCGCAACCTCGCGCTGGTCGAGGCGCGCTTTCCCGGTTACCGGCTGGAGACGGCGGCCTTCGTCGCGCTCGATCCGCTGAAACCCTATCGCGCCGCGCTCGACGCGGCCTCGCCGCCGGAAGGTCCGGTCGTCATAATCGCCTGCGGCCCCGGCGCGGCGGCGGCGCTGGGCGGGCGGCGCGCGGCGGCGCTGCAGGGCGAATCCGCCGCCGCGACGGTGATGACGCTGATCGCCTCGCCGCGCGGCCGCTCGGTTGCGCTGGCCGCGGTCGGCGGCGGCGCGCCGCAATCGCTGAGCTTCGATTTCGGCCGCGGCGAGGGCCAGGCCTTCGCCGATTACCTCGACCGCCTCGACATCGGCGGGGTCGAATGGTTCGATCCGGCCTCGCTGCCCGAGGAGGCGCTGACCGCGCTCGTCGCCCGCGGCGCGCCGGGCGATCTCTATTGCGGCGATCTCGGCTGGTTCTCGCCCACCGCGCCGCCGCGCCAGGGGTCCTGCCTCGCGGCGGCGGGCGCGGAGCCGTGCGAAGCCTGCCGCGGACGCGCCGCAACGCCGGCGGGGGACGCCCGCGAGCAGGCGAAGCGGCGGTTCCGGCTCGGCCGCGCGCTCGAGCGCGCCGATCGCATCGTGCCGATCGACCGGCTCGCTGAGAGTTTCGCGCTGCGTGTGTTCAAGTCGCGGGTGGCGCGGCTGGAGCGCGCCCCGGCGGCGCCGGCGCGGCGGGAGGGCGCAATCGCGCGGGTCGCGGCGCTGTATCCTTATCGCTCGGGCGCCGGCGACCGGCTGCTGCTGCAGATCGGCCGGCGGCTCGCGGCGGAAGGTCGCGCCGCCGAACTCATCGTGTTCGGCGCCACGATGGACGATTGCGCTTTGATGGCGACAGGCAAGGTTTTCGTCGCCGGGCCGGTCGCGCCGCAGGATTACGCCGATCTCGCGCACGACTACGGCGCCGACGCGCTGCTGGCGCCCGGCCGCAGCGGCGGCTATGGCGATCTGGAGGCCGCAGCGGCGGCGCTTGGCGCGCCCAAGGCCTATTTCGACTGGTCTTTCGGCGCCTTCCCGGTGGAATGGGGCGACCTTTCGCTCGATCCCAGGATTTGCGAAGAGAAGGCCGTGGCCGAAATCGTCGCCTGGATCAATGGGGAGCGTCTGAGCTGAGGATGGACCTTACGCCGCTTTCGACCCGCGCGCCGGCTGCGGCCCTGGAGACGTCGGCGGGTCTGGCGACGCCAAGCGAGATCGAGGGCCATGTCTTCGACCCCGGAGCGCCGGAGCGGCGTTTCGTCGTCGAGCTGTGGCTCGACGGCTATCCCGTCGCAATGGCGCGGGCGCATTATTTCGATCCCAACCTCGCCAGCGCCGGCTACGGCGACGGCTGCTATCGCTTCGTGCTGCCGCTCGACGCCGAGGCGGAAGGCGCCGCCATCGCCGAGGTGAAGCTCGCCAACACCGGCGAGCCGGTCGGCCCGGCGCTGAAACTCGCCGAGGCGCCGCTCAGGGCGCCCGACCGGCTGCGCGGCGAGGCGCGCTGGGTCGGCGGCCTGCGCATCGAGGGCTGGCTCGCCTGGACCCCGGGCGCGGCCGGAGGGGTGCGGGCGTTCATCGACGGCGACGAGGTCGCGCAGGCGCGGGCGCAATATTTCTCGCATGTCGGCGAGGCCGCCGCGGGCGGCGTGGCGCGCGGCTTCGAACTCAACCTGCCGGGCGAATTCGCCGACGGGCGGCTGCGGCGGGTGCGGGTGATCGACGACAACGACCGCGAGCTGCCGGGATCGCCGTGTCCGGTGGTCGCGTTTCCGCGCGGGCTCGAGCAGTTTCTGGAAGGTCGGGCCGAACTGGGCGGCGAGCGGCTGCGGGCGCGGCTGTTCGACCGGCTGTTGCCGCAATCGCTGCCGGCGAGCGATTACGCCGCCTGGGCGCAGGCCTTTCCGCCGCCGGCGCCGCTCAACCCGCCCTCGGCGCGGCTGGCGGTGGCGATCCTCGGCGAGACGGAGCTGGACGAGACGCTCGAAAGCCTGGAGCAACAGAGCCTCGCCGCCGAAGCGGTCGGGGCGCTGCGCGCGGGCGGCGAAGCGCAGAGCTTTGAAGCCGCGGACCTGACCGCGTTTCTCGACACCGAGGCGAAAGACGCCGAGATCGTCGTGTTCGCGCCGGCGGGCGTGCGTTTCCACTCCCACGCGCTCGGCCGGCTCGCCGAGGCGCTGACGCGCTTTCCCGATGCGCCGCTCGCCTATTGCGACATCGTCGTCGCCGACGCGGAAGGGCGCGAATGGCCGCTGGCGTTCTCCGCTTTCGACTACGAGCGAATGCTCGAACAGGGCTATTGCGCGTTCGTGTTCGCCGCGCGCGCGGGCCATGTGCGCGCCGCGCTGAAGCGCGGAGCGGCCGATCTGTTCCGGCTGTTCAACGCCGGTTTCGACGAGGCGGGCCCAAGCGGGCCGCCGGCCGTGCATGCGCCGGGCTTTCTGGCGCGGCTCGCCGCAGCGGATCGGACTCGCGCGGCGGCGACGCTGATGCGCGCGACGCGCGATCATCTCGAGGCGCGGCGGGTCAATTTCGTCGTCGAGCCGCGCGCCTCCGATCTGCTGCCGGCGTTGCGCGCGCATCGGATTGCGCCGACCAGCAAGGTCTCGATCATCATTCCCACGCGCAACCGCGCCGATCTGCTGCGGCCCTGCCTGGACTCGCTGAAGCGCACGCTCGGCTCGATCGCGCACGAAATCTTCGTCGTCGACAACGATTCCCGCGATCCCGAGACGCTCGACTATTTCGACGAGATCGAGGCGGAGGGAGCGCGCGTCGCCCGGGCCAGCGGGCCGTTCAATTTCGCCCGGCTGGTCAATGCGGGGGCTTCCGTCGCCTCGGGCGAATATCTGCTGCTGCTCAACAACGACGTCGAGGCGACGCGCGAAGGCTGGCTGGAGGAGATGCTGTCGCGCGCGGCCGAGCCCGATGTCGGCGCGGTCGGGGCCAAGCTGGTGTTTCCGGGCGGCGGCATCCAGCATGGCGGCGTGACGCTCGGCCCCAACATGGCCGCCGCCCACGCTTTCGACGAGCGCCAGGACGGCGACCCCGGCTATGGCGAGCTGATGCGCGTCGCGCACGAAACCGCGGCCGTGACGGCGGCCTGCCTGCTGACGCCGCGCCGGCTGTTCCGCCATCTCGGCGGCTTCGACGGGACGCGGTTTCCCGTGCTGTTCAACGACGTCGACTATTGCTTGCGGCTGCGCGCGGCGGGGCGGCGGGTGGTGTTCACGCCGCACGCGCGACTGATCCACCACGCCGGGGCGAGCCGCGGCCGCGAGCGCGCGTTCGAGGGCCGCCATCGCCACCAACGCGATCTCGACAACCTGCGCATGGCGTGGGGCGAGGTTGTGGCGGAAGACCCGTTCTATAGCCCGATGCTGGGGCTGGATGCGCCCTATGCGGGGCTGGCGTGGCCGCCTCGCAGCCAGGCGCCGCGGACGCCGCGGGTGCAGGGGCCGCGGAAGCCGCCGGCGGGGTTTTGAGCGGCGCGGCGCGGCGGCGGGTCAGTTTGGCGGCGCGATTGCAGCCGGGCGCAACCTCATGGAGCCACAACGCCGTCGCGGCCGATTTTCGGCGCGCTGCGAAACAAGGTTCTTCCACGCGCCGACGCGCGCCTCTGCGTGACAGGCAAGCTGCCCAAGGTTCATTTTTGCCATTCGTTAACAGTGCAATTCTATGTTGTGGAGGTCCACGGCCACCCGTCTAGGGCGAGGGTTTCGATTTCCGGCTAACGGCGATCGGAAATGCCAGCTTCACAACAGCATAGGGAATTCCCAGGTCATGGGGACAGCAGGAAGTCCGGCCGCGCAAGTCACTTTCTTGGGTTCGATTCGCGCTCGGCTTGCCGGAATTGTCGCGTTGTTCGCTGTCGCGCTCGCGGCTGTGATCGCACTGCTCACCTGGATGGAAGCCGACGGGATCTATGCGGACCGGCAGGACGAACTGAAGACTGTGGTGCAGGTCGCCTTCACAGTTGTCGAGCGCCAGTACCAGGATTTCGCCAGCGGCAAGATTTCCGAGGCCGAAGCGCAGGAGCGCGCCAAGGCGAATGTGCGAGCAATGCGCTACAATACGGACGATTATTTCTTCATGCAGAACGACGCCGTGACCACGATAGTTCACGGCGTCCGGCCGGATCAGGAAGGGCGCGACGGTTCCGCTATAGTGGACTCGACCGGCAAGCATTTCTTTACCGAATTGCACAGAGTCGCCTCCCAACAGGGACAAGGCTTTGTCGAATATCAGTACCCCAAGCCCGGAGCGCCGTTCGACAACGGGTCGCCAAAGCTTTCCTACGTCAAGTTCTTCGCCCCCTGGAAATGGACTATCGCCACCGGCGTCTATATCGACGACATCAACGCGACGATCTGGAAGAAAATCTATACTTCTTCGGCCATCGCCTGCGTATTCCTGCTCGGCATCGGCGGTTTCGCAACTGTTGTGATTCTGACGCTTTCGCGACGTCTCGACGTCTTGAGCGCAGTGATGATCAAACTGGCTTCCGGCGACAGTCAAGTCGTACTGCCCGTCGTAACGCGTGAAGACGAGATTGGCCGGATGACGCAAGCCGTTCGGGTCTTCAAGGACAACGCCGTCGAGCGAGCGCGGTTGCAGGGAGAAACCGAGGCGCAACGCGCCGCCGCCGAAACCGAACGCAACCGGACCGAGGCGGAGCGCGCCAAAGCCGCCGAGGAACAGGCGGAAGTCGTGCGTCGCCTCGGCGATGGCCTGAGAAATCTCGCCGCGGGCGACCTGAGCGTGCGCCTTGGCGACGGCTTCACCGACGAATACGCCCAGATCCGGAACGATTTCAACGAAGCCATCGACAAGTTGAAGGAAACGATGCTGTCGGTCGTCGCCAGCGCCACGGCGATCAAGGCGGGAACGCAAGAGATCGCCTCGGCGTCCGACGATCTTTCGCGACGAACCGAAACCCAGTCGGCGAACCTGGAGCAAACCGCCGCCGCGCTCGACGCGATCACCGCGACGGTGAAGAAATCCGCCGACGGCGCGATGCACGCCCGGCAAGTGGTGACCACCGCCAACAGCGACGCCAGGCAGAGCGGGCTCGTCGTACGTCAGGCGGTCGAGGCGATGGACGCCATCTCCCGATCCTCCGGCCAGATCGGCCAGATCATCGGCGTCATCGACGAGATCGCCTTCCAGACCAATCTGCTGGCGTTGAACGCCGGCGTCGAAGCCGCGCGGGCCGGCGAGGCGGGCAGAGGGTTTGCCGTCGTCGCCGCCGAGGTGCGCGCGCTCGCGCAACGCTCGGCGGAGGCCGCCAAGCAGATCAAGGCCCTGATCACGACCTCGGCGACCCAGGTCGATCAAGGCGTCAAACTGGTCGCCGAGACCGGTCGATCGCTCGAACGCATCCTGGCGCAGGTGAGCGAGATCAACGCCGTCGTCGACGAGATCGCCGAGGGGGCGAAAGAGCAGGCGAACGGGCTGGCGGAGGTCAACGCCGCCATCGACCAGATGGATCAGGTGACGCAGCAGAACGCCGCGATGGTGGAGCAATCCACCGCCGCGAGCCGTTCGCTCTCGGAGGAGACCTCGGAGCTGTCGCATCTTGTGGGACAATTCAAGGTCGAGCCAACGAGCGACGAGCGCGGCGGATCGCACAACGCCGCCCTGTCCAAGTTCAAACTGGCGGCGGCGTAAACCCCGCCAGCAAGGGCGCCGGCCGGAACGCCTCTCGCCGCGTCGCGTTTTCCTCGTGATCGTCACGAAAACAGGAGACGCGCCCGATGATCCTCCGCACGGCGACCCTGGGCGCCTTGCTCGCAGCCGGCTCCGCCCTCGCCGCCGAGGCGCCGGCGCCGAAGCCCGCTCCCACCACCATCCCCGAGAAGATCGCGCCCGGCGCCAAGCCCGAGGGGCCGGCGCAAAACCTCAGCGAAAAGCTGGATCAATCCGGGGGCGTCATCCAGCCGAAGGAGGTCGACCCCGGCATGCACAAGACGGCGCCGGCGACTGGCGACGCCAACGTTGTCCGCCCGCCGCGAACCGGCGACACGGCTCCGCAGGCGAAATAGCCTCAATAGGCCCGCTGCACCGAGAACTCGACCGCATCGAGCAGCGCCCGCTTCCAGTCCGACGACGGGAACAGCTCCAGCGCGTCGCGCGAAACGCCGGCGTAATGGCGGGCGCGCTCGATCGTGTCCTCGATGGCGCGGTGCTTCTTCATCGTCGACAGCGCGAATTCGAGATCGCCGTCGCGGATCTCGTTGCGCTCCAGCGTGCGCTTCCAGAACTCGCGCTCGACCGCGGAGCCGCGGCGGAACGACAGCACCACGGGGAGCGTGATCTTGCCCTCGCGGAAATCGTCGCCGACGTTCTTGCCGAGCTTGGCCGAGGAGCCGCCGTAATCGAGCGCGTCGTCGACGAGCTGGAACGCGACGCCGAGATTGGCGCCATAGGCCCGGCAGGCCTCGATCTCCGCCTTGGGGCGTTTCGCAAGGATCGGCCCGACCTCGCAGGCCGCCGAAAACAGCGCCGCGGTCTTGGCGCGGATGACGGCGAGATAGGCGTCCTCCGTCGTCTCCGTGTCCTTGGCGGCGGAAAGCTGCATCACCTCGCCTTCGGCGATGACGGTCGAGGCGGTGGAGAGCACGTCGAGGCAGGCGATCGAGCCGACCTCGACCATCATCTTGAACGCTTGGCCGAGCAGGAAATCGCCGACCAGCACGCTGGCCTGATTGCCCCAGACCATCCGCGCGGCAGCCTTGCCGCGGCGCATGTTGGATTCGTCGACGACGTCGTCGTGCAGCAGCGTCGCGGTGTGCATGAACTCGACCGCCGCGGCGAGCTTGATGTGGCCGTCGCCGCGGTAGCCGGTCATCGCGGCGGTCGCCAGCGTCAGAATCGGCCGCAGGCGCTTGCCGCCCGACGAAATGAGGTGGTTGGCGACCTCCGGGATCATGGTCACGTCCGACCCCGTGCGCGACAGGATCGTCTGATTCACCAGCGCCATGTCGGCGTCGACCAGCGCGGTGAGCGGCTCGATGAGGCGGCCCGCCGATTTTTCCTCAATCGGTATCACTTGTCCCACGGGGCGCCTGTCCTTGCCTATTCGTCGCGTGGGTTACATAAAGATCGGTCAGCCGCGCGGCAAGTTGCGCTAAATCAGACTTGAGGGGAGCCTTGCACGAACTCGTGCGCACCAACGACGTGGTGCTGATAACTTTCATTGAATCGCTGCTCGATGAGGCGGGCCTCGGCTATTTCGTCGCAGACCGGCACATGAGCGCGGTCGAGGGTTCGCTGGGATTCCTGCCGCGCCGCATCATGGTCGTGGAGGAGGACGCGCCGGCGGCGCGCCAGCTGCTCAGCGACGCCGGGCTCGCCGCCGAACTGCGCGATGGCTGAGACGCTGGACGAGATTTCCGGACTGGGTCTCGTCCTGCGACAAAACCGCGCAGGACACCGGGTCGGCCTCGACGCGGTTCTGCTCGCCGCAGCGGCGGGAACGCTGCCGGCGCGGCGCATCGTCGACGTCGGCGCGGGGGTCGGCGCGGTCGGGCTGGCGCTGGCGCGGCGGTTTCCTCACGCCGAGGTCGAACTCGTCGAGATCGACGCGGAGACGGCGGGGCTGGCGCGCGACAACGCCGAGCGCAACGGGATCGCGGCACGCGTCGTGGTGGCCGACGTGCTGAAGGCGGCGGAGCGCCGCGCGGCGGGGCTCGTCGACGGAGCGGCCGATCTGGTCGTGACCAATCCGCCGTTTCTGACAGCGCTTACGGCGCGGGTCTCGCCCGACCCCGCGCGACGCCGCGCGCATGCGCTGGAGGGCGAGGATGGGCTTGGCCTCTGGATCAAGGCGAGCCTCGCGTTACTCGCGCCCGGCGGGCGGTTCGCGATGATCCATCGCGCGGACGCGCTGCCGGCGATCTTTTCCGCGATTGCGCGGCGGCTCGGCGACGTCGCAGCGCGGCCGGTCTATCCGCGGGCGGGCGAGGACGCGATCCGCGTGCTGGTGACGGGCTGCAAGGGCTCGCGGGCGCCGGCGCGGCTGGCGCCGCCGCTGACGCTGCACGAAGCCGACGGCGGCGCGACGGCGGAGGCGCGGGAAGTTCACGCCGGACGGGCGCGGCTCTGGCCTTGAGCCGCGGCGCTCGCTAAAGAACCCGCGCCATGCAAGCTTTCGCCGATCCCGTGCGCTCGTTCCAGGCGCTGATCCTGACGCTCCAGAACTTCTGGGCGGCGCAGGGCTGCGTCATATTGCAGCCCTACGACATGGAGGTCGGCGCCGGCACGTTCCATCCGGCGACGACCTTGCGCTCGCTGGGGCCGAAGCCGTGGAAGGCGGCCTATGTGCAGCCGTCGCGGCGGCCAAAAGACGGGCGCTACGGCGAGAACCCGAACCGGCTGCAGCATTATTATCAGTTCCAGGTGATCCTGAAGCCGAGCCCGGAGAACCTGCAGCAGCTTTATCTCGACAGCCTCAGCGCCATCGGGATCGACATGGCGCTGCACGACGTGCGCTTCGTCGAAGACGACTGGGAGAGCCCGACGCTCGGCGCCTGGGGCCTGGGTTGGGAGTGCTGGTGCGACGGCATGGAGGTGTCGCAGTTTACCTATTTCCAGCAGGTCGCAGGGTTCGAGTGCTCGCCGGTGTCGGGCGAACTGACCTATGGGCTGGAGCGGCTGGCGATGTATGTGCAGGGGGTCGAGCGGGTCTACGATCTCAACTTCAACGGCCGCGAGGGGGCGGAGAAGATCTCCTACGGCGACGTGTTCCTGCAGGCAGAGCAGGAATATTCGCGTTTCAACTTCGAGTACGCGAACACGGCTGTCCTGTTCCAGCATTTCCGCGACGCCGAGGCTGAGTGCCAGGCGCTGCTGGCGCGCGGGGAAGACGGCGAGCGGCATCTGCTGGCGCTGCCGGCCTACGACCAGTGCATCAAGGCGAGCCACTCCTTCAACCTGCTCGACGCGCGCGGGGTTATCTCGGTCACGGAGCGGCAAAGCTACATCCTGCGCGTGCGCGAGTTGGCGAAGGCCTGCGGCGCGGCGTGGCTGAAGACGGACGGCGGCGGCGCGTGACGCCAACCGCTTCCCACTGGACAGAGACATTTTATGCCCGACCTCCTGCTCGAACTCTTCAGCGAAGAAATCCCCGCCCGCATGCAGCGGCAGGCGGCCGACGACCTCAAACGCCTCCTCACCAATGCGCTGGTCGACGCTGGCCTCGGCTACGAAGGCGCGCAGGCGTTCGCGACGCCGCGGCGGCTCGCGCTGCACGTCGTCGGCCTGCCTGCCGCCCAGGCCGATAGGCGCGAGGAGCGCAAGGGGCCGCGCGTCGGCGCGCCGGAGGGCGCCGTCGCCGGCTTTCTCAAGAGCGCGGGGCTGGCGAGCCTCGACCAGGCGCAAAAGGTCTCCGATGGCAAGAAGGGCGAGATCTATGTCGCCGTGATCGAGAAGAAGGGGCGCCCGACCCCGGAGCTGATCTCCGAGCTGCTGCCGCCGATTTTGCGCGCGTTCCCGTGGCCGAAGTCGATGCGCTGGGGCGCCGGCTCGACCAAGCCCGACGCGCTGCGCTGGGTCCGGCCGCTGCGCGCCATCGTCTGCCTGTTCGGCCCCGAGCATGAGCCGACCGAGATCGTGCCGTTCGCGCTCGACGGGCTCGCATCGGGCGACGTGACTTACGGCCACCGGTTTCTCAGCGACGGCCCGATCAAGGTGCGGCGCTTCGAGGATTACGTCGAGGCGTTGCAGAAGGCCAAGGTCGTGCTCGACCCGGAGCGGCGCAAGCAGATCATCCTGGCGGACGCCAAGTCGCTGGCGTTCGCGCAGGGGCTGGAGTTGGTCGAGGACGCAGGGCTGCTCGACGAGGTCGCAGGGCTGGTCGAATGGCCGGTGGTGTTGATGGGCGAGTTCGAGGCCGAGTTTCTCGATATCCCGCCCGAGGTGATCCGCGCCACCATCCGCGCCAACCAGAAATGCTTCGTGCTGCGCGATCATCAGGGCAAGCTCGCCAACAAGTTCCTGCTGGTCTCGAACCTCGTCGCGCGCGACGGCGGGGCGGCGATTGCGGCCGGCAACGCCCGTGTCGTGCGCGCGCGGCTGTCGGACGCGCGGCATTTCTGGACGACCGACCTCGCCCCCCTGCCCGACTACGCTGAAGCCGCGGAGGAGCCGCTCGACCAGCGGCTCGCCAAGTTGAAGGCGCTCGGCATCGTGTTCCACGAGAAGCTCGGCACGCAGGGCGAGCGGGTCGAACGCATCGCGGCGCTGGCGCGGGCTTTGGCGCCGCCGGTCGGCTGCGTGCCCGATCTCGCCGAGCGCGCCGGCCGCCTCGCCAAGGCGGACCTCGTCACCGAGATGGTCGGCGAGTTCCCGGAACTGCAGGGGCTGATGGGGCGCTACTACGCGTCGGCGCAGGGCGAGGACGTCAATGTCGCGCAGGCGATCGAGGAGCATTACAAGCCGCAGGGGCCGAACGACCGCGCGCCGACCTCGCCGGAGTCGATCGCCGTCGCGCTGGCCGACAAGCTCGACACGCTGACCGGGTTCTGGGCGATCGACGAGAAGCCGACCGGGTCGAAGGACCCCTATGCGCTGCGGCGGGCGGCGCTGGGGGTGATCAGGATCGTGCTGGAGAATGAGCTGCGGCTGCCGCTGGCGACGATTGCGAGCCAGCAACTGGAGGCGCTCGACGGTGAGATCGCCGAGCGCGGCGCCGTTTCGCTCGCCCGCGACCTCGCGCGAGACGCCGACGCCGCCGAAGTGGAGATCGAAACCCGACGGATGCTGACGCCGTTCGGCGCGCGCAATCTCGATCCGCGCGCCGTCGACTTGCTCGCCTTCTTCGCCGACCGGCTGAAAGTCCACCTGCGCGACAAGGGCGCGCGGCACGATCTGATCGACGCGGTGTTCGCCCTGCCCGGTCAGGACGACCTGTTGATGATCGTGCGCCGGGTCGAGGCGCTTGGCTCTTTTCTCGACACCGACGACGGCAAAAACCTGCTCGCTGGCTATCGCCGCGCCGCCAACATCCTCAAGGCCGAGGAGAAGAAGCAGGGCGAGGCGTTCGCCGGCGGCTTCGATCCTGCGCTGCTGCAATTGGCCGAGGAGAAGGCGCTGGCGGCGGCGCTGGAGAGGGCGGCGCAGGACGCCGCCGCGCATGTCGCGGGCGAGGACTTCGAGGCCGCCATGCGGAGCTTGAGCGCGCTGCGGGCGCCGGTGGACGCGTTCTTCACCGCCGTCACCGTCAACGCGGACGACTCAGGCCTGCGGCTCAACCGGTTGCGGCTGCTCGCCGCGCTGCGCGACGCCGTGCATACGGTGGCGGATTTCTCCCGGATAGCGGGTTAGGCGCGGCGGCGGCTCTCACCGCGCCAGCTTCGCTGCCCACGCGGACACCGGGTCGCCGGAGTTCATGTCGGTCCGCACGAGGCCGTCGATCATGAAGCTCGGCGAGACGTGGATTCCGTTCTGGCGCGCGTATTTGCAGTGCCATTTCACCTCGCGGTCGAGGTCGGGAATCGCGAACGCGTCCGCCAGCGCAAGCCCGCTGTAATCCTCCAGCCGGGCGATGATCTGGCGCGGCGTCGCGTCCATGTTGGCGCCGCCGGCGTGCTTTTCGAACTCGAACTCCTCGCGATGCTCGGCCACCGCCGCCAGCACGCGGCGCGCCGCCGTCTTGCCCTCCGGCAGCGTCGAGGCGGCGATGACGCAACGCGTCACCACGCCGGAATATAAATGCCAGGGCTGCGATTGCAGCCGGATTTTCAGCGTGACGCGGTCCTCGCCGGCCGTGCCTAAGGTCTCATCGATCTTGCCGTAGGCTCGGGCCGAGAACGGGCAGGTCGGCTCCAGGAACATCTCGAACACGCGGGGACCATGGCCCCAGGACAAGGGATCGGCGCGCCAGGACATGCTAGTCTCCTGCTCAATCGCCACGCCTATAGCAGACCGCCATGGCCGACGCCGACGATCTCATTCGCCTCGCGCTCACGTTTCCGGGCGCAGCGCAATATCCGCATTTCGACCGCATCGCCTTCAAGGCGCGCGTGACCTTCGCCACCCTCGCGCCGGACCGGCTCAGCGCCAATCTCAAGCTCGCGCCCGACGAGCAGGCGCTCAAATGCGAGGTCGCGCCCGACGCGTTCTCGCCCTTGCCCAACGCCTGGGGCGCGCGCGGCTGGACGGTCGCGCGGCTCTGCGCGCTGAGCGAAAAGGAGCTGCAGGCGGCGCTGGCGCTCGCCTACGCCCACGCGGCGCCGAAGCCAAAGCGCAAGCGGCCGGATTGACGGCCGCCCCGCCACTTGGTTAAGGCGCGTCATGGAAGAAGCGGGACACGCCGGCTCCCTCGAGGACCGGGCCGCCCGGGCGCTGCTGGCGCTCGTCGAGGCCGCGCGCCTTGGCGGCGAGACCGCGCTCGAATATTTCCGCCCCGGCGAGCGCACCAGCGCCGATATCGCCTACAAGGCCGGCGATTCCCCCGTCACCGCCGCCGATCTCGCCGTCGACCGGATGTTGGCGCAAGCGCTGCGCGCGGCGTTTCCGCAAGCCGGCTGGCTGTCGGAGGAGACGGAGGACGATCCCGCCCGGCTCGGCTGCGAACAGATCGTCGTGCTCGACCCGATCGACGGCACCCGCGCGTTCATGTCCGGCGACCCCTGCTGGACGGTGGCGATCGCGCTGGTCGAGCGCGGCGAGCCGATCGCCGGGGTCGTGCATGCGCCGGCGCTGGGCGAAACCTACGCGGCCAGCAAGGGCCGCGGCGCGACGTTGAACGGCGAGCCGATCCGCGCCGCGCGCTTTTCCACGCTCGAAGGCGCCCGCGTCGCCGGGCCGAAAGGGATCGTCGCGGCCTTCGCCGAGCAGCTGAAATTCAAGCCGGAGCCGGCGCCGCGGATGCGCTCGCTGGCCTACAGGCTTTGCAGCGTCGCGGCGGGTCGGGTCGAGATCGGCCTCGCCGCGGCGCATTCGCACGATTGGGACATCGCCGCCGCCGACGTCATCCTGCGCGAGGCCGGCGCCGGCTTGCGCGAGGGCGGCGCCGGGCTCCGCGAGGGCGGAGCCGGGATCTGCTACAACACCGCCCGCATCCGCCGCGATGGCTTGCTGGCGGCGCCGCTGGAATGGCTGCCGCGCTTGCTCGGCGCCCTGCCCGGCCACAAGGCATGAAAATCGCTTCGCGCCCGCTCTCCAGGAATCCAGACATGAGCGAAAAACATACCGACCACGAATCCAAGCAGCTGCTGCATCTCGTCCTCGGCGGCGAGTTGAAGGGCATCGACAGTCTAGAGTTCAAGGACATCGCGCACATCGATCTCGTCGGCGTGTTCCCCGATTACGAGAGCGCGGAGAAAGCCTGGCGAGCCAAGGCGCAGCAGACCGTGGATTCGGCGCAGACGCGCTATTTCATCGTCCATCTGCATCGCATGATGGCGCCCGAGGGACTGACGCGCAAAGCCGGCTGACGCAATCATGGCCGAGGGGGCAACAGGCGGCTTCGTCCAAGAGGCGCTGGGCTACGCGCTGGCGCAATATCTGCGGCTGGTCCGGCGGCTGAATCGGTTCGTCGTCGAGCCCGCGCCGCTGGAGCTGAGCGTTGGCGCGCAGCATCCCGCCATCGTCGCCATGTGGCACGGGCAGCACATCATGCTGCCCTATGCGCGCGCCAGCAACATGGCCGAAGTCAGGGCCATGGTGTCGCGCCATCGCGACGCCGGGCTGCAGGCGATCGCGCTGCGAACGCTCGGCATCGAGCCGGTGCGCGGCTCCGGCGCGCGCGGTGGCAAGGTGGCCGAGAAGGGCGGCGCCAAGGCGCTGATCGCGCTGAAGAAGCAGCTCGAACGCGGCGCCACGGTGGCGATGACCGCCGACGTGCCGAAGATCGCCCGCATCGCCGGGCTCGGCATCGTCACGCTCGGGCGCATTTCCGGGCGGCCGATCGTGCCGGTGGCGGTGGTCACCAGTCGGCGCATCGACTTCAAATCCTGGGACCGCGCCAGCATCGGGCTGCCGTTCGGGCGCGGCGCGATCGTGATCGGACAGGCGATCCGCGTCGCCGCCGACGCCGGCCCACAGGAAATGGAGACGGCGCGGCTGGCGGTGCAGGACGGGCTCGATAGCGTCCACGCCCGCGCCTATGATCTGGTCGGCGACGTCGATCCCGGCCGCAACCTGCGGCCCGCGCGGGCTGACGAGCAGCCCGCGCGGTCCGCCGAGCGGACCGCGTGATGGAGCCGCTGCCGCTGAGCCTCTATCGTCTCGCCACCGCGGCGGCCGCGCCTCTGGCAGGCGCGCTGCTGTCGCTCAGGCTCAACGACGGCAAGGAGGACCCGGAGCGGGTCGACGAGCGGCGCGGCCTGCCCGGACGGCCGCGGCCGGAGGGGCCGCTGGTGTGGCTGCACGGCGCCAGCGTCGGCGAGACGCTGTCGCTGATGCCGCTGGTCGAGCGGCTGACGCAGGACGGTTTTCACGCGCTGGTGACCTCGGGCACCGTGACCTCGGCGCGGCTGATGACGCGGCGGCTGCCGGCGCGCGCGCTGCACCAGTTCGTGCCGCTCGACGCGCCGCAGTTCTTCCGCCGCTTCTTCCGCCATTGGCGCCCGGGCCTCGGGCTGATCGCCGAGAGCGAGATCTGGCCAAACATGATCGTCGAGGCCGCGCGCGCTCGCGTGCCGCTGGTCATGATCAACGCGCGCATGAGCGAGCGCTCGTTCCGGCGCTGGAGCCGCTTGCCGAAAATGGCGCGCGCGCTGATCGGGCGGTTCGAGCTGGCGCTGGCGCAGAGCGCGGCCGACGCGGATCGCCTGACGCAGCTTGGGGCGCGCGCGTGCGAAGTCGGCAACATGAAATTTGACGCGCCGGCGCCGCCGGCCGATCCGCGCGAACTCGGCGAGCTGGCCGGGCTCGTCGCCGGGCGGCGGTTGTGGATCGCCGCCTCGACCCACGCGGGCGAGGAGCGCGCGGCCGCCGAGGCGCATATCAAGCTCAGCGCCGAGTTTCCCGACCTGCTCACCATCGTCGCGCCGCGCCATCCCGAGCGCGGCTCCGAGATCGCGCAGGAGCTTTCCGAACTCGGGCTCTCCTGCCGGCTGCGCTCGCAGGGGCAGCGGCCGGAGCGCGATTGCTCGGTGTTCATCTGCGACACCATCGGCGAGCTCGGCCTGTTCTACCGGCTGGCGGGCGTCGTGTTCCTGGGTAAATCGCTATGCGCCGGCGGCGGGCAGAATCCGATCGAGCCGGCCAAGCTCGCCAGCGCTATCCTGCACGGGCCGCATGTCGGCAATTTCGCCGATATCTACGCGCTGCTCGATGCGCAAGGCGGCGCGGCCGAGGCTGAGGACGTCGAGGAGTTGGCGGCCGCGCTGGGAAACCTGTTCCGCGACGCCGGGCGGCTGCGGGCGATGGCGCGGATCGCGGCGGAAGTGGTCGAGCGGCGCGGCGGCGCGGTCGAGCGCACGCTGGAAGCGCTGTCGCCGCAGCTGACGGCGCTGGCGCTATGAGGGCGCCGAGCGGCTGGCGCCGGTCCCGCCCCGGCCCGCTCGCTTGGGCGCTGAGCCCGCTCGGCTTCCTCTATGGCGCGGCGACGGCGCGGCGGATGGCGCGGCCGGGCGTGAGCGTCGGCGTTCCCGTGCTGTGCGTCGGCAATTTCACCGTCGGCGGCGCCGGCAAGACGCCGACCGCGATGGCGCTGGCGCGGATGCTGCGGGTGGCCGGCGAGCGGCCGGCGTTCCTGTCGCGCGGCTATGGCGGCGAGCGGCGAGCGGCGAGCGTGCGGGTGGGACCGATCGCCGACAGCGCCCGGCGCGTCGGCGACGAACCGCTGCTGCTGGCGCGCGTCGCGCCCTGCTATGTCGGCCCCGACCGCGTCGCCTCGGCCAAGCTCGCCATCGAGGACGGCGCGAGCGTGCTGGTGATGGACGACGGCTTGCAAAATCCTTCGCTCGAAAAGACGCTGACGATCGCCGTGGTCGATGGCGAGGCGCCGTTCGGCAATGGCTTGTGCCTGCCGGCGGGGCCGCTGCGGGCGCCAGTGGCGGCGCAGACGCCGTTCGTTGACGCATTGGTGATGATCGGCGGCGACGAGGCGGCGGCGGTTGCGGTCGCGGCGCGAGCGCCGGGCAAACCGCTGTTTCGCGCCCGGCTCAAGGCCGACGCGATCGCCGCCTCGCAACTGATCGGCCGGCCGGTGCTCGCCTTCGCCGGCATCGCCAATCCGGATAAATTCTTCGCCACGCTCGAAGGCATCGGCGCGCAGGTAGCGGAGCGGGACGTGTTTCCCGACCATTGGCTGTTCCGGCCGCGCGAGATCGAGCGGCTCGTCGCGCGCGCGGCCCGGCGCGGGCTGACGCCGGTGTGCACCGAAAAGGATTTCGTCCGGCTGCCGGCGAACTTCGCTGACGAGGTGCGGACGCTGCCGGTCACGCTTGCGTTCGACGATGCGCGCGCGGTCTCGGCGTGGCTCCAGGCTCTCTGACGGTTTGAGCGTCCCGTAAGTGCGGCGTGTGACTTTTCCCACAGCCGAAATCTTAACGACCGCTTAACACATCAAACAACAACGGGGCTTTACAAAGTCGAGGCCCCACCGCTCGGGAGCTTCGCTATGACCACCCTGCGCAACGCCGCTTTCGCCGCCGCACTACTCGTTTCGGGCGCCGCACTGCACACGGCCGAAGCCATGCCGGTCGCCAACCTCGCCGCGAACGGCGACGTCGCGCAAGCCGCGTTCATGCTCGACGACTCGCTGTCGCCCGGCCGTCCGGCCCGGCTCGAGCGGATCGACGCCGACGCGGCGCAGGCGGCGGCGAGCTATTTCGACTTCGACGCCGTCATAACGCTCGGCGCGTTGGCGTTGGCGGGCGCGGCCATGGCGGCCTTCGCGTCGATAGCGGCGCGCCGCAACGCCGAAGACACAGCCGCCGCCGAGCCGGCGTGGCGCGAGGCGGCGTTCCGCGCCGTACAGGCGGATCTGGCGGCGTTCACCGCCACCTACCGCCGCGCAGCCTGATGCGATTTCAGCCTTAAGGTTTTACCAAGCCAGCGGAATTTCACCGCCGACGGAACCGCTTGCGCGCTCGCGGCGTTGATTGGGTGTGGTTTCTGACATTTATGGCGGAAATTGGCGTGGGCGCCGGGAAAGGGTCCGGAGCGATCACAGGATCGTGATGGACGCGAAAAACGGCGTGTGAGTTTTGCCACAGTCAAGAAGTAAACGAAGTGTTAATGTCGCTTCAAAGAGGCATCCTGTGGAAAAAATGGGAATGCCCACCAGCTTTGGGAGCCGGAAATGAACGCAACCTCCGCCATTGGCGCCATAGTGGTGTTGTTCTCCTTGGCAGCGTACCCCGCGAGCGCTTTGACGACGCAGACGCTCGGCGCCAGCTTGAACCCGTTGATCGCCAAGGCCGATTTCGTGCAAGGGCACGAGATCGTAGCCGGGGTTCCGGCGCGGCAGGCGGCGCGCGTGGAGATGTCGAGGTCGATGTCGGAGCGCTATTTCGACGTCAACATGATCATCACCCTGGGCGCCTTAGCGCTGGCGTCGGGCGCTTTCGTGGCGGCGGGCGTGGCGGGCGGGCGTCGCCGGACGGCCGAAAAGGTGGCGCAGCCGCGCGAGGGCTGGCGCGACGAGGTGATGCAGGCGCTCGAGACCGATCTGACTCAGTTCACCGTCGGCCTGCGTCAGGCGGCGTGAGGGGCGTCACGTATCGGCCGCCAGAATGCGGCGCAGCCGGGCCGCGTCGGTCAGCACGATCGCCGACGGGCTCCTGGCGATCAGGCCCTCGCGCTCGAGGGCGGACAATGTCTTGGTGACGGCTTCGCGGTGCGTACTGATACGCGCCGCGAATTCGGCGTGCGTAGGCGGCGGCGAGACGACTACCCGCCCCTCGCCGGTGGTGCGCGACAGCCGGATCAACTCGGCGCAGAGCCGCTTTCGGACATCGTAATTGGCCTGCTCGTGCACCCGCTGGTTGGCGGTGCGGATGTCGGTGACGAGGTCGCGCAGGATCATCTCGCGCACGCTGACATGGCGATGGATCGACTCCCACAGCACTGCCGCCGACATGCGCGCCACCACAGAATCGGTCACAGCGACGATGGCGGCTGAGCGCGCCTTGCCGTCAATAGCGGAGTAGTGGCCGAAATATTCGCCCTCGCGGATGTCGCGCAAAATCATTTCGCGCCCGGAGCTGACAATGACGACGCGCGCCAGGCCGCTGAACACGAAATAGACGTCGGCGCCCTCGGACTGGTAGTCGATCACCCACTCGCCGCCGGCGACCTTGCGCCACAAGCAGCGGGAATCCAGCGCCCTGATGTCCTCGACGGTCAGGCCGGCGAAGATCGGAACCTTGGCCAAGGTCCGATTTTCGGTTCGACTTACCGCGGTAGGCGCCTTTTGTGCGGCTTCAAGCATGGCTGGCTCCTGCCCCTGCATTATCGCACTATTTCGCCGCATTCGTCATCCGCAAATGCATGCGCTTGCACGGCGATTCGTAAGGCGGCGGCCGATCCGGCCCAGGGCGGGCCCCGACGCCGCTACGACCAAGACAATTTTTCGTCGCTCGCAGGGCTTTTACGGTCTGGCGCGTTGAAGCTCAGTCGACCCCGACCGGAGATGACGCCCAGATGAGCTCACTTTCCCACCGCGCTTCCCGCTTCGCCCGGCTGAACGCCCAGTCCGGCGTGGACGCCGCGGTGACCATCGCCGCCAGGACGCCGGGGCTCGTCGCCCCGGGCGGCGCGAATAGCGGCGAGGCGACCCGCATGGTAGCCGAGAAGGTCGCCGCGGCTTACGAAGGGGCGGTCGGCGCTTCGCTCGCCTGGGGCGCGTTCCTGTTCGCCTCCGCTTTGCGCGGCGGCGCGACGCCGGCCGAGCTCAGCCACGCGCTGTTCGACGTCGCCGAGGCGGCGACGGCGCCGGCGCAGCGCACGGTCGGGGCCAACGCGCGGCGGCTTTCGCGTCGCCGCAAGACGCGCTAAAGCCCGCGTTTCACAGGGCGAGGGGGCGGCATGTCGCTTTTGGAGACGCTGCATGCGCTGGTCGCGCATTACGGCTATTTCGCCGTGTTCGTGGTCGTCGCGCTGGAAAGCGCCGGCGTGCCGCTGCCGGGCGAGACGGCGCTGGTCAGCGCCGCCGTTTTCGCCGGCCAGGGGACGCTGCGCATCGAGGGCGTGATCGCCGTCGCCGCGGCGGCGGCGATTCTGGGCGACAATTGCGGCTATTGGGTCGGGCGCGAGTTCGGCTTTCCGCTGCTCTACCGCTACGGCCACCTGTTGCGCCTCGACGAGGGCAAGCTGAAGGTGGCGCAGTATCTGTTCCTACGCTACGGCGGCGCGATCGTGTTCTTCGGCCGCTTCGTCGCGATCCTGCGCACGTTCGCGGCGTTCCTGTCGGGGGTGAACCGGCTGAGCTGGGGCCGCTTCCTCGTCTTCAACGCGATGGGCGGAATCGTCTGGGCGACCTTGTTCGGGCTCGGCGGCTATTTCCTCGGCGTCGCGTTCGAGACCTACGCGCGGCCGGTCGGGATCGGCGCGCTGGTGTGCGCCGTCATCGGCGCCGTCGCCGCCGGCCGCTTCGTCTCCCATCACGCCGAGGCGTTGCGCGAGGAAGCGGAAAAGGCGCTGCCGGGGCCGCTGCTCAAGCCGCGCGGGACCTGACGCGTCGCGTCGGCGACCCCGCCGTCGCGCTAGGCCCGCCGCTCCGTCGGGCCGATCCACAGCCGCTGAAGCTGCGACCGGCGCAGGAAATCGACGCTGACGACGCGGTTGATCTTCTCGCCGTCGAGCGCGCGCACGAGATCGGCGACGCCGCTCACCTCCTTGCCGTCGAGCGCGATGACCAGGTCGCCGGTCAACAGCCCCGCCTGCGCCGCCGGCCCCGCCTGATCGATCTCGACGAGCTGGGCGGCGTGCGTCTGGGTCAGCCCGTGCGCAAGCGCGAGCCGGCGCGGCACCGGCGTTGTCGCCGCCGCGGCGCCAACATAGGCGCGGCGTACGCGGCCATGACGCGCGATCTCGCCGGCGACGAAATGCGCGGTGTTAGAGGCGACCGCAAAGCAGATGCCCTGCGCGCCCATGATGATCGCAGTGTTGACGCCGATCACCTCGCCGGCCGAGGAGACCAGCGGCCCCCCGGAATTGCCCGGGTTGAGCGCGGCGTCGGTCTGCACTACGTCCTCGATCATGCGGCCGGACTGAGAACGCAACGAGCGCCCGAGCGCCGAGACGACGCCGGCGGTCACGGTGGCGTCGAAACCGAGCGGATTGCCGATGGCGATGGCGATCTGGCCGCGCTTCAGCTTGGACGAGTCGCCGAGCCGGGCGGCGGGCAGATGCACCGCCTCCTCGACGCGCAGCAGCGCGAGGTCGGTGTCGGGATCGTCGCCGACCACGCGGGCGGTGAGCTGGCGGCCTTCGAGCGTCGTCAGCGCGACCGTGCGGGCGCCGTGGACGACGTGGCTGTTGGTGAGCGCGAGGCCATCGGGCGAGACGATGACCCCGGAGCCGGCGCCGTTGCGCACATTCACCCGCACGACGCTGGGGCCGACGACGTCGACCGCGTCGGTGATGGCGCGGGAATAGGCGTCGAGGGCTTGCGAGTCGGAGGGGGCTGAGATCGCGCCGGGGCCGTGCGACTCGGAGTCGGCGTCGAGCGCGAATGAGAGATTGTCGAGCATGCGCGGCATATGGGAGCCGGCGCGGGCGGCGCCAAGACGGCCGGCGCTTCAGCGGCTCCCGGCCGACGATAGGTCGACCAGCATCAAGCGATAACCCGGAACCGTTTGGAATGCGGCGGCCACCTCGGGTGCGGTGGCGGCGACGATCGCCGCAGCGACCTTGCCGCTGAACAATTGATTGACGGCGGACAAGTCGCCGGATTTGAACGTCAGCTTCTTGGCCCCCGCCGCCGCGAACGACGCCGCGAGCTGCTCGCCGGAAACCGAGTCGACGCCGGCGACCACGATGGTTTGATCGTGCAGGTCCGGTACATCCTGGAAGTCGGGTTTCGCCAATACGATAAGCACTTGGCGCGGCGCCGCGGATTGCGCGGGCTGATTTGCGATGGCGACCTGAGGCTCTGTCGTTCGCAGATCCCCGGCAGTCGCGTCGGGACTGGGCGGCGGCGATTTGCCGGCGACGTCGTCGGCGCTGGAAGCGGAGTTCGAGGCGGCGGGCGAGGGCGCGACGCTCGGCTCCGGCGAGGGCGCGGGCGCGACGCTCTTGGCGGCTTCCGTCGGCTGTTCCGGGCCTTCGGCCGCAGCGCGATCCTTTGTCTCGGACGCAGACGGCGCAGCCGCGATCCCACCCTTTGCCTCGGACGCAGACGGCGCTGCGGCGACGCTCGGCTTGGGCGCGGCGCTCGTGGCGGCCCGCGCCGGCTGTTCCGCCCCTTCGGCCGTGGCGCGATCCTTCGCCTCGGACGCAGGCGGCGTTATGGCGATGCTCGGCGCGTGGTTGTTCGCCACGGGCTTTTCCTTGGCTGGCGCCCGCCTTGGCGCCGATGCTTGCTCCGCCGCCGCGGAGCCGCTCGGTCGAGTCTCGGTCACTTTCTTGTGCAATGAGACGAGACCGGCGGACGGCTCCTTGGCCGCGGCCGGAGCGCTCTTTGCGTCCCCCTCGGAATCCTCAACGCGCGACCCTTTCCCATCGGAACGCTTTTCCGCCAGCCGTTCGCGCGTATGGTGCGCCAATCGGACGCGATGATGGGCGGTTTCGCTCGGGGCCGCGTTGGCGTCTTGGTCGCGATGCGCGGCCGGCGACCGATGTGCGCGGCGCCCATTCTGCTTTGCATCCTCGGATCGAATGGGCGCCGAGACGTCCGCATCGCTCCCGTCCGCCGGCTCATGCGGAGCCGGCACACTTAAGCCCGTCCAGGCCCTGCAGAACGAACCGCAGGGAAGGCCATTGACGATTATGTATTCTTCGGCTTCGACCGACGGCGCCGCGGCGAGCAGTCCGGCGACAGTCATCCCTAGAATAAAATAGGATCTTGCAACCATATTACACCGAACGCTGGTGATAATAGGATTTCAATTCTTACTAAATATTAACTTTCAAATTCGCCGGGGTCAAGTTGACCAGGAGTTTCGTAACGTTAGCTCGGCCTTGTTCTGTATAACGGCAAAATTCGATGGATGCAGATGCTGGTTTCCTCTGCGTCATGCGAGATCGCCGACCGCGCCCGTTGGCCTGCCTCACGCCACCGCCTTGATCGACTACGCCACCTTGTCGACGATCTCGCCGGCCTGCTGCTGGTTGACGATCAACGGCGGCGTCAGCTCGATGTCGCCGCCGCAGCGCCGTCGCGATTTTAACCTTGCGCAAACACGCAACCTTTACGGGTAATGCACATTGTCCACACGCAGGAGCATCGGCCATGCGGATATGGCGCGGCGCCTCGCTCGCCCGGAAGATTTCGAGCGCGAACCTGATCGGTCTGGCGACGCTGGCGGCGGTCGTCCTGGCGCTCTATCAATATGCGTTGACGAGCTACGCCGACGGTCAGTCGCAAGCGCAAGTCACCGCGGCGGCCAATGTCGCCTGGGATTTGCTGAAACGGCAGGGCGAGCCGTTTCGCATCTCCGACGGCAAGCTGTTTGCGGGCGACGTCGCCCTCAACGGCCGCTTCGAACTGGTCGACCATGTGCGCGAACTGGTCGGTGGGGTGGCGACCGTGTTCATGGGCGACACGCGCGTCGCCACCAACATCAAGAAGGACGATGGCTCGCGGGCGGTCGGCACCAAGCTGGCGAAAGGGCCGGTTTACGACGCGCTGTTCAAACTCGGCCAATCCTACCGCGGCCGCGCCGACATCCTGGGCAAGGGCTATGCGACCGCCTACGATCCGATTCGCGACAGCGGCGGGCAGACGATCGGGGTGTTGTTCGTCGGCCAACTGGAATCCGACACCCATAATGGGCTCGCCGCCATCCAGACTTGGGCCCTGACGGTCGCGCTTGTCGTCGTTTTCGCCGTCGCCGCCGCCATGCTCGCGCTCTCGCAACGCATGTTCGCCCCGCTCGGGCGATTGCGCGCGGCGATGAGCCGGATTTCGGCCGGCGCGCTCGACGCGAACGTGGAAGGCGTGCAACGCGGCGACGATATCGGCGAAATGGCGCGCGCGGTCGAGCAGTTCCGCCGCACCGCGCTCGACAAGGCCGCGCTCGACCGCAACGCCGAAATCCAGCGCGCCGCGGTGGAGATGGAGCGGCGCGACAACGAAAGGCTGCTCGCCGAGCGAAGCGAGCAGCAGGCGCGCATGCTCGACGGCCTCGCCCACGCCTTGACCCGGATGGCGGGGGGAGACCTGACTGCGCAGATCGGCGGCGGCTTTCCCGAGATCTACCGGCGCGTCGGCGAGGACTTCAATTCCGCGGTTCGCGCGCTGAAGACCACGATCTCAGCCGTCCGCGGCGGCGCGGACGCGGTGGCGAGCGCGTCGGTGCAAATGGCTTCCGCCTCGCAGACGCTATCGCGCCGCGCCGAGAGCGACGCCGCCAGCATCGAGCAGACCTCGATGTCGCTCGCCAACTTGACGCAGACGGTGGCGCGCTCGGCCGCGCTGGCTGCAGAAGCGCGAGCGGCGATGTCGGCGGCGGGCGCGCAGGCTTCGCGCGGCGGCGAGGTCGCGCAGGCGACCAGCGACGCGATGCGCAAGATCGAAGCTTCGTCCGGGCAGATCAGCGATATCCTCGGCCTGATCAATGAGATCGCGTTCCAGACCAACCTGCTCGCCCTCAACGCCGGCGTCGAGGCGGCGCGAGCGGGCGAGGCGGGGCGCGGTTTTGCGGTTGTGGCGGCGGAAGTGCGCGCGCTGGCGCAGCGCTCCAGCGAGGCGGCCAAGCAGATCGCGGCGCTGGTCGCCGCTTCCAAGAGCGACGTCGGGGATGGCGTCGCCAAGGTCGGGGAGACCGGTGAGGTGCTCAACCGCATCATCGGCGCCGTGGCCGAGGTTCACGGCATGTTGAGCGAAATCGCGGCCGGCGCCGAGGAGCAATCGAGGGCGCTGAAGGATCTCAACACGGCGGTCGCCCTGCTCGGCCGCAGCGTCCAAGAGAACGCCGCCATCGCCGAGGAGACGAATTCGGCGGGCGAAACCTTGTCGAGCGAGGCCGACGAGCTGGCGCATTCGATCGATAAGTTCCGGCTCGACGAGGACGCCAAGCGCCCTGCGGGCCGCGGCGTCCGCCTCGCGCGGGCGGGTTAGAGCCGGCCGTTGGACGGCCGGCGCCGGACTTACGCCACCGCCTTGATCGACTTGGCCACCTTGTCGACGATCTCGCCGATCTGCTCCTCGCTGACGATGAACGGCGGCGTCAGTTCGATGGTGTCGCCGGCGAGGCGCAGCATGATCCCCTCCTCGTGGAAGGAATGCTCCAACAGCTTGTAGCCGCGCAGCGTCGGCGAACCCGCGATCGGCGCGAGGTCGATCGCGCCGGTGAGGCCGACGCAGCGGATGTCGAGCACATTGGGCAAACCTTTAAGCGTCATCAACGCGTCGCACCACTTCGGCTCCAGCTCGCGCACCCGGTCGAACAGCTTTTCGTCGCGGTAGACGTCGAGCGTCGCCAACGCCGCCGCGCAGGCGAGCGGGTGGCCGGAATAGGTGTAGCCGTGGAACAGTTCGATGGCGTGATCGGGGCCCTTCATGAACGCGTCGTGGATCGGCTTCCTCACGATCACGCCGCCCATCGGCACCGTGCCCGAGGTCACGCCCTTGGCGAAGGTGATCATGTCGGGGATGACGCCGTAACGCTCGGCGGCGAAGGCGAAGCCGAGACGGCCGAAGCCGGTGATGACCTCGTCGAAGATCAGCAGGATGCCGTACTTGTCGCAGATCTCGCGCAGGCGCTTGAGATAGCCCTTCGGCGCCGGCAGCACGCCGGTCGAGCCGGCCATCGGCTCGACGATCACGGCGGCGATGGTCGAGGCGTCGTGCAGGCCGACGATGCGCTCCAGCTCCTCGGCGAAATGGACGCCATATTCGGGCTCGCCCTTGGTGAACGCCTGATGTTCGCGGTCGTAGGTCGCCTGCAGATGGTCGGTCCCGGCGAGCAGCGAGCCGAAGAACTTGCGGTTGTTGACCATGCCGCCGACGCTGATGCCGCCGAAGCCGACGCCGTGATAGGCGCGCTCGCGGCCGATCAGGCGCTGGCGCGAGCCGGCGCCGGTGATGTTGTGATAGGCGAGCGCGATCTTCAGCGCGGTGTCGCCGGCCTCCGAGCCGGAGTTGCAGAAGAACACGTGGTCGAGATCGCCCGGAGCGAGTGCGGCGATGCGCGACGACAGCGCGAACGCTTTCGGGTGGGCGAACTGGAAGGTCGGCGAGAAGTCGAGCTCGGCCGCCTGTTCCTGGATCGCGCGCACGATGTGTTCGCGGTTGTGGCCGGCGTTGCAGCACCACAGCGCCGCAGTCGCGTCGAGGATCGGGCGGCCTTCCGGCGTGTAATAATGCATGTCCTTGGAGCGCGCGATCAGCCGCGGACGCTTCTTGAACGAACGGTTGGGGGTGAACGGCAGCCAGAAGGCTTCGAGATCGTTGGGGACTTCCGCGCGAGCGGGGGCGGCGGACATGGGCGGCTCCTCAGGATGATCGCTTTTCTGAGCATTGCCGCCGCGCCACGGTAATGTCCAGTTGCCGCTCGCGCTCAAACTGTTCTAAATTTTGAACGCATGAACACGCAAGAGGAACCGCTGGGGCAGCGCCTGCGCCTGCTGCGCCGCCGCGCCGGCCTTTCGCAGCGCGAACTGGCGCGGCGCGCGCGCATCTCCAACGGCGCGATCTCGACCATCGAGGCCGACAAGGTGAGCCCCTCGGTGTCGGCGCTGCGCCAGATCCTGTCGGCGCTGGGGCTGTCGCTGGGCGAGTTCTTCACCCACGAGGAGGCGAGCGGCGAGCCGATAGTGTTCCGCGCCCGCGAGCTGACGGAAATCGCCGGCGGGGCGGTTTCCTACCGGCAGGTCGGCGCCGATCTGCGCGGGCGGGCGTTGCAGATGCTGCACGAGCGCTACCGCCCGGGCGCGCGCTCGGGCGCGCATCTGCTGACGCACCAGGGCGAGGAGGCGGGGCTGGTGATCGCCGGCCGGCTGGCGCTGGAGGTCGACGGGCGCAGCTACGAACTGGGTCCGGGCGACGCCTACCGTTTCGACAGCCGCCGCCCGCATGCTTTCGCCAATGCGGGCGACGTCGATCTCGTCATCGTCTCCGCCTGCACGCCGCCGACGTTTTAGTTAGAGCTGCCGGCTGATCGACAGCACCATCAGGATCGCCGCCAGTCCGGCTCCGGCGTGCACGAAGCGCGAGGCGTTGGCGGCGCCGGGGTTGCGCTGCAGGCCCAGCACGCCGAAGCCGCTGAGCAGGATAACCGCGACCAGCAGCAACACGATGTTGCTGCTCTGGTGGATCTTCTCGATATAGGCGAGGTCGCTCATGCGCAGCAGGTGGGCCGCCCCCTCTACGCAAGCGAAACCGAGCAGCAGGTGCGCGACGAACAGCCCCGGTTTCGAGTCCATCCGCAACTTGCCTAGCCACATCAAGCCGCCGGTGACGGCGGCGGCGAGGAACAGGAGCAGCAGCGTGGTCATCTTAGCCCCGCTTACATATGCGCGAGCAGATGCGCCGCGCCGGAAAGATCGGCCTTGCCGGGGGATTCTTCGACGTAGAGCTGCTTCACCACGCCGTCGTCGACCAGCATCGAATAGCGCTTGGAGCGCAACCCCAGGCCGCCCATCGCGGCGTCGAGTTCGAGGCCGAGCGCCTTGGCGAACTCCGCGTTGCCGTCGGCGAGGAAGGTGACGTGACCTGCGGCGCCGGTCGCCTTGGCCCAAGCGTCCAGCACGTAATGGTCGTTGACGGCGGTCATCGCGATCTCGGCGACGCCCTTGTCCTTGAACGCCTTGTCATTGTCGATGAAGCCGGGCAGGTGATTCTTGTGGCACGTCGGCGTGAAGGCGCCAGGCAGACCGAACAGCACGACCTTGCGGCCGGCGAAGAAGTCGTCCGAGGCGACGGGAACGGCGCCGTCGGGCGTCACTTGGCGCAGCGTGGCGTGGGGGATCTTGTCGCCGACCTTGATCGTCATGAGCTTGCCTCTCTAGGTTCTCGGGGGCCTTGAGCGGCCGCCTCCCAGGGAAGAGATACACGATGGACGGGGATTTTCCACCGCGCGCGCAGCGGATTCTTGAGCAGGCTGTAGCGGCAGGCGTGCCCGGCGTCGTCGCCATGGCGCGCGACCGTTCGGGCGTGACCTTCTCGGGCGCGGCGGGCTTGCGGCGGCTCGGCGACCCCGCGCCGATGACGACGGACAGCCTGTTCGCGCTGTTCTCCTGCACCAAGCCGCTGACCGCGACCGCGGCGCTGCGGCTAGTCGAGCAAGGCCGGCTCGATCTCGACCGGCCGGCGAAGGACTATCTCCCGGCGCTCGGCGAGGTCGGCGTTTACGACGGCGTCGCGCCGGACGGGACGCTGCGGCTGCGGGCCCCCAGGCGCGCCATCACGCCGCGCATGCTGATGCTGCATACGGCGGGTTTCGGCTACGACTTCGCCAATCCGGTGATCCGTCGGCTGCTCGACGAGAACCGGCTGACGCCGCACCGCTCGGCCACCGTCGCAGGCTTCCAGCAACCGCTGGTCAACGAGCCAGGCGAGCGCTGGGAATATGGGCTCTCGATCGACTGGCTCGGGCTGGTGATCGAGGCGGTCGCGGGCGCCAGGCTTGACGCGATCCTGCGGCATTACGTGCTCGATCCGCTCGGCATGAACGAGACGGCGCATCTGCCTTCCGCGCAGCTGCGCACGCGGCTCGCCTCGATGCACCAGCGCGAGCCGGACGGGCGGGTTACGCCTATCGCCATGGCGCCGCGCGAGAACCTGCAGATCTTCCCCGGCGGCGGCGGCATGTACGGGACGGTCGGCGATTATATGCGGTTCCTCGGGGCGTGGCTCAACGACGGCGCGGGGCTGTTGAAGCCGGAAACGGTCGCTTGGGCGGCGCGCTCCGGTCTGGACGGACTTGGCTTTACTCCGCTGCCGACGGTCGATCCCCGGATCTCGGGAGACATCGACTTCTTCCCCGGCGTGCGCAAATCCTGGGCCTATTCGTTCCTGCATCTCGACGAGGACGCGCCGAGCGGTCGCGCGGCCGGCTCGCTGTCCTGGGGCGGGCTGGGCAACCTTTATTTCTGGATCGACCGGCGCAACGGCGTCGCCGGGTTCTGGGCGAGCCAGCTGTTTCCGTTCATGGACAAGGCGGCGCTCGGCGGCGCGCTGGCGTTCGAAACCGCGCTCTACGAGGGGCTTGCGCGAGGGGCGCGGGGGCGGGCAGATTGACGCCCATGGACCCGCTCGCCAACATTTCCGTCGGCATGACCGGCGAAGCTCAGGTCGTCGTCACGCCCGAGATCACCGTCGGCGGCCATGTGCCGGGCATGCCGATGGTCTACGGCACGCCGTTCATGATCCTCTTGATGGAGATCGCCAGCGGGCGGGCGATCAAGGGGCATCTGCCGGAGGGTTTCGTCTCGGTCGGCACTCACGTCGACGTGCGCCACCTCGCGCCGACGCCGCTCGGACGGCGGGTCGTGGCGACATCACGGGTGATCGAAAAGACGCGCTCCAGCGTGCTGTTTGCGGTTGAGGCGCATGACGGCGAACGGCTGATCGGCGAGGGGAAGCACCGACGCGGGGTGGTCGACGGGCGGGGGTTCGGGGAGACAACATGACGCGTTTCACCCTGCACGTTGCCGACGCCGACATCGCCGACCTGCGCGACCGGCTCGCGCGCACGCGCTTCCCCGACGCCGCGCCCGGCGAGCCCTGGGCTTACGGGACCAGCGTCGATTACCTGCGCTCGCTCGTCGCCTATTGGCGCGACGGCTTCGACTGGCGGGCGCAGGAGGCCAAGCTCAACGCGTTTCCGCAAGTTCGGGTCTCGCGCGACGACGGCGACCTGCATTGGCTGCACGTCCCCGGCAAGGGGCCGAAGCCGATGCCGCTGCTGCTGCTGCACGGCTGGCCCGGATCGGTGTTCGAGTTCGTCGATTTCTTGCCCAGGTTGACCGACCCGGCCGCGTTCGGCGGCGATCCCGCCGACGCCTTCACCGTCGTCGCGCCGTCGCTGCCGGGCTACGGCTTGTCGTTCCGGCCGGGGCAGCCGCGCCACGGCGTCGAGGAGATCGCGCCGGTCCTGGCGGAGCTGATGGCCTCGCTCGGCTACGACAGCTTCGCCGTGCAGGGCGGCGACTGGGGCGCCATCGTCGCGGGTTACATGGGCCGCGTTTTCGCGGACCGGCTGATCGGGCTGCACGTCAACATGCTGTCCACGCCACGCGACGTAAGCGCGCTCGGCGATCCCGAATTCGCCGCGTTCAAGGCCGACCTCAAACACTGGCTCGACGAGGAGACCGGCTATCAGGCGATCCAGGGCACCAAGCCGCAGACGCTGAGCTTCGCGCTGACCGATTCGCCGGCGGGGCTCGCGGCCTGGCTCGTCGAGAAATTCCGCGCCTGGACCGATTGCGGCGGCGACGTCGAGAGCGCGTTGACCCGCGACCAAATGCTCGCCGACATCAGCTTCTACTGGTTCACCGGGGCGATAGGGTCGTCGTTCTATCCCTATTATTTCCGCAAGCGGCGCGGCTGGCCGGTATCGCCGGAGCATCCGGCCACGGCGCCGACCGCCTACGCCGCCTTCCCGAAGGAGATGCTGCGCCCGCCGCGCTCGCTGGCGGAGAGGACCTTCACCGACATCCGCCGCTGGACGGTGTTCGCGCGAGGCGGCCATTTCGCGGCGATGGAGCAGCCGGAAGCGCTCGCCGCCGATGTGCAGGCGTTCTTCCGCGAGCTGCGGTAGGAACGAACCTTAGAACCCGCCGGTTCTGCTCCCGTCCCGCCGTCGCGCGGGTCTGCGAGGGAGCGCCCGCGAGATATGAGCCTTTCCGACGCATTGACTCGCATGCTGGCGCGCCGGGTCGGCGTGAGCCCGAGCTGGACGGATTGGGACGGCTCGCGAAAATCCGCCTCGCTCGACACGCTGCGCGGCGTTCTCAACGCGCTCGGCTATCCCTGCGGCGGCGACGCCGAAACCCGCAACACGCTCGCCGCGCTCGACGCCGGAGTCGCGGCGGCTTCGCAGGCGCGCTTCGTCACGGCGCGGGTCGGGCAACCGCTGCTGCTGCCGCCCGGGCTTGGCCGGAGCGAGCGACTGGAGGTCGAATACGAGGACGGCGGCCGGCTCGCGGTCGAGGCGGTCGAGGGCCCCGAAGGCGCGCTGACGCTGCCGGCGCTGCGGCGGCCGGGCTATCACCGCATCCGCGGCGCCTCGGACGAGGTCACCGTCGCCACGGCGCCCGAGCGCTGCGTCGCCTTCCGCGATCTCAGCGGCGGCGCGGCCGGATGGGGGCTGGCGGCGCAGATCTATTCGCTCCCCGCGGGAATCGAGTGCGGCGTCGGCGATTTCGGCGGCGTGGCGGCGATGGCGCGCGCCTCGGCGGCGCGCGGCGCCGATCTTCTCGCGATTTCGCCGTGTCATGCGCTGCTCGGCGTGGCCGAACGGTTCGACAGCCCCTATTCGCCGTCGTCGCGGCAGTTCTTCGACCCCGTTTATGCGGATCTGGAGCTGGCGTTCGATCCCGTGCTCGCCCGCGCGGCGGCGGCCGCCGCCGACCTAGGCGGCCAGCCGCGCGATCACGTGGATTGGCGGACGGCGCGGGCGGGCAAGACCCGGATGCTGCAAGCCGCCTACGACGCGCTGATCAGGTCGCAATCGCCGCTGCGCGGCGAGTTCGAGCGCTTCCGCGACAGCGCCTCGCCGGCGCTGCGGCGGCACGCTTTGTTCGAGGCGATCCGCGAGGCGAAGGCGCCCGAATGGGACTGGCGTAAATGGCCGGCGCAGTTGCGCTCGCCCCAGGCTGAGGGCGCAAGGAGCTTCGCAGGCGAACGCGGCGAGGCGGTCACGCAGCGGATTTTCCTGCAATGGCTGACACAACGCTCGCTCGCCGCCGCGCACGAGGTGGGCAAACGCGCCGGCATGCGCGTCGGGCTGATCGCCGATATCGCGACCGGCCTCGACCCCGCGGGGAGCGACGCCTGGGCGCGACCGGACGCGCTGTTGCAGGGACTCACTTTGGGCGCGCCGCCCGACCCCTACACCCCGCCGGGGCAGGACTGGAAGCTGACCAGCTTCTCGCCGCGGGGGCTGGCGGCGACGGGCTATCAGGCCTTCATCGACATGTTGCGCGCCTGCCTCGCCCATGTCGGCGGGATCAGGCTCGATCACGCCATGGGGATGCAGCGGCTGTGGCTTATCCCCGAGGGGATGGGGCCGCAGCAGGGAACCTACGTCGCCTATCCCGCGGAGACGCTGTTCCGGCTGATCGCGCTGGAAAGCTGGCGCCGCCGCGCCGTCGTGATCGGCGAGGATCTCGGCACATTCCCCTCCGGGTTTCGCGAATATCTGGCCGAGCAGGGCGTCTCCGGCATGCGGTTGCTGCGCATCCAGCGCGAGCGCGACGGGTTGTGGAAGCCGCCGGCGAAATGGACGCCGAGCGCGGCGGCGCTGACCGTTACCCACGACATCATGGCGACGGCGGGCTGGTGGAAGGGCGCCGAGATCGAAGACGGCGACGCAGCGCAGGAGACGCGCGCGGGGGAACGCGAGCTGATCTGGAAGGCGTTTTGCGCGGCCGGGGTCGCAGAGGGCGATCCGCCGCCGCCGCAGCAGGCCGAGAAATCCGTCGACGCCGCTATCGGCTTCGTCGCAGCGACGCCGTGTCAGATCAAACTGGTTTCGCTGGAGGATGCGCTGGCGACCGAGATTCAGCCCAATGTTCCCGGCACGACGACGCAGAAGCCGAACTGGCGGCATCGCTACACGGAAAGCGCCGAGACTTTGCTGTCGAGGCCCGGCGTCGCGGCGCGGCTCGGCAAGCTTTCGCGCGGCTCAGTGTAACTCGGCGCGATTGCGCGGCTCGGCGTTGCGGCGCTCGGGATGAGCGGTCGCGGCCCGGAACGAGATCGAAGCGCGGCGCGCCTGGGTCTGAACGCGGGCCATGTCGAGCAAGGCTTCTACATAGCCATCGGCGTCTTGAAGCGCGAACAAGGCGTGGCGGAAGTGGCATTGCGAATGTAGGTGGCGCATCGAAGCCTCCTGTCTGGCGTGAGGTTACGGTCTGCGCATTGCTTGAAGCTTAAGCATCGCTGGCTATAACGCGCCTGGGCGCCCAACAGTCAAGCAGCTTGGACAGTTTGCCGTTTGTTTCGGTAGGGCGTGGCGATTATGTCACGGCCGCGGGCGTCACAAATCCAGCGGCGCCTGCAGATCTTGCGCGACGGCGCCGAGTTCCTGCATCAGTGCGCTCAGACGCTCCCGCCCGAGCCGCGTCTCGATGGCGGAGTAGATGCGCTCGGAATGCGCGCCCAGCTCGCGCAACAACGTCGCGCCCTCGGGCGACAGCTTGATCAGCGCCACGCGCGCGTCGCGCGGACCGGGGCGGCGCAGCACGAGGCCGCGCGCCTCCAGGTCGCGCAGGATACGGGTCAGGCTCGGCGCCAGCAGGTAGGTCGCGCCGGCGAGCCGCGTCGCCTCCATTTCCTCGCCGTGGCCGAGCGCGCGCAGCACGCGCCATTGCTGCTCGGTGAGGCCGGCCGCCTGCAGCTTGGGGCGGAAATGGCGCATCACCGATTCGCGCGCGCGCATCAGCGCCATCGGCAGCGAACGCGAGAAAGGGCGCAGCGAAGCGTTCATTCGTCCCTGACGCCGTTGACGAGCTTGCCGAGGCCGGCCGCCTCGATCTCCACGGTGTCGCCCGGCTCGAGCCAGAACGGCGGATCGCGCCGCGCGCCGGCGCCGGCGGGCGTGCCGGTGAAGATCACGTCGCCGGGTTCGAGCGTGCAGAAGGTGGAGATATATTCGACGATGCGGCCGAACGAGAACGTCATGCGCGCTGTCGAATCGCGCTGGCGCTCCTCGCGGTTGACGCGGGCGACGAATTCGAACGGCCCGAGGCCGGCCTCGTCGCGGGTGACAATCGCCGGGCCGAGCGCGCCGGAGGCGGCCCAGTTCTTGCCCGGCGTGACGTTGAACTTGCCGTGCCTGACCCAGTCGCGGATCGTGCCTTCGTTGCCGAGCGTCCAACCGAACACGTGGTCGGCCCAGTCGGCGGCGGCGATGCGCCGGCCCGGCTTGCCGATCACCATCACGATCTCGGCTTCGTAGTCGAGCTCGCGGCTTTCGCGCGGGCGCACCAGCGGCTGGCCGGGGCCGACGAAGGATTCGGGAAAGCGGACGAACAGGCTCGGATAGCCGGGCGCGGCGCCGTCGTCGCGATATTCCTCCTTGCGGTCGGGATAGTTGACCCCGACGCAGAAACATTTGCCGAAGTCGGTCAGCGGCTTGTCGAGCACGACGTCGGCGAGCGCGAGATCGGGCGGCAGCGCCGCGTAGGCGCCCAGCGGCGGCTCGCCCCCTGTGCGGCGCAGCCAATCGTGCAGCCGCGCGCAGGCGCCGAGCCGGCGGCCGATGTCGACAATCCCCTCGTCGCCGAGCAGGCCGAACGAGGCGCGGGAACCGTGGTGAAAACTGACGAGGCGCATGAGGCTCAGCTCAGATGATATTCGCAGACGACCTGACCGCTGCCGGAGGAGGGAAAGTATGGGCAGAGGATTTCGGTCTCGCCGGCGTATTCGTCCCAGCCCAACAGGCCGAAGATCATATGCGTGTCGGCCATCAGCGCCTCGCCGTTGCACTTGGTTGAGTATTCCGGCAGCATCGCCAAGAACTCGGCGTAGCGCCGCTCGCGCCAGAGATCGAGCACGCGCAAATCCACCTGCCGGTTGAATTCGCTGCCGACCTGTTGCCACTGATTGTCGCCGACCTGATCGTTGGCGACCAGCTTGTGCGACAGCGAACCCGAGGCGAGCACGGCGACCTTGCGGTTTGAGGCGGCTATCGCCTTGGCGCAGGCCTCGCCGAAGCTGCGGTTCTCGGCGACGCTGGCGTAAAGCGGCGCGGCGGCCGAGAGCACGCGCGCCCAGCCGTCCCGGTTCATGTAATGCATCGGCACGATGGAGCCGTATTCGAGCGCCAGCGTCTCGACCCGGTGCGCAAGCACCTGCAGGCCAAGCGCTTTCGCCTCCGCGGCGATGGCGTCGCCAAGTTCCGGGTCCCCCGGGTAGTCATAGGCCATATTTTGGATCATGTGCGGCGCCTCGTGGCTTGTATAGACGCCGCGATGTCGCGCCTTGGCGTTCATGTGACAGCCGAAATTGGAAAACCAATGCGTGTCGAAGATCAGGAACGCGTCGGCGCCGCGATCTCGCGCGCGCCGGCCCAGTTCGCGCAACGCCGCGATGGCGGCGTCGCGCGTGCCGTAGAGCGGCCCCGGGCGCTCGGAGATCAGAATTGAGGGAACATGCGAGATCTTCGCCGCCAGCACGATTTCGCCCATAGCGTAATCTCCTGTTTCTCCCGCCCGTCATCGCAAGCCCCGGGAAACGCTTTGCGTTTCCCTCGGCGAAGCCACCCGGCCCGGCGTGAGCGACGGCTCAGCGTACAAGCCTCGGAGGCGTGGACGGCTTCGGCTCAGGCTCGCAATGACGGCGGAACACGTTAGACGAAACTTACCGCGACGTCCCCAAACGCTGCGTAATCGGCGCCGGGGCGGTCGCCGCGCCCCAGCTTGATCGGACGGATGAAGGAGCCGGCGAGCACGATCCCGCCGTCGCCGGCGCGGCTCGCCCCGCGATGTGATGAGGCCCGGACAGAAGCCGAGCGAGGACTTGCGCCGCGCGGCGCCGGCTTGCGGCGAAAGGCGTCAACTGTCGTCTGCCAAGATCGCCCGCTCGCGCAAGCCGTTGCGGCGGGTCATGGCGCTGGCGTCGAGCTCCGTCACCTCGACCGAGAGCGCCAGACCGCGCCGCTGGTAAACGTCTTCGAGCGCGTGGCTCAGGGCCGCCAGCATAGCTTCGGAGGCGGCCCGGCGCGCCTCTAGCGTGCGGCCGGGGCCGATGCGCGCGGTGACGGCGACGAAGGCGTGGCTGGGGTCGCCGTCGGCGATCAGGCAATGCTCGCGCCGCGCCGCGCGGGTGCGCACGCCGGCGGCCTCGAAGATGGCTTGAGCCAGCGCCGCCGCGTGGACGGCGCGCACGAGCGTCATCGGCTCGATCTCATGCTCGAGATTGGCCGAATATTCGATCACGATATGCGGCACCGGCGGCCCCTCCCCGGCGCATAACTTAACTAGTTTAGCAGTCCGGGCAAGTTGTTCAGCGCGCCAGATCGGGCCGGCGCTCGCGCGTGATGCGCTCCGACTGCTCGCGCCGCCAGCGCGCGATTCTCGCGTGATCGCCGGAGAGCAGCGCGTCGGGGATCGTGCGGCCCTCCCATTCGCGCGGCCTGGTGTAGTGCGGATATTCGAGCCCGCCGTCTTCAAAGCTTTCGCTCGTCCCCGACTCCGGCTTGCCCATCACGCCGGGGATCAGCCGCACGCAGGCGTCGAGCACGGCGAGCGCGGCGATCTCGCCGCCCGCCAGCACGTAATCGCCGATCGAGACTTCGATCAGTCCCCGCGCCTCGATCACCCGCTCGTCGACGCCCTCGAAGCGCGGGCATAGGATGACCAGCCCCGGCCCCGCCGCCCACTCGCGAACCCGGGCCTGCTTCAGCGGCGCGCCGCGCGGGCTCATCAACAGGCGCGGGCGGCCGTCGAGGGCCTCGGCGTCGAGCGCGGCGGCCAACACGTCGGCGCGCATCACCATGCCGGGGCCGCCGCCCGCGGGCGTGTCGTCGACCGCGCGATGGCGGCCGAGCCCGTGACCGCGCAGATCGCGCGCCTCCAGCGCCCACAGGCCGCGCTTCAGCGCCTCGCCCGCGAGGCTGAAGCCGAGCGGACCGGGAAACATCTCGGGGAACAGGGTGATGAGCGTGGCGCGGAACATGGCTCGCCTTCTATCCGGCGCGCGAGTTTGCCGATAGGTTCGCCGGCCATGAACCCCACCCTCGACGCGCCCGACGACGACCCCTGGCTCTGGCTGGAGGAGATCGACGGCGCACGCACCCTCGCCTGGGTCGAAGGGCAGACGGCCAAGACGCTGAAGCGCTTCGGCGGCCCCGCCTTCGAACGCGACCGCGACGCGCTCGCGGCGATGTGGGACCGCAAGGACAAGATCCCCTTTGTCACCCGGCGCGGCGGCGAGGTCTATAATTTCTGGGTCGACGCCGAGCACAAGCGCGGCCTGTGGCGCCGCGCGCCGTGGCAGGCCTATCGAGACGGCGCGCCGGACTGGGAAATTCTGCTCGATCTCGACGCGCTGGCGCAGACGGAAGGCGAGGACTGGGTGTGGGCGGGCGCGACGATGCGCCCCGGCGAGCGCAACCGCGTCCTGCTGGCGCTGTCGCGCGGCGGCGGCGACGCCTCGGTGTTGCGGGAATACGACATCGCCGCGCGCGGCTTCGTCGCTGGCGGGTTCGTCGCGCCGCAGGCGAAGCAGAACGCGGATTGGCTCGACGCCGATACGCTCATCGTCTGCTCCGCGCATGGCGAAGCGACGCGCTCCGGCTACGCGCGCACCGCGCGGCTGTGGCGGCGCGGCGAGCCGTTCGAGGCGGCGCAAGTCGTGTTCGAGGGCGAGGCGGAGGATATTTCCGCGTACGCCGGGCTCGACCGCTCGGTCGAGCCGCCGCGCTGGCTGTTCAGCCGCCGCACCAGCTTCTTCGCCTATGACCTCTGGGTCGGCGACCTCGCGCAGCGGCGCAAGATCGAGGCGCCGGCGGACGCCGACAAGGACATCCACGGCGACTGGCTGCTCATCAAGACGCGCACCGCCTGGACGACCGGCGGCGACAGCTTCCCCGCCGGCGCGCTGATCGCCGCGCCGCTCGCCGAGGCCCTCGCCGGCCGGGCGAAATTTGCGCGGCTGTTCGAGCCCGGCGCGCGGACCGCGCTCGAGGATTACGCCTGGATCGGCGGCCGGCTTGTGCTGTCGACGCTCGACGATCTCGCGCCGACGTTCGAAGCGCTGACGCCGCCCGGAGATGCGTGGCGCCGGCGCCGGCTTGGCGGCGTCCCCGAGGTCGGCTTCGCCTATGTGGCGCGGCTCGACGCGTTCGCGCGCGAGTCCAACGGCGAGGCCCTGCTGCACGCGCAAGATCCGGTGACGCCGAACGAGATGAAGCTGATCGACGTCGTCAGCGAGACGGCGCCCGTCGTGCTGCGCCGGATGCCGGAGCTGTTCGACGCGCGCGGCCTCGTCGTCACCCGCCACGAGGCGATCGCGGAGGACGGCGAGCGCATCCCTTACGTGCAGGTCGGCCCGGCGGAGGGCGACGACCCCGCGCGGGTGCACCTCTACGGCTACGGCGGTTTCGAGGTCGCGGAGCGGCCGTATTACCGCTCGCAGATCGGCAAGCTCTGGCTGGAGCGCGGCGGCACATCCGTCGTCGCCAATATCAGGGGCGGCGGCGAGTTCGGGCCGCGCTGGCACAAGGCGGGGTTACGGGAGCGCAAGCGCGTCGCGCAGGACGATTTCGCCTGCGTGGCCGCCGATCTCGTGCGCCGCGGCGTGAGCGTTCCCACCTGCATCGCCGCCGAGGGCGGCTCGAACGGCGGGCTGCTGGTCGCCAACATGCTGGCGCGGCATCCCGAGAAATTCGGCGCGCTGTTCTGCACGATCCCGCTCGTCGACATGCGCCGCTACACGAAGCTGCTGGCGGGGGCGAGCTGGATCGAGGAATACGGCGATCCCGACAAGCCGGAAGACTGGGCGTTCCTGCAACACATCTCCGCCTATCATCTCGCGGCGGGCGGCAGGCCTTATCCGCCGATCCTGATCGCCACCTCGCGGCGCGATGACCGGGTGCATCCCGGCCATGCGCGGAAATTCGCCGCCAAGTTGCAGGCGCTGGGCTATGCCGCGCATTTCTACGAGCCCGCGGCGGGCGGCCACGGCTACGGCAAGGACAATGCGGAGCGGGCGGGTTTCGTCGCGCTCGGGCTCGACTTTCTGTGGACCGCCATTGGCGGAAGCCTCGCCGGATCGTAATACGCGGCGGATCCGGCAAATAAGCCGGCGCCGCCGCGCAGACCCGTGCATGACCGCCGACGCCGTTTCGCCCCGAGGCGCCGCGCCGGGACTGGCTGACGCTGTTGCCTGTCGCGGCTGCACGCCTCGCGCGCGCATCGTCGGGCGGATGACCTTCATCGCCTGGTCGAGCGACCGCCGCCGCATCGGCGCGTCGATTCCGTAATTTGTTGCGCGGCGGCGAGGCGCGCGCCATGCTGCGCCCCGCGACGGCGCTCAAGCGGCGCTGCGCCAGGGGAGGTTTGCAATGTTGAGAATGGGAGTCGCTGCGGCCGCCGCGCTCATGACTACGGGCGCCTATGCGTTGGAGCTGACGAGCCCCGACATCGCGCCGGGAGCGAAGATCGCCGACGAGTACGTGTTTTCCGGCTTCGGCTGCACGGGCAAGAATGTCTCGCCGGCGCTCAAATGGTCGGGCGCGCCGGCTGGGACCAAGAGCTTCGCGCTGATGGTCTACGATCCCGATGCGCCCACGGGGAGCGGCTTCTGGCATTGGGTGATGTTCGACATTCCCCCCAGCGTCATGGAGCTTCCCCAGGGCGCGGGCGATCTCAAGGCCGGCAAGGCGCCTGCAGGCGCCGTGCAGAGCCGCACAGATTACGGCGCCCCCGGCTATGGCGGCCCGTGCCCGCCGCAGGGCGATCCGCCGCACCACTATCATTTCATGCTGTTCGCCGTCGATGCGGCCAAGCTCGGGCCGGACGCCGACACGTCCGCGGCCGTGGTCGGCTTCAACCTGCACTACCACACGCTGGCGAAAGCGGAGCTGACCGCCGTGTACGGACGCTGACGAGGCCGTCGGCCGCTGTCGGCAATGCGACACGACATGTCGCGTTGCCGCCGGATCGGCGCGGAGCTAACTCTATGATATATATTGGCTCCTCGCTGGCACGCGGCTTGCCCTTTCCTCGTCGAAAGGCGGCCGCGACATGTCCAACACTCCCCTCTCGCTCGACAGCCTGTTGCAGCCCCTCGACGTCGACGCGCTGCGTCGGACGGCGGATTCGGGCGGCTGCGCCTCGTCCTCCTGCGGCTCCTCGGCCAAGCCCGCCGACATGGACGAAAACGTCTGGGAGCGGATCAAGGACCATCCCTGCTACTCCGAGGAGGCGCATCACTATTTCGCCCGCATGCACGTCGCCGTCGCGCCGGCCTGCAACATCCAGTGCAACTACTGCAACCGCAAATACGATTGCGCCAACGAGAGCCGGCCGGGCGTCGTCTCGGAGAAGCTGACGCCCGACGAGGCGCGGCGCAAGGTGATCGCGGTCGCCAACGAGGTGCCGCAGCTCTCGGTGCTCGGCATCGCCGGTCCCGGCGACGCGTTGTACGACTGGCGCAAGACCCAGGCGACCTTCACGTCGATCGCCAACGAGATCCCCGACATCAAGCTCTGCGTCTCCACCAACGGCTTGGCGCTGCCCGACCATGTCGACGAACTCGTCGCGATGAACGTCGACCACGTCACCATCACCATCAACATGGTCGATCCCGAGATCGGCGCGAAGATCTATCCCTGGATCTTCTATCAACACCGCCGCTACGAGGGCGTCGAAGCCTCGCGCATCCTGCACGAGCGGCAGATGCTCGGGCTGGAGATGCTGACCGCGCGAGGGATTCTCGTCAAGGTCAATTCGGTGATGATCCCGGGCGTCAACGACGAGCATCTGGTTGAGGTCAACGCCGCGGTGAAGGCGCGCGGCGCCTTCCTGCATAACATCATGCCGCTGATCTCCGACCCCGCGCATGGCACGCATTTCGGCCTGACCGGCCAGCGCGGGCCGACCGCCGCGGAGCTGAAAGCGCTGCAGGACATGCTCGACGGCGGGGCCAAGCTGATGCGCCATTGCCGCCAGTGCCGCGCCGATGCGGTCGGCCTGCTCGGCGAGGATCGCGGCCAGGAGTTCATGCTGGAGCGAGTGCCGCAGGAGATCGCCTACGACGCCAGCAAGCGCTCCGCCTATCGCGAGATCGTCGCCGAGGAGCGCGGCGACCACGCCGCCGCAAGGCAGGCCGCGGTCGAGGCGGTGCAGGACATCGCGCAGGGCGGGCAGACGATCCTGGTCGCCGTCGCAACCAAGGGCGGCGGCCGCATCAACGAGCATTTCGGCCACGCGCGCGAGTTCCAGATCTACGAGGCTTCCGCCAAGGGCGTCGCCTTCGTCGGCCACCGCAGGGTCGACAATTACTGTATGGGCGGGTTCGGCGAGGACGCGACGCTCGACGCGACGATCGCCGCGCTCAAAGGCGTCTCGCATGTGCTGTGCTCGAAGATCGGCGACTGCCCGCGCGACATGCTGACGGCGGCCGGGATCGAGGCGACCGACGCCTACGCCTACGACTACACCGAGACCGCCATCGCCGCGCTGTTCGCCGAGCGTTACGCCGCCAAGACCCGCGCGGCCTGAACCTTTTTCAACCGAGGAGTATGTCCCCATGGCTCTCAAGATCATCGCCTCGTCCTGCACCGCCTGCGGCGCCTGCGAGTTCGAATGCCCGACCGCCGCGATCAAGATGAAGGGCGAGACCTATATCATCGACCCCAAGGTCTGCACCGAGTGCGAGGGCCATTTCGACAAGCCGCAATGCCAGAGCGTCTGCCCGGTGCCGAAGACCTGCGTGAAGGCCTGACCCGCGCGCACGCTTTGAGCGAGCCCGACCTCGAACCCGTCGAGGGCGACGAAAGCCCTCGCGACTGGCTCGGCCATCCCGTGTCCTGCACGGATTGTCCGTACGAGGAGACGCGCGCCGCGGGCAAATGCGATCTCGGCCGCGCCTGCGTGATGGACCGGCGCGGCCGTCGCATCGACCGCTTCTTCGCCGTCAATCCGGCGCAGGCGGAGCGCAATCTCACGCATCCCTATTTCGAGGTGCGCGCCATCGCCGCCCGCTACGCCTCGACGTTCCGTCTGGCGGCTCTGATCCAGGATCCCGAGCCGGACGTGCGCGCGGTGGCGGCGTTGCGGCTGCCGCTGTCGCGCGTCGCCGCGCTGGCGCGCGATCCCGAGCCGCGCGTGCGCATCGCCATCGCCCAGCGTCTCGACGGCGAGGCGCTCGCGGCTTTGTTCGACGACCCCGATTACACCGTGCGCCTCGCCGCCGCGCGACGCGCGACGCCGGCGTTGCTCGTGCGCGTGCTGCGCGACGCCGACGCCGGCGTGCGCCGCGAGGCGGCGCGGCGTGCGCCCGAATACGCGCTGGTTGCGATCACCGACGATCCCGACGCGCTGGTGCGGATCGAGATCGCCAGGCGGCTGGCGCCGGGAATATTGTTCCTGCTCGCCGACGACGCCGACGTGCGGGTGCGCTTCGTCTGCGCCGAGCGGATGCCGGCCGATCAACTGAGCCGGTTCGCCGAAGACGCCGACGACGTCGTGCGCGAGGCGGCGAGCCGGCGCCGAGCTTTGGGAGAGATCTGATGGGACTGGCGCGCGAGCAGGAAGTGGAAATCGGCGCCGCCCCCGTCTTCCGGCCCGGCGAGAAGGTGCGCGCGACCAAATATGTCAGGAACGACGGCACCTATCGCGGCCGCGAGATCGGCGCGATTCTCGTGCGCAAGGGCGAGACCGGCTACGTGCGCGACATCGGCACGTATCTGCAACAATTCTACATCTACGCCGTTGAATTCGTAGACAGCGGCGCACTGGTCGGCATGCGGGCCAAGGAGCTTGCGAGCCTGGATAACGAGGAGCGCCCGCAATGAAGGTGATGATCCGCCGAAGCGCCAAGGGCCTCTCGGCCTATGTCGCGAAGAAGGACCTGGAGGAGCCGATCGTCGAGACCGAGCGCGAGACGCTGTGGGGCGGCTCAATCAAGCTGGGCAACGGCTGGACGCTGATCCTGCCCGACATGCCGGCGGAGACCAAGCTGCCGGTCACCGTCAACGCCCGCAAGCTCGGCGAGGAGGACTGACATGGGGGTATTTCCTGAGGCCTTCGTTCCCGTCGGGATCGATGCGCTGGCGACGGTCCGCTCGCTGATCCTGGAGGATCGTCTGATCCCCTATCTCGGTCCGGGCCTGCTGTCGCTCGGCGGCGCGCCCGTGCCGGCCTCGCCCGAGGCGGTCGCAGCGGGGCTGCACCGTCTCGCACCGGCGCCGAAGCGGATTCGCGACAGCATGTGGTCGGTGGCGCAGTACATAGAGAGCAAGCGCCACCGCAAGACGCTGACCAAATTCATGGCCTCTCTGTTCGCCGCGCCTTGCCAACCCAACGCCTTGCAACACTGGCTCGCCGGACTGCCGCTGGCGCTGGTGGTCGACGCCTGGTACGACGGCGCGATGGCCGCCGCGATGCGCGCCGCGGGCCGCGACGATTTCCTGGAAATCCAGGGCGCGCCGCGCACCTATCTCGGCGCCAACGATTGGACGCGGGCCTACGACCACGCCGGCGCGGCGGTCGAATCGCCGGCGCCTCCGCGCACGCTGCTCTACACGCCGCACGGCTCGGCGCGGCCGGCGAATAATTTTCTCATCGCCGATTCCGACTATGTCGAAGTGCTGACAGAGATCGACATCCAGACGCCGATTCCCGACGAAGTGCAGGCGCGCCGCGCCTTGCGCGGCTTCGTGTTTCTCGGCTGCCGCTTTCACGACCAGATGCTGCGCACCTACGCCCGGCAGATCATGAAGCGCTCGGCGGGGCCGCACTTCGCCGTCGTCGACGCCGGGACGCTGACGCGCAACGAGGCGAAGTTTCTGGTCGACCACGCCATCGCGCCGATCGCGGCGCCGCTCGATGAGGTCGCCGCGGCGCTGGTCGGCTGAACTATTGTGGCGGATCGCCTGATGCGGCCGGAGGCGACTCCGGCCGCATTTGTTTGACGCGACCGCCTCCGTCCCGCTCTCCCCGCGGAGCCGAGTATCGGATTGGCGAGAGCGCAGCAACTACCCAGCCTTTGTCGCCGAGGACGCGCCCAACCCAACCCTGCCTGGAGCGGAGGGAACGACGGCGGCTCCTTTCAACCGCCAATGGCTCGCGTCACCACGCCGCCATCTGTCGGGATTGTCGCTGACGCGACATCGACTGTCGCGCCCAACAGACGTGTCCGATTAAGCCAACCAGCTGATATGTCGCGCTTATCGAAATGCGCCGGAGTTGGCACATTCCTTGAAACCAATTGGGCGTGAGGCGGCCCCCTGCTGCCGGAGCGTTCCCCTGGCCGCTGCTCGCGGCGGTGATGAATTGAAAGGAAACGGTCATGGCGGCTCTGCGCCAAATCGCCTTCTACGGAAAAGGCGGCATCGGTAAATCCACCACATCCCAGAACACGCTCGCCGCGCTGGTTGAGCTTGGTCAGAAAATCCTGATCGTCGGCTGCGACCCCAAGGCCGACTCGACGCGCCTCATCCTCAACGCCAAGGCGCAGGACACGGTGCTGCATCTGGCCGCCGAGAAGGGTTCGGTCGAGGACCTCGAACTCGAAGACGTGCTGAAGATCGGCTACAACGGCATCAAATGCGTCGAGGCCGGCGGCCCTGAGCCGGGCGTCGGCTGCGCCGGCCGCGGCGTCATCACCGCCATCAACTTCCTGGAGGAGAACGGCGCCTACGACGACGTCGACTATGTCTCCTACGACGTGCTCGGCGACGTCGTCTGCGGCGGCTTCGCCATGCCGATCCGCGAGAACAAGGCGCAGGAGATCTACATCGTCATGTCCGGCGAGATGATGGCGCTCTACGCCGCCAACAACATCGCCAAGGGCATTCTCAAATACGCCCACAGCGGCGGCGTGCGCCTGGGCGGGCTCATCTGCAACGAGCGTCAGACCGACCGCGAGATCGACCTCGCCGAGGCGCTGGCGGCGCGCATCAACACCAAGCTGATCCATTTCGTGCCGCGCGCCAACATCGTGCAGCATGCGGAGCTGCGCAAGCAGACCGTGATCCAGTATGCGCCCGACAGCCAGCAGGCGGCGGAATATCGCGCGCTCGCCAACAAGATCCATGCGAACTCGGGCAAGGGCACGATCCCGACGCCGATCACGATGGAGGAGCTCGAGGAGATGCTGCTCGACTTCGGCATCATGAAGACCGACGAGCAGGCGCTCGCAGAGTTGCAGGCCAAGGAAGCGGCGAAGGCCGCCGCTCTCTAAGCCCGCCAAGAGACGAACGCGCGGCCCGGCCCTTGACCCCGGCGGCGCGCGTTCACCGCCTTTACCGATCAGGAGACGGCCACAACCCCAGCTGAAGCGCCTCGAAATGCGGGGACGACGGCCAGGTCTTCACATCAGGAACAAACATAGGCGGCGCCGCGCGCCGCCATCCTCTCTCGCAAAGGTGGGAACATGACCCTCGAGTACGAGAACGACGGCGAACTGCACGAAAAAGTCATCACGGACGTGCTCGCCCAATACCCCGACAAATTCGCCAAGCGTCGCCGCAAGCATCTCTCGGTCGCCACCTCCCCCGAGGACGGCGCGAGCGCCGAAGGCCAAGCCCTGACGGAATGCGACGTCAAGTCGAACATCAAATCGATCCCGGGCGTGATGACGATCCGCGGCTGCGCCTACGCCGGCTCCAAGGGCGTGGTGTGGGGACCGGTCAAGGACATGGTCCATATCAGCCATGGCCCCGTCGGTTGCGGCCAGTACTCCTGGTCGCAGCGGCGCAACTACTACAACGGCACGACCGGCGTCGACGCCTTCGTCACGATGCAGTTCACCTCCGACTTCCAGGAGAAGGACATCGTGTTCGGCGGCGACAAGAAGCTCTCAAAGATCATCGACGAGATCAAGGGGCTGTTCCCGCTCGCCAACGGCATCACCATCCAGTCGGAATGCCCGATCGGCCTGATCGGCGACGACATCGAATCGGTAGCCAGGAAGAAGGCGGCGGAGCACCAGACAACCATCGTGCCGGTGCGTTGCGAGGGCTTCCGCGGTGTGTCGCAGTCGCTCGGCCATCACATCGCCAATGACGCGATTCGCGACTGGGTGCTCGACAAGAAGGAGAGCGACTTCGAAGGCGGCCCCTACGACGTCACCGTGATCGGCGATTACAACATCGGCGGCGACGCCTGGGCCTCGCGCCTGCTGCTCGAGGAGATGGGCCTCAGGGTGATCGGCAACTGGTCGGGCGATGCGACGCTCGCCGAGGTCGAGCACGCGCCCAAGGGCAAACTCAATCTGATCCACTGCTACCGCTCGATGAACTACATCTGCCGGCACATGGAGGAGACGCACGGCGTGCCGTGGATGGAGTACAACTTCTTCGGCCCGTCGCAGATCGAGGCCAGCTTGCGCGCCATCGCCAAGCATTTCGGGCCGGAGATCGAGGCGAACGCCGAAGCCGTCATCGCCAAATACCGGCCGTTGGTTGACGCTGTGCTGGCCAAATACAAGCCGCGCCTGCAGGGCAAGACGGTGATGCTCTATGTCGGGGGCCTGCGCCCGCGCCACGTCATCACCTCGTACGAGGATCTCGGCATGGAGATCGTCGGCACCGGCTACGAGTTCGGCCACAACGACGACTACCAGCGCACCGGCCATTACGTGAAGAAGGGCACGCTGATCTACGACGACGTGACCGGCTACGAATTGGAGAAGTTCATCGAACGCGTGCGGCCCGATCTCGTCGGCTCCGGGGTGAAGGAGAAATACCCGGTACAGAAGATGGGCGTGCCGTTCCGGCAGATGCATTCCTGGGACTATTCAGGCCCGTATCACGGCTACGACGGTTTCGCGATCTTCGCGCGCGACATGGATCTCGCGATCAACAATCCGGTCTGGGATCTGTTCGACGCGCCGTGGGCGCCAAAGCGCGAAAAATTGGCCGTCGCCGCCGAATAACGACCCGTCTCCCCGGGGCCGCGATATGGCGCGGCCCGCTTTCCCGAGGAATTCAATCATGCCCCAATCCGCCGAGAATGTGCTCGACCACGCGCCGCTGTTTCGCCAGCCCGAATACCAGAAGATGTTCGCCGAGAAGAAGGCGCTGTTCGAGTGCGGCGCTTCCGACGCCAAGGTCGAGAGCCAAGCCGAATATATGAAGTCGTGGGACTACCGCGAGAAGAACCTCGCCCGCGAGGCGCTGGTGATCAATCCCGCCAAGGCGTGCCAGCCGCTCGGCGCCGTGTTCGCCGCCGCCGGTTTCGAGCGCACGATGAGCTTCGTGCACGGCTCGCAGGGCTGCGTCGCCTATTACCGTTCGCATTTGTCGCGTCACTTCAAGGAGCCGTGCAGCGCGGTCTCCTCCTCGATGACCGAGGACGCAGCGGTGTTTGGCGGCCTCAACAACATGGTTGACGGCCTCTCCAACTGCTATTCGCTCTACGGCCCGAAGATGATCGCGGTCTCCACCACCTGCATGGCGGAAGTGATCGGCGACGACCTGCAGAGCTTCATCCAGACGGCGAAGGAGAAGAAGTCCGTCCCCGCCGATTTCGACGTGCCGTTCGCGCATACGCCGGCCTTCGTCGGCAGCCATGTCGACGGCTACGACGTCATGGTGAAAGGCGTGCTGGAGAATTTCTGGAAGGGCGCGGAGCGCAAGCCTGGAACCAAGATCAACATCGTTCCCGGCTTCGACGGCTTCTGCGTCGGCAACAACCGCGAGTTGAAGCGCCTGCTCGACATGATGGGCGTCGAGTACACCATCCTCGGCGACGCCTCCGATCAGTTCGACACGCCCTCCGACGGCGAGTTTCGCATGTACGACGGCGGCACCAAGCTCGACGACGTCAAGGCGGCGCTCGACGCGAAGGCGACGATCTCGTTGCAGCACTGGAACACCCGCAAGACGCTGGATTACGCCGCGAGCTTCGGCCATCAGACCGCCTCGTTCAACTATCCGCTCGGCGTACGCGGCACCGACGAGATGCTGATGAAGATCTCGGAACTCTCAGGCAAGGCGATCCCGGAGGCGATCCGGATGGAGCGCGGCCGTCTCATCGACGCGATGGCCGACTCGCAATCCTATCTGCACGGCAAAAAGTACGCGATCTTCGGCGATCCCGATTTCGTCACCGCCATGGCGCGCTTCGTGATGGAGACCGGCGGCGAGCCGGTGCATCTGCTCGCCACCAACGGCACGAAGCACTGGGAAGCGGAGCTGCGCCCGATCCTGGACGCCTCGCCGTTCGGCAAGGGGGCCAAGATCTGGGCCGGCAAGGACCTCTGGGCCCTGCGCTCGTTGCTGTTGACCGAGCCCGTGGACATGCTGATCGGCAGCTCCTACGGCAAATACCTGGAGCGCGACACCGGAACGCCGTTGCTGCGGCTGACCTTTCCGATCTTCGACCGCCATCATCATCACCGCTTCCCGCTGTGGGGTTATCAGGGGGCGTTGCGCGTGCTGACGGCGATCCTCGACAAGGTGTTCGACAAGCTCGACGGCGACAGCAGCGGCCCTGGGAAGAGCGACATTTCCTTTGACCTGACCCGTTGACGCAACGGCGCGGCGCAGCGATTGCGCCGCGCGACTTTGTTTGGAGGCGGCTCATGTCTCAGGCGCGCGCGCAGGAAATGTTCCAGGAGCCGGCCTGCGAAAAGAACCAGGCCAAGGACGCGGCGGTCCGCAAGAAGGGCTGCTCGAAACCGCTGACGCCGGGCGCGGCGGCGGGCGGCTGCGCCTTCGACGGCGCAAAGATCGTGCTGCAACCGGTGACCGACGTTGCTCATCTGGTGCACGGGCCGCTCGCCTGCGAGGGCAATGGTTGGGACAATCGAGGCGCCGCATCTTCGGGCTCCGACCTGTGGCGGCGTAGCTTCACCACCGACCTCAGCGAACTCGATGTGGTGATGGGAGGAGCTGAGAAGAAACTATTCAAGGCGATCCGCGAGATCGTCGAGACCTACAATCCGCCCGCAGTGTTCGTCTACGAGACCTGCGTCACGGCGCTGATTGGCGACGACCTCGACGCCGTCTGCTTCCGCGCCGCCGAGCGGTTCGACACGCCGGTCGTGCCGGTGCATTCGCCGGGCTTTGTCGGCTCGAAGAACCTCGGCAACAAGCTCGCCGGCGAAGCCTTGCTCGATCATGTGATCGGCTCGCAGGAGCCTGACGACATCGGCCCGACCGACATCAACATTCTCGGCGAATTCAACCTCGCCGGCGAGTTCTGGATGATCAAGCCGCTGATCGAGAAGCTCGGCATGCGCGTGCGCGCCTGCATACCCGGAGATGCGCGCTACGCCGACATCGCCGGCGCGCATACCGCGCGAGTCAACATGATGGTGTGCTCGACGGCGCTGATCAATCTGGCGCGCAAGATGGAGGAGCGCTGGAGCATTCCCTATTTCGAGGGCAGTTTCTACGGCGTGTCGGACACCTCCGACGCGCTTCGCCAGTTGGCGCGGCTGCTGGTGCGCGAGGGCGCCGAGCCGCAGCTGATCGACCGCGCGGAAGCGCTGATTGAGGAGGAGGAGCGGCGCGTCTGGACGCGGCTCAACGCCTATCGCGACCGGCTCGCCGGCAAGCGCGTGCTGCTCAACACGGGCGGCGTCAAATCCTGGTCGGTGATCTCAGCGCTGCAGGAAATCGGCATGGAGGTCGTCGGCGCCATGACCAAGAAATCGACGCCCGAAGACAAGGCGCGCATCAAGGCGCTGTTGAAGAACGAGAAGCACGCGTTCGACAGCAAGGCCCCGCGCGAGCTCTACGCCGAACTCGCCGGCGGCCAGGCCGACATCATGTTGTCGGGCGGACGCACGCAGTTCATCGCGCTGAAGGCGAAGACGCCGTGGCTCGACATCAACCAGGAGCGCAAGCACCCGTACGCCGGTTACGACGGCATGGTGGAGCTGGTGCGCCAGATCGACCTCTCGATCCACAATCCAATCTGGCGACAGGTGCGCGCCCCCGCGCCGTGGGACGAAGCGGCCCCGGCGCTGCGCGACGAGGACGGCGAGTTCGTCGCCCGGACGCGCAAGAAATTTGCCGCGACCGAAGTCGACGACATGGGCGAGTGCTGACCATGGCGAAGATCCTGCCACAGACAAAATCGGCCGCCGTCAATCCGCTGAAATCGTCGCAGCCGCTCGGCGCGGCGCTGGCCTATCTCGGCGTCGCGGGCAGCGTGCCGTTGTTTCACGGCAGCCAGGGTTGCACCTCGTTCGCGCTGGTGCTGTTCGTGCGTCATTTCCGCGAGACGATCCCGCTGCAGACAACCGCGATGGACGAGGTCTCAACCATTCTCGGCGGCGCCGATCATCTCGAGGAGGCGATTCTCAACCTCAAGGCGCGCGCCAAGCCCGCCTTCATCGGCGTCGCCACCACGGCGCTGACCGAGACGCGCGGCGAGGATTTTCTCGGCGAACTCGCCGCCATCAAGGCGCGGCGCGCCGAGCAGTTGAAGGGCACCGAGATCGTGCTGGCGCAGACGCCCGATTTCGAGGGCGCGATCGAGGAGGGTTTCAGCAAGGCCGTCGTCGCGATGATTGACGGCGTCGCCCACCGCGGGGCTTCGCCGCAGCGCGACCCGTTACGCGTCAACGTGCTCGCCGGTTCGCATCTGAGCGTCGCCGACATCGAGCGGCTGCGCGAGTTCATCGAGGCCTTTGGACTGAAGCCGGTGATGTTTCCCGACATCTCCGGCGCGCTCGACGGAACCGTGCCGGCGCAGTGGATTCCAACCACCTATGGCGGAACATCAATCGACGACATCCGCACGCTCGGCGACGCGACGCTGACCATCGCCGTCGGCGAGCATATGCGCGCCCCGGCCGAGCGGCTGCGCGAGCTGACCGGCGTCGATTATGCGATGTTTCGCGAGCTCTGCGGGCTCAAGTCGGTGGATCGCCTGGTCGCACTGTTGCAGCAAATTTCCGGCCGCCCGGCGCCGGCGTCGGTGCGCCGCCGGCGCGCGCAGTTGCAGGATGCCCTGCTCGACGGGCATTTCCAGTTCCAGGGCAAGCGCGTCGCCATCGCCGCCGAGCCCGACCTGCTCTATGCGCTCTCGACTTTCTTTGTCGGCATGGGCGCCGAGATCCACGCCGCCGTCACCACGACGCACGGCAGCCGCATTCTCGGACGCCTGCCGTGCGACGAGGTGCAGATCGGCGATTTCGGCGATTTCGAGCGGATGGCCGAGGGCGCCGATCTCCTGGTTTCGCACAGCCATGGGCGGCAGGCGTCGCAGCGGCTCGGCGTTCCGCTGCTGCGCGTCGGCTTTCCGATCTTCGACCGGCTCGGCAGTCAGCACAAATGCCGCATCCTCTACGAGGGCGCGCGCGATCTCATATTCGAGGTCGCCAACATCTTTGAAGGCGTGCCGCGCGAAGCGACGCCGGAGAATCTGAATCCGTTTCGCGACAGGGAGAGCGAGCATGAGCGCCGTGCGGCGTTTGCAACTCATTGACGGCGAGGAGCGGCAGGCGCCGGCGCCGGGCTCGGTCCGCGTCGCCATCGCCACGCGGGACATGAAATCGCTCAACGCCCATTTCGGCTCGGCGCCGAAATTCGCGCTCTACGACGTGACCAGCGAGGGCTGGAGCTTCGTCGAGGCGGTCGGCGTCGGCGTCGGCTCCGACGAATCCGGCGCGCACAACACCGATGGCGACGACAAGATCGGGCCGAAGGTCGCCGCGCTCGCCGGTTGTCATCTGCTGTTCTGCCTGGCGATCGGCGGACCCGCGGCGGCGCGGGTCGTCGCGGCGCGCATTCATCCCATCAAGACGCCCAACCCTGCGCCGATCTCCGAGGTGCTGGAGCGCACGCGCGCCATGCTCGCCGGCTCGCCGCCGCCGTGGCTGCGCAAGGCGCTCGGGCATGCCCAGGCGCCGCGCGATTTCGAAGAGGATTGAGCATGGTTGAGACCCTGGCGCCTGGATTGGACGCGCCGTTCGTGACGACGCTGGCGCGCGTGCTGAGGGCGGAGGACAGCTTCGGCGTGTGGGAGAACCTGCCCGACGCCGAGGTGCTGAAAGACTACATCGTCACCAGGGAGCAGCGCCGCGAGATCCCGATCATCGACGATCCCGACCCCGACGTGATGATGCGGGTCGAGAAATTCTACGTCGCAGTCGGGCTCGACATCGAGCGCGTCACCGGGCGCATCGCCTCGCCGATGATGAAGATGAGCCACGAAGGATTTGGCCGCGTCGTGCTGACGGCCGGACGTCTGGTCGTGCTGTCGAAGTCGCTGCGCGACGTGCATCGTTTCGGCTTCGAAAGCTACGAGAAGCTCGCCGAGGCGGGCGGCAAGCTGGTCGCCGAGGCAGTCAAGTGGATCGAGTTCTATCCCGCGGTCGCGGATCTCTGAGGGCGCGCTAATGGCTGAGATTGATGACCTGAAAGCCGAGATCAGGAAGCTGTCGGCCAAGGCGACGACGGCGAAGATGAACCTGCACGACCTGTCCGAGGAGCTGCCGATCAACTGGCGCACGATTCCCGACGTCGCGCAAGCAACCTTCGACGCCTTCGCGGCGCTGGAGACCGCCCGCGCCCGCCTGAAAGCTTTGGAGACTGCATGATGGCCTGGTTCACTCGCGACGGGACGGCCTGGGTCCCTGAGTTTCTGACCAAGATCGATGCGGCCAAGTGCATCGGCTGCGGCCGCTGTTACAAGGTGTGCTCGCGCGACGTCATGCACCTGCACGGGGTCGACGAGGACGGCAAGGTGCTGGGCCCCGTCACCCAGGACGACGAGGACGATTTCGACGGCGAGTTGAACCGCAAGATCATGATCGTCGACAATTCCGGCGCCTGCGTCGGCTGCGGCGCCTGCTCGCGCGTCTGCCCGAAGGATTGCCAGACCCACGTCGCCGCCGAAGCCGCGGCGGCGTAGGGCGACGACGCTTCGTCGCCGCGAGCGCGGGGAAGCCGGGGCCGGTTGGACTTGATTGGGGAACATTGCGGATGTTCGACGAGCGCTACGCCCAACTCCGCTCCACGCAGCCGCGCCGGCGCGACGAGGCTGAAGCCTTCGACGATCACGTGTTCGCCTGCGCCCTCGCCCTCGCGCTCGCCGAGCAGCACAGCGTGGGCGCGCCGTTGACGCAGGGGCTCGGCCTCGCAAGCGGCGAAATCGCCGCGCTGATTGCCGAGCGTTTCCCTGGCATGGCGGCGCCGCTCTGCCTCGCGCGCGCCGCCGAGCCTGACATCGCCGACGAGGAGGAACTGCTGCGCGATCTGCTGACGCGCCACGCCTGCGACGCCTCGCGCACGACCCGCTGGTTGACCGCGATCATCGCTCGGCGCGCCTTGCGCGACGACCATCTGTGGCAGGATCTCGGCCTCGACAACCGCGGCGAATTGAACCGGCTGCTGGCGCGGCGCTACCCGCGGCTGCACGCCGGCAACACGCGCAACATGCGTTGGAAGAAATATTTCTACCGCCAGATCTGCGAGCTTGAAGGGTTCACGCTGTGCAGCGCGCCGCATTGCTCGGTCTGCGTCGATTTCGCCGCCTGCTTCGGCGACGAGGACGGCCTCAGCCGGCTCGCCGCCGCCGCGCGCGAGGCCCGTCCGACATTGTCGTGACTGTCCGGTTTGCGACACCGCTGACAGAGCGAAATAGCTTTTCCATGACAGCCACTTAAGAGTTGGCACGCGCCGTGCTTGGTTCGCCCCAGAACCCTCGTGCGGAGCGCCTTATGATCCAGCTCACCGACACCGCCGTCGCCGCCGTCAAGTCAGTGCTGGCGCGCTCGCCGCAGCCGGCCGAAGGCTTGCGCATCATGGTCGAGACCGGCGGCTGCGCCGGCTTCAAATATCGCATGGGCCTCGAGAGCCGCGCTCGCGAGGACGACGTGCTGGTGCATCAGGACGGCGTGACCTTGTTTGTCGACGCCGACTCGCAGGCGCATCTGAACGGCATGACGGTCGATTTCGTCAGCAATCTCGAGAGCGCCGGCTTCGTGTTCGACAATCCCAACGCCGCCTCGAAATGCGGCTGCGGCAAGTCCTTCTGCTGACGCGCCGGAGCCCCACATGTTCGACGCCGCAGACGCCGCCGCCGCGCTGGAAACGCCGCGCGTAAACCTGATCGCGCGCGACCGCCGCCCGGCCGCCGCCGCGCCAAAACCCGCCGGGCCGCGCCCCGCGGCCCGTCTGGTTGGCCCCGAGCACCTCGAAGCGATCGCCGCGGGGCTGGAGGAGATGCGGCCGCGGCTGCAGCGCGACGGCGGCGATTGCGAGTTCGTCGGCATCGAGGACGGCGTCGTGCGCGTGCGGCTGACGGGCGCCTGCGTCGGCTGCTCGCTCGCTTCAATGACCGTCATCGGCGTGCGCATGAAGCTGACCGAGAAGCTCGGCTTCCTCGTCAAGGTGATCCCCGTCTGAGGAGCTAAGGCGATGCGACAGGTCTATCTCGACAACAACGCCACGACGCGTCCCGACGGGCAGGTGGTCGAGGCGATGCTGCCTTTTCTGACGGAGTTCTACGCCAACCCCTCGTCGACGCACGATCTCGGCGCGGCGTCCCGGTTGGCGCTGAAGCGCGCCCGCGATCATGTCGCCGCACTGATCGGCGCGGCGGGCGGCGACGAGATCGTGCTGACCTCCGGCGGCACCGAGGCCGACAATCTCGCGATCCGCGCGGGGCTCGCCGCGTTCGAGGACCGCAACGAGATTATTGTTTCCTGCGTCGAGCATCCCGCCGTGCTTGCGCTGGCGCGCCGCCTCGCCAAATCCCAGCGCGTGCGTCTGCATGTCATCCCGGTCGACGCGCAAGGGCGGCTCGATCTCGACGCTCTTCGCGCGGCGCTGTCGCCGCGCGTCGCGCTGGTCAGCCTGATGTGGGCCAACAACGAGACCGGCGTCCTATTCCCGGTCGAGGAGATCGCCGTTGAGGCGAAGGCGGTCGGCGCGCTGATGCATGTCGACGCGGTGCAGGCCGCCGGGCGCGTCGTCATCGACCTGGCCTCAAGCCCGATCGACATGCTGTCGCTCTCGGCGCACAAGCTGCACGGGCCGAAGGGCGCCGGCGCGCTGTTCGTGCGCCGCGGCCTCGCCGTTCGGCCGCTGCTGTTTGGCGGCGCGCAGGAGCGCGGCCGGCGCGCCGGCACGGAGAATGTCGCCGGCGCGGTCGGCTTCGGCAAGGCGGCCGAACTCGCCAACCAGCGTGTCCGCGGCGACGCCTCGCGCATGGCGGCTTTGCGCGACCGGTTGGAGCGCACGCTGCTGCAACGCGTCACGGGGCTGCAGGTTTTGGGCGCCGCGGCCTCGCGGCTGGCCAACACGAGCGCCATCGTCTGCGCCGGAGCCGAGGCCGACGGCGTGGCGGCGCTGCTCAACCGCGCACGCGTCGCCGTCTCCACCGGCGCGGCCTGCGCCGCCGGCTCGCATCAACAGTCGCATGTGCTGCGCGCGATGAACGTCAACCACGCCGAATACGGGGCGACGCGCTTCTCGCTGTCGCGCGACAGCGACGACGAGGACATCGACCGCGTGCTGGCGACGCTTCCCGACATCGTGGCGCGGTTGCGCGGCGACGCGCCGGTCCCCTCGGCCGTGGAGCTTGCGGCATGAGGCGCGTCGCCATCAACGACACCACGTTGCGCGACGGCGAACAGACGCCGGGCGTCGCGTTCACGCTGGCCGAGAAGATCGCCATCGCCGAAGCGCTCGCCGCCGCCGGCGTCGCGGAGCTGGAGGCCGGCACGCCGGCGATGGGCGAGGAGGAGATCGAGGCGCTCGGCGCCATCGTCGGCCTGCAGCTTGCCGTGCGCGTGCTCGGTTGGTGCCGAATGAGCGCCGCCGACATCGCCGCGGCGAATCGCGCGGGCGTCGGCGCCGTCAACCTGTCGCTGCCTGCGTCAGATCTGTTGCTGAAGGCCAAGCTCGGCATCGGCCGCGACGAGGCGCTCGCGCGCGTGCGCCGCTTTGTCCCTATGGCGCTCGACGCGGGCTTCGAGGTCGCCGTCGGCGCCGAAGATTCCTCGCGCGCCGATCCCGATCATCTCCTGCGCATGGTTGAAGCAGCGCAGCGCGCCGGCGCCTTCCGCATCCGCATCGCCGACACGGTCGGCGTGCTCGACCCGTTCGCGACCCACGATCTTGTCGCACGCGTCGTCGCAGCGACCGACATGGCGGTCGAGTTCCACGGCCACGACGATTACGGCATGGCCACCGCCAACACGCTCGCGGCCGCCCGCGCCGGCGCCAGCGATCTCTCGGTCACCGTCGGGGGCTTAGGCGAACGCGCCGGCAACGCCGCGCTGGAGGAAGTCGCCGCGGCGCTGGAGGCGTTGCACGGCGTCGATTGCGGCGTCGATCTCGCGCAATTGCCTGATCTCGCCGAGATGACGGCCGACGCCGCGCGCCGCGCCATCCCCGAAGGCAAGGCGATTGTCGGGCGCGACGTGTTCTCGCACGAATCCGGCATCCACGTCGCCGGGCTGCTCGCCGATCCCGCGACCTATCGCGGCCCGGACCCGGCGTGGTTCGGCCGCTCGCATCGCATCGTGCTGGGCAAGCATTCCGGCGCGCGCGCGCTCGAATATGCGCTTGGCCTCGAGGGCCTGAGCGTCGAGCGCGAGGCCGCGCCCGCCCTGCTCGCCGCCGTTCGCGCCCACGCCGCGCGCGAGAAGCGCGCGCTCAAGACGCACGAGTTGATCCGGCTCTGCCGCGAAACATCGTCGCGTATCGCCGACCCCGTCTGAGGAGCGCCTTATGTCCTGCCTGCTCGAAAGCCAGCCGCTCGATCCCGTGTGCATCCTGCAAAGGCTGCGCGGCCTCTCCAGCGCCGAGGATTTCTTCCACGAGCTGCGCGTGCCCTACGATCCCGCGGTGCTCGCCGTGGCGCGGCTGCACATCCTCAAGCGCATGGGCGAATATCTCGATGGCGACGATCTCGACGGCCTGCCCGACAGCGTCGCCGCCGCGCGCGCGCAAAACCTGCTCGCGCGCGCCTATGCCGACTTTGTCGCCTCGTCGCCGCTGAAGCAGCGCGTGTTCCGTGTGCTGAAGGATCGCGATCCCGAGCGGCCGGCGCCGTCTGGCTCCGTGTTTGTCTCGTTCGACGACATTGCGCCGCTGCCGGCCAGTCACGACGGAGGTCCGTCGCGCGACGACGACGTGTCGCGTTCCTGACAGCGCGGCGTCGCGCCGAGGCCCCGGAATCCCTGGGGTTTCGCGCTGGCACGGCGCATGCGTAGAGAGAGGGCGAACGCCGCCCAGGAGAGTTCCATGCATTTCGTGGTCTGCATCAAACAAGTTCCGGATTCGGCGCAGATCCGCGTGCATCCCGTCACCAACACGATCATGCGGCAGGGCGTGCCGACGATCATCAATCCTTACGATCTGTTCGCGCTGGAGACGGCGCTGCGGCTGCGCGACGCCCATCGCGGCGAAGTCACAGTGCTGACCATGGGTCCGCCGTCGGCCGAAGATTCCTTGCGCAAGGCGCTGACCTACGGCGCCAACCGCGGCGTGTTGCTGACCGACCGCTTCTTCGCCGGCTCCGACACGCTGGCGACCAGCTTTGCGCTGAGCCAAGCGATCCGCAAGATCGGCGAGATCTGGGGGCCGCCCGACATCGTGTTCGCCGGCAAGCAGACCATCGACGGCGACACCGCCCAGGTCGGCCCCGGCATCGCGCGGCGGCTGGAGCTGCATCAGCTCACTTACATCTCCAAGATCGGCCATGTCGACAAGGATTCCGGCGTGATCGAGCTCGAGCGCCGCGCCGAAGGCGGCACCCAGTCGCTCGGCTCGCGCATGCCTTGCCTGATCACCATGCTGGAGGGCACAGCGGAAATCCGCCGCGGCAGCCTCAACGACGCGCTGCGCGCCGCCCGCGCCGAGATCGTCACCTGGAACGCCAAAGACGCCGGCATCGAGGACATGCTCAAATGCGGCTTGCGCGGCTCGCCGACCGTCGTCAAGCGCGTGTTCGCGCCGACGCCGCGAGCCGAGAAGGCCAAGCAGATCGAGCTGCAACCGAAGGCGCGGGCGACCGCGGAGGCGCTGCTCGACACGCTGTTCGTTGCGAAACCTTCGCTTGAGGGCGACATGCGTACGCTCGCCGCCGGTTTGTGAGGAGAGGAACATGGCCGAAGCTCCCGCCGCCCCCAGCCGGGCCACGATGAAGAAAGAGCTGCCGGAGCGCTTCCGGGATTACAAACACGTCTGGGTCAACATCGAGCTGGAGCGCGGGCAGGTTCATCCGGTCTCGTTCGAGTTGTTGGGCGAGGGCCGCAAGCTCGCCGACAAGCTCGGCGTCGAGCTGGCGGGCGTGGTGATCGGCGGCGTCAACGCCGGCGGCCGCGAGGCGGCGGCCGATGCGTTCGAATACGGCGCCGATGTCGTCTATCTGGTCGAGCATCCCGTGCTCGCCGACTACCGCAACGAGCCCTATACGCGCACGCTGACCGAACTGGTCAACACGTACAAGCCCGAGATCCTGCTGCTCGGCGCGACCAACCTCGGCCGCGATCTCGCCGGCGCGGTGGCGACGACGCTGCAGACCGGCCTCACTGCCGATTGCACGGAGCTTGCGGTCGACGCCGACAAATCGCTCGCCGCGACCCGGCCGACCTTCGGCGGCTCGCTGCTGTGCACGATCTACACGCTGAACTTCCGCCCGCAGATGGCGACCGTGCGGCCGCGCGTGATGGCGATGCCGGCGCGCCAGGACGGCCGCGCGGGGCGCATCGTCGAGCACAAGGTTGATTTGGTTGAAGAGAGCCTCGTCACCAAGGTGCTCTCGTTCCTGCCTGACCGCAACTCGAGCAAATCCAACCTCGCCTTCGCCGACGTCGTCGTCGCCGGCGGGCTCGGGTTGCAGAGCGCCGAGAACCTTCAGCTCGTGCGCGCGCTGGCGGGCGTGCTCGGCGGCGAATGGGGCTGCTCGCGCCCTTGCGTGCAGAAGGGCTGGGCGCCGGCGGACCGGCAGATCGGCCAGACCGGCAAGACGATCCGGCCCAAGCTCTATATCGCGGCCGGCATCTCGGGCGCGATCCAGCATCGCGTCGGCGTCGAGGGCGCCGATCTGATCCTCGCCATCAACACCGACAAAAGCGCTCCGATCCTCGATATCGCGCATTTCGCCGTCGCCACCGACGCGATCCGCTTCCTGCCGGCGCTCACCGAAGCGTTCCGCGCGAGGCTCTCCATCCATTCTCGCGACCGGCTCGCCGGCTGAAGGAGCCTCCCATGGTCGAGAAGTTCGATTGCATCGTCGTCGGCGCCGGCATGTCCGGCAATGCCGCCGCCTACACGCTGGCCAAGAAAGGCCTCAAGGTGCTGCAACTGGAGCGCGGCGAATACGCCGGCTCCAAGAACGTGCAGGGCGCCATCATGTACGCCGACATGCTGGAGGCGATCGTCCCCGATTTCCGCGAGGACGCGCCGCTGGAGCGGCATCTGATCGAGCAGCGCTTCTGGATGATGAGCGCAAAGGCGCATACCGGCGTGCAGTACCGCTCCGAGGCGTTCAACGAGGACAAGCCCAACCGCTACACGATCATCCGCTCGCAGTTCGACAAATGGTTCAACCGCAAGGTGCGCGAGGCCGGCGCGCTGGTGCTGACCGAGACGACGGCAACCGAGCTGATCTTCGACGCCTACGGCCACTGCATGGGCCTGCGCACCGACCGCGACGGCGGCGTCATCCACGCCGACGTGGTCGTTCTCGCGGAGGGCGTCAACGGGCTGCTCGGCTCGCGCGCCGGACTGCGCGAGCCGCCCAAGCCCGACACGGTCGCGCTGGCGGTGAAAGAGATGCACTTCCTGCCGCAGGAGACGATCGAACAGCGCTTCAACGTCAAGGGCGACGAGGGCGTAGTGATCGAGGCGGCCGGCGTGATCTCGCAAGGCATGACCGGCATGGGCTTCATCTACACCAACAAGGAGAGCCTGTCGGTCGGCATCGGTTGTCTGGTGTCGGATTTCGCCAAGAGCGGCGTGACGCCCTACGGTCTGTTGGAGACGTTCAAGCAGCATCCGTCGATCATGCCGCTGCTCGAGGGCTCGGAGGTGAAGGAATACGCGGCGCATCTGATCCCGGAGGGCGGCTTTAAGGCGGTGCCGCAGCTGTGCGGCAACGGCTGGGTCGTGGTCGGCGACGCCGCGCAGCTCAACAACGCCGTCCACCGCGAGGGCTCCAATCTCGCCATGACCTCGGGGCGCATCGCGGCGGAGGCGATCTTCCAGGTCAAGAGCCGCAAGGAGAAGATGACGAAGGAGAACCTGCAGCGCTACCCCGACGCGCTGAATGACAGCTTCGTGATGAAGGACCTGCGCAAGCACAAGGACATGCCGGCGCTGATGCACACCAACTCGCGCAACTTTTTCCTCACCTACCCCGAGCTGGTCGCCAAGGCGATGGAGAATTTTGTCCGCGTCGACGGGACGCCTAAGCTGGAGAAGGAGAGCGCCACCGTGCTCGCCTTCCGCAAATCGCGAGGCATTACCGGCCTCATCGGCGACGCTGTGCGCATTGCGCGCGCGTGGCGCTAGTTGCTGGACAGGAGATTGCCATGTCGGACGCCCTCACAGTCAAAGTCGAAGACAAGCTCTATCAGAACCGCTACGTCGTCGACGCCGGACGCAGCCACATCACGGTCACGCCGCACGAGAAGCCGTCGCAAAATCTCATGGCGATGATCAAGCTGTGCCCGGCCGGCTGCTATTCCCTCAACGAGACCGGACAGGTCGAGATCGCGCCGGACGGCTGTTTCGAGTGCGGCACCTGCCGGGTGCTGTGCGAGCCGGACGGCGAACTGTCCTGGGCGTACCCGCGGGGCGGCTACGGCGTGCTGTTCAAGTTCGGTTGAGCGCGAGCATGGCGCAGTGCGGAGCCGCGTAGATGCCCGGGACAAGCCGGGGCATGACCTGTGCTCGCGTAGGATAGACCAAGGCTAGCGCGATAAAGGCGAAGGCCGTGGGTTAGGCCGCCTCGATCGTCACCGCGACCTCGCGCGGCGGCGCGCTGTAGGGCGCGCTGGTGACGATGAGCGTCGCGCCCGCCCGCACATAGTCGGCGGCGTTGCCGGCGTTGACGCCGCCCGCCGCCGCGATCACCGGCCGCGCGTCGCGGCCCGCCGCAAATCCGGCGACCTCCGCCACCGCCGCAGGCGCGAACCTTTCGAGTTGCACGACATCGAAGCCCGCCGCGATGGCGGCGCAGGCCTCAGCGACGCGGCCGACCTCGACGCCGATCTTCTTCTCCGGCGCCGCGCGCCGCAGCCGCATCGCCAGCGCCGCCAGCGATTCATCGGCACAGAAGGCGCGATGCTCGGCGAACACGAGCACGGTTTCCGCCAGCCCCGTGCGATGCAGGATCGCCCCGCCCGCGCGCACGGCCAGATGCGACAGCCGCCGCCCACCGGGAAAGCTCTTGCGCGTGCAGGCGACGCGCACGTTCGCGTCCACCCGCTCGACCGCGTCGACGAGGGCGCGCGCGGCGGTGGCTACTCCCGACAGCGCCTCGACCAGCGTCTGCGACGGCTTCCAGGCGAGATGGAGCGCCGCCGCGTCGCCCTCGCCAGTCAGAAACGTCTCGTCGTCGGCGATGCGGGCGCCAGAGCCGCGCGCGACCTCAGCCGTGACTCCGACCCGCGCCAGCATCGCCGCGGCGATCTCGACGCCGGCCAGCACATAGCCGCCGCGCGCGGCGAAGCGGATGCGGCCGCGTTGGCCCGCAAGCCCCAGCGCCTCGCTCGTGAGATCGCCGAACCCGGCGTCCTCTTCGAGCAGGCGCTCGATATCGACGCCGAGCGGCGTCAATCGATCCCAACCATCACGTCGGAGGCTTTGACCACCGCCGTCGCCGGCTTGCCGATCTCCAGCTTCAGCGCATCGACGGCGGCGTTGGTGATGGCGGCGGTGACGACGACGCCGTCGCCGACGTCGATCTTCACCTGCGCCGTCGTCGCGCCTCTGACGATGGCGACGATCACGCCACGCAGCCGGTTGCGTGCGGAAAGCTGCATCTGCCGACGCCCCTTCACTTACCCATGGCGCCTGAATGCTCGGGCGCGCCTTGCGCGCGGTCATAGGCTGCGGGCCCCGTTCTTGCAAAGCTTTTGCGTGCGCCGCGCGCGGCGCGACTTTTTGTCGGCTTTGCGACAAAGGAGGCGGTCATGTCCTTCGTGCTCAATCCGCATCGGCTGGCGGCGGTCGTCTATGACGACGGCCGCAGCGTCGACGCGCTGATGACGGAATTCGCCGACGAACTCATCCACGCCGGCGTCGACGCGCGCGGCCTGGTGCAACTACCGCCGCCGCCGGACGGCTGCGGCCCCAAGGACCCGATGCGGATTCGCGATCTCGCGACCGGCGAGCTAATCCCGATCTGCCAGGACCTCGGCGCCGGCGCCAAAAGCTGCAAGCTCGACACCACCGTGCTCGCCAGCGCCTCGATGCGGCTGCGCGCGGCGGCGGAGAGCCGTTGCGACATCGTCTTCTTCTCCAAGTTCGGCAAGACCGAGGCGGCGGGCGGCGGCTTCCGGGCCGAACTCGCCTACGCGGCCTGCGAGGGCGCCATCGTGCTGACCGCCGTCAAGCGCCCGCTGGCGCAAGCCTATCTCGCCTTCACCGGCGGCGAGGGCACGCTGCTGGCGGCCCGGCCGTGGGTGCTGCGCAACTGGTGGACCGATCGCTTCGGCCTGCGCGCGGCGGCCTAGCGCTTCGGCTTCGGCTCGCGCGCCAGCATCGGCCAGTAGTCCCAGAGAAACGCCGCGAAGGCCAGCACCCAGGCGCAGGCCGCCGCATGGAACAGCGCCGTCTCGAACCGCGGCGGCGCCAGCGACAGCGCCAGCCGCAACGCCAGCGCTGCGCCGATCAGCCCATAGGCCGCCTTGGCCCAGCGCGAGGCGGCGAGCGGCTGGCCGGAATGGCCGAGCGTCGCGCGCGTCATCATCGCCAGCGTCATCATCCCGGCCGCGCCGATCGACCAGACGTGCAGTGCAGCGTCATAGGGTAGCGCCGCGGGAAACAAGGCGCTCGCGCCGACGGCGAGGAAGCCCGCCGCCGCCAGTCCGAACCCGGCATGCAGCACGAACACCAGCGCATCGCTGCGCGTCGCCCAACCGCGCCAGCGCGCCAGCCGCACGAAGTTGCCGACGCCCGCCGCGAGCGCCAGCGCTCCCGTGGCTTGCGCGTAGGGCGCCGCGACCCAGGCGGCCAGCGCCAGCGCCGAAAACGCCATCATGGCGGCGTCGAACTTGCCGAACGGCTCCGGCCGCAACTTCGATCCCGCGCGCGCCAGCCAGTTGTTGGTGAAGCTCGGCGTCACCCGGCCGCCGATGACGAGAATCAGCATGACGACGAGCGCGAGCGCGCCGCGCTGCGAATATTCGGCAAAGCCGCGCGCAGCGTCCTCGTAATGGAACGCGAGGTTGGCGGCGGCGAGCGCGGCCACCATCACGACCAGCTTGCCGTTGCGTCCGTTCTTGCCCGCGACGACCTCGCGCGCGATCACGGCGGCGAAAGCGATGAGAAACGCCGAATCGATCGCCGCCGCCAACGGACGGCCGAGATCGGCAGAGCAAAACATCGCGATCCGCCCGGCGACCCACAGCGCCACAAGGCCCGCCAGCGGCGCCCTGGAGACCGGCAGCCGCCCGGTCCAGTTCGGCACCGCAGTGGTGAGGAAGCCCGCGACCACCGCTGCGAGATAGCCGAAGATCATCTCGTGCGCGTGCCAGTCTATGGCCGAAAAAGCCGTCGCCAGCTGCAGCCGGCCGGAATGCACGAACGGCCACAGGCTGATCGCGACCGCCGCCCACACCGCCGCGCCGAGAAAGAACGGCCGGAACCCGCGCCGCCAGATCGCAGCGCCGGTAAAGGCGCGATAGGCCGCGGCGCTGCGGCCCGCGTCGGCCTCATGCGAGATGCTCATACGCTTCTCCTTTCGAGGATCTCGGCGACGGCGTCATCGATATCGCGAAGCTGGTCGAGAATTTTGCGCGCTTGCCCGCGGAACGCGACAAAACTGTCGCGCCAGCGTTCGGCGCGCGGCTCAGTGGCGGCGAGCCGGCGAACCAGCCCGAGCGCGTTCTCGGCGACGCGCGCCCGCTCCAAAGCCGCCTCGTAGTCCTCGGCTCCGACCAGACGCACGCGCCGGTCCTGACAGATTCCGACGCAAGGGTACGGCGCCTCGACGCGGCCGCAGCCGATGCAGCGCCACGCGTCGATGAAGTCGGTCATCGCGGCGCCGCCTGATCGGCGCCGTCGATAAAGGGATCGATCGGGAACCGCGCGCGGAACGCCGCCATGTCGGCGATGCGCAGCTTGCGGCCGTCGACCTTGACGCCCTGCGCGGCCAGCCCCGACAGCGTGCGCGAGAACGTCTCGCGGGTCATGCCGAGATGGGCGGCGATCTCGCTCTTGTCCATCGTCAGCGCGATCTCAGCCGAGCCCTCGGCGGCGAGAACCAATCCGCCGAGATAGGCGGCGACCCGCTCCTCGGCGTTGCGCATACGAAAACTCTTGGCGGCGCGCATCTGCCGGCGCAATTGCATCGACACGTGAGCCAGCACTGCGGAGCACAGCGCATTGTCGCGCGCCAACTCGGCGCGGAACCGCTCGGCCCCGACGAGCAGGATCTGCGCCTCCTCCAGCACGCGCGCGCGCAACAGATAGGGCTGCCCGGTGACGACCGCCGCCGGCAGCGCCATGTCGAACGGCCGCACGGCCTCGATCACCGCCTCCGCCGGCCCTCTCACGCCGACCAGCTTGAGCGAACCGGCGATCAGGAACAGCGCGAAGGCGGGGGTCTCGGCCTGTTCGAACACCATCGCGCCGGCGGGCAGGCGGTGGATGAGCGATTGCTCGGCCAGCCGCTGGCGCGTCACCGCCCCGACCGGCGCCAGCCAGGGGATCGCGTCGAGCGCCTGCCGGGCCGGCGAATGCGGGACGGCCTCTGCTAGCCGCGGTTCGGCGTCCATCGGAAACTCCCTACTTACATCATGTGACCTCTATCACGCTTATGCCGTGCAATATGCCGCCTTCTCGTTGACTTTGGTCAAGTTGTGGACCGATTGCCGCAGCTATCGCTGGAGCGTCGCCGCTTCGGGGAGATTTGCGATGGCCTTAGACAAATCGCTGGTTTCGTCGATGCCCGCATTCAAGAATTTCGCGGTCGAGACGCTGGAGAAGGTGCTGGCGCAGGCGCGCTCGCAACGCACGCCGAAGAACTCGCATGTATTCGAACAAGGCGGCGAGGCGACGACGTTCTTCCTGCTGCTGCACGGCAGGGTGCGCGCCTACCGGGTGACGCCGGCCGGCGAGCAGGTGGTGATGCGTTTCGTCGGCCCGGGAGAATATTTCGGCGTCGCCCCGGCGATGTCGGTCCGGACCTATCCCGCCAATGCGGTGGCGGTCGTCGACAGCGTCGCGCTGGCATGGCCCGCGGCGGTCTGGGCGGCGCTGGCGGAGGAACATCCCGCGCTGGCTTCGAGCATGATGCGCACGCTCGGCGAACAGCTGCAGGAGGCGCAGACCCGCATCGCGGAAATGTCGACGCAGGAGGTTGAGCGCCGGGTCGCCAACGCGCTGCTGCGGCTGGCGGCGCAGGGCGGCAGCAAGCAGGAGGGCGGCGTCGGCTTCGATTTCCCGATCTCGCGCCAGGACATCGCCGAGATGACCGGCACGACGCTGTTCACGGTGAGCCGGATCATTGCGGCCTGGGAGTCGAACGGCCTGCTGTTGACCGGCCGGCAGAAGATCGTCATCCGCGAGCCGCACAAGCTCGCCGTGCTCGCCGACGGGGCCTAGGCGACCGCCGCCTCGAGCGCCGCGAGGAACCTGGCCAGGTCCTGCTCGTGCTCCTCGCAGGCGTGTTCAATCGAGTGGAACACGCCGAACGGGCAGCCGACGCATTTCATCCGCCAGCGCATGAACACGCCGACCGTCGCGGGCCAGCGGCGCATCGCCTCGTCAACCAACGCCTTCGGATCGATCCGCGCCGGGGCGACGGTATCTTGAGCGAGCGTCATATTACGGCTCCCAACCAATAGCGTAAGCGCGCGACGAGCCCGGAGGTTTTGGTCTCACGCACCAGCCGCACGCCGAGATAAGTCGGCGGCTTGCCGGCCGAGCAACCGCCCGAGCGCGCGTCGCGGATGAAGTCGGTGAGATAGGCGCGATGCTCGCCTTCGGCGACGCGCACGCCGCAGTTGGTCGTCACCGGCCGGAAGCCGCTTGGCCCGGCCGCGTAGCGCACGAAGCAATCCGCGGTCCATTCCCAGACATTGCCGGAGAGATCGTAGAGGCCGTTCTCGTTGGCTTGCCCCGCGCCGAGCCGACTCAGCCGCTCGTCGTTCTTCGCCGCCGCGCTTTCGGCGTCGTATTTGGCGAGCCAGCGATCGGAAGCGTCGCCCGCGCCCAGCGCGTCGTCGCGCGCGCGGCTGCCTGCGGCGACGCGCCATTCCGCGTCGCTCGGCAAGCGCCAGACCTCGCCGGTCTTGCCGCTGATCCATGCGGCGTAGGCGCTGGCGTCCGCATAGTTGATCAGCACCGCGGGCAACCGCGGGTCGCGGCTCTGCGACGCCGGCCGCGGCGGGCAGACTCGCTCGGCGGCGCAGGCGTCGTATTGCGCGCCCGAAAGCTCATCCCGCATGATCTCGAAGCCAACCGTCGAGCCTTCCCGCCACGGCGCATCGACCGGGCGCCCGCCTTGGCTGAACTCGCCCGCCGGCCGATAGCTGAAGCTCAGCGAGGCGATGCCGACCGTCTCCGGCCGCGCCCATTCGCCCAGCGAGGCGGGCGCGACGGGCGCTGTCAGCGAGGCGGCGACCAGCGCCGCCTTGGTCGCGAGCTTGAGGCGCAGGACCATGACCGTCGCCCGTCAGTTGGTCGCGGCGGCGGGGATCGGGCCGGGCGGCTTGATCTGTTGCATCAGGTCGTCGTTCCATTTGCCTTCGACCTTGAAGTGAGCGGTCCCGCCCAGCATCGTCGCCTCGATCAGGTTGTGCGTGACATAGGCGTAGACGCCCGGCTGCCTGAATTTGTACAGAGCTGCGCCGGCGGAGCCGCCGCGGATGAACCAGGTCTCCTGATCGACCTGCGGCGGATTGGCGAACTTGCCGGTCTCCCAGACATAATCGCCGTGGCCGCCGATCAGATGCGGGCGGCTGTCGCGATTGGCCTGCGAGTGGATGATCAGCACCGTCTCGCCGACATTGGCCTTGAGCGCGTTCTTGCCGGTCAGCGCGTCGACCTTGCCGTTGAACACGACATGGGTCGGCGTCAGCGTCTTCATCACGTCGAGCGTCTCGGCCATGGTGTCGGCGATGTTGCTGTAGCTCTTATAGTTGCCCTTATCGTCGCGCGGCACGTAGAGATCCTGTTCGCCGATGTAATAGGCGCGGTCGTAATGCAGCGGCTTGCCCTGGCCGTCCTTGAGGCCGTCGCGCGGAAGCACCATGATGGCGCCGTTCATGCCCAGTACGACATGCAGCGGCGTCATCGGGCCGCCGGGCGCGCAGTGATAGACAAACACGCCGGACCTTGTCGCCTTGAAGCGGAACGTCGCCTGTTCGCCGGGATTGACCAGGGTGAGCTGCGCGCCGCCGAGGCCGCCGGTGGCGGCGTGGAAGTCGATGTCGTGCTGCATCTGGTTGGTGGCGGGATTGACCAGCGTCACCTCAACGTAGTCGCCCTGGTGCGCCACCAGCAGCGGGCCGGGCATCGAGCCGTTGAAGGTCATCGCCGGGATGGTCGTGCCGTCGTTGTCGATCACCATCGGCTTCTCCTGGATGGTGAGGGTGAACTCGACGATCTTCGGACCCGACGTCGTCGCCTGCTCGTGCGCCATCACGTACGGCGGCGCGACGAGCACGCCCTTTTCGCGCGGCAGGTTGAGATCGCCCGCCAGCGCCGGGCCGGCGGCCATCAGCGCCGCTACGGCGGCGCCGAGGATTGCGGAACGTCGGGTGAGCATCTTCGCCTCCAATGGCGCCAAAGCGCCGTCGATGCGGTCTTCGCGCCGGCCGCTGTTTGGAACGTTGCTTTTGCGCAAACACGTCCCGGCGCGGGGCGGCGATCACGCGTGGGTTTGCTGCGGCGCAAGTTCGTCGTGCACGGTTGGCGTTCTATTCCGTGACGCAAGCGCAGGAGGCGGCGATGGACGCGAGGGTTCTGGACATCTTACGCGGCGTGGAAGACCCGGAGCTTGGCCTCAGCGTCGTCGATCTCGGCCTCGTCTATGCGGCGGAGCGCGGAGGGGACCGCATCGCCGTCAAGATGACCGCGACGAGCCGCTCCTGCCCGTCGAGCGAATATCTGCTCGAAGAGGCGCGCGAGCGGCTGGCGCGCGCCTTCCCCGAAATCATTTCGCTGGAGGTGGAGCTTGTCTGGTCGCCCGCCTGGACGCCCGAGCGGGTGAGCGCGGCCGGCCGCGCCGAACTGGGGATCTGAAGCGATGTCGAGCATCGAACTTTCGCCGCCGCGCGCGCGCAGCCCCGAAGCCACGCGCCGCAACCGCCGCCTGCGGCTACCGTTCCTCGCGCTCGGGCTGTCGTTCTTTCTCGCCGCGATCTATGGCGGGCTCTGGCGTCTCGGCTGGCCGCTGCCGCACGCGCAGCGTCTGGGCGACCTGCACGGGCCGCTGATGATCTCGGGCTTCTTCGGCACGTTGATTGGATTGGAGCGTTCGGTCGCGCTCGGCAAGTCCTGGGCGTTCGCGGCGCCGCTGCTGTCTTGCGCCGGCGCGCTGGCGCTCGTCGCGGGCGTCCCGCCGGCCTTCGCCGCAGCCGCCTTCGTGGCCGCCGCGGCGCTTCTGTCAGGCGCCTCGCTGATGGCGCTGCGCCACGACCGGCGGATCTTCACCGCGCTGCTCGCCGTGGCCGCGGCGTGTTGGGGCGTCGGCGGGCTGGTCTGGCTGCGCACGGGCGTCGTGCCCTACGCGACGCCGTGGTGGTTGATGTTTCTAACGCTGACCGTCGCCGCCGAGCGGCTCGACATGAGCCGGTTGCTCGGGGTCGCCCGGCTCGGCGTCGCGGCCTTCCTGGCCTGCGTGGCGCTGCTGATCTCAGGCGCCAGTCTCGGCTTGTTTGATCCGCTCGGGGCGCGGCTGCTCGGCGCCGGCTTCGTCGCGCTGGCGCTCTGGCTGCTGAAGCACGACATCGCGCTGCGCAATCTCCGCCGCGCCCCGCATCTGCGATATTTCGGCGTCTGCATGGCGCTCGGCTATCTCTGGATGGGCGTCGCCGGCGTCGCGCTGATCGTCGCGCCGCCGGGCGTCGCGCCCTATGGCTACGACATGGCGCTGCACGCGATTCTCATCGGCTTCGTGCTGTCGATGGCGTTCGGCCATTCCGTCATCGTCATTCCCGCCATCACTGGCGCGGCGGCGCCTTACCATCGCACGATGTACGCGGGCCTTGCGCTGCTGCACGCCTCGCTGATCCTGCGCCTTTGCGGCGACGCGTTCGTGTACGAGCCGGCGCGTGTGGCGAGCGGCGCGCTGACGCTGGCCGGCATGGTCGCCTTCGCCGGCGTGCTCGGCTGGCGGATCAAGACGGCGCCGCGCGCGGCGGCTTGATACAAACTCAATCGAAACAAGGCGCCTCCCGTCATCCCCGCTTGCGCGGGGACGACGCATTGTCTGTTCTACGTGACCTCAATCACTCCCTTGTTTGCTGACCGTCAACGTTCCCGCCTGCGCTTTGCTTCTTTGATGGCGCTGTCAAACCGGAACAGGAGGCAAGGGGCGTGGACCTGCTCACCAAATCCGCCGCCAGGAATATCTTCTATGGCGGCTCTGCATTCTTCTTCATCGTGTTCGTCGGCCTCGTCGCCGACAGCTACCGCCAGGGTCGCGCCATCGAAGTCGCGCACCCGATCACGGCCGACGTCGCCGCGGGCAAGCGCATCTGGGAACGTCACGCCTGCTTCGATTGCCACACTCTGTTCGGCGAAGGCGCGCGCTATGCGCCGGAGATCGGCAAGGTCTGGCTCAAATACGGCGGCGACAAGGACCCCAAGAATGCGACCGAGGCGCTGAAAGGCTGGTTCGCCGGTCAGCCGACCGGCATCGAAGACCGCCACCAGATGCCAAACTTCCACTTCAACGACAAGGAGCTCGACGACGTGATCGCCTTCCTGCGCTGGACTAGCGCCATCGACACGCAGGGCTGGCCCGCCCAGCCCAAGCCTTGAGAGGAGGCAACGTCATGAGATACCAATCCCAATCCGTCGCGAAGCTGTATTTCTTCGGCGCGCTGACGATCTTCGCGCTGCAGCTTTTGTTCGGCCTCGTCGGCGCGACGATGTACATCGCGCCGACCCTTATCTCGCCGGATATCCTGCCGTTCAGCGTCGTGCGCATGATCCACACCAACGCGCTGATCGTCTGGCTGCTGCTCGGCTTCTTCGGCGCGACCTATTTCCTGTTGCCGGAAGAAACGGAGAGCGAGATTTTCTCGCCATTCCTGGCGAAACTGCAGTTCTGGCTGTTCTTCGTCGCGGCCGTCGTTTGCGTCGTCGGCTACCTGTTCGGCTACTACGACGGCCGCTCCTACCTGGAGCAGCCGATCTACATCAAGCTCGGCATCGTCGCCGTCTGCGTGATCTTTCTGTTCAACATCTCGATGACGGCGTTGAAAGGCCGCAAGACGGTCATCACCAACATCCTGCTGCTCGGCCTGTGGGGCTGCGTAGTGTTCTTCCTGTTCGCCTTCTACCTGCCGGCCAACGTCGTCATCGACAAGATGTTCTGGTGGTGGGTGGTGCACCTGTGGGTCGAGGGCGTTTGGGAGCTGATCATGGCCTCGATCCTCGCCTTCCTGCTGATCAAGCTGACCGGCGTCGATCGCGAGATCGTCGAGAAGTGGCTCTACGTCATCGTCGGCGCGGCGCTGTTCTCTGGCATCCTCGGCACCGGCCATCACTATTACTGGATCGGCGCGCCGGGCTACTGGCAGTGGATCGGCTCGATCTTCTCGGCCGTTGAGCCGCTGCCGTTCTTCGCCATGGTGGTGTTCGCGTTCGGCATGGTGTGGAAGGGCCGGCGCGAGCATCCCAACAAGGCCGCGCTGCTGTGGTCGCTCGGCTGCGCGGTGACCTCGTTCTTCGGCGCCGGCGTGTGGGGTTTCATGCACACGCTGTCGTTCATCAACTACTACACGCACGGCACCCAGTTCACCGCCGCGCACGGCCACCTCTCGTTCTACGGCGCCTACGCCATGGTCAACATCGCGATGATCACCTATGCGCTGCCGATTCTGCTCAAGCGCGAGCCCTACAATCAGGGGCTCAACATCGCCAGCTTCTGGCTGATGACCGGCGGCGTCTACACGATGACGGCGGGGCTGACCATCGCCGGCCTGCTGCAGAGCCACCTGCAATATGTCGCCGGTCAGGACTACATGGACGTGCAGCAGCAGTTGAAGCTGTTCTACGTGATCCGCCTCGTCGGCGGCGTCATGACCGCGCTCGGCCTCGCCGTGCATCTCGTCGCGCTGGCGCCCCCGCGGCGCGCGCCCGTTCGGGTCGTCGCCGTCGCTCCCGCGGAATGACCTGAAGCGAGGCCGCCTGCCCGAACAGGCGGCCTCGTCCCTTGCAACTCCGGATGAAATAAGATGCCCCCGCTGCTGAAGATCGTCGAACCCGAAATCCCGTTCTACGCGCCGCAGGGCGGCGAATGCGCCTTGTTCGAGCACGCCTATCGCCTGCGCCTGCCGGTGCTGCTGAAAGGCCCGACCGGCTGCGGCAAGACCCGCTTCGTCGCCCATATGGCGGCGCGGCTCGGCCTGCCGCTGCAGACGGTCGCCTGTCACGACGACCTCTCCGCCGCCGACCTCACGGGGCGCTATCTGCTCAAGGGCGGCGAGACGGTGTGGACCGACGGCCCGCTGACCCACGCCGTCCGTCACGGCGGCCTGTGCTATCTCGACGAAGTCGTGGAAGCGCGCAAGGACGTCGCCGTGGTGCTGCATCCGCTGACCGACGACCGCCGCATCTTGCCGCTCGACCGCACCGGCGAGACATTGCAGGCGCCCGACGATTTCATGCTCGTCGTCTCCTACAATCCCGGCTACCAGAACCTGCTCAAGGCGCTGAAGCCGAGCACGCGCCAGCGCTTCCTCGCCATCGACTTCGACTTTCCGGCCGAACAGATCGAGCTGGAGATCGTGGCGCGCGAGAGCGGGCTGCATGCCGACAAATGCGTGGCGCTGGTGCGCTTCGCGCGCCGTCTGCGCGAGCTGAAGACGGTCGATCTCGAGGAAGGTTGCTCGACCCGCCTCGTCGTCTACGCCGCAAGCTTGATCGCGTCGGGCGTCAAGAACGACGCTGCTGTGCGCGCCGCGATGATCGAGCCGCTGACCGACGACGCCGGTACGCGCGCGGGTTTGATCGAACTGGCCGACATGGTGTTCTAGCCGCTGCCTCCGGCGAGAGCGAGACCGCAAGCGCCGCGTCTGCGGCGCGCAGCCTGGCCCCGATCCCCGCCTGTGCGGAACGTCCAACGCGAGAGAGATATGAGCAGCCTATTTTCCTTCCTCGAACCGGAGGAGTTCGTCGGCGCGCATTGGCACCGGCTGACCGGGCGCTGGTCGTCGCTGCCGCGCTTTCCCGCCGCCGCGGTAGCCTTCGAGGAGGTCGCCTCGGCGCTGCCGTTGGTGTTCCGCGGCCTTGGCGGGCCGCATGCGCTGCGCCTCGGGGCCACGGTGGCGACCGCCTCGCGCCATCGGCTCGGCGCCGGGCTCGCGCTCACGCTCGGCGACGAGAAACTGGCGACGGCGCGGCGCGAGGCCGACGCCGTCTATCTGCCCGCTTCGCTCGACGCCTTCCCCGACCGCGCCGCCAACCGCAAGCTCTACTTCTGGCTCGCCGCCTTCTTCGCCCAGATGCGCCCGGCCTTGCAGAGCTACGACGACCCGCTGCAGCGCGATCTCGATTTCCTGCGCCGCTCCCGCGCCGCCACCGAAGCGGCGAAGGCGCAAGGCGCCGGGGCTGAGCGGCTGTGGACGGAGCTGTCGCAAAAGCTTCGCCTGGCGCGCCCGCAGCGACGGCTGCCGCCGCAGGAGCGCCAAGTCGAACGCGCCATCGCCAAGCTGCTCGGCGAAGGCGACGGCGGCGATTTCTGGCCGGAGATCGAGACCGGCGTCTTCGCCGCGCTCAGCGCCGCGCGCGGCTACCGGCCGTTCCTGCCGGTCGTCGCCTGGGGCGAGGCGCGGGGGAGCGCGCCGGGGTCCGAGCCGCCCGCGGGCGCGCCGGACGACGGCGGCGCGGCCGCGCAAGGCGACGGCAAGACGCGCAAGGCCAGGCGCACTGAGAGCGAGCAGACCGAGCGCAAGGATTTTCTGGCGCTGAACCGGTTCGAGAAGATGCTCTCGCTCGTCGAGTCGATGAACCTCGCCCGCCCCGTCGAGGACGACGACGATGAGGGCGCGAAAAAGGCGCTCGACGACTCCGAAGAGCTCGGCCTCTCCCGCCATTCCCGCAAAGCCGCGACGCGGCTCAAGCTCGAACTCGACATCGCCCCCAGCGACGGCCCCGAAGGGGCCTATTCGGACGCCAACTTTCCCGAATGGGACTACCGCCGCCGCCGGCTCATGCCGAACCACGTGCGCGTGCGTTCGCGATTGGCGACCCTGGAGCAGGAGCCGCCGCATAGCGCAACCCGCGCGCGCGCCATCGCCGCCGTGCGGCGCAAGTTTGAGGCGTTCCGGCCGCGCACGGAGACTTTGCGCGCCCGCTGCGACGGCGCGGAGCTGGATCTGGAGGCGCTCGTGCGCGCCCAAGCCGAGCTGGCCCGCGGGGTCGGATCGGAGCGCATCTATGTCGAGACCCGCAAGCGGCTGCGCGACATGTCGGTCGCCGTGCTCGCCGACGCTTCGCTGTCGACGGAGGCCTGGATCGGCGAACGGCGCGTGCTCGACGTCGAGCAGGAGGCGTTGTTGACGCTCAGCCACGCGCTGACCGCCTGCGGCGACGAGCATGCGCTCTACGGCTTTTCCTCGCGCACGCGGCGCGACGTGCGGGTCGAGACGCTGAAGGGCTTCGAGGAGCCGCTCTCGGCGCGGGTCGAGCGGCGCATTTTCGGGCTGAACCCCTCCGCCTATACGCGGCTGGGCGCAGCGATCCGCTTCACCGCCAAGGCGCTTTCGGAGCGTCCGCACGCACACCGGCTGCTGATCGTGCTGACCGACGGCAAGCCCAACGACGTCGACATCTACGAAGGCCGCTACGGCATCGAGGATTCGCGCCACGCGGTCGCCGAGGCGAGGCGGGCCGGGGCGCATGTCTTCGGCGTCACTGTCGACAGCAAGGCGCAGGATTATTTTCCAGCGATCTTCGGCAACGGCGCTTACGCCATCGTGCAGGACCCGGCGCGGTTGCCGGACGCCTGCGTCGCCATCTACCGCCAGATTGCGCTGCGCTAGCGACACGACAGCCCCGCGCAAGATTAAGAGAGCGTAATTGCTGAGATGCAGACAGTCCGGCCACGACTGTCTGGCTCGAAGAGCGGCCCGGCGCGGATGTACCGCCGGGCCGCTTTAGTCTTGGCCTTACGGCTTGGCCGTACCCTGTCCGTTCTGATCGCCGCGCACAGTGTTGGGCGTGGGATTGGCCGGGTCCTGCGGCGTGTTGGTCATGTTCGGCGCCGCGGCGCGGCCTTCGTTCACGCCGTTCGTTTCGCCGTTCATCCCCTTGCCGGCGGAGTTCGACGTCGCCGAGCCCGTGCCCGGGTTGCTGCCGGTCAGGCCGGAACCGGCGCCGGTCGCGCCGGCGGAGCCCGCGTTCTGCGCAAAGGCGGGAAGGCTGAAAGCAAGCAGGCCGGCGGCGGCCAGAGCATAGATAGTTTTCATTGGGCGTCTCCTTGGCTGAGGCAGGTGTAACCCAAGGATTTCAAATTCGTTCCTCCCGCTGGCGGCTGAAATTTCACACAACCCATGCGTGGTGCGCGTCAACCTATGTTGCAACTGGGCCGACGGTTTCGGCCGGAACTTACGGCCTGAATCGACGGGCCGGCCGGGATCGCGGCCATCGCGGCGCTGACCGGCGACGGCCGCGAGCCGCGCCGCGCGCGGCTGGCCAGGATCGCCGCCTACCGCTCGCTCGCCTGGAACGCGCATGTCGACGCCGCGCGCGCTTATGGAGCGGGCGGCGCGCGCTTCCCCTGCGGCGGCTTGACCGGGCGGCGCCTCACGGTTTCGATCTTGCATAACGTCGCGCAATAGGAGAAGGGAGCGGCGCTTCGCGCTCCATCGAGGCTACTCGCGCGTCAGGGACTTGAGGTTATGGGCAAGGTCACGGGTTTTCTGGAGATCGACCGCGCGGACCGGCGTTACGCCCCGGCCTCCGACCGCATCCGCCACTATCGCGAGTTCCTGCTGCCGCTCAGCGAGGAGGCGACGCGCAATCAGGCGGCGCGCTGCATGAACTGCGGCATCCCCTATTGCCACAACGGCTGCCCGGTCAACAACCAGATCCCCGACTGGAATGATCTCGTCTATCGCGGCGACTGGCGCGAGGCGTCGCGCAACCTGCACTCCACCAACAATTTCCCCGAGTTCACCGGCCGCGTCTGCCCCGCCCCGTGCGAGGCCTCGTGCACGCTGAACCTGCAGGACACGCCCGTCACCATCAAGACGATCGAATGCGCCATCGTCGACCGCGGCTGGGAGCAGGGCTGGATCAAGCCGGAGCCGCCGAGTCACAAGACCGGCAAGCGCGTCGCCGTGGTCGGCTCCGGGCCGGCGGGCCTGGCCTGCGCGCAGCAACTCGCTCGCGTCGGCCACGAGGTGCATCTCTACGAGAAGAACGCGCAAGCCGGCGGCCTGCTGCGTTACGGCATCCCCGACTTCAAGCTCGAAAAGCGCCACATCGAGCGCCGCGTCGAGCAGATGAAGGCCGAAGGGGTCGTGTTCCACTACAACGCGCATGTCGGCAAGGATGTCTCCGCCGCGCAACTGCTGGAAGGCTATGACGCCATCGCGCTCGCCGGCGGGGCCGAGCAGTCGCGCGATCTGCCGGTGCCCGGCCGCGACCTCTACGGCATCTATTTCGCGATGGAGTTCCTGCCGCAGCAGAACCGCCGCGTCTCCGGCGAGCCGCTCGGAACCAACGAGCCGATCCTCGCCAATGGCAAGCATGTCGTCGTCATCGGCGGCGGCGACACCGGCTCCGACTGCATCGGCACCTCGATCCGCCAGGGCGCGCTCAAGGTGACGCAGCTCGAAATCATGCCGACGCCGCCCAAGCTGGAGGACAAGATGCTCAACTGGCCGAACTGGCCGGTGAAGCTGCGCACCTCCTCCAGCCACGAGGAGGGCGCCGAGCGCGATTTCGCGGTGATGACGCGCAAGTTCGAGGGCGACAACGGCGCCGTCACCGGACTCGAGTGCATCCGCCTCGACGATGGGATGCGCCCGATCGAGGGCAGCGAGTTCACCCTCAAGGCCGATCTCGTGCTGCTGGCGATGGGCTTCGTCTCGCCGGTCAAAGAGGGCCTGTTGGCCGACCTCGGCGTCCAGCTCGACCAGCGCGGCAACGTGCTGGCGGACACCCGCGGCTACAAGTCCTCCACGGCCAAGGTGTTCGCCTGCGGCGACATGCGGCGCGGCCAGTCGCTGGTGGTGTGGGCGATCCGCGAGGGGCGGCAATGCGCCGCCTCGATCGACGAGACCCTGATGGGCGAAACCATCCTGCCGCGGTGAGACGGTTCGCATTCGCCTTCGCCGTGCTCGCCGGCCTCGCGGCGACGGCGACGGCGGGCTCCTGGGCGCTGATCGAGGCTTTGGCGGCGGGGCGGATCTACGCCTCGCTCGACGATCTCAAGCCGGCGCGCGCCGGCCTCGTGCTCGGCTCGGCCAAGCTCATCCGCAACTATGTCGGCAATCCGTTCTTCCGCAACCGCATCGACGCGGCGGCGGCCTTGTTCAAGTCCGGCAAGGTCGAGTACCTCATCGTCAGCGGCAGTCAGGCGGGTGGCGGCCGCCCGCGCGGCGGCTACGACGAACCCGCCGACATGCGCGACGCGCTGATCGTCGCCGGCGTCCCCGCCGCCCGCATCTACCGCGACTACGCCGGCTTCCGCACGCTCGATTCCATCGTGCGCGCCAAGGAGGTGTTCGGCCAGGATCGCGTCATTGTCGTCTCGCAATCCTTCCATCTCTCGCGCGCGCTGTTTCTCGCCGCCCGCAAGGGGCTCGACGACGACGGCTTCGCGGCCAAGGACCCGCCGCTGCGCTTCGGCGTGCGCACCAAACTGCGCGAGATCGCCGCGCGCGTCCTGGCGCTGCTCGACGTCGCCATTGGCGCGGAGCCGCGCTATCTCGGGCAGCACGTGCAGCTCGGCGTCGACAGCCCGACATGAGAGTCTGGCTCGCCGTTCTCCTGCTCGCGTGCGGCGCGGCGCAAGCGCAAAGTCCGTTCCTGCCGCCCGTCGCGCCGGCGCCAAAGCTCCTCAAGGTGCTGGCGCCGCCCGATTTCCTCGACCGGGCGATGGTCGAGGCGTTTGAGCGGGAGAGCGGCGCGACGGTCGCGCTCGACCAATACGCCGGCGCCGCCGAACTCAACGCTCGCTCCGCCGAGGAGCATTACGATCTCCTCGTGTTGCGCGGCCCCGCGCTCGCCCGCCGCCTCGCCGCAGGGACTTTGAGCAGGCTCGACCGCCGGCGGCTGCCCAACGCCCGCTTCGTGCAGCCCGCCGTCGCCGCCAAATTTGCCGCCTACGACCGCGACGGCGCTTACGCAATCCCGTTCGGCTGGTCCGCCTTCGGCCTGATCTACGACGCCGACAAGGCGCGCGAACCGCCGGTCTCGTTCGCGCAGGCGCTCGGCCTGACCAAGGAGCGGCGGGCGGGCGCCTGCGGCGTCGTCTGGCCCGACGCGCGCGAGGAAACCTTCCTCGCCGTCTGGAAGGTGATGGGGATCGACGCCGCCCGCGCCAAACCCGCCGAGGTGAAGTCGGCCGCGACGATCCTGGAGCGGGCGCGCAACAGCTTCCTGGTGTTCGCCGCGCCCGACGAGGTCGGGGCCTTCGCCAAGGGCGCCGCCTGTCTCGGCGCCGGGACCGCCGGCGAGGCGGCGGCGGCGGTGGCGCGCAGCGGCGACAATGCGGCCGCCGTCCGCTTCGCCTGGCCGCGCGAAGGCGCGCCGCTCGCACTCTACGCCTTCGCCATTCCCGTCGACGCGCCGTCCCCCAACGCCGCCTACCGCTTTCTCGACGCGGCCCTGGCGCCCGACAACGCGCGTCGCGCCACGGCCGCCGCGGGGGTCAACGACGCCGAGGACGCCGCCGAGCTCGACGAACTCAAGCGGCTGACGCCCGAGCCCGCGTTCGACCCCGCGGTCGCTGCGGCGATGCAGGCGGAGTGGAAGCGCCTTTCCGCCGCGAAATGAGCCGGCATAAGCGCCGCGAAATTTCCAGCTTTGCTTGGGCGCCGCGGCGTGCATCCTCGCCGACGCGCGCGACTCGAACCGAGAGCCTCATGTCCGACCGACCCAACATTCTCATCATCATGGCCGACCAGCTGGCGCCGGCGTTCCTGCCGGCCTACGGCCACAAGGTCGTCAAGTCGCCCAACATCGACGCGCTGGCGGCCGAGGGCGTGGTGTTCGAGAACGCCTATTGCGCGAGCCCGCTATGTTCGCCGTCCCGCGCGTCGTTCATGGCGGGGCTGCTGCCGTCGCGCACGCGCGTCTACGACAACGCCGCCGAATTCGCCGCCGACATTCCCACCTACGCGCACCGGCTGCGCCGGCTCGGCTACCGCACGGTGCTGTCCGGCAAGATGCATTTCTGCGGACCCGACCAGATGCACGGCTTCGAGAGCCGGCTGACGACCGACATCTACCCCGCCGATTTCGGTTGGACGCCGGACTGGGACCACCCGCAGGATCGCCCGAGCTGGTACCACAACATGAGCTCGGTCACGCAAGCCGGCCTCGCGGTGCGCACCAACCAGCTCGACTTCGACGACGAAGTGACGTTCATGGCGACACGCGAGATCTACGACAAGGCCCGCGGCGTCGACAAGCGTCCGCTATTGCTGGTCGCCTCGCTGACCCATCCGCATGACCCCTACGCGATCACGCGGGAGTTCTTCGATCTCTACCGCGACGAGGACATCGACATGCCGGGCCCGGCGATCCCGGCCGATCGGCTCGACCCGCATTCGCGCCGCCTGCGCCATGTCTGCGCCATGGACGCGCTGCCGATCACCGAGCAGCAGATCCGCACCGCGCGCCGCGCCTATTACGGCGAGATCAGCTATGTCGACCATAACGCCGGCCGGCTGACCAAGGCGCTGACCGAGGGCGGCCTGCGCGACGAGACGGTGGTGATCGTCCTCGCCGACCATGGCGAGATGCTCGGCGACAAGGGCCTCTGGTACAAGATGAGTTTCTACGAGAATTCGGTGCGGGTTCCGCTGATCGTCAACGCGCCGGGCCGTTTCGCCGCGCGCCGGGTTTCGGCGGCGGCCTCGCTGCTCGACATAACCCCGACGCTGGTCGATCTCGCCGGCGGGCGCTCCGCCGAGGTTGAGGCCGACGGCCGCTCGCTGCTGCCGCATCTGCAAGGCCGCGGCGCGCCCGACGAGACGGTCGCCGAGTACCTCGCGGAGGGCGCCATCGCGCCCATCGTGATGATCCGGCGCGGGTCTCACAAATTCGTCCACTCGCCCGCCGACCCGGACCAGCTTTTCGACCTGACGAGCGATCCCGCCGAACGCACAAATCTCGCCGCCGCGCCCGAGCACGCGGCGACGATCGAAGCCTTCCGCGAGGAGGTCGCGCGCCGCTGGCGGCTCGACGAGGTCGACGCGCAAGTGCGCTTGAGCCAGCGCCGCCGCCGCATCGTCGACGAGGCGCTGACCCGCGGCGAGCCGAAGGCGTGGGACTTCCAGCCGTTCAAGGACGCGGCGAAATCCTACGTGCGCAACACGATCCCGCTCGACGACCTGGAGGCGATGGCGCGCTTCCCGCGCGTGGAGCCCTAGGCCGCCGCGCCGCTGGTCTATTTCGGCTCGACAACGATGTAGCCGCGGTTCTCGACCGTATCGAAGGTGCGCATCGCCGTCACCATCGCGGCGGCGGGAACCCACATCCAATCGACATGCGCCGGGTTGACGTCCAGCATCAGGAACGAATCCGACGCCTTGTCATAGGCGGCGAGCGGCGAGATATGGCCGAAGCCGGGCTCGCCCAGCGCCTTGCGCTGGAACGCTGCGATCACATAACGCCCGCGCTGATGCAACGCCTCGACGATATCGACGCGCACCTGCGCTTCGGGCATCGCCGCGTCGACGACGACGAGCTTGGTCGCCAAGCCGTTCGCGTGCAGCATTTCGTCAAGCTGCCGCAGTTGAAAGCCGAAATCCGGCCTGGTCTTGCCGTTGATCGTCACCGGCTCGCCGAGCACTTGCGCCCGCGTCTTTTTCGCTCTCTCGATCACGCTGTCCTGGGTGAAGCGTCCGAGCGTGGCGTCGGCGCCGGGGGGCAGGTATTTGAGATCGTCGGGACGAAACCGGCTGCGGTCGTGCGGCAGGTCGCTGGAATCCTCCAGCGCGGCGTTCAGCAACATGGCGGCGCTCGCCGGGCCGCAGAACGCGCCGAGATATTCGGCCTCGAACTGGTTGGCGAGCGCGGCGAAATTGGCCTTGGCGTCGGATCGCGCGAGCCGCGCCATCCCCTCGTCGGACGCAAACGGCGTCAGACCGGCCGCGGCCTCAGTGGCGGTCAGCTCGCGCGCCAGCGCCGCCGGCGCGGGGGCGAACGCCAGCATCAGCGCCAGGCCGAACCAGCCCGCAATCTTGACGACGCTTCGCACTTGGGACCTCTCCAGCTCGGATGACGATGCGAGGGTACTTCATTCGTCGCCGAGCGCAATATCGGCCCCCGCCGGCCGACGGCAAAAGAAAAGGCGCCGCAAGCGGCGCCTTCCCCCCTCGCGGCTGAATTACAATCTCAATCGTACAGCACCGCCGCGATCTTGGGATCGCTGATGTTGCTCTTGTCGTACCAGTAGAAGCCGGTGTCGATCACCTTGTCGAGCTTCTCGCCCTTGCGCGCCTTGGCGAGCGAATCGACGACGCACTTGCCGATGCCGACCGGGTTCTGCGTGATCGCGCCGGCTTCCGAACCGTCGGCGATCGCCGCCTTCTGCTGCTTGCCGGAATCGTAGCCGATGATGACGATCTTCTTCTTCGTCTCCTTGGCGCCGTTGAGCACACCGATGATTGAGCCTTCGTTGGCGCCGAACATGCCCTTTATGCCGGGGTGCGCCTGCAGCATCGCCTTGGTGATTTCCGTCGACTTCAACTGGTCGCCGGCGCCGTATTGGATGTCGACGATGGTCACCTTCGGGTGCTTGGCCTTCATCTCGTTGACGAAGCCGTCGCGGCGGTCCTGCCCGGTCTTGCTGGTCTGGTCATGCACGACGACGGCGACCTCGCCGGCGTCGCCGATCAACTCGGCCATCTTGTCGGCGGCGACGCCGGCGGCCTTGAGATTGTCGGTCGTGCAGGTGGTGAGCGGAATGTCGCTGTCGACGCCGGAGTCGAACGCGACCACCGGAATGTTGTTGGCCTGCGCCTTCTTCAGCAGCGGAATCGCCGCCTTGGAATCGAGCGCCGCGAAGCCGAGCCCCTGCGGCTTCTTGGCCAGCGCCGCCGACAACATGTCGATCTGCTTGTCGACCATCGCCTCGGTTTCCGGCCCTTCGAAGCTGATCTTCACGCCGTCCGTCTTGGCCGCCTCCTCGGCGCCGGCCTTCACCGCCTGCCAGAACTGATGCTGGAAGCCTTTCGAGATGACCGGATAATAGTCTTCAGCGCAGGCCGGCGCGGCCAGCGCCAAGACGCCGAGCGCCAGCGCGCCCGTCAGCAATGTCTTGTTCATTCGTTTCTCCCTGGTTGACCCTTGTCGGGCGGTCGTTCAGCCCGCGCGCCGCAGCCGCATGTCGACGTAAACGGCGACGATGATGATGACGCCGGTGACGACGATCTGCCATTCCTGGGCGACGCCCATGATACGCAGGCCGTTGGTCAGCACGCTCATGATGAACGCGCCGATGATGGTGCCGAGCATCGTGCCGCGCCCGCCGCTGAGCGAGGTGCCCCCGATCACGGTGGCGGCGATGGCCTCCAGCTCGTAGCCCTGGCCGAGCGCCGGCTGCGCGGAATTGAGCCGCGAGGCGATGATGAGACCGGCGACGCCGCAGATCAGGCCGCCGAGCGCGTAGGTGATGATCTTCCAGAAATCGACGTTGACGCCGGAAAGCCGCGCCGCCTCCTCGTTGCTGCCGAGCGCGAAGATGTAGCGCCCCAGCAGCGTCTTGTTGAGCACGATCGAGCCCAGAATCGCCACCGCGAACAGGATCACCACGCCGTTGGGAACCTCGAACGACGGCAGCAGGCCGCCGATGAAGGAATCGTTGGAGATGACCGAGAAGTTCGGCGTGTCGTTGAAATAGATCGGCTTGTCCTGCGCGATGACCAGCGCCAGCCCCTTCAGCAGCAGCATCATGCCGAGCGTGGCGATGAACGGCGGCACGCGCAGCTTGGCGATGATGGCGCCCGATACGCCGCCGCACAGCGCGCCGATCGCCAGCGCCGCCACGACGCCCAGGATCATCGGCATCTGCCAGTTGGTCAGCACCACGCCGCACATGACCGCGGTAAAGGTCATCAGCGTGCCGACGCTGAGGTCGATGCCGCCGGTGATGATGACCAAGGTCGAGGCGACGCCGAGCACGCCGTTGACCGCGGTCGCCTGCAAGATGCCGACGAGATTGTCCTCGGTCAGGAAGTTGGGCGCGGCGAAGCCGAAATAGCCGATCAGCACGACAAGCACGACGAAGGCCACCGCCTTCTGCGCCGCGGCGACGGTGAAAAGCCCGGAGCGCGACGGCGCCGCCTGTTCGAGCACGGTCTGGGTCATAGCGCCTCGATAGGAATGCCGGCGGCAGGCTCCAGCCGCCGCGTCGCCAATGTCATGATCGCTTCCTGCGTCGCGGTCGGGCCGTCCAGCTCGCCGGTGACGCGGCCCTCGCACATGACCAGGATGCGATGCGACAGCCGCAGCACCTCCGGCAGCTCCGAGGAGATGACGACGATCGCCTTGCCCTCGTCGGCGAGCTTCTGCAGCAGCTTGTAGATCTCCGCCTTGGCGCCGACGTCGATGCCGCGCGTCGGCTCGTCGAAGAACAGGATGTCGCAATCGCGCAACAACCATTTGGCGATGACGACCTTCTGCTGGTTGCCGCCCGACAGCAGCCGCGTCTCCTGATCGACCGAGGGCGTCTTGACCTTCAACAGATTGACGTACTCGCCCGAGGTCTTGCGCATCGCGCCATCGCGCATGAACACGCCGCCGCTCACGAAGCGCCGCCACGAGGCCATCGTCACATTGGCTGACACCGACATCGGCGTCACCAGGCCGAAGCGCTTGCGGTCCTCGCTCAAATAGGCGACGCCGCAGCGCACCGCGTCGGCCGGCGAGGCGATGCGCCGCTTGGCGCCGTGGACGTAGATCTCGCCGCTGTCGATCGCGTCGGCGCCGAAGATCGCGCGCGCGACCTCGGTGCGGCCTGCCCCCATCAGCCCGGCGAAGCCGAGGATCTCGCCCTTGGCGACGCAGAACGAGACGTCCCTGATCACGCCCTTGCGATTGAGCCCGACGACGCGCAAGGCCTCCTCGCCGCCCTTGCGCGGTTTGGCGCGCGCGGCGTCGGCGAGTTCGCGCCCGACCATCAGCGAAATGATCCTGGAGATCGGCGTCGACGCCGCGGGCATCGTCTCAATGGTCTGGCCGTCGCGCATCACGGTGACGCGGTCGGCGATCCGCTTCACCTCGTCCATCTTGTGCGTGATGTAGACGACGCCCACGCCTTGCCGCTTCAGATCCGCGATGATGGCGAACAGATGCTCGACCTCGGTGTCGTTGAGCGCCGAGGTCGGCTCGTCCATGATCAGCACGTGCGAGTCGAACGACAGCGCCTTGGCGATTTCGACCAACTGCTGGCGCGCCACCGTCATGTGGCCGACTTCGCCGCGCGGGTCGATGTCGATCTTCATCCGCTTGAACAGCGCCGCCGCGTCGGCGTTGGCGCTGTTCTCGTCGGTGAACCAGCCGAACATGCGGCGCGGCTCGCGGCCGATGAAGATGTTCTGCGCCGCGGACAGGTGGTTCATCAGGTGCAGTTCCTGATGAATGATACTGACGCCGCGATCCTGCGCCGCGCGCGGGCCGTTGAGCGTGACCGGCTGGCCGTCGATCAGGATCTCGCCGGAGTCGGGCTGGTTGACGCCGGTCAGCACCTTCATCAGCGTCGACTTGCCGGCGCCGTTCTCGCCCATCAGCGCATGGACCTCGCCGGCGCGCAGATCGAAACGCGCGCCGCGCAGCGCATGCACGCCGGGGAAATGCTTTTCGATGCCGCGCATCTCGACGACGAGCGCCCCCGCCGCGACGCGCTGTTGTGCTCCGGGCTCGGCCATGCGGCTTAAAGCTCCTCCCCGCTGACATGTTAGCGCCATCGAGGGCGCTTGCAAAGGGTTTCTCCGTTTCGCCTTTTGACCAAGCGCCGCCGCCCGGCGGTCCGCCTGCGCCGGGTGATGGCGAATCCCGCCGACGCTCGCAAGTGAATAATTCAAGTTGCCTGAATTTATCCATTTGTCGCGCGACGCGGCTGTAACGCGCCGCCGCCCCGCGCTATGTTCGCGCCCGGGGCGGAGTACGGACATGGCGCATTGGCTGTTCAAGAGCGAGCCGTCGGTGTTCTCCTATGAGAAACTCGCCGGCGAAGGCGCGAAAGGCACGGACTGGAGCGGCGTGCGCAACCATTCCGCCAAGCTCAACATGATGGCGATGCGGTTAGGCGAGCGCGGCTTCTTCTACCATTCCAACGAAGGCAAGGCGATCGTCGGCGTCGTCGAGATCTCGGCGCTCTACCGCCCCGATCCCTCCGACCCCTCGGGCAAGTTCGGCATGGTCGACATCCGCGCCGTCGAGGCGCTGCCGAAGCCGGTGACGCTGGAGACGGCCAAGGCCGATCCGAAGCTCGCGACCATGGCGCTGGTCGTCAACTCGCGGCTTTCGGTCCAGCCGGTGACGGACGCAGAGTGGGACTACATTTGCGCGCTCGGCGGCCTCGCCCCCGCTCAGCGCGGCGCGAAACGCGCGAAATCGCCCGCGTAGGCTTTGGCGCGCGGCGCTGCGTAGGTGTTGCGCTTGGAGGTGCGCAGCCCCAGCCGCACCGCGCTCTCCGCCAACGCCACGGCGCAGGCGACCCCGTCGAGCACGGGAACCGCGAACTTCTCTCCCAGCGCACTGGCGAGATCGGCCATGCCGGCGCAGCCGAGCACGATCGCCTCCGCCCCATCCTCGTCGAGCGCGCGGGCGATCTCGGCCTCGATGCGGCCGCGGGCGGGCGAGCCCTCGTCCTCCAGCGCCAGCACGGGAACTTCTGCCGCGCGCACGCGGGCGCAGCGTGCGATCAGTCCATATTTTGCGAGGTTGCGCTCGATGGGAACGATCGAGCGCGACAGCGTCGTGACGACGCTGAACTTCTCCGCCACCAGCCCCGCCATGTGAAACGCCGCCTCGCCGATGCCGATCACCGGCGCCGCGGTGGCGCAGCGCGCCGCCTCAAGCCCGGTGTCGTCGAAACAGGCGATGACGAAAGCGTCCGCGTCGCTCGCCTTGCCGATTTCGTCGAGCAGGCCCGGCAGCGAGAAAGCCTCGTCGAAATAGCCCTCGATGCTGGCGGGGCCGAATTGCGGATTGACCGCGACGATCTCGGTGTCGGCGCGCGCGACTAGGCGAGCGGCCGCCCCGATCTTGGCGGTCATCGAGGCGGTGGTGTTGGGATTGATGATTCGCAGTCGCATCAGCAGCGCCCCGGCGGAGACGGGACGCTTATACCGCCCTCAGTCCAGGGCGGAATACTTTCGGATCGCGAAGCCAGCGAGACCCGCCGCGATGCCGCATTGCAGCACGATCACCCCGACGACGGTGCCAAGCAGCGGCACCAGTTCCCGGTTTTCGGCCATCATCTGGCGCAAGTCGAGGCTGCTGGCGAGCAGGCCGGAAAGCAGCAGCAGGCCGATGACTGCGCCGACGACGCCGTCTCTCGCCGCGTTGCGCATCAAGGTCTGCGAGCGGGGCGTGGAGCGGGAGCGAATCATGCGAGTGTTCATCCTGTTAGCCTCCGCGTCCTCAACTGGCGGGGGCATGGTTTGTTCCTGCCGGCCCGTTTCGGGACGCCGGGCCGCACTTGCGTCCGCGCCCGCCGGGCTTTATGCAGATTTCGATGGTTCTCCTTAAAACGGAGATGAAAAGGGAACGCGGAAACCGTCTTGACCGTCGGCCGCGGCTGCCGCCCGCAACTGTGAGCGGCGAGCCCCTCGCGCCACGGCCACTGAGGCGACAAGCCTCGGGAAGGCCGCGAAGGGGCTGCGACCCGCGAGCCAGGAGACCTGCCATCCCCCCGGCGGCCGCGCCGTCCGGATCCGGGCGGCCGCGCCGTCCGAACAGCTGCGGCGCCTCCGGGAGATCGGGCGCGCTGATCCTAAAGGCGGCACGCATGCGAGGGCGCCATGCCAGGGTTTGTTTCTCGTTTATGGAGTGAAAGCGATGGCGCCGTCCGCGGGCGCCTGATCGCGCTCTACGCCATTCTGGCGGCCGCCAACGTAGCGGTCTGGATCTGGGCCTTCGTCGCGCTGCGCGACAACGCCGTGCTGTTCGGCTCGGCCATCCTCGCCTACACGTTCGGCCTGCGCCACGCCGTCGACGCCGACCATATCGCGGCGATCGACAACACCACGCGCAAGCTGATGCAGCAGGGCGACCGGCCGGTCGGCGTCGGCTTCTTCTTCTCGCTCGGCCATTCGCTCGTGGTGGTGCTGCTGTCGCTGGCGGTCGGCTTCGCGGCGTCGCAGGTCAACGCGCAGTTCGACAACCTGAAGGCGTTCGGCGACGTCTTCGGCACGCTCGCCTCGGCCTTCTTCCTGTTCCTGCTGGCCGCATTCAACATCGTGGTGCTGATCTCGGTCTGGCGCACCTTCAACGCGGTCAAGCGCGGCGAACCGTTCTCCGACAACGATTTCGACATCCTGCTCAACAGCCGCGGCTTTCTCGCCCGCATCTTCCGCCCGCTGTTCGGGCTGGTGACGAGGAGCTGGCACATGCTGCCGATCGGCTTCCTGTTCGGGCTCGGCTTCGACACCGCGACTGAGGTGGCGCTGTTCGGCATTTCCGCGACCCAGGCGGCCAACGGCGCCTCGTTCGCCACGCTGCTGGTGTTCCCGGCCCTGTTCACCGCCGGCATGACGCTGATCGACGCCACCGACGGCGTGCTGATGCTCGGCGCCTATGGCTGGGCGTTCATGAAGCCGGTGCGCAAGCTCTATTACAACATCACCATCACCGCGGTCTCGGTGGTCGTGGCGTTGCTGATCGGCGGGATCGAGACGCTCGGCCTGATCGGCGACCAGTTCAAACTGGAAGGGCCGTTCTGGGACGCCATCGGCGCGCTGAACGACAATTTCGGCGTGCTCGGCTATGTCATCATCGGCGTATTCGCCGCGAGCTGGCTGATTTCGGTGCTGGTCTACCGCGCCCGCGGCTACGACTCGATCGAGGTGAAGACACTCGCCTGAAGCGCCGCCTCGACCCGCGCGCGGTCCTGCGGCGCCGGCAGGCCGAAGCGCAGCCAGTCCGGCCGCGCCCGGAACGGCCGCGTCAGCACGCCCTGACGGCCAAGCGCCGCAAACGCCGCGCCGGCGCCGGCGCGGGCGGCGAGCCGGAACAGCCGCGTCCCGCCGACGATCTCGAACCCCGCCCGCAACAGCAGGCCGTCGAGCCAGCGCGTATCCGCTTCGAGCCGCTCGCGGGTCGCTGCGAGCCACGCCGAATCGGCCAGCGCCCGGCCGCCGATCTCCAGCGCCGGGCCGGACGCCGCCCAGGCCCCGAGCGCCGCCCGCAAGCTGCGCGCGACTGGCGCCGGCGCGATGGCGAAGCCGAGCCGCACGCCCGCGAGCCCGTAGGTCTTGCCGAACGAGCGCAGCACCACCGCATTCGGCGGCAAAACGTCGCACAGCGATTCGGCCTCGAAATCCGCGAAGGCTTCGTCGACCACGAGCAGCTCGCAATCCCGCGCCAGGCTGCGCAGCGTCTCGACCGGCAGCCGGCGGCCGTCGGGATTGTTCGGGTTGACGACGACGCGATGCGACACGCCCGCCAGTTCCGCCAGGTCGGGCGCGATGCGAACCGCGGCCCCGGCGGCGCTCCAGGCGGTTTCGTGGCCGCTGTAGGTCACCGGCCCCAAGATCCCGACCCGTTTGGCCGCAAACAGCCGCGGCAGCAGTTGGATGATCGCCTGCGTCCCCGGCGCGACCACGATCTCGTCCGGCCTGGCGCCGTAGCGGGCGGCGGCGACCGTCTGCAGCGCCTCGATCTCCGCCGGGCTCGGCAGCCGCGTCCAGCGCTGCGGCTCGATCCCGAGCGCGGGGTAGGGAACGGCGTTGATTCCAGTGGACAGATCGACCCAGGGCGTCGGGGCGTCAGGAAAAGCCGCGGCGGCCGAGTTGATATCGCCGCCGTGCTGGAATAGGCGCTGGGCAGCCTCAACCTGCTCGATCAAATGTCCGCCTCGCTCTTTCCCCTGCTCGCCGCGACGGCGCTCGTCATCGAGGCGGCGGCCGGATACCCGGAAAGCCTGTATCGCGAGATCGGCCATCCCGTCACCTGGATCGGCGCGCTGATCGCGACGCTGGAGCTGCGGCTCAACCGCGGCGGCGCCCTGCGCCGCCGCCTCGCCGGGGCGGCCACGCTGGTCATCGTGCTGGCGGCGGCGTGGTTTCCGGCGCTGTTCGTGCAGGACGTGCTCGGCGGCTCCCGGCTCGGCTTCCTCATCGTCGCGGTGCTGGCGGCGAGCCTGCCGGCGCAGCGCAGCCTCTATACCCACGTCAAAGCGGTCGCCGACGCGCTGGAGGCCGAGGGGCTGCAGGCCGGGCGGATCGCCGTGGCGCAGGTCGTCGGCCGCGACCCGCAGGCGCTCGATCTCGCCGGCGTCGCCCGCGCGGCGATCGAGAGTCTGGCGGAAAACTTCTCCGACGGCGTCGTCGCGCCGCTGTGGTGGACGGCGATCCTGGGTCTGCCCGGCGGCGTCGCCTACAAGGCCGCCAACACCGCGGATTCGATGATCGGCCACCGCAATCTGCGCTACGAGGATTTCGGCTGGGCGGCGGCGCGGTTCGACGATCTCGTCAACCTGCCCGCGGCGCCGCTGGCGGCGTTGTGGATCTCGCTCGCGGCGGGGCTCGACGGGCGCTGGAAGGCGGCCCGCGACGCGGTGCGCCGCGATTCGCGCCATCACCGCTCGCCCAACGCCGGTTTTCCCGAGGCGGCGATGGCCGGCGCGCTGGGGCTGCAGCTCGCCGGCCCGCGCGTCTACGGCGGCGTGACGGTCGAGGACGCCTATATGGGCGACGGCCGCCGCGAGGCAGGCAGCGCCGACATCCGCGCGGCGCTGCGGCTCTACCTCAGGGCCTGCCTGATCCAGTTCGCGGCGCTGCTGACGCTGGCGCTGCTGTTCGCGGCCTGAGACCGCGGGCGCCGTGTCAGCCTGAGACAAGCCCTCGTTCCTAAACGGCGCTATGGCGCGTAAGACGTGCTTTCAACCGGCGGCGATTGCAACGCCGGGCTCCGGCCAGCCACGACTGCGCCGGGACAATAGCAGCTTGATCGGGGCCCTCATGTACAATCCCGTGACTACGGAATATCCGATCCCGCACCACTTCTGCCAAAACTTCTTCGCCCTGCCGCGCCTGTGCGCGCTTCGCCCCGAAATCGACGACGCGAAAACCAAGGTGATCTCGAAATCGCCGCTGTTGAAATCGATCCTACTGAGCGACTTCGAGGCCATGCGCCCGGATGTCGTCGGAGTCCTGCAGGGCGAATACGCCGTGATTCCCGATGGATTGCTGCTGTTGAACCGCAGCGGAAACTGGTTCTCCATCAACACTCCGCTCGACAATCCGCTGTGGGCGAGAATACCGTTCGACAAGATCAACACGAACGACGCCAGGACATTGAGACACAGCATCCTGGAAAACTGGGATAGTATCCCCTTGGCCGACAACACATTGGTAATGAGCACGATCTGGAGCAATTACTATCACTACACCTTCGACGTGGCGCCGAAGTCCCGTCTTGGCGAACAGTTGAAATTCACCAATGTCTACATCCCGGAGGACATGACGAAGAACCGCTACCAGGAGTCTCTGTTGGCCCGCACTCTGGATTCGACGCCGCGGGTGACGACCGGCGTGATGCGGGTGCGCAATCCCATCCTTGCGGAATGCATGCAATCGCGAGACTCGCTGCTCTGGCTCAGGCACAAAATGAAGATCGCCACGGCGCCCGGACGCCGGCGATTGCTGGTGCGCAGGGCCAAAGGCAGGGCGCGCGTCGGCAACAACATCGCGCCAACCCCCGAATTCATCGAGCTGTTGACCCGTTATGGTTTCGAGATAGTCGATTTCGGTTCGGGCGAGTTGAGCATTGAAGAACAGGTCGAACTGCTGAACGGGGCCGAAGTCGTGCTTGCCCCGCACGGCGCCGGCCTGACCAACCTCGCCTATCTCAATGGACCGCTGACGGTGATCGAGATCTTCGCCGCCAACCTGCTATATTCCTGTTTCCTGAAACTCTCGATGCATCTCGACTTCCGCTACTACGGAATGATCGAGCAATCCGTAGACGGCGCCGGCGACATCCTGACCGACGTCGATGAGCTCGAGCGCGTCCTGCGGGAATGCCTGGGATAGCGCCGCCAAAGGGCGCCCGCGCGGCCGTGACTGGGGCGATTCGCGTCCGAAAACACAGCGCAGCCCCACCGTCCCCGCGCGGGCGGGAATGACAGGGCGCGCACGTCAAGCCGCCGCTTTCGCGGCGACGACAGGCGGATGGCCGGCTAAACCTTGGCCTTCACCTCGACGCCCGCGTCGGCTAGCATGGAGGCGAGTTCGCCCGACTGGTACATCTCGGTCGCGATATCGGCGCCGCCGACGAACTCACCCTTGATGTAGAGCTGAGGAATCGTCGGCCAGTTGGCGAAGTCCTTGATGCCCTGGCGGATCTCGGCGTCCTCGAGAACGTTGACGCCGACCACCGGCGCGCCGAGATGGTCGAGGATCTGCACGACCCGGCCGGAGAAGCCGCACTGCGGGAACTGCGGCGTGCCCTTCATGAACAGCACTACGGGATTGTCGTTGATGAGCTTTTCGATGCGTTCGCGCGTGTCGGTCATGGGTCACCTTCGATGGCGGGGGTCAAGGCCCCGCGAGGAGCCCCAACGATATAGGGCGCCGCCGCACGGCCGCCTAGTCCGTCGTCTAGCCGCCCGTCACGCTCATATGCCGGCTTGTCGAGGCATGAACTTGCGCGCGCTCAATCAGGAAGTCGTGGCCCCTGGGCTTGCGCGCGATCGCGGCGCGGATCGCCTGCTCCAGCGCCAGATCGCTCTCCGAGCGGCGCAACGCCGCACGCAGGTCGGCGGCGTCGTCCTGGCCCAGGCACATGTAGAGCGTGCCGGTGCAGGTGACGCGCACGCGGTTACAGCTTTCGCAGAAATTATGCGTCAGCGGCGTGATGAAGCCGAGCCGCCCGCCGGTCTCCGCCACGTCGAAATAACGCGCTGGACCTCCGGTCGCGTAAGACGAAGGGCTCAGCGTGAACCGGCGCGACAGCGCGGCGCGCAGTTCGCTCAGCGGCAGATACTGGTCGAAGCGATTTTTCTCGACCTCGCCCAGCGGCATCACCTCGATGAAGGTGAGATCGTGGCCGCGCCCGTGCGCCCAGGCGATCATCTCCGGCGCTTCCGCGTCGTTGAAACCCTTGAGCGCGACGGCGTTGATCTTGACCTTGAGCCCCGCCTGTGTCGCCGCCTCGATCCCCTGCATCACCTGCGTGAAATCGCCCCAACGGGTGATCTGCTTGAACTTGGCGGCGTCGAGCGTGTCGAGCGAGACATTGACCCGCTTGACGCCGCAATCGGCAAGCTCATGCGCGAAACGGGCGAGCTGCGAGCCGTTGGTGGTGACGGTCAGCTCGTCGAGCCCGCCGGCTGCGACATGGCGCGACAGCGAGCGAAACAGCGTCATGATTCCGCGCCTGACCAGGGGCTCGCCGCCGGTGACGCGGATCTTGCGCGTGCCCAACCGCACGAACACCGAACACAGCCGGTCCAACTCCTCCAAAGACAGCAGATCCTGTTTCGGCAGGAACGTCATGTCTTCCGACATGCAATAGGCGCAGCGGAAATCGCAGCGGTCCGTCACCGACACGCGGATATAGGTGATGGCGCGGCCAAACGGGTCGACGAGCGAGGTCATGAGCCAAATCTAGGCGCCGGATGGCGAAAAGGAAAGCCGTCCGGCGTTATGTATTTGCAGATACAGCGATTTCAGTTCTGCACGATCACCTTGGCGCCGACCGCCACGCGGCCGTAGAGGTCGGTCACGTCGGCGTTGGTCATGCGGATGCAGCCGGAGGACACCGCCTGGCCGATGGTGTCGGGCTCGTTGGAGCCGTGGATGCGGTATTCCGAGCTGCCGAGATAGAGCGCGCGGGCGCCGAGCGGGTTTTCGATGCCGCCCTTCATGTGGCGCGGCAGGTCCGGGCGGCGCTTCAGCATCGCCGCCGGCGGGGTCCAATCCGGCCATTCCTTCTTCATGCTGACACGCAGCACGCCGCCCCAGGTGAAGCCGGGCCGCCCGACGCCGATGCCGTATTTGAGCGCCTGATGGTCCGGCAGCACGAGATAGAGCCGGCGCTCGCCGGTGGAGACGACGATGGTGCCCGGCGCGAAGGGTCCGTTGTAGGACACCGTCTCGCGCGGCACCGCAGCGGCGGCCGGACGCTCGTTGTAGCTCATGCCGGTGCTGACGTTGGAATAGTCGCCGCCCATGGTGAGCGGAATTGCGAAGGCGCCGGAAGCGAAGACAAGACCGGCGCCGATCAGGCCGGCGCGGAGCAGCGAATCAAAGCGCATCACGAAACTCTCCCCAGAATTGGCCTCGACGGCGCCGGCCCTTCGGCGCCTTGAGCCGCCAGTCTAACGTGGCGACCCGTCGCCGGGAACGAAGAACTTGAGGCCTCGATCCCGCTCGAATCGCAAAAATGTCCGACCTCAGTTAAAAATGTGGTGAGATGCGCCACATTTTGCGACTCCCCCGGCAAGCCGAACGCAACTCTTCACGCCTGTTATGGGATTTAAGTCAGCGTAAACATTTTTTGACTAGTTTCACAAGCGCGCGAAGCGACGCCGCCCGGCGTCGACGCATGAGGCTTTCCTCGCGTCGCCGGCCAGCCGGCATGTTCCCTAGGCAGCGCTCAGCCCCTCTTGGCGCGCCCTTCGAGACAGCAGCGAGATCGCCCTTTGTCCGTTTCCGCTTCCCAGCCTGCGACGAAACTCGCGCGACTGTCGATCCGCTTCAAGCTCGACCTGATCCTCGCCGTGCTGGCCGCGGCGGCGGTCGCGGTGACGCTGACGAGCCTCGCCTTCTCCTATCGCGAGCGCGCCGAACTCGCTTTCGCGAAAGAGCGCATGCAATCGATGAGCGACCTGCTGCTGCCGCTGCGCGCGGCGACGCGAGACCTGCAGCTCGACGTCATCCAGGTGCAGCGGTTCCTCACCAACGCCTCCGCCACGCATCGCGACGACAGTTTCGCCGGCGCCGCGAGATATGCGGCCGAGTTCGACACACAGTCGAAGGCGCTGAAAGCCATGCTCGGCCGCCTGCCGCAAGGCCGCGAGGTCGACGAGGCGATCGAAAAACTGGAGAACGTCAGGGCGCGTTTCGGCCCGTTCCACGCGCAAGGCGTCGCGATGGCGCATAGCTATATCGAACACGGCGTCGAGCCCGGCAACGCCGAGATGGAGACCTTCGACAAGACGTCGGACAGTCTGTTCAACACGCTCAACGAGCTGCGGATGCAGATCGCCGCGCGCGTCCAGCTCGCCGCCGGCCAGGCGCAGAGCGCCGTCGAGGTGGCGAGCGCATCGTCCGAGCAGATGTCGCTGTGGATCACCACGCTGGCCGGCGTCGGGCTCCTCGTCATGGTCGGCGCCTACTGGGTCGTCAGGAGCCAGATCGCCGCGCCGCTGAAGCGCCTGATCGTCTCGCTGCGCGCGCTCACCGACGAGTCCTCGACGGCGGCGATTCCCGATTGCGAGCGCGGCGACGAAGTCGGCGCGATGGCGCGCGCGCTCGCCGAGTTCAAGAACGGCCGCGCCGCCGCGCGCCGGATGGAGCAAGAGGTCGAGCGCCAGCGCGAAGCCGCGATTGCGGCGCGCGAGACGGAAGCTCGCGCCAAGGAGGCGACAACCCGCCAGCAGGGCGAAGCGATGCAGCGGCTGGCCGCCGGCTTGCGCGCGCTATCGGACGGCGATCTCAGGCTGACGCTTTCCGACGGCTTTTCGCTGGAGTTCGTCGCCGTGCGCGACGATTTCAACGCCGCGCTCGGCGAGCTCTCGCAGATGATCGAGGCCGTCGCCGAGGGCGTGCGCGCGATCGAGGCGGGTTCGCGCGAAATCGCCAAGGCCTCGGACGACCTCGCCAAGCGGGCCGAAGCGCAAGCCGTCGCCATCGAGCAATCGGACGCGGCGATGTCGGAGTTTTCCGAAGCGCTCGGCGCGACCGCGCAGGTTTCCAACCACACCAAGGACATCATCATCCTCGCCAAGCAGGAGACCGGCGAGAACGGACACGTGGTGGAGGAGACGGTGACGGCGATCGCGCGCATCAAGGAATCCTCCGACAAGATCGGCGCGATCATCGGCGTCATCGACGAAATCGCGTTCCAGACCAATCTTTTGGCGCTCAACGCCGGCGTCGAGGCGGCGCGCGCGGGAGAAGCCGGCAGAGGCTTTGCGGTCGTCGCCTCGGAGGTGCGCTCGCTGGCGCAGCGCTCGGCGGAGGCGGCGCGCGAGATCAAGGGCCTGATCTCGCGCTCCTCCGGCGAGGTCGAGCGCGGGTTCACGCTGGTCAAGGCGACCGACGGGGTGTTCGCGCGCGTGCGCGCCAGGGTGGTCGAGATCGACGGCGGCATCGCAGCGATCGCCGAGCGGGCCGTCTCGCAGTCGCGGACGCTGAAGCAGATCAACATCGCCATCTCCGCGCTCGACGGCGGCACCCAGTTCAACGCCTCGATGGCGGAGGAGACCACCGCCGCCTGCCAATCGCTGACCGGCGAGTGCGAGCGGCTGAAGGCGATGGTCGAGCGCTTCCGCCTGCGCGAAGACGCCGGCCCGACCCGGCGCGCCGCAGCGTAAGGAACGCGCCGCCCCCGATTGAATTCCGGCCGGCGACCTGCCAAACACCGCGTCGCCCGCAGGAATCCTGTCCCATGACCGAAACGCCGAAAACCCGCACCGGCGGCCAAATTCTCGTCGATCAGCTGGTCGCCCAAGGGGTCGCCAACGTCTATTGCGTGCCCGGCGAATCCTACCTCGCCGCGCTCGACGCGCTCTATGATTCCGGCGTCGCGGTGACGGTCTGCCGCCAGGAAGCGGGCGCGGCGATGATGGCGGGCACGCTCGGGCGGCTGACCGGCCGTCCCGGAATCTGCTTCGTCACCCGCGGCCCCGGCGCAACCAACGCCGCGCATGGGGTGCACATCGCCGAGCACGACCAGTCGCCGATGATCCTGTTCGTCGGCCAGGTCGAGCGCGCCATGCGCGGCCGCGGCGCGTTCCAGGAGATGGACTACCGCGCCCTGTTCGGCTCGACGACGAAATGGACGGTCGAGATCGATTCGGCGGCGCAGATTCCGGAAGCGATCCAGCGCGCCTATCATTACGCCATGCAGGGCCGCCCCGGCCCCGTCGTCATCGCCTTGCCCGAGGACGTGCTGACCGAGACGGCTGATGTCGTCGACGCCCCCCGCGCGGAGGCCGTGCCGATCTGGCCCGGCCTGACCCAGATGGCGGAGCTGCAGAAGCGGCTGTGGGCGGCTGAGCGCCCGCTGGTGATCGTCGGGGGCCCCGGCTGGACGAGACAAGCGAGCGCCAGCGTGCTGCGCTTCGCAGAGCGCTTCGATCTGCCGGTGGCGGCGCAATTCCGCCGCGCCAGCGCCCTCGACGGCGAGCATCCCAACTATTGCGGCGAGGTCGGCCTCAGCATCAATCCGAAGCTGCGCGCCCGCGCCGAGAGCGCCGATCTGGTGCTGCTGATCGGCGGCCGAATGTCGGAAGCCGCCTCGCAGAGCTACACGCTGTTTGAAATACCAAAGCCTAGGCAGGCGCTGATCCACGTCCACGCCGACCCGCACGAGCTCGGCCGCAACTACGCGCCTGTGCTCGGCATTGTCGCGACCTCGTCCGCCTTCGCCTCGGCGCTGGAGGGCGTGCAACCGCCGACCTCGATCCCGTGGTCGCAGGCTACCCGGCAGGCCCGCGCCGATTATCTCGCCTGGAGCGAGCAGGCTCCGCCGGTGCCCGGCGACGTGCAGCCGGCCGAGATCATGTTCAGCCTGCGGCGCAAAGTCCCGGACGCCATCTTCACCACCGGCGCTGGCAATTTCGCCATCTGGGTCAACCGCTTCCTGCGCTTCCGCACGTTCGAGCAGCAGCTCGGGCCGACCGGGGGCTCGATGGGCTACGGCCTGCCCGCGGCGATCGCCGCCAAGCAGCTGTACCCCGAGCGCGTCGTCGTCGCCTTCGCCGGCGACGGCGATTTCCTGATGAACGGCCAGGAATTCGCGACCTGCGTGCAGTACGGGATCAACGTCGTCGTCATCGTGATGGACAACGGCCTGTACGGCACCATCCGCATGCATCAGGAGCGCGAATATCCCGGCCGCGTCGTCGGCACGGCTTTGCGCAACCCCGATTTCGCCGCCTACGCCCGCGCCTTCGGCGGCCACGGCGAGACGGTCCTGCGCACGCAGGAGTTCGAGCCCGCCTTCGAGCGCGCGCTGGCGGCCAAGGCGCCGGCGATCCTGCACGTCAAGGTCGACCCCGAGGCGATCACGCCGACGACGACGCTGAGCGCGATCCGGCAAGCCGCGCTCGCCAAGCGAGGCGGATGATGCGCCCGCCCTGTCATTGCCGCGAAAGCGGGTCGCCGCTTGGTTACGTGACAGAACGACGCGCGCCGCGTCACGCCCGGGCTTGCCCAGGTCATCCACGTCGCGCCGCGCTACTGCCTTTTCAGGATGACGCGCAGCGCTTCCCGTCGTGGATGGCCGGGACAAGCCCGGCGGAACCGGGCGGGGTCCGGCCCGACTCGGCCCGCCGCACTCTCCCCCGTGCCCGCTAGCGCGGAAGCCTGGGCGCTGCTGCTCGCCGGCGCCGCGCTGGCGGGGCTGGTCCAGGGCATGACCGGCTTCGCCTTCGCCATCGTCGCGCTGAGCTTCTGGGCCTGGACGCTGCAGCCCGAAGTCGCCGCGCCGCTGACGGTGCTGTGTGCGCTGACCGGCCAGCTCACCACGCTGTTCCAGGTCCGCCGCGGCTTCGAATGGGCGCGCATCGCGCCCTTCGTCATCGGCGGCGTGTTCGGCGTGCCGATGGGCGTGTTCGTGCTGCACAACGTCGATCCCGTCCGCTTCCGCCTGGTGCTCGGGGTCCTGTTCCTGGCTTACGGCGCCTATGGCCTCGCCGCGCCGGAATCGCCCAAGCTCAAATGGGGCGGCCGCGCGCTCGACGCCGTCGTCGGCGGGATCGGCGGCGCGCTCGGCGGCCTGGGCGGCATTTCCGGCAGCGTGCCGGCGATCTGGACGCAGACGCGCGGCTTCAAGCGCGATCTGCGCCGCGCCATCATGCAAGTCTACAACATCGCCATGCATTGCGTGACGCTGACGATCTACTGGCAGACCCATTCGCTCAACGCGACCTCGGGCAAGCTCTACGCCATCGCCGTCGCGCCGATGCTGGTGGCCAGCGTCTACGGCGCGCGGCTCTACAAGCGCTTCAGCGAGCGCGGCTTCGCTAAGCTGGTGCTGGCGGCGATCGCAGCCTCAGGTCTTGCGCTCGCGGTGGGCGCCGCGCGCGCGCTTTGGCTAAGCTAAAGCCCTTCGAACAGCGCGGTCGAGAGATAACGCTCGGCGAACGAGGGAATGATGACGACGATCGCCTTGCCGGCGTTCTCCGGCCGGCGGCCAACGTCGATCGCCGCCGCCAGCGCCGCGCCGGAGGAGATGCCGACCGGCACGCCTTCGAGCCGCGCCACCAGCCGCGCCGTGTCGAACGCCGTCTGGTTGCCGACCGTCACCACCTCGTCGATCACCACGCGGTCGAGGATGCTGGGGACGAAGCCGGCGCCGATGCCCTGGATCTTGTGCGGCCCCGGCGCGCCGCCCGACAGCACCGGCGAATCCTCGGGCTCCACCGCGACCATCCACACGCCCGGCTTCTTCTTCTTCAACACCTCGCCGACGCCGGTGATCGTGCCGCCGGTGCCGACGCCGGAGACGACGATGTCGACCCCGCCCTCGGTGTCGTTCCAGATCTCCTCCGCCGTGGTGCGGCGGTGGATCTCGGGATTGGCGGGATTGTCGAACTGCTGCGGAATGATCGCGCCCGGCGTCGCAGCGGCGATCTCGTTGGCCTTGGCGATGGCGCCCTTCATGCCCTGCGCCGCCGGCGTCAGCACGATCTCGGCGCCAAGCAGCGCCAGCATCTTGCGTCGCTCGAGCGACATCGATTCCGGCATCACCAGAATGAGCTTGTAGCCGCGCGCGGCGGCGACGAAGGCGAGCGCGATGCCGGTGTTGCCGGAGGTCGGCTCGATCAGCACGCCGCGGCCCGGCGTGATGCGGCCCGCGGCCTCCAGCGCGTCGATCATGGCGACGCCGATGCGGTCCTTGACGCTGGCGAGGGGGTTGAAGAACTCCAGCTTGGCGAGGATCTTCGCTCCCACTTGCTTTTCGGCGGCGAGGCGGTCGAGCCGCACCAGCGGCGTGTCGCCGATCGTCTCGGTGATCGAATTGTAGATGCGTCCCCGTCCCGGCGTCTTGGTCGTCATGGCGAACTTCTCACGCGCTTGCTCAAACTTCGCGCATCATACTCCAATTTGACCAGACCGCCACTGGGATCGTTACGTATCACACCTTCAGATTGCGAAATCCGCCATCGACTTCTCTTCGTCGAGAATTCGGGCCTTTTCCGCGAGTTCGCACAGGTCCTCGACAGTGATGGAATCGAGGTTGGCCAGAAACGGCTCGCCCGCCTTGCGCACGCTGGGGTCGATCACCTTCTCCAGCAGACGCGAATGCGCGCCCACGTCTTCCGGGTCGGCGGTCGACAGGCTGACCGCCGTGCGCACGATCTCGCCCAGCGTGATCCGGCGCCGCTCGCGCGCCAGCTCATAGCCGCCGCGCGGGCCGCGCACGCCCTTCAGGATCTTGGCGTGGACGAGCCCCTGCAGCAGCGTTTCGAGATGCCGGGGCGGCAGCCGATGCCGCGCCGCCAGCGCCTTGGCGGCCACCGGCGAGGGGCGCGAGTGCAGGGCGATGTCGACCACCGCGCCTATCGCGAGCATGCTGCGACGAGACAGCAGATTCATTATCGTTCTCCTTGATCTGCGCGACTTGTCCAACCTGTGGAGCCAAATCCCTTTTCGCCGCGGGAAGTTCCCGATAATTCGGCAGTTTCGCACGGCGTGATCGGCTCGAATCTACTCACGACCAGTTGAGCGATCCGCGCTCCCCGCGTCACTACGAAGGGTTTGTCTCCGAGATTGATGAGGAGGACTTTCATTTCACCGCGATAGTCTGAGTCGATAGTACCTGGGGCGTTCAGCACCGTGACGCCTTCTTTCAGCGCCAAGCCCGAACGGGGGCGGATCTGCCCCTCGAAACCCGGCGGCAGCTCGACGGCGAAACCCGTGGCGATGAGCGCCCGCTCGCCGGGGCCCAGGATCACGGATTCGCCCTCTGGCGTCGCCGCCATCAGATCCAAGCCGGCGGCTTGTTCGGAATGACGGCTCGGCAGCGGCAGCCCCTCGGCATCCGGCAGCCGCTGAAACCTTACGGGAATCACGAGGATGCACCGAGATGTTCACAAATCTCCTTTATCAAACCGTAGGCCACCTCGTCCTTGCTCATCTGCGGCCATGCAATAACATTCTCGCGAGTGACAATGTGGACTTCATTGTCGAGCGAACCGAACACCTTACCGTTCGGCCCGACGGCGTTTGCGACAATAATATCGCAATTCTTCTTTTCAAGTTTTTCTCTGGCGTACTGTACGACTTGCTCGGTCTCTGCTGCAAAGCCAACAACCACTTGCGGCCTTGTTTCGGACCTTGCGGCGACGGCGGCAAGAATATCGGGATTCTCGACAAGCTGGAGCGAAGGCGGCCCCCGCGTGGTTTTCTTCAGCTTGCGCATTCCCTGCGTCTCCACGCGCCAGTCCGCCACCGCCGCCGCGCCGATGAACACGTCGGCCGGCAACGCCGCCTCGGTCGCCGCCAGCATGTCGCGCGCTGTCTGCACGTTGATGACGCTGACGCCCTCAGGCTTAGCCAGCGCCACCGGCCCGCTGACCAGCGTCACCCGCGCCCCGGCGTCGCGCGCCGCGCGCGCGATCGCATAGCCCTGCAGGCCGGAGGAGCGGTTGCCGATGAAGCGCACCGGGTCGATCGGCTCATAGGTCGGCCCCGCGGTAATGAGTACATGCCGCCCGGCGAGCGGCCCCGCCGCCGCGCCGCGCTTCAGCATCGCCGCGACCGCCGCGACGATCGTCTCCGGCTCCGACATGCGCCCCGGGCCGAACTCGCCGCAGGCCATCGCACCGTCCTCCGGCCCGACGAAGCCGATGCCGTCCTGCTTCAGCTGCTTGACGTTGCGTTGTGTCGCGGCGTGGGTCCACATCCGCACGTTCATCGCCGGCGCCACCAGCACCGGCTTGTCGGTGGCCAGCAGCGTCGTCGAGGCGAGGTCGTCGGCCAAGCCGTTCGCCATCTTGGCGAGGAAATCGGCGGTGGCGGGCGCGACGACGATCAGGTCGGCCGAGCGCGACAACTCGATGTGGCCCATCTCAGCCTCGTCGGTGAGGCTGAACAGTTCCTGGCGCACCGGCGCTGCGCTCAGCGCGGCGGCGGAGAGCGGCGTCACGAACCGCTCGGCCGCCGGCGTCAGCACGACCTGGACCGTGGCCCCGCGCTCGCGCAGCCGCCGGATCAGCTCCAACGACTTGAACGCAGCGACGCCGCCGCCGATCACCAGCAGCAGTCGGGCGCCGTTAAGGTCGATCTCTGACATGCTTGCGAACGGGAATTTCGGTTCTGCCGCCGCGGGTTGCGGCGAATGATACCTAACGTCGCAAGCCCTCCGCCGCCACTGGTAAAGTCGTCGAAACCCCGTTTTAACGGCTAAATAACACGAATTTTACGCGCTAACGCACAGATAGTCGGATTGCGATCCAGATCAGCACCGCGGCGACCACCCACAGCGCCATCGACACCTGACGGTCGAGCTTGCTGAACTGCTTCTTCTCGATCGCCTCCATCGCGCGGCGGAACTGCTCGATATGCGCCGGCGTCTCGGCAAGCGCGCGGCCGAAATCGCGCAGTTTCGCGCCCAAGTCCTCCAGCCGCCCCTTCGGCCCCAGGTTCTCGGCGATCCATTCCCCGACCACGGGTTCCGCCGTCGCCCACATGTTGAGATGCGGATCGAGTTTGCGCGCCACGCCCTCTACCACGACCATGGTCTTCTGCAGCAGCACCAGCTCGGTGCGGGTCTGCATGTCGAACAGCGCCGTCACCTCGAACAGCAGCGTCAGCAGCCGCGCCATCGAGATCTGGTCGGCCGGCCGCGCGTGAATCGGCTCGCCGATGGCGCGCACGGCTTGCGCGAAATCCTCCACCCGGTAGTGCTTGGGCACGTAGCCGGCCTCGAAATGCACCTCCGCTACGCGCAGGTAGTCGCGACGGATGAAGCCGTAGAGGATTTCCGCCAGAAACCGCCGCTCGGCCCGCCCCAACCGGCCCATGATGCCGAAATCCAGCGCGACGATGCGCCCTTCCGCGTCGACCAGGAAATTGCCCTGGTGCATGTCGGCGTGGAAGAAGCCGTCGCGCAGCGCGTGGGTCAGAAACGACTGGATCAGCTTCTGGCCGAGCCGGGCGATGTCGAGCCCCTGCGCCTTCAGCCGCTCGGGGTCGCTCAACGGCACGCCCTCGATCCACTCCATCGCCAGCACTTCGCGCGTGGTGTGGTCCCAGTCGATCTTCGGGGCGCGGAAATCGGGGTCGCGCTTGAGGTTCTCGCCGTATTCGTCGGCCGCTGCGGCCTCGAGGCGGAAGTCCATCTCCATGCGCACCGAGCGCGCCAGCGTCTCGACCACCTGCACCGGCCGCAGCCGTCTGGCGTCGGGCAGCCAGTCCTCGGCGAGCTGCGCGGCGAAGAACATGTCGGCGAGGTCGCGATGCAGCCGGCGCTCGACTCCGGGGCGCAGCACCTTGACCGCGATGTCGCGCGTGACCCCCGCTACGTCGACCACCTTGGCGCGATGCACCTGCGCGATCGAGGCGGCGGCGACGGAATCGCCGAATTCGAGGAACACCGTCTCCAGCGGCGCCTGGAACGCGGCCTCGATGCGCTTGACCGCGACCTCGCGCGGCAGCGGCGCGACGCGGTCCTGCAACCGCTCCAGCTCGCGCGCCACCGCCATGCTGACGATGTCGGGCCGGGTGGCGAGGAACTGGCCGAGCTTGACGTAGGACGGCCCGAGCTTCTCCATCGCGCGCGACAGGCCGTGGATGCCGGCGCGCTTGCGTCCGATCAGCTTGAGCAGGCCAAGCGCGGGCCGGGCGATCGGCGGCAGCAGTTCGGCGTCGACGCCGGCGAACACGCCCTCGCGCGCCATGACGAGGCCCGCGCTGGCGAGCCGCGCGATGTGACCGATCGCGGTGAGATTGGCCAAGCGTCAGAGCTTCCAGCCGGAATGAATGGCGACGACGCCGCCGGTCAGCCGCTCGTAGCTCACGCGGGAGAAGCCGGCCGCCGAGATCATGTCGGCGAAACGCTCCGGCGTCGGAAACTGGCGGATCGATTCGATGAGATAGCGGTAGGGCGCGCCGTCGCCGGTCACCACCCGGCCAATGGCGGGGATCACCGTGTCGGAATAGGCGTCGTAGATGCGGTCGAGCCCGGGAACGTCGACCTTGGAGAACTCCAGGCAGAGGAAGCGCCCGCCGCGCCGCAGCACGCGATAGGCCTCGTCAAGCGCGCGCTGGATGCGCGGCACGTTGCGGATGCCGAAGGCGATGGTGTAGCCGTCGAACGCCGCATCGGCGAACGGCGGCTCCTCCGCGTTGGCCTCGACGAACTCCAGCCGCTCGAATTCCTTGAGTTTGCGCGCCCGCTTCTCGCCCACCCGCAGCATGTCGGCGTTGATGTCGGCGACCGTCACCCGCGTCAGCTCGCCGCCGGCGCGCGCGATTCGGAACGCGACGTCGCCGGTGCCGCCAGCGAAATCGAGGTGATGGTAGGGGCGATGGCGCGGCGGCGCGACCATGGCGACGAAACGACCCTTCCACAGCCGGTGCAGGCCGCCCGACATCAGGTCGTTCATCAAATCGTAACGGTCGGCGACCTTGTGGAACACGTCGTCCACCAGCCCCTGCTTGGCGTCGAGGCGCACTCGGCGCTCGCCAAAATGAGTTTCCTGCGCGTCCATGATCCTGTCCTGCATGAGCAGCGCTCCATAACGGACGCCGCGGCGGCGCGCCAGCGCGGGGCGTTGTCGCGGCGCTCTATACGCTCCCGCCGACCCATGATAACGACCCGCGTCCCGCATCGGAGGCGGGTAGCGCAATCGGGAGGAACAGGTTGAACTACGTCGTCAGCGCAGTTGCGTTCGCCGCCGCCGTCGTCCTCGGCGCAGCCGGAGCGCGCGCCGCGGGAGACCCGGACGCCGGCAAGCAGGTGTTCAAGAAGTGCCACGCCTGCCACAACGTCGGCGAGAACGCCAGGAACGCGGTCGGCCCGGTGTTGAACGGCGTCGTCGGCCGTAAGGCCGGCAGTTACGAAGGCTACAACTATTCCGAGGCCAACAAGTCCTCCGGCATCACCTGGGACGAGGCTACGCTCGACGTCTATCTCAAGGACCCCCGGGCCAGGGTGCCCAACACCAAGATGGCGTTCCCCGGCCTGCCCAACGACAAGGACCGGCAGGACGTCATCGCCTATCTCGCCACTTTCGGGCCGGACGGCAAGCCGAAGTGAACGCGCGCGGCTCGTATTAACAATATGACGGCGATGTAATGTCGCCGCGTCTTGCGCGCGACGCGGGGCCGGCTCATATTGTCGACGTGAAGGCAAGGCCGCGCGAGCGGCGCTCGCCTCAACAGTGAGGTTTACATGTCCGACTATGACCGCTTCAACGCCTCGCGCTACGGCGCGGGCGTCGCCCGGTCCCAAGTTGGCGCGATCGACCAGGGTCTGCGCGCCTACATGCTGGGCGTCTACAACTACATGACCCTGGGCCTGGGCCTGACCGGGCTGGTCGCGCTCGGCGCGTTCATGGCCGCCGCGCCGGTATACGCGGGCGGGCATCTCATCGCCCTGTCGAGCTTCGGCCAGGCGATCTACCTGTCGCCGCTGAAATGGGTGGTGATCTTCGCGCCGCTGCTTGTCGTGTTCGCCATGTCGGCCGGGCGCGACCGGATGTCGGCCGGCACGGCGCGCATGGTGTTCCTAGGCTTCGCCGCCCTGATGGGCCTGTCGCTGTCGACGGTGTTCCTGCTCTACACCGGCGTGTCGATCGCGCGCGTGTTCTTCATCACCGCGGCCTCGTTCGGCGCGCTGAGCCTCTACGGCTACACCACCCGGCGCGATCTCTCGGCGATGGGTTCGTTCATGGTGATGGGCGTGTTCGGCCTCATCATCGCAAGCGTCGTCAACCTGTTCCTGCATTCGACCGGCTTGCAGTTCGCCATCTCGGTGCTCGGCGTCGGCGTGTTCGCCGGCCTGACGGCATGGGACACGCAGGCGATCAAGTCGGCCTACTACGCCGGCGGGACCTGGGAGGCTTCGGAGAAGAAGTCGATCTTCGGCGCGCTGACGCTCTATCTCGACTTCATCAACATGTTCCAGTTCCTGCTGATGCTGCTCGGCGACCGCCGCAGCTAAGACGGGATTGAGCCAGAAACAACCCGGCCGCGGCGACGCGGCCGGGTTTTTTTGCGCGTTGCGGGCCGACCTTGGGCAACGCCAGGTCCGCCGGCGCCGCGGGTCGCGGTCGGGAGGGGAGCGATGATGCGTCGGTGGCTGGCGGCGGCGGGCGTTTGCGCCTTGAGCGCGGGAGCGCAGGCGGCGGAGCTGAAGATCGCCGACATCAAGGCGAGCCTCTATCTCGAAGCGACCGGCAAGTTCTCGGAAGCCCTGACCGACGCCGCCGCGCTGGACAATCTCGCCAAGGGCGACGGGCCGGACCATCGGCTCGCCAGCGCCGTGCTGATCGAACTGACGTTCAGCGGCGAGAAGAACGCCGCGCCCAAATTCGCCACCGCGACCGTCGACGTCATCCAGACCAACCATGCCGGCCAGGCCAGCGTAACGCACAAGGGCTTCACGCATTTCGTGTTCGGTCCCGACGGGCTCGAGCACAAGGCGTTCCTCATCGAGGACGCCACCTGCATGCCGCTGAGGATAGAGGTTCGCGCCAACAAGAGCGTCAAGACGCTGAGCCTGCCGTTCCACTGCGGCGGCTGACCCGCGCTCGGCGCCCGCTTCCCGCCCTGCCGGGGAGGGAGACCATCGCCTGCGGCCAACGCCCGCCGAGCCCCAACATTCGCCATTGCCGCGGCCTCGGCGCCGTGCTTGACTTGTCCAGTCAACCGTACGACCGGACCGATGACCGACGCGCTGCACGCCAACCTCGACCGGCCGCTTTATCTCCAGCTCGCCGACCTGCTGCGGCGGGAGATCGCCGGCCGCCCACCGGGCGAGCGCATCGACAGCGAGGCGGCGCTGGCCGAGCGCTTCGCCGTCAGCCGCTTCACCGTCACCCGCGCGATAGAAATCCTCGTCGACGAGGGGCTGGTGCGCCGCAAGCAGGGTCTCGGCAGCTTCATCGCGCCGCCGCCGCTGCTGCGCCAGCCCGGCTATCTCGCCAGCTTCACCGAGGCGGTCGAGGCGCAGGGCCGCGTCGCCACGCACCGGCTGATCGCCTTCGGCGACGTGAGCTGGCGCGAAGGCGCGCCGTTCGAGGCCGGGGAAAAGCTCGTCCGGCTCGACCGGCTGCGGCTGGTCGACGACATCCCCACCGCCATTCACGCGTCGCTGGTTTCCGCCGATCTCGCCCGCCGGATCGGCCTCAGCCGCGCCGCGGCGCGGGCGCCGGATTTCTCGCTCTACCGGCTGTTCGCTTCCGCCGGCCTCGACGTCGCGCGCGGCGTCGAGACGCTGCGCGCCCGCGCGGCGAGCGCGGAGGAAGCGCGCCGGCTCGGGCTCGGCGGCGAGGCGGTGGTGATGGAGGTCACGCGCCAGAGCTACGACGCGTCGGGGGCGCTGCTGGATTTCGTCCACGCCATCTACGACGCGCGCCGCTACGCTTATCGGGCCGAGCTGCGCAGCGCGACTCCGCCGGGCGCGCAACCCGCCAAATCTGAGGAGAAAGCGAATGCTCGCGAACCGAATGCTCGGCATGATTTCGGCCCTCGCCTTGGTCCTTGGGGCGACGAGCCTCGCCGCAGCGGAAAGACCGGTCGCGCTCATCATCGCGCAGGGCGGCCTCGGCGATCAGTCCTATAACGACCTCGCCTTTTACGGCTTCAAGAAGGCCTGCGCCGAGGCCAAGCTGACCGGCAAGCCGGTCGAATCCAAGGACGTCGTGGCGCAAGGCCCCGACATTCTGCGCCGCGCCTCCGACGCCGGCTTCGGTCTGGTCGTCGATCTCGAATATTCGCACGGCGACGCGCTTCAGGCGGTCGCCAAGGATTACGCCGACGTCGATTACGTCATCCTCAATCAGGTCAAGTCGGGCGCCAACGTCGCCTCGGTGCTGTTCCAGGAGCAGGAGGGCTCCTATCTCGCCGGCGCGCTGGCGACGATGGTCGCCAAGGACGCGGCGATCAAAGGCATGAGCGGCAAGCCCGTCATCGGCGTGATCGGCGGCGCCAAGTCGATCGGCATCGACAAGTTCATCGTCGGCTATATCCAGGGCGCGCGCGCCGTCGATCCCGCGGCGGAGGTCAAGGTCGCCTATTCCAACAATTTCGGCGATCCCTCGATCGGGTTGCAGATGGCGCAAGCCATGTTCGAGGCCGGCGCCAACGTGATCTATCAGGTCGCCGGCGGAACTGGCCTTGGCGTCATCCAGGCGGCGAAGGAGACGGCTAAGTTCGCCATCGGCGTCGACACCGACCAGGATGGCGTCGCGCCGGGTTTCGTGCTGACCAGCATGGTCAAGCGCACCGACGTCGCCGTCGAGGCCGTGATCAAGGATTACGCCGCGCACAAGTTCCCCGGCGGCCAGACGCTGACGCTCGGCCTCGCGCAAGACGGCGTCGGCCTGTCGCCGATGAAATTCACGCACGACAAGATCCCCGCCGCCGACCTCGCCGCTGTTGAAGACATGAAAAAGAAGATCCTGTCCGGCGAGATCAAGGTGTGGAACGCGGTCGAGCAGGGCTATCCGGACTTCTTCAAGTGAAAGTTCGCATCGGCGCGCGGAACTTAAGCAAAGGCTTCGGCCCCGTCGTCGCCAATGACGCCGTCGACTTCGCCGCCGCGCCGGGGACGATCCACGCCCTCGTCGGCGGCAACGGCGCCGGCAAGTCGACGCTGATGCGCATCCTGCAAGGCGTCGAGCGGCCGGACGCGGGCGAGGTCATCCTCGACGATCAGCCGGTGCGCCTCGCCGGCCCCGCCGACGCCTACGCGCGCGGCGTCGGCATGGCGCCTCAGGAATTCATGTTGTCGCCGCAGCTCACCCTGCTGGAGAACCTCATCCTTGGGCGCGAACCGATGCGGCGCGGCCTCATCGACGAGCGCGCCGCCCTGAGCGCCGCCGAGGCGCTGGCGGCGAGCGCCGGCGTGCGGCTCGACTGGCGGATGCGCGCCGCCGATGCGCCCGCGCCCGTGCGCCAGATTCTGGGAATCCTGCGGCTGCTCTACCGCGGCGCCGACGTGCTGATCCTCGACGAGCCGACCGCCGTGCTCGCCCCGGCGCAGATCGCGGAGCTGTTGCAGCTGATGCGCAAGCTGAAGCGGGAAGGCCGCACGATCCTGTTCATCAGCCACAAGCTGGAAGAGGTTCTCGCCGTCGCCGACGCCGTCACCGTCATGCGCGCCGGCCGCGTCGTGCTGACGACGACGCCATCGCAGACCACCGCCGCCACGCTCGCGCAGGCTATGGTCGGCGAGACCATCGAGCCCCCGCGCCTCGCCGCCCGCGCAGCCCCCTCCGGCGAGGCCCTGCTGCGGGCGCGCGGCTTCGTCGGGCGCGACGGGCTCGGCGTGCAACGCCTCGGCCCCATCGATCTCGACATCCGCGCGGGCGAGATCGTCGGCGTCGCCGGCGTCGGCGGCAACGGCCAGGATGAGCTGGTCGCCTGCCTCGCCGGGCTCGCCGCCCCCGCCGCGGGCGCGCTGAGCTTCGCCGGCGCCGACTTAGGCGCCGCCTCGACCGCCGCCTTCCGCGCCGCCGGTATCGGCTATGTCAGCGCCGACCGCGCCGAGGAGGGCCTGTGCCAGAACGCCTCGCTCGCCGACAATTTCCTCGCCGGCCGCGAGGCGCTGTTCGCGCGCGCCGGCGTCCTCAACCTCGCCGCCGTGCGCCGCAGCGCGCGCGCCGCTCTCGCCGCGCTGTCCGTGCGCTACGGCCGGCTTTCCGATTCCGCCGCCACCCTGTCCGGCGGCAACCAACAGCGCCTGGTGATGGCGCGCGAGCTCGACCGCGCGGCCAAACTGCTCGTCGCGGCGCAGCCGACCCGCGGCGTCGACATCGCCGGCGCCGCCTTCATCCACGCCGCGCTCGCCGCCTTCCGCGACCGCGGCGGCGCGGCGCTGCTGGTCTCGGAGGACCTCGAGGAGCTGCTGGCGCTGTCGGATCGCGTCATCGCCATCTACAACGGCCGCTTCGTCGGCGAGCTCCGCCAAGGCGCCGCGACCATCGACAACGTCGGCCGCATGATGCTGGGACAGATGGCGGCATGAACGCGGCCGGCGCCGTCGCGGCCGGCGCGCCTTTCGCGCTGGCGCTGCTGATCGGCGCCGCCGTGCTCGCCGCGACCGGCTTTTCCCCGCTCGACGTCTACCGCCTGATGCTGGTGGAGGGCTTTGGCGGCGAACGCCGCATCGCCGCGACGCTGACCGCCGCGACCCCGCTGCTGCTGACCGGCCTCGCCGCAGCGGTTTCGTTCCGCGCCGGCGCCTTCAACGTCGGCGTCGAGGGTTGCTTCTTTCTCGGCGGTCTCGTCGCCGCTGTGGCTGGCGGGCGCCTCGCCGCGCCCTCCTGGCTGATCATCCCCGCCGCCCTCGTCCTCGCCGCCGTCATCGGCGCCTTGTGGATGGCGCTGCCGGCGCTCTTACGCACGCGGCTGGCGGTGGACGAGGTGGTCACGACGCTGATGCTCAACTTCATCGCCATTGGGATCGCCAGCTGGCTGGTCAACGGCCCGCTGCTGGCGCGCGGCTCCGCCAATTCCGCAACGCCGCCGATCCTGCCGGCCGCCGAACTGCCGCGCCTGCTGCCGCCGGGCGCGCTATCTGCCGGCTTCGTCCTGTCGCTCGTCCTCATCGCGCTCTACGGGCTGTGGGGGCCGCTGACGGTCGGCGGCTTCCGCTCGCGCATGGTCGGCCGCAACGCGCGCTTCAGCCGCGCGGTCGGGATCGAGCCGGGCGGCGTAGTGTTTTCGGCGATGATCGCCTCGGGCGCGCTAGGCGGACTCGCGGGGGGCGTCCACGCACTCGGCCTCGTGCATCGATTCGTCGCCGGCTTCTCGCCGGGCTACGGCTTCACCGGCGTCGCCATCGCGCTGCTGGCGCGCAATTCGGCGCTTGGCGTCGCGCTGGTGGCGATCCTGTTCGGCGCCTTGTCCTCGGCCGGCGCCAACATCCAGCTGTTCAGCGACGTGCCGATCGAGATCGTGCAAATTCTCCAGGGCGCGGTGATGATCTTCGCCGTGGCGCAATTCCGCGGGCGGCGCGCATGATCGACGCCTTCCTGCACGCCGCTGTTTTGATGACGACGCCGATCCTGCTCGCCGCGCTCGGCGGCTTGATCAACCGCATCGGCGGCCTCGTCAATCTCGGCCTCGAATCGATGATGCTGACCGGCGCGCTGGTCGCGGTGCAGGTCTCCGCGGCGACGGGGAGCGCGGCGCTGGCGACGTCAGCCGCCGCGCTCGCCGGCGCCGGCGTCGGCTACGCCATGTCGCTCGTCGTCACCCGGCTCGCGGCCAACGAGATCATCGTCGGCCTCGGCTTCACCGTCACGACCGCGGGCCTCGCGCGCTATCTGCTGAAGAGCCTCTACGGCGTCTCCGGAACCTACGACCCGCCCGGCGTCACGATGCTGCCGCGGCTCGACATCCCCGCGCTCGACGGCGTTCCCGCGCTCGGCGCCTTGTTGTCGCGCCAGGACCCGCTGACCTGGGCCGCCTGGGCGCTCGTGCCGCTCACGGCTTTTGCGCTCAACCGCACCCGCGCCGGCCTCCGGCTGCGGGCCACGGGATCGTCTGAGGCCACGGTGCGTGCGCTCGGCCTCGCCCCGCTCGCCATCCGCGACGCCTCGACGGCGATAGCTGGGGCGCTGTCGGGCCTCGCCGGGGCCCATCTCTCGATCGGCGTCGTCGGGCTGTTCAACGAGGGGATCACCGGCGGGCGCGGCTTCATTGCGCTGGCCGCGTTCTATTTCGGCCGCGAGAGCCCCACGCGCACGGCGCTGGGCGCGCTGCTGTTCGGCCTGTTCGACGCCGCCCAGATCCGTCTGCAAGGCCAAGGCGTGCCGGCGGAGCTAGTCCAGACGCTGCCCTATGTGATCGTCATCGTCGTCCTCACCGGCTTGGGGCTGGCCGACAGGCGCAGGCGCCTCACATGACCGAAACCGCTCTCATCCTCGTCGACGTCACCAACTCCTTCTTCCAGGAGGGCATGCCGAACCATTACCCCGCCGCGGCTGACGTGCTCGAACCTATCCGCCAGTTGCTCGAAGCGGCGCGAGCCAGCCGTCGCATCGTCGTCCACGCCGTCGAGCGCCATTATCCCGGCTTCGACGATTACGAATGGCGCAAGCTGCCGCGCCACCACCTCATCGGCGACCCCGACCAGCCAATTTATCCCGGCTTCGAGCCGCAGGGGACACGCGAGATCCTGATCGGCAAGCGCCGCTACAGCGCCTTCTTCGCCACCGATCTCGCGCTGTTCCTGCATGAGCAGCAGGTCGGGCGCGTCGTCCTCGCCGGGGTCAAGACCAACGTCTGCATCCGCGCCACGGCGCAGGACGCCTTCGCCAACGGCTTCGACGTCGTCGTGCCGCGCGAGGCGACCAACTCCAACCGGCCGCATCTCGCCGCGGCCTCGCTGGAGGACATCGACCGCTACATCGGCGCCGTCGTCAGTCTGGCCCTAGCGTTGGAGATGCTCAAGTGAACATCGTCGTCACCGGCTACGCGAGCATGGATTACGCCATGCGGCTCGACTCCCCCGCCGCGCCCGACCGCACCGCCACCATCCTGTCGCGGCCGCGCGAGTGGCCGCGGCTGGGCGGCTCGCCGGCCTATGTCGCGTCCGCGCTCGCCGCCACGGGCGCGCGCGGCGCGACGCCGATCAGCTGGATCGGCGACGACGCGCAGGGCGTGCGCTATCGCGAGGAGTTGCGCCTGCTCGGGGTCGAGACCGAGGGCGTGCGCGCCCGCCCCGGACGCACCCCCATCTGCATCCTCGCCTATCAGCCCGACGGCGGCTGCGTCTGCCTCTACGATCCCGGCCTCGATCCGCTCCCCAAGCTCGACGACGGCCAGCGCGCGCTGATCGCGGCCGCCGACCTGCTGTGCCTGACCGTCGGCCCGGCGCCGGCGACGCGCGAGGCGCTGGCGCTCGCCCGCGCCGACGCCAAACTGGTCTGGGCGGTCAAGGCCGACCCGCGCGCGACCCCGCCGGATCTCGCGGCCGCCCTCGTCGCCCGCGCCGATCTCGTCATCCACAGCCGCGGCGAGGCCGGCTTCGTCGCCGCGGCTGGCGCGGCGCGGCCGGACGCCATCCGGATCGAGACCCAGGGCGCCGCGAGCGTCACGCTCTTGCGCCACGGCGAGGAGACGCGCATCGCCGTCGAGCCGCTTGCGACCGACGACGCCACCGGGGCCGGCGACACCTGGCTCGGCGGCTTCCTCGCCGCCCATTACATCGGCGGCGAAACGCTCGTGGCGTCAGCGCGTTCGGCTGGCGAGAGCGTGCGCGCGCTTTTCGCCGCGCGACGAGCCGCGAGGGTCTGAAGATGGCGCGAACCGCCTTGTACATCGGCGCCCGCGAGGATGAGGTCGGCGAGGCCGCGCTGCTGCTGGGCGACCGCGCCCGCATCGACCGCATCGCCGAACATCTCGACGCGCCGCAGTTCGTCGCCGAGAACCGCGGCCTGCGCACGGTGACGGGCCTGCGCGGAGCCAAGCGGATCACCGCGACCGCCTTCGGCATGGGCGGCCCGATTGCGGCGATTGTACTGCACGAGTTGTTCGATCTCGGCGTGCGCCGCTTCCTGCGCATCGGCACCGCGATGGCTGCGCCGCCGGCCGGGATCGGCGATTTCGTCGTCGCCGAAGGGGCGATGCGCGGCGACGGGGCCTCGCTCACCTATGCGCCGCTCGGCTATCCCGCGATCGCCGATTACAACCTCGTCGCGGCGTTGCGGGCGCAGTTGCAGCGCCGTTGCGCGCCGTGGAAGGCGGGCCTGTTCGGGAGCTACGATGGCTTCTACACGCAGATGTTCTCGCTTCACGCGGGTCAGACGCAGCCGGTCGAAGCGCTGCGCGCCGAGGCGCACCGACTCGGCTTGATCGCCACCGACATGGAGACGGCGACGCTGCTGGTCGCCGGCCGGATACTGGGCGCCGAGGTCGCCAGCCTCTGCCTCGCCACCGTTGACGGCCTCACCCAGGAAAAGCTCGACCCGGCCGAGTGCGCGACGCGCGAGCGCGAAATGTTCGAGATCGCGCTCGACGCGCTCGCCGAGGCGAACCCGCAATGAGCGACACCGTCGCCAGCTGTTTCGACGCTCCGATCGCGCGGCGGAGCGAGATCGGCGACCGGCGGCGCGACGCCCAGGTCGGCGCCAATTCGACCAGCATCGCCATCGCGCGCGCGTGTGTCCGCGCTTGCGCCGAGGCGCCGACTGAAGGCGCGCAAGCCGTCATCGCCGCATTCGCGGGGACGACGGACGGAACAAGGTCATCGCCCCAATGCGCGAACGCGATCTCTTCATCGACGGCCGCTGGACCCGCGCCCGCGACGCCGCCCGGCTCGACATCGCCGACCCCGCGACCGCCGAGCGCGTCGGCTCGACCGCGCTTGGCCGCGCCGCCGACGTCGACGCGGCGGTCGCGGCGGCCAAGCGCGCCCTGCCCGGCTGGGCGGCGACCCATCCCGACGCCCGGGCCAAAATCCTGCATCGCGCCGCCGACCTGATCGAGGCGCGCGTCGCCGAGATCGCCGACCTGCTGACCCGAGAGCAAGGCAAGCCGGTCCCCGATGCGCAGAAGGAGATCCGCTTCGGCGTCGAGGTCATCCGCTACTACGCCGAACAGGGCCGCCGCATCGGCGGCGAATTGCGCCCCAGCGCCCGCGCCGACATCCGCAACGTCGTCACCTCTTCGCCGGTCGGCGTCGTCGGCGCGATCATCCCGTGGAACTATCCCGTCGACATCTACGCCTGGAAGATCGGGCCGGCGCTGGCGGCGGGCTGCACGCTGGTCGCCAAGCCGCCGCACGAGACGCCGCTCGCCATCGGCCTCGTCGTGCGCTGTTTCGAGCAGGCGGGACTGCCGCCCGGCGTGCTCAACGATGTCCCGGGAACGGGCGCTGAAGCCGGCGCCGCGCTCGCCGCCCACCCTGACGTGCGCATGATCGCCGCCACCGCCTCGGTCGCCGCCGGCCAATCGATGATGCGCGCCGCCGCGGATACGATGAAGCGGCTGACGCTGGAACTGGGCGGCCAATGCCCGTTCGTCGTGCTCGACGACTCCGATGTCGCGGAAGCCGCGACCGCGGCGGCGCGGCGCGCGTTCTCCAACATGGGCCAGATCTGCATCGCCGTGAACCGCATCCTGGTCGCCGCGCCGATCTACGACGCTTTCGTCGAGGCGCTGGCGGCGGAGGCGGAAAAGATAAAGCTCGGCCATGGCGTCGAGCCGGGCGTGCTCTACGGCCCGGTGCTGCACGAGGGCGTGCGCGCCCGCACCCGCGCCCATCTCGAAGACGCGCTCGGCTGCGGCGGCCGTCTCGTCGCCGGCGGCGCGGCGCCGCAAGGCGAGCCGTTCGACCGCGGCTTCTTCTTTCGCCCCACGGTGGTGGAGGGCGCCGACGATTCCGCGCTGGTCATGCGCGAGGAGAGCTACGGCCCGATCGCCGCGGTGCGCAAAGTTCGCGACGATTCCGAGGCCTTGCTTATCGCCAACGCGCTGCCGTTCGGCCTCGCGGCCTATGTCTATTCCGGCGATCTCGAGCGCGCCTGGGGCTTCGCCGAGCGCGTCGAGGCCGGCGCGGTCGGGGTCAACGTCAACGACACCACCGACCTGCAGGCGCCATTCGGCGGCTGGAAACTGTCGGGCCTCGGGCGCGAGCTCGGTCCGGAAGGTTTGATGGCCTATCGCGAAACAAAACACATCAAGCTGCGCTTGCGCTCCCGATAACATGGAGGACACGCGATGGACGAACGGTGGAGAGAGGACGGCGTGCGCGTCATCAAGAGCGACCAGCTCGACGCCAACACGCCGCAGACGCCGGGCATGCAGCGTCGGGCGGCGATCGACCACGCCCGCGTCGGGGCGCAGAAAATCTGGGCGGGAACCGTCAGCATCGCCGCCAACGCCAAGACCGGCGTGCATCATCACGGCGTGCTCGAAAGCGTGATCTACGTGGTCAAGGGCCACGCCCGGATGCGCTGGGGCGACAAGCTGCAATTCGTCGCCGAGGCCTTCGCCGGCGATTTCATCTACGTGCCGCCGTTCGTCCCGCACCAGGAGATCAACGCGGACCCTTCGCAGACGCTGGAATGCGTGCTGGTGCGTTCCGACAACGAGGCCGTGGTGGTCAATATCACCGACATCGAGCCGGCGGAGAAGCCGGAAGAGGTTTATTGGCTTGACCCGATCCACCGGGCGCCCTGAGACGGCCTGCCGGATCGGAACGGCGGGATGGTCGGTCCCGCAAGGCGGCGAAGGCTCCCAGCTGCAACGCTACAGCGCCCGCCTCGACTGCGTCGAGATCGACTCGAGCTTCTACCGGCCGCATCGGCCGCAGACCTATGCGCGCTGGGCGGCGAGCGTGCCGCAAGGCTTCCGCTTCGCGGTCAAGGCGCCGCGCGCGGTCACGCACCAAGCCCGGCTGCGCGACGCCGCGCCGCTGCTGCAACCGTTCCTCGCTGAGATCGCCGCGCTCGGCCCCGCGCTGGGCCCGCTGCTGCTGCAACTGCCGCCCAGCCTGAAATTCGACCCGGCGCTGGCGCAGAACTTTTTCGCCGATCTGCGAAAACTGTTTGCGGGCTGCGTCGTCGCCGAACCCCGCCATGCGAGCTGGTTCGGCCCCGGCCCCGAGGCCTTGCTGCGCGCCTATGAGATCGGCCGCGTCGCCGCCGATCCCGCCCCTGCGCCCGAAGCCGCGGCGCCGGGCGGCTGGGACGGCCTACGCTACTGGCGGATGCACGGTTCGCCGCAGATGTATCACACGGCCTATGGCGAAGACCGCCTGCGCGCGCTCGCGGGACAACTCGCGCCGCGCGATTGGTGCATCTTCGACAACACGGCTTCCGGCGCCGCGTTGCAGGATGCGCTCAAGCTGCAAAGTCTGATCCGGCCGCCGGCCTGACCCCGACGGTTCGCAGGGTCGCAAGAGACGGCGCGAAGCCCCGCCCGCACGTCTGCGGGTTGCGCGTCGCAACTAGCGGACGCGCGGGGGAAGCGGGTTGCTCTCGCCCATTCGGGCGAGCGCTTTGCGGAGCCGGACGCGGGGCTGCACGCCCGTTGTGTCGATCCGGTTACTCTGGCGACGCTGCGACGGCGCGTTCACGCCTGTTGCGCCGCAGTCCTGGCTATTTCCGGGATATCGGCGCGGTCGATGCCGAGGTCGTGCAGCTCGCGGTCGGTGTAGTAGCTGAGTTCCTTCACCACGTTCCAGTAGACGCTGCGGGCGCGGAAGTAGCGGCGGAAGAAGGTCAGTCCCATGGCTTGTCTCCATCTCGTTTCGCCGGCCCTCGGCGGCGGCTAGGATGTTCAAGCGTTTCCTCGTCCTGACGAATGTTCAGTACCACTCCGCGCCGCCGAAGTCAATGTTGCAGCGCGATAAGATATGTGACCATTGCATGGCGAAACCGCGTTCGCGCTTCTTGCGATCACAAACTTTTTTATAAATCAGAAAAATTAACGCAACATTAACGAAATTCCGGCCCGGTTCGCAGGGTTCCCGCATCGTAGATATGTCTCTCGCGCATATCTAGCGCAGCCGCTTGCGACCCCGCGGCGCACGATAACTCAACCCGGCTTTGCCAAAAACGGCGCCATCGGCCTACGACTTGCGCCGTGAGGCGGCGGGTCGCAGCTGAGCGCGAGGGAACCCGGGTCGGGACTTGCGGCTTTCACTGTGGCGCCGAAGGCGCGGTCGTCAGCGGACGCGCGGCACGGGCGCTTTTGCACTTTGCGTTATCGATTGTCGGGCATAAATCTGCCGGACGAACTTGCAAGTCGGAGTGTATAATGACGCGGTCGCGCCGGGGCTTGGCCCTATTTGTCGCCCTTCTCGGGTTCGCGGCGTTCGCGTCCGATTCGCAGGCCCTGGTGAAGCGGCATCACGTAGCGCCGTTGCGCCACCACGGCGTGACCGCGTCCGGCCGCGATTTCCCCGTCTATGTCGGAACCGGCATCGATCGTAATCCCGGCGGCGACAATCTCTACTTCAGCGACACCAAGCGGCCGAGCTACATCGTCGGCCCGGCCTGGTTCCAGCGCTGGGAGTAAGCCTACTTCGGCTGCTCGTCGGCGGGGGCTGCGGCCTCCTCCGGCTGTTCGGTCTTCTCGGCCTTGGCCTTGTCCTTCTTGTGCGACTTGGGCTTGTCGGCCGAGGCCTCGTGCGACTTGGACTTCTCGGGCTTATCCGCCGAAGTGTCGTGCGGCTTATGCTTCTCTTCGTCGCCGGCAAGCACTTCCTTGGGAATCTCGTCCTTCTTCATCGAGTCGTCCGGCAGCCGGTACCAGGTCTGCGACTGGCCGAACATCTTGATGCCGAGATAGCCGCGAACCTCCAGCGACTGGCCGTCTTCGCTGAGATTCATCAGCGCATGGTAGACCGAGCCGTCGCGCGGATCGAGCACGCTGCCCTCGTCGTAATGCAACCCGTCCCGCTTCATGCCCCAGAACAGGGTCAGCCCCATGATATGGGCGCCTTTCTTCTTGCCGGGACAGGCGTCGCAGATTTCCTTGGGCGGCGGGGCGTTCTCGTCCTTCGGCTTGAAGCCCTTCACCAGGCGCGCCGAATAGACTTCGTCCTTGCCGTTGAACAGGAACCAGGCGGTCGGATTGCCATCGGAATCGCGCGACTCCCAGAAACCCTTCACGGTCTGTTCGGCGCTCGCCAGCGTCGTAGCCGCGAGAAGGATTGCCAGAGCAAGGGTTGAGCGAAACATCATCTCATCGATACTCCGTTTGAGAGCGCCGGCGCCTGCCTGACGGCGCGCGCCGGCTTAAACCCGTCAGCGGCCGTATTGTGTGAACAAGTCAAGGCATTTTTGCGATAGATGGTCGGGCCGGGCGTTGTCGCGATGCTGGTTCAGACACGCCTGATACATGGTCTGCACCGTCATCTCGTCGGCGCCCTTGGGCGGTTTCACGTCCTTGCAGAATTTGCGCACGTCGGGCAGGCAGGCGTCGCGCTGCGCATTGTCATATTTGAACGGCTCGTTGGCCAACGCCGGCGCCGCCGCCAGGGCCAGCGAAGCGAATACGAACGCACGAAAATTCATCCAGGTCTCCTCAGTTGCAGTTTGACGGTGAAAACCGGGGAAACGCAAGCGCCCCGGGGTTTAGCGGAAACGAAATCCTCGCTCCCGCGGGACTTGAACGTCCATCAATGGCTCTGATGGTTCATCAGCACTTGTTGGCACTTTTGCGACAATTCCGAGAAATGCGACTGCAGGCAGTCGTGGTATTTCTGGTCGTCGCCCTTGCCGATACGACCGCACAGGCGGCGCACGTCGGGCCGGCAGGCCGCCTGCTCCTCCTTGCTGCCGGAGTTCTGCGCCGATGAGTTCTGCGCCCATGAATTCTGCGCCCAGGCCGTGGCCGGGCTCAAAGCCGCCACTAGCGCCAACACGCTCAAAACTCGCATCGTCGCTTTCCCCCAAAGCGAGCCGCTAGCGCGGCTCCGGTTCCGCCTGTCGCGGCTTGCCCATCAAAATCGGCTGAAACAGCACCGCCGCGCAAAGCGTCGAGACCAGCGACAGCGCGAGCAGCCGCCCCATGCTCGCGGTGCCGGGATGCGAGGAGAACATCAGGCTGCCGAAGGCGACCGCCGTCGTCATCGCGCTGTAGATCACTGCGCGCGTCAGGCTGGTCTGCAACAGATGGGTCACCCCGTGGCGCCACGCCATGATGTAATAGATCTTGAACGCGACGCCGACGCCGAGCAGCAGCGGCAGCGCGATGATGTTGGCGAAATTGAGCGGCCAGCCGACCAGCGCGCAGATCTCCATCGTCACCACGCCCGCCATGGTGAGCGGAATCAGCGTCAGCAGCATGTCGGAGACCCGCCCGAGCACGATCCACAGCAGGATCGCAATCGAGATGAACGCGAATATTCCCGCCTCGATGAACGCGGTCAGCACCGTGTCGCTCGCCTCCAGGATGGTGACCGGCCCCTCGGTGGCGTCGGGCTCGATCGCCAGCACCGCCTTGGCGAACTTCCGCATCGCGTCGTTGTCGTTCTGATCCGCCTTCGGCGCGATCGAGACGCGCGCCCGCCCGTCCGACGTCATCCAGTCGCCGACGAGATCGGCCGGCAGGTTCTCGCGCGTCACCCTGACCCCCGCCAGCGACGCCTTCAGCGCCGCCAGATCGCGCTTCAGCGGCGCGACGAACACCTCGTCGGCGGTCTCGCGATACCTGGGATCCGCCTTGGCGAGCGCCGTAAGCTGGACGCTGAGCGCCTTGGCCGCGTCCGCGCCGACGCCCGGGTTCTCCTTCGCCGCGTCGTCGAGCCGCGAGGCGGCGTCGAGGACATTCTCCACCACCTCTTTGTCGGTCGGCGGCGCCAGCGCGTTGGCGGGATCGAACGCGGGCGCCAGCGCCTTGCCGGCCTCGGCGATCTCAGGCAGCCGCTGGTCCTGGTCGCTGGGAATGAAGAACGACAGGGTCGTCGCGCGCAACACTTCCGGCAGCTTCGACACCTTCGCCGCGACGGCGTTGGCGGCGTCGAGATTAGGCGCCAGCACTTCCAGCGCGTTCAGATTGGTCGCCGGGTCCTTCTTCAGGTCCAGATAGGTCGCCATGCCCTCGGTGTTGGGATTGCGCAGGTTGAGCGGGTTGAAATCGAACCGCAGCCAGTAGAGCGAGGGCAGCAGAATCACCACCGTGCCGATCACGCCCCACAGCACCCCCAAGCGATGCCGGTTGAGGAAATTGTCGAGCGGCGCCAGCTGCGTGTAGCCGAGCGGCTCCGGCTCGCCGGGCGGGTTGAGCAGATAGATCAGCGCCGGCAGCACGGTGACGCTGCTGGCGTAGGCGATCAGCATGCCGCAGCCGGCGATCACGCCAAGCTCCTCCACGCCCTTGTAGTCGGTCGGGTAGAACGACAGGAAGCCGAGCGCGGTGGCGACGCCGGCCAGCGTCAGCGGCGCCGCCACATAATGGCCCGCCGTGCGGATCGCCTCGCGCAGGTTGGGATTGTCGTGCCTCTCGGCGCGATAGCGCACGCTGTACTGGATCGAGAAATCGATGCCGATGCCGACGAACAGCACCGCGAAATAGACCGAGATCAGGTTGAACCGGCCGATCAGGAACAGCCCGACCGCCGCCGTGATCGGCAGCCCCACCATCAGGTTGACGAACACGCCGAACATCAGCTTCGGCGAGCGCAGCGCCAGCCAGAGGATGAACAGCACGATGGCGAAGGTGATCGTCCCGTTGAGCGCGGCGTTCTCCTTGATGGTGGCGAATTCCTCGTCCGCCATCGCCACCGGCCCGGTCAGCCGCACCCGCGCCTGATATTTCGGCGCGATCTCGGCCGCGATCTGCCGCAGCGCCGTCGTCGCGACATGCCCCGGCTCGACCGACTTGAAGTCGAGCACCGGTCTGACCTCGATGAAGCCGCGCAGCTCCAGCGGCTCCGGCGGACGGCCGGAAACCAGCGTGCGCCAGGAGAAACTCGCCGGCTCCCCCGCCAGCACCTTCTGCGTCGTCTCCGCCGCCGAGCGCAGCACCGGCGCGGTCGAACCGAGTTCGACCTTGTGCTGGTTGACGCCAATCAGCACGTCCTCCAGCGCCGAGACCAAGCCGCGCAGGCTCGAGTCCTGGGCGAGATCGGCGATCAGCGGCTCGCCCTTGACCAGCCCGTCGAGGCTCTTTTTGAGCTGGTCGGCGGGCATGAACAACAGCCCGTTGCGGGCGAAGAAATCGACCGCGCTGGAATTCGACACCGCCTTGAAATGCGTCGTATCCTTGCGCAGCGCCGCGGTCATCGCGTCGGTCGCCGCCGCCGCCAGCTCCGGCGTCGGCGCGTCGATGACGACGTCGACGATCTGAAAACGCTTGAACGCGTTCTCGAACGCGAGCCCGCGCTGGCGCCACGGCAGATCCTTCGACAGCAGCGAGTCGATGTCGGAGGTGATGGCGAAATGCGTCGCAGTGTAGAAACTGCTGAAGATGGCGATCAGGATGCCGACGATAACGACGCTACGCGGAAAACGCAGACAGAAATCGACGATCCTGCTGATGAATTTCGTCAGCATGGCGTGAAATAGGCTCCTGACCCGGAAAAGGCGGAAGGATGGGGCGGCGCTTGCGCGCCCGCCTCACTCCGCCGCAGGGGCGGCCGCGCGGTCGCTGGCGGCCGCGCGGTGCGGCGTCGACGGGGCGCCGCGGGTCTGCGCCTCCAGCTTGGCGACCATGTTTTCGACATGGCGCCCATGCACGTATTCGGCCGGGCGCTGACGCTCGAGTGAAATCTCCGGCGCCATCGGCCCCTTCAGGCGGGGCCCGAGAATCGCGACCTTCGCCGCCTCGAACACGTTGCGGATCGCCGCATCCGCCGCCGTCGGCTCGTAGCCGCAATGCGCCATGCAGTTGGCGCATTTCTCGTAGCGGCCGGTGCCGTAGCTGTCCCAGTCGGTCGTATCCATCAATTCGCGGAATGAGGAGACGAAGCCTTCGCCGACGAGGTAGCACGGCTTCTGCCAGCCGAACACGTTGCGCGTCGGCATGCCCCACGGCGAGCACAGGTATTGCTGGTTGCCGGCGAGGAAATCGAGATACAGCGGCGAGTGCTCGATCGTCCAGTTGCGCACGTTGCCGAGCGAGAACACCTTGCGGAACAGCTCCTTGGTCTTGCGACGGGCGAGGAAGTGCTCCTGGTTGGGGGCGCGCTCGTAGGCGTAGCCGGGCGAGATGTTGACGCCGACGTCGAGCTCTTTGGCGAAATCGAGGAAGCCGACGATCTCCTCGGCGGTCGAATTGTCGAAGATGGTCGCGTTCACGTTGACGTTGAAGCCCGCAGCCTTCGCCGCCTTGATGGCGCTGACGGCGATGTCGAACACGCCGTCCTGGCTCACCGCGCGATCGTGCTGCGCCTTCAGCCCGTCGAGATGGACGGTGATCGTCAGATAGGGCGAGGGCTTGAACAGGTGCAGCTTCTTTTCCAGCAGCAGCGCATTGGTGCACAGCGACACGAACTTCTTGCGCGCGACGATGCCGGCGACGATCTGGTCGATCTCTTTATGGATCAACGGCTCGCCGCCGGGGATGGCGACGACCGGCGCACCGCACTCGTCGACCGCGTCGAGACAGTCCTTCACGCTCAGGCGCTGGTTGAGAATCGGGGCGGGATAGTCAATCTTGCCACAACCGGAGCAGGCGAGGTTGCAACGGAACAGCGGCTCCAGCATCAAAACGAGCGGATAGCGCTTGGCCCCTTTCAACTTCTGCTTGAGGATGTAAGCCCCGATTTTCAATTCCTTGTGAAGGGGAATTCGCATTAACGAGCCTCGATGCCGATGCGACGCCGCGGCGCGCAAGATTTGCGCGCCTAACGTCAGATGAATTCAAGGACCCCCTCCCGCCCTGTACGGCGGCCCCGTTCGGGCGGCCTTATAGGGAGGAACCGCGCGGGCGGCAACTCGACGCCTTTGCTCGAAGTCCGATTCGCGCGCACACTTTCGCGACTCTTATTAAAGATTAGTGCGAAAGTGCGCGGCCGGCGGGCGGATCGCCCCTTCCCGCCGGCGCAGGTTTACTTTAACTTCATGCAGATGTAGTTGACCGGCCAAAGATTTGACGGTTGCAACGCTTCGTGGTTGTCAGACCGCGAGCGGTCGCCCGGAAACGCCATCGCGGCGCCGGGCTTTTCACGCGGGCGAGGCGTTCGGGGATGGGGCTGTTCGAGGCGCGAACCGAATCCGATGCGGCCAGGCGCGCGCTCGGACGGGAAAGGCCGGGCGAGCGGCTCAACATCGCCTTCGGCGTCGAGCGGCTCGCCTTCCTCGGCTTGCGCGCCCCCATCGCCACGCTGATCGCGCTGGCGCTCCTCGTCGTGCTCGCCGTCTGGGGCGTCACGCGGCTCACCGTCGACGATTCGCTGAGCGAGCTGTTCCGCGCGCAGACGCCGGAGTTCAAGACCTTCGAGGAGGAGACGCGCAAGTTCCCCTCCAACGAATACGACGTGCTTGTGGTCATCGAGGGCAAGAATCTGCTCGGCCGCGAGCAGATCGCCGCGTTGCGGCAATTGGTCACGGATTTGCAGCTGGTCGAGGGCGACGCCGGCCTGATCTCGATCTTCTCCGCCCGCCAGCCCGCCGCGCAGGGCGGCCTGCCCGAGCCGGTGTTCCCTGAGGATCTGCCCGAAGGCCCCGCCTATGACAAGCTGGTCGACCGGCTGAAGAGCAACGACCTGATCCGCGGCAAGCTCCTGTCCGAAGACGGCACGCTGACCCTTGTCGTGATGTCGCTCGACCCCGCGGCGACGCGCGGCGGCAAGCTCGCCGACGTCGTCGCCGACATCCGCAAGACCGTCGCCGACGATCTCAACGGCGTCGGCCTCGACGCCCAGCTCTCCGGCGTGCCGATCATGCAGTTGCAGATCCGCCAGGCGGTCGAGCGCGACCGGATCGATTACAACGCCGTCGGCTTCGCGCTCGGCTGCGTGGTGGCGATCCTGTTCTTCCGCCGCGTCTCGTTCCTGATCATCGCCACCGCGCCGCCGCTGCTGGCGATCCTGATGGCGCTCGGCGCGATCGGCTGGCTCGGCCTCAAGCTCAACATGTTCCTGAACGTGATGACGCCGCTGATCATGGTGATCAGCTTCTCCGATTCGATGCAGCTCACCTTCGCCGCGCGCGACCGGCTGATCCACGGCGACGACAAGCCGACCGCGTTCCGCTCGGCGATCCTCACCGTCGGCCCCGCCTGCGTGCTGACCCACGCCACCGGCGCCTTGTCGTTCCTGGCGCTGCGCTTCTCTGATTCCGACATGATCCGCGCCTTCGGCCTCGCCGGCGTGATCTCCATGATCATCGCCCTGTTCACGGTGCTGATCACGCTGCCGGCGATCGGGCTGATGATCGCGCCGACGGGCGCCCGCATCCAGAGCCTCAGCCGCGTCGACACCGGCGTCAACGCCCTGCGCGCGTTCTGCGATTGGATCGCCGACCGCATGACCCGCCGGCCCGGCCTCGCCAGCCTCGCCGCGATCGCGGTTCTCATTGTCCTCAGCACCGCCTATTTCGGCCTGCAGCCGCGCTACCGCCTCGCCGATCAGGCGCCCGACCGCGAGCACGCGATCGACGCCATCAACCGCATCGACGCCAAGCTCGCCGGCGCCAACCCGGTCGACGTGATGATCACGCTTCCCCCCGGCAAGACCATCTACTCGCCCGAGACGCTCGACGTGCTGGCGCAGGCGCACGCCATCGTCGAGACGCAGGCCGGCGTCGGCAACGTCTGGTCGCTGCAGACCCTGCGCAACTGGCTGCGCGACAAGCTCGGCAAGACCGACGTCGAGACGATGCGCGACTACGTCCAGATCCTGCCCAATTTCCTGGTTCGCCGCTTCCTGGCTTCCGACGGGCGCTTCGAGCTGATCGCCGGCCGCATCCCCGACAAGGACGCCAGCGAACTGCTGCCCGTCGTCAACAAGCTCGACCGCGCCCTCGATCCCGTCCGCGCCGCCCATCCCGACTACAAACTCGACGTCACCGGCCTCGCCGTCATCGCTGCGCGCAACAGCGCCGGCATGATCTCCAAGCTCGGCCAGGGGCTGACGCTGGAATTCGCCGCGGTGGCGATCTTCATCGGGCTCGCCTTCCGCTCGGTGCCGGTCACATTGGTGACGATCGTCACCGGCATATTCCCGGTGGTCGCCGCGGGCGGCCTGTTGTGGGCTCTGGGGGCGGGGATGCAGTTCGCCAGCGTGATCGCGCTGACCATCTCGTTCGGACTCGGCCTCAGCGCGACGATCCATTTCCTCAACCGGCTGTGGCGCGAGGTCGGCGCCGATCCCGATCCCGCCGTCGGCGTGCGCCGCGCCACCGTGCTGGTCGGCCCGGCGCTGATCCTGACCTCCGTCGTGCTGGTGTTCGGGCTGGCGGCGACCGCCTTCTCAAACCTGCCGATGCTGAAGACCTTCGGCTGGCTCAGCGCCTTCGCGATGTTCGCGGCGCTTGTGGCCGATCTCACCATTCTTCGCCCGATGATGACGGTATTCATGCGCTGGGAGGCGCGGCTGCGCGGCCATCGCTTCGCACCGACCGATAAAGTTTAACTCTGGGGAGCTGTTTGATGCGCAACTTCAGCAAATTCGCGCTCGCCGCCGCCGTTCTGGCGCTCGGCGCCTCGAGCGCGCTGGCCGGCCCGTTCTCCGAATTCGCCGGAAGCTGGAGAGGCGCCGGACGCCTCTCCGACATCCACGGCAAGTCAGAGGCGCTGACCTGCCGTTCGACCAACACGCCGCAGCCGGACGGCATCGCCATGTCGTTCGTGCTGGTCTGCGCCAGCGACAGCTACAAGGTCGATTTCCACTGCGAGCTGTTCACCGACGGTTCGTCCTTGCACGGCACCTGGACCGAGTCCACCCGCAACGCCGAAGGCAACGTGCACGGCTCGATCGGCCACGATTTCATCACCGCGATCACCGACGCGCCGGGCTTCTCGGCCACCATCGCCGTCCACATGGTGAGCGCCGCGCGGATGGACGTCGACCTGAAGGCGCACGGCAACGTCAGCATCGACCACGTCGTGGTTACGATGAAGCGCTGAACGAGCAAGGGGAGAAGTGGAGGCTTCTGTTGCCAGGCGCCTCCGAGCCCCGCCTAAAGGTGCAAACCCCTAGGACTTGATTCCCAGTACCATCACCGCATTACGCGGCGAGGGCGACCGGAGCATAGTTGTCGTTGGCAACTATAGGTTTGACCCGATAACGGCGGTATCATGCCGAGCGAAAGCGCACCCTTTTAATCCCCCGTCGAACCTATTTCGCCCCCGCCGAAGCTCACGGGCGACCGTGGGCTTGGGTGGAGGCGCCGGGTACCGCCCCCGGGTCCGAAAGACCTATTCCGATGACAATTTATCGCCATAGCCGCCCCTTGCGAGGCGGCGAGTCGAATATAGGCGCAGGCCCGCAAAAAGGGAAGGGAGATCAGCGCGGGGCCCCGATTCCCTCCCGGATGACCGCCCGCAGCGCGTCGACGACCCGATGCGGCCGGCGCGAGGGCCGGCGCAGCAGCGAGAACGCGCGCGACTCGATCTCGAACGGAACCTGCGCCAGCAGCCCCGCCTCCAGGCTCGGCGCCGCGACCGAGGCCGACAGCGCCGTCGCCCCGAGCCCCGCCTCGACCGCCGCGCGCTTGGCCTCGTTCGAAGGCAGCGTCAGCGCGACGCGAAGCCGCTCCAGCGCCACGCCGCGCCGCGTCAGCGCGCGCTCCAGCGCTGAGCGCGTGCCCGAGCCCGGCTCTCGCAGCACCCATTCGCCGGCTTCCAGCTCCTCACGCGAAAGCTCGCTCCGCCCGGCCCAGGGGTGCGACGGCGCGACGACCAGAATCAGCCCGTCGAGCGCCAGCCGTTCGCGCGTCAGCCGCTCGCCCGGCGCGTCGTCCTCGACGAAACCGACGTCGGCCCGCCCCTCCTCCACCGCCTTGGCGGCGTCGGCCGAATTGCCGACGGCGAGCCTCAGCTCGACTCTCGGATAAGCGCGACGGAACGCGACGAGGTGGCGCGGCAGCCAGTAGCCAGCGATGGTCTGGCTGGCGAACACGCTGAGCGACCCGCGCACCCCCGCGCCGTGCTCGGCGAGCGCCGCTTGCGCCTCCGCGACGTCGGCGAGAATGACGCGCGCCTGCCCGAGCAGCATGCGGCCGGCGTCGGTCAGCGCCACCCGGCGGCCGATCCGGTCGAACAGCGCCGCGCCGTGCCGCGCCTCCAGCGCCGAAATCGCGGCGCTGACGGCGGATTGCGCCAGCGGCAGCGCCCGCGCCGCCGCGCTCACATGCTCCCGCTCCGCCACGGCGACGAAGATGCGCAACTGCTCCAGCGTCATGGCGATCCATCGTGAAAAACGAACGTTCGGATATTACCATTCGATTGGAAAGATGGAATGCGCAAGCTCATCTTGCAGCCATCGCCCAGGAGGCCGCCACATGTCGTTCGCCAACGTCCCCATCGCCGAAACCGGCCGCCTCGGCGGCGGCCGCGTGCTCGCCGCCGTGCGCGGCTTCGCGCCGAACTGGTTCACCGCCACCATGGGCACCGGCGGCCTGTCGCTGGCGCTGCACGCCACCCCGCTCGCCATTCCCGGCCGCGAGGGCGCAGCCGAGGCGCTATGGGCGCTCAACATCGCGCTGTTCGCCATCATGTCCGCGCTCTACGCCGCGCAATGGCTGCTCTTCCCCGCCGAGGCCCGCCGCGTCTTCACTCACCCGGTGCTGTCTATGTTCTTTGGCGCGATCCCGATGGGCCTCGCCACAATCATCAACGGCCTCATCGCCTATGTGCCCGGCGCCATCCCGCTGGCGCAGCCGCTGTGGTGGCTCGACGTCGCGCTGTCCTGCGCGACCGGCCTCGGCGTGCCCTACCTGATGTTCACCCGTCACGAGCACCGGCTGGAGCGGATGACGGCGGTGTGGCTGATCCCCATCGTCGCCGCCGAAGTCGCAGCCGCCAGCGGCGCCCTGCTGGCGCCGCATCTCGACCCCGCGCGCGCTTACGAGGTCCTGCTGACCGGCTACGTTCTGTGGGCCTTCTCCGTGCCGCTGGCGATGAGCGTGCTGGCGATCCTGTTCCTGCGCCTCGCGCTGCACGATCTGCCCGAGCGCGAGTTCGGCGCTTCCGGCTGGCTGGCGCTCGGCCCGATCGGCACCGGCGCGCTGGGCCTGGTTCTACTCGGCGGCGACGCGCCGACGATCTTCGCCGCCAACGGCCTGGCCGGCGTCGGCGACGTCGCCAACGGCCTGGGGGTGATCGGCGGGCTGATCCTGTGGGGCTACGGCCTGTGGTGGCTCGGCCTGGCGCTGCTGAAGACCGGCCGCTACCTCAGCGACGGCCTGCCGTTCAACCTCGGCTGGTGGGCGTTCACCTTCCCGCTCGCGGTCTACACGCTGGGAACCTTCGCGCTCGCCCGCGCCACCGGCCTCGGCGCGCTCGCCATCTTCGGGGACGCCCTCGCCGCGGCGCTGGCGGCGATGTGGGCGATAGTTGCGTTCCGCACCGCGGCGATGCTGGCGGCGAAAGCCCTCTAGCCCCGCCGCCGTCGTCTGCCGCCCTCGCTCGCCTTGCGCGCCGGCAGCTTCACCGCCCGCGCGAGGTTGTCGAAGGGATCGCTGGCGTGCGGGAACGCCATCGCCGCGACGAACTCGGCTTGAAAGTTCGGCTCGATCGCCGTCTCGACCTTCTCGATGCGGCGCACCACCTCCTCGATCTCCGCCCGCGCGGCGTGGTTGAGCAGCACGATGCGCGCCCCCGTCCCCGCCGAATTGCCGCCGTTGACGACATGGCCGAGATCGCAATCGGGAATCAGCCCCAGCGCCATCGCGTAAGTCGTGTCGATATGGCTGCCGAACGCGCCCACCAGCGTCACCCGCTTCGGCGGCCCGGCGCCGCGCTTGTCGATCAGTAGCTTCGCCCCGGCGTAGAGCGCGGCCTTCGCCAGCTGGATCGCCCGCACGTCGGTCTGGTAGATCAGCAACCGCGGCTCGCCCTCGTTGAGCACATAAGCGAACGAGCGCCCGACCACCTCGACGCGCGTCGTCTTCTGCGTCAGCGCGCCATCGAACAAACCGTCCTGCCCGATGATCCCGGCCAGAAACATCTCCGCAATCGCCTCGATGATGCCGGACCCGCACACCCCCGTGACGCCCATGCCCGCGACGGCCTCGGCAAACCCCGGCTCGTTCGACCAGAGATCGCAGCCGATCACCTTGAAGCGCGGCTCCAGCGTTTCGCGGTCGATGCGCACCCGCTCGATCGCGCCCGGCGCCGCGCGCTGGCCGCAGGAAATCTGCGCGCCCTCGAACGCCGGCCCGGTCGGCGACGAGCAGGCCAGAACGCCGTCCTTGTTCCCGAACAAGATCTCGGCGTTGGTGCCGACATCGGCGATCAGCGTCAGCTCCTCGCTGAGATAGGGCGCCTCGGCCAGCGCGACGCCCGCGGCGTCCGCCCCGACATGGCCGGCGATGCACGGCAGCGCATAGACATACGCCCCCGGCGCTATGCTCAGGCCCAGCTCCGCCGCGCGCGCCTCATAGCCGCCGTCGATCGTCAGCGCGAACGGCGCGCCGCCCAGCTCCGTCGGGTCGAGCCCGAGGAACAGGTGATGCATGATCGGATTGCCGGCGACGGTCACTTCCAGGATCGCGGCGCGCTCGACGCCGGCCTCTTTCGCCGCCTCTCCAATCAACGAATCCACCGCCGCGCGCACCGCGGCGGTGAGTTCGGTCTCGCCGCCGGGGTTCATCATCACGTAGGAGACCCGGCTCATCAGATCCTCGCCGAAGCGGATCTGCGGGTTCATCAACCCCTGCGAGGCGAGCACCGCGCCGCTTTCGAGATCGCACAAATGCGCCGCGATGGTCGTCGAGCCGATGTCGAACGCGATCCCATAGGCGCGATCGACGAAGCCGGGATAGACCGCGACAATCTCCTGCCCCCGCCGCAGCGCGACCGTGACCTTCCATTCGCCCTTGCGCAAGGTCTTCTGCAGGCCGGCGAGCACGGGCAGGCTCGCGTGCGTCTCGTCCAAATTCCATTGCGCGTCGAGTGCCACCTGCAGCCGGCGCAAATCGCTGGAGGGATCGTGCATGTCGGGCTCGGCGACCTCGACATAATACAGCCGCACCACCGGATCGATCTCGATCGGATGCGTCTCGGCGCGCTTCCTCACCACCTGCCGGTGAACCTGCGATTCCGGCGGCACGTCGACGACGAGGTCGCCGCAGATCCTGGCCTGACAGCCCAACCTGCGCCCGACCTTCAGCGGCCCGCGCTTGTCGACATAGCGCTGTTCGACCGCGTTCCACGCCGAGGCGTGATCGGCGGCGGAGACGATGGCGTGCTTGGCGAACTCGCCCTCGGCGACGTCGATCTGGCAGCGCGAGCAGATGCCGCGCCCGCCGCAAACGGAATCGAGATCGACCCCAAGTTTTCGCGCCGCTTCGAGGACGCTGACGCCGTCCTCGAATTCGCCGCGCTTGCCCGAGGGCGTGAAGACGACGAGATGTTCGCTCAAATCGGTCAGCCCCGCGCCCGCCTGCGTCCCTCGCGCCGCCCCTCGCCCTCCGCCGGCGGCTCGCGATAGGCGCGGATCCAGTTGGCGCAATTGGGATCGTGCCCCATCACCACATCGGCGCCGAAGATCGCCTGCCGGTCCTCGGGATGCAGCGGGTTCATGATTGCGGAGGTCAGCCCCGCGCCGATCATCATCGGCAGGAAGCCGGCGTTGAGCCCGCGCCGGTTCGGCAACCCGAACGAGAAGTTGGAGGCGCCGCAGCTTGTGTTGACCTTCAGTTCCTCGCGCAAGCGCCGGATCAGCCGCATCAACTGCGCGCCGGCGTCGTTGATCGCGCCAACCGGCATGACGAGCGGATCAACCACAATGTCCTCGCGCGGAATGCCGAAATCCGCGGCGCGCTCGACGATCTTCTTCGCCACCGCATAGCGCACGTCGGGGTTCTCCGAGATGCCGGTCTCGTCGTTGGAGATGGCGATCACCGCGGCGTTGTATTTCTTGATCAGCGGCAGCACGACCGCGAGCCGTTCCTCCTCGCCGGTAACGGAATTGACCAGCGGCTTGCCCTTGTAGACGCTAAGCCCCGCCTCCAGCGCCGCGACGATGGACGAGTCAATCGACAGCGGCACGTCGACCGTGTCCTGCACCAGCTTGATGCATTCGGCGAGGATTCTCGGCTCATCCGCCAGCGGGATTCCTGCGTTGACGTCAAGCATATGCGCGCCCGCCGCGACCTGCGCCAGCGCGTCGGCGACGACGCCGGAATAATCGCCCGCCGCCATGGCGGCCGCGAGAATCTTGCGCCCCGTCGGGTTGATGCGCTCGCCGATGATCACGAACGGCCGGTCGAAGCCGAGCACGACTTCTTGTTTGTGCGAGGATACGCGGGTTTCGGTCATGTTATGCGATCCATAAAATAAGGTGAAAATCTTTGTTTGTTTGACGTCTCACGCCAGGTGCTCCACCGCCTGCAGCTTCGGCACGAAATCGCGCTTCCACGGCACGCGGCCGTTCAGCACGCCGGATTCGTGGACGATCTCGGAGACATATTGCTCCTGCCGATACGCCATCACATGCACGCCGGCGACGCCCTTCACCTCGCGCAAGGCCTGGATCATCTCGATGCAGATCTTCTTGCCTTCCGCCTTCTGGTTCTTCGCGCCCTCTAAACGCTTGATCACCTCGTCGGGGATATGCACGCCAGCCACGTTGGCGCGCATCCAACGCGCCGTCTTGGCCGACGCCAGCGGCCCGACGCCGACCAGGATGAAGCATTTCTCCGTCACGCCGATATCGCGCGCGACCGCCATGAAGCTTTGCAACCGCGGCAGATCGAAACAATATTGCGTCTGGCAGAACTGCGCCCCCGCGGCGACCTTCTTGGCCAGCCGGACGGCGCGGAAATCGTAGGGCGGCGCGAACGGGTTCTCCGCCGCGCCGAGAAACACCCGCGGCGTCGTCGTGATCTTGCGCCCGGACAGGAACGTCCCCTCGTCGCGCATGCGCTTGACGATCGCCAGCAAAGACGTCGAATCGAGATCGAACACCGGCTTGGCTTCCGGATGATCGCCGCATTGCACGCCATCGCCCGTCAGGCAAAGGATGTTGCACACCTCCAGCGCCGCCGCGCCCAGCACGTTGCCCTGGATGGCGATGCGGTTGTAATCGCGACACGAGATCTGCATCACCGGCGAATAGCCGACCCGCGTCAGCAGCGCGCAGATCGCCACGCTCGACATGTGGCAATGCGCGCCGGAGCCGTCGGTCGCGTTGATGCCGTCGACCCAGCCCTCGAAAATCTTCGCCCGCTCGTAGACGTCTTCCGCGTGGGCGCTGTCGGGCGGGTTGAGTTCGGCGGTGATGGCGAACTCGCCGCGGCGCAAGACACGTTCAAGCCTCCCGCGCGAGGAATGGCCGGGCAGATCGACCAGCGGCGCGCTGGGATCGGCGCCGATGTCGTGCGGATGCGGTTCGAAATTCACGCCCCCGCCTCCGTCCGCTCGCGCACGACGCGCAGCCACGACGACGTGCCCTTCAGCCGATGGTCGACAGCCGGCTGCACAATCTTTATCGCGTCGCCGCGCTGCATCCGCCGGCTGCCATCGTAGGCCTGCACCCAGACGCACGGCATTTCCGGATAGACCTCGCATTTGCCGTCGCCGCGTACGCCGCCGCAGGGGCCGTTGCGCAGGTTCTTCGGGCAGTTCATCGGGCACGACATGCCGGTCGCCGTCAGCACGCATTTGCCGCACATGCGGCAGTCGAACAGCGCGCCCTTGATCGCGCCCTCCAGCGCCGCGACCGGCCGCTCCAGCCGGTTGAAGCCGATGCGCGCCATCAGCGGACCCAGCGTCACGAACAAAGGCTCCAGCGCGTAATAGACAAGCTCCATCAACCTTGCCTGGCGGATGCTCCACAGCCGCACGGCGGGCCAGCGGAACGGCGGCGGCCGCTTGCCGCGCGGCTCGAACGCGCTCGGCGTCAGCGGCGCGTTCATGCCCGGCCCTCGTTCTGCGCGAGCTGCGCCAGCCGCGCGTTGTCGTACTCGGCCTCCAGCTTCGCCGCGGCGGCTGCGGCTTCGGCTTCGAGATCGTCGCCGCAAGGCCCTGCATCGGCGCGCCGCCAATCGGCGAGATAGGCGTCAGTTTCGGACGCGCCCGAGCGCATCGCCGCGGCGTCGATGGCGCGGATGAACCGCTCCGGCAACTCGCGCTTGGCTGTCTTGCGCCCGGCCTTGACGATCACCTGAGAGGGAATGTCGCGCCAGTAGAGAATGGTCAGGCCGGCCATTTACGCCTGCTCCGCAAGGAAAGTCCGAAGTCCGCCAAGCCCGGTGAAGCGCCGCTCGTAGGCGAGCCCGATCCGCTGCGCGGCCGCTTCCGCCTTGGCGTCAGCCTCCGCGTCGTCGGTCTGCGCGAGATAGACGAGCTTGCGGTAGTTGCCGAAATAGAGGTCGCGCAACTCCGGATGACGGTCGATCCCGAGCCCCTGATAGACCAGCGTATCGAAGTGGCGGGCGAGGAAATCGGTGAGGAAGAACGTGCCCAGCTCCTCCTCCACCATGGCCTCAAACGCCGCGTCGCCGGCGTAGAACGCGTAACAATGCGGCCCGCCGATCCGCTTGACGCCCTCCTCGTCCAGCACCCGGTCGAGTTCGCCTCCCGTGCCGCAATCGCCGTAGAGGCACAGGATCTCGTCGTAGACAGCGCGATTGGCCCGGATCTTCGCCCGCACCGCTTCCGGGATCTTCTGCGGATGATTGTGCAGCTTGGCGGCCAAGCAGGTCACGTCGAAGCTGCCGAGCGGCCCGTCGCGCAGGCTCAGGATCTCGCGCGCCAGCGCCCCGCAGGCGATGACGAGCACGCGTCTGGCCCCTTCGCGGCGGCGTGGAAACACGCGCTCGCCTTCAACCTCGTCGGACACGGCCGCGCTCCCATTCGAGGCGACGACATCAGCTCGCGTGCACGGAGCCCTGGCGGCGGGACATCATCGCCTTGGCGGTCTCGACCGCCACCGCTGCATCGCGGCAATAGGCGTCGGCGCCGATGGCGTCGGCGAAGGCCTCGTTGAGCGGCGCGCCGCCGACCAGCACGATATGGTCGTTGCGGATGCCTCTCTCCTTCATCGTGTCGATGACGACCTTCATGTAGGGCATGGTGGTCGTCAGCAGCGCCGACATGCCGAGGATCTCCGGCTGATGCTCCTCGATGGCGGCCAGGTATTTCTCGACGCCGTTGTTGATGCCGAGGTCGATCACCTCGAAGCCGGCGCCCTCCATCATCATGCAAACCAGGTTCTTGCCGATGTCGTGGATATCGCCCTTGACGGTGCCGATCACCATCTTGCCCATTTTCGGCGCGCCGGTGGCGGCCAGCAGCGGGCGCAGGATGAACATGCCCGCCTTCATCGCGTTGGCGCTCATCAGCACTTCCGGCACGAACAGGATGCCGTCGCGGAAATCGACGCCGACGATGCGCATGCCCTCGACCAGCGCCTCGGTCAGCACCTTGTAGGGCGCCCAGCCGCGGCCGAGCAGGATATTGACGCCCTGCTCGATCTCCTCTTTCAGGCCGTCGTAGAGGTCGTCGTGCATCTGCGCGACGAGGTCGTCGTCGGAAAGCGTGGAGAGGTCGAGTTCGTCGTCGGCCATGGATCGATCCGTTTTGCGCGCGTCAGGCGCGCACTATTCAGCGAACCGGGGTAAACGAAAAGCGCAATTATCGGGAAGGCCCGACAATTTTTGCGGTGTAGGGGGGAGCATGACGCCGAAGCTGAGATACGCCGCAACCGTTTTCGCCTTCGCCCTTGCGGCGGCGCCGGCGGCTCAGGCCGCCAATCCCGTCGCCAAAGCGATCGAGCAGGCGAAGCCCTGCAGCCGGCTGAAAGTCAAGGCGCTCGGCCTCGCGGTCGGGCTCGACAAGTTCGAGAGCGCCGCGGTCAAGACTTTGCAAGTCGACGTCGACGGCGACCACGCCAAATTCGCGCTCGACGGCTCGCTCGCCTGCACCGCCTCGGACACATCGCTGCTGCGCGGCGACGCCTCGGCGGAGTTGCGCGCAAGCTTCACGCTCGATCTCGCGAGTTGTGAGTTCAGCGACAAGTCGATTCGCATCGTCGCGACCGGCGGCTCGTTCGGCTCGGTATTGCAGGCGGCCAAGCCTCAGATCGAGGCTGCGCTGGACGCCAGCCTGGAGAACCTCGCCAAATCTTTGTGCAAGTGAGCCTCAGAGCGCCCGCTTGTGCTCGGCGACCGGGATCATCCGGCGCACGCGGGCGATGCGTTCCTTATCGATGCGGGTCGAGACGATCCCCGGCCCGTCGGAGGCCTTGGCCACCACGAGCCCCCAGGGGTCGGCGACGAGCGAATGGCCATAGGTCTGCCGCGTCTCGCCGTTCATGACGAACGACCCGGTCTGCGCCGCGGCGCAGACATAGGTCTGCGTCTCGATGGCGCGCGCGCGCAGCAATGTCTCCCAATGGTCCTTGCCGGTCTGCAGCGTGAACGCCGCGGGCAGCGCGATCAGATCGACGCCGCGCTCGGCCAGCGCCTGGAACAGCGCGGGAAACCGCAGATCGTAGCAGATCGTGCAGCCGATCTTGACGCCCTCGCAATCGTAAGTCACGACCGCGTCGCCCGGCTTGACGGTGGCGCTCTCGCGGTAAGACGCGCCGTCCGGCGTGGTCACGTCGAACAGGTGGATCTTTCGGTAGCGCGCGATCTCGTCGCCTTTGCGGTCGAATGCGACGGTGGTGTTGTGGATGCGCTCGTCCCCCTCGATGCGCTCCATGATCGAGCCGGCGTGGATGAAAACGCCGTGCTTGGCCGCCAGCTCCTGCATGGCGGAATAGGCGGGGCCGCCGGGCAGCGCTTCCGCGTTGCGCGCCTTCTCGCCCTTGACGCCGCCGGCCCAGTCGAACTGCTCAGGCAGCAGGATCCAGTCCGGGCCTTCTTGAGCGATCGCGCGTTCGATCAGCGCGCGCGCGGCGGCGATATTGGCCGCCTTGTCGCTGATCGAGTTCATCTGGATGAGGGAGACTTTCATGCGGCGGCCTCATAGGGGATTGCGCCGAATGTCGGCGCGTCGGCCGCTTGCGTCAAGGCGTTGCGCTCAGACCCTCATAATCGCCGCGGAATAGCTAGCGACAACAGGGTCTGCGGTCAGCAATGTCAACTTTTGCTCCAGCGCCTGAGCGACCAGCAAGCGGTCGAACGGGTCCTTGTGGATCGCCGGCAGCCGCGCCGTCATCAACGCGTGCCCCGCGAGGATCGGTAGCTCGGTATACGCATTGACCAGCAACCCGTCGCGCAGTGCGACGATATCCAACACCAAATCCGAGCGTCCGAGCGCGAGCTTGATGGCAATTTCCCACAAGCTGACGACGCTGAACAGCTTTTCGTTTTCCGGGTCTCGAATCAGCGCATCTGCTTGTTGCGAAAGGCGCGGCGAGCGCCACGCCGCCCACAACAGCACATGCGTATCCAGGAGAAGCCGAGTCATTCGATACCGAACATTTCGAGTATCTCCTTCTCGCCCATGCGGTCGAAATCATCGGGCACTTGCACGCGGCCTTTCATAAACCCGATAGGCTGCGGCTTGCTTTGCGGCGCCTCCTCAAGCGGGACCACCTTGACCAGCGGCTTGCCCGCCTTGGCGATGATGAACGGCTCGCCCTTTGCGGCTTTGTCGACGAGGCGCGAAAGATGCGTCTTGGCCTCGTGGATGTTAACGATGTCCATTTTGCGCGATCCGCAATAGACTAAGTCTGGTGAACTTAGTCCACCAAGCCGAACTTGTCCACCCAACCGCGCCGCCCGTCCTGGAAGGGACACAAAAGCACACCCAACCCCTTGAAAGCCCACCCGCCGGGACTGTCCGTGCACCCGCTCCGCCGTCCTGCTATAGCTCCCCGAACCCCAGGAGGACCGCTCAGCCCATGTTCACGCTCCCCGACCTCTTCTCGGTAAAAGGCCGCGTCGCGCTCGTGACCGGCGGCGGCGCGGGGCTCGGCCGCACCTGCGCCGAAGCTCTGCTCTCAGCCGGCGCGACCGTGCTGATCGCCTCACGCAAGGCCGAGGTCTGCGAGGCGACCGCGCGGGAGCTTTCGACCATCGGCCCCTGCGAGGGGTTCGGCGGCACGGTGCACAGCGAGGCCGGCGTCGCCGCGCTGGCGGACGAGGTCCGCCGCCGCACCGGCGAGCTTCACATCCTCGTCAACAACGCCGGCGTGAGCTGGGGCGAGCCCTACGCGACCTATCCCTGGAAAGCCTGGGACCGCGTGCTCAGCGTCAACCTCACCGGCCTGTTCCAGCTCACCCGCGAGCTGACCCCGCTGCTCGAAAAGGCCGCGACCGCCGAGCGCCCGGCCAGCATCGTCAACCTCGGCTCGGTGATGGGCACGGTGACGCAGGCCGAGAACGCCTACGCCTATTCCGCCGCCAAGGCGGCGGTGCATCACATCACCCGCATTCTCGCCGCCGAGTTGGCGGCGCGTCACATCACCGTCAACGCCATCGCCCCTGGCCCCTTCCCCAGCAACATGACGAAATTCGCCATCGGCTCCGAGGAAGGCCGCGCCCACGCCGCGACGACGGTGCCGATGGGCCGCGTCGGCCATCCCGACGATCTCGCCGGCGCCTTGCTATTCCTGACCGGCCGCGCCGGCGGCTACACCACCGGCGCGGTGCTGCCGCTCGACGGCGGCCTCCATTGCGCGGCGGCGCCGGCGATGTTTGGCCATTGACGCCGTCACGCATCCGACTAACTCTGGGACTACGCGCGAAAGGCACAAGCGGACTGTTCCAGAGCTTTGCGTAACTTCCTCACCTTTGTCGCCGTCGCGCTGATCACCGCGCTCACGGTGGCGCTGGTCGCGCCGCCGTTCATCGACTGGTCGGCGCACCGCGACATTGTCGCGCGCGCCATCGCCGGCCGCATTGGCGCGCCGGTCGTTATCTCCGGCCCGGTGACGCTGCGCCTGTTCCCGACGCCCTACCTGGAAGCCGCCGACGTCGCCATCGGCCCGCTCGCGGCGCCATGGCTCAAGGGGCCGGCGATGCGGTTTGAATTCGCCTTCGCCAATCTTGTCAGCGGCAAGCTGCGGCTCGACGACGTCGAGTTCGACCACCCGCAAATCCGCATCGGCCCCGCCCTCGGCGCGCCCTCCGGCGGACCGATCGAGTTCGGCCGCATCCGCGCCTCGCACGCCGACCTGCGGATCGAACGCGCCGGCGCCTCGCCGATCGTCCTTTCCGACCTCAACTTCGACGGCTCGGCGCGCTCGACCCGCGGCCCCTGGCGCGGCGGCGGCGATTTCTCAAGCGGCGGCGGGCGCGCGGAATACCAGTTTGCGACGGCCGAGTTCGCCGGCGCCGCGCTGCCGCTCAAGGCCGACCTCACCTCGGGCGCCGCCCACGCCGAATTCGACGGCCGCCTGGTTCTCGACGGCGCTCCCGCTATCGCCGGCGCCCTGACGTTGACCGGCGAGACGCAAGCGCCCGACGGCGGCCGCTGGCCGTGGCGCATCGCCGGCGTACTCGCCGGCCAGGGCGACGCCGCGAGCATGGCCGACGCCGACATCCGGCTAGGCGGCGAGGCGCGCGCGCTGCAGGCGAAAGGCCGGCTCGCGCTCACGCTCGGCGAGCGGTCGGGGCTCGACGCCGAGCTCAACGCCAAGTCGCTCAACCTCGACGCCCTGCTGCGGCGCGACAAGGAAATGTCAGCGCCGCCCTCCCGCGCCGTGCGCGCCTTCGCGGCGCTGGCCGGGCGGGCGCTGAAGCGCGACGCGCCGCTCGCCAGCTTTTCGCTCAAGCTCGAAAGCCAGGGCGCCTATCTCGGCGCGCGTTCGCTGGAGGCCCCCGTCGTCACGCTGTCGGGCGCGCCGGGCGGGGCGATGCGGCTGGCGCTGGCGAGCGGGCTGCCCGGCCACGGGCGGTTCTCGCTCGACGGCGCGCTGGAGCTTGGCGCGGCGCCGATCTTCCGCGGCCGCGGCGAGGGCGAAGCCGGGGACTTCGCATCGCTCGCCGCCTGGGCCGCCGAGGACGATCCCGCGCTCGGCGAGCGGCTGGCGACGCTCGCCGCAGCGCTTCCCGCCGGACCGATCTCGGCCGCCGCCGATGTCGAGCTTTCGCCCGAGGGTTACGCCGCGCGCAATCTGACGCTGCAGACGGGCGCCTCGCATTTCGACGGCGGCCTCGTCTATCGGCTGCCCTCCGCGGCCAACCCAGGCCGGCTCTATCTCGACCTCGCCACCGACACGCTCGACATCGACTCCGCGCCCAACGTCGAGGCGGGGCTCGACTGGCTCGGCGATTCCGATCTCGACTTCCGCCTGACGGCCGGCAAGCTGCGCGTCGCCCGCGTCGGCCTCGCCACAGTGCAGAGCGGCTCGCTCTCCGTGCGCGCCCACAAGGACGGCCAGAAGTTCACGCTGGAAAAACTGTCGCTCGCCGATTTCGGCGGCGCGACCATCGAGGCGGAAGGCGAGTCGGCGCCGGCCGGCCGCTGGGCGCGGGTGAAGCTCGACGCCGGCCGCCTCGGCGATTTCGCCGCCCTGCTCGCCCGCGCCGCGCCGGGCGCGCCGACGCGCTGGTTGCAGAGCCGCGCGGCCGACCTCGGCTCGGTCAAGGCGACGTTCGAGGCGCGGCGCGACGGACCGCCGCTCGCCTCGCCGTTCTCGCTCGATTTCCTCAAGGCCGACGGCGCGGTCGCCGGCTCGCGCTTCGGCCTGACGCTGACCCGCGCGCCGGCGCCGGTCGACGCCATCGCCGTCCAGGCGACGCTCGACGCCCCCGACGCGGGCGCGCTGCTCCGCAAGCTCGGCGCCAAGTTGCCCACCGGCGCGGCCGGCCGCGCCGAGTTGTCGCTGAGCGGAACTGGGCAATGGGACCGCGGCTTCCAGGGCAAGGCGCGGCTCGCGCTCGCCGGGGCCGAGTTCAACTGGAGCGGCGCCCTCGACCGCCAAGGCGAGGCCACGGGGCCGCTGACTCTGAAGAGCGCCGACCTGTTCCCCGCGCTCGCGGCGCTCGGGATGGGAACGGCGGGAACCGGCGCCGCCGCGCCGGCCGATCTCACCGCGGAGCTGACGGCGAGCCCCGCCGGCGCCGAGTTCGGCCGCATCGCCGGGGCGCTCGCGGGTTCGCAGGTGAGCGGCGGGCTCAAATGGACGCCGCCGCACGACGCCGTCTCGCTCGAACAACTCGCCGCGCTGGCGCAATCGCCGGACTCGGCGCCGGTCCTCGCTGAGCCCACGCCGACGATCACCGGCGCGCTGGAGTTCGACCATGCTTCGATGACGGGGCTGCTGGCGCTCGCGCTCGGCCGGCCGACGCCGGCCCGGCCGGGCGCGGCGTGGTCGGAGCTGAAGTTCGGCCCGGCGCTGATGAAGCCGCCCTCGGTCGACGTCGCACTGAAGATCGGCGCGCTCGATACGCCGCTGGGGGTAGGCCGGTCGGCGGCGGCGCGGCTGAAGATGGATCGCGACCGCCTCGCGCTCGACGACGTCGCGCTGGCGCTGAACGGCGGCCAGGCCAGCGGGCGGCTGAACCTGCGCCGCGACGCGACGCTGGCGACGGCGAGCGGCGCGCTATCGTTGCAGGGCGTCGCGCTCGAACGGCCGAACGCCAAGGGCCGGTTCGACCTCGACATGGATTTCGCCGGCGCCGGCGACGCCGCCGCGTCGCTGGTCGCGGGGCTGGCGGGCGCCGGCCGGATCAAGGCGGTCGAGGCCAAGATCGCCCGGCTCGACCCGGAGGCGCTCGGCCGCGCCTTCGTCAAGATCGAGCAGTCGCCGACGCCGATGCTGGAGGAGAACAAGATCGAGGCCGCGATCGGCGCCGAGCTGGACAAGGGCGCGCTTGCCCTGACGGGCCAGGAAAGCGCGCTGGCGTTGAGTTCGGGCGCCCTGCGCTTCGGTCCCGTGGATCTGGCCTTGCCCGAGGGGACGGCCAGCGTTTCCGGCGCCTTCGCGCTGATCGACGCCACGCTCAGCCTCGACGAGCAGCTGGTCCACTCAAAGGTCGGGCCGTTCTGGAGCGGACCGCCACCGAGCGTCGAGATCTCCGCGCGAGGCGACGCGCCGGCGCGCAAGGTCAATGCGGCGCTGCTCGCGGCCGGCCTCGCCGCGGAGGCGATCGCGCGCGAGAACGACAGGATCGAGAATTTCGAGGCCGACGTGCGCGAGCGCGCCTTTTTCAACCGGCGGCGCAAAGCCGAGCTGTTCATGACCCGGCGCGACGCCGAGATCGCCGAATACCAGGAGAGCCAGGAGCGGCGGCGGCTGATGGATCTCTATCTCGCGCCCTACTCTGAATACGCCGCCTCGCACGGCGTCGCCGTGCCGACGCCGCCGACCCGTCCGGCCTTTACCGAGGCGCGCTAGCCTGCCGACGCCGCCTTAGTCATTGCAGCGCGCTTTCCGTCATGTTCGGGCTTGTCCCGGGCATCTGCGTGGCGGCGCGTCAGAGCCCTCGCAGGGCAATGCTCATCTCTCTCCGACGTGGATGGCCGGGACAAGCCCGGCCATGACGGAAGCCGAAATGAGCAACCTATCTCAGAGCCCAAGCGCTGTCGTGGGGACGACAACTCGGATCGCGTTTGCTTTCAACTGCCGCCCACATTCTCCAGCGCGAACACGCGCAGCGCCGAGGACAAGTTAGCCCCGCCGCGCGCTGCGTCGACTTCCGCCACCAGCGCGCTGAGCGACACCCGGCGAATCGCGGCGAGCGCCTCCAGCCGGCGCCAGAACGCGGTCTCGAGCGAGAGGCTGGTGCGATGGCCGGCGATGGTCAGCGAGCGTTTGACGAAAGCTGTCGGCTCAGGGGTCATCGCGGCGGTGGCCGTCGAGCGCGCGCTCGGCCAGCGCGCGCCGCTGCGCTTGAGCCTGCGTCTCCGCCTTCGGGCGGCCGAATTGCGCGCGCCGCTCGGCGGCGAGCTTATCGGCCTCCTCGCGCGCGCGGCGCTTGCGGGCGAGGCGCAGGTTGACGACCTCGCTCATCACTTCTTGCGGAAAGCGTCGATCGAGACGACCTTGGTCTCGCCCTCGGCCGGCTTGTCGGCGGCCTTCGCCGCCTCGACCAGTTTCGGCCCCGCTTCGGCCTTCGCGGGCGATTTGGCGGGCTTGGCGGCGGGCGCCGGCGCGGCGGCCGGCGTCGCGGCAGGACGCGCCGCCTCCGCCGTGCGCGGCTCCAGCTTAAAACCGAACGGGACGCTGGGGTCGCTGAAGCCGGTGATGGCGTCGAACGGCACCGTCAGCCGCTCGGGCCGGCGCGAGAAGTTGAGGCTCACCTCGAAATGATCGCCGACGACGGCGAGATCCCAGAACTCATGCTGCAGGATGATCGCCATCTCGTCGGGATAGCGCTGCTTGATCGACGTCGGCAGGATGACGCCCGGCGCATGGGTCTTGAACGAAATGTTGAAATGGTGGTCGCCGCGCAGGCCGTCGCGCGCGGCGTCGGCGAGAACTTTTCTCACTACCGAGCGCAGCGCGTCCTGAACCAGAAGGTCGTACCGGATTAAGTCCGCGCCCATGAATCTCGCTCTAGTCCGCCATGCGTTAATATAACGCGCGCCGCGGGCGACGCAATTGCATGCGTTGCCCTGCCCCGCCAACCCTTACGCGAATTTGCGCGCCGCATGGGCATGCTCAGCCAGCAGGGATCCGAGGTCGAGCCCGACGACCGCCCCTTCGATCACCCGCCAGACGCCGTTGACCATCACCCGGTCGGCCCTGTGCGCGCCGCACAGCACGAGCGCGGCGATGGGATCATGCGCGCCGGAAAAGCGCGGCGCGTCCAGCGTGAACAGCGCGAGGTCAGCCATCGCGCCCGGCGCGATGGCGCCGATGTCGTTGCGGCCGAGGCACTTTGCGCCACCTTCGGTCGCCCAGCGCAAGGCGTCGAGATGGGAGACGGAGGCGCCGTATTTGAGCCGCTGCAGCATCAGCGAATGCCGCACCGCCTCCATCATGTTTGACGAATCATTCGAGGTCGAGCCGTCGACGCCGAGCCCGACCGGCGATCCCGCCGCCTCATAGTCCCTGACCGGACAGATCCCGGCCGCCAGCAGCATGTCGGCGGCGGCGAGGTGACAGATCGCCACACCGCTCGCCCCCAGCCGCGAAATGTCGTCGGGGCTGAAATGCACGGCGTGGGCGATCCACAGCCGCGGCGTCAGCCAGCCGACGCTTTCGAGAAAGTCGATCGGCCGCAGCCCATGCGCCTCGAGGGAGAATCGCTCCTCGTCCTCGACCTGCAACAGATGCGTATGCAGCCGCACGTCGAGCCGATTCGCCAGCTTCGCCAGCGCCGGCATCAATGGCTTGTGCACGGCGTAGGGCGAGCAGGGCGCGAAGGCGATTTGCGTCATCGCCCCCGGCGCGGGATCGTGGTGCAGCTTCGCCACCCGCTCGCAGTCGGCGAGCACGACGTCGTCGTCCTGCACGACATTGTCCGGCGGCAGGCCGCCGTCCTTGGCCCCAAAACTCATTGCGCCGCGCGTGATCGTCGCCCGTAACCCCAACGCGCGCGCCTCCTCGACCTCGATGTCGATGGCGTGCTCCAGGCCCGGCGGAAACAGGTTGTGATGATCGGCCGCAGTCGTGCAGCCCGACAGCAGCAGCTCCGCGAGCGCGACGCGGACGGCGAGCCTGAGATCCCGCTCGTCCATGCGCGACCAGATCGGATAGAGCGCAACCAGCCAGGGCAACAGGTTCTTGCCGAACCCCGCCGGGTGGGCGCGCGCCAGCGTCTGGTAGAAATGGTGATGCGCGTTGACCAGGCCGGGCAGCACGACATGCCGACCGGCGTCGAAGGTCTCGTCGACCGGCGCCGAAGGGGCGGCGCCGCGCCCCACCAGTTCGGCGATGCGATTGTCTTCGATGACGATCCCGCCCTCGGCGCCCTCAGCAAGGATGGCGAGCGGGCTCCTTATCCAAACTCTCACTTAGGCCTCAGATCCAGCCCCACCCCGTGATTGACGAATTTGAGCGTGTAGCCCTTCTTGTAGTCGAGATCGGCCTTGACCAGCCCGGCCTTCACCATCTTGTCGAAGAAGTCCTTCATATGCGCGTCGGTCATGGCGCCGACGCCCATAGTCAACGCGTCGCCGGAATCGACGATGCCGTATTCCTTCAGCTTGGCGATGGAATAGGCGATCTGGTCGTCGCTCATTTCCGGGTTGTCATGCTTGATCGCGGCGTTGGCCTTCGTGTTGTCGCCGTAGAGATAGTGGTACCAGCCGATAGTCGAGGCGTCGACGAAGCGCTGCACGAGGTCGGGCGTCTTCTCGACCAGATCCTTGCGGGCGATGATCGTGGTCGCATAGCTCGAATAGCCGTAGTCGGAGAGCAGGAACACGTTGGGCTTGAAATGGCCCTGGGTCTCGATGGAATACGGCTCCGACGTCACGTAGCCTTGCTGGATCGAGTGCGGGTCGGAGATGAAGGTGGCGGAATTGTAGTTATAGGGCTTTACGTTTTCGTCCTTGAAGCCCCAGGCGGTGCGCATCCAGCTGTAGAAGGTAGCGACCGCGCCCTTCGAGACGATGGCGGTGGCCTTCGGCAGATCCTCCCATTTGTCGAAGCCGGCGTTCGGGTGCGACATCATGATGAGCGGGTTCTTCTGGAAATGCGCGGCGACCGTGACGACCGGCAGCTCGTGCTCGACATTGTAGAAATCGCCGAGAACGTCGCCGCCCATGTAGAACTCGATCTTGCCGGAGATCAGCAACAGGCCGCCGTTCGACATCGGCCCGCCGGGCAGGATTTTGACGTCGAGCCCGTATTTTTGGTAAGTGCCGTCGACGAAAGCCTGATAATATCCGCCCGCCTCGGGGTCGGCGAGCCAGTTGGTGCCGAAGGTCACCTTGTCGAGCGCCTGCGCCGGCGCAAGGCCCGCCGACAACGCCGCCGCAGACGCGAAAACAGCCCAACGCATCGTTCGTTTCCCCAAGATTCAGACCGGCCGGACCTTAGCACAACGCTAGAGCGGGTCGAGGCGCAACCGCGACGGCTTGCCGCGCGGCGCCGGCGCGGTTAATCGGCAGGCGAGGATGGGAAAACGCACATGACCCCCTATTGGAGCGCGCTCGCGCGCGACCTGCACCCCTACGTGCCCGGCGAGCAACCGCGCATCGCCGATCTCGTCAAGCTCAACACCAACGAGAATCCCTATCCGCCTTCGCCCAAGGCGCTCGAGGCGATCCGCGCCGCCGCGAACGAGGCCCTGCGCCTCTATCCCGATCACGAGGCCAAGGCTTTGCGCGCGGCGCTGGCGGCCTACCACGGCGTCACGCCCGAAAACGTGTTCGTCGGCAACGGCTCGGACGAGGTGCTGGCGCATGTCTTCGCCGCGCTGCTGAAACACGAGAAGCCGCTGCTGTTTCCCGACGTAACCTACAGCTTCTATCCCGTCTACGCCCAGCTGACCGGCGTAGTTTACGAGACGGTTGCGCTCGACGCCGACATGCGGCTGCGGATTGCGGACTACCGCCGCTCTTGCGGCGCGATCATCCTGGCCAACCCCAATGCGCCCACCAGCATTGCGCATCCGCTTGGCGAGATCGCGGCGCTTGTCGCGGATCACGCCGACATCCCCGTGGTGATTGACGAGGCTTATGTCGACTACGGCGGCGAGAGCGCCCTGCCGCTGCTGGCCGGCCATGCCAATATTCTGATCGTGCGCACGTTCTCGAAATCGCGGGCGCTGGCGGGGTTGCGCGTCGGCTATGCGCTGGGCGACGCCGGGCTGATCGAGGCGCTGGTGCGGGTCAAGGACAGCTTCAACTCCTATCCGCTTGGCGCGCCGGCGCAAGCCGGAGCGCTCGCCTCAGTGGAGGACGAGCCCTATTTTCAGGCGCGGCTGAAAGATGTGATCGCCGAGCGCGAACGGATGACGGGGGAGCTGGCCGGGCTAGGCTTCGAGGTTCTGCCCTCGGCGGCCAATTTCGTCTTCGCACGGCATCCCCGGCTCGCGGGCGGCGATCTGACGGCGGCCTTACGCGCCCGCGCCGTGCTGGTGCGGCATTTCGCCAAGCCGCGCACCGCCGATTATCTGCGCATCACCGTGGGAGCCCCGGCCCAGACCGGGCGCCTGATCCAGGCGCTCGGCGAGATCGTCGGGCTTTAGGCGACCGAGGCGGAGATCCAGCGCTGCAGCTCGCTCTTCGGGCCGGCGCCGGTCTTCATCGCGATTTGCTTGCCGCCCTTGAACACCATCAGCGTCGGGATCGAGCGGATGCCGAACTGGGCGGAAACCTTCGGGTTTTCGTCGACATTGAGCTTGGCGACTTTGATCTTGCCCTTCATCTCGGACGCGATCTCTTCGAGCGCGGGCGCGATCATGCGGCAGGGTCCGCACCACTCCGCCCAGAAGTCGACGACGACGGGTTCGGACGACTCGAGCACATCCTGCGACCAGGTGGAGTCTGTGACCTTGGCGGTGACGGAATCGGCGGCGGCCATGGCATCCTCTATGGTTACGCTTGAGATCGGTTCTACGATCAGACCCGTTAGTTAAGAAGCCGGCCCATGCGGGTCAAGGAGTTAGAACAAGCGCCCGCCATTTGGGACGCAAACCGATGGCGCAATCAGCACGACCTCGCCGTCGGCGTCGGGAAAGCCGAGCGTCAGCACCTCCGACATGAACGGCCCGATCTGCCGCGGCGCGAAATTGAGCACCGCCGCCACCTGCTTACCCGTCAGCGTCTCCGGCGTGTAATGCTTGGTGATCTGCGCTGAGGATTTCTTCACCCCGATCTCGGGGCCGAAGTCGATGGTGAGCTTGTAAGCGGGTTTTCGCGCCTGCGGGAACGGCTCGGCGGTCAGGATCGTGCCGACGCGGACGTCGACAGCCAAGAAATCGTCGAAGGCGATGCGGGCGGCGACGGGCACGGGGGCGGCTCCGGTTGAGGGCCGCGTGTCTAAGGCGACGCCGCGACCGCCGTCAACCGTCCGGCTGACCGGACGCCACGTCAAATTCGGCGTTCTCGCCTTCTCCCCAAAAAGGATAGACGCTCAACTCCAATTCGACGCCGTATTGCCCCAGCGCCTCGCACAAGGCCGACGGAAAGATCAACGAGTGGCTGAAGCTGTCCGGGGTGAGACAAATTCCGACGTCGAGCCGCGGACCCGCGATCTGGCCGCGCTCCACGGCGAGCTTCAGCGCGGGCCCGAGCCGGCGCATTTGCGCGACGACTTCATCCCAATCGGCGCCGTCGCGGAAGTTCACCTGAGCATAGGTTCCCGGTCCCTTGCGGTAAGGTCCGTGGCGATACAAGGCGACGCCCAGCGCAGCTTCGATCTCTGCGCGCGGCGCGCGCACGTCGGAAAAGCGAAGGACGGGATCTATGTCGGGGACCGCAGGCATGCCGCCATCATAGCACGGCTTGACTCGCCTGCCGCGCGCCGCCAAGTCCCGCCCCATGTCCTCCCGCCTGATCGCCTCGCTCGCCGACATTTCCGACGCCTACGACGCCATCCTGTGCGACGTCTGGGGCGTCGTGCACGACGGCAAGGCGGCGTTCCCCGCCGCCTCGGACGCGCTCGTCGCCTACCGCCGGCGCGGCGGCGCCGTCGCGCTGATCACCAATGCGCCGCGACCGTGCGCGCCGGTCGAGACGCAGCTGCTGCGGCTCGGCGTCAGCCCCGACGCGTTCGACAGCGTCGTCACCTCCGGCGACGTGACGCTGTCGCTGATCGCAGCGCGCGGCGATGCGCCGCTGCACCATATCGGCCCCGAGCGCGACCTCAGCCTGTTCGACGAGGTCGAGGCGCGCACCGGCCGACGCCCCAGCCGCGTCGGCGCTGACGAGGCGGCCTATATCGTCTGCACCGGGCTTGAGCACGATCACACCGAGGTTCCCGCCAGCTACGCCGACCGGCTGGCGCGGCTGGCGGCGCGCAAGCTGCCGTTCCTGTGCGCCAATCCCGACATCGTCATCCATCGCGGTTCCGAACTGGTCTACTGCGCCGGAGCGCTGGCGCGCGATTACGAGGCGCTCGGCGGCGACGTCGTCTACGCCGGCAAGCCGTATGCGCCAATCTACCAAGCGGCATTGGCTTCCCTCGCGCGGGCGCTAGGCCGCGAGCCCGCGCGCGTGCTCGCCATCGGGGACGGCTTCCGCACCGACGTCAACGGCGCCGCGCGCCAAGGGCTCGACGTGCTGTTCGTCGCCGGCGGCATCCACCGCGACGAGACGCTGGTCGCCGGCGAACCGGACCCGGCGGGACTGGCGGCGCTGTTCGCGCGCGAGGGCTATACGCCCGCGGCGACGCTTACCGTGCTGCGCTAGCCGACCGGCCGCTCGTCGGCGATCGTTTTGCCGTCGTTGGGCAGCGAGCCCGGTGCGACCAACTCCACGGTTCCGCGCAGCTTGGTCGTCGCCTGCAAGGTCGCTGCGACCGCCTCCGCAAGCGCCGGCGAAGGGGCCGCCGCCTCGGCCTTGAGCGTCATCGTGTCCTGCTCGTTCTCCCGCCGCACCACCAGCCGGACGCCGGCAAGCTCGGGGTGGCGCCGGGCGGTCTCGACCACCGCGGAAGGATGCACGAACAGGCCCTTGACCTTGGTCGTCTGGTCGGCGCGCCCCATCCAGCCGCGGATGCGGGTTTCGTCGAGGAAGGCGGAGAGATCGCCGGTCGCGAAGCGCAGCAGCGGGAAGCCGCCGCGCAACGCCGTCACCACGAGTTCGCCGACTTGGGCCGTAGGCAGCGGATCGCCGGAGCCGGGCCGCACGATCTCGACCAGCACATCGTCGGCGACCCTCAGGCCCGCGCCGTCGTCCTCGTAAGCGATCACGCCGAGTTCGGCGGTCGCGAACGCCTGCCGGACGCGCACCCCCCGCGCCTCCATCTCGGCGCGCAGGCTGGCGGGAAGCGCCCCGCCCGACACCAGCGCCTTGCGCAGCGAGGTCTCGCCGCCCGCCTTGTCGAGCAGGATCTTGAGGAAATCCGGCGGCCCGGCGTAACCGTTCGGCTTCAGATGTTCGACCGCGGCCAGCGTCTGCTCGGTGTTGCCGGGACCGGCGGGGATCACGGCGCAGCCGAGCGCGTACGCGCCGCTCTCCATGATGAAGGCGCCGGGCGTCAGGTGATAGGAAAAGCAGTTCAGCACGATGTCGCCGCCGACGAAGCCCGCCGCCCTGAAGGCGGCCGCCGCGCCGTAGGGGTCCTCGCCGTAATCCTCGCCCTCGAAGATTGGCCCCGGCGACATGAACAGCCGCTTGAACCCGCCCGTCGAGGCGGCGATCCCGGCGAACGGCGGGTCCTCCGCCTGCAGCCGCGCCAGATCGGACTTGCGCATCAGGGGTACGTCGGCGAGTTCGCGCAACTCGAGCCCCGCGAGCCGCGGCGAGTTCGGCGCCAACTCGGCGATGCGCTGACGAACGGCGGCGAAATCGAGCATGGCGATCCTTCAGGCCAGCCAGCGCTTGCGCCGGCGGTAGCTCTTGACGTCCTTGAACGAGCGGCGCTCGGCGCCGGCGACGCCGAGGTAGAACTCACGCACGTCCTCGTTGTCGCGCAACGCCGCCGCCTCGCCGTCGAGCACGACGCGGCCGTTCTCCAGGATATAGCCGAACTCGGCGTAGCGCAGCGCCAGATTGGTGTTCTGCTCGGCCAGCAGGAAGGAGACGCCGGCCTTGGCGTTCAACTCGCGCACGATCTCGAAGATCTCCTCGACCACCTGCGGCGCCAGCCCCATCGACGGCTCGTCAAGCAGCACCAGCGAAGGCTTGGCCATCATCGCGCGGCCAATGGCGCACATCTGCTGCTCGCCGCCGGAGACATAGCCGGCCAGCGAGCCGCGCCGTTGCTTCAGCCGCGGGAAATAGCCGTAGACCGCCTCCAGGTCGCGCCCGATGGCGCCACGTCCGTCGCGTCGCGTGAAGGCGCCGGTCAGCAGGTTCTCCTCGATGGTGAGATGGCCGAAGCAATGGCGGCCCTCCATCACCTGGATGGCGCCGCGGCGCACGAGGCCGTTGGGGGTCGAGCGGTCGACGCGCTCGCCGTTGAAGCGGATCTCGCCTTTGGTCACTTCGCCGCGCTCGGCGCGCAGCAGGTTGGAGATCGCCTTCAGCGTCGTGGTCTTGCCGGCCCCGTTGGCTCCCAGCAGCGCGACCACGCCGCCCTCGCGCACCTTCAGCGACACCCCCTTCAGCACCAGCGCAACGCTGTTGTAGACGACCTCGATATTGACGACGTCGAGGATCGGATCCAAGGGCCAGCCTCCCGTTTTGCCGGGGAGGTTAGCGGAACGCCCGCGCCCTGTAACGTCAGCCTTATGGCTAGGGCGTGGGACGACGGACGGCCGCGCGATCAGGTTCGGCGTCAGAGCGCCATATTGCACTTCAGCATGGTGAGACGAGGGTTATCCTCCTTCATCCCCAGAGAGAAGGCCCTCTCCAGCGCGGATTTCGCCGCGTCCTTGTCGACGACGAGCGCCAAGGCGCGCAGTGGATCGTACATGCCGTTGACGGGCAGTTTTCCCGTTTCCAGTTCATTGGTTACGGACCGGTCGAGAAATTGAAAGCACGCCAATTCGCGCATTGCGGACGCATCCAGCGTGCCGGACTCGATACCGAGGAACTCGCCAACTTCCGAGAAATAGTGAGACTTGAAAGTCGCCCGCAATCCGCGTTCCCATAGCGGACGCGCGACGCCCTTGAACAATGCGAAATGGACGGCTTTGTTCTGATCCAGCAGGCGGGCGGCGATGAGGGACCGCGCCTCGGCATCCGCCGTCCGGTACATCATCGCCATGAAATGCGCGCCGAGGTCTTCGAAGTCGCACCGCTGCGCCAGATCTTGCGCGCTCAGCCTCAGGGCCTTGGCCAGAACGTCGAAGGTCGTGCGCTCGTGGCGAGCCCCGAACGGTTTCAAATGCGGCGCGACAGGGGTTTTATACTTTACCGAGGCGTCGCTCACCGCGATGTGCATGGCCAATTCGGTGGCCAAATCTTCAGCGGAGACGTCTTCAGCCTCCAGCACTTGGCTCTTCGCCACCATGCCGGCCGCAGCGGTTCTAATTCTCTCCAGGCGATCCCCGAGGAAATATTTGACCACCTCAAATTGACGCGGGCTGACGCCAGAATACCAGCCGGTGTAGCCGATGGCCTCCAACAGGGCTTGACGATCCGCCGACGGCAGAGTCGCGCCCAAAGCGGTCACGAGTTCGAGGGCGAATTGCGGATCGTTTTTGAACAGACGATCGAAGGCTTTGGCCCGGGATTTGGGTTTCCAAAGCGGCCAATTTTCCTTGGTGAGCTTGTTTCCGGAATGGAACGGCGTCACGCCGTTTTCCGACAGCCAATCGACCCAGGGCTGATACAGCGCAATTTGGTGGGGATCGTCGTTGAAGCTTGGGATCCAATCGCAGGGATGGGCGCAGAAGCCGCGGGCTTCCGCCAGTCTCAGAAAATCCTCCAGCGAGCCGTTGCTGGGCGGCTGTTCATAATCCAGCACAGCGCGGAAGGCGGCGCGGGCCTCGTCCTGCATACGCGGCAGCCGCAGCTCCGGGAGGCGCAGGGCGAGAGCGGCGTCGGCCCGGTAGAGTCCGCAACCATGGGCCCTGCGAACCGTCACAATTTCGCCGTTCGTCATCCGACATTCTCGAAAAACCGCGAGGGCTCAACCGCGAGCGCGCGTTCTGACGGATTACGTAAAGCGGAGAAATTGATTTGACATGAAACCCGAAGCGCGGGGTTACGCCAGCGCCGCTTCCTTTTCCGCGGCCCGCGTCCGGTCAACCTCGCTCAGCGCCGCCCGCAGCGCCTCGCGCACGCCGGCGCCGGAGACCCCGGAAAGCTCCAGCAGTCGCCGCTTCGCCCCTTCCTCGACCGGCGGGCCGTACGAGCGCATCGCCCGCTTCAGCCGCTCGCGCTGCTGTTTCAGCGTTTCGGCGTCCACGGCGTCGATCTTCGACAGCGCGACGATCTCGGCCTTCTCGGCGAGCCCTTCGCCATAGGCGCCGAGTTCGCCGCGCACGGTCCGGTAGGCGCTGCCGGCGTGTTCGCCGGTGGCGTCGACGAGATGCAGGATCGCGCCGCAGCGCTCGACATGGCCGAGGAAGCGGTCGCCTAGCCCAGAGCCTTCGTGCGCGCCTTCGATCAGGCCCGGAATGTCGGCGAGCACGAAATCGCGCTCGTCGACCTTCACCACGCCGAGGCCGGGATGCAGCGTCGTGAATGGATAGTCGGCGATCTTCGGCTTGGCGGCGGAAACGGCGGCCAGCAGCGTCGACTTGCCGGCGTTGGGCAGGCCGACTAGCCCGACGTCGGCGATCAACTTCAGCCGCAACACGATGGTGCGCTCGACGCCCGGCAGGCCGGGATTGGCGCGACGCGGCGCGCGATTGGTCGAGGTGGCGAAATGCGCGTTGCCGAAGCCGCCATTGCCGCCCTGCGCGATCACCACGCGCTCGCCGGGATGGGTGAGATCGGCCAGCAGGTCGCCGCTCTCCTCGTCGAACACCTGGGTGCCCTCGGGCACTTTCATCACCACGTCGGCGCCGCGGCCGCCGGCGCGGTTGCGGCCCATGCCGTGCACGCCGGTCTTGGCCTTGAAATGCTGCTGGTAGCGGTAGTCGATCAGCGTGTTAAGGCCTTGCGCGCACTCGACCACGACGTCGCCGCCGCGCCCGCCGTCGCCCCCGTCGGGGCCGCCGAACTCGATGAATTTCTCGCGCCGGAACGAGACGCAGCCGGCTCCGCCGTCGCCGGAGCGAATGTAGACGCGGGCCTGATCCAAGAACTTCATGACGCCGCCTCCAGCGGGACCGCCTCGCAACGCGCCGCCCAATCCGCGCGCCGAATCGCAAACGCGTCGCTCTCGACCATCGCGCCGCGCGCCGGCGCGCCGCGCAGGCCGCGCCCGACATGGGCGAAGCCCGCCTTCTCCAGCACCCGCCGCGAAGCGGGGTTTTCGACCTGCACGCTGGCCTCGATCTCCGCCGCCAAGGTCAACCCGAATGCTGCGTCGATCGCCGCGCGCACCGCCTCGGTGGCGTAGCCGCGGCCCCAGACCTCGGGGCTGAGCGCGTAGCCCAGCGTCAGCCGATCGGTTCCCCGGCGCTCCAGGCTGATCGCGCCGACCGCCTTGCGCGGCGAGGCGATAGGCGTCAGCACGAGGGTCAGGTCGCGGCCGAGGCTGTTGGCCTCGCGCGCCGCGTAGATGAAGCGCTCGGCGCTGCCCTTGGGATAGGGGTGCGGAATATGCGCGGTGAAGCGCGCCACCTCCCATTTCGAACTGTAGCGCTCGATCGCCGGCGCGTCGCTGAGACGCGGCCAGCGCAACCACAAGCGCCGGGTCTCGAGCCGGAAAACGTCGTCCTTGGCGATATCGGGGAACATGTTGGCTCCGTTCGGCGGGCTCGAACTTCCAAGTTTCGGGCCAAACGAGAAAGGGGATGCGCCTCGCATCCCCTTTTCGCAGGCTGGAGACCTGCCGGACGGTGATTTGGAAAGTTGGACTTTCCGTTTTTCTCGGGAAACCGAGACCGTCCGCGGGGAGCAAGCGCCGCGGCGGGTCTCTTCATCCCGCCGCTATTCCGCCGCTTGAGGCGTTACTACCGACACGTATTGCCGGGTGGATTTCTGTTCAAACAGGACGGCGCCGGCGGCGGTGGCGAACAGCGTGTGGTCCACGCCAATGCCGACATTGCGGCCGGGGTGATATTTCGTGCCGCGCTGGCGCACGAGGATGTTGCCGGAGATCACCTGCTCGCCGCCGAATTTCTTCACGCCGAGGCGGCGGCCATCGGAATCGCGCCCGTTGCGCGACGAGCCGCCTGCTTTCTTGTGTGCCATCGTTCAGAACTCCAAAAGGTCCGGGCGCCGAACCCGCTGGTTGGCGCGCCCATATCAGAAAATTCCCTCGACGGGAAGGATCAAGCGGCGGGAGCGGCCGAACTCTTGCCATCCGCGCCGACGATCTCGACGATGCGCACGATCGTCAGATCCTGCTTGTGGCCGCGCTTGCGCTTGGAGTTCTTGCGGCGGCGCTTCTTGAACGCGTAGACCTTGGGGCCGCGCGCCTGCTCGACGATCTCGGCCGTGACCGAGGCCCCCTCGACGCGCGGCGCGCCGACATGATGCGCCTCGCCATCGAACAGCGCGAGCACTTCGGAGAACGTGATCTTGGCGCCCGCCTCGCCTTCCAGCAGCATGACGGTGATCTTGTCGTCGGCGGCGACCTTGTACTGCTTGCCGCCAGTTTTGATGACTGCGAACATCTTTCTAGTTTCCCGTGTTCGTCCCGGCTCTACAGGGCAAGCCCCGCGGCCGGCTTCTTGTGCAGGTTGTGCCCGATTCGCGGCGCCGAACGGCGCGCAAATACGCGCGCAGCGAGGAGCCGCGCACGGTCAGGCGAGCGCCGCATAGACGGGAAGGGCGCGGATGTCAACGCTGCGGCGGCGGCGCCTGCTTCTCGGCGCTCGGCAGCCCCGCGTCGATGCAGGCCCAGCTCGGGGCGGAGCGGTCCAAATCGTCGCACTCGGCCGGCCGATCTCGGGGTCGTCGAGCGTGCCGACCCGCACGACGATCGCCCCCGGCCGCGGTTCGGACTCGCTGAATACCGGCGTCCCGCAAGTCGGGCAGAACGTGCGGCGCATCTTGGCGCCGCTATCGGCGACGGATTCGTAGACCGCGCGCTCGCCCGTCGCCGTCAGCGCCGCTTCGGAAAAACGGCGTTGGCCGCGCCCGACCCGGCGCCGACATACTGACAGACCCGGCGCCAGCAGATTCTGGCGACGATCGGCGCCTCGGCCGCGATCTCGTAGCGCAACTGGCCGCACAGGCAGCCCCCGGTTATCGACATGCAACCTCCTCCGCTCGGCCGCTCCCGCCTTGCGTGACGGCGGCCGCGCGCTATCCTTAAGCCCATGCGCCAGCTTTTTCTCCCCTGCCTCGGTCCCTCCGGCTTTCACAAGCTAGCCTATCGCGAATGGCCGGGACCGGCCGGCGCGCCGACGCTGCTCTGCGTGCACGGCCTGACCCGCAACGGCCGCGACTTCGACACCATCGCCGCCGCGCTCAGCGCGCATTACCGCGTCGTCTGTCCCGACATGCCGGGGCGCGGCGTGAGCGACTACCTCGCCGATTCCGCGCAATACAGCTACCCGCTCTATCTCAACGACCTCGCCGCGCTCGTCGCCCGGCTCGACGTCGACAGCCTCGACTGGCTCGGCACCTCGATGGGCGGCCTGCTCGGCATGATGATGGCGGCGACGCCGGGCAACCCGATTCGCCGGCTGGTGATCAACGACATCGGCGCGGTCGTCGCCAAGGCCGGGCTGGAGCGCATCGCCTCCTATGTCGGGCTGGACCCGAAATTCGACACGCTCGACGCGCTCGCCGACGCCATGGCGGCCAATTTCGTCGGCTCGAGCCAAGTCCCGCGCGCGACGATACTGGAGATCGCCGAGGGCGCCTCGCGCAAGCTGCCGGACGGGCGCTACGGGCTCGCCTACGATCCCCACATCGCCGACGCATTCAAGGCGGCGCCGCCGCAGGACGTCAACCTACTGCCGGTCTGGGACCGCATCGCCTGCCCGACGCTGGCGCTGCGCGGCGGCGCCTCCGATCTGTTCCCGCACGACGTCGCCCAGGAGATGACGCGGCGCGGGCCGAAGGCGCGGCTGGTCGAGTTCGAGGGCGTCGGCCACGCGCCGTGGCTGGCGACGGAGGACCAGATCGCGCCGGTCAGGGAGTTCCTGCTCTCGTGAGCGAGGACGGCCCGGCCTCCGTCACCGCCAAGGCGAGCTTCGCTTGCGCCGTGTTCGCCGTGGCCGTGGCGGCGATATTCGCGCTCGAACGGGTGGGCGCCCCGGACCGGCTAGTGACAGCGGTCGGGCCGTTGGCGGGCGTCGCCGGCGTGGCTGCGCTCGGCGTGCTGACGCGGGCGAGAACGCTGCTCGATTTTCTGGTCGCGCGCCGCTCCGTGCCGCCGTTCTACGCCGGCCTCGCGCTCGCCGCGCCGATCGGCGGCTTCGCGCTCGCCTTCGCCGGCGCCGCGGCCGACCCGTCCCGGCTGCCCTGGCGCGGCGTGGCGGTCGGGCTGGCGATTGCGGTTCTGATGGCGGCGCCGCACTGGCGCGCCGCCCAGGCGAGCGCGATGGCCGACGTGTTCGCGACGCGGTTTCCCGCGGTGTTCACCCGCGCGGCTTTCGCGATGGTGCTGATCGTCTGCGGCTGGGCGATAGCGGCGGCGGGGCTCAGCTACGCCGCCCTGACCTTGCGCGATTCGCTCGGCTTGAGCGTCGACGCCGCATTGGCGCTGGCGGCGTTCGCGCTGGCCGCCTCGCTCGCGCCGGGCGGCTTGCGCAGCCTCGTCTGGACCGATGCGGCGAGCGCCGGGGCGGGTTTCGCCACCATGGGCCTGCTGGTCGCGCTCTCGGCCAAAGGCGGCGCCGACAACGCCGCCCGGCTGGAGGCGGCGAGCCACGCGCTCGGCCGCCTGCCGGGCGCGCCGCTGCTGCAGGAGCTCGCCGCCGCGGCGGCGGTGGCGAGCCTGTTCGCCTTCGTCAGCCCCGCTTTGGCGGTGGCGACGCCGCGCGCGGCGCGGCGCGCGGGTCTGACGGCGCTGCTGGTGCTGGGTCTCGGCGGCGCGCTGGCGGCTGCGCTCGGCGATCTCACCACCCGGAGCCCGAGCGATTCGGCGCTGGCGGCGCTGATCGCCTGCCTGCCGGCGCTGGCGCTGGCGCGCGCTGGGCTTTACGCCTCCTCCCGCGCGCTCGGCCTCGACCTGCTGCGGGCGCCCAAGCGGCTTTCGGTGCTGGGCAGCCGGCGGATGGCGAGCGTCCGTTTCGCCGTGCTCGTCGGCGCCGGGGCGGCAGCAGCCGCGGCGCGCCTGAGCCCGCACCCCTCCGCCCCGCTTTATCTCGCGCTCGGGCTGTGGCTCACCTTCGCGGCGCCGTCGCTCGTCCTTTCCGCGCTTCCCGGCCGCGGCGCGTCGCCGGCGAGCGCCGCGCTGGTCGCCAGCCTGTTGGCGGCGGTCGCCGGGCGCCTCGCCGGGTTCGGCGATCCCGGCTACGGCCCCGATCTCCTGGTCGGCTCGCTTGCGGCGGGCATGGCCGGCCTCGCCGCGGGTCTGGCCGCCTATGCGCTGATCCCGCCGAGCGCGACGGCGCCCCGCCTCGCCGACCCCTACGTCGAGCTGCCCGGCGAACCGCTGGCCTAGATCAGCGATCCGGCGTCGAGCAATATCGCCCGCGCCGCCTCGTACAGGCGGGGATCGCCGGCGGCGATGATGCGCCCGCCGAGCGCCGCCGTTTGGCCCTCCCAGGTCGTCATCACGCCGCCCGCGCCTTCGACGATCGGGGCGAGCGCGACGACGTCGTGAGGCTTCAAGTTGGTCTCGATGACGAGATCGACGAAGCCGGCGGCGAGCGCGCAATAGGCGTAGCAATCGGCGCCGTAGCGCACCAGCCGCGCTTGCGCCTCGACCTTGAGATAGGCGGCGCGGTCAGCGTCGTCCTTGATTAGCCCGGGGCTGGTGGTCATCACGGTGGCCTGCGCCAGCGCCGCGCAGGTGCGCACGCGCAACGTGCGCGTCGTCCATTCCGTCGGCGGCTGCTCGCCGCGCATCGGCGCCAGCATGCGCAGGCGCGAGCGCTTGCCGTCGCCGGAGTAGCGCTCGCGGGTGAACGGCTGCGACATCATGCCATAGACCGGCCGGCCGTTGTGCATCAGGCCGATCAGCGTGCCCCAGGTCGGCAGCCCCGAAATGAAGCTCTTGGTGCCGTCGATGGGATCGAGCACCCAGACATATTCGGCGTCGGGGCGGTCCTGGCCGTATTCCTCGCCGATCACCCCATGGGCGGGGAAGGTCTGGGCGATGAGACGGCGCATCGCCGCCTCGGCGGCGCGGTCGGCCTCGGTGACGGGATCGAACACCCCGCCGCGCGACTTGTCCTCCGCGCCGATCGAGGAGCGAAAGAACGGGAGAATAACGTCGCTGGAGACTTGCGCGAGTCGCTCGACGAAGGCGGCGAAATCGACGGCGGTCACGAGGCCGCCTCCGCAGCCGGCGGCGCAGAACGACAGGAGTTCGGCATAAATCGCATAACAGGTATGTCTCGTTGTTGTGTCGACGCAACGCGGTTTCCTGCGCACATCGCCATGATGTTGAAACGCTTACAAAATCGCGCAGCGCCACAAAATTGTCTATTTCGTCGCTGTTGCAAAAACGTCGCAGTTCTCAGAGTGTTGTATCGCACTGCGATTGAGTTCTTGCATTTGCTGTGTTTGGCGCCACATTAGCCCCTGTGCGGCGCTTGCCGCACATGCCCTCCTTGGGCGTTTCCTCCCTAGACTCAGGCCGCCTTCGGGCGGCCTCCTTTTTTTCCCGAGCCGGGTTAACTCTTTCCCAAGGCGCGTCAACCCGCAGCCGTCGCGCGGTCGCGTCGCTGCCGGTAGGGAACCTCAACGTGGCATTTCGCGCGTGACCGGGTTGAGCCGCAAAAATGGGCTTGCTTTTGCTGCGCTGCAATGCAATATTGCTGCGGTGCGATACGTCGCATATGCCCTCCTTAGGGCGTTTCCTCCCTAGACTCAGGCCGCCTTCGGGCGGCCTCCTTTTTTTCCCGCTAGCTTCCGCGGCCGCCTGCGCGCTCATTCCGCCGCCCACCGCGTCTCCAGCGCCTCGCGCGTGCGGACGCAAAGCGCTGATGTCATAGCGGAAAGAGCCTCGGCGAGCGCAGTTGAGCCGTCAGTCAGCCGCAACGCGCGCTCATCCATGTAGAGCCTGCGGTTGATCTCGATCTGCAGCGCATGCCGGCCGGCGGCGGGCGCGCCGTAATGCTCGGTGATGTAGCCGCCGGCGTAGGGTTTGTTGCGCCGCACATTGAGCCCGCTGGCGCGCAGCGCGCTCTCCACCGCATCGACGATCCAGCGCGCGCAGCTGGAGCCGTAGCGGTCGCCGAGCACGATGTCGCAGGCCCCGACATCGGGAGACGACGATGGCATCGAGTGGCAGTCGATCAGCAAGGCGAAGCCGAAACGCCGCTGCGCCGCCTCCAGCAGCTCGGCGAGCCGCGTGTGATAGGGGCGGTGCAGCGTCGCGATGCGCCGCAGCGCAATCTCCACCGGGATCGGCTCGCGATAGATCGGCTGCGCATCGCCGACGACGCGCGGGATCACGCCGAGGCCGGCGGCGACCCTGAGCGAGCGGGTATTGGCGAAATCCGGCAGCTTGCCGACGAACATCTGCGGGTCCAGCTCGAACGGCTCGCGATTGAGATCGAGGAAAGCGCGGGGGAACAGCGCGCGCAGCATCGGCACGCCATGCGCCGTCGCCGGCGCATACAGCTCGTCGACGAACGCGTCTTCCGAGCGACGCAACGTCAACCCGTCGAGCCGCGCCGCGGCGAGAAAGGCGGCGGGATAATGCGCGCCCGAATGCGGCGAGTTGAGCAGAATCGGGTGTTCGACCCCGGCGGGCTCGAAAACCTCAAACGGGGGATCGAAATCGGATAAGCCTTGCGAGTCGTCTCGCATTCGTGGCCGGGCTCCTTGGACGCGACGCCTTCCGGCGCGCGGGATCGATAATAGACGGAAAACCGATTTGCGGTAAATCGGTTGTCGTCGCAATCTCGCAACATTCGGCTTCACTCGTTGTTCACGATATGATTTGAAGCCAATGCGGGGACTTAATCCGAGGGAATCAGCTTATGACCAATCCGGCCGGCGCCAGCGCCAGGATCCTGCTGGCGGAAGACGACAACGACATGCGCCGGTTCCTGGTCAAGGCGTTGCAGACGGCCGGCTACTCGGTCGCCTCGTTCGACAATGGCCTTAGCGCCTATAACCGGCTGCGCGAGGAGCCGTTCGAGCTGCTGCTCACCGACATCGTCATGCCGGAGATGGACGGCATCGAGTTGGCGCGCCGGGCGACCGAGCTGGACCCTGAGATCAAGGTGATGTTCATCACCGGCTTCGCCGCCGTGGCGCTCAACCCCGACAACAAGACGCCGAAGGATGCGCGCATCCTGTCGAAGCCGTTCCACCTGCGCGAACTCGTCAGCGAAGTGCAGCGGCTCTTGAAAGCGGCCTGACATGCGGGCGAGCGTCATCGCCGGCGCGGCTCTCTTCGCCGCCGCGCTGGCGCCGGCCGACGCCTCCGTGCTCTCCGACATTCTGCAGCGCGGCGTCGTCCGGATCGGCACGACCGGCGACTATCCCCCGTTCAGCCAGCGCGATTCGGCCAGCGGCGACTACCAGGGTTTCGATATCGACCTCGCCCGCTCGCTGGGTCAGGCGCTTGGCGTGCGCGTCGAGTTCGTTGCGACCAGCTGGCCGACGCTGGCGGCCGATTTCTCTGCAGCCAAGTTCGATGTCGCGATGGGCGGCGTCAGCGTCACGCTGGAGCGCGCCAAGCTCGGCTTCTTCACTACGCCCTATCTGCGCGAGGGCAAGACGCCGATCGCGCGCTGCGCCGACAAGGACAGATTCGCGACGCTGGAGGCGATCGACCGGCCCGACGTCACCGTGCTGGTCAATCCCGGCGGCGGCAACGAGCGCTTCGACCGCGCCCATCTGCACGCCGCCCGCATCGAGGTGAAGCCCGACAACACGACGATCTTCGATGCGCTCGCTCACGGCGAAGGCGATCTGATGATCACCGACGCCTCGGAGACGCGCTATCAGCAGAAGCTGCATCCGGGCGCGCTGTGCGCCGTCCACCCGGACGCGCCGTTCGACTTCAGCGAGAAGGCCTATTGGGCGCCTTATGACGTCGCGCTCGACGGCTTTCTCGACCAATGGCTGCATCTGATCCGCGAGAACGGCGCCTACGCGGCGATATCAGCCAAATGGTTCTGAGGATCGCGGCGTACGCCTGCCTGTTCGCGCTCTATTTCGCCGTTACCGAATATGCCGGCGCCATCCACAACGATATGGCGGAAGCTTACGCGTGGGGGCGCGAGTTTCAGCTCGGCTACAATCAGCATCCGCCGTTTTGGGCGTGGATTTGCGGCGCCTGGTTTCTGCTGTTTCCCCGCGCCAACTGGGCGTTCGCGATCCTGTCGATGCTCAACGCCGGGATCGGGCTCGCCGGCGCCTGGGCCTTGATCGGTCGGTTCGTCGAGGGCGAGCGACGCATCGCTGCAACGGCGCTGCTGGCGCTGACGCCGTTCTATTCGTTCCTGGCCTACAAATACAACGCCAACTCGATCTTCCTGTCGCTGTGGCCGTGGACGCTTTACGCCTTCTTGGGCGCGCTGCGCGGCCGAGGCCTTGCCGCTTCGCTCGGCTTCGGGGCGCTGATGGGATGCGCGCTCGATTCCAAATATTACGCACTGACGCTGGCGACGACTTGTCTTCTCGCGGCGCTGGCGAGCGGCGAGCGGCGGCGCTATTTCCGCTCCGCTTCGCCCTATGTCTCCATGGCGGTGGCGCTGGCGTTGTGGGCGCCGCATCTGTGGTGGCTGCATGAGACCGGCGCGCCGCCGCTGCGCTATCTCGCGCGCGTGTCGGGACGCAGCTTCACTGAGACCGGATTTTTCGCGGCGAGCGCCGCGCTCGGCTCGGTTTTGCAGCAGATCGCAGCGGTCGGCCTCGTCGCGGCGTCGGCGTGGCGAAGGCCGCGACGCCTTAGCGCGCTCGACGGCGAACAACGCCGGCTGCTCATGATCCTGGCGCTGGCGCCGCTCGTGCTCAGCGTCGCCGCGGCGCTGGCGCTGCGGACCAAACTTTCCGCCAATATGCTGATCGCAGTGTTTCCGCTGACCCCGCTGCTCGCGCTCGAACTCCTGCAGCCCGACCCGGCGCGGCTCAAGCGTTGGGCTTTGCGCGGAGCGGGCGCGGTCGCGCTCGGCGCGCTGGCGCTGTCGCCGCTTATCGCCGTCGCCAAGGCGTGGTATGGCCGCGACTCCGAGGACTGGGAGCCGCGCAGGGAAGCTGCGCTGGCGGCGACGCAGGTCTGGCGCCGGGCGACGCCGGCCCCGCTCGACTTCGTCGCCGGCTCGTTCCGCTACGACAATGCGGCGGTGTTCTACAGCCCCGGGCGCCCGAGCGCGTTCGTCAATTTCGACTATTTCGGCAATCGCTGGGTCAGCCCGGAAAAGCTGGCGGCGCAGGGCCTGCTGACGATCTGCCTGAAGGACGACGACGCCTGCCTCGACGCGACCGAGCGCTTCGCGACGCCTGCCGCGCGGCGCGAACCGCTGACGCTGGCGCACTTGGCGTTCGGCCGCGCGCGCAAAAGCGTCGCGTTCGTGGTGACGGCGATTCCGCCGCGTTAGGCCGCCAGCGTGCGGGCGTCCGCGCGGATGCGCTCGATCATCGAACGCACGCCGTTCGAGCGCTGAGGCGTCAAATGCGCCTCGAGGCCGAGTTCGCGGAAGATCGCCATCGCGTCGACGTCGCGCGCCTCCGCCGGCGTCTTGCCGGAGTACAGCGCGATCGTGATGGCGACGAGACCCCTGACCAGATGCGAATCGCTATCGCCGCGCAGCCAGATGCGGCCATCCGCGACGCCATCCTCGATCCACACCTGGCTGACGCAGCCGCGTACCTTGTTGGCGTCGGTGCGGGCGCTCTCGGGCAGATCGGGCAGCTCGCGGCCGAGTTCGATCACATAGCGGTAGCGGTCTTCCCAGTCGTCGAGAAAGGCGAAATCGTCACGAATGGCGTCAAGCGTGCGCAGCGGAGCCTCCGGGGTGAACCTGGGCCAAGACATAATGCGCTGCAAGCTTCGCGCCTATCCTCGCCCGGCCGATTTTCTTAGGGGACGGGCCGGACCGAACCAGGGCTCGGCGAGATCGGCCTCGGTCAGCATGCCTGAGACGGCCTTGCGCGCAGGCGGCGCGGGCTTGGGCGGCGGCGGCGCGGCTTTGGGCGGCGCGGCGCTGACCGCCCGCTGCGCCTCGACCAGCTTCACGGCGCATCCGGCGGCGCTCCATTGCGCACGTAAGCTCGCATCGCCCGCCAGCTGCGCCCGCGCCGCGGCGGCGCACAAGTTGGCTGCCGGACCTAGGTTCGCTACCGGAGCCATGTCGGCGCTGCGGATCGCCGGGGCGAACATCGCGATATAGACCGCGCCGAGGCCGATAGCCGATTTGAGGAGCATGCCCATCTCGCGGACCCTTCATGTCCAAGACGAGCCATCATAACCCCGCGCGACTGAAAGCCGGGTCGCAGCGAAGCGTAGAATTCGCCGCGTCGCGTTCAGCAAACGTCAACCCTGTTCGGGGCGAACGTTAGGGGCTAAGAAACCATGCTCCTTAGCGACCGGCGCGGCGTGGCGTGAACCCGACGGAAGTCGTGCTTTGCATTTGGGAAGTTTAGGCGCTGCTTAAGATCAGAGCGCGATGATTGCGGGCGAGACGAAACCTCGCGCCTCGGAGTTCGGTTCCCCGGTGGTCATGGCGAAAATGAAATCCTGGTTCGGCGGACGCACGGCGCGCGCCGCCGGCGTCAGCCTCGCCTGCGCGATGGGCGTCTGCGTGGCCGTCACAGCCGCCGCGGCGCCGGCGAAAGTGACGTCGAGCGCCTCGCTGGCCGCGGCCTTCGGCCTGGCTTTCGCCGCGCGCCGGCCGCGCAACCTGCCCGGGCCTAGGCATCGCGGCGATATGTTGCTGGCGCTCGCCGGGGATTTCCTGGCGCGGCAGCGAATCGACGGCCGGGTGACGGCGATCGAAGGCGAGGGCTGGACGGAATGGGCCGCCGACAGCGCCGAGCTCGTCGGCTACGGGCTGCTGGACCGGATGTGCGAGGACGACCGCGAGCTGTTTCTGGCGCAACTGAGCGCCGTGGCCGCGGACGGGCGGTCGCGCATGGCGACGTTCCGGCTCGCCAAGGCGGGCGCGCCGGGCGGGTTCGAGCCGGTCGAGGCGAGAAGCTGCCGCGGGTTGAGCGACGGCGGGCTGGTCTCGGCGTTCCGGCGCAACCGCGCGCAAGCCGAACTCGAGGCCGCCCGCGAGGAGGCGCGAATCGAGCGGACGCTGAAGGACCGGCTGCTCGCCAACATGAGCCACGAGCTGCGCACGCCGCTCAACGCCATCCTCGGCTTCTCGGAAATCCTAGGCCATCCCGAGATGGCGCCGACCGATCCGCAGAAGCGGCTCGAATATGCGCGCATCATCCACACTTCGGCCGAGCATCTGCTATCGGTGGTCAATCTCGTGCTCGACATGTCGCGCATCGAGGCCGGCAAGTTCGCCGTCACCCCGGAGCCGCTGGAGCTTGCGCCGCTGATTCGCGAATGCTGCGACATGCTGCGGCTCAGGGCCAGCACCGGCAAGGTCGAGATCGTCGCCGCGCCGCTGGCGGAGGGGTTCGAGATCGTCGCCGACAAGGCGGCGTGCCGGCAGATCCTGGTCAACCTGTTGTCGAACGCCATCAAATTCACCCCGCCGAACGGCCGGGTGACAGTCGAGGCGAGCGTGGAGGCGGACGTCGCGCGCATTTCCGTCACCGACAACGGCATCGGCGTCAAACCCGACGACCTGCCGCGGCTCGGCGATCCTTTCTTTCAGGTCAGATCCGGCTACGATCGCAGCTACGAGGGCGCCGGGCTCGGCCTGTCGCTGGTGCGCGGGCTGGTCGGGCTGCATGACGGCTCGCTCGTGCTGGAATCGGCCTATGGCGTCGGCACGCGGGTGACCGCGGCGCTGCCGATGACCGCCAAGCCCGCCAACCGCCGCGCCCCCGCGCGGCTTGAAACCATACCCAAGTTGACCCTGCCGCCGCTCGCCGCGACGAGCCAAACGCAGGAGGAGAGACGGATTGCCTGACGCATCGGATCGCATTCGCGCCGAACCCGCGCGCTCGCGCGGCAAAGCGGCGGCCGCGCCCTCTCGCGCGCGCGCCTTGCTGCGCGCGCTCAGGCCGACCTCGAAACGCAGCCTCGCCGGGGCGGCGCTCGGGGCGATGATGATCGGCATCGTCGTCAACGCCGTCGCGTTGCAGCACGGACGGCGTGTCGTCGCGCCTTCGCTCGATCCCACGCCCACGGCGGCGGTCAGGCCGCCCGTCGTCGCCGCCGCGCCCGCGGTCGCGCGTCCGGAGCCGCCGCGCCCGTCGCCGAGCCCCGTCACGGTCGCCCTCGCCCGTACCTCGAAGTCGGGCGACGCGATCGCCGATTTCCTGCGCAACCAGGGCGCCGATAAACGCCGGCTGACGCTTGCCGCGCAGGGCGCGCTCGCCAAGCTCGGGTTTGGCGTCAAGGCGACCGGCGCGCTCGACGCCGACACGCGCGACGCGCTGGCCGAATTCGAGAAATCGCATCGCCTGCCGGCGTCGAGCGAGATCACCGCCAAGCTGGTCAAATCGCTGACCACAGCCGCCGCAGCGCAATGACGGCGCGGCTGCGAACCGACTTCTGGGTCGCCGCCTACATGCGCGCTCAGGCGGTCGGCGGCGGCTTTGCGACGTTGCGCCGTCGCGGCGCGGCGGAAGCGGGCGCGGTGTTCGTCGTGCTCGACTGCCTCGACGGCCGCGTCACGCTATTCGCGCCGGGTCCGAGCGACGAGGAGACCAGCGAGCGCCGCTTCGTGCGCGCCCACAAGGCCGAGTGGGTGGAATCGCCGGAGATTTCGGCGCGGCTGGCGCGCGAGATCGGGCGCGATCCCGACATCTGGATCGTCGACGTCGAGCGGCGCGACGGCGCGCACGGGCTCGACGTGGTCGCGACCTGAAGGCTACTCGTCGGGAGACGACTGCGCCTCGGCGTCGTCGGCCGGCAGCACCGGGGCGACGGGTTGCGCCTCCTCAGCGCCGACGGCCGAAGGAAACGCGAAATTCGGCCCGTGCAGATCGACCGGCGCCTGCGCGAACACGGGCGCCTTGCGGCGCGGCCGGACGGCGGCGACGTCCTGCGGCTCGTCGATCTCGGGCGCCGGCGGCAGGCCGTCGGGAGCCGCGGCCGGCGGCGGGACGCTCGGCGTCGGGCGGCAGTACAGGCGCCCGCGCCCCCGCATCGCCAGATCGAGATGGAAGTGGTTGTAGTGGAAGGCGTCGGAGCCCGGCCCGAGCACGGTGGTGAACTCGCCGCAGGCCCCCGCGTGGGCCTCGTGCAGGAACGCCGATTCCTGGCTGTCGGTGCGCTTCCAGTCGCGCACGATGACGATTTTGCGTCCGTCGGCGAGGCCGAAGCCGGAGACGTCGACCGCATTGCCGAACGCGTGCTCGGATAGCTTCTGGCCCGGCTGGTTGTCGACCGAGCGGCACGAATAGCCGCCGAATACCTCGAGTTCCGTGACCGCAACGCCGAAGCGCGCCATCGCCGCCGGCTGCACCACATTATCGAGCCAGTCCTCCAGCGCCACGACAAGCGGGCAATCCGTGATGATCGGCTTGTCGAGCGGCAGCGCGCCGTCCTTAAGCGCCGCGACGCTCAACGGCCGTTCGAGGCCGCAGAGGCCCGGCCCGTCGATCGGCGACAGTTCGCGCAGGCCGGCCGAGGGTTTGATTCGCCCCTGCGCGAAGCACGCCTTCTCGGCCTGGGCGCGCCACGCCGGGCGCTCGGCCCGTTGCATCAGACCGCAGCCGGAAAGGGTCAGCAGAGCCGCCCCGACAAACCCAACGAACGCAACGCGACGCGACATGAAACCGAAGGTTGCATCTGTTTTCTAAAGGAATTCTGAACCCTCGCGGTCATCTTCGCGCCGCGATCCGGTTTTAGGCCGTCGGCGGCGGAAATCGGGGGCGGCGGCTTGCGGATATGGGCGGCAATCGGCGCTGCGGCGTTCGCGCTGGGGTTGAGCGCGGGTCCAGCGATGGCGCACCCGCATGTCTGGGTGACCATGCGCAGCCACGTCGAATTCACCGATGACGGCAAGGTCAAGGCGGTTGTGCACGACTGGGTGTTCGACGAGATGTATTCCTCGTTCGCCACCCAGGGCCTTGCGCCGAAGGGGCAACTGGTGACGCGCGATATTTTCGCCCCGCTGGCGCAGGAGAACGCCGGCTCGCTCGCCACCGTCGGCTATTACACGACGCTGAAGCTCGACGGGAAGTCGCAGGAGTTCGCGCCGGTGACGGAGTACTGGATGGAGGAGCGGCCGGACCATCTGGTGCAATTTCACGTGCGGCTCAACCTGAAGGCGCCGCGGACGGTCGGGCGCTTCGGCTCGCTGCTGGTGGCCGATCCCGAATTCTACATCGACTTCGAATTCGACGATCCCCCGAACGGAATCAAGCTCGACAACGCGCCCCCGGGCTGCTCGGATTCGCTGACCAAGCCGAAGTCGCTGGAAACCGACGACAAGAAGAAGCTCGACGAGTCTTTCTTCACCAATTTGTCGCCGGGGGCCAATTTCGGCTTCAAGATGGCCAGCCGGGTGATTCTCGCGTGTCCCTGAGGCGTTTGGCTCTAGCGGCGGCGCTGGCGGCTCCCACGCCGGCCGTCGCCACGGCGATGCGGCCGTTCGCGGTTGGCGGCGGCGAGGGCGGCGGCGTCTATGGCGGCTGGTCGGGCTGGCTGCTCGAAGCGCAATCGCGGCTCACGCACATGATGTCGCTCGACCTGCGCGCCATTCCGCACAGCAACGCGGCGCTGTGGACGCTGATCGGGATCGGCTTTCTCTATGGCGTCGCCCATGCGGCGGGGCCGGGACACGGCAAGGCGGTCATCGCCTCCTACATGATGGCCAACGAGCAGGCTCTGCGGCGCGGCATGGCGCTGGCGCTGTTCGCGGCGCTGCTGCAAGGCGCGGTGGCGGTCGCCATCGTCGGCGTGGCGGCGTTGGCTTTCGGCGCGACGGCGGCGCGCATGAACTCGGTCGCCGATCTGCTGGCCTCGGCGAGTTATCTCGGCGTCGCCGCGATCGGGGCGTGGCTCTCCTTGCGCAAGGGCTTGGCTCTGGCGCGCGCCGCCCGCGGCTATTTCGCCCGCCGCGCCGCGCTTGGCCAGGGCGCGCTGTTCCCCGGCGCGCCGTGGCGGCCAGCGGCGGCGCTAGCCGGTCTCGGCGGCTTCCGGGCCGGCGACAGCGAGCCGGCGGCGGACGAATGCGGCCACGAGCATGCGCCCGATCCGCGCCGGCTCGGCGCCGGCTTCACCTGGCGGGCGGCGCTGGCGACGGTCGCGGCGGCCGGCGCGCGGCCGTGTTCCGGCGCGCTGCTGATTCTCGTCTTCGCCTCGGCGCAGGGGCTGTTTGCGGCGGGAATCGCCGCGGTGGCGGCGATGTCGCTCGGCACGGCGCTGGCGACCGGCGCGCTGGCGTCGCTGGCCGTGTTCGCCAAGGGGCTGGCGGTGCGCTTCGCCGCCGGGGAGGATACGCGCGCCGCGCTGGTGGCGCGCTGTTGCGAGTTCGCGGCGGCGCTGGCGGTGCTGACTTTCGGCCTGACGCTGTATTTCGCCACGCGCGGCGGCGGCTGATGGCGCTCGCGCGGCTCTGACGCTACATACGCGGCATGACGTTCTGGCTCGATATCGCCGCCTTCGCGCTGAAGGCGCTCATTCTCACGCTCGCCGTCGCCGGCGTCGTCGTCGTAATCGCGCGCGCGGCGCGCTCGCGCGGGGGCGAGCCCGACGAGATCGAGATCGAGCGGCTCGACGAGAAATGGCGCCGGCGCGCGGCGCGGCTCGGCGCGGCTTTGGCGCCCAAGAAAGAGCGCAAGGCGCTGGTCAAGGCGGCCAAGAAGGCCGCCAAGGCGCCGCCGCCGGATGCGCGCGTCTATGTGCTCGATTTCAAGGGCGACGTGATGGCTTCGGCCGTCAACAAGCTCGCGCGCGAGATCGACGCGCTGCTGAGCGTCGCGCGGCCGGACAAGGACGAGGTCGTGCTGCGGCTCGAAAGCCCCGGCGGCACTGTCACCGGCTACGGGCTGGCGGCGGCGCGGCTGCAACGGCTGCGCGCCGCGGGGGTGAAACTGACCATCGCGGTCGATCAGGTCGCAGCGAGCGGCGGCTACATGATGGCGGCGGTCGCCGACCGGCTGATCGCCGCGCCGTTCGCGATGATCGGCAGCATCGGCGTGGTCGCGCAGGTGCCCAACATCAACCGCATCCTGAAGAAGAACGACATCGACGTCGAGGTGATGACGGCGGGCGAATACAAGCGCAGCGTCTCGATCCTGGGCGAGATCACGCCGGCGGGACGCGAGCATTTCCAGGGCAAGCTCGAACAGACGCACGAGGCGTTCAAGCGGCTGATCGCGGACCTGCGGCCGCGGGTGGCGATATCAGAGGTCGGCAACGGCGACGTCTGGCTGGCGCGCGACGCGCTGGCGCTCGGCCTGGTCGATGAGCTGTGCGTGAGCGACGATTATCTGTTCCGCCAGCGCGAGCGGGCGGCGATCTACCTGATCAAGAGCCACGAGCCGAAGCCGCTGCTGAAGCAGCTGATGGAGCGCTTCGGCGCCCTGGCGCGGCTTGTGTTCTAGCAACCGCGGAGCCCCGGAGCGGGGCTCCGCGCCAAAACTTCAGCATGCGTTGACCGGGTGGCGGCCGACGACGTTGCCGTAGTCGTCGTAGGTCGGGACCCAGCTGACGCATTGGTCGGCCGCGACCCCAGCCAACAGCGCGGCGCCGGCGAGGCCGAACACGAGGCCCGGGCCGCCCCAGCCGCGATGGCCCCAGCCGTGACCGCCGCCCCAGTGGCCGCCGCCGCCGAAGTGCGGACCGGCGGCGGCGGGAGCGACCGCAGCAGCGAGCGTCAGGGCGGCGGCGGCGGCGAGAACAGTGACTTTCAGAGCGCGCATGGGAGTTTCCTAGTGTTGCGGTTTGGGTTCGTCGGAGCGGCGGTTTCGTTCGCCGGCTTGCGTCCGAAGCTTACGGGACGGATCCGGCGCCCCCCTGCGGCGAAGTGAGGGGCGTTAACCGCTTTCGGCCCCTGCGGCCCTGTGCTACGGAGGCCGCGAAAGCCGCGACGCGAGGGCGGAAAGCTCAAGATATGTCCGAACGCAAGACACGATTTGAATACGAGGATCTGCTCGCCTGCGCGCGCGGAGAGCTGTTCGGCCCCGGAAACGCCCAATTGCCGCTGCCGCCGATGCTGATGTTCGACCGGATCTCAGAGATCGCGGAGACCGGCGGCGCGCACGGCAAGGGCGTCATGCGGGCGGAATTCGACATCAAGCCCGACCTCTGGTTCTTCGGCTGCCACTTCAAGGGCGATCCGGTCATGCCGGGCTGCCTCGGCCTCGACGCGCTGTGGCAGATGACAGGCTTCTTCCTCGGCTGGCTCGGCCTGCCGGGCCGTGGCCGGGCGCTCGGCGTCGGCGAGGTCAAGCTCACCGACCAGGTGCTGCCGATGGCCAAGAAGATCGTCTACGGCGTCGACATCAAACGCATTTTCAGGGGCAAGCTCAACCTCGCCGTCGCCGACGGCTGGCTCGAGACCGACGGCCGCCGCATGTACGAAGTCGCCAACATGCGCGTCGGCTTGATCGCCGCCAGCGTCGCCGGCGCGGCCTGAAACGGGGCGCTTGGCGCTAACGGAGGTTACCATGACCCGCGTCGTCGTCACCGGGATGGGCGTCGTTTGCTCTATCGGCAACAACACGCAAGACGTGCTGTCGAGCCTGCACTCCGCCCGCTCCGGCATCAGCCGCGCCGAGCGCTATGCGGAGCTCGGCTTCCGCTCTCAGGTGCAGGGCGCCCCGACGCTCAACCCCGAGGACTTCGTCGACCGCCGTGCGTTGCGCTTCGAGGGCGGCGGCGCGGCGTGGAACCATGTCGCCATGGATCAGGCGATCCGCGACGCCGGGCTGGAGCCGAACGAGGTCTCCAACGAGCGTACGGGCGTCATCATGGGCTCGGGCGGGCCATCGACCCGCGCCATCGTCGAGGCCGCCGACGTCACCCGCTCCAAGGGGCCCAAGCGTGTCGGCCCCTACGGCGTGCCGAAGTCGATGTCGTCGACCGCCAGCGCCACATTGTCCACCTGGTTCAAGATCAAGGGCGTCAGCTATTCGATCTCCTCGGCCTGCGCGACCTCGAATCACTGCATCGGCGCCGCCTACGAGAGCATCCTCTACGGCAAGCAGGACGTGATGTTCGCCGGCGGCTGCGAGGAGCTCGACTGGACGTTGTCGGTGCTGTTCGACGCCATGGGCGCGATGTCGTCGCGTTACAACGAGACGCCGGAGCGGGCCTCGCGCGCCTACGACAAGCACCGCGACGGCTTCGTCATCGCCGGCGGCGCCGGCGTGCTGGTGCTGGAGAACCTGGAGCGCGCCAAGTCGCGCGGAGCGCACATCTACGGCGAGATCGTCGGCTACGGCGCGACCTCCGACGGCGTCGACATGGTGGCGCCCTCGGGCGAGGGCGCGGCGCGCTGCATGCGGCAGGCGGTGGCGCAGGCCAGGGTCCCGATCGACTACATCAACCCGCACGCGACCTCGACCCCGGTCGGCGATCTCAAGGAGATCGAGGCGATCCGCGAGGTGTTCGGCAACGAGAACAAATGCCCGCCGATCTCAGCGACGAAATCGCTCACCGGCCATTCCCAGGGCGCGACCGGCGCGCACGAGGCGATCTTTTCGCTCTTGATGATGCAGAACGGCTTCATCTGCGAGAGCGCGCACATCGAAGAGATGGACCCCGCTTTCGAGGACATGCCGATCCTGCGCCAGCGCCGCGACAATGTGTCGCTGCGGGCGGTGCTGTCCAACTCCTTCGGCTTCGGCGGCACCAACGCCACCCTCGTATTCAAGCACATAGACGCATGACAGCTGATCTCATGAAGGGAAAGCGCGGCCTCATCATGGGGGTCGCCAACGATCATTCGATCGCCTGGGGCATCGCCAAGAAGCTCAGCGCCGCCGGGGCGGAGCTGGCGTTCAGCTATCAGGGCGAGGCGCTGGGCCGGCGGGTGACGCCGCTCGCCGCCAGCCTCGGCTCCAAGCTGGTGCTGCCTTGCGACGTCGAGGACATCGCTTCCGTCGATGCGCTGTTCGCCAAGCTGCGCGAGGAATGGGGCACGCTCGATTTCCTCGTCCATTGCATCGGCTTCTCCGACAAGAACGAGCTGAAAGGCCGCTACGTCGAGACCACGCGCGCCAATTTCCAGCGGACGCTGACGATCTCCGCCTTCTCCTTCACCGAGCTGGCCAAGCGCGCGGCCGAGATGATGCCGAACGGCGGCGGCCTGCTGACGCTGACCTTCGGCGGCTCGACGCGGGTGATGCCGAACTACAACGTGATGGGGATCGCCAAGGCGGCGCTGGAGGCCAGCGTGCGCTATCTCGCCGCCGATTTCGGACCCCAGGGGATTCGCGTCAACGCGATCTCGGCCGGGCCGATCCGCACGCTGGCCGGCGCCGGCATCGGCGACGCGCGCTTCATGTTCAATTTCAAGCGCGACCATTCGCCGTTGCGCAAGACCGTCTCGATTGACGAAGTCGGCGGCTCCGCGCTCTATCTGCTGTCCGACCTGTCGTCGGGCGTCACCGGCGAGATCCACTACGTCGACGCCGGCTACAACATCATCGCGATGCCGCGACCTGAGGACATCAAGAGCGGAGGCTGAGCCTGGACGCCGACGACGATCTCGCCCGCATCGCCTTGCAGGAGCAGCGGCTGCGCTTCGACGCATTCGACGCCGCGGCGGCCTGGGAGCTGGCGCTGGCGTTGCGCGAGGATGCGTTGAGCCGCGAGGCCGCCATCGTGGCGCAAGTCGAAACCTGGGCGATGCCGCTCGCCGCCTTCGCCCTGCCCGGCGCGACGCAGGACAATTTCGACTGGGCGCGGCGCAAGATCAACGTCGTGCGCCGCTTCCAGCGCTCGTCCTACGCCGTCGGCCTGCAACTGAAGCAGACCGGCAAGACGCTGGCCGACCTCGGCGCGCTGCCGGAGCGCGATTACGCCGTGCATGGCGGCGCCTTCCCCATCTTCGTCAACGGCGCGGGCTGCATCGGCGCCGTGGCGGTGTCCGGCCTGCCGCAGCGTGAGGATCACGGCATGGTCGCGGCGGCGCTGGCGCGCGTGCTCGGTCAGGATCTCGCCGAAGCCGCGCTCGACTGAGACGCGCGGGCGTGCGCGAGCCCCGCCGCGCAGGCGGCGACGAGACCTTCCGCGACCACGCCGCTCCAGCCGACGCGCGCCATCAACACGCCGCTGAGCGCCGCGCCCGCCGCCCCGCCTAGAAAGATCGACACCATGAACAAGGTGTTGAGCCGCCCCTGCGCCTTCGGGTCGAGCGCGAAGATGCGCGTCTGGTTGGAGACCAGCGCCGACTGGCAGCCGAGATCGAGCAGCACGACGCCGACGACCAGCGCCGCCAGCGAGGCTTGCGAACGCCAGCGCGACATAGCCGAGCGCGACGCAAACGACGCTGAAGGCGAGCACCTTGAGCGGCCCCACCCGGTCGGCCGCCCGCCCGCCGCCATTCGCCGCCAGCGCCCCGGCGATGCCGACGAGGCCGAAGGCCCCCGCCCAGAACGGCCCAAGCCCCCAGCTCTGCGCCAGCAGGCTCGCCAGCGAGGCCCAGAAGGCGTTGAACGCGATCCACAGCAGCGTCTGGGTGACGATCGCGTTGCGCAGGGCGGCGTGCTCGCGCAGCAGCGGCCCCATCGAGGCGATGAGGCGCCCGTAGGAGAGGTCCGTCGTCGGCCTACCGCTGGGCAGAATTCGCGTCGTCAGGGCGAAGGCTACGCCCATGAACGCCGCCGCGAAGCCGAACACCAGCCGCCATCCCACCAAAGCCGACAGCGCGCCGCCGACGACGCGGCCCATCAACAGCCCCATCATGATGCCGGAGACGACCGTTCCGACCGCGCGGCCGCGTTCGAACGGCGCCGCCATGATCGCCGCGAACGGCACCATCTGCTGCGGCACGCAGCTGACGAAGCCGAGGCCGAGCGAGGCCAACAGCAGCACCGGCAGGTTGGGCGCGAGCGCGGCGAGGGAAGCGAACAGCGCGGCGCCGGCGATCTGCGCCAGCACGATGCGCTTGCGGTCGTAGCGGTCGCCGAGCGGCACCAGCGTCGCCAGTCCCGCCGCAAAGCCAGCGAGATTGCAGGCCGGGATCAGCCCGATCGCGCCCGGCGGCGCGTGCAGGCTGGCGGCGATCAGCGGCAGCATCGGCTGGCTGAAATAGATGTTGGCGACGACGGCGCCGGCCGTGAACGCCATCGCCAGGATCTGGCCGCGGGTGGCCCGAGCTTGGCTCAATCGATCAGCCGATAGGCGGGCAGGGTGAGGAATTCCTCGAACGCCTCGCTGAGCGACATGACGGCGAACAGGTCGGCGGCCTCGTTAAGGCGGCCCGGGTCGTCGAGCGCGGCGATCTCGTCCTCGAGCGTGTCGCGGAACAGCTCCGGCGTCACCGTACGGCCATCGGCGAGCGTGGCGTTGTGATGCAGCCACTGCCACACCTGCGCGCGCGAAATCTCCGCCGTGGCGGCGTCCTCCATCAGATTGTACAGCGGCACGGCGCCGCGGCCGCGCAGCCACGCCTCGATATATTGCACGCCGACGCGGATGTTCTCGCGCAGGCCCGCCTCGGTTCGCTCGCCCTGGTGCATCTGCAACAGGTCGGCGGCGGTCACGCTGACGTCGTCGCGCAGCTTGCCGAGCTGGTTCGCCTCCGGCATCAGCCGGTCGAACACCTCCATCGCCACCGGCACGAGGTCCGGGTGCGCGACCCAGGTGCCGTCGTGGCCATTGCCGGCCTCGCGCTCTTTATCCAACCGCACCTTGGCGAAGGCGGCTTCGTTCGCCGCCGGGTCGCCCTTGATCGGGATCTGCGCCGCCATGCCGCCCATCGCGAACGCGCCGCGGCGGTGGCAGGTCTTGATCAGCAGCAGCGAATAGGCGTTGAGAAACGCCTTGCCCATCGTCATCACCGCCCGGTCGGGGGTCAGGAACTTCGGGTTCCTCGCCAGCCGCTTGATGAACGAGAAGATGTAATCCCAGCGGCCGCAGTTGAGGCCGACGATGTGATCGCGCAGTTCGTACAGGATCTCGTCCATCTCGAACGCCGCGGGCAGCGTCTCGATCAGGATCGTCGCCTTGAAAGCGCCCGTAGCAAAGCCGAGCGACTGCTCCGCGAACGAGAACACCTCGTTCCACAGCCACGCCTCGCGGTGGTTCTCCAGCTTCGGCAGGTAGAACGCCGGCGTCGAGCCCGCCGCCTTTTGCGCCTTGGCGCAATGGAACACGTAGAGCCCGAAGTCGAACAGCGAGCCGGAGGCCTGCTGCCCGTCGATCAGCAGGTGACGCTCGTTGAGGTGCCAGCCGCGCGGGCGCACCATCAGCGCGGCGCGCTCCTTCCTGACCTCGTAGCGCTTGCCCGTCGTCGCGTCGGTGAAGTCGATCGCGCCCGCCCAGAGATCTCTGAGGTTCGCGTGGCCCTCGATCATGTTGGCGAACACCGGCGAGGAGGCGTCCTCGAAATCGGCCATGAACACTTTCGCGCCGGAGTTCAGCGCGTTGACGATCATCTTGCGGTCGACCGGGCCGGTGATCTCGACGCGGCGGTCGAGAAGGTCGGCGGGGATCGGCGCAACCTTCCAATCGCCGTCGCGGATCGCCTTCGTCTCGGCCAGGAAATCGGGCGTCGCGCCGGCGTCGAACGCCTTCTGCCGCGTGGCGCGGGCCTCCAGCAGCTCCAGCCGCCGGGCGTTGAAGCGGGCGTGCAGCTCGGCCAAGAAGGCGAGGGCGTCGGCGCTGAGGATTTCGTCCACGCGCGGCGCATTGGCGCGGACTTGGGTTTGCGGCGTGGACATGGCGGTTTCTCCCTCCCGTTTCTCGGGCTGGCCGCGGTGTTAGACAAAAACCGCGCGCCTGGGGAGGGGCCACGTCTCAATTCTGCGAGGTTTTGCGCCACCTCAATGCGAGTGCGCAAACTCCCAGTACAGCGCCCGCGCCTTGGCGAACACCGGCCCGAGCGGCAGCGCGCGCCCGTCGATGCGGCTAACCGGCGTCACCTTGCCGAAATTGCCGACGACGAAAATCTCGTCGGCTTCGACGAAATCGGCGTAGGACAGCGTCGTCTCCTGCACAGCGACGCCGGCGCCGGTCAGCAGCTTGAGCACGCGCTGGCGGGTGATCCCGTTGAGGAACGCGCCGTTGGCGACCGGCGTCCTGACTACCCCGTCCTTGGCCAGGAAGGCGTTGGCGGTGGCGAACTCGGCGACATTGCCGAGCCCGTCGAACATCAGGCAATTGTCGAAACCCTGCGCCCGCGCCTCCAGCAGCGCGCGCGCGTTGTTGGGATAGAGGCAACCGGCCTTGGCCTGCGGCGCCATCGTCGGCAGCGGCTTCACATAGGGCGAGCGGGTGATCGAGACGCCTTTCGCGGGGTCCGGCAGCGGCGTCTCGTAGATCGTCAGCAGGAAGCGGGTCGATTCCGGGTCCTGCGCCACCGCGCCGGCGCCGCTGGTCTCCGCCCAATAGGTCGGGCGAATGTAGAGCTCAGCGTCGGGCTTGAACTTCTTGCAGCCCTCCCGCGTCAGCTCCACCATCTCGCCGACGCTCATTAGCGGCTTCAGCCACATCGCCTTCGCCGAGCGATTGAGCCGCTCGCAATGCAATTCGAGATCGGGCGTCACGCCCTCGAACGCGCGCGCGCCGTCGAACACGCTGGAGCCGAGCCAGAAAGCGTGGCTGCGCGGACCCAGCACCGGCCGGTTGCCGGCAAACCATTCGCCGTCGAGAAAGGTGTGGGTCTCGGACCAGTCGGCCATTTCAGCGATTCCTCCCGTCGCCGCGATCCTAGCGCGCGGCTTACTCTATGCGAACATGCGCCACGACGCGCGGATCGGCGTAGACCCGCCGCCAGCCGGGCATCGCGTCCATCGCCGTCGCGGCGCCTTGCTCGGGCGAGAAGAGTGTCCAGCCGACGTTTTCGCGCGCGAGGACAGCGGTGAGGGCGTCGTGCTCGCCGCGCGCGACATGCGCGTAACGGCTGAGGAACGCGTCGCCGAACATGTCCGCGCGGCCGTCGACATAGGGCTTCACCCCCTCGAAGATCAGGTAGCCTCCGAACGCGTAGCCGTTGAGCACCGGTTTGCCCAGCGTCTGCGCCGGCAAGGCGGCGAGCGCGGCGCGGAACGAAGCGTAACCGCCCGGCAACGGCGGCTGCAACGCCAGCCGCCCGACGCCAAACACAAGCGCCGCTGCGACCACGCCCGCCAGGGCCAGCCGGGGGGCGTAGCGAGGCTTGTCGGCCGGCGCTGCGAGCGCCTCGGAGAGCGGACGCGCCAGCAGCATCGGCGCGACGACGGCGAGCAGCATTTCGTGCCGCGCATGCGACAGCGACAGATGCAGCAGGCCGAGCAGCAGCGCCAGCCGGATCGGCGGCAGCCGGAACGGGCGCGTGAGGGCCAGCGCGATGAGGCCGAGCATCGCGGCCTCCAGCGCATTGGGATGGGCGAAGCTCTCCGGCCCCCATTCGCCGACCTGCGCCAGCGCCTTGAGGCCGAGCAGCCGCACCGGGAACATGAGCCCCTCGACGCCGAACGGGTTGATCAGCGCCGCCGTCACCGCGGCCAACCCGAACAGCGCCCAGTCGCGCGCGGCGGCCAGCTTATGCTCCGCGACGACGACCGCCTCCAGCGCGAGCGGGGCGATCAGCGCGAGGCCGAAGGCGAAGCCGCCGTGCAGATTGGCCCACAGCGTCATCAACAGGGCGAGGCCAAGCGGCGGCGCGCGGTCGCGCGCGCGGGCGTCGAACAACGCCTGCGTCCACAGCGCGAACACCGGCAGCGCCAGAATATGCGGTCTTGCGAGCAGGCTCGGCGCGAGCAGCATCAGCGCCAGGCCGCCGAGCGCCGCCAGCGCGGGGCCGCCGAGATCGCGCGCGGCCCCGCGCGCGACGACGAAGATCGCCGCCGCCGCCGCTGCGGCGGTCAGCAGCACGACGCCGGCGTAGCCCGCCGCACGATAAGCGAGCGCCAGCGCGATCTCCGACAGCCATTCGTGCGCCGTCCACGGCCGGCCGGCGAAGCTGTAGCTGAAGGGATCGGCGTGCGGGACCGCGCGATGCGCCAGAATCCAGTCGCCGGTCGCGATATGGGACCAGGTGTCGCCGTCGTTGAGAATGGCGGGCGAAAACGCGCACAACGCGAAAATCGCCAGCGCGAGACCGTGCGGCGCGAGGTCGTAGGACAACGCCTCGCCGCGCGGGCGGGAGGCGGCGTATGCGGGCGCGGCGAAAGACATGGCCGGCAGTCTCGCATGACGCACGATAAGGCGCGGTTAAGGCGGCCGATCACGTGGGTTTGAGCCGTCTTGCGGCGGCGCTTTGCTAAACCTCCGCGCGGCGCCATAGCGCGGAGAAAGCCATGACCGTGAGATTTGCCGCGGCGCTGCTGGCGGGATGTTTGGCGATCGGTCCAGCGTCCGCCTTGGCCGATGAGACTTCGACCGCCGAGCAGGTCGTCGCGGTGATGAACAAGCTGTGGGGTCAGCACGCCGGCAAGCGCGCCAACCACGCCAAGGGCGTGGTGCTCGAAGGCGTGTTCACGCCGTCGCCGGAAGGGCGCGCGCTCAGCAAGGCGGCGCTGTTCTCGGGCGCCCAGGTCCCCGTCACGGTGCGGTTCTCGGATTCGACCGGCATGCCGGCCCTGCCCGACGGCGCCGCCGCCGCCAATCCGCACGGCATGGCGATCAAGTTCCATCTCGCTACGGGCGACGAGGTCGACATCGTCGCCAACTCGCTGCCGTTCTTCCCCGTCGCCACCGGCGAGGATTTCCGCGACCTGTTGCAGGCGATCGTCGATAGCCCCCAGGGCGCGGCGCATCCGACCAAAGCCGAGCAGTTCTTCGGTTCGCATCCCGCCGCGGGGGCGGCGTTCGGGGCGCTGAAGACGCCGTCGAGTTTCGCGCGCGAGGTCTACAACGGCGTCGACACCTTCGTATTCGTCGCCGCGGACGGAGCCAAGACGCCGTTCCGGTTCAAGATCACGCCCGACGGCGGGCCGGATCATCTGAGCGCGGACGCCGCGGCCAAGCTGCCGCCCGACGGGTTGATCGACGAGATCGGTCCCCGCGTCGCCGCGCAGCCGGCCGGGTTCACGCTGCAGGCGCAACTGGCGGGGCCGGGCGACCCGATCGACGACGCCACCAAGCCTTATCCCGCCGAGCGCAAAACCATCGATCTCGGCAAGCTCGCGCTAACGAAGACGGTGGCGGAGGAGAACACGCTGTTCTTCCTGCCGCTCAACCTCGTCGCCGGCATCGAGCCCTCCGCCGATCCGCTCATCGCCGTGCGCAACGACGCCTATGCGATCTCGTTCAGCCGGCGGGTCCAGTAGCGCTCAGGCTTTTACCGAGCTGGAGCCGACCACGGGCGTGGAGGGCTGGGCGCTGAGCAGGCGGTAGAGCGCCCCGCCCAACACGCCGCCGAGCAGCGGCGCGACCCAGAACATCCACAGCTGGCCGATCGCCCAGGCGCCGGCGAACAGCGCCGGCCCCGTGCTACGCGCCGGATTGACCGAGGTGTTGGTCACCGGGATCGAGACGAGGTGGATCAGCGTCAGCCCGAGGCCGATGGCGATCGGGGCGAAGCCCGACGGCGCCGAGGAATGGGTCGAGCCCATGATGATGAACAGGAACGTCATGGTCATCACGACCTCCATCACGAAGCCGGCGATCATGCTGTAATGGCCGGGCGAATGGTCGCCGTAGCCGTTGGCGGCGAAGCCCTTGGCGGCGTCGAATCCCGGCGCCCCGCTGGCGATGAAATAGAGCACCGCCGCCCCGATCACGGCGCCGAGCACCTGGGCGACGATGTAGGGAATCACGTCCTGCAACGGAAAGCGCCCGCCGGCGGCGAGCCCGACCGTCACCGCCGGGTTGAGATGACAGCCTGAGACGTGGCCGATCGAATAGGCCATGGTCAGCACCGTCAGCCCGAAGGCGAGCGAGACGCCGACAAGGCCGATGCCGACCTGCGGAAAGCCGGCGGCGATGACCGCCGAGCCGCAGCCGGCGAAGGTCAGCCAGAATGTGCCGATGCATTCGGCCACAAGCTTGCGCAAGTCCATGAACGCCTCCCTTTTTTTACAAAACTATTCTGTCGCGGAAGGCGCGCGACGTCATCGGTTAACGAAAAGGTTGCGATCAAATAAATGTTTGCGGCTTACCCGAATTGCGCCCCGGCGAGCCGTCCGTCGTGCAGCGCGCTCGCCACCAGCACGCCCGCCGCGCCCGCCGCCTTCAGCGCCGCGAGATCGGCGGCGTCGCGCACGCCGCCGGCGGCATAGAGGCGGCGCGATCCGGCAAGCGCCCTGATGGCGGCGAGCCGGTCGAGATCGGGGCCGGCGCCGCCGCCGACCCGGTGCAGCGTCATCACGATGATCCGCTCCGGCCACAGCTCCGGCCGCGCCAGCAGTTCCGGTGGCCCCTGGAACGCGTCGGAGCGGAAATCAAGCGACAGCAGCGCCTCGGGCGTCGCTGCGACCAGCGAGGGATCGCGCTGCGACTCGCTGCCGAGCACCGGCGCGCCGAACGCCCGCGTCGCCGCCACCGCAGCCGCGTCCGCCGCGCCGTTGTCGATCCACAGCGCGAGACCGGGGAAGGCGGCGCGCAGGCGGGCAAACGCGGCGAAATTGTCGCTCCTGTCGCGGATCGCGTCGAGATCGGCGACATAAAGCGTCGGGAACGCGGCGAGGCGCAGGAGCCCGGCGACGACGTCCACCGGGTCGGGCGTCGCCGACAGCGGCGTCTCTATGGGACGATAGGCGTCGCGGTCGCCCATCCGCGCGCGCACGACGACGCCGCCGATCAGGTCGATGACGGGGATCACCTGCATCTCTTAGTCGCCGTGCGCGGCGATTTTGGCCTCTAACCAGCCGAACGCCTCCGCCTCGCGCGGGCCGGCGGTCTTGCCGACAACGACCCTGAGCCGCGCGAACTCCGCCTCGATTTCCGCTCGCGGCAGCCGGTCGAGCCGGCTCGCCAGCACGGCGCCCTCCACCACCGCCGCAAAGGCGCGGTTGAAGCCCTCGAACGGCGCGTGCGCCTTTCGCCCGGCGATGCGGCAGACGAAGCGCGGCCGCTCGGCGTGCTCGCGCGTCTCGACCACCTCCAGCTCCCAATGCGCCAGCGTCGCGGCCAGACGCGGCGGGTAGCCTTCGCGGGTGGAGACAAGAGGCCAGTCGCGCCGCCCGGTCAGGCAGCCGGCGAACATGCGCGCATCGTCGGTGAGATTGGCGGTGGCTGTCGGGTTCGCGCGCAGGTTCTCCAGCGTCGTCGAGGGGCGGAACGGGGCGATGATCCAATGCTCCCCCTCGGCGATCAGCCCGAGCGGTGCGATATGCGGACGGCCCCGCGCGTCGGCGGTGACGACGATGGTCTCGCGGATCAGCGGCATCTCAGCTCCTGGCGCGCAGGGTGTGGCCCGCTTCGGCGAGCCGGGTCCTATCCTCCGCGGGACGGTCGGCGGCGACGCCCCAGTCGAGCGGCTCGTCCTGCACGTAGCGCTTGCCCAACGCGAAGGCGATTTCCGCCTTCTGCAGCTCGGCGCCGAGATAGAAGGCGTGCGCGCCGTCGCGCTCGACCCCGAGCTTGTCGAACAGCGAGAACGCGTCCGGCGCGACCCAATGCCCGTCCTTGTTGAACACATGCACCCCGTCCGTGGCGACCTCGATGCGGAAATTGCCGTCCTTCACTTGCGTCCCGGCGGCGGCGATCTCTTCCGGCGCATTGGGAAACGGCTTGCGGTCGTGGACCTGGCAAAGCGCGCCGCCGTAGCCCTTCGGCAGCGAGGCGTCGCGGCGGGCGGCGAACATCATCCGCCGCGCCGCGTCGTGCTCCTCGATCGTGCGGCGTGTGTGCGGACTCACCTGCACGGTGAGCGCGTTGGCGATGTTCAGCTCCGAGCAGACGCCGAGCAACAGCGCCGTCACGCCGGCGCTGTCGGCCTCGGTCAGCTCGGTGAGGTTGCCGGTTCCCATCATCATCTCGGCTTGCGGAAGGCGGCCGCGGGTCTCGCGATAGCGGGCGAGCGAATCGGCGAAGCCGAAATGGATCGGGTCCAGGATCGGATCGACGATCGGCTCGACGCCTCGCGCTCGGGCGCCTTCATAGGCGCGCACGAGCGAGTCGAGATCGCCGTGCGTCGCCGGGATCAACACCGGCCGCGCGGCCGGCGCCGACACCGGCCGCGCGGCGCCGGCGAGGTCGAGCGTATGCTCGGTCAGGCTGAGCAGGAAATCCGCCCCGGCCGCCGCGCCGCGCCGCAGCTCCTCGCGGTCCGCGGAATCGACGCTGACGGCGAAGCCCAGCCCCTTCAGCCGCCGCACCGCGTCTTCGAGATGGGGGAACGGCGTGTCGGGCAGGCAGCCGAGGTCGATCACGTCGGCCCCGGCCGCCCTGAGCCGCCCCGCGCGCGCGACCAGCGCGTCGAGCGAGAGCGCCGAGGCGTCGACGATCTCGGCGAAGATGTTGAGGTCGTAGCGCGAAAGATCGGGCGGCCCGCCGCCCTTGCCGAAATAGGCCGGCAGGTCCTTCAGCTCGTCGGGTCCGCGCTCGAACGCGACGCCGAACGCGGCGCAGAGGCGGTCGAGATCGGCGCGGCAGCGGCCGGGCAGCATCACGCGGGTCGCCTCCAGCGGCCGCGGCAGCCGGTTGAGCAAAATCGGCTCCGTCATCAGCGCCGCCACCTTCACGCCGATGTCGAGGATGTCATAGGCGAACGGCGGCGCCATCGCCGCCAGCACCGTCTCCAGCCGGGGCCGCGCCAGCCGCCCGGTGACGAACAGAAGCCGCTCGCTCATAGCCCGAGTTCGGCCCGCCGCCGCGCCAGCGCCGCAGCGAGTTCGGCCGGCGTGTCGACCGCCGTCACGCCGGCGAAGCGGCCGAGCTTGTCGCGGTTCTCCAGGTCTATCGGGCGGGGGTAGACCTTCACCATGCCCTTGGGCGCCTCGGTCAAGAGTTCCGGCGCGGTGTCGCAGGCGAACACGATAATCGGCACGCGGGTCTTGCCGCCATGGGCGAAGACGTTGCTGACGAGATCGTCGGAGATGCCATAGACGAATTTCGCCACCGCATTGGACGTTGCCGGAGCGACGACGACGGTGTGGTAATGGCCGTAATAGAACGCGCCGATCGGCGCCGCGCTCGCGGTCTTGTCGTGGAACACCCGCGCCGTCTCCGGCAGCGCCAGTTCCTGCTTGTACATGCGCAGCACCTCGGCCGCCGCCTTCGACAGGAACAGGTCGAGGTTGGGCAGTTCGCGCACCAGCGCGAAAGTCTCCTTGATATAATGGCCGGACCCGGTGATCGCCCAGGCCCAGCGCGGCGTGTTCAACTCGCTCATGGCTCAAGGCCTATCTCGGGATAGGCGCCTGCGTCGAGCCCCTCGGCGAGCCGGTCGGCGGCGTCCGGCGCGGCGAGGAAGCCGCGCGCCTGCGAGCGCGCAAGATATGCGGGAAACAGCGGGTCGACGACGCCGCGCCGGGCGAGCTCTTGCGCGCAGGCCGGCTCGCCGTGCTTGACCAGGATGAGCCGCCCCGCGCCGAGGACGCCGGCAAGCCAGGCCGCGAGGCTGTCGGAGGTGAGGTCCCAGCTTGGCGGGAGCCCGGCCGCGAGCGCCATCCGCTCTGGCGACCAGATCGGCGTGACGCCGCGCTCCAGCGCGCCGTCCAGCGCCGCCTCGCTTGCGGCAAGCTCGAAGCCGGGCCTGAGGCTGACGAGCGCACGGCCGAACTGGCTCATCGCCATCATCGCCATCTCGTGCGCGGCGGCGTCGTCGAAACCGATCTGAGCTTGCGTCGCGCGCACCGCGTCGGCGAACGGGCCGCCGCCGGGCGCTACGACCAGCCGCCCGGCGCAGCCCGTGGCGGCGTCGAGCCAGTCCGTCAGCCGGCCGCCGCGCGCCTGCGCGCCGCCGAGCTTGAGGACGACGAGAGGTTTGGTCATACCGCGCAGCTAACCCGCGCACGCGAGCGCCGGCAAGCGGGCTAGCAGCTCACGCTGGGGACTCGGTAGAAAACGCCGTTCTGGGAGACGCGGTAGCAGCCGGAGCCGGCATGGCTGCCGTGTTTCTCCCCGCCGACGAGCAGCTTGTTCACCGACGAGGTGAGCTCGTCCAGAAACCCCGGCTTGGCCTTTTCGAACTCGTCGAGCGACGCGAAGGAATAGAATTTCCACGGCGTCGCCGCGTCGGCGCGCCGGCCGAGCTTCAGCTGGCCGCTGTCCCAGTCGATGCAGGCGGTCGCGGTCAAATCCTTGGCGATCAGGCAGATGGAGCGTCCCTTGTCGGTCGCCAGCGGCCGCGTGAAGGTGAGATACGAGCCGTCCTCGCGCTGGAACACGTAAGATGCGCTGCGGTCGAGCTTGGTCTCCCCGGCGCCGTGCGCTTTCGCCTGCGCGACCAGCTCGCCCCACGCCTTGTCGCGCTCGGGCGCGCCCGCGCAGGCGGGCGCCGCCGCGGCGAGGGCGACGCAAGTCCACAGCAACACGCCCACTCGTCGCATGCACGCCCCCAACCGACGCAAGTCGTCACCCCAACGATGCGAAGCAAGGCGGATTGAAGCGCGAGTAGACGCCGAAGTCCAGGGGCTGAGAAGCCGCGCCCGCGCGAGCCGGGCGGCGGCAGGTTGACAGGAACGACGCCGGCTTCGACACTTTCCCGAAACGAGCGAACCGGAAGAGGAAACCCCCATGGCGCAATGGATCGACGTCTGCGCGAAGGACGACATCGAGGCGGAGGACGTCATGCGCTTCGACCACGAGGGCCGGACTTTCGCGGTCTTTCGCAGCCCCGGCGACGAGTTTTTCGCCACCGACGGCCTTTGCACGCATGAGAAAGTCCATCTCGCGGGCGGCCTGGTGATGGACGAGATCATCGAATGCCCCAAGCACAATGGCCGCTTCAACTACAAGACTGGCGCCGCCAAGGGCGCGCCGGTCTGCGTCGACCTGAAGACCTATCGCGCCAAGCTCGAGGGGGATCGGGTTCTGATCGAGATCTGAGGCGCGAACCATGGTTCTCAACGTCATCGTCATCGTCGGCGCGGGCGAAGCTGGCGGCCGCGCGGCCGTCGCCCTGCGCGCGGCGGGTTTCGCCGGCCGGATCGTCCTTGTCGGCGAGGAAGCCCATGCGCCCTACGAACGCCCGCCGCTGTCCAAGGCGGCGATAACGGACCCGGCGACCCCTGCGCCGGTGATCATCGGCGACGGCGGCCGGCTCACCGAGCTCGGCGTCGAGCAGATGGCGGCGGCGGCGCTCGCCATCGACCGCAGCGCGCGCAGGGTCGAACTCGCCGACGGGCGCCGGCTTGGCTACGACGCGCTGGTGCTGGCGACGGGGGCGCGGGCGCGGGCGCTGACGCTGCCGGGCGCGGAGCTGGCGCTGACGCTGCGCAGCTTCGAGGACGCGCTGCGGCTGCGCGAGGCCATCCATGCGGCGAGCCGCGTGCTCGTCGTCGGCGGCGGCTTCATCGGGCTTGAGCTGGCGGCTTCGGCGCGTACGCTGCGGCGCGAGGTGACGGTTCTGGAGGCGGATACCCGGCTGCTGCGCCGCTCGACGCCGGAGCCGCTCGCCGCCGCGCTCGAAGCGCGCCACGCGGCCGAAGGGGTTGAGATCGTCAAGGGCGTGCGGCTCGAACGCATCGAGGCGACGGCGGGCGGGGTCGTCCTCCACACCGACGCGGGCGCGTACGAGGCGGACGCAGTCGTCGCCGGAATCGGCGCTGCGCCGCGCGTCGAGCTTGCGCAGGCCGCGGGTCTCCAGGTCGACAACGGCATTGTCGTCGACGGCGCGCTGCGCACCGGCGATCCCGCGATCTACGCCATCGGCGACTGCGCGAATTTCCCGCATCCGCTGTTCGGCGGCCGGCGGCTGCGGCTGGAGGCGTGGCGCAACGCGTTCGATCAGGGCGCCCATGTCGCTAAAGCCCTGCTGGGCGAAACCGAGCCTTTCGCCGCCTTGCCGTGGTTCTGGTCCGACCAGTACGACATCATGCTGCAGATGGTCGGGCTGGCGGAGGCGGGCGTCAGCGTGACGCGGCGAGATCTCGGCGGCGGGGCGCAGATGCTGTTCCACCTCGACGCGCAGGGGCGCCTCGTCGCCGCCGGCGCGCTCGGAGCCATCGAAAAAACAGCCAGGGAGATCAAGCTCGCGGAGCGTCTAATCGTCCGCGGCGCCGCGCCGACGCCCGCCGCCCTCGCCGATCCCATGACGAATTTGAAGAAACTTCTTTAAATATATAGCTTTTTGCCTTCAGGCGCCGCATATGCGCGCAGGCGCGGTCGTCACGCAAGATTGCGCTTCTTTTGAAAGTAGAACACGTGTAAACTAACGTCTGTGTAGCAGCCGTCGGCTAAGGAAAACTTCTGCCGGCGAGCGGAGGCGAAACGAATCGTAATGGACGAACCCTTTGGCGGTCCCGACATCACCCTGACGCTCGACGCGGACGGCGTGATTCGAGACGCCGTCGCCTCCGGGGAGCTGACCGCGGAGAGCCTCGATCCCTGGCGCGGCTTGAATTTCGAGGCGACGGTGACGCCGGCCTCCGGGCAGAGCGTGTCGCGCATGATCGAGGCGGCGCGGCGAGGCGGCCGCTCGACTTCGCGCCAGATCAGCCAGAAGCTGCCAAGCGGGCGCGAGACGCCGATCGAGTACACCCTGGTGAGCCTGGGCTCGAGCCGCGGGTTCATCGCCATCGGCCGCAACCTGCAGGCGGTCGCCGATTTGCAGGCGCGGCTCGCCGAGGCGCAGCAGGCGCGCGAGCGCGACTATTGGAAATTGCGCGACGTCGAGACCCGCTACCGCGCGCTGCTGGAGACTTCGCGCGATGCGGTGGTGCTGGTGCGTCCGGCCAATCTGCGCGTCGTCGAGGCCAACGCCGAGGCGATCCGCGCGCTGAAACTGCCGCCGGGCGCGGAATTCCTGCCCGAACTTTCGCCCAAGGACCGGCGCGCGCTCGACAGCGCGCTGGCGACGGCGCGCACCCGCGGGCGGGCGCCCAGCATCGTGGTGCATCTGGGTCCCGACGCGCCGTGGAGCCTGCGCGCCACGCAGATCAGCAGCGAATCCGGCCAGTTCTACCTGTTCCATCTGGCGCCGATCGGCGGCGTGGAGACCACGTCCGAGGCGGCGCCGCTGGCCGACGTGCTGCAGCGGTTCCCCGAGGCGTTCGCGCTCATCGACCGTGACGGGATCGTGCGGCGCGCCAATTACGCCTTCCTCGACCTCGCCCAGCTCGGCGGCGAGAACGCCGCGCTCGGCCAGAACCTCAACCGCTGGGTCTCGCAACCCGGCGCCGACGCCAGCGTGCTGCTCGCTATCGTGCAGCGCCAGGGCAGCGTCAAACGCATGCAGGCGACCGTCGAAGGCGATTTCGGCGCGGCGACCGAGGTGGAGATCTCCGCCGTCGGCAATAGCGCCGATCACCCTGATTTCATTGGCGTCTTCCTGCGCGACGCGCGGCGGGGCGACGCCGGCCTCGGCGCCGTCCCGACGACGGAGCTGAAGTTTCCCGACGCGACGCTGGAGGAGGTGTTGCGCGCCTCGATCGAATCGATCGAGCGCCGCAGCATCGAGGAGGCGATCGGCAAGTCGCTGGGAAACCGCACGGCGGCGGCGCGCTATCTCGGCATCAGCCGCCAGAGCCTGCACACCAAATTGCGCAAATACCGGGTCGATTCGGCTTAAGAGCGTCGCGGGGGGACCTCTCACGTGTCGATCATCTACCCGAAATTCGGAACCGCCGACCTCACCAACTGCGAACGCGAGCAGATCCATCTCGCCGGCTCTATTCAGCCGCATGGCGCGCTGCTGGTCGTCGCCGATTCCGATCTGACGATCCTGCAGGCGAGCGCCAATGCGCGCGATTTTCTCGGGCTCGACGGCGATCCCCAGGGGATGCGGCTCGAGGCGCTCGGCGGCGACCTCTGGCGCGAGGTCTGGCGGACGCCGCGGGTGCGCGCGCCGATCCCCTATGTGACGCGCTGCAAAAGCGGCCCCGGCGCGCGGCCGCTCAACGTGCTGCTGCACCGCGCCGGCGCGGGCGAGATCGTCGTCGAACTGGAGCATGCGGGCGAGCCGCGCGATTTCGGCGCCGACATCGAGCGCGCGCTGGCGGGCATGCTGGGAGCGACCTCGCTGCAGGGCCTTTGCGACGAGAGCGCGCGCGTGTTCAAGGAGATCGCCGGCTACGACCGCGTGATGATCTACCGCTTCGACGACGAGGGCCACGGCGAAGTCTACGCCGAGACCCGCCGCCCCGAGCTGGAGCCCTTCCTCGGCAACCGCTATCCCGCCTCCGACATCCCGCAAATCGCGCGCCGCCTCTACATGACCAACCGCGTGCGCATGCTCGCCGACGTTCACTACCAGCCGGCGCCGCTGATCCCGAAGCTGTCGCCGGTGACGGGCGGCGAACTCGACATGTCGCTGTGCTTCCTGCGCAGCGTCTCGCCGATCCATATCCAGTATCTGCAGAACATGGGCGTGGCGGCGACGCTGGTGGTCTCGCTGATGGTCGGCGACAAACTGTGGGGCCTCGTCTCCTGCCATCACTATTCGCCGCGGCATCTGCATTTCGAGATGCGCTCGGTGTGCGAACTGCTCGGCGAGGCGCTCGGCACGCGCATCGCGGCGCTGGAGAGTTTCTGGCAGAGCCAGGGCGAAATATCGGTGCGGCGGCTGGAAGCGCGCATGGTCGAGAGCATCTCGCGCCACGGCGACTGGCGCGGGGCGCTGTTCGACAGCGCCCGCTCGCTGCTGCTGCCGCTGGCCGCGGAGGGCGCGGCGCTGGTGTTCGAGGGCGAGATCCGCACCACCGGCGAGACGCCGTCGACCGAGGACATCCGCGCGCTGGCGAAATGGATCGGCCCGCAACTCAAGGACGGTCTGTTCGCGACCGCGGGCCTCGCCGCCATCGCGCCGGATTTCGCCCGCCTGACCGGGCCGGCCGCGGGGATCGTGGCCGCGCCAGTGTCGGCCGACCAGAGCGAGATGCTGCTGTGGTTCCGGCCCGAGCGCGTGCGCACGGTGACCTGGGGCGGCAATCCGTTCAAGGCGCCGTCGTCCGGCGACGATCCGCTGGAGCTATCGCCGCGCCGCTCGTTCGCGCAATGGCATCAAGTCGTCGCGGGCGCCTCCGATCCCTGGACGGCGGCCGATCTCAACGCGGCGCGGCTGATCGGCGCCAGCGTCTCCGACGTGATCCTGCAGTTCCGCGCCGCCAGCCTCGTCATCGCGCGCGACCAACTGGAGCAAGTGCGCTCACGCGTCCACGCCTCCGAGCAGCAGACGCTGGTCGCCGATCCCGCCGGCGTCGTGCTGGAGATCAACATCGCCTTCGAGGCGCTGATCGGCGCCCAGCCTGGCGAAATCCGCCGCCTCGACGATCTTCCGCGCCGTTTCCGCGACGCGGCGGGCTTCGCGGAGCGGCTGAACACGCTGATCGTCGCACGCCGATCGTGGCGGGGGGAGGCGACGCTGATGTCGGGCGCCGAGTTGCACATCCGCGCCGACGCAGTGATCGGCGCCGACAACCGCCTGCTCGGATTTGTGCTGCTCGCCACCGACCTCTCCAACCGCCGCGGCGCGGAGACCGCGCTGGCGCGGTTCCAATCGGATCTGCTCGCCAGCCAGCGCCGTCTCGCCGGCCGTCTGGAGGGGACGCCCGACCCGAAGGCGCGCAAGCTGCTGGCCGGGCTGATCGAGAACGCGCAACTGGCGGCGCTGGAGATTTCCGAGAGCGAGGGCGCGCAGACGGTCCCGGCGCGGCTGAAGAGCCTGGGCGAGTCGGTGGCGCGTAGCGCCGAGGTGCTGGAGCGGCTGGCGTTCGAGGAGAGGGCGAGGCGGGAGGGGGAGGGGGAGGGGGAGTGAGCGCCACAGCCGGGTGAGGCAGCTTGCGCATCATGCAAATGATTGAGGAAGAGATTCTTCTGGCTTGGCCGGACGATGTAATATACTTGCAATTTCAGGTTCTGATACCAGTTCATCGTAAAGTTCTCGATCTGTTCCAAGAACTTTCATGTAGCCGATGAATGCGTTTATGTATTTCTTCAATTTGTCGAAATTGTCGATGGTTTCTAGAAGATCCGCTCGCCTAACCACCAGTATGGCTCGTTCATATCTTTCTCGCACCGCCGGCATCATTTCCGGTTTAAAAGTAAATGTGTCGAATGATTCCGTGATTCTAATGTATTCTTTTGGATCTATAAGCAGAAGCGCGTCTGCAACATCAGGGAACTCCCCCACAAATCATGAGCAAGCCAGTCCCTCTCACTTCGTTTAAATTTCACAATTTTGTTTATTGCCCAGTATAATTTACTTATGTCGTCTCTCTGTAATTCCATGATGGCCTTTATAGCCGAATTTTTTGCTGTCTGAATATCCAATGCCATGTATATCGCACCGGCTTGGTCGCTAGGGCCTCCGCAGATCTGCGCAAATAGCCAAGCAATCATGTATTCTATCGATGACCATGAGGCAATCGCTTGAGCCACTAAGGCAGCAAGGTGCGGAAATCGTTCGAAAGCCGTTGCAGCTGACGTAGTATTCAAGACGATTTGCACGCCTCTGTTGGCGTACCACAACGGCTGCGGAGGCATTTTGGTCACTCCTAGATCGAGTCGTATCGCCTAGGATAGTATATTGTTGCGTCTTATTGGAAATTCCCGATACAATCTTCACCGCCGGCAGCGGCGGCAAAGCGCCGTTGACGCCCCCCCGACAGGGTCACAAAACACCACCCAACCCCCTGAAAATCCCGCATCGCGGCCTGTCCCTGCACGCCCTCAAACCCCCTCCCACCGCCCCGACTTCGCCGCCCGGAAACACGCGTCGATCACCCGCATGTTCGCCACCGCGTCCTCCAGCGGAAACTCCAGCGCCGCCTCGCCGCGCACGGCTTTCGAGAACGCGTCGCCCTGCAGCGTATATTGATCGCACACCGCGAACTCTTCCCGCCGCGCGCCGCCGCCGACGAGATCGGCGCCGGTGTCGATCACGATCTCGGTCGGCCGGTCGATCGGCGCGTTGAACGGGATCTTGACCTCGATCCGTCCCGCCGTCCCCGCGATGGTCACCCGCTGCGCCCCCGCCAGCTGCGTCGCGGCGGTGAACGTGAGATGCCGCCCGCCGGGGAACTCGAGGATCGCGCTGACCAGCCGGTCGGCGCCAAAGGCAGGGTCGATGTCGAGCGAAGCCGCAACCCGCACCGGCTCCGCCCCGAACACGTAGCGCGCCGTCAGGATCGCATAGCAGCCGATGTCGTAGAGGCCGCCGCCGCCGGGCGGCCGGTTGCGGATGTTGTCGGGATCGAGCAGGCGGTAGGTGAACAGCGTCTGGATCGCGCCGACCTCGCCGATGGCGCCCGAGCGGACGATCTCGCGCGCCCGCCGCCATTGCGGATGATGGCGCACCATGAACGCCTCGGCGACCAGCTTGCCCGACGCCTCGCGCGCCGCGATCAGCCGCTGCGCCTCCTCGGCGTTGAGCGCAATCGGCTTCTCGCACAGCACGTGCTTGCCGGCCGCGAGCGCCTTCTCGGTCCAGGGAACATGCAGCTCGTTGGGCAGCGGATTGTAGACCGCCTCGATCTCGGGATCGGCGAGCAGCTCCTCATAGGAGCCGTAGGCCTTGGCGATGCCGAGCCGCCCGGCCGCCTCCTTGGCGCGCCCGAGGTCGCGTGAAGCAATGGCGGCGATGCGGCACAGCGCACCGCGCTGCATCGCGGGGATCACCTTCTCGGTCGCGATCTTGGCCACGCCGAGAACGCCCCATTTGACCGGCTCGCTCATTCCTCCCCCTTCTGTTGTTATCTGGGCGCGCGGCCCGTCGACTGCCGCTCCAGCATCCAGCCCGGATATTCCGACTTCAGCGCGCTAGCCTGATCCAGCGTCGCCAGCTCCTCAGGCGTCAGCTTGAGATCGCCGGCGGCGAGATTGTCGTTGAGCTGCTCCGGTGTCTTGGCGCCGATGATGACGCTCATCACGCCCTTGCGCGATAGCAGCCAAGCCAGCGCCACGCGCGCGACCGAGACCTCATGCGCCTCGGCGATCGGCCGCATCGCGTCGATGACGTCGAAGCCGCGCGCCTTGTCGACCGGCGGGAAGTCGAACACGGCGCGGCGCGTGTCGTTGCTCTTGACGCCCTCGCGGGTGAACTTGCCCGACAGGAACCCGCCGGCGAGCGGGCTCCACACCATCACGCCCATGCCCTGATCCTCGACCAGCGGCAGGACCTCGCGCTCGAGATCGCGCCCGGCGATGGTGTAATAGGCCTGCACCGTCTCGAACCGGGCGAAGCCGCGCCGCTCCGAAATCCCCTGCGCCTTCATGATCTGCCACGCCGCGAGGTTGGAGCAGCCAAGCGTGCGGACCAAGCCACGCGAAACGCAATCGTCGAGCGCCCGCATCGTCTCCTCCAGCGGCGTGACGGGGTCGAAGCCGTGGATCTGGTAGAGATCGACGTAGTCGAGCTTCATCCGCTTCAGGGAGCCGGCGATCTGGTCCATGATGTGGCCGCGCGAGAGCCCGACGGCGTTGGGGCCGGGGCCGAAGCGCCCGCGTACCTTGGTCGCGACGATGACGTCCTCGCGCGCGACCTTGAGATCGGCCAGCGCCTGACCGAGCAGGATTTCCGAGTTGCCTTCAGAATAGACGTCGGCGGTGTCGATGAAATTGACGCCGGCCTCGAGCGCGCGGGCGACCAGCGCGGTCGCGGCGCTCTGGTCGAGCGTGCCGATGTTCCGCCAGAAATCGGCGCCGCCGTGGAACGTCATCGTTCCCAGGCAGATTTCCGAGACGAACTGGCCGGTCCGGCCGAGCGGGCGATAGCGCATGAGCAAATTTCTCGAATAGGGACGGCTTAAGGTTAAGGCGCTCCAGCGAGCCGCGCAAGTCGCCGTCGCGCCGCCGCAACTCGCAGGCTTGGAGCCGCGTCCGACAAAAACGCTCGGTTAACCTAGCCCCCTAAGCGTACGTTAATCTCGTTTCCTTAAGTCATATTGAGGAAATTGCGTGAAAGGCGGACGCCCGTGTTCCATTTCCAGCTTGGTCCGGAGTTCAAGGCGGGCGCTGCAAGACTTGCTCAGCCGCTGGCGCCGTTCGCGCAAAGGATCTCCCAACGCTTCTTCACCGGCGCGCGCAGCGTCATCCTCGGCGGCGTCGCGGGGTGGGCGGCGGTCGTCATCGCGGGAGCCGTGCTGATGGCCAACGCCGGGCATGACGGCGTCGCTTCCCCCCCGCCAGCGCCGGCCGTGGCCGCGGCGCCGGCCGCGCCCGCGCCGCCTGCAGCCAAGGTCGAAACGACGGAAGTCCCGGCTCAGCCCGCGGGACCGCCGATTGTAGCGAAATCGACCCAACGGGTCGACATGACGCCGACCGCCGCCATCCCCGCCGAGCCCGTGCACAAATTGAAGCACAAGGCGCATAAGAAGAAGGCCAAGGACATCGACAATCCCAACTGAACCGGAGACAATCGCGCATGGCCAGCGAATCGCCGGGAACCTTGACGGCGCCGTTCGCCGCCTGGCTCATCTATCTCGGGCAGGAACGGCGGCTCGCGGCCAACACGCTGGAAGCCTACGGGCGCGACGTCAGACAGTTCCTGGAGTTCCTTCATGCCCGGCTCGGCGCGGCGCCCGCCGCCACGGATTTCGCGGCGATGAAGCCGGCCGATCTGCGCGCCTTTCTCGCCGCCCGCCGCGCCGAGGGGATCGACGCGCGCTCGCTGCAACGCGCGCTATCGGCGTTGCGCAGCTTCGCCAAATATCTGGAGCGGATCGGGGCCGGCCGCGCCTCGGCGTTCTCGGCTCTGCGCTCGCCCAAGGCGGGGCGCCGGCTGCCGCGTCCGCTGCGCCCCGATGACGCGCGCGCGGTCGCCGACGTCGAGACCCGCGCCGGCGATGTCAGGGACCCCTGGATTCTGGCGCGCGACGCCGCGGTGCTGGCGCTATGCTACGGCGCGGGCCTACGCATCAGCGAGGCGCTGTCGATCCGCCGCGGCGATGCCCCCATCGGCGCCGTCGATGAAGTGCGCATCACCGGCAAGGGCGGCAAGACCCGCATCGCCCCTGTGATCGCGCCCGTGCGCGGCGCTATCGAAGCCTACATCGCGCGCTGCCCATGGACGCTGAAGCCGGACGGGCCGCTGTTCGTCGGCGCCAAGGGCGGCCCGCTGTCGCCCCGCATCGTGCAGCTCGCGATGCAGCAGATGCGCGGCGCGCTGGGGCTGCCCGACAGCGCGACGCCGCATGCGCTGCGCCATTCCTTCGCCACCCACCTGCTGGCGCGCGGCGGCGATCTGCGCACGATCCAGGAACTGCTCGGCCATGCCTCGCTGTCGACGACGCAGGTCTATACCGCAGTCGACAGCGCCCGCCTGATCGCCGCCTACAAGTCGGCGCATCCGCGCGCTTGAGCCGCCGACAGGCCGGCGCTACGCCACGCCCGCAACGTTCTCGCCGCCCAAGTTGGCGCGGCTGGCGCGACCGGTCTCGAAATGCCCATTTTCGCTCAGCTGCGACGGCGCGGACAGGCTCGCCGCGCGTCTGTCGAGGAGATCGAGTATGATTCCGGCCTTGCGCTCGATATCGCGCAACGAAGCGTCGGCGCGCGCGGCGCCCGTCTCCACCTCGCCCTTGAGATCGAACACCCGGCGCGCCGATTCCGACGCCGCCGCGGTCATGGCGGAGAGCAGATCGTCGCCGCGCCGCGTCAACAGGCCGATCAGGGCGGCGGCCTTGCGTTCGAAATCGCCAAGCGAGCGCTGGCTCGCCGCTTCGATCTGGTGCGACAGATCCCCGCTGCGCGCATCCAGCGCTTGCAGCAGCGGGAGGCCCTCGCCTTGCAGCAGAGCGCGCATTTCGGCGACGCGGGCCGTCAGCGTGCGGGCGAGATCGAGCCCGCGCGAGACGAATGCGCCGTCCGCCCCAGCCAACACCGCCTCGAAATCGCGCCGGAACGCCTCGGCGTTCGTCGCGACGGTCGCCGCCAGCGCGTCGGCCTCGCGGGCGAAGGCCTGCTGCAACTGAGCCCGATGGGTCGAGGACGTGCTGGCGAGGGTCTCGGCGAGAACGCGGGTGGCCCCGGCCAGTTCGGCGCCTTCGACCTCGATGCGCGCCAGCGTATCCGCCAAAGGCGCGGCGAATTCGCGTCTCAGCCGCTCGGTTCCCTCGGCCATGGCGCGTTGCAGATCGGCCGTCTGTTCCGCGACGCTGCGGGCGAAGCGGTCGGCCGATTGCCCCGCGGCGGCGGCGAGCGTCGCCTGGATCGCCTCGAGCCGCTCGACCGCCTTCGCCGCCTCGTGTTCCAGCGCCTGCCGACTTTCCAGCCCGCGCGCAGCCAGGCTCTCGGCGCCCGCGCGCGCCGATGCGGCGAGCGCCGTCGCAAGACGCTCGCGCCCGAGGTCTATCGCCCTTTCCGCTTCGATCGAACCGGTCTCGAAAACCTGCCTGGCTTGGCTCAGCAGGCGTGACGCGGCGTCCAACGCCGCCTGCTGGGCCTCAGCCAAGACTTCGCTCGCCTCGCCGATGCGCGCTTCGAACAGCTGCAGATTGACCGTCGCGCCCGAGTTCAGCGCCGTGGAAGCGCCCTCGACGCCGTGCTTGAGCGAATCGAGCCATTCGCGCCGGTTGGCTTCGAACATGCCGGCGGCTTCGGCGGCGCCGCGCTGCATCGACGCCTGCGCCTCGTCCATCCTGTCGGCCAGCGTTCGCAGCACGAGCCCGCTCGCCTGCTCCATCGCCTGCGCAATCGCCAAGCCGCGCTGCTCGAAATCCTCGTTGATTTGCGAAGCCAGCGCCCCCACCGTTTCGGCGGTCGCAGTCAGACTGTCGCTTAGCCCGGTCTCGGTCTTGGCGACGCCCCGCTCGATGACGTCGATCAGTTCGGCCTGGCGGGCGACGATCTGATCGCGCAGGGTCTCGCCGCGCGTTCCCAGCGCATCGGCGAGGCTCGCAAGCTCGCCCGCCACCGCTTCGCTCGCTTGCCGCGCGGCGCTGGTCAGATTGGCCGCGGCCTCGCGCTCGTGCGCGCCGAGTTGCGCCTGCAAGCCGGCGAGCGCCGCGGCGAGATCGCCCGCGACCGAGGCGCGATGCGCCGCAAGCGATTCCGCGACGCCCGCCCGATGCGTCTCAGCCAGAGATTGCAGCGACGCTTCGCGATCGCGCGAGGTCTCGTCGAGGATGCGGACATGGGCCGCCAAGGCCTGCTCCCAGGCCTCACGCGAGGCGAGCATGCGCGCGTCGGCCTCGCTCAAGCGCGCCCCGAGCGATTCGTTCAGGCTGGCCGTCGACGCCCCGAGCGCCTCGACCAGGGCGTGGCCCTGACCCGCCAGCACCGCCTCCATCGCCTCCAAGGCGCCGCGCATCGTCTGCGCCTGCGAGGCCAGTCTTTCGCCGATCGCTTCCGCGCGAGCCGCGACCGCCGTCTCGAACGCATCGAGCCGATCGGTCACCGCGCTCTGGTTGTGCGAAAGCGTCTGCACGGCCCGCTCGGTCGCGCTTCCGACCTGCTGCGCCGACGTCTGCGCCGCCGCGAGCCACTGCTGCAGGGAGAGTTGCAGGCTCGCGGCGAGATCGCCTTTGGCCGTCGTCACCGCCCCAGTCGCGGCGCGGCCGACCTCGGCCGCCACATCCGCCATCGCCGCGCGCGTATCCGCCGCCGCCGCGGCGAATTCGGCCGCAAAGCCGTCCCGCCGCGCCGTCCATTGCTGATCGAGCTCCTTTTCGACGCCGACGAGCCGCTCGCTCAGCTCGCCGATGCGGTCGCCAATCCGGGATTCGATGCGTTGCAGTGCGCCTTCGACCATGCTTTCGAGCGCCGACGCGGCGCCGTGCAGCTTGGTCGCGATCGCATCGGCGGCTTTCGCCGCCTGTTCGCCAAGCGCCTGCCCGCTGACCTCCGCGATCTTCGCAAGGTTGCGCTGCTGGCTCTCGCTCTCGGCGATCTGGGATTTGAGGTTGGCCGCTGCGCACGCGGAAATCTCTTGCAGAGTTTGCGCAAGGCGCGCGGACGCGGCCTCGCTCATGCCGGCGACCGCTTGCGCCGTCGCGGCGACCGCCGAATCCACTTGCGCCAGGGTTTCGCGCGAGCGTTCGATCATGCGTCGGTCAACCTCGTCGGCGGAACGACCCATTGCGGAAACGACCGCCTCGCCCTGCCGGGCGATGGTCGCCACGGCGGCGTCTGCGGCGGCCTCGATCCGCTTGCTCAACTGCTCGCCGCTGTCGCGAAACTCCCGCGCCAGGGCGACGCTCGACGTGTTCAGGCGCGACTGGATCGACTGGCCATAGAGATCGAGCGCCTCCGTCAACCTGACCTGATCGACGCCGAGCCGCTCGGCGAGGGTCTGCACGCGATCGCTGAACAGCGTCGCCGCCGCCTCCGCCTGCGCGCGCGCGGCTTCGCTCTCGCTGTCGTCGGGCCCTGTCGAGGGCCGAGGGGAATCCGCAGCATGCAGCGGCGGCTCGCGGCGGCTGTCGAGATCGATCCGGGCCGCAACCGCCCCGTCCCGGCCCGATGCGAACGGCTTGGCGCGCGGCGCCGGCACGAGGGAGCGGGCGTCGGGTCTTGGCTTGCCGAGCCGCGCCCGTCTTGCGACCAGGAGCACGCATCCTCCGGACCCCGCAAACGACAGGATGGCGAGCAGGTAGGGGAAGCCCTTCGCCGCCGCCCCCGGCAAGGACAGAAGGCTCGCCATCGCCAGGATGGCGCATCCGGCCGCCGCAAGGACGTCCTTGTAGGCCATAATGATCTGGACAAGCTCCGCGGGCTGCTCGCGAGCGGCGCCTGCTGGAGGACCATCTGATTCGGACGAGCGCGATGGCTTAAAGCTAATTTCCGTCAGCGCCACTTAAAAAAACTCCCTGGCGTTGTTGATGAAACGGGTGGTCGCAAAGAAAAGCGCCTACAAAACACAAAAAGCTTGCGCTAAAACACACGCGATATTGGTATTGTCCGGTCTATTCCGCGCTGCGCCGAGCCTGCCCGGCGGCGCACCGCGAGTATAATAGTGTTTTCTTTTGGGACAAGCCTTGTTTCGGGTTTGCCAACAGCGATCGATAGCTGCGAGCCCGCCCGTTCCCCATTGGCATGACGTAAGGGAACGAAGGATGTCCGGAGCGAGTCAGCAAAGCGCCTGCCGCGAACGATTAGACCCTTGCGAAAGTCCTGAGAACGACTGCTGCAATTGTGACGACGGTCGCCCAACTATGTTGACCAACGCAACAACATAGATTGGACCCTGGGCGACGCCGCCAGCGAACGCCGAGATCGCCTATGTTGGTAAAACGACGAGCGCTCACGCCGAAGTCGAGCTAGCGCGCCTCTTGCGACGGGCCGAGCAGTTCGGCGGCCGACGCTCCGGCGGAGCGCGCAGCGGGGCCGAACGCATCGACCACCAGCGATCCGTAAGGCGTGGCGGCGGAAGGCCGCGTCGTCTTGACGGGACGCGAGGTCGGCGTCGGCGGCGACTTCTCGATGGTCGTCACCGCCTCCGGCTCCTGACGCGGCCTCGTCGGCGGCAGCGGCGGCAGCGCCAGCGTCGCGGCGCGCGCCAGCGCCTGCGCGTCGACGCCGCCGGACTTCTGATCCACCAGCGCAAGCGCGGCTTTCGGCGCGCTGTGCACCCCGTGCGAAATCGCGGCGGGCAGCGCGTTGTGTTCGATCAGCGTCGAGATCAAATCGCCGTTGCCCGCGGCGCCATTCGCTCCGGTCGAAACGATCGTGAATTCAGCTGGGCGCTTGGGTGGAAGCGGCGCAATCGGATCCAGCCCGGCGAACAGATCGGCCGGCTTGCGGGGCGGAAGCGGCGCCGTCGCCAACGCAGCTTCGTCCGAATCCTGCGCGGTTGCGTCCTGTTGCGCCGCCTCGGGCGCAGCTTCATCCGGCGCAACCGCCTCGGCCGGCGGAGGCGGCGGCGCAGGCGCGGCCGGCTCTGGCGTGCGAACCGGGCTTGGGTCCGCGGCTGGCGCCGCTGCGGCGACGATCGCCGGCGCCGGTCCGCCTCTGCCGCCCGTCATCACGATCTGCGGACCGCCGCGGCCGCCAGCAATGACGCGAGACCCCGCGGATTCCTCCTCGTCGTCCGCGCCGCCGCCGCGCGCGCCGCCGAACAGCCAGCCGAACAGTCCGCCGGACGAACTCGCCGTCTGCACGTCGCCGCCGCGTGATTCGATCATCGCCTTGGCCTCGGCATAGCCGTCCATCGGTTGGCCGTCCGACGGGATGAACACCGTCTTGCCGTCGGGGAACAGCCGCGCGAGCGCGCTTCGGCTCATCCGCGGCCAATAGCGCACCGAGCCGGAATCGATGTGGATCCACGGCGTGTTGCCGATCGGATAGAAGCCGACCCCGCCTTCCTGCATCCTCATCGCGACGTCGCGCACCGGCGCCGGCCCGATGTCGATGAAATGCGCGTCGACGGCTTTGCCCTGCATGTGCTGGGAGTGCTCGGCCACTAGCCGCGAGCGGCGGCGCAACATGGCGTTGGTCTGCGGCGAGCGATAGGCGGACAGCACGTCGATCGGCTGGCCCGTCCCGGATCCGCGCGACACCTCCCACAGGATGTCGAACAGTCGCGGATCCATCTTGGTCTGCTCGTTCAGCCGCCAGTCGCGCATGAACCAGTTGAGCTTGTCGAGCGCATCGCTGTCGTAGACGCCGTTCACGCGGAAGGCGAAGGTCCCGGATTCGTTGGTGTGATTGTTGATCAGCGTCAGCGTCCGCGTGTCGCCGTTGGCGATCGCCGGCTCGGTGCTCGCTGGCGCGTGCAGGAGCGCATAGGCCGCGACGCCGCCGACGACGGCGAGCGTACGCCGCCAGTCGCGCTTGCGAGCCCCGTCTCGTGCGACCCCCGCCAAGCCCAAATCCCTTCCTGCCCCGCCGCCTGCTCCGCGCCATCCCCGAAATTTTCGCGCGGCGAGCCGCAATAGACGCATGTCTATAGGCCGACGCTCGCAATGATTCAATCTCGCCTTAATTCGCCAAAGCGGCGGCCACCTTCGCGGTCAGCCCATAGAGGTCGGACCGTTCTTGCAGCCTGCCGTCGTCGCCCGCGAATTCTGTGAAATATTGCAGATGTACTGGCGCCGGCGCGGGGAGCGAAAAGGTGCGCTCCTTGTCGCCGAGCAGCGAGCGCACCTTGGCCTCGCTCCAGCCGCGCGCGGCCCCGCCCATCAGGATTTCCGCCAGACGCGAGGGGTCCTCGACGCGCACGCAGCCGTGGCTCAACGCCCGGTAGGACGCCGAAAACAGCCCCCGCACGGGGGTGTCGTGCAGGTATACGGCGTGCTCGTTGGGAAACAGGAACAGCATCCGCCCCAGCGCGTTCGCCTCGCCCGGCGGCTGCTGCACGATCAGTTTATCGCCGGCATAGCTCACCTTGTAGCCGTGCCGCTCCAGGTAGTTCGGGTCCGCGGCGAGCTTGGGCTCCATCTCCTTCTTGATGATCGAGTCCGGCACATGCCACACCGGGTTGAACAGCATGTACTTGATGGAGTTCGAAAAAATCGGCGTCGGGGTGTCCGGCTTGCCGACAATGACGCGCGTGCGGAAGACCACGGCGTCGCCGTTCATCAGTTTCAGCGAGAAATCGGGAACATTGACCTCAACCCTGACCTCGCCCATGTCGCGCGGCTCCCAGCGCCACATCTCCATGTTCGCCAAGATGAGCCGTTCGCGCCGCGCCTGCGCGGCGGGCGCCTCCAGCGCGGTCGCGGTCGCCTCGGTGAGGGAGCCGTTCACCGGCAGGCCGTGCACCCGCTGGAACGCCGCCACCGCGCTCGCCACCCTGACGTCGTAGACCTGTGAGGCCGGATCGCTCGAAGCGAAAAGACCGAACCGGGCGCGAATGAGCGGCACCCGCGGGTCCGACATGCCGAGCTTCAGCACCGGACCCGGCGCGAAACGCGAAGCCGCCTGCGAGCGCAGCGCCGCCAAAGCGTCGCGCAGCGCCCGGTAGCCCGGTTGCGGCGGATTGAACGCGGCGAGCGCAGCGCCCGGGTCCGCAGCCGCGGCGACGCTCTTCAACGCGAAAGCGGGATCGGCGACCTCCGGTTTCGCCGAGACGTCCTTCGACAGCGCGCGCGGATTTATCCGCGCCCCGCTCGCCTGCATCGCATAGGCGACGACGGCGGCCGAAAGCGAGATATCGGCCTCAGCGAGCGCCTCCGGCGAGGCGCCCTGGACGTCGGCGGCGGGCGCCGGCGCAGCGGCGAGATCGAGGCCGTCGTCTCCGGCGCGCGCGAGCCGGCCGATCGCCTGCCGCGCGCGGGCGCCGAAGCCGGCGGCTTCAATCCACAGCGGCGCATAGGCGCGCTCGGCGTAGACCGCAGCGATCGCCTGCCGGGCCGCGGTCCAGTCGGCGGCGCCGACGGGGCGTCGCGAAGAGTTCGCCGAGACCAGATGGTCGAGACCGTCGCGGATCGCCGCGGCAAGCGGGTCCGCAGGCGAGGGAGCGGCGGCGGACGGCTCCGACGACGGGAGAGCGGGAGCGTCAAGCTGTCCGGCGCCGGGCGCTTCCCCTGCGCCCTGCCCCGACAGGGCGGCCGGCGGCGGTTCGGACGGCAGTTCGGTCAGCAGCCCCGGCGGCGGAACCAGGTCGAGGCGAGCCGGCGGTGTTATCGCGCCCGTCGGCGCATAGTCGACCGCGTCGCCGGCCGGACGCGAAACATCGAGCGGCGCGCCGGCGGCGGAGCCCGAGCCGCTCTCGTCGCCGAGCGCGGCCGCCGGCGCCGCGGCCGCCAGCAACAGCAGCCCCGCGCGGATGGCTAAATGATTGATTCTACGACTCGACATCGCCCTCTCGCGCGCCCCCGGCGCAACGGCAATAGACCCGCGGAGACGCGGTTTGTCCAGCGCGCTCGCTTCACGCCGCCGCCTCGCCGAGGACGTCCGTCTCGACCCCGATCTCCTTCATCTTACGGTACAGCGTCGAGCGTCCGATGCCGAGCTTGCGCGCCATCTGCGACATCTGGCCGTGATAATGCTGCAGCGCGAATCGGATGGCGTCGGCTTCTATGTCCTCGAGCTTGCGCACGTCGCCGCTGTCGTCGATCAGCGGCAGCATGTTGGGGTCGTGTTTATCCATTGCCGGAACGGGCGCGAAGGCCGCCGCCGCGGCCCCGTGCGCCGGCGCCGGCGGGATGCGGACGTCGAAGCCTTCCACCTGCGCGGCGATCTGGGGAAATTCCGCCACCGTCAGCTCGTCGCCGTCGGCCAGCACCACGGCGCGGAACACCGCGTTCTCCAGCTGCCGGACGTTGCCCGGCCAGTCGTAGCTCGCCAACAGGGCGGTGGCCTCGTTGGACAGCCCGCGCACCCGCTTGCCCTCCTCGGCGGCGAATCGCGCAACGAAGCGGCGGGCAAGATCGGAGATATCGTCGGCGCGCGCGCGCAGCGGCGGAATCGTGATCGGGAACACGTTGAGACGGTAGAACAGGTCCTCGCGGAACTTGCCGCGCTTGACCAGTTCGATCAAGTTCTGGTTCGTCGCCGAGACGAGACGGAAATCGACCTTGACCGAGCGCTTGGCGCCGACGGGGTCGATCTCACCTTCCTGCAGCGCGCGCAGCAGCTTGACCTGGGCGTCGAGCGGCAGCTCGCCGATCTCGTCGAGGAACAGCGTGCCGCCGTTGGCTTCGGCGAACTTGCCGGCGTGCTTCTCCGTGGCGCCGGTGAAGGCGCCCTTCTCGTGGCCGAACAGGATGGACTCGACCAGGTTCTCCGGCAGCGCGCCGCAGTTCACGGTGATGAACGCCCGGCCGCGCCGGTCCGAGCCGCCCTGGATGGCGCGCGCCAGCAATTCCTTGCCGACCCCCGACTCGCCCTCGATCAGCACCGGAATGGACGATTTCGCCGCCCGCTCGGCCAGCCGCAGCGTGCGCGCCATGGTCTCGACCTTGGTGCCGATGTCGCGGAAGGTGAGTTCGCCGACGCCGCGGCGGGTGGCGCGGCGCAGCTCGTCTTCGAGCGCGTCGACCCTCAACGCATTTTTGATCGAGACCTGCAGCCGCTCGGCGCCCACCGGCTTGACGACGAAATCGAGCGCGCCGGCCCGCATCGCCGAGATCACGGCCTCGATCGAACCATGCGCGGTCTGCACGATCGCAGGAGTTTGCAGCCCGCGCTGGCGCAGCCTAGTGAGCACCCCCATGCCGTCGAGGTCGGGCATCACCAGATCGAGAATGACGAGGTTGACCGAGGGGCGGTCGGCGGCCTCCAACCGCGTCAGCGCCGCCTCGCCGGAATCGGCGGTCTCGGACTGGTAGCCGAAGCGGCGAATCATGGCTTCGAGCAGACGGCGCTGCACGGGATCGTCGTCTACAACCAGAATCAGGGCGGCCATGTAACATCCAACGCGTCGCGGCTCTCTTGAAAGCGCCGCTTCGCGCACAAAGTCGGGCGCCAGGGTAAAGGCCATGTTAATGCGCTGCGATTCGCAGTTGCGCCAAGAGTCTTGCGTGCGGCCGTACGAGCCGGCAGGCTTGGCCAGCCGCTTGAGCAAGGAGGCGATTCGCCGATGGTTGTCGCAAAGCCCGCGCCTGTGACCGAGCCGGACCTCGGCGAGTTGCCCGAATGGCGGCTGGAGCACCTCTACCCATCCATGGACTCAAGCCCGTTCGCCGCCGATCTGGCGCGGGCGAGCGAGACCGCCAAAGCTTTCGCCGCCGCGCGCAAGAGCCGCATCGGCGCACTGCTGGCCCAAGGCGGCGACGCGCTCGCCGACGCGATCCGCGAATACGAGGCGCTGCAGGATCTGATGGGCCGGCTGATGTCCTACGCCTCGCTGGTCTACGCCGGCGATACTTCCGACCCGGCGAAGGCCAAGTTCTACGGCGACGCGCAGGAGCGGGTGACCGAGATCGCCGGCGATCTCCTGTTCTTCGAGCTTGAGCTCAACCGGCTCGACGACGGCGCGCTCGACGCGGCGATGTCGGGCGGGGCGCTGGCGCATTACCGGCCGTGGCTGGAGGACATCCGCAAGGAGAAGCCGCACCAGCTCGCCGACGAGATCGAGCAGCTGTTTCTGGAGAAGTCGGTCACCGCGGCGGGCGCGTGGAACCGGCTGTTCGACGAGACCATGGCCTCGCTGCGGTTCGAGATCGACGGGGAGCAGCTGACGCTGGAGCCGACGCTGGCGCGCATGTCCGATCCCGACGAGGCCAGGCGCGAGGCCGCCGCCCACGCGCTGGCGAAGACCTTCGCCGCCAACCTGCGGCTGTTCACGCTGATCACCAACACGCTGGCCAAGGACAAGGAGATCTCCGACCGCTGGCGCAAATTCCAGGACATCGCCGACTCGCGCCACCTCGCCAACCGGGTCGAGCGCGAGGTCGTCGACGCCCTGGCGCAGGCGGTGACCGAGAGCTACCCCCGGCTGTCGCACCGCTACTACAAGCTGAAAGCGCGCTGGTTCGGCAAGGACAAGCTCGCCTTCTGGGACCGCAACGCGCCGCTACCGCGCGCCGCGACCCGCACGTTCACCTGGAATCAGGCGCGCGACACGGTGCTCGACGCCTATGCCGGCTTCTCGCCGCAAATGTCCGACATCGCCCGCCGCTTCTTCGACGAGGGCTGGATCGACGCGCCGGTGCGCCCCGGCAAGTCGCCCGGCGCCTTCGCCCACCCGACGACGCCGTCGGCGCACCCTTATGTGCTGGTCAACTACCTCGGCAAGCCGCGCGACGTCATGACGCTGGCGCATGAGCTCGGCCACGGCGTGCATCAGGTGCTGGCGGCGCCCAACGGCGCGCTGATGGCGCCGACGCCGCTGACGCTGGCCGAGACGGCGAGCGTGTTCGGCGAGATGCTGACGTTCCGCGCCCTGCTCGCCTCGGCGCGCGACCCGGCCGAACGCAAGTCGATGCTGGCCTCGAAGGTCGAGGACATGCTCAACACGGTGGTGCGCCAGATCGCGTTCTACAAGTTCGAGCGGCTGATCCATACCGAGCGCCGCAAGGGCGAGCTGACGACCGAGCAGATCTGCGCCTTCTGGCTGCAGGTGCAAAGCGAGAGCCTAGGCCCGGCGATCGATCTAGGGCCGGGGTACGAGACGTTCTGGACTTATGTCGGCCATTTCATCCACTCGCCGTTCTATGTCTACGCCTACGCTTTCGGCGACTGTCTGGTGAACTCGCTCTACGGCGTCTACGAGACCGCGCACGAGGGATTCGTCGAGCGCTACTTCGCGCTGCTGGCCGCCGGCGGCTCGAAGCCCTACGGCGAACTGCTGGCCCCGTTCGGGCTCGACGCGCGCGATCCCGGCTTCTGGTCGATCGGGCTTGGTCTCGTCGAGCGGATGATCGCGGAGCTGGAGGCGATGGAGTGAGACTTGCCGCACCCGCCCCCCTCCGCTACATGACCTTCCGAGGACAAGCCCATGCGCGCCGAAGCCGAATCGCTGATCTCTGACATCAAGCAGTCCGTGGGACTGCTGAGGAGGCATCTTTGACGTCGAATCTTCGACGCGCCGCCTCGCGGAACTGAACGCCAAATCCGAACGCCCCGATTTCTGGAACGACGCCGAAGCCGCGCAGAAGCTGATGCGCGAGCGCACCCTGCTGGAGGACCGGCTCGGCGCCATCGCCAAGTTCGAGCGCGAACTCGAGGACGGCACGACGCTGGTCGAACTGGGCGAGGCCGAGGACGACGAAGCCACCGAACAGGAGGGGCTCGCGGCGCTGCGCACGCTGAAGGCCGAGGGCGAAAAGCGCCAGCTCGAAGCGCTGCTGTCGGGCGAGGCGGACGCCAACGACACCTATATCGAAGTCCATTCCGGCGCCGGCGGCACAGAGAGCTGCGACTGGGCGCGCATGCTACTGCGTATGTACGTGCGCTGGGGCGAGCGGCGCGGCTTCGACGTCCAGGTGATCGAGGAGACCGCGGGCGACGAGGCCGGGATCAAGTCGGCGACCATCATGATCAAGGGCCACAACGCGCACGGCTGGACCAAGACGGAATCGGGCGTGCACCGGCTGGTGCGCATCTCGCCGTTCGATAGCAACGCGCGCCGGCATACCAGCTTCGCATCGGTTTGGGTCTATCCCGTGGTTGACGACCGCATCCAGGTCGACATCAACGAGGCCGATTGCAAGATCGACACCTACCGGGCCTCGGGCGCGGGCGGCCAGCACGTCAACAAGACGGAATCGGCGGTGCGCATCACGCATCTGCCGTCCGGCATCGTCGTCGCCTGCCAGATGGAGCGCTCGCAGCACAAGAACCGCGCCACGGCGTGGAACATGCTTCGCGCCCGGCTCTATGAAAAGGAGCTGGAGAAGCGCGAGGCGGCGACGGCGGCCGATGCGGCCTCGAAAACCGAGATCGGCTGGGGCCATCAGATCCGCTCGTATGTGCTGCAGCCGTATCAGATGGTGAAGGATCTGCGCACCGGGCATGTGTCGGGAACGCCGTCCGAAGTGCTGGACGGCGACCTGGACCCGTTCATGGAGGCGTCGTTGGCGCAGAAGCTGTCAGGGCGCACGGTGCAGGTTGAGGACGTGGATTAATAGAGGGCCGGCGCGCCGACGGGTCGCGCCGGCGCGAAGAACCAGCCCATCACGGCGAACCCGACGAGCGCGCCGGCGAGCTGGGCTACGACGAACATCGGCACGTCGCCAGGCGAGATTCCCGCGAAACTATCGGTAAGCGCCCGAGCGACCGTTACAGCGGGGTTGGCGAAGGACGTCGACGCGGTGAACCAATAAGCCGCCGTAATGTAAAGGCCGACGGCCACCGGTATCGCCTCGGCGCGAAATCGCGCCACGCCGAGAATGACGAGGATGAGGCCGAAGGTCGCCACGCCTTCCGCCAGCCACTGACCGCCGCCCGTTCGCGATTTGACGGCCAGTTCGAACAGCGGCAGCTCGAACATCGCGTGCGCCGCCAGCGTCCCCAGGCATCCGCCAAGGATTTGGGCGGCCGCATAAGGCCAGAAATGGCGCCAGGGATGTTCGCGCCGCATCGCCATGACGAGAGACACCGCGGGATTGAAATGCGCGCCCGAAATCGGCCCCAGCGCGAGGATCAGCACCACGAGGATCGCTCCCGTGGGCAGCGTATTGCCGAGCAGCGCGAGCGCGACATTGCCGCCTGCGAGCTTCTCCCCCATGATCCCGGAGCCGACCACCGTCGCCACGAGCAGGCCGGTTCCCAGGCCTTCCGCCGCGACGCGGCGCGAGAGGGGATAGGTCATGCGCTCGCCACGCGCCGCCCGGCGTCGTCAATCACGCGCTCGCCGTCTTCCTTGATGAATTGGCCGCGTTGCGGCGGCAGGAGATCGAGGACGCGCTCCGAGGGACGGCACAGCCGCACGCCCTTGGGCGTCACGACGAGCGGGCGGTTGATGAGGATCGGATGGGCGCCGATCGCGTCAAGCAGCGCCTCGTCCGTCAGGGAGGAATCGCCAAGGCCGAGTTCGGCGAAGGGCGTGCCCTTTTGGCGCAGAATCTGGCGCGGTGTCAGTCCGGCCCGTTGCAACATCTGCGTTAACAGGAGGCGCGTCGGCGGGCATTTCAGATACTCGACGATGTGCGGCTCGACGCCCGCGTTTCGGATCATCGCGAGCGTGTTGCGCGAGGTCTCGCAGGCGGGATTGTGGTAGATGATGACGTCCATCAGGCGGTCTCCGGGCGGGATCGAGCGGCGCTTTGAGCGTGACAGGCCACGACATCGGCCAAGAGCGGGGCGCACAGATCGGGCCGGCCGCCGCAACAGTCCTCGAGCAGAAACGTGACGAGCGCGCGCAACCCGTTGAGGTCGGCGCGGTAGTGGATCGAGCGGCTATGGCGCTCACCGCGGACAAGTCCGGCGCGCGCCATGATCGAGAGATGCGACGACAACGTGTTCTGCGGAACTCCGAGGCGCCGGGCCAGTTCGCCCGCAGCCATGCCCTCGGGCTCCCGGCCGACAAGCAGGCGAAAAGCCAGCAGGCGCGTGGGCTGCGCCAGAGCGGACAGGGCCTCAATGGCGCCATCACTTTCCATATATCGAGAAATATCGATTTGTAAGTCGAAAAGCAACCCCCTCCCCGGTCGAAGGAGGGGGTGCGACTTAAGCCTTCCCCTTGTTCTGCCTATTCTCGACCAACTGCCCGACCACCGTCGGGTCGGCAAGCGTGGACGTATCCCCCAACGCGCCGTAATCGTTCTCGGCGATCTTGCGCAGAATGCGGCGCATGATCTTGCCCGAGCGGGTCTTCGGCAGCCCCGGCGAGAACTGGATCAGATCCGGCGAGGCGATCGGGCCGATCTCCTTGCGCACCCAGTTCACCAGCTCCTTGCGCAGCGCCTCGGTCGGCGCGATCCCGTCCATCAGCGTGACATAGGCGTAAATGCCCTGGCCCTTGATGTCGTGCGGATAGCCGACCACCGCCGCTTCCGACACCGCCTCATGCGCGACCAGCGCGCTCTCGACCTCCGCCGTGCCCATGCGATGGCCCGAGACGTTGATGACGTCGTCGACGCGCCCCGTGATCCAGTAGAACCCATCGGCGTCGCGCCGGCAGCCGTCGCCGGTGAAATAGCGGCCGATATAGGTCGAGAAATAGGTCGAGACGAAGCGCTGGTGATCGCCGTAAACCGTGCGCGACTGGCCGGGCCAGGAATCGGCGATGCACAGGTTGCCTTCGCAGGCGCCGTCGAGCGGGTTGCCCATGGCGTCGACGATCTCCGGCGCGACGCCGAAGAACGGCCGCGTCGCCGAGCCCGGCTTCAGCTTGGTCGCGCCCGGCAGCGGCGTGATCATGATGCCGCCGGTCTCCGTCTGCCACCAGGTGTCGACGATCGGGCAGCGGTGGTCGCCGACGACGCGGTGATACCACTCCCACGCCTCCGGGTTGATCGGCTCGCCGACCGAGCCGAGCAGGCGCAGCGAGGCGCGCGACGTCTTCTTGACGGGTTCTTCTCCGGCGCCCATCAGCGAGCGGATCGCGGTCGGCGCGGTATAGAAGATATTGACCTTGTGCTTGTCGATCACCTCCCAGAACCGGCTCATGCTCGGATAGTTGGGCACGCCTTCGAACATCAGCGTGGTGGCCCCGTTCGCCAAAGGCCCGTAGACGATGTAGCTGTGCCCGGTGACCCAGCCGACGTCGGCCGTGCACCAGTAGATGTCGCCGTCGTGGTAGTCGAACACGTATTGATGCGTCATCGCGGCGTAGACGAGATAGCCGGCGGTGGTGTGCACGACGCCCTTGGGCGCGCCGGTCGAGCCGGAGGTATAGAGGATAAACAGCGGGTCCTCCGCGTCCATCGGCTCCGGCGGGCAGTCGGCGCTGACGGCCGCGCTCGCCTCGTGCAGCCAGACGTCGCGCGCCGCGTCCCAGGCGACCTCGCCGCCGGTGTGTTTGACGACGAGCACGTGCTTGACGCAGTTGGTCTTCTTGACGGCCACGTCGACATTGGCCTTCAGCGGCACCCGGCGGCCGCCGCGCATGCCCTCGTCCGCGGTGATCACGACCTCCGAGGTCGCGCCCTCGATGCGGCCGGCGAGCGCGTCGGGCGAGAAGCCGCCGAACACGATGGAATGGATCGCGCCGATCCGCGCGCAGGCGAGCATCGCGTAAGCCGCTTCCGGGATCATCGGCAGGTAGATGGTGACGCGGTCGCCTTTCTTGACGCCGTTCGCCTTCAGCACGTTGGCGAAGCGGCCGACTTCCTCGGCAAGTTGCGCGTAGGTGATATGCTTGGACTTGGTGGGATCGTCGCTTTCCCAGATGATCGCGGTCTGGTTGGCCCGTTTCGGCAGATGACGGTCGACGCAGTTGACCGCGACATTGGTGACGCCATCCTCGTACCACTTGATCGAAACATTATGCGGGTCGAACGAGACGTTCTTGACTTTGGTGTAGGGCTTGATCCAGTCGATGCGCTGGCCGTGCTCGCGCCAGAACCCCTCCGGGTCCTTCATCGACTGCTCGTACATCGCCAGATATTTGTCGTTGTCGACGAAGGCGCGCTGCGCCCATTCCGCCGGAACATCGTAGACATGGTGTTCGGACATCGCGCGTCTCCTCCCCTCGCGCGCAATGGCGCGCTCGTTCCTAAGCCTTATGCCTTAACGGCGCCGCCGGCGCCAAGCCGGCCACGTTCAGGCTTTGGTCGTAAGCCTTTGGCGGAACGCAAGTCCGCAGCCCCCGCAGACCGTAAGCCAAGCGGAAATAGCTCCCTGCGACGTCACGCCGCAGGGAGCCTTACGTCAACCCGCGAGTTTGGAGAGCGCCCGACATGAGAACCGCCGTTTTGCTGCTCGCCGCCTGCCTCGCCGCAGGGTCCGCTTTCGCCGACCCGCTGACCGTGTCGCCGAAAGGCCGCTGGCTGGCGAGCCAACTCGACGCCATGGGCGTGGAAGGCAAGTGGATCGCCGGCGCGCATGTCGACTGGCGCAGCGGCCTGCCCGACGGCCGGCCGGAGACGTCGCCCGGCCGGCACACCCATTGCAGCGCCTTCGTCGCCTCGGCGGCCGAGAGGCTCGGCGCCTATATCCTGCGCCCGCCGCAACATTCGCAGGTGCTGCTCGCCAACGCGCAATACGAATGGCTCGGCGAAGACGGCGAGGCCGAGGGCTGGCGCGCCGTGCCGGACGGGAACGCCGCGCAGGCGGCGGCGAACGCCGGCGAACTGGTGGTCGCGGCTTACGAAAGCCACCGCTCCGACAAGCCCGGCCATATCGCCATCGTCCGCCCGGCCTCGCGCAGCGCGGCCGAGTTGGCCGCCGACGGGCCGCTCGTCATCCAGGCGGGGACCACCAACAGCAGCGCCATCGCCCTGCGCGAAGGCTTCGCCGGCCACCCGGCGGCGTGGCGCGACCAGGAGGTCGCCTATTACGCCCACGCGGTCGCCGCGCCTTGACCCCTCAGCGCGGCGCCATGCGGATCGCGCCGTCGAGCCGCACATGCTCGCCGTTGAAATAGCCGTTGCGGATCATCTCGACCGCAAGCGAGGCGTATTCCTCCGGCGCGCCGAGCCGCTTGGGGAACGGCACCGAAGCGGCCAGCGCGCCCTTCACGTTGTCGGGCAGTCCGTGCAGCAGCGGCGTGTTGAACAGACCCGGCAGGATCGTGTTGACGCGCACGCCCTCGCTCATCAGGTCGCGCGCGATCGGCAGCGTCATGCCGACGACGCCGGCCTTCGAGGCGGAATAGGCGGCCTGCCCCATCTGCCCATCGACGGCCGCGACCGAGGCGGTGTTGACGATGGCGCCGCGCTCGCCGTCGTCGCCAAGCGGATCGAGCGTCATCATCCCCGCCGCGCTTTTCGCCAGACAGCGGAACGTGCCGATCAGGTTGATTTCGATGATGCGCTGGAAATCGGCGGTCGGATGGGCTTTGGGCGCCCCCGTCGCCCGGTCCCGGCTGGCGGCTTTCACCCCAATGCCCGTGCCGGCGCAATTGACCAGAATGCGCTCTTGGCCCAGCGCCGCGCGCGCCTTGGCGAAGGCGGCGTCGACGCTCTCCTCCGAGGTCACGTTGGCGAGGCAGAACACGCCGCCGATCTCCTTGGCCAGCGCCTCGCCCTTCTCGGCGTTGAGATCGAAGATCGCGACCTTGACGCCGTATCCCGCGAGTTTTCGCGCCGTCGCCTCGCCGAGGCCGGAGGCGCCGCCGGTAACGACGGCGGAAATGCTGGAATCGAGCTTCATGGACTTAACTCCTATTGCGCCGGCGTCGCCAGTTCGGCCGCTGTCGCCGTGTCGGTTCTGGCGAACACGGCGCGCATCTTGTCGCGGTCGAGCTCGCCCTCCCACCAGGCGATGACCACTGTCGCCACGCCGTTGCCGACGATATTGGTCAGCGCCCGGCACTCGCTCATGAACTTGTCGATGCCGAACACTATTGCCAAGCCCGGCACCAGCCGCCCGTCGGCGGCGGCGAGCGTGCCGGCGAGCACGACGAATCCCGCGCCGGTCACCCCGCTCGCGCCCTTCGAGGTCAGCATGGCGACGACGAGGATCGTCACCAATTGCCAGATCGTCAAATCCACATGCAGCGCCTGGGCGATGAACAGCGTCGCCAGCGTCATATAGATATTGGTGCCGTCGAGATTGAACGAATAGCCGGTCGGCACCACCAGCCCGACGATCTGGCGCGAGCAGCCCATGCGCTCCAGCTTCGCCATCAGCGACGGCAGCGCGCTCTCCGACGACGAGGTGCCCAGCACGATCAGCAGCTCGTCCTTGATGTAGCGCAGGAAGCCGAAGATCGAGAAGCCGGCGACGCGCGCGATCAGCCCGAGCACGACGACGATGAACAGCAGCGCCGTGACATAGAAGGTCAGGATCAGGTTGAGCAGGTTGCCGAGCGCCGAGGGTCCGAACTTGCCGATGGTGAACGCCATGGCGCCGAACGCGCCAACCGGCGCGGCGTACATGACGATGCCGATCACCTGGAACATCGCGTGCCCGGCCTCGTCGATCATCGCCCGCAGCGCATGGCCGCGCTCGCCCAGCCGCATCAGCGCGAAGCCGAACAGGATGGCGAACAGCAGCACCTGCAGGATGTCGCCGATCTGGAAGATCGGCGCCCCGCCGGGCCGGCAGAGACCGGCGTCGGGCGAGTTGACGAAGGCGCCGACGACGCTGTCGGGGATGATGTGCAGCACGTATTCGATCGGCGTCATCTTGCCGGCGGCGTCGACATAGCACTTGACCGACGCGGCCTCCGCTTCGCTGAGCGGCCTCGTCGGGAAGCTCCCGCCGGGATGCCAGAGCAGCGCCACGCTAAGGCCGATCAGCAGCGCCATCGTCGAGACGATCTCGAAATAGAACACCGCCTTGAGGCCGACCCGGCCGACGCTCTTGGCCTCCTGCACGTGCGCGATGCCGGAGACGATGGTGCAGAAGATGATCGGCGCGATCGCCATCTTGATCAGCTTGACGAAGGCCTTGCCGAGCAGCTCGATCCACGGGTTCTTGGCGAAGTCGGGCGCCAGCCAGCCGATCAGCACGCCGAGCGCGATGGCGATCAGCACCTGAACGTAAAGTATTTTGTACCAGGGCTGGCCCGTCGACATGCTCGTCTCCCCCACCGTGACGTTTTTTTGCCCACAATCTGCCCGCTTTTCAAGCGCGGGACTGACGCAGCGTCACAGGGTCGGAGAGGTCGAGGTTGACGAAATCGGCGATGCGGTCGATTTCGACGTCGGCCGCAGACAGCCCGGCCGTCGCCGCGGGACCGCGGGCGTAATGGCCCTGCTTGACCCAGACCGTGGTGACCCGTTCGCCCCAGATCTGCTTGATCGCCGCCAGCAGGCGCAGCTTGTCGTCGACCATCACGTAGCGGCGGGCGGGGCGCCAGCGTTCGACGTCGTCGAGCTCCTGCTCCTTGTGAACATAAATCAGCACGCGATCCTCGAACAGTTCGCGCAAGCCGGAACGCGCGACCTTCAGCGGCTGGAACACCGCGTCGCCGTCGGACAGGATCGACGTCTCGCCCGACGCCTGCGCGTGCCGAACCGCCTCCAGGGCGCCGGGATAGAGCCGGTCGGCGAACGGGTATTGCGCGAACCAGCACGCCATCAGCAGCAGCTTGGGGTCGTGCATGTCCTCCACCCGGTAGCGCTGTAGCGCGGCGAGATAGTCGGCGTAGCCGAGCTCAGACCGCAACTGCTCAAAAATCGTCCAATAGCGGTCGCGCGCCGCAGGGCCATAGGTCTGGGCGAGATGATCGCTCAAATCGCCTTGCACGAGGTCGTTGTCCAACAATGTGTTGTCGACATCGAACAGAAATACGCGGTCCTTCATTCGTCGTCCTTTCTCGCGCCACTTAACTTGCGTCAAAGTTGGCCGCGCTGCAAACTGATAGAGACGCACGCCACAACACCAGGAGGTGGAATCATGGCCGACGCACGCATGCTCGAACAGATGACCGCAAATGACGGGTTCATCGCGGCTCTGGACCAGAGCGGCGGATCGACGCCAGGCGCGCTGCGCCAATACGGCGTGCCGGAGACCGCCTATAATGGCGACAAAGAGATGTACGCGGCCGTGCATGCGATGCGCGTACGCATCATGAGCTCGCCGGCGTTCACGGGCAAGAAGGTCCTCGGCGCGATCCTGTTCGAGATGACGATGGACGGCGAGGCGCACGGCCTGCCGGTCCCCACCTTCCTGTGGGAGAAGCGCGGCGTCATCCCGTTCCTCAAGGTCGATAAGGGCCTTGCCGCCGAGGCCGACGGCGTCCAGCTGATGAAGCCGATGCCCGACCTCGACGCGCTGCTCGAGCGCGCCGTCAAGAAGGGCGTGTTCGGCACCAAGATGCGCTCGGTCATCAACCACGCCAACCCCGCCGGCGTCGCGGCGATCGTCGACCAGCAGTTCGACGTCGGGCTGCAGATCGCCAAGCACGGGCTGGTGCCGATCATCGAGCCGGAAGTGTCGATCAAGGCGGCCGACAAGGTCGAATGCGAGGCGCTGCTGCGCGACGCCATCGCCAAGCGGCTCGACGCCCTGCCGGCCGACGTCAAGGTGATGCTCAAGCTGACGATCCCCTCGAAGCCGGACTTTTTCCTGCCGCTGGTCAAGCATCCCAAGATCGTGCGCGTCGTAGCGTTGTCGGGCGGCTACAGCCGCACCGAGTCCTGCAAGCTGCTGGCGCAGAACCACGGCCTGATCGCGAGCTTCTCGCGCGCGCTCGCCGAGGGCCTCAAGTTCTCGATGACCGACGCCGAGTTCGACGCCGCGCTGGCGGCCTCGATCGACGAGATCTACGGCGCCTCGAAGGACAAGATCGCGGCCTAATCGGCGACGGCGCCCGCTTCGCCTGGCAAGGCGGAGCGGGCGCCGATCCGGCTCGATCGAGTTGTTTTGCATCGTATTTTACAAAATTAAAATGGACAATTATTTTGATTTTTTAGAATATCCTCCCACGATGGTCGCCGCCGCGTTGACCGGGCATGTCCGTTCCCTGGCGCCGTGAGGTCGCCGGGGTCCGGCGACGGGACAGAAAATCACACCTAACGCGATGAAAACGTGCGGGCTCGGCCTGTCCCTGCACAGGCGGGCGCGCGCTTCCAGCGCGGCCATTGACAATCGCCGACCGCCATCGGAAAGACCCGCCGTTTCCCCTCGAAGCGGCCCGCTCATGTCCGACGCCAGTCTGCAAGCCCTCATCGATAGCGCCTTCGAGGATCGCGCCCGTATCGGCGCCTCGACGCGCGGAGACGTGCGCGACGGCGTCGCCCGCGCGCTCGACCTGCTCGACTCCGGCCGCGCCCGCGTCGCCGAGAAGATCGAGGGCCAAGAGGGACCCTCCTCGTGGAAGGTCAACCAGTGGCTGAAGAAGGCGGTGCTGCTGTCGTTCCGCCTGCAGGAGAACGAGCTGATCGAAGGCGGCCCCGGCGGCGCGGTCTGGTGGGACAAGGTGCCGTCGAAGTTCGCCGGCTGGGACGAGCATCTGTTCCGCGAGGCCGGCTTCCGCGCCGTGCCCGGCGCCATCGTCCGCAAGTCCGCCTTCATCGCGCGCGACGCCGTGTTGATGCCGAGCTTCGTCAACCTGGGCGCCTATGTCGGCGAGAAGACGATGGTCGACACCTGGGTGACGGTCGGCTCCTGCGCCCAGATCGGCGCCAACGTGCACCTCTCCGGAGGCGTCGGCATCGGCGGCGTGCTGGAGCCGCTGCAGGCCAACCCCACCATCATCGAGGACGATTGCTTCATCGGCGCCCGTTCGGAAGTGGTCGAGGGCGTCGTCGTCGGCAAGGGCTCGGTGGTGTCGATGGGCGTGTTCCTCTCGGCCTCGACCAAGATCATCGACCGCGCGACCGGCAAGGTTCACGTTGGCTACGTGCCGCCCTATTCCGTCGTCGTCTCCGGTTCGATCCCCGGCAAGTCGCTGCCGGGCGAGAATTGGGGCCCGTCGCTCTATTGCGCCGTCATCGTGAAAACCGTGGACGCGCAAACGCGGGCGAAGACCGGCATCAACGACCTCTTGAGAGATTGATGGCGGCTCCCACGTTTCGCTTCCTCTATCGGGAAGCCGAGGGCGCCATCGGCGCCCGCCTGTGGGCCCGCGCCAGCGCCTGGCCGGTCGGGATCGCGCTCGCCATGACGGCGCTCGCCTGGGCGCTCGCGCCGGGGCCACGCGATCTCGGCTCGCAGCCGTTCTTCTCGCTGTCGATCTTCGCCGTTCACGCCTATTTCATCGTCTACGGCTTCGCGCTGTTCGTGCTCGCGGTCGCGCAATATTTCGTCAGCGCCAAGCGCTTCGTCGACCGCGGCAAGTCGCCGGCCTGGGCGGGGCTGGCGCCGTTCTGCCTGCTGCTCGCGGGCGCAGCGGCGTGGTTCCAGCCACGCTCGGAAGGCGCGATGCCGGGTTGGGCGGTCTGGCCGTTCTACGCGCTGGCGCTCGCAGTCGTAATCTGGAACGTCGCCGAACTCGGATTCGCGCCCGGCAAGCCAAAATAGGGGAGGACACCATGCGTTCACGCGCCGCCGTCGCCTGGGAGGCGTTGAAGCCGCTCACCGTTGAGACCATCGACATCGAAGGCCCCAAGGCGGGCGAGGTTCTGGTCGAGGTGATGGCGACCGGCGTTTGCCATACCGACGCCTACACGCTGTCCGGCTTGGACTCCGAGGGCAAGTTCCCCGCCATCCTCGGCCACGAGGGCGCGGGGATCGTGCGCGAGATCGGCGCGGGCGTGACCAGCGTGAAGCCGGGCGACCACGTCATTCCACTCTACACGCCGGAATGCCGGCAATGCAAAACCTGCCTGTCGCGCCGCTCCAACCTCTGCACCTCGATCCGCGCCACGCAAGGCCAGGGCCTGATGCCCGACTCAACCAGCCGCTTCGCCTGCTCGGGAACGGAAGTGTTCCACTATATGGGCTGCTCGACCTTCTCCAACTTCACGGTGCTGCCCGAGATCGCGCTCGCCAAGGTGCGCGAGGACGCGCCGTTCGACAAGATCTGCTACATCGGCTGCGGCGTGACGACCGGCGTCGGCGCGGTCGTCTACACCACGAAGGTGTGGCCGGGCGCGAATGTCGTAGTGTTCGGCTTAGGGGGCATCGGCCTCAACGTGGTCCAGGCGGCGCGCATGGTCGGGGCCGACAAGATCGTCGGCGTCGATCTCAACCCGGCGCGGCAGGAGATGGCGAAAAAGTTCGGCATGACCCACTTCGTCAACCCGGACGAGGTCGGCCGCGACAAGGTCGTGCAGGCGCTCGTCGACTTGACCGGCGGCGGCGCCGACTTCTCCTTCGAGTGCATCGGCAACGTGCATACGATGCGGCAGGCGCTCGAATGCTGCCATCGCGGTTGGGGCGAGTCGATCATCATCGGCGTCGCGCCGTCGGGGGCGGAAATCTCCACCCGTCCGTTCCAACTCGTGACCGGCCGTGTCTGGAAGGGCTCGGCGTTCGGCGGCGCGCGCGGGCGCACCGACGTGCCGAAGATCGTCGACTGGTACATGGAGGGCAAGATCAACATCGACGATCTCATCACCCATACGATGCCGCTCGATAAGATCAACGACGCCTTCGATCTCATGCACGCCGGCAAGTCGATTCGCAGCGTCGTGGTGTACTGAGGCGATGCTGTGGACCCGGCGCGCGGCGCTGCTCGCCCCCCTCGGGCTCGCCGCTTGCGCGACCGAGGTCGAAGCGCCGCCGGTCTCTGGGGCGCGGCTCGCCGCCGCGCGGCTCGATCCCGCAGAAGCCGCGTCCTGGCTCAACCGCTATCGCGCCGCATCCGGCTTGGCCGCGGTCCGGCTCGACGCGCAACTGACCGCGCTCGCGCAGGCTCAGGCCGATGCGATGGCGGCGGCGGACAAGATCTCGCACGACCTGAACGGCCGTTTCGCCGCCCGCCTCGCAGCCGCCGGCCTGCGAGCCGCTGAAGCCGGGGAGAACGTCTGCGCCGGCTATTTTTCGACCGCCGAGGCGATGGCGGCGTGGCGTCGCTCGCCCGAACACGACGCCAACCTGCGGTTGCGAACTGCGACACGGTTCGGCGTTGCGCTCGCCAAGAATGCGCGCAGCGGCTGGGGCGCTTTCTGGGCGATGGCTATCGCCTCGCCGCCGCCTGACGCAAGCTAGTTGAACTCAAGCCGGGGGAAGTCATTCCGTTGTGGCGGCGCGCAATGGTTGAGCAAACGCCGTCCCCGCGACGCAGGGTGGAACTGTCGCGCACTTGCGCAACCCTGGGTCGCGGGGCGCCAGATTTTGCTTGACGACTGATGACGAATGGGATTTCGAGGGGCTTAAGGTAGAAGGGGTCGGGCCTATTTTCCTCGATTTCTCGAACTGTCCGGCTCTCCGTCTCGTTTGCGACAGGGCAGAGCGGATGTATTTGCGCCGCATGGCGAGCGGGACGTGATGACCCGCTTGTGAGACCAGGAGAAGCGAACTCGCGACTCGGAGACCGCGTCAGCACGTTCGTTTGGTCAAGCGAGTTCCCGGCGATCGCGGCCGCGACCGCCCGAGGAGCGCGGGCGCTGCTCGCAACAGGCAGAGCCATTAAAGGAGGTGAATTTGCTCGGGAATATGATCAGCGTCGCACATGCCGGTGGACAAGGTAAGACAACGCTCGCGCAGCTGCTCTACATCTGGGGCAAGCAGGCCGGCGGCCACTTTCGGCTGGCCGCCGCGGACTTCCTCGACGAAACTGGAAAATCCAAGATCGGCAAGCTCTATCCGAGCAAGGTGCTGGAATTCGGCACAGGCGCCAACCTCACCGCCGTGCGATCCGAGAACAACATGAATGCTTCCGTCCGTTACTGGGACGAGCTGGGCAACCTGTTCCTGACCGGCGGATATATCCTCGACGTCGGCGCCAACGTCGTCAAGAGCGTGTTCGAGTGGGCCGAGGATCGCCGGCTCTCGACCGTGCTGGCGCGCAAGGGCGCGCCGAAGTTCGACATCTTCTGCGTCTGCAAGGCCGAAAAGCATGCCACCGACGACATTCAGCGTCTGGTCGGCCTGGTCGCCCAAGGTCATGCGCTGCGCCCGCGCAACGTCTATGTCGTGCTCAACGAGGCCGCCGGCAATTTCGGCTCGATGGGACTGCAAGAGCGGCTCGTCGCCTCGAACAAGGACCTGAACCTCATCTTCGTGCGTCTGCCGCGTTGCCAATCCGAGATCTGGGGGCCAATGGAGCGGTTCGGCATCTCCGTCGAGCGGGCGCTGGATATGAGCGAAGACGAGATCAGCCAGGCGCTCGACGTCGACATCTGGACGGCGAGCGCCGGCCTCGCCGAATTGAAGGCCTGGTTCGACGCCTCGCAGGCGGAGTTCAAGTCTGTCGGCGTTTTCACCAACGACCTGCTGTAATCGCTGTTTTCGTCGCTATAGAGAGACGGCGTCCGGTCGCTCCGGGCGCCGTCTTGCTTTGGGCGCCGCCCGCCTTCGTGAGGAACGCATGATCCCCCGCTACTCCCGGCCCGAAATGACGGCGATCTGGTCCGCGGAGACGCGATTCCGCATTTGGTTCGAGATCGAGGCGCACGCCTGCGACGCGCTCGCCGAGATCGGGACGATCCCGAAGGAGAGCGCGCAGGCGATCTGGCGGAAGGCCGGCGGCGTCACCTTCGACGTCGCGCGCATCGACGAGATCGAGCGCGTCACCAAGCACGACGTCATCGCCTTCCTGACCCATCTGGCCGAGTTCATCGGCCCCGAATCCCGCTTCGTCCACCAGGGCCTGACCAGCTCCGACGTGCTCGACACCTGCCTCGCGGTGCAGTTGCGCCGGGCCAGCAACATTCTGATCGCCGACGTCGACAAGCTGCTGGAGGCGCTGAAGCGGCGCGCCTACGAGCACAAGCTGACGCCGACGATCGGCCGCTCGCACGGCATCCATGCGGAGCCGACGACGTTCGGGCTGAAACTCGCCGGCGCCTATGCGGAATTCCAGCGGGCGCGGACGCGGCTGGAGGCGGCGCGGGAGGAGATCTCCACTTGCGCCATTTCCGGCGCCGTCGGCACCTTCGCCAACGTCGATCCGCGCGTGGAGGCGCATGTCGCGGCCAAGCTCGGCCTGAAAGTCGAGCCGGTCTCGACCCAGGTGATCCCGCGCGACCGCCACGCCGCCTTCTTCGCCGCGCTTGGCGTCGTCGCCTCGTCGGTCGAGCGCGTCGCCACCGAGATTCGCCATCTGCAGCGAACAGAAGTGCTGGAGGCGGAGGAGTTCTTCTCCGAAGGCCAGAAGGGCTCCTCGGCGATGCCGCACAAGCGCAATCCCGTGCTGACCGAGAACCTGACGGGATTGGCGCGGCTGGTGCGCAGCGCTGTGACGCCGGCGCTGGAAAACGTCGCGCTCTGGCACGAGCGCGACATCTCGCATTCCTCGGTTGAGCGCGGCATCGCGCCCGACGCCACGATCACGCTCGATTTCGCGCTGGCGCGGCTGGCGGGGGTGGTCGACAAGCTCGTGATCTACCCGCAGAACATGCGCCGGAATCTCGACCGGCTCGGCGGCCTCATCCATTCCCAGCGCGTGCTGCTGGCGCTGACGCAAAAGGGCGTCTCGCGCGAGGACGCCTACGCGTTCGTGCAGCGCAACGCGATGCCGGTCTGGCGCAGCGAAGGGGATTTTCTCACGTTGCTGAAGGCGGACGGCCAAGTGCGCGCGGCCCTGTCCGAAGCCGAGTTGGAGGACCTGTTCGACCTCGGCTATCACTTCAAACAGGTGGACGCGATCTTCGAGCGGGTGTTTGGCTAGAGCACGTTCGCTTTCGTTCGATTCGATAGGGGATTCCCCTCGGGTCGGAGACATGCGAGTCCTGGCGTGCGACTGCGATGGAGACGCACCAGGACCTCGGCCCTACAGCCAGGATCTGCGAGATCGCGTTATAGCCGCCGCGTTGTCTGGCAAGTCGGTCCGGGCTTCGGCGGCGCAATACAGCGTAGGGGTCGCCACGGCGATTGTTTGGGTCCGGCGCGCGCGCGAGAGCGGAGACTGGTCCGCCCGCAAGCAGGGCGGGACCAAGCGTTGCAAGCTCGATCCCCACCGGGACTACCTGCTCGCGCTTATCGACGAGACGCCGGACCTGACGATCAGCGAATTGCTCGAACGACTCGCGATGGAACGCAGCGTGACGGTTCCGCGCTCGATCCTGTGGGAATGCCTCGCGCGTTGCGGGCTGACTTTTAAAAAAGGACCGCGCACGCGAGCGAGCAGGCCCGCCCCGACGTCGCTGAACGGCGCGAAGATTGGTTCGAAAGACAACTCGACCTCGACCCGGAACGGCTTGTCTTCATCGACGAGACCTGGGTGACGACCAACATGGCGCGAATACGCGGTCGCGCGCCCAAGGGCGAGCGCCTGCGCGCCGCGATCCCGCATGGACACTGGAAGACGACGACG